>Ga0183100_1000035_pt1 | contig 235719 bp, 223 predicted proteins | sample Biomet2_FD_127789 | JGI IMG/M metagenome (GOLD analysis project Ga0183100, IMG submission 127789) | Microbial communities from bioreactor (seeded with anoxic lake sediment) at LBNL, California, USA - Biofuel metagenome 2 | ecosystem: Engineered > Bioreactor > Anaerobic > Unclassified ...
CACCTGCAGCGGAATAAAATCAGAGGAATCTCACAAGTACTTGATCGGCAAACAAAAACAAAACCGGCGGGCTTAGCCCGCCGGTTGGATTGGCGATATTCGGTTGAAGACGCACTTATTTGCGCGGGCGACGTGGCTTGGGTTTTACCCCGGCCCCCGCCACTGCAGCGGGCGTTGCTTGCACCAGTTGAAAGTCTATCTTGGAGCTTTCAAGATCTGCACGCACCACTTTAACGGTCAATGCATCGCCTAATTGATAGCGTAGCCCGCTTTTCTCGCCAACGATGGCCTGGATATCCTTACGGAAATGGAAGTAGTCCTTACCCAGCTCAGAAATATGTACCAGACCTTCGACATAGACGCCATCCAGCAGCACGAATACGCCAAAGCTGGTGACCGCATTTATCTTGCCGGTAAACACTTCGCCAATCTTGTCGCGCATATAGAAGGTCTTGAGCCATGATTCAACATCACGACTGGCATCATCCGCACGACGTTCGGTCATGGAGCAATGCTCACCCAACTGTGACCATTTCCCTGCTTTATAGATATCTCCATCTAGAATAGCTTTGATGGTGCGATGTACTAGTAAGTCAGGGTAGCGGCGAATGGGTGACGTAAAGTGGGTATAGGCATCGTATGCCAAGCCAAAGTGGCCAAGATTATCTGGGGTATACACCGCTTGCTGCATCGAGCGCAGCAGCATGGTTTGTACCACGAGGGCATCAGGACGCAAACGGATCTTATCTGACAGATCGGCATAATCTTTTGTGGTTGGCTTGTCCCCACCACCCAGCGACAGGCCAATCAATTTCAGGTAAGTAGTCAGGTTTTCCAGACGCTCTGGGGTTGGACCTTCATGCACTCGGAACAAACATTTATGTTTATGTTCTTGAATAAATTCAGCAGCACATACATTGGCTGCCAACATGCATTCTTCAATCAAGCGGTGAGCATCATTGCGCACCACCGGCACGATGCGATCGATTTTGCCGTTATCGTTAAACACCATTTGGGTTTCCGTGGTGTCGAAATCGATAGCGCCACGCTTTTCGCGCGAAGAGAGCAATACTTTAAATAGATCGTATAAGGCTTGCAGTTGCGGCATCAACGCGTGATTAGAACCTTCACTCAGCCATTGCCATACTTGGTTGTAGGTCAGGCGTGCTTTGGAGCACATGACCGCCCGATAGAATTGATAGCTCTTGACCTGGCCCTTGGCTGTGACCTGCATGTCACACACCATGCACAGACGCTCAACATCCGGGTTCAATGAGCAGATGCCATTGGACAATGCCTCGGGCAGCATTGGAATCACCCGACGCGGGAAATACACAGAATTACCACGTTCGTAGCCATCCAGATCCAGTGCATCACCTGGGCGCACATAATGGCTAACATCGGCAATGGCTACCACCACACGGAAACCTTTGCCAACTCGTTCTGCATACACAGCATCATCAAAGTCGCGCGCAGTTTCACCATCAATCGTAACCAATGGCAGATCTCGCAAATCCACCCGATCTTTCAGATCAACTTTGCGCACTTTACTGGGTGTCGCCTTGGCCTGAGCCAGGGCGGCATCACTAAACTGATGGGGTAAGTCATGCTTACGCAGGGCAATTTCGATCTCCATCCCTGGGTCAGCATAGTCACCAAGGATTTCCATCACGCGCCCCATTGATTGGCGATGGCTATCAGGCTGCACCATGATCTGTACCATCACGACTTGGCCGTGCTTGGCTGCCCCCTCGGCACCCGGTTCAATCAAAATATCTTGATTGATGCGCCGATCTTCGGCGACAACAAACCATACGCCGCGCTCGAAATAGATACGCCCAACAACATGATCTACTGCACGCTGCAATACTTCTACAATATTACCTTCGACTCGCCCACGGCGATCAGTACCACCAGCGCGTACCATCACAATGTCGCCATGCAGTACTTTATGCATTTCACGCTCAGGCAAAAACAGATCGCCGCTGTCCCCTTCTTCTGGTACAGCAAAACCATAGCCATCGCGATGCCCAACAACTTTGCACTTAATCAGGTCTAGCTTATTCGAAACACAGACAGCACCCTTACGATTAATGATCACCTGCCCAGCCCGCTCCATGGCAGCAAGGCGCCGCTCGAAGAATTCGCGCTCAGCGCGCTTAATCGAAAGCATCTGTGCCAACTCATCGGGGAATAACGGAACACCTTGCTCAGCCAAAATCGACAATAAATACTCTCGGCTAGGCAAGGGGTTGGTATATTTGAGTTTTTCTCGTTCCAGGTACGGATCTTGCTGCCGGAGCGACGGGCTTTTGGTTTTTTTTTGGTTCGCGGCCATTGACATCCTCTGAAAGCTCAATATAATTCGCACTTCATTTGCAGCGCGAGAACGCTGCGATGATACAGCATTAGCAGGCCCAGGTGGCGGAATTGGTAGACGCACTAGGTTCAGGTCCTAGCGGTGGCAACACTGTGGAAGTTCGAGTCTTCTCCTGGGCACCAGCTTATTATAGCCGGTGCCATGCTGTTAGAGTTTAGATTTGCCCAGGTGGCGGAATTGGTAGACGCACTAGGTTCAGGTCCTAGCGGTGGCAACACTGTGGAAGTTCGAGTCTTCTCTTGGGCACCAATTTAAAAACCCCGTCGAGCACGCTCGACGGGGTTTTGTTTTTTAGTCCCTTATTGAGGACCGGGGTGCTGAAACACCTGGCGTAGATAGGCCAAAAAGGTTTCATCACTGCACAGTGTCTTGCCTTTAGCATCTGATAGCTTGGCGACCGGCTGATCATTGCAATTGACCAGCTTCATGACAATATTCAGCGGCTCCAAACCAAGATCATTGGTCAAATTGGTACCAATCCCAAACCCTACCTGAATCCGATCAACAAAATAGGCATAGAGTGCCAGGGCCGATGGAATCGTCAAACTATCGGAAAATACCAGGCGCTTGGTCTGCGGATTAATTCGCAGCGACTTATAATGCGCAATCGCTTTTTCTCCCCAGATATAAGGATCGCCAGAATCATGGCGCAAACCATCAAACAGTTTGGCAAAGTACAAGTCGAAGTCGACCAGAAATGCATCCATGCCAACCACATCGGTTAGCGCAATTCCCAGGTCCCCACGAAATTCATGCACCCAGCCTTCTAGCGCCGCCTTCTGAAAATCTCTCAGCCGCGTACCAAAAGCTTGATGTGCCTGCATATATTCATGCGCCATCGTACCAATAGGTACCAACCCAAAGCGCTTGGCTTGATAGACATTCGATGTCCCTTTAAAGGTCTCAGGTAATGCACGCACCAAGCTTTCGATCACCTCATCGTGCCACGCCCCAGAAAACCGCCGACGCAAACCAAAGTCGGTAAAAGCAAAACAATGGGCCTTGTCAGAACCCTTCTGAGCAGAACGAACTTGGTCAATTTTGACCTGCAACCTAGTTCGTCCCTCAGCCAAGATCATATCTTCTCGTCCTTGGGACAACCGACGGAAGTACAGTTCATTGACTATATAGAGTGCAAAAATTTCAAAACCCATTACGTGGACTAACGGACCTTTGGCACGAATGACCAAATGCTCGCCCTCTTGCTCCACGCGAATAAAGCGACGTTGAAAGCGAAACACATTTAAAAAGTCAACAAAGTCGCTTTTAATGTAACGCAGGCCACTTAGGTAATCTAATTCATCCTGTGTAAACATCATGCTACACAAATGATCTAACTCTTCATCAACCTGTTTTTTTAGCGATGACAATGGAAATTCTGGGGTATTGCGACAGACAAAGGCATACTCAGCCGTTGCACCAGGATGCTGATGCAACAGGGCCTGCCACATAGTAAATTTATACAAGTCATTTTCAAGCAAGCTGCGCACAATGGGTTGCATCAACATCCAGTGGTTCTCCGTATTTTTAACAGCTAGCTGAGTTTATCATGGTCATTACCTTGACAGGATTTAAGCAGATCTCTATAGTGTTCCTCTCTTGGCGGCATGCGGTCAAACGCCTTGCCACAAGGCCCAGGTGGCGGAATTGGTAGACGCACTAGGTTCAGGTCCTAGCGGTGGCAACACTGTGGAAGTTCGAGTCTTCTCCTGGGCACCAAATATTAAAAACCCGTTGAGTTTCCTCAACGGGTTTTTTCATTTTATTTGCAGCCACTTTAATTAATCTCCAGATACAAAAAACCCCTCTTGGCTTGTGCGCCAAAAAGGGTTCTGACTCAGAGCAAAACTCACAGACCAAACGGATGACGGCGTACGATGGTTTCTTCGCGATCAGGACCTGTTGAAATAATATCAACAGGGGCTTCGCAAATTTCCTCTATACGCTTCAGATAGGCACGCGCATTATCCGGCAGATCTTCGTAGTGCTTAACCCCAAAGGTCGATTCATTCCAGCCTGGCAGGGTTTCGTATACCGGTTCGCAAGCAGCAACCTCATCGGCACCGACCGGGAAGATATCAATCTTTTTACCATGCAACATATAACCTACGCACAGCTTGATCTCTTTCAGTCCATCCATCACGTCTAGCTTGGTGACGCACAAGCCTGACACACCATTAATCTGGATTGAACGCTTGAGTAAGGCCGCATCAAACCAGCCGCAGCGGCGCGGACGCCCGGTAACAGAACCAAACTCGTTGCCACGTTCAGCCAGGAAAGAACCAATATCATTTTTCTGTTCAGTCGGAAACGGCCCCGAACCAACACGGGTGGTATACCCCTTCACAATCCCCAACACATAGCTCAGCATCTGTGGAGCCACACCGGCTCCTGGTGCCGCAGTGCCTGCAACACAGTTGGATGAGGTCACAAACGGATAGGTACCGTGATCAATATCAAGCAAGGTGCCTTGCGCACCTTCAAACAGCAAGGGGCGGCCCGCCTTGTTCATTTCGTACAGCGTCCGAGACACATCGGCAACCATTGGCTTGAGACGTTCGGCCAAGGCCATGGTATTTTTGTAAACCGTATCAAAGTCGACCGCATCGACTTTGTAATATTGGGTCAGTTGAAAATTGTAGTAATCCAGATTTTCTCTGAGCTTGGCTTCAAAGCGCGCCGGATCAAACAAATCTCCCACGCGGATAGCACGACGGGCCACCTTGTCTTCATACGCAGGCCCAATACCACGGCCAGTGGTACCAATCTTTCCGGCGCCCTTGGCAACTTCACGCGCCTGATCTAGAGCGATGTGGTACGGCAAAATCAAAGGGCAAGCTTCGGCGATTTTCAGTCGCGCGCTCACACTCACGCCAACCGACTCAAGCTCATCAATTTCTTTGAATAACGCCTCGGGAGACAGAACCACCCCATTACCGATAAAACACTCAACACCTTCGCGCAAAATACCGGACGGAATCAGGCGCAGCACCGTTTTCTTGCCATTTACCACCAGAGTATGGCCCGCATTGTGACCACCCTGAAAGCGCACTACCCCCTGGGCATGATCTGTCAGCCAGTCAACAATCTTGCCTTTGCCTTCATCACCCCACTGGGTCCCAATCACAACAACGTTCTTGGACATAGGAAAGAGCCCTTCTCTGTGTCTTGCTTTAATATCAGTTAAATGGAACAACCTGCCAACCAGACGAGCCTTCAACTAGTTCGCGGTCACAATTCAAGGATGCGGCAGACTCGCCGAGGTAATCAATGATCACAACCTCACCTCTACTTCGCATGCGTGCGACCTCATCACCAGCGGCGGGCAACAAGTTTGACTGCACACGAACGCCCCGCATACTATCCCGCTCAGGCAAGATACGCAGCAGATCACGCAAATCCAGGCTAAACCCGGTTGCGGGACGGGCACGGCCAAAACGCCGGCCAACATTGTCATAGCGGCCACCACGCGCCAGTTCATCCGGCCATCCAGGGGCATAAACGGCAAACATTAATCCAGTGTGGTAGGCCGTTCCTCGCAACTCAGTCAAATCGAAAGATAGATCGACCTGATCTTGCAATGCATTGGCAATCACTAGCAACTGACCCAAGCCAAGGTCAACTTCAGGAATTGATGGCAATTTACCGCGTGCGCGTTCTAGCACAGACCGCGGGCCATACAACTCAGGCAAAGCGATAAATGCACTACGATAAGGCTCGGCCACTGATTTCACTAACCGGGCAACAGTACTGGTATCTTTGCTGCGTAAGGCGGTAAACACTTCACGCGTCAGCTCAACAGATAACCCGGCGGCAGAAGCCAGTCCTCTGAAAATGGCAATATTACCAATATCCAGACGTTGCTTTTCCACTCCCACCAGATCAAGGGTAGCCAACATCAAGCGGATGATTTCTAGATCCGCCTCAATGCCAGCGTAACCATACAACTCAGCCCCCACCTGCAGCGGCTCTCTCGAACTCATCAGCCCGGCAGGGCGCGCATGCACCACACTACCGGCATAACACAGGCGTGTCACACCAGTGCGTTCCGCCAGCAAATGCGCATCAATCCGCGCAACCTGAGGTGTAATATCTGCTCTCAGCCCCATTTGACGCCCAGACAGCTGATCGTCGAGTTTGAAAGTTTTGATTTCCAGCGAATCATCGCCTTCTGCCACTAAGGAATCGATATATTCGATTAGCGGAGGCAGTACTAACTCGTAGCCTGAGGTACGAAATTGTTCCAGCATGGCCGCTTTAGCCGTTTCCACCTGTCGGGCAGTGGCGGGCAAGATATCGGCAATATGTTCGGGCAACAGCCAATTACGCATAGTCGGTCACAAAACAAAATTAAAGGCGGGGGATTCAAGCCCGCCTTGTTGCCGGGACGCACACAGGCCGATGACCTGCAACGATAAACCCGGGAATTAAATCGAGAACAGCTTACTGCACCAGCCAGATTCGATTACAGCCATGGGACTCAGGCCGCTAATCAGACTACGCGCAGTGAAGCATACGCTCACGCGCACCAATGGATATTCTACTCGCATCCAGCTCTGATGCCCACCAGAAATAGGGCTATACAGCTAGATCAAGGCAGCGCCATCCCACTCCGTTACGCTTTGCACCGTGGAGAAACGCTCAGCCAGCGCTTGCCGCAGTAAATCCAATCCAGCACCGGTCAACGCAGAAACCCGCACGGCGACCGGAACCCCTTCAGCATCTCGCTCAATAGCAGGCTCTTGATTCTTTAGATCAATCTTGTTCCAAACAATCAATTGTGGAACATTAAAGGCACCAATTTCTTCCAGTACCTTGTTAACCTCTTCAACTTGCATTTCACGCATTGGATTCGCAGCATCCACCACATGCAGCAACATGTCGGCCTGAACCGTTTCTTCCAGTGTGGCACGAAAAGCTGCGACCAGGGTATGCGGCAGATTACGGATAAACCCAACCGTATCGGACAATACCAATGATACATCTTGGTTGATATATAGCTTGCGGCTGGTCGTATCCAGCGTAGCGAATAACTGGTCAGCGGCAAAGCTCTTTGCCTTGGTCAGGCTATTAAATAATGTGGATTTTCCGGCATTGGTATAACCGACAATCGACAGCGATACCACACCCGAGCGTTGCCGTCCGCGGCGTTGGGTTGTGCGCTGACGCTCTACATGATGCAGACGATCTTTGAGAAGTTTGACTCGATTACCCAGTAATCGACGGTCCGTTTCCAGCTGGGTTTCACCCGGGCCGCGCAGACCAATCCCGCCCTTCTGGCGCTCCAAGTGCGTCCAGCCTCGCACTAGTCTGGTTGCCAAATGAGACAGTTGCGCTAACTCCACCTGCAACTTGCCCTCGTGACTACGTGCACGTTGCGCAAAAATATCCAGAATCAGGCTCGTTCTATCAATCACCCGGCATGCTAGTTGCCGCTCAAGATTGCGCTCCTGCCCGGGAGAAAGCTGATGATTAAAAATCACAACATTCGCCTCTGTGGCACGTACCACCGCTGCAATTTCTTCAACCTTGCCTTTGCCAGCAAATAGCGCAGCATCGGGGCGATGGCGCCGGGCCTTCACCGTTTCGGCAATAGCAGCCCCTGCACTCTTTACCAGTTCAGCGCATTCTGCCACATCTTCCTCAAAATCTGGGGTACCAAAATCTAAGCACACCAGAACCGCTCTGTCGCCTACATCCGGACGATCAAACACAATATCTACCTTGCCTAAAAAAAATTAAAGGGCTAGCGCCACACTTGAACCTGTGGTGCGCCAGCCCTAAACATCCATCAATCAACGAGCAATCATTCTTCTTCTAGCTGGTCCGGCTTCTGTCCAGTGAAATGTTCGTGTGGAATATTAACTAAGCGAGCGGGCACAACGGTAGAAATGGCATGTTTATAAACCATTTGTGTTACCGTGTTTTTCAGCAGAACCACATATTGATCAAATGACTCGATCTGACCTTGAAGTTTGATTCCGTTTACTAAATAGATAGAAACTGCAATATGTTCCTTGCGCAGAGTATTCAGGAACGGGTCTTGTAACATTTGCCCTTTTGAGCTCATTTGTTATTCTCCGAAACGTCGATTGTTGTAATAAGTGGCAGCCAAGCCCGGCTCGCTCGCTTAAGTTTTAGCAGAAATCATACCAGTGTACTATTTTTTGCTGGTATTTTTGCTTCTATTCGCTTTCGGCTTAGGCTTGGCTTCTGTTGGTTTAACCGCAATTTCAGCTAGCTTGGACTTGACCCCGGCCTTCTTGGTCTTCATCTCGGCCTGCTTATTCTTGAATCTAGCCAGCAAGGAAATCTTAGGCTTATGCTTGGCATCATCTTTATCATACGGATTCTCAGCAGTTCTAAACTGCACCCGCAGCGGCGTACCTTGTAGTTTGAACACCTTTCTGAAAGTATGTTCCAGATAACGCATATAACTATCAGGAATATGTCCAAGTGCATTGCCATGAACTACGATAATGGGAGGATTTACCCCCCCCTGGTGCGCGTATCGCATTTTCGGGCGAACGGTTCCGACACGAGGTGGGGCTTGCCGCTCTACTGCAACTTGAAGCACACGCGTCAATTTTGGGGTAGATAAGTTGGCCATCGCGGCCTCATAAGCCTCATCAATCGACTTAAATACATCCGCCACACCGCGCCCTTCGAGAGCCGAAATGTAGTGGAACTTGGCAAAGTCCAAGAAACTGATCTTGCGCGTGATATCTGCCTTGATCTGCTCTTTCCTAGCACTATCCAAATTATCCCATTTGTTGACAGCAACCACCAACGCACGTCCAGCTTCTAGAGCAAATCCAGCAATGGTTGCATCATGTTCTGAGATATCTTGCTGAGCATCTAGCACCAGTACCGCCACGTTGGCATCTTCGATAGCCTTCATGGTTTTGATGACAGAGAACTTTTCTACTGCCTCGTCAATCTTGGTACGGCGACGCATACCTGCAGTATCAATAATGGTATAGGTACGCCCTGCTCGTTCAAAATCGATATAGATACTGTCACGTGTGGTGCCAGGATGGTCAAACGCAATCACACGCTCTTCACCCAAAATTGCATTGACCAGCGTCGACTTGCCAACATTCGGACGGCCAATCACTGCAAATTTAGGATGTTTAACCAGATCTTCTTCAACTTCATCAGGAAAAGGTTCGAGTACCCGTTCCATCAATTCGTTCACACCATCGCCATGTGCTGATGAAATTGCTAGCGGTTCGCCCAGTGCCAACTCATGGAATTCAGCACCAGCAATCGCCTGACTCATCCCTTCAGCCTTGTTGACCACCAGAAAAACCGGACGACTAAGTTGGCGCAGGCGGTTAGCAATAATTTTATCTTGTGGGGTGATTCCGGTTCGGCCATCAACCAGAAACACCACTGCATCAGCCTCATCCATAGCCTGCAAGGTCTGCTTGGCCATTTCAAACAGAATGCCTTCATCCACAACGGGCTCAAACCCCCCGGTGTCAATGACAAGGTACGGCTTATCGCCGACACGGCCGTGGCCATAGTGTCGATCGCGGGTCAAGCCAGGCTGATCCGCGACCAAGGCATCACGACTACGTGTCAGTCGGTTAAACAGAGTCGACTTGCCGACATTCGGGCGACCGACCAGAGCTACTGTTGGTTTCATTAAGAACAGGTTTATCCAAGTGACAGCATCAGCAGGCGGCCATTCTCACCCTTGATCAGGGCAGAGCTACCTAGCGATACGGGTTGTCCGGTTTGTCCTTTAGTGCCAACGTCGGTACGTCCGACAATACTGCCACTCTCGTTCGACAGCAAATGAGCGACACCTTGGGCATCGACCACCAGCACGAAGCGCCCAAGCATTGCAGGGCCAGACAAACTACGATATTTGAGCGCGTCTTGTTTCCAGACATTGCGCCCCGTGATGCGATCAAACGCCCAGACGGAATCATCTTCCGCACTAACATAGACATTATGGTCATCCATCGCCACTGGGCGACTAGATGAAACATCGCGTGCCCACATCAAATTGCCGCTCTTGGCATCAAAGCATGCAACACGGCCTTGATAGGCTGTCGCACACATCTGACCACCATTGTAAACAGGACGACTGACAACATCGGTGATGCGCTCAAGCTCTGTCGCACCCTTGGGACTGGCTACGACGCCTTCCCACAAGACACTACCGGTATCTTGGGACACCACCTGCATCTTGCCGCCAGCCAAACCGGCCATGATGACCTCAGAACCTACGGCATTCATTGACCCGGTATTGCGAATCGTCAGTTGCGGCATAAAGTGCGGCACCGACCATAATTGCTTACCATCCTGCAGAGCAAAACCCGTGATGCGATCATCGTTGGTACGCACTGCAGCCACATTGGCACCGGCCACCGGGGTCTCTAGCGTGACACTAGTCAATTTTTGTTCCCACACGAGTGCACCACTCGTACGGTTGATCGCTAATAAGCTACCGTCAGCGCTGCCTAGCAGCAGCAGGCTTCCCGCCACACCCACACCAGAGGTCAGATCACGCTTAGTCTTTACCAGGCTAACTTCTCTGCCACTATCTGCGTTATAGGTATAAATCTGGCCGTCAGGGGTAGCAACGACAACATCTCCTTGGCTATAGACTGGCTGAAAGCTGCCAGCAGGCGCATCACCCAGCGAGTGAGACCACTTGACCTGTAACGGTTGAGCCGAATGGATCTCGCTCAACGGTGTTGGCAAAGGGCGCGAAGAAGATTCAAACAAACTGCCACAACCGCCGAGCAAGGAAGTGGACAGCAAAGCGAGCAGCAGTCTATGACGCATCAATCAGCCTCCCAGGGCATCAAGTTTGGTCTGAATATATTGGCTGCTAGGAGCATCGCCAGCCAATTTAGCCAGGGCGGCTTTGTAGGCGTCACGCGCGCCACCTTTATCGCCCTTAATGGAAAAGACATCGCCCTTTGCATCGAAATACAGTGCATCAAAAGCAGCGTCATGCGCACGATTCAGTTGGGCAAGAGCAGCATCATACTGTTTTTCATCCAACAGTACGCTGGCTAACCGCAATTGAGCCAAAGCTACCAGCGGCGGTTCTTTGGCATGCTCGCTGGCCCAGGTCAGTTGTGTCTTGGCATAAGCCGTATCGTTCTTATCGAATCCCACCTTAGCCGCCATGAAAGCTGCACGCGGAGCAAACGGGGTTGCGGCATAATCCGTCTCAATATGCGCGGTCACCGTTTTAACTTTGGCCAAATCCTGGCTCTGCACTGCAGTCTCAACATCGCTGTAGATCTGCGCAGCCGCCTCAACCTGCTTTGCCTGATACAGGCCGTAGCCCTTGTAACCCAGATAACCCAATGCCAGGCCAATAACCAAGGCCGCTATCCACTTACCCCATTGATTCCAGAAAATTTTCAACGAATCAATCTGTTCCTGCTCTTGCAAATCAAACGCCATCGCGCTTCTCCAATCAAGCCTTGAACGCGGCAATGGCATCAGCCACCGCTTCGCGCGACACAGTACGTTGTAGAGCCTCATTGCGCAGAGGTTTTACAATTGCCGTACCGGCAGAAATTTCATTTTCACCAACAATCACCGCAAACTCGGCACCGACACCATCGGCTTTTTTCATTTGCGACTTGAAACTGCCCTCACCACAATGCTGGTGCACGGATAGGCCAGCCGACCGCAGTAACTTTGCCAGTTGCAAGGCATACAGCGGCGCTCCAGCACCTTGCTGCACCAGATAGACATCAACACCACGCGGTGCTGGGATCAGATTTTTTTCTTGCAACAGCAATAACACGCGTTCCATGCCCATGCCAAAACCGATACCAGGGGTAGCCTTGCCACCCAATTGTTCGATCAGGCCATCGTAGCGACCACCAGCGCAGATGGTTCCTTGAGCGCCCAACTCGGTCGTAACCCATTCAAATACAGACAAATTGTAGTAATCCAGCCCACGGACCAAACGGGGATTTTCAACAAAATTAATCCCCACCGCCGCAATCATTGTCTTCCAGCTTTCATAGTGTGCGCGCGACGCATCACCAAGATAGTCAATCAGTTTGGGCGCAGCATTACACATGTCTTGCAGCGCAGGATTCTTGGTATCCAGCACACGCAAAGGATTGGTGTATAAGCGACGCTTGCCATCTTCATCCAATAGGTCGACGTACTTTTCCAAGTAGGCTATCAGAGACACGCGGTGCGCAGCACGTTCTTCCTTATTACCCAAGGTGTTGATCTGCAGTTCGACACAATCAGCAATGCCCAGGCGCTTCCACAGGTCGGCCGTCATCATCAGAATTTCGGCATCAATATCTGGGCCGTCAAACCCCAAGGCTTCAACACCTGTCTGGTGAAATTGGCGATAACGCCCTTTCTGCGGCCGCTCATGGCGGAACATTGGACCCGCATACCACAAGCGTTGCGTGGCGTTATACAACAAATTGTGTTCAACCACGGCACGCAATGTGCCAGCGGTGCCCTCTGGGCGCAAGGTCAGGCTTTCGCCATTCAGGCTATCGACAAAGGTGTACATCTCTTTTTCGACAATATCCGTAACTTCACCGATAGAACGGACAAACAACGGCGTCTGTTCCAGCATTGGCGTACGGATGTGCTGATAACCGTATTCGAACAGCAATTTGCTTAAAACCGATTCAATGTACTGCCATTGATACGATTCGGCTGGCAACACATCGTTCATTCCGCGCACTGCTTGAATTTTTTGTGCCATAACTTTTTAGTCTTTTTAATGTTCTACCCTGAGCAACCCTGCTCAAAGCTTCTGAATCGGAATCGTGCGCACAGGCACATCAATAGCGCGGCGTTTGGGGCCACCTTCACCATAATGTGAACGCACATAAGTGTCGACAATCGCCATAAATTCGTTAGCGATATGCTCACCTTTCAAGGTGACATCCTTCTGACCATCCACATACACCGGCGCCACGGGTGTCTCTCCGGTTCCTGGCAACGAAATACCAATGTCAGCTAGCTTGGACTCGCCCGGTCCATTCACCACGCAGCCCATCACCGCGACCTTCATATCCTCCACCCCAGGGTACTGCAAACGCCAAATCGGCATCTGAGCACGCAGATACCCCTGAATGCTATCAGCCAGCTCTTGGAACAATGTACTTGAGGTACGTCCACATCCAGGACACGCCGTGACCATTGGAGCAAAAGCACGCAGTCCCATGGTCTGCAACAACTCCTGCGCCACCACCACTTCACGGGTACGCGTTTCCCCCGGAGCAGGAGTAAGAGAAATGCGAATCGTATCGCCAATTCCCTCTTGCAGCAAAACCGCCAAAGCCGCACTTGAAGCCACAATTCCCTTGGAGCCCATACCCGCTTCAGTCAGACCAAGATGCAACGGGTAATCACAACGCAGACCCAAATCGCGATACACCGCAATCAGATCCTGTACATGGCTGACCTTACACGACAAAATAATATGATCTTGAGGCAAACCTAGTTCGACTGCCTTTTCTGCACTCTCCAGAGCCGACACAATCAATGCTTCACGCATCACAGTCTCAGTTGGCAAGGGTTTGGCAGTCCGACTATTAGCATCCATCAAGCGTGTAGCCAATGCTGCATCCAAACTGCCCCAGTTCACCCCAATGCGTACCGGCTTGTCGTTTTCGATTGCCGTGCGAATCATAAAGGCAAATTTGTCATCGCCCTTGGCTCCGCGTCCAACATTACCTGGATTAATCCGGTATTTGGCTAGCGCGCGCGCGCAATCAGGAAAATCGCGTAGCAGACGCTCACCATTAAAATGAAAATCACCAACCAAGGGGACAAGGCAACCAAGATCATCTAGACGCTGGCGAATTTCAGCCACACGTGCCGCAGCCTCAGGAGAATTAACCGTAATCCGAACCAACTCGGACCCCGCTGCAGCCAACTCAAACACCTGAGCCGCAGTGGCCTGACTATCGGCAGTATCAGTATTGGTCATCGACTGCACCACGACTGGGGCTCCCGATCCGACAACAACATGCCCCACACGTACTTGACGGGTGGGGCGTCGCGCGCTCATCACGCTATCCATAAACTGACCTGTTACTATTTGAGTTCAAGAGTGGCCGTGGTTCCACGCGTATGGTCATTCAAATTAACCGCCTGACCGTTGTAACTCATGGAAACCTTGGCAGCATTACCTACACGCACCTTGAACGGAGGAACCCCGCTCACTTCGCGAGCAGATCCCGGTTCGATTGTAGAGTAGACAAGTTTATTTCCCTGGGCGTCTACAACCGCAACCCAGGCCGATTCAGAAACCGAAATCGATATCTTTCCCTGAGCACCAGGTACAACGCTTGTGGCCGCCGAAGCCGCCTTTGCTGCAGCGGCTTTAACTGCAGCAGCCTTGGCAGCAGCAGCTTTGGCAGCGGCAGCTTTGGCTGCAAGTGCTTTGGCAGCAGCAGCAGACGCATCCACCGCTACCGGAGCAGAAGCGATCACAGAGGAGGCCGCCTTCTGTGCAACCGGCGCAGAAGCCAGAACCGGTGGAGCAGACGCCGCCAGAGCCATATCAGAAGCGGTTTGCTGGCCAATGACTGGCGTCACGTCTGGCTGGGTCTCGTTATTATGCCCAAAAACCCAAACAATCGCGGCACCCGCCACAATTCCAACCAGACTCAATACCATCCACTTATTGCTATTGCGCTCATCATCGCCAGCCTCGGGGGAAGCCGTTGAAGACTCTTCCCTCGATAAATTAGCCACATCACGCGCGGCCGAAGGGAAATGGCCATCCAGAGCCTCCATTAAAGGCCCTGAATCTATTTCCAGAAAGCGTGCGTAATTACGTACAAAACCACGGACAAAGGTTGGTCCCGGCAAGGCTTCGAAATCATCTCGCTCTATCGCATCCAACTGCCTTAGCGATAATTTGAGACGATCCGCCACTTCGTTAAGAGACAAACCGGCGGCTTCGCGGGCCACCCGCAAAGCTTCGCCGACACTAACCTGCTCCGGCTGATTATTCTGTTCGGATTGTTGTTCCATCCTTCAGGTCCCGCTCAACAACTGCTGTGTTTCCTTGGAGTCCGGATAACGGCTTTGCAACATTGCTGCATAGCGCGCTTCTCGAACGCGATCCCCAGACAACCTGGCAACCTTGACCCCTATAAGGAGATCATCGGGCCCAAGTGTCTCGGCGTACTTTATCAGACGGCTATAATAGAAAGTCGCTAGTTTGACGCTCCCTTGCTTTAGATACAAGGCTGCCAGCTCTTTTAACGCCGGAACATAATCCGGAGCCAAACGCAATGCACTCAGCAAATAATGCTTTGCCTGCTCCAACTGGTTTTGCATCCGGCTACAGCGCCCAAGATTAAAATAGGCAGTCTGCGGTGTCGCATACATCGGATCAGTCAGTGCACTGTTAAAAAAAAGCATTGCTTCGTCAGTGCGGCCGCGCTCACATAAAAACTGGCCAAAATTGTTATTCGCCTCAGCATTGTTTGGCGACAGCGTCAGCGCTTGGCGAAAATCCCGCTCAGCCGCTACGTCATGTGCCAGCACAGATTCAACATGTGCGCGCGCCAACCACGCCGGGGCATAAAACGAATCCATTGCCACTGCACGTTCAGCCGACTCTAGCGCCATGCTGAACTGCCCAACTTTTGCATATTCAAATGCCAGTTGTACATGCAAAGAGGCTAACTCATGTGAAGGGGAGGAAGCAAATGCAGTCGAAGCGAACACCGCCTGGGTCAACGCCAACCACAAATGCCATTTTTTCACGCTGAGCCGCTCTCCGCAATCCGGATCCATTTGTCCTGGCGCCGGGTTTTGTCTTGGACCTGCCCTGCCAACTGCCCACAGGCGGCATCAATATCGTCTCCGCGCGTTTTGCGAACAGTCACCACCAACCCCGCTTCCTGAAGAATCTCACGGAAAGCGTGAATTGCATTATTACTTGCCCGACCGTAGCCAGAATTCGGAAACGGATTAAACGGAATCAAATTAAATTTGCATGGCACGTTCTTGACCAACTGTACCAGTTGCCGTGCATGTTCGGGCCTGTCGTTAACCCCGTCAAGCATCACATACTCGAAGGTAACAAAATCGCGCGGTGCATAATCCAGATAACGCACACAAGCCGCCATCAGCTCTTTCAACGGATACTTACGATTAATGGGCACAATCTGATCGCGAATCGCGTCATTTGGTGCATGCAGACTAACGGCCAGAGCCACTGGGCAGGCCTGTGCTAAACGATCAATCTGCGGAACCAAACCAGAAGTAGATAGCGTAACACGACGGCGAGACAAGCCATAGGCATGGTCGTCCAGCATAATCTGCAGTGCGGACACCACATTGTCAAAGTTAGCCAGCGGCTCACCCATTCCCATCATCACGACATTGGAAACCACGCGCTCGTTTTTAGGCGTGACCCCCATCGATTTATTGGCCAGCCAGAGTTGACCAATAATTTCACCGGTACTCAGGTTACGATTAAACCCCTGACGCCCGGTCGAACAAAAAGTACACTCCAGGGCACAGCCAACCTGGGAAGACACACACAAGGTTCCACGATCATCTTCGGGAATAAACACGGTTTCGACGCCATTACCGGTTCCCACATCCAATAGCCACTTGCGTGTGCCATCACTGGCTTTCTGCTCGGTCATAAACGAAGGCACACGCACCTCGGCCGAAGCCTGCAGCTTGGCACGCAAGCTTTTGGCAATATCGGTCATGGCGGCAAAATCGGCTTCGCCCATCTGGTGCATCCAGTGCATCACCTGTTTCGCGCGGAAGGGTTTCTCCCCCATGGACGCAAAATACGCAGTCAACTGAACCAGATTAAAATCGAGCAGATTAGTTTTCATGCAAATCTCTTGAAACAGCAGCCGCCTCCCATTAAGAGCGGCAGCTGCCATCAAACATCAACGGGAGCAGATTTCCGAAGCGGCAAAGAAATAAGCCACTTCATTTGCAGCGTTTTCTACGCTATCAGAACCATGCACCGCATTAGCATCGATAGAATCGGCGAAATCAGCACGAATCGTACCTGCATCAGCCTTCTTCGGGTCAGTTGCACCCATCAGTTCACGGTTTTTAACAACCGCATTTTCACCTTCCAGCGCCTGAATCATGACGGGACCAGAAATCATGAAGTTAACCAGGTCATTAAAGAAAGGACGTTCTTTGTGAACTGCATAGAAGCCCTCAGCCTCTTTGCGCGACAACTGCTTCATCTTGGCTGCAACCACTTTCAGCCCAGCAGATTCGAAGCGATCATAAATCTTGCCAATCACATTTTTTCCAACAGCGTCCGGTTTAACAATGGACAGGGTACGTTCAATTGCCATATAAATCTCCCTAATACCAAAACGACTGGCTAAACTAACTAAAGTTGCCAGATCGGGTTACCCAATTTTAAATAACCCGATATATTACCAGCCTTTCTTGGCCTTTGCCGCATAAAATTTGAGCATAATGAGCAATCAGCGCACAGAATTACCGCCCCCACAAGACGGGGATGAATCAGACTTTGGCTCACGTCTAAAAGTCCGGTTGGCTATAGCCGCCGGACTAGTGGTACTTGCCCTTGCCGCAATACCCATACTAGACAATTTGACGGGGAAAAAACCCGAAGCGCAGGATACCAGCAGCAACGCGGGCAATATCGTCAGCTCAGCCGGACAGGCCGTCACCGCCTCAGCGGCAACAGCCAGCGCCCCCGCTGTCACCGCCAGTGCAGCCATAGCCGCCAGCCAACCAGTCGCAGGCGCACCAACCGGCCCTAACTTAAGTCAAACGCCAGGTATGAATGCTACCGCGCCGCTCACACCGCCGCCGGCCGCGCAAGCCCCGGCAACCACAGCGTTGACCAGCACAGGCCACCCCGCGCACAAAAATGCGCGCGCTCAGCCAATCAACCCTCAGTCGATTCCACTGACCCAGCCTCCAGCAGCGACGCACCAGGCCGGCAAAGCCTTCAAGCAAGGGCATGCCCCCCAACCCTACGTGGGAGCGGCTGCGCCAGCAGCCAATAGCTACGCGCCTCCGTACACTCCGCCAATACAGCCGCAGCAATCACCCGCTACCGCTAGTCTACCGGCACGCCCTGCAGGCAGTTCCGTGGGCTACAACGTTCAGTTGGGATTATTCAACAACCTTGATAATGCACAAAAGCTGATTGCCGAACTAAAAAGCAAAGGGATTGAAGTGCAAAGCGAAACCCGCGTCCATCTAGCCCCGTTTCGCACCCGAGCCGAGGCAGAACAAGCTGTGGCAAAACTTCGCGCCATGGGCTATGCCCCGATGCTGGGAGCAGCCGGAGGCTAAGGACCTTCGCCAAACGAACCCTGGCATTGAAGTAAAAGAAACCTATTGACCGGGTGACGGCAATCCAGAACAAAATAAAAATCCCGCAGCAATGCTGCGGGATTAATCAAGTTGTGAGCGAGAAGTAGCAACAGATTAACTGTCTTGTTCCCATTCATCGCGCATTGAATTGGCAAAAGCCTCTCTATCCATTGCGCTCATCGTATCTGGATTATCCTTGAATGCTGGTACATCAGGACTAAAATCCTCTTCATCCATGATGCAATCTCCCACTAAATTGGGGACTCTATTTATAGCAAGCAAGGATGACAAATACATTAAGGTAAATACTAATACCTGGCATTTATGCCAGTCAGAACAGCGAACCGTTTAATTAAGACGTGGTACCAATCAAACCTCCGGTTGCCTGCATTGACGTCCCACTTCCCAAATTTGCCTGAAGATTTTTTAGAAACGTCAACACATCCTGATTTTTTGCAGTCGAACTACCACCATTTGCCGTTTGCAGCGCGGTCAAGAAAGAAGAAAAATCAGACTGCAGCTGACTCAACGTAGCATTCGCTGAAGAGCTAGCGCTAGTAGATGCTGAAGTGCTGCTACTTAACGAATTAATCAGGTTTTGTAGACTAGTTGAAAAATTGGCGTACTGACTACTGGCGTCCGAACTAGAACTGCTGGAAGCTGACTGCTGCTTGGTCGCTTCAAAAATATCGTGCATCAGCTGATGCAAAGCCTGCTGTGGGTTTTGCGTCGTACTGCTATTAGCCGCAGTCTGGCTAGTATCGGCAGTGGTCTGAGACGGCTGATTAAGTGAAACCCCCATTTGGCTTAGCGCCTGCATGATGCTCTGCATCATTTGGCCACCTTCGCCATCAGAGCGATGATGCCGATGCGCATTCACAGCGCTTGAGGAAGTTCCCCCGGAAACAGAACTCGTCGCTCCAAGGCTAGAGGTGTAACTACTGCTATTGATTCCAGAAATGGCCATAACGTGCACTCCCTTGCTAAATCGACACCCGACTGAACGCAGCCAGTGCACCGTACCTAGCCCGGTACCACACTGCATCGTCCCCTCGCTACCCTATAAGCAACTTTTAGGCCAGAAAATAGCCCAAAAAAAGGTAATTTGCAGCCACGATATGTAAATATACGTTAAGACGCGTATATAACTTTGCCACAAAAGATGACTAGGTATAGTCAGACCCACAGGGCTTGCTAGTCTGCGGCAATATTTGCCGCAGACTAGCAAGCCTCAGAGCCCCCTGTCAGCGAGAGTCCAGCACCAAGCGGCAATATTTGCCACCGCCAGTCACTTAGGTTTCAGTCTCTCGCTGCTTCCCAATCCAAAAAGCGATCCCAGCCCCCAGCACAAGCGAGAAAACAAAAGGTGACAAACTACTGCTAACACCAAACAACTCCATTAACCAAGCACACAACATCCCACAAGAACCAGCAAACACCCCGGCAGTCCAGCGCCCTACTCTGGGAGCCAATACCAGCGCACCAACAACCAAGACATAGATCGCCAACAACACGCGCAACGTAGAAAAAAAATGCAAATCAAGCCGGATCGTCTGCGCAAACACCATTTGTGGCAATGCAAGCCCCCCTATCAGACTAAACCGCATACGCGGCAGCATTGCTTTACTCAACATGAAGGTCCGTCCTTAAATCGGGTTCCTGATGCCACTTGTGCATGTGTAGTCGTCACCGCTTAAACGAAGACCCACGACAAGCAAACAGTAAGGGGATCAAAAAACCCAATATAGAGATCAGGCACCGCCTGCAGAATCGGAAATCACTGAATACCAAGGAAAAAAATGGAATATCGAATAAACTAAGAATAGTCTTAGAAATAGAAAAACCGCTCTGACAACCACAGGCAAGGAAAGTCAAATGCCAGAATTTATTGTCCATTCTTTGCGCAAACAAGGACGCAGTCTTGAGCCTGACACCGATCATCTCCTGGCACAGACACTGCCATCTCAGCTATTGCTGATCAATATCACTCCCGGTCGCTACGCCTTTGAACAACACAACACCACAGAGTACCTGCTGTGTATCAGCGGCCAATTAGTGGTCGAAACCGAAAGCGGACTCAAGGCCAGAGCAGAGGCAGGAGACATGATAGAAATCCCCCCGGGTCTAAAACATCGGTTCACCGACAACGCCGATGCGGTGATCTTCACCATCGCGCAAACAGGCTCCAGCTAACGCCAGACTAATTAAAAAAAGCCCCAGACTAGGTCCAGGGCTTGCCGAATATTACGGAATCCCGATCCAACACATACAGAGGCATGTGCGGAGGGTCCAAATCAGCGACGTTGCAGTACTAATCCGCCGTAGTGGGCTGAGCCAAGGTAGCCTCTTCTGGGTCCACGGCAGTTCCCTTGGGGTCGGAGCGAACCGACAAGAGAAACAGCGCCAATGACACAATGAGTGTCAAAGCAAGTTGTACTTGGGTACCACCAGCAATCGCGACGAAACAAAACAACATACCTAGAATCGCCGCAGTCATAAGCAAAGCACCTTTCTTTTCTTGGCGCTTCAGCAAATACAAGATTGAGTAGAAATAGGGGAACAACACAAATAGCGAAGCCAGAACCGCCGTTGCACCAAAAATCGATACCAGGTTGAGCTTCAGTACAATGGCAATCAGCATTGCCACCGTCATGATTGAGGCCTCAATCAAGATGCCTTTAGCCGGCACGCCATGCTGATTGGTTTCGGCAAAAATCTTTGGCAAATTACCATCTTTACCTGCGCGAGCAGAGGCTTCAGCCACAATCAGAATCCACGAACACAAAGAAGCAAAACACAGAATCGATTCAGCAGCGGCAACCAAAGGCCCTAGCTTAGGCGAGAACAGCGTACTTACGGCAAGCACCCAAGGAGCCGGGGTATTAGCCAACACTTTCATGGTGAACAACCCGCCAACCACCGTGCAGGATAAGAAGTAAATCACGCAGACCAGACCTACACCCAGCATGGTGGCAATCGGAACCGTGCGACTCGGATTCTTGACCAAACCACTATTCACACTTGCCGTTTCAACGCCGAGAAAGCTCCAGAGACAGACCAGAATCCCTGAGAAAATCGCCGACACATCACCCGTACCAGACACATTCCAGTTGGCAGCAAACAAAGATGGGTTAAATTCAAGCCATCCATAGGTCCCAACAGAAACAATCTGCAGTGCAATCATCACCACGCCAAGCGTTGCCAGACGGGCAACCCAACCAATCCCCTGCATGGCAATAAAGGCAAGAATCCAAGTTTCGATAATGATGGCAATCGACCCAATAAGCGGATCCTGCATAACAGGAAACAGCATACTGAAGTAAGCAATGGACGTTGCTGCCACAGCCAGATTACCGGTCAAATTGGCCAGAATATAGAAAATCTGGGTTTGCCTCCCCAGAACCGGAGAAACCTTTGAAGCATAGGCAACCACCCCGCCTTCAGCAGGATCAACGATTGCCAATCGAGAAAACACCAATGCTAATGAAACCGCCCCAACAATAGCAATCAACCAGCTAATGGTACCGACCGTGCCAATCGAAGCCATATAGGCGGGAACCATGGAAATACCTGACCCTAGCATATTCGCCATGACGAGAAATGTGGCTAATCCAACGCCAATTTTATACTCTGACTTCATGTTTACCTCTCATTGCCAAGTAATTAATAAAACCAACGATTAAACTACGGCCCCGCCGCATATTATTGGCACCATTCGCTCATCTAGGTGTCGCACCTAAAAAGAATCAGACAGCATCTCAAACTAACGTGATTACCAGGCAAGCACGCCAGATAAATTCTTAAATTCAGAACGATAAAAAATCCTAGCTCGAACTATCTAATAAAAAAAATGATCGGTCATCACACGGCTCTACAGGCGTTTTTATTACCAAATAATGCCATTGTCATTCAATTTGCTCAATAAAAACAGCAACATGTGAATATCAGTAAGGGCAATACCGTGTGTAAACAATAACGACAGCTAAAGATAAAGTGACGTCATAGCCGAAATAGACAGCTCAAGACGGGCATTCGTGGCTCTGACCGATTTATCAAGTAAAAATAGAACGGCAGAACAATACTCAATATATTCACGATGTTAGTTGACTTAAAAGCCAACTAATCAACCCGCCAACCAGCATGGGGATAGTAAGACAATGCGAGGTTGTATCAAAATATCTAACTTCTATGCCCAAACATTACTACAGCATGAAAATCATTTCAAGGATTTTTAAAATACAGGGCTGAAAATTAATTCAATCCAGATCAACTCACAGGAAAGATAATGGGGCTCAATCTGTAGCGCCGAAAGATTTGGCAACTGATCACAAACAACACGCACACAAGCTTGGGAAAATACGGCCACAATGCAGCACCGACAACCATTCCAAGTGTACTGCACTGATCAATCATTGCAGGCGCCTACGCGGCCAAAATCAGCCATGAGCGGGACACAGAAACCATGCAACAACCGGAAGATACTTAGCACACAAAAAAATCTTTAGCCAAAGTCAGTTAGTTTTCTGCCACACAAAACTGCGACCAAAATTTATATATATTCCACGGCTACACCTTCTAGAGATATCCATCTCCTTGCAAGCAGCGCACGTGCCTACAGAGCCGATCTACCCTATAATTCCGCGGCAGCAGAGCATCAAGCTATCTATCCAATACGCAAGGGTATTACCATTTAATTGTGGTTCATTAAATTGTTTTGGCATTTTTTTTGTTTACATATATTCAAACTGGTTTACCTTGCACTAAAACCCCAGCATTTTTCCCTTGTGAAAACCTAGAGAACCAAAACGAACCGGGCTAATCATCAAGCCGGTACACCATGGCACCGCCTGATTCCGTTACAGAAGATAGATTTAACCTAAGGCAGGCGGCCCAACACCGCCAATTAAGTGCGCAGCCACGCATCACCACAGAAAAAAGCCCACCAACGATCAATTGGCGGGCTTTTTCCCTAAGGACAACAACACTATGACGCTTCAAGTTTGCGCGCTGCAGGCTTGCGCATCTGGTCAACCAACAGAGCCAATATCAGCATTAAGCAGGCTGGCAGCACCCAAACCAAACCCTGCTGATAAAAAGGTAGATACCCAACCAGCTCTGACAGCCAGGCATCCAACCCGGCAACCCTCAGTCCGTCCAGCACGCCAAACAACAGAGACACCGCCGTAACCGGTGCCACAATCGCGAAACGTGCATCAATAAGCTGGTCAAGCAGACTTAGCACGATCATCACCACAAACGGGGGATAGATCGCAGTCAATACCGGCACCGACACCTTGATCAACTCAGTCAGCCCAAGATTGGAAACTAAAAACGAAAACGCGGCAAACACTAGCACCAGCGTGCCGTAGCGCATCGGCAGCAGTTTGCCAAAATAGCTGGCACAAGAACAGGTCAGCCCCACGGCCGTAACCAAACAGGCCAAATTAATTAGCACACTTAGAAATAGCACACCACTAGGACCAAACATCAGGCGCACAAAATGCTGTAACACCACCGCGCCATTAGTGGCATTATGCAGCAGCACTTGGCTATCCGCCCCCAAGCGAAACAGGCAAACGTAGATCAGCGACAGCCCAACACCAGCAATCAGACCCGCGATCACCGTGTAACGCGTAATCTGACGCGCACTGCTTACCCCACGCGCACGAATTGCATTCACAATCACCAAACCGAATACCAACGCACCTAAGGTATCCATGGTTAGATAACCATTGATCACTCCCTGCGCCACTGGCGCCGAAGCATAGTCGCCATCTGGCTGCGGTAACACCCCAGAAGGCATCAAGAATGCCGCGATACCCAATAGCGCCAGCGAGGCAATCTTGATCGGAGCCAGGACCCGCCCAACCACATCCAGCAAATGGTTGGGAAACAGGGCAATCAGCGCCACGATGCTAAAATACACCGCACTATAAATCCAAAGCGCATGTGGCATACCCTGCGTAAATGGCAACACCCCCAATTCAAACGACACCGTCGCGGTACGTGGTGTTGCAAACAACGGTCCGATCGCCAGATAACACACAATCGTCATCGCCGTACCCGCGCGCGCGCCAATTGGGTCCGTCAGCCCACTCATCTCGCCACCAGAACGTGCGACCGCAATGATCGCCAACACCGGCAGACCGACCCCCGTCAGCAGAAAACCCAGCGCCGCGAGCCAAACATGCGCTCCCGCCTGAAGACCAATCATCGGTGGAAAAATGATATTACCCGCGCCAACGAACAACGCAAAAGTCATAAAACCCAAAGCAATAATGTCTCTTAATCTCATTATAATTTTCACTATTTACGGTACAACGACCGCTAAAAATAAAGCCACTCAACCATGACAACCTGCCACCGATCACAGCAGGCGAAACGGCCCGGGAATATCATACGGTGAGCGATGCGCGTGCTTCGCCGATTCAGCCGCCAAAGGAATATCCGTCCCCTCAGATGTCTCCGAGGGCCGGCCCTCGTCCAATGCCAGGTTTGAGTCAGGCGATTGCTCGCGGCGAGTGCACAGGCGGGCAATACGGTCAATCAGGGTTTGTATCAACAAGTCATGCTCCAGTCGTACACTCGGCCCACAGAGAGAAATAAGGAAAAATCAGAACCAAGCCAGGCGATCAGGACAGAATCATCCGGCTAGCAGCAAAGATGAGTAGCCCACCAGCGGTGCCTTCAAGCAGACGACGCCGACGGTCACTGAAACCGCCGCGGGCACCAAGCGAGCCAACAACGATACCAATCAGCGCATAGACCACCGCACACGCCGAAATGAAGATGCCAGCCAAACTAAAAACCTGTAGGGCTACATCATGGTCAGTCGGCTGAATAAAACTGGGTAAAATCGCCAAGTAAACCATCAGCCCCTTGGGATTGAGAAAACTGGTCAGAAACCCTTTGGCAATCAGCTTACGCGCAGGTACGGGTTCAGCCGACGGGGCCGCCATAGAGCCAGCACGCGACGCCGAAAGCAACATTCGGATCGCAAGATAGATCAGATAGCTGACACCAACCCAGCGGATCACCCCCAGCAATACCGGATAAGCAGAAATCAGCGCCGCCACTCCAAGCGCCCCCAAAATCGCGTGCAGAATATAGCCGGCAATAATCCCCTCATTAGCACGAAGAGCGGCTCGCGTGCCAGACGATAATCCCTGAGAAACGATAAACAAAATGTCCGGACCAGGCGTACAGACTAAAGGCAGTACGGTCGCGGCAAACAACAACAAGGTTCCAGAATGCATAACAGATAACTTTCATATTTGAACAAGCTAGAGACCCAGACCTGTGCTATCCCTAGTAATCTTTCATAAAATTTTAAGGTAAAACAGCTCAAATATGGTTGCATTTTCACTACTTATCGGTTAAAAATTAGAATTAAAATTCAAAATACGCCAATTTACGGCAGTGTATTTCAATGAATCTAGATGGCATAGACAAGCACATTCTTCGGGCACTACAGCGCGACGGACGGCAGCAAAATGTGGAACTAGCAAAGGAAGTCGGTCTATCGCCGTCATCCTGCCTCAGGCGGGTTCGCCTACTGGAAGAATCTGGCGTCATAGAACGTTATGTAGCGGTACTGGATGGCAGTAAGATCGGTGCCGGACTGTCGTTATTTGCCCGCGTCTGGTTCAAGGCGCAAGACGCAGAGACCATCATGCATTTCACCGAGGCGGTGGAGGACATGCCAGAAGTGGTTGAGTGCCATCTGATGGCTGGCGAGTGCGATGCCCTGCTACGCATTGTCACCGCGGATCTGGCCTCATACCGGAGATTCCACGCCGACAAGCTCACCCGGATCGACAGCGTGCAGAACATCAAGACCGAAGTGCCGATGGAAACCACTAAGTTAACGCACGCACTCCCAATCAGTACACTCTGAATCCAAGGGGTTTGACCTCAATAAACCAATTGAGTACGGCTTCACAGAGGGGGCTTAATGTTCAAGGCAATATTTTCTTTACCACGCACAGTGTGGCTGATTGGGCTGATTAGCTTGGTCAATGATAGCGCCAGTGAAATGCTCTATCCCTTGATTCCGCTATACCTGACTTCGGTACTCATGGCAGGGCCACGCGTACTGGGCTTAATCGAAGGTATTGCCGAAGCCACGGCCAGCTTGCTCAAGCTATTCTCTGGTGTAGTGGTTGATCGAACGCGTCATGCAAAACCATGGATCGTATTCGGCTACGGTCTTGCAGGATTAGGCCGCCCTTTGATCGCGTTTGTCAGTAGTTGGCCATGGTTACTGCTGCTACGGTTTGCTGACCGCATGGGAAAGGGTCTGCGTACCTCACCGCGAGATGCTCTGCTTGCCTCAAGCGTAACGGCAGAACGGCGCGGCTTGGCTTTTGGTCTACACCGCGCCATGGACAATGCGGGCGCGGTGGTAGGACCGCTACTGGCTAGCCTGTTCTTGGCTTGGAACATGCCGCTGAAACATATTTTTCTCTGGTCAATTATTCCGGCAGGTCTGTGCTTGATCTTAGCTTGGTGCATTCACGAGCCACAGGCCAAACCCTCTGCACCGCGTAGCTCCATGAGATGGAATCTGGCAGATATGCCTCCCGTGTTTAAACGTTACCTGCTAGTGGTAGCGCTCTTTACGCTGGGCAATTCGTCCAATATGTTTCTGCTGCTGCGTGCCAAACAGCTGGGTATACCAGATGTACAGATTCCACTGTTATGGGCTGCCGTTTCAGCCATTGCCATGCTGTTTTCAACCCCACTATCCGCATTGTCCGATCGGTTTGGCAGAGTGCGGCTACTGGTTGCCGGATATAGTGCGTATGCGATTTTTTATGCCGGGCTCGGTCTTACGCTACAAGGAGGAGCTGCAGTGTATGCGCTGTTTGCCTTTTATGGCCTATTTATGGCGGCAACCGAAGGCGTAGAAAAAGCCCTGGTGGCCGATATGGCACCGATCGCGCGGCGTGGGGCCGCTTTTGGCTGGTTTAATCTGACTGCGGGGGTGATCTTGTTACCCGCCTCTATTATTTTTGGTTGGCTTTATCAGGCGTTTTCTCCGTTACTTGCCTTCTCGTTTTCAAGTGGTGCGGCACTGCTAGCTGCCGGGTTACTAGCCAGTTGGGTAGGCGTGGAACACTTAACCATTAAGCCAGCGGCTCAGGATTAGTCCGCGCTTAGGGACAGCTCAGTCAGGAAGATGGACAGAAGAGCACGGCGATTGGCTATAGTTTGATCTAACAGGCAGGTCAATGGAACTCAGGCAGCCTCATCGCCACTATGACTACGCAAAGTTAGCGCACCACAATGACCAGCCGTGGGCAGGATTATCAACGCCAACAGCTCGCCATTCAAGGACAAGAGCATGCAAAAAACACTCGCTGCACACCTCATTCCTTCCATTATTGGCACCCCATTTGAAGGCGGCTTCTTTGCTGGCTTGTACTTGCAGGACGGTCAAAAGCGCGCACTGATCTATGCAGGCAAAGCCGGCATTCAGCGCGGCACAATTGGCACCTACCGACAGGACGTTGCTGGCGCCAGCAGTTATATGAACAGCCTAGCAAACACCATCGCTCTATCTGCGGCTGGCAGCGAAATGGCTGGGCAAGCGTTGGCGCTGCGCATCGGCGGATTTGACGGCTGGGGTATCGCCACACGTGACCAGGCAGAAATGCTCTATCGCCACTTCAAGCCAACCAACAACCAAAATACGCTCTCATTCCGTGATGGCGATAACCCGAGCAGCTTACCGGCAGGCTATCCCTATACCGAAGGAAACCCTGCTCAGACCACTATCAATGGCTTCCGTGAGGGAGAAGAGCACGCCATACCTGCAGACTGGATCGTTACCAGCACGCAATACTCGCCTAGCTACATGTGGGCTCAAAGTTTCAGCGATGGCTACACTTATTGCCACTACAAAGACAATAAGGCGAACGACGTTGCCGTGCGCAGCATAGTGGTGACCGATTAAGCAATTTAGTCAGGCCTCACAAGGCTCGCTTTATTAGCAACGATCTGCTTAATCTCCTCGATTCAAAGCGCTTCAGTCTAACCATTGCGCGACCGCCCGAACTAAAAATTTAGTACGACTAGCAAAGCCTTGATGAGCCAGATCCTGACTATACAAACGCGTTGCACTCCAGATTGTCCACATCATCGATATTGGGCCCGGCAATGTGATAGGGAGGAGTTGTTTCATTTAGCGTTCTCCTCCACTGTGACGTCGGATGCTATGGATACATCCGGAGCGGAAGTCGGTTTACTGAACAGGCGACGTACTTGTACAAAGAACAATGGGATAAGAAAAATTCCCAAAATAGTCGATGCCAGCATTCCGCCCAGCACCCCAGTCCCGATGGCATTCTGACTACCAGAACCAGCTCCATTTGTAAGTGCAAGGGGAAGTACACCCAGGCCAAATGCTAGAGAGGTCATTAGAATCGGACGCAAACGCATGCGTGCCGCCTCGATCGTTGCTTCGATCAGGCCTTCGCCATGTTCCTGTAACTCCTTGGCGAATTCGACAATCAGGATCGCGTTCTTGGTCGCCAGGCCGATGGTGGTTAACAAACCAACCTGGAAGTACACATCATTGGACAACCCACGCAACCAAGTAGCCAGGAGTGCACCAATAACACCAAGAGGCACCACCAAGATCACCGCGAACGGTACAGACCAGCTTTCGTACAGCGCAGCAAGGCAGAGGAACACAATCAACATGGATAGGGCATACAGCGACAGCGATTGCGAGCCAGCCAAGCGTTCCTGATAAGACAGCCCGGTCCATGAGTAACCAATTCCGTCAGGTAGTTTGGCGGCGATGTCCTCCATTGCCTTCATGGCATCACCAGAACTTAGACCTGGGGCGGGCTGGCCCATGATCTCTACTGCAGGCATACCCGCGTAGCGCTCCAGACGCGGAGAAGCATAGGTCCAATATGCATGCGAGAAGGAGGAGAACGGGACCATCTCCCCATCGCTATTCTTTACATACCAGCGTTTCAGATCCTGAGGTTGCATGCGAAACGGAGCATCGGACTGCATGTAGACCTTTTTGGTGCGCCCCTTGTCCAAAAAGTCATTGATATAGCTTCCACCCCAAGCAGTGGACAACACAGCGTTGATAGTGTCCATGTTCAATCCGAGGGCACCGGCGCGCATCTTATCTATGTCCAGTTTGTACTGCGGAGTATCATCCAACCCATTCGGTCGGACCCCTTGAAGTTTCGGGTTCCGGGCGGCCAGAGCAATTAATTGGTCACGCGCCAAAATCAATTTTTCGTGACCCAGTCCAGCCTGGTCCTGCAGTTCAAAGTCAAACCCGGTGGCATTGCCAAGATCCATCACAGCAGGGGGAACAAAGGAATACACCTGTGCTTCAAGAATCTGTGAGAAGAACGCAGAAGCCCGATCAGAAACAGCCTGAGCACTGAGCTCTGATTTCTGGCGTTGATCCCAGTCCTTGAGCATCACAAAAGCCATGCCGGTATTCTGACCATTACCACCAAAGCTATAGCCAGAAATGGCAAAAATGGATTCCACCGATTTTTTTTCGTTGTGAAGGTAATAGTCCTCCACTTTTTTTAATACCTTGAGCGTACTTTCTTCCGTAGCATTAGTCGGCAACTGGACCTGAACAAAAATCAATCCCTGATCTTCTTCCGGCAGGAACGAGGTGGGTAAGCGCCAGAACAGTAACCCCATGATCAGTACAATACCGAGGTAAACAAAACTAAATCGGGTCGTTCGATGCAGGATTTTGCCCACCGTGCGCTGATAGCGTTCAGTGCCACGCTCGAACATGCGGTTGAACCAGCCGAAGAAGCCCCTATGGTGCTTTTCGTGATCTTTTTCAACGGGTTTGAGTAGCGTTGCGCACAAGGCTGGAGTCAGGACTAAAGCCACCAGGACCGACAAGACCATAGCAGAAACGATCGTAATCGAGAACTGGCGGTAGATAACCCCAGTGGAACCGCCAAAGAACGCCATCGGCACAAACACAGCAGACAGCACCAAACCGATCCCCACTAGCGCACTGGTGATCTGCGACATCGATTTTTGCGTCGCAGCTTTGGGAGATAAACCTTCCTCGCTCATGACCCGCTCAACGTTTTCCACCACCACAATAGCATCGTCAACCAGCAGGCCAATCGCCAATACCATCCCAAACATGGTGAGAGTATTGATGGAATAGCCAAAGGCAAATAGCACGCCGAAGGTACCGAGTAGCACTACCGGAACAGCGAGGGTTGGAATGAGCGTTGCACGAAAATTCTGCAGGAACAGATACATCACCAGGAACACCAGCACGATGGCTTCGACCAGAGTCTTGACGACCTCATGGATCGAAATTCGCACTACAGGGGTGGTATCAAAGGCATAAATCGTTTTTACCCCTTTCGGGTAAAACTTTTCCAGGCGTGTTACCTCTGCCTTGATCGCGTCTGCCGTAGCCAGTGCATTGGCCCCCTTGGCCAGGTTAATTGAAACACCACTGGAGGGCATGCCGTTGTAGCGGGTATGCTGGTCGTATGCGTCTTGCCCCAGCTCGATCCTAGCCACATCTTTCAGCATGACCACCGAGCCATCCTTGCGGGTGCGCAATAGAATCTCACCGAACTGTTCTGGCGTGTGCAACAGCGATTGTGAAGTTACCGTGACATTAATCTTTTGCCCTTTGACCGAGGGCGTGCCACCAATCTGTCCCGCTGAAACTTCTGCGTTTTGAGCGCTAATCGCGTCGCTAATATCAGAAGGATTAAGTTTGTAGTTATACAGTTTGTTCGGGTCCAACCAGATTCGCATGGCGTAGGGCGCACCAAATAACTGAACACTGCCCACACCATCAACTCGGCTGAGAGCGTCAAGAATATTGGTAGAAACATAGTCATCCAGATCCGCACCGCTCATGCGACCGTCTTGTGAAACCAGCCCGACAACCAACAGAGAATTTGTAGAAGCCTTGGCGACAGACACACCTGATTTCTGTACCACCTGCGGTAACTTGGGAATGGCCAGTTGCAGCTTGTTCTGCACTTGTACCTGGGCAATGTCTGGATTAACACCGGCTTTAAAGGTCAAAGAGACCTGAACGCTACCCGACGAGTCGCTGGATGAGGACATATAGGTCAAACCATCAATGCCCTTCATGTTCTGCTCGATCACCTGGGTTACAGTGTTTTCGATGGTGGCAGCAGACGCACCCGCATAGTTGGCGCTAACGGTCACTTGAGGAGGTGCGATATCCGGATACTGCGCAATGGGTAGGCCGACCATCGCCAGCACGCCCGCCATCATGATGATGATGGCGATGACCCAGGCAAAGATTGGATGATTAATAAAAAAGCGCGACATGAATTACTCTCCTAAACCAGAGGCCAGAGACGTTTGCATCGGCATGGGCCTGACCGGTACACCGGAGCGAACAAATTGCAAACCGCGAATGATCAATTGATCCCCCGGGTTAAGGCCAGAACTGACGAGCCAGTTGTTCCCAACCGAACGGGGGGTCTGTACCACCCGCAGCTCTGCTTTCCCTGCCCGGCTAACCACCATCGCCACCGCTTGACCTTTGCTGTCATGGCTGATCGCGTCTTGAGGCACCAGAATCGCTTTGTCGTTTTCCCCTTCTACCAGATGGGCACGAACATACATGCCCGGCAACAGATCATGCTTTGGGTTAGGAAACAAAGCACGCAGCGTAACCATCCCGGTACGCTGGTCGACGGTCACGTCCGAAAACACGAGTGAGCCCTCGAATGGATAGGCACTACCATCTTCCAGAGTTAGCTTGACGCGTGCCGCTAGACTGCGAGTGCGCTTAATTGCGCCACTTGATAGATCGTGCTTGAGTTGCAGTACCTCACCATTCGAACGGGTTACATCGACATAGATCGGGTCCAGCTGCTGTACCGTCGCCAATGCGTCGGACTGGTTGGCCGTCACCAGCGCGCCAGCAGTGACCGTTGACTTTCCGATGCGTCCAGAAACAGGCGAAATGACATGGGAGTAGTTGAGGTTGATACGAGCGCTGCTGGTGACAGCCTCTGCCTGCTTGAGAGCGGAGACAACGTCATCGTAGTCCTGCTGACCGACCGCGTTGATGGCGATAAGCCGCTTGTAACGTTCGGCCTTAAGTCTTAGCGCCGCCAGGTTTGCCTGTGCGCTTTCGAAGCTGGCACGATAGGTCGCCGGATCAATTCGATAGAGAGCTTGGCCTGCCTTGACATCACTACCCTCAGTAAATAGCCGCTGAAGCACAACGCCACTCACTTGAGGGCGTATTTCTGCCACCGTAGAAGCCGAGGTACGGCCCGAAAGCTCTGCCTCCAGTTCAACATTTTGGGGTTGTACCGTTAGGACTCCAACTGGCTGTGGCTGTTGGGCTGGTTGCGTTACATTACTATGCCCGCATCCAACCAGAAGAGTGCTACAGACCAGCGTAGAAATGACAACAGAGAGAAACTTGGGGATTACAATCATGGCAACCTGCGAAAAATAGTAAACATCCAGACAAGCCCCTGATATCGATGGTTAGCAGGGCCTTTGTCATTTCATGAGTCAGCGAATAAGCCGATCTTTTTACTGCGCGTAGATTGTGACGTAGAGAGATGGAGTGAGAGTTGATGCAATGTGGACGCAGTATGGAGATGAAAGACAATGCGTACCGGAGTAGATAGATGCTAACTAGACAGGACCAAGCTGAAGACAAGGGAGCACTGGTGCTCATTGTTGAGGACGAGGCCGAAATAGCCGATATTATCGCCGCCTATTTAGAGCGCAGCGGTTTTCGTCACGCCCGTGCCAGCGATGGTATACAAGGTCTGGAGCTGCACGGTTCGCTTAACCCTGATCTAGTTTTGCTGGACATCCAGTTGCCACGAGAAAACGGATGGAGTGTGTTAAGCAAGATCCGCATGCGCGGTGATACTCCAGTCATCATGCTAACTGCGCGCGACGAGGATATTGACAAACTGATGGGGCTACGCCTTGGCGCCGATGACTACGTAATCAAGCCGTTCAATCCTGCAGAAGTCGTTGCTCGCGTTCAGGCGGTGCTACGCAGGACACGATCCGCCCCCCCCAAAGCACACCAGAAACTGACTCAAGTCGGACCGTTTCAAATCAATATGGACAACCACGAAATTTCGGTTAGCCACCACCAAAACACAATCGTGCTTTGTCTTACACTGACAGAATTTAACCTGGTGACCCACATGGCTCGCGCACCCAAAAAGGTTTTCAGTCGGGAAGAATTAATACAGGCCTGCCTACCGGAAAACGACGCGTTGGAGCGAACGGTAGATAGCCATATCAGTAAACTCAGAAAAAAGCTCGAGGCAGTGGGCTTGGATAATATGCCGGCAAGTGTTCGCGGAGTTGGGTATCGGCTTGGTGATTTTTGATGAGCAAAATGACTGGGCTAAGCCGCGAAATCGCAAGAACCATGACCTTTATGGCTCTGATTATCCTGTTTCTGGCGCTACTCGGAACCATGGTGTTTTATTACGTATTATGGAAATACGACCCCAGCGGCAGCTCCGCCACTAGCTGGTTCCCTACCCTGCCGGAGTGGGCCTGGTATTTTCTGGTGACTATGCTGGCACTGTGGTTGACCATCGCTCTGGCCTTTCGGCTCTCAAGAAAAATTCTTGAACCGCTTAATTCGGTTGCGGCCTGTTTGCGCTCAGTAGCCAGTGGCGATCTTACTTCGCGTGCGCATGCAAGTAACAACTCGCTGGGAGAGGCGTCACAGCTGGTAAGTGACTTCAATGCGATGGTAGAGCGGCTGGAACATATGGCAACAGAACAGGCTTTCTGGAATGCTGCCATATCGCACGAACTGCGTACTCCAGTAACGATTTTGCGTGGGCGATTACAAGGACTGACAGACGGCGTGTTTGAGCCAAGCAAGGACCTGTTCCAAGGCCTCTTGTCGCAAATAGAAGGATTAAGCCGTTTGATCGAAGATCTGCGCGTCGTGGCTTTGGCCGATAATGATCGGCTCCAGCTTCGGCTGGAGTCAGTTAATCTCGCCGCAGAAATCGAGATGCAGATTCAGGCGATGTCATCGATTCTGGCTGAGAAAGGGTTTGTGCTGACGTTGGATTTACAAAGCAGTTCCGTCATCTGTGATCCAGTGCGGATACGTCAGGCGTTGATGGCTTTGCTTGATAATGCGTTGCTGCATGCAGAGCCCGGCCCACTGATGATTCGCTTCGCTGTTGAGCCAAATGGATGCCAGTTAAGTGTTGAAGATAGTGGTCCTGGTATCCCTGCGGCGTTGATTGCAAATATTTTTGTTGCCTTTCAGAAAGGGGATGCAGCCGCTAGAGGCAGTGGCCTGGGACTGTCTGTCGTACAGGCTATCGCCAAAGCCCACCGAGGGAGTGCCTCATGCACCGCATCCACCTTGGGTGGTGCACTGTTTAAGCTGGCTTGGCCGAGATTATCTTTGAGTGTCACTTCTTTGTGACAGGTCTGTCTGCTCACAGCTTGCCCACACCGCCATCAACTTGTAGTTCCGTGCCGACAACAAAACTGGACTCATCAGAAGCCAAGAACACCGCTGCCTTTGCCAACTCCCATGGCGTGCCCATGCGGCCAAGGGGAACGAGACTCCTGATCTGCCCACGCAAGGCTTCCTCTTCCTGCGCTGGCAGGCCCAGTTTGCCCAGTGCAGCCGTTTCGGTCGGACCTGGGCTCAAGCCGTTAACCCGAATTCCGCGTCCTAACAGTTCACCAGACACAGTCCGCGCCAGCGAGAGCAATCCCGCCTTGCTGGCGGCATAGACACTGCTTTGCGGCAGGCCAATGTGCGCGCTGACCGAACCGCACAGGATTACGGACGATGGATTCGCCAGCAAGGGTAGTAAGGATTGAATAAGAAAGAACGGTCCCTTGAGATTGATATCCATGAGTCGGTCATAAGCGACTTCGTCCCAATCTTGCAACGGGCGGTGCGTCACATCGCCCGCATTCGCATACAGCACATCAAGGCGTGGCCAATGCTGAGCAATCTGCTCGGCCAACGCCTGCTGAGCGGTCACATCGCCTGCATCGCTCTGGAGCAGCAACACAGAATCCCCCAGTTCATGACCCGCAGCCAAAAGGGCGGCTTCGTTGCGCCCGGTAATTGCTACCGTGGCGCCTTCTGCCAAAAACTGGCGCGCGGTTTCCAGGCCGATGCCACTCGTAGCTCCAGTGATGAGTGCGTATTTGTTTTGCAGTCTTGCCATGCCATGTCTCCCCAACGCGTTTTAAAGCAATATTATTCAATCAATAGTATCCTTTGTATAGTAGGTACCATATTGATACTAAAGGAGGAGATGGATAGTTATGGCAACACTCAAGAAACTGCGGGCGCAAAGCGCTCCAACTGAAATCCAACCCGCTGAACGTTGCCCGATGGTTGACTTCGTGAACCTAATCTCCGGCAAATGGGCTATTCCCATTCTGTACAGACTGATTGTCATCGACAAACCAATGCGCTTTAGCGATCTACAACGTGCGGTAGCGCCTATCTCACAGAAGGAACTGACTCGACAACTGCGTTTGTTTGAGCTGCGCGGACTAGTTAGTCGCACGATTTATGCCGAAGTACCGCCACGAGTGGAATATGAAGTTACCAAGTTGGGCAAGACTCTGCGAACCACATTGGACTCCCTGGCCGGCTGGATGCGAGTCCATGGAGATCAGTTGATACGCGAGTGAAGCGACGTCCCTATTCGCTCCTCGCGTTTCAAGGCAGCCCGCCCGCGGCAGGAGATTTCAGCTGTTCTATCCCCTCGACCATTGCCTCAGCCAGGTACTGCAGCGAAAACACACCGCCATAGGTCCAGGTTGAGCGCACGGAGGCAAACCGGCCCGCACGCACGAAGGGCATAGCGCGCCACAAAGGGCTTTGCCACAGTCGGCCAGCGGGTTCTAGTGGGGCAATAGCCAACACGATGCCGTCGCCAAGCGCAGCCAGGTCAACGCTGCGCCGCTGCATAACGCCCCAGGCGCCGGTTGCACCTGGGCAGCCGGGACGCAGTCCGAGTGCGCGCGTCGCTGCCTGCGGCATGGAATTGTCGCCGTAGAGCCAGACCACCGTGGGACTACCAACGCGAATCACACAGACCGGCGGCACACCCTGCGGAAATCGGGTGCTAAGCCGGGCGCGCAATTGCCCCAGCCGCGCGTCGAGCGCAAGCAACCGCTGTCTGGCATAGGCCTCGCGACCGAGACCTTGCGCCAGTTGCAGGTAGAGCGCACGCGCGCTGCTAGCATTGTCGTGCCGGTTACTGAACGGATGCAGGTTGAGCACTGGAGCGATGCGTTCGAGGCGCGGCACCAGGTCGTCGAGGGTGCCATCAGTGACCATCAGATCCGGTCGCAGCCCCACCAGCAATTCGAGATTGGGTTCGCTGCGGCTACCAGCGTCAAGCACCCCGGCAGGCAGGGCCGGACGCACCACCCAACGACGATAGTCGTCGCGGTCGACCACGGCGAGAGGCTTGACGCCGAGTTCGAGCAGTTGTTCGGCGGCGATCCAACCGAGCGCGATAATCCGCGACGGCGGCGCGGCATGAGCGGGGATGGCGGTGGCGAGCCACAGCAGCAAAAGCAGTGTGCGCTTCATGGCACCGACCTCTTCAGGGCGAGTGCGCTCGCCAGCAGGCCACCGGACAACAGCGCGGCGCACAGCCCCACAGGCAGTTGCGCTGGCCACAGAACAGTCCGGCCGAGCATGTCGGCAAGCAGCATCAGACAGATGCCGACTACCGCAGCGCCGATCAGTTGTGCACCGGCGCCACGCGCGCCCAGCCGGGTTGCCAGGTGCGGAGCGAGGATGCCGACAAAGGCTACCGGACCAAGCAGGCTGGTAACCAATCCAGACAACAGTGCCGAGAGCAGCAGAAACCCGGCGCGCGCGCGCGCAACGCGCAGCCCTCGGCCGACGGCGACGTTGTCGCCGAGCGATAGCAACGACAACGCGCGCCGGGCAGCGAACGCCACAGCCAAACACGCGGCCACGCCGATAGCGAGCGCTAGCGCGGCACCAGATCCGACGCGATAGGTGGAGCCGGCCAGCCAGGCGAGCACGGCAATAACGTCCAGGCTGCCGCGCGCCAAGATGAATTGCACAATACCGTCGAGTAGTGCAGACAACGAAAGTCCAACCAGCGCCAGCGCAACCGGTGACCAGGCCAGCCGACGGCCAATGGCGATCAGAACCGCGAGCGCGAGTCCGCTGCCAGCCAGCGCAGGCAGCCAGCCACCCTGTTGCACGGCCACGCCGCTGACGGCTGACCAGACAATCAGCGCCAGGGTGGCTCCAGCTGAGACGCCAAGCATGTCAGGGCTGGCCAGCGGGTTACGCAGCAGTCGTTGCAGGATGACGCCAGCCACCGCCAACCCAGCGCCAGCGGCGGTGGCGGCCAGCAGGCGCGGCCAGCGCAGCCAAGCTATCGCGGCATCCGGCCAGACAAGATGCCAACCGTCTGGCGCACGTGCGACGGTAATCGACAACAGGGATAGCGCGGCAAACGCACTCCACAGCAGCATAGCGCGAGCCAGACTAGGCACCACGACCGCTTCGACAGGAGCGTCGGGCAAGCCGCGTGCGCGCCAGAGCAGCCAGACCAGCGCGGGAGCACCGATCAGCGCAGCGGCGGCTCCACTGGGCACGCTGTCGGCGAGCCAGTGGCCAACGCCGACGGCCAGTCCGTCGGCCAGCACCAGTAGCAACGCACCGAGCAAGGCGCTGGCGAGCCATTGCGCCAGCAACGATCGTGCACCACCACGGCGAGCCAAAATCGGGGCAAGCACGCTGACAAAACCGATCAGGCCGACCGCGGCCACAGCACAGGCTGTTAGCCAAAGCGAGAGCAGCAGTACCGCAGCAAGAGTCGGCGCCAGCGCCAAGCCGCGGCCAGCGGCGGCCTCTTGCCCCAGCCGCAGCAACGCGAGTGGCCGGGCAACCAAAGGAAGCACGAAGAGAGGAAGTATCAGCCGCGGCGCGAGCCAGCTGGCCCAGTGCCAGTCATATTGAGCCAGGTCACCCGCGCCCCAGACGAAGATGCCGACGGCGTAGCGATCATTGAGCAACGCGATAGCACTGGCGAGCGCGCCAAGCAGGATGTTGAGCGCCATGCCAGCCAGGACCAGTTGCAGCGAGGCGAGCCGACGCAGTCCAGTCAGCAAACCTAACAACAGCGTCGCGCCAGCTGCGCCACCGAGTGCCAGCCAGTCGGGATGGCTGGCGAGCAACGCTGGCGCCCAGACAGCGCCGCAGGTCATGGCGAGCCAGGCGCCAGAGGAAGTGCCGAGGGTCATCGGCGAGGCGAGCAGATTGCCGGTGAGTTGCTGCATCAACGCGCCAGAGAGACCGAGCGCCGCACCGGTCATCAGGCCAACTGAGAGGCGTGGCAGCGTACCGTCCCAGAACAATACGGCCTCGATGTCGTTGCCAGGGCCGGTAGCCAAGATCTGCAGCAGACGCAGCAATCCGGTCGCGCCGTCGTGCCAGCTTGGCGCAAGCCAGACCAGTGCGGTACAGCCGACGAGCGCGAACCAGCCGGCAAACCTACGAGGTGCCACAGTCGTCATGCCGGCTCCTTCACCACCGCCAGCGGCAACCGGTTCAGACGCGGCAGCAGTTCAAACTCAACACCATAGAGTTCAGCCAGCCGAGCCGGGTGCAAAAAATCGGCCGGGCAGCCTTCAAACACCACCCTGCCCTCGCGCATCGCGACAATGTGCTCGGCCCAGGAAGCCGCGAGATTCAGGTCGTGCAGCACGGCGACAACGCCGCGCCGGTGCTGGCGATTAAGCTGAGTCAGCAACCGCATCAGTGCGTGCTGGTGGCCCAAGTCCAGAGCAGAAGTGGGTTCGTCGAGTAACAGCAGCGGCGATGCCTGGGCCAGCAGCATAGCGATCCAGCCACGCTGGCGTTCACCACCGGACAGGGTGTCGCTGTCGCAGTCAGCGAGATGGGCGACGTCGGTGGCACGCATCGCATCTTGCACGATGCCATGGTCTTGCCCTCTGTAGCGCCCGAGCAGGCCACGCCAGGGATAACGGCCCAGCGTCACCAGCTCGCGCACAGAGAGGCCGTGGCCGACGGGTGGGTTTTGTGGCAGAAAGGCGAGCCGGCGCGCCAGTTCGCGCGCGCTGTAACCAGCAAGCGGTTGGCCGTCGAGAAGTACACTGCCTCGTTCGGGTACGAGCTGGCGCGCGATAACACGCAGCAAGGTCGATTTACCCGAACCGTTGTGGCCGAGAATCGCGGTGACGCGCCCGGGGTCAATCGTGAGCGCAGGGACATCGAGAATCCGGCGGCCACCACGGCATACCTGCAGGTCTTGCAAAATCAACACATCCATTCCTCTTGCAGCCGGAGCAGTCGTTGCTCCGGTTTGAGTTTCGGGCAACTGGCACATAGTTCTCCGTCGGCGCGACGGAAGTGCTGGCAGCACACTTTGCGCGCCAGGCCCAGACCCTGCCCACCGCAGGGCAAATCAAAAGTAAGAACGCCACTCTGTCCTGCCAGTCCCATCGCGTCGAGCCAGGCTTCGCCGAGCGTGACGGTACGCGTGACATTCCAGTCTGACCGGCCACGCGCGACCGAGAGCAGCCCAGAGAGCAGGCTGTCGGCCAGTAACCGGCCTGCCATTTTCGGGTGCAGTTGCAATTGACCAGCCAGGTCGTCGTACAGCCGTGCAGTCACCGCACTGGCTTCTGCGGCGGCACGGCGCACCGCTGCATCCTCAGGCAGTGCATCGAGCCGATGCGCGTCGAGTGCATAACCGGCCACCATCCCGCTCTGCACCCGCTGAGCCAGCGTGTCAAGCCGAGGCACGACGCCGGTGCCGTGCACCGCCCAGACGGCGAGATAGAGCGGCTGCCAGATAATCAGCGTCCAGCACCGACTGGCCCAGTAAAGCGGGCCAGCTTCGGGATGGCGCTGCCGCCACCAGTCAATCAGCGCCGCCAACGGGGCCGGGTCGCCGCCAGCGACCAGTTCGCCAGCGAGAGCAGGTCCGATGCGCCCGGCCAGCGCGGGCTGGTAGCCAGCGATACGGGCGATCAATTCGGCCAGTTCAGTGTTCACGCTGCGTCTCCAGGTCGGTAACGGGCCACCGGATTATCGAGATGACCGAAAAACTGCAGGCCACCGGTCGGATCGGCCAAATCGACCATCTGGCGGTTGTTGGCCAGTTGTAGTCGGTTCAGGCACGAGCGGATGAAGCGCGGCGCGAACAGATCGTCACGGGCGTAAGCCTCGGCGAATTCGGGGTGGTCAGTTTGATAAGCGGCGATAGCCTGCGCGACTTGTTGCCAAAACACCTGGTCCAGACCCGGCTGAGTCTGGTGCAGTATGGCGGCGAGAAAACGGAAGAAGCCGTCAAACACGTCGGTGAAAATGGACAGGGTCTTGAGTTCTGCAGGAATGCGCACGCTAATGCGCTTAACCTCGTCGGGCAGTTGGCGCGGGTTATTGAGGATCACCACTTCTTCGGCGATATCTTTCATCAACACCCGCACCGGGGCGTGTTGCTCAAGTACCAAGATCAGGTTTTCTCCATGCGGCATGAACACCAGATCGTGAGCAAAGAAGCAGTGCAGCAGCGGACGCAGGTAGGCGTCGAGGTAGCGTCGCAACCATTCGCGCGCATCCAGCCCCGAGACTTCGATCAACGCCGGCAACAGCGCGCGGCCGCTGGCATCAATGTGCAATAGCGCGGCCATGGTCATCAGTCGTTCGCCTGGCCGCAGACACTTGACGGCACTTTCGCGCCACAGCGCAGCCAACATCTTGCGATAAGGACTGTGCTTGTCGAGCGCGGCGTCAATGCCGGGTTGGCGGTAGCCGATGGCGGCCTCTTCGCACAGGATGTCGAAGCCGCGCGCGGCCAGCTCAGCGTCGCCACGCACCAGGGCGGCCAGCCACTGATTAATGGCTGGCGTGCCTTGCATATACGCCGGCGACAGCCCGCGCATAAAGCCCATGTTAAGGATGGATAGCGCGGTCTTGACGTAGCGTCGGTCGGGCCGGCTCAGGTTGAAGAGCGTGCGGATCGATTGTTGCGCCACGTATTCGTCGCTGCTTTCGCCCAAGAACACAATGCGGCGCAGTGCAATATCGGCGGCAAAAACCATGGCCAGCCGGTTGTGCCATTGCCATGGGTGCACCGGCATGAACAGGTAGGCACCTGGGTCAAGGTCGAGGCTAGCGAGCTGGGAGCGAAAGCGAACCATCGTGTCGGTGCCAAGTTCTTCGGCCAGCAGACGCTCGTGGTCAAGACCATCTACATGCGAGTACTCGGCGTGGGCACGGGCGACGGCGATCCACAACACACTGAAAGTGGCACCGCTTTCCGGTGCGTAGGCGAGATATTCGTCGTCATCAAAACCGCCGCGTCCACTGTTGGCAATAAAGGCCGGGTGCCCCTCGGTCATGCCGCGTTCAATGATTTGATAGTCGGCCAGCGCGAGCAGCCTTGCATCCTGCGTGCGGTGACACAGTTTGAAGGCGATGGCCGACAAGGTGCTGGCGATTTCTTCGAGATAAACCGGTAGCACGTCGTCGCTGATGCCGAGTTGGGCGCGGAATTCGAGCAAGAAGGTTTGCAGCTCTGGCGTGCGCTGTTCGCCGTCGTAGTAATAGTCGATTGAGTCCGCGTCGACCATCCAGTGCTCGAGCGCCAGGCGACTGGCCCGGAAGCGGTAAACGGCACGACCGGCAAACAGTCGGTAGCGGTCATGGTCGTCGTTAATCGGCTCAAGCAGCAGTTCGTGGGCGAATTCAGCCAGGGCCTTTTTCAGCAGCAGGCGGTTGGCACGCGCCCAGGTGCCGGGTTCAAGATGGGCAAGCCTAGCCTGCCCCGGATAAGGTTGAAGCAGTTGGTTCATGCGCGAAGGTCCTCCGCAAGCACACTGGCGCCCCGTGGGCAGAAGCCCAGCCAGGCACGCTTGGTCGGCAGTTCGATCTGGCCTTGGTAGACAAAACCAGCATCGAGATTGATCGGATGAATCTTGTGATTGTTGATGTCAGGTTCAACAACGATGCGTCGCACGGCTGGGTCACTGAACAGCCAGTTCTGGATGCAATGCATCACAGCGCGGGTCAGGCCATGCACCGGCCGCAACGGCGGCGCAACCAGAAAGTGCATGCCGCAGTCGCCCGGCGCCACTGGATAGTGGGCACCGACCGGGGCGTGGCGTGGATCATAGGTTTCGACCCAGAACAACGCTTCACCTTCGCGGCAACCAATGAAGCCGTCGGCATGCGGGTTCTGCCTCAACCGCAGCAGATAGTCGGCGACGCGCGACGCGCTGTAACCGTTCATGCCCCAGAAACGCGCGTGCGGGTGGTTGAACCAGGTAAGCAGCGTCGGCAGATCGTGTTCGGGGTCAGCCGGACGCACGCTCAGTCGACCGACGTGCGGGTAGAGGCCGGTATGTAGTTCAGCAGGTAGGCAGAGGGAAGGCATACCGTTCTCCTAAGCAGCCCGGACTACAGCAGCAGGCTGGTGATCGTGAGGCAGGCCGAAGCGTTGGAAGGCAATGTGGGTCTCAACCGGGTAGATTTCCCGGCCAGTAACAGCACGCAGAATGCATGCATTCCGATAGCAAGCCATGCCAAGGTCTGGCGTGGCCAGGCCGTGGGTATAGAGGCCGACGTTTTGCACGAAGATTTCTGCCGCGTTGATGTCGACGGTGTAGAAACGCGATACATCTAACCGGCCTACGGCATCGCGCCGCAGGCGACGTTCGATGCCAGCAAGGAAGGAGGGCTCGCGGTATTCATAACCAGTGGCGGCGATGAGTGCGCTGGAGTGCAGCAGGCTGGTTTCGCCCTGTTCGTGTTGCAGCAGCTCAAGTTCGAAGCGGTCGCTCGACGTGTCATAGCGGCAACCGGTGAGCGTGGTATTGGTCATCAACCGGGTTTTGCAGCCGCCAGTGAATTGTTTGCGGTAGAGCAATTCGTGAATATCGTCGATCAGTGCGCGGTTGATACCCTTGTAGAGTCCTTTTTGCGCAGCGATCAGCCGGTCGCGCTTTTGCGGAAGAAGCGCATGGAAATAGTCGAGGTACTCGGGCGAGGTCATTTCCAGCGTCAGCTTGGTGTATTCGAGTGGAAAAAATCGTGGTGAGCGGGTGATCCAGTTGAGTTCATAGCCGAAGCGATCAATGTCTTGCAGCAGGTCGCTATAGATTTCGGCTGCGCTCTGACCACTACCGAGTACGGTAATCGACGGTTGCATCTGCAGCCGCAGTTTGTTGTCAAGGTAGGCGGCGCTATGCAGCACCCGGTCGCGTGCAGCCTCGCAGCAGTCCGGCACCACGGGTTCGGTACCGGTGCCAAGCACCAGTTTGCGGGTCAAGTAGTGTTCTTCGGCACCGGTCTGTGTGTTTTTCACTTCAAGGCGATACAGGCCGTTTACGTGCTGGATGCTTGCGACGCGGCGGTTAAAGCGCAGTGACGACAGTTGCGCCGCCGCCCACTGGCAGTAGGCGTTGAATTCGGCGCGCAGCGGGAAAAAAACCTCGCGGATATAGAACGGATAGAGCCGACCTTCTTGCTTGAGAAAGTTGAGAAAACTGTAGCGGCTGGTTGGATCAGCCAGGGTAACCAGATCGGCCAGAAACGTCGTTTGCATGCCCGCGCCTTCGAGCAGCATACCGGGATGCCAGTCGAAGCCGGAGCGCTGATCAAGAAATAGCGCGTCAAGCTCTTCAACTGGTTCAGTGAGGCAAGCAAGTCCAAGGTTAAACGGCCCAATACCGATACCGATGAGGTCGTGTACAGAGGTGTGCATCTTCTCTCCTTTTCCGAAGCCACAGGCTCCAGATGCGTAGTGATCAGGCGTCGGCCCAGGCGTGCGCCTTGGGCACGGACGAACAGGACGCGGTGAGAACGGTGCGTAAAGTCATGCTTTAACCCTTATCGAATTAATTTAACTATCTGCCACGCATATTATTGCAAATGAGAATGATTATCAATACAATTTGCCAGAATCAAATGCCGGTCAGGTAATTCGCATCCAGGCCGGTACTTGCAACGCAGACCAACAACAAGAAAGGCAGATATGTCTAGCAGGAAGGGTTTACAACGGGTCGCCGGCAGTGATCACTTACCCCTTGGATTGACACTGGCGCTTTGTGCGGCCGGGCTGAGCCTGAGCCATGCGGCCCAGGCCGACGACGGTGACACCTTGCCAACAGTGACAGTCACAGCCGGGCAGGATGCGCTCGCCCCAACCTCGGGTTACAGCGCCCCCTCCACCCGCGCGGCGACCAAGACCGATACGCCACTGAACGAGACCGATCAGTCAGTATCGGTGGTGACACGGCAGCAGATCGAGGATCAAAACCCGCGCACATTGTCAGAGGCACTCAATTACACGCCAGGGGTATACAGCGCGTCGATCGGATCGAGCACGCGTTACGATTACATCGTGCTGCGCGGGTTCAATAATCACGTTAATGCCAATGAATGGCTGGATGGTCTGCGTCTGTTGGGCGACGCTGAGGGTAGTAACGCGCTACAGATCGATCCATGGGCAATCGAGCGCATTGACGCGGTGCTCGGGCCCGATTCGGTGCTCTACGGCCAGTCGTCACCGGGTGGTCTGGTGGCGTTAACCAGTAAGCGTCCGCTGGACACATCGCTCAATCAGATCGAAGTCGGCGTAGGCAGCCACAACCAGCGCTGGGTCGGGCTGGACTTCACCGGCCCGGTCGCCGACCGCCCCGATCTCAGTTATCGGTTGGTGGCTAAGACCCAGGCGGGTGGCACGCAACAGAGCTTCGCCTCAACCGAGCGCTATATGCTCGCGCCGTCGTTATCTTGGCGCATCGATGGCAAAAACCGCTTACTGCTGCAGGCGTATCTGCAAAACGATCCGGCCACCGGCTTCCACGGCTCGGTGCCCTACTCCGGCTCAGTCATCGCCCGTAACGGCCGCACGCTGCCAGCCAGCTTCGACGATGGCACGCCGGCCGACGGCATGAATCGCAACGAGCAGCTCTACGGCTATCAGTTTGAACACGATTTCAACGACAACTGGCAGTTCCGCCAGAATCTGCGCTACCAGAAGTCACGCATCAGTTCGCAGCAGGTCTACCAGACCGGCTGGACCTCCGACAGTTCAAATACCTTGACGCGGGCAGCCTCGGCCGGGGAGGAAAACGGCTATGGCTACGCTATCGATAACCAGATCAAGGGCAGCTTCACTAGCGGGCCGGTCAAGCACACGCTACTCGCCGGGCTCGATGTCTATCGAATGAAGAATAACGGCTATAACCGTTATGGCACGGCCTCGTCGATCGACGCCTTCGCCGGGTTGAACAGCGACACAAACATCAGCTTCGGCGCGCCGATCTATTTCAGCCACCAGGTAGACCAGGCTGGGGTCTATCTGAACGACCAGTTGGCGCTCGATAAATGGCGCATGACGCTTGGCGTACGGCGGGACCACGCAGAAATCCAGACCGGCAACCCATTGACCGGCACCTCAGCGCAGTGGGATGGCGACAAGACCACCAAGCGCGTTGGACTGAGCTTTGTCGCCGACAGCGGCCTAACGCCGTACGCCAACTACAGCGAAGGTTTCGACCCGAACGCATCGTATTACACCGATTCGAGCGGCAAAATCCTGGCACCGCAGCAGAGTAAGCAAAAAGAGGTCGGCATCAAGTTCCAGCCGAAGGGAAGCGACACTCAGTTGTCGGTGGCAGCCTACGATTTGCGCCAGGAAAACGTCGCCTACTACAACTCGCTCACTGCCTCTTACGTGCCAGTCGGCGTGGTGCGCTCACGCGGGGTGGAGCTGGAGGCGAAAACCCGTTTTGGCAAGCGATTGAGCCTGATGGCCAGCATGACGTTCAATAAGATGCGCATCGTCGAAGGCGACAACCAGGACAACACACCATTTGGAGCACCGTCGCGCATGGCGTCGGTCTGGACCGATTATGCGTTTGACTCAGGCTTTTCTGCCGGAGCTGGCGTGCGCTACATCGGGCCGCAGTGGGCCAACAACACCAATACGGTCCAACTGTCGTCGGTCACACTGGTCGATCTGTCGCTACGCTATGACTTGGCACATTTCGACAACCGTCTCAAGGGGGCCAATCTGCGCCTGACCGCGAGCAATCTGTTTGACCGCACGTATATCTCCAGTTGCTACAACAGCTTGAATTACTGCTACTACGGCGATCGCCGCAATCTGACGGCCGCAGTCAGCTATCAGTGGTAACCAGGACGGGAGCGCCGCACCGTGCGGCGCTCCCGTTTTTTCAATTCGAGGATTTCATGGTGATGACGTTTTCCGTCGAGCATCGCCTGCCGCAGGCAGGTCTGTTGCTGACGATCTGTCTGGCGCATGCGCTCGTGCTGGGGTGGCTGGGACGTATGGCTCCGGTCTCTGCCCCGCCCCGCCCCGTGATTGCACCGCGCGTGGTTGGGCGCTTGGTCGCCGCGCCTTCTGCCGTCGCCCATTCGGTCGCCACGCCACGGCCCAATCCGATTGTGGCGCGGTCTGCGCGTCCACGCGCGATACCGCTCAAGCCCAACCGCGTGCAGCCGACACATGCATCCGTCGCGCCAGTATCAGCACCGGCAGCGTCCATGTCCGATGCACCACCGGCCCGGAGCGTACCCGCCGCCGGGCCACGCAAAGAAGAGGGCCAGTTGCAGTTGCCAGTCAGCCGTGCCAGCGGGCTCGACAACCCGTTGCCAATCTATCCGGCGCTTTCGCGCCGACTGAGAGAGGAAGGCGTGGTGCGCTTGTCGGTCATGATTTTGGCCGATGGCCGTGTGGCCGAGGTGTCAGTGCAGAAATCAAGTGGTTTCCCGCGACTGGATGCGGCAGCGGTCGCGGCGGTGCGCCGTTGGCATTACCTGCCAGCCCGGCGCGACGGCGTAGTGATCGCTTGGCAGCATGTCCAACCGGTAGCATTTTCTCTCAATGATTGATTTTTTCTGTGAGACTTAAAAATGAGTTCGGCATTTCATGTTTCCCTGCTCTGGCAACAGAGCGATCTGACAATCCGGCTAGTAGCGTTGTTGTTGCTAGTCATGTCGGTGGCGTCGTGGTACTTGATCTTGCGGCATGGCCTGCGCATTCTGCGACTGCGGCGCGCAGCCGCGGCAATGGACGGGTTCTGGCATGCGGCCAGTTTCGATGAAGGGCTGACCGGGCTGGCCAGCGCTGGCGACGGAGCAGCCAATCCATACCGGTTGCTGGCGTTGGAGTGTCGCCAGTCGGTACAGCATCACCAGGATAATCGCGAGGATCTGCACGGCCAGCTCGGCTTGTCAGACTGGCTATCGGAAAGTCTGAGCGGGGCGATTGATGATTGCGCCGAGCAGCTACAAGGCGGTTTGTCGGTGCTTGCGTCAGTCGGGTCAACCGCACCGTTCGTCGGCTTGTTCGGCACCGTGTGGGGGATCTATCACGCGCTGACCGGAATTGCGCAGTCCGGACAGGGCACAATCGACAAGGTGGCCGGTCCGGTTGGCGAAGCGCTGATCATGACGGCGTTTGGTCTGGCAGTGGCCATTCCGGCAGTGTTAGGCTACAACGCCTTCACCCGTATCAACCGGCGCGTGGTCGCACGTATGCAGCGTTTTGCGCGCCAGTTGCACGCTTATTCGCTAACCGGATCGGCAACGCATCCGGTCGCGCAGCGGGAGGGTTGAGCGATGGCACTGCACAACGGATTGGACGGGGCCGGTGACGGTATGCTCAGCGAAATCAACATGACGCCATTGGTGGATGTGATGCTGGTGTTGCTGAGCATTTTCATGTTGACCATGCCGGTACTCACGCAGGCGGTGCGGCTTGATCTGCCCCGGGCAACTGCCGCACCGGCCACTGCCCGGCCAGACACGGTCACGCTATCGGTCGACCGAGCTGGCAGCGTGTTCTGGAACGGCGAGAGGCTGGACGGGACAGCACTGGCTGGGCGACTGGCCGAGTTGGCGCGCCGTCGACCGGATGCCGATGTGCAGTTGCGCGCAGACAAGCATACCGAATATCAGCATGTCATGGCGGTGATGGCGGCGGCGCAGGGAAACGGCATCGACCGGATCAATTTCATTACACAGCCCACACAGTAGCCAGTCTGAGCCCCTGCTCTCAACAATAACGCGAAGGCAGGGGCATTTATCTACCAGAAGGCTGAAATCAATGCCTGACGCCAGCATCGTTTCTACTATGGCTGCTGTTCAATCATGTTGGTCCGAAGAACAATTCTTGCTGACGGGCCAGGTCAATAAAGGCACTGAGATAGTCAATACCAAGGTCTTGAACGCGTACCCCGAGAAAGATTTGCTTGGCAATGCCATTCACACCCAGGCGAACCGGGACGATGTCCAACTTGGGGCGGTACTCATTGACTAACCAGTGGGGCAAAGCCGTTACTCCCCGACCACTGGCGACCATCTGTAGCAAGATATCGGTGGTCTCAATGGTTTTATGGCGTTTAGGACGGATTCCGGCAGGTAGAAGAAATTGACTGTAGATATCCAGACGCTCAAGTTCTACGGGATAGGTGATCAGTACCTCGCTACTCAATTGCGCAGGTTCGATATAGCTTGAGTTCGCCAGAGGATGGTCAGCGCCGACAACCAGCACCTGTTCATAGTTGAAGACTGGCTCGAAGTGCAGCCCAGGTGTGTACAGCGGATCAGGGGTGACCAGCAGATCAATTTCATGGCCAAACAGCGCGCCCACACCACCGAACTGAAATTTCTGCTTCACGTCCACATCCACGTCCGGCCATTGAGCCAGGTAAGGTGCGACAATTTTGAGTAACCAGCGATAACACGGATGGCACTCCATGCCAATGTGTAATGTGCCACGTTCTCCTATGGCGTACTGGTGCAGAAGGTTTTCTGCCTGATCAAGTTGCGGTAACAGCCGGTTGGCAACGGCTAACAGATACTGCCCGGCCTGGGTCAAACGCAGGCATCGGTTCTCTCTTACCCAGATATCGGTCCCCAGCGATTTCTCAAATTTTCTCATCGTATGGCTCAAAGTTGATTGCGTCAGGCTCAGCGCCCCAGCGGCCGCCGTTAGCGAACCCTGCCGATCAACTTCACGAATGATCGCGAGATGGATTCTTTCAATCATGAGATGTATGAATAAGAACGAACGATTGTTGAAATAATACCATTATACGCCATGAATAGACCTGTTTATTATGTTGTCATTCCCCTTTCGCTTTGGAGTAAATATCAGCATGGTCACCACACATAACCTTGGTTTTCCACGGATTGGCGCTCAGCGTGAGCTGAAATTTGCCTTAGAATCTTACTGGAAAGGCCAGTCAACCCGTGACACGTTAAAGGCGCTCGGCACACAACTGCGCCAGCGCCATTGGCTAGACCAGTCTGGGCTAGACCTGATCCCGGTAGGGGATTTCTCTTTCTACGATCAGGTGTTGGATATGAGCTTCATGCTCGGAAATCTACCTGAGCGCGCGCGTAGCTTTCACGGCGATCAACTGGATAACTACTTTCGCGTAGCGCGTGGTCGTTCTGTCGCAGGGGCAGAGGAACATGCGGACTGCTGCGGGGGGATTGCCGCCGGGGAAATGACCAAGTGGTTTGACACTAACTATCACTACATCGTCCCAGAATTTACCGCTACCACTGAGTTCAAGCTGGACGCCTCGCTGATTATGCAACAACTGCTTGAAGCTAAGGCCCTTGGTATCAAGGCAAAGCCGGTGATTATCGGGCCAATCACTTATTTGTGGATAGGCAAGGCCAAGGATGACTCAGACAAACTGGCACTGTTGGAGCGTTTGTTGCCGGTCTATTCCGAGTTGCTGGATCAGCTTGCCGCGCAAGGAGTCGAGTGGGTACAGATCGATGAGCCGGTGTTGGTCACGGAGTTGGATGTCAGCTGGCAACATGCACTCAGCCTGGCTTACCACCACCTCAAAACCAGCCGCATTAAAATATTACTGGCCACCTACTTTGGCTCCCTGCAAGAAAACTTGTATATCGCATGCAATTTGCCGATTGCGGGCTTGCACTTGGATGCGATTAATGCACGTAACGAGATCCAACCGGCGATTAACCTGCTCCCAGCACACAAGGTGCTGTCGCTGGGCGTCATCAATGGTCGTAACATCTGGAAGACCGACCTCAGCGCGGTACTTGATTGGTTGGAACCAATCGCCCAACGCCTGGGGGATCAGCTATGGATTGCCCCATCCTGCTCTTTGCTGCACGTTCCGGTAGACCTGACTAGCGAACACAAGCTGGGCCCTGAAATCAAATCATGGCTGGCTTTTGCCAGACAGAAGCTGGATGAACTGCAGGTTCTGGCCTCAGCATTGAATAGCGGACGCAAGACGGTGGCAAACCAATTGGCAGTAAACCAAGCGGCCATCGCTGCACGCCGGACTTCATCGCGGGTGACGAACCCTGCCGTTAAGGCGGCAATTGCCGGCCTAGACCCAGCCCTAGGACAACGCAACAGTCCCTATCCGCTGCGCGCGAACAAGCAAGCCGCATTGCTAAACTTACCGCTCTATCCAACGACAACCATCGGCTCCTTCCCTCAAACTGCAGACATTCGTCAAGCACGCAGTCAGTTCAAGAACGGTCAACTGGATAAAGCCAGTTACACGGTGACCATGCAGGCAGAGATTGCTCGTTGTGTGCGCGAGCAAGAAGCGTTGGGTTTGGATGTACTCGTACATGGAGAGGCCGAGCGTAATGACATGGTCGAATATTTCGGCGAGCAGCTAGATGGCTATGCCTTCAGTCAGTTTGGCTGGGTACAGTCTTACGGCTCGCGTTGCGTGAAACCGCCGATTCTGTTCGGTGATATCAGCCGCCCAAAAGCCATGACCGTTGAGTGGATCAAATACGCCCAGTCACTCACCAACAAGCCGATGAAAGGCATGCTGACGGGTCCGGTGACGATACTGAACTGGTCCTTCGTGCGAGATGACCAAGCACGCTCGGTGTCCTGCTACCAACTCGCACTGGCAATCCGCGAAGAAGTGCTGGATCTGGAGCAAGCCGGAGTACGGATTATCCAGATCGACGAAGCCGCCTTGCGCGAAGGGCTGCCGCTACGCAAGTCGCAATGGAAAACCTACCTCGACTGGGCAGTCGAATCATTCCGTATTACGGCCAATGGGGTTCTGGATCAAACCCAGATACATACCCACATGTGCTACTCAGAATTTAACGACATCATTGCCTCAATCGCCGCAATGGACGCGGACGTTATTACGATTGAAACCTCGCGCTCCGATATGGAATTGCTGGATGTTTTTGACAGCTTCAATTACCCGAATCAAATCGGGCCTGGAGTATACGATATTCATTCACCCAACATTCCAACTCAAGAACACATTGTACAACTGATGAAGAAGGCGGCAGAGCGCATTCCTGCCGAGCGTCTGTGGGTGAATCCTGATTGCGGACTTAAGACGCGACAATGGTCAGAAGTCATCCCTGCTCTGACTAATATGGTGGCGGCCGCAAAGAGGTTGCGTACCAAGATCTGAGCCAAGCAGGGCCGCAGTCGAGTACGCTATTTGCGACTCGACTGCGGCCCTGCACCACTTTTTAACTAGTCCAGAAAAATGGCTAATAAGTTAGCGGTAAACCATAACCGGTATTTTGGAATGCGCCAGCACCTTGCGGGTTTCACTGCCAATCAAAAAGCTTTGCAGACCTTTTCTTCCGTGTGATGCCATAAAAATTAGATCAATATTCTGTATCTGCGCGGCAGAGACAATAGCTGCAGCGGGGTCGTCACTGGCAACACTCATGGTTTCACACTCAACCCCGGCATCCGCACACAATTGCTGAATGGCGGCGAGAAAAGTCTGTGACTCATGGTTGGCAAAAGTTTCAAATTGCTCGGGAGTAACCGGTAAAATCTGACCCGATTCGCCGAAGCGGACATCGGGATAAAGTTGTCTAGCATGCAACACCGTCACCTTGGCTCCTGCTTCCTTGGCATACTCAACAGCCTTCTGTGCAGACTGAAGCGACAAAGGAGAACCATCGGTTGGAACCAGAATATGCCGAAACATAATGGGATACCTCCTCAAATCTATCGGAATGAAGATAAAAGTCGGCGGTTGTAACCACCGACAGAGGGTGCTTAGCGTAAATCGCCGCCACCCAAGGCTTTGTACAAGGTGATTTCCGCGTTCAATTGCGCCAATTGACTACTGATGCGCTGTTGCTGGGCACTAAAGAGCGAACGTTGCGCATCCAGTACGGTGAGGTAACCGTCAACGCCACTGCGATAACGTTTCTGCGACAGATCCAGATAGCGCTGATCGGATTTAACCAGGCTGGTTTCTACGCTTAACTGGCTACGGTAAGTTTGGCGAGAGGCCAGGCCATCCGAGACTTCGCGGAAAGCGGTTTGAATCGCCTTCTCGTACGCGGCAACATTGATATCTTTCTGAATCTTGGCGTAGTCAAGATCGGCTGACAGACGACCCGCATTAAAGATCGGCAACTCCAATTTCGGTACAAACGACCAAGTACGAGAACCGCTATCGAACAAGCCGGACAATTGGCTGCTGGCGGTACCTGTGCTGGCAGTCAAACTGATGCTGGGGAAAAATGCAGCGCGAGCCGCGCCAATATCCGCATTCGCCGCCTTAAGCTGATGCTCGGCTTGCAAGATATCGGGGCGATGCTGTAACACATCAGAGGGCAGACCGACTGGCACATTCAGCAATATTGAATCATCGATACGCATTGATGGACTCAAACCAGAAGGCAGTGGCGCACCAAGCAGCAACTGCAAGGCATTGACATCCTGCGCCACCAGTCGCAGGTATTGCAGTTGCTTGGAGCGGGCAGAATCCAGCGCCGAACTGGCTTGGCGTACATCAAGTTCAGATGCTGTTCCCGCCCGCCAGCGCAATTCGGTCAGTTGTAGCGAAGCTTGATACGCATCTTCGGTGGTTTGGGCCAGTTCTAACAGAGCTTGATCACTACGCCAAGTCAACCAGGCAGAAGCAACGTCGCTCATCAGGCTGAGCCGTTCCGAGCGCTCTGCTTGTTCACTGGCTAAATAGGTCTCAAGCGCTTCCTGCGTCAGACTGCGCACCCGGCCAAAGAAATCAACTTCATAGGACGAAATACCAATGCCAGCACTGTAATCGCTGCTGGTTACCGCGCGTCCAGTTTGAGATAAGTCAGCAGGGGTCCGCCCGCGTGTCCCGCTCACATCAGCCTCCACTGACGGCAGCAAATCCGCACGCTGAATTTGGTATTGTGCGCGATAGGCCTCAATACGTAGCGCGGCGCTGTGTAGATCGCGATTGTTTTCCAATGCAATCTCAATCAGTTGCTGCAATTCCTGATGGCGGAAAAATTGGCGCCAGCCAATATCTTCACGCTGCTGAGATGAAGAATTCGGGTAGGCACGTCCTTGAGGCCATACGCTGGGGGTTGGCGCCACAGGACGATGATAGGTCGGGATCATGGTACAAGCACTAACAAGCCCGCAAACCACCAAGGAAAGGGTTATTGATCGCATTATTTCACCTCTTTGCTGGCTTCGGGCGAGGCAAGCCTTGCCGATTTAGACTGTTCGATGAGTCCTGCCACTAGATAGAAAAACAGAGGGACAAAGAAGATTGCCAAAAAGGTTGCCGCCAAGGTACCGCCAACCACTGCGGTACCGATGGAATGCTGGCTGCCGCTACTGGCGCCGCTGGCAATGGCTAAAGGCACAACCCCGAGGACAAAGGCCAGTGAAGTCATAATGATTGGGCGCAGCCGTAGACGAGCGGCAAGTAAGGCGGCATCAAACAAGGACTTACCCTGTTTGTCGTGCAGCTCACGCGCAAACTCAACAATCAGGATGGCGTTTTTCGCTGCAAGTCCCATCGTTGTTAGCATACCGATCTGGAAAAACACATCATTGGATAGACCTCGCAGCAACGTGGCCATCACCGCGCCACAGATACCAAGAGGCACCACCATCAACACCGAGAATGGAATCGACCAACTTTCATACAATGCAGCCAGACACATAAACACGACTAACAGCGATAGGACTGACAACATGGTACTTTGCGAGCCAGCCAAACGCTCTTCGTATGACAAACCGGTATAGGAAATCCCGATCCCCGTTGGCAGTTGCTTGGCTATGCGTTCAACTTCAGCCATCGCTTCACCTGAGCTATATCCCGGCGCGGCCTGCCCCAGAATCTCTGCCGAACTAATCCCGTTGTAACGTTCCAGCTTGGCAGGACCATTGATCCAATGTCCGGTCGCAAAGGCTGAAAAAGGCACCATCTGATCAAGGCTGTTACGCACGTACCATTTATTAAAGTCTTCCGGTGCGATCCGTGAGTTCGCGGTCCCCTGGATATACACCTTTTTCACCCGGCCACGATCAATAAAGTCGTTGACGTAGCTTGAGCCCCAGGCTGCTGTCATCGTCGTATTAATTTCATCAATGCCAACTTGCAGCGCCCGAGCTTTTTCGTCGTCAATCTGGACTTCATACTGAGGACCATCTGGTAGGCCATTTGGTCGAACCATCGACAGCTTCGGATCTTGCGCCGCCATGCCCAAAAACTGATTGCGCGCAGCGACCAAGGCTTCGTGCCCCACGTTACCAAAGTCTTGCAACACAATGTCGAACCCCATGGCATTGCCGAGTTCAAGAATCGCAGGAGGAACAATAGGGATCACGGTCGCGTCTTTGATAGTGCTAAATTTACCAAATGCGCGCCCAGCTATCGCTTGTACATCCTGGCCACGATGTGTCCGTTGATCAAATGGTTTGAGCGACACAAAAGCAATACCCGAATTCTGTCCGCGACCTGCAAAGTTAAAGCCATTGACGCCCATGACCGAAGCAACATTGTCTTTCTCTTGTGTCATGAAATACCGACTGACTTGCTGCAACACTGCCTCAGTACTTTCTGCACTGGCATTGCTCGGCAACTGAACCTGAACCAAGAGTAAGCCCTGGTCTTCATCAGGTAGAAACGCCTTAGGCAGTTGGAAGAACAAGGTGACTAGCAACAGCAGCAATACCCCATAGATACCGAGAAAACGCTTCTTGCGTGACAATACAGTGTGCACACCACGCTCATAGCTTTGCGAACTAGCATTGAACTTGGTGTTAAACCAGCGGAAAAACCGCGGCTGAGCACTTGGGTCGACTGACTGTGGCTTGAGAAGCGTGGAACATAAGGCAGGAGTGAAGATCAACGCTGCCAGCACAGATAAACTCATGGCCGCCACGATGGTCACTGAGAACTGGCGGTAGATCACTCCGGTTGAGCCCCCGAGAAATGCCATGGGGATAAACACGGCAGAGATCACCAGACCAATACCCACTAAGGCACCCTGAATCTGATCCATCGACTTCTTGGTGGCCTCTTTAGCGGACAATCCTTCTTCGTGCATGATCCGCTCTACGTTTTCGACCACCACAATCGCATCATCAACCAATAGACCAATCGCCAGCACCATCGCAAACATGGTCAGAATATTGATGGTAAGCCCACAAGCAAACAGCACCGCGAAAGTCCCCAGCAGCACCACAGGGACCGCCAGCGTTGGCACCAGGGTGGCACGCAGGTTCTGCAAAAACAGCAGCATCACCAAGAACACCAGCACGATCGCTTCGAACAGCGTTTCCACTACGGAGTGAATCGAAGTGGTCACCACGGGCGCAGTATCGTATGGAAAGACTACATGCACTCCTTTAGGAAAATACGGTTCAAGGTTGCTGATAGTCTTGCGCACCGCCGTCACGGTATCCAATACATTCGCACCGGTCGCCAAGCGCAGCGCCATGCCGGCGGATGGCTTACCGTTAAACGTCGAGGAAATCGAATAGTTCTGACTGCCCAGTCCAATCTCGGCAACGTCTTGCAAGCGCACCTGAGCGCCAGATGAATCCACCTTCAATAGTATTTTCTTGAATTCATCTGCAGTTTTCATCCGGGTCTTGCCCAACACCGTGGCATTCAACTGGACCTTGCCGCGTGTTGGCAAGCCACCCAACTGACCTGCGGAGACCTGGACGTTCTGCGCCTTGATCGCACTGATTACATCCGAGGGGGTCAGTTGATAGCTATTAAGTTTGGCCGGGTCAAGCCAGATACGCATGGAGTAAGGCGCACCGAACAAGGTAAAGTCACCAACCCCTTTGGTGCGAGAAATTGGGTCCTGCAGATTAGAGGCAATATAGTCACCCAAATCGGCGTTACTCATGCTGCCGTCTTCTGAAATGAGACTCACCACCATCATGAAGTTTTGTTGGTACTTGGCGACGCGAATCCCTTGTTGCTGGACTTCCTGAGGCAGTGACGGCGTAGCAAGCTGCAATTTGTTCTGCACTTGAACCTGAGCGATATCCGGGTTCGTACCCTGGTCGAACGTCACGATGATGCTCATGCTACCGTCCGAGTTGCTCTCCGACGAAATGTAGCGCAACCCGTCAAGTCCACTAAGTTGCTGCTCAATCACTTGCACGACCGTATCTTGCACCGTCTGCGCCGAGGCACCTGGGTAGGTCACGCTAATTGACACCGCAGGCGGTGCCACGTTTGGATACTGATTGATTGGCAATTCTAGAATCGACAATGCACCGGCTAGCATGACCATCAAAGCGAGTACCCAAGCAAAAATCGGTCGCTCAATAAAAAATCTAGACATCCATTAGCTCCTTAGCGACCTTTACTATCCGTGGTGAACTGGGTTACCGCCTGAACGTTACTAGCCTTGACTGCCGCAACTTTCATGCCTGGGTGCAGGCGTTGTAGACCTTCGGTGACAATGCGCTCACCAGCGCTTAAGCCCTTGTCCACCAGCCAGGTATTACCGACTGTGCGCAGGGTCTCTATATTGCGCATGGAAACTGATTGATCCCGGTTAACCACCCACACGGTGGGAAGCCCCTTGGCATCCCGTATCACGGCTTGCTGCGGAACCAAGATTGCTTGATTTTGTTTGGCGGTTACTAGCGAGGCATGCACAAACATCCCAGGCAACAGCTTGCCGTTAGGATTAGGGAAAGTGGCACGCAACAGCACTGAGCCCGTGCCTTGATCCACGCTAACTTCAGAAAAATTCAGTGTTCCCGATAAGGGATAGGAAGAACCATCCTCGAGTGTCAGTTGAACTTTAGCTTGATGGCTGTCGATGTGTTCCACGGCGCCAGCGGCCAGCGCGCTTTGTAACTTGAGAATCTCTGCCGAGGATTGTGTTACGTCGACAAAGATCGGATCGATCTGCTGTACCTTCGCCAACGCATCTGTTTGACCATTCGTCACCAAAGCCCCCTCGGTAAACGCCGAGCGGCCAATACGCCCAGAAATCGGAGACAACACCTTGGTGTACACCACATTAATCTGAGCCGACTTGACGTCAGCCTGAGCCTGGCGCCAAGACGAGATCGCATCAACGTATTGTTGCTGACTGATTGCATTGGTATCACGCAGCGACTCGTATCGATGCGCCAAGCTCTCGGCAGATAGCAAGCTCGCCTTAGCCTTCATCAGACTCGCGTCATAACTATTCGAATCTATTTGATACAACTGCTGCCCAGCCTTGACGTTCGTCCCTTCAGTAAACAAACGCCTTTTCAATATACCGCTGACCTGAGGCCGAATCTCTGCAACACGGAACGCAGAAGTGCGTCCGGGAAGATCAGTAGAAAGCAGCAAGGGTTGCGTCTGAATCGTATACACCCCAACTTGGACCGGCCCCGCCTGTGGGCTTCGAGAGGATTGATTGCAACCAACCAGCATCACCGAGAGTGCAATCGTGAGTAATGCCCGAGCAGGCACCGGACACAAACCATTCATTCGAGTTCTCCTTTAGTTGTCGCCTCCATGCATGGGCAAAAGGAGCCCCCTATGGCACAGAAGTGGCATTTTTTTTCAATGGGAAAATGGCTAGACAAGCATCATTTGAATCACTGTACCGCATTATGATACAGTGTACCAATACCGTGCAAGCCACAAAATTGAACGAAAGATGTCGCACACCTTACAGGCCAAGTAATCGCGTAAAATGTACCGAAAATCGGACAGTTCAAATTAGGATTGAGATACATGGTCGTCGACAATCAGTTGGATAAAGACAGTGACGAGCGCCAACAAGGTGGAATTCAAGTCATTGTGAGAATGACCAAAATCATGCGGGCGTTGAGTTCTCATCCGCAGGGCTTAAGCTTGGCCGAAATTGCGGCCGATGTTGGTTTGCCTCGTTCGACGGTGCAACGGATTATCAATGCGCTGCTAGCAGAAAACATCGTTGAACCAGCGGGACCACAAGGTGGGGTGCGCTTGGGGCCAGCACTGGGACAAATGATCTATCAGACCCAGGCCGACATCATCTCCGTTGTGCGGCCGCACATTGAGCGTCTGTCGCAAGAGCTGCAGGAAACCGTTTGCCTGTCTCGATTGAATGGCTATCAAACCAGCTTGCTAGACATAGTGATTGGCGAACAGGTGCTACGTATCGTGCTGCCAATGGGCGGCGTTGCGCCAATGCATGTAGCCGCCGAAGGCAAAGTACTGCTCGCGCGGATGAGTGACAGTAAAGTAATCGAATGGCTAGATCAGGATTTGCCCAAAATGACGCGTCATAGCAAAACCCGAGAGCAACTGATGCAAGAGCTGGATGAGGTCAGGAAAACCGGCTTTGGCTTTGATTTCGAAGAACATACAGAAGGCATTTGCGCGATCGCAACCTCAATTGGCACCTACCGCGGCGCCTATGCCATCACCGTCCTAGCTCCAACCCCGCGCATGCATGCACGGGTTAACCAGTTCAAACAGGCTTTGACAGAGATTCGCGTCGTACTGGAACGCCTGCTGGGAACCTCCGTAACTCAATACACCCCACACTCATAACAACCATGAACACTTCGCGATATGCCGACGTGCAGGCGCGTGCCGAGCAGCGCCGCGCTCAGATAGTAAATGCCGCGACAACATGTTTTTTGGTCCACGGTTTCCATGGTACCAGTGTTGCAGAAATCGCCAATAAAGCAGGGATCAGCAGCGGCAATCTGTATCACTATTTTGTTGATAAAGAAGCCATTATTACGGCAATCATCGAAGAGGACCTAGCGCAACTGCAAGCATTCACTGCGCAATGGCAGCATCATCATTACAACCTAAAAATGCTTCGGTCTCGGTTAATCGAAGGCATGCGTCTACGGCTGGCCTCCCCTACCATCTATCTGCGAGTCGAGATCTTGGCTGAAGCCGCTCGCAATCCCAAAGTGGCCAAAGTAGTACAGCAAGTCGATGACATCTGTCATCAATCTATTGTCGACGCGGTAACCCACGCCTGGAAAGCCGAAAAAAATGCGCAGCCCCTGCCCTGCTTCGACACAATCACAGAACTGATTGTGACTTTTTCAGAAGGGCTAGTGATGCGCAGCATCTGTGATCCAAAACACACCACCGAACAACTGATCAGTCAGTTTGAATTGGCCATTGGCTATTTATTGGATCAGAAATTGACTGGTGCATCCAACACAGCTGATCGCTGTTGACTAATGGTTTAAGTCTGAATGGAAAAGTTAAGAAGCTAAACTCAGATCAAGGAAGAAGGAAGAGAGATCATCAGCGATAGCTGCCGGTTCCTCAACAAGGGCAAAGTGCCCTCCTTTAGGAAAGACAGTCCAACGTCTTACATTGTACAACCGCTCCAGATACGAGCGCGGTGGTTCGCCCTCTGGAATGGTCTCGTTAGCAAAGAAACCAAACGCAGTCGGTGTTCTGACGTAGGTGGGTTCAACCGGATACCGGCGATTATCCCAATAATCGCGCATGGATGACGTGATAGTTTGAGTGACCCAGTACAGGGTAAACGTGGCACAGAGGAAATCTTCACGCGGCGTAACATCGCTCCACCGTACCACTTCTCACCAAGGTATGCAGCTAACCCTGCTCGGGGTCCTGTTCCCAACCGATACCTGGAAATTGATCTGGCCATCGGGTATTGCACAGCCGTGCACGCCGGAGATTCGATGTCTGAGCATTTAGCAAAACCAGAAAATTAATGCGCAGAAAAACACGCTATCCGTGACAAATATTGCCAAAATGTTAATAAGTATGAATAAACACGCAAATACATTAGATAATAATAATTCATGTTTGCAACACGGGTTGATTAATACAAGAATTAATTTGTGGGATACAAAAGTCTGGCACAAAGAATGACAGCCCGTTTTTTTATTGTCTTATGGGGCTCCAAATACCCGACTTCGGTGTTCCGTTGATGTGAACAAGTACAGGCTAGATGTTTTAACCTGAATAGGAGAGCAAATCATGTATATCAATTCTTTTCGTACTATTTTTCTGACCACCGCCACTGCTGCAGCGCTAACCCTGACCGGCTGCGCCAGCAACAGTGATCTGGCGCAGTTGCAAGGTCAAGTACAACAACTCAAGCAACAAGTCGGCCAAACCCAACAGACGGCGGATCAGGCACTGCAAAAGGCGACTGCAGCACAATCCACAGCCTTGACGGCAGAACAGACTGCCGCAGATACCAACAAACGTATTGATCAGATGTTTAAGAAGTCAATGCGCAAGTAAAGCAATTTCCGATCTAGTGGATCACAACTGACATGCCAGGGTGAGCCAGTTTAGCCAAGTGATGGATCTGCAGATTAGTCAATGCTACACAGCCGCTGGTCCAGTTATAGCGCTGATGAATTCCGAGACTGTCTCGCCCCAGACCATGAATGCCTATATTGCCACCCAGAGCTGTATCTTGTGGCGGTAGTTGTCTAGATGCCACCGCTGCATAGATACGGTCCCTGGTGATTTGGCTGATGTCTCCCTTCTGGAAGGCCAGATCAGCTTGTTCCTGCTGAGGGTAATCCAGCAGCATAAAAGTATCAAACACTGCCGATGGCCGAATCTCCATCACATGATAATGTCCACGTGGTGTAGCGTGATTTCCTTGCAGGTGCAGGTTGGCCACTCCGCTACTACCAATGGAAATATCGTCAAAGCGTGCAACAGGATAGTTTTGACCGTTGTAGACGGTCAGTGTTTGTTTTGCGGTATCAATATCGATCCATGGATTGCTTGCGGCATGGTTTTTCGTTGAGCTGCATACGATTGCCATGCTCAGCAGCATTGCTACGGTTCGTGTCTTCATTTTAAGATCGGGACTTGTGTTATGTTTGTCAGTTCTTGTCTATTCAAATTGCCACAACACATTACCGCTTGGTTCGTGCTTGGGCTTTGTCTACAGCCGGTATATGCGGCAACCTTTGACTTGCCGTCTGACGGGTCAACCGTGGTGGGGCAATTGCACAGAGGGCTAGCGGAAAACAATAATACCTTGCTAGATATTGGGCGCCACTTTGATCTCGGCTATGCCGAGATGGAACGAGCCAACCCAGGGATGTCAGTCTGGACCCCTCATGGCATGGTCGTGGTGCCCTCTCAGTTTATTTTGCCACCAAAACCTTGGACCGGCATTGTGGTCAACATTCCCCAACGGCGACTGTTTTATTTTCCTACAGTAGCGAAAGGGCAACAGCCCAAGGTCATCACCTATCCGATCAGTATTGCCCAGGAAGGCTGGTCAACCCCATTGGGTAACACACGGATTATTGCAAAATACAAAGACCCCGCCTGGTTTGTACCAAAGAGTATCCAGGCACAACATTCACAAGAAGATGGCGTAGCTTTTCCTGCCTATTTCCCACCAGGTCCAGACAATCCAATGGGTATGTTGGCGCTGCAAACCGGCTTCCCTGGTATCTTCATACACGGCACCAACCACCCCTGGGGGGTTGGCCTGCGGACCAGTCATGGCTGCATGCACCTATACCCAGAGGATGCTGCCAGTTTATTCTCAATGGTTAAGCCTGATACGTCCGTGCATGTAATCAATGCTCCAGTTCTCGTCGGCAATCTTGCCGGGAATTGGATGATGTCTATTTTCCCTCCGGTCAAAGAATACCCTGACCAAGCTTCGCTTAACGATCTAGTGAATCAATCTTTGATGAAGGTTCCACTAGACCCAGACAAAATAGCAGTAGGACGCGTGAGCACGCTCATCAACACGCCCACGCCGATTCCGGTCGCACTGGACATCGACCAGCCCGCGCCGCCGGAGGTGCTTAATACGATCACAGCCGAATCCTATTCATTCACACCGTATGGAGAGAATGCAAATGCAGCCCAGGTCCCTAGCGATGCACCGGCAGTTTCTCCGTGATGACATCATTCTGAGTTGTCTTGATGTCTCTCAGCACTTTGGTGAATGATTTTAACCAACATAAAATAGCCATAAATAAAAAATGAGACCGGTTGGCGGCTATTAACGCCGTCACCATAAGAGGCAGAATCATACTGGATGAATCACTCATCGCTAGAACACATAAAATCTTAAAATAGGTCTCTATTATTTAGAGAACAGATCCGTTGATATACCTGAACAGCTAGCAGCAGATGACATACCGAGAGGCATACCAAGAAAAGCACAAAACAAAAAAGCCCTGAATAATCAGGGCTTTTTTGAATAATATTTGGCGGAGAGAGGGACCGCCTTCAATACATCCACCGACGTCCATACAAATAAATTAAATAAATAAATATCAATGGATTACACCAAATACCGTCCACAAACATCCACAGAAATGTAACACAAGCCAAGAACAAATGGCATACTGGATGGCATACTGACCTGCAGCCAGAGTTGAGCCATGGCACTACTGACCGACACCAAAGCACGCAACCTGAAGCCAGACGACAAACCGCTCCCTCATGGGGGCATTACCGGTCTAACTCTGCTCCCATCCAGCACCAAGGGTCATGGGAAATGGGTACTTCGGTATGTCAGCCCGATCACAGGCAAGCGACGCAACGCTGGGCTTGGCAGTTATCCTGAAATTGGTATCGCAACTGCCACCAAACTGGGGCAAAGCATGCGAGATCAACTTGCTGCCGGTTTGGACCCACTCGAAGCCAAGAAACCTGCAGCAGAAAAACCGGACATTCCTACCTTTGAGCAGGCGGCCCGCCAAGTCCATGAAGACTTACTTCCTGGATGGAAAAACCCCAAGCATGGAAAACAGTGGATCTCCACCCTGGAGCAATATGCTTTCCCGACCATTGGAGACAAGCCCCTCGATACCCTGACCCCTGGCGACATGGCGGAAGTCCTACGCCCGATCTGGCTAACGATTCCCGAAACAGCAAGCAGAGTCAGGCAGCGACTGCATGCGGTAATGGCGTGGGGCTGGGCACATGGCCATTGCTCGGCTAACCCTGTTGATGTAGTCGGTCACTTGCTGGCACAACAACCAGGCAAAACCATCCGCACCGAGCACCACCCGGCTATGCCGTGGCGGGATCTCCCCGACTTCGTTGAGCAACACCTGCGCAATAGAACCCGCTACGACGTCACCCGCGCCCTGTTGGAGTTCCTGATTCTGACGGCGACTCGATCTGGAGAGGTACGCGGCATGAGTTGGACCGAGGTCGACATGCACGCGGCCATCTGGACAATCCCAGCCGAACGGATGAAAGCCAAGCTCCCTCATCGCATCCCGCTGTCACGCCAAGCGATCGAGATTCTCACCACACAACGGGAATTGCATGAAGAATTAGTATTCCCCTCGCCTCGCGACCAGGTCGTGCTATCCGATATGGTGCTGACTTCATTTCTGAGGCGGGTCAAAGCAAGTAGTAGCACCGCAGACCGAATAGCTACCGCGCATGGATTTCGTTCCAGCTTTCGGGACTGGTGTAGCGAGCATGGATATGCTCGCGACCTTGCTGAGCGCGCGCTTGCACATACGGTACAGAACAAAGTTGAAGCGGCTTATCACCGTACTGATCTTCTGGAACAAAGAAGACCGATGATGCAGGCGTGGGCGGATTTTGTTAGCGGGAAGATTTCTGGGCACTGATACTGCGTAGCAGCGCAGATACCGTGTTCTCTGCACAGATCTGGCACTGAGCGGCCATTGCCCAAGATGACACCTTCTCCATAATTTGGCTGCTTTCCACAAAAATTTGGACATGCCCAGGACTGGGCGGTCTGGAACTGCATGCTAAAGAGGCTCAGCACGCACCACTATTAGCGCAACGGGAGGAAGACCTCCTTGCACTTGAGGAAATGGACATAAAAAGGAGCTGGGGCTACGCAGTCACCGAAAGCCTGGGGTACTCCATCGCAGTCTGGCTCTCAGACACCCACAGCGAATGCAAGAGCCTGACTGGATTAAAGCTCAGCAGCTTGCCCTCGCGTCAGAGTACACAGCGCAAGCTAAAGGCGACTGCTGGTCCAGCTTGCTTACGACTTTGCAACCAGTGTTCGCCGCCCCCACCGTCTCCGACTCTCTGCTGTAATACCTCTTGTTTATTTCTTTGATTTTAGCCCGGCCAGGCGTTAGGGCTGCCTAGCCTTCTGCGGTATGGAGATCCTGTTCTGCAAGTCCAATGCCATGGGCCAGCTACTCGTATAGTGTTCTGTAGACATGTGCTGCAAATATAGAAAAATACTTCATGACGACTATACGCTTGGCGATCCACTATGCGAGATCCAATACCCGGGCTATTTCGGCATCAAGTTCACTTACATTGAGCGGTTTTGAAACAAAACCACTCATTCCCGCATCAATAGCCGCCAGCTTATCCTCCTGTAGCACACTCGCTGTTAGGGCAAGAATCGGGATACGGGGCCCCCCTTTCGCTTGCTCTTGCTCTCGAATGCGACGGCAGGCGGTTAGTCCATCCATGTTGGGCATTTGGACATCCATCAAGATCAGATCAAAAACATGGCTTTCCCATTGTTTTAAGGCCTCTTCACCATCGTTAGCGAGCGAGGTTGCATGGCCTTTCCGGTTCAGGACCAACTGCATCAATTTAAGATTCTGAGGAACATCATCAGCAATCAAGATATTCAGCGGAGGCACTTTTACTTCGACACTAGCCTGAACGGTCGGCGTCGGTAGCGTCTCCCCTTCGGGGAGAGGTAAGAATGTTCTGAAGATACTGCCATGACCGATCTTACTATCCACTTCAATCCTGCCCCCCATTTTCTCTACCAACTGTCGAGAGATCGTCGTCCCCAACCCCGTCCCCCCAAAGCGGCGCACCGTTGAAACATCGGCTTGTACAAATGGGGAAAATATCTTACTGAGGGTATCTTGGCTCATGCCAATACCTGTATCACGGATCGTCAGCACTACATAGTGATCTGAGCGAGAGGCCTCCAGGCACACCTCTCCTTTCTCAGTAAACTTGATCGCATTCCCTAGCAAGTTGAGGAGAATCTGCCGAATCCGAAAAGCGTCACCAATATAGATTTCATGCAAGCCAGAGGGGAAATCAAATTTTAGCTGCACACCTTTTGCAGTCGCGCTTAGGTGAAGAGCATCGATAGAAAGCTGGCACACATTGCGTAAAGAGAAAGGAATCTGTTCCAGCTCAACCGCACCTTGCTCCAGTTTTGCGGTATCCAGAATATCGTTAAGCAAACCAAGTAGACTACGAGCCGATTGACTCACTGTCTCTAGGTGTTGTCGCAGACCATCGTCTAGCTTGGATCCAAGCAGCAAATCGGTATAACCAATGATGGCATTCATCGGCGTACGGATCTCATGGCTCATGTTTGCCAAAAAGGCACTTTTTGCGACAGTCGCAGCTTCCGCATTGTTTTTCGCCTCAAGCAAGTTCATTTCCATGATTTTGCGATCCGTCAGGTCCACCGCAAACTCAACAATCTTGCAAGGCTGACCATCGGCCCCAAGGATGGGGTTGTAATAGGCGTGGATCCAAAACAAGACCCCATCTTTCCTCCTGCGACAGAACTCACCACTTCGGAACTCGCCACGCTCTATGGCTTGCCACATGTCCTGATAGCTTACGACATGCTCTTCGTCAGATAGGCAGAAAATAGAGTGATGCTGCCCGACCAGTTCATGGGAACGATAGCCCGTCAGTTGCTCAAAATTTTCATTGACCTGCAGGATATAGCCCTGCAGGTCAAACTCGATGACCGCCATTGCTCGGTTAATCGCCCGTACGGTTCCTTCAAACTCGGCATTCCGGAGCTTCGACTTGGTGATATCCAAAATTACACCATCAATCCATACCGGCTGACCTGCTTGGTCATAGACCCCACTCGCACTTTCCGAAACCCAGCGCTCGCTACCGTCCTGGCACTTGATGCGATACTCAACCACATAGGGGTGATGGTCGATCAGCGCCTGCCGCACCGTTTGGAGAAGAAGCGCTTTGTCATTGGGATGAACCAAATCAAATATAGATTTACTTCCATCAAGAAAAGCCTGTTTAGGCCATCCGCTGAGCGTCTCGATACCGTCACTGATGAAAATTTTCCACCAGGGTTCTAAGCTCTCACAGCGAAAAGTCACTCCGGGTATATTGCCAACCAGTGAACGGAATTGCAGCTCACTGGCAGCTAGATCACGCTCTATCCGTTTCCGTTCACTGATATCGCTGATAAATCCAACATACAGCGTCTGATCTGGCTGTAGAACCTTCCCAACAGCCAAACGAATGGGAAACTGACTGCCATCCTGCCGCAACCCAGAGACCTCGCGAGCAGCCCCAATGATGTGAGGAGCACCGCTTTTCAGATAGTCCACAAGGAAATGATCATGTTTTGAGTGGTATGGTTCTGGCATTAACATTTTGATGTTCTTGCCGATCAGGTCCTGCTCCGACCACCCGAAGAGATGTGGTACCGCATCGTTGATAGCCAGGATAATCCCATCAGTGTTAATAGTGATCATCCCGTCTACCATGGTGTTTACCATAGCTTGCAACTTGGCTTCGCTGGCCTGAACTTTGAGAAACAACGGACGGTAGCGCAGGAGGGTATTGCCACCAAAGACCAGAGCCCCTAATGCCAACACCATCAGGGTAATGGCTAGAGCCAAATAGCCAATGTTATTGATGGACGATTGAAAACCAGGTTCATCTTCACCAACAAAGCGAGCGGCCTCCATGCCAAAATAATGCATCCCGGCAATCGCACACCCCATAACGATTCCGCTCAGTAGCACAATTTGAAAACTGCTCAGCCGCGTTCCATGCAGGCCAAAACGTATCCATAAAGCCAAAGTGCTTAGGGCAATAGCAACTACGATTGACGCTACAAACCACAAAGGGTCATAGCGCAGTAACGGAGCCATCTCCATCGCAGCCATGCCGCTGTAGTGCATGATCCCGATCCCACTACCGACAAGAACCCCACTCTCAAGCAACTGGCGAATACTGACGCTCTCTTTGGACAAGATGCGCAGTGCTACCCAAGAGGCAAATACAGCAGGCGTTAACGATAAGAAGGTCGGAGCAAACGCATACTTGACAGTACTGCAGATCGTGAAGGCCAGCATCCCAATGAAATGCATCGCCCAGATGCCACCACCCATCGCAATAGATCCCGAGATCAGAGCCGCTTGCCGAAGCCACGATTCCTGGGCCTGTCGCGCTAAACCGGCAATCTGCAACGCCAAACACGAAGTAATAATTGCAATACATAGAGACAAGGCCACTAACCAGGGGTTGTAGCTTGTCTGCATGAAGAGTGAGAGCTGATTTCCAGAAGTAAAAAAAGTACCAAACATCTGATATTCCTCTCTCCACCAACACGACAAATGGGGGCGCAGAACAAAGCTAGCTCTTCTGTGGCTTAGCAATAATCCAGGCCCTGGGTCTCTCAGATTTTATGTATAGGTGATATTTGCGTACTTCGGTTGCCCCATCATCATAGAAAACAACGGTCTGCCGCAGCCCCCTGTGCAATCTACCCCACACGAACTTGCTAAGTTTCAGCTAAGCAAGCTCGTATATGGTGAGAGTGTGCCAGTGCACGAACGACGGGAGTCACAGAGATGAATATCAACAGTGTATCGAGCTCACCAGCATTTCAACAGGTGCAGCGCCCAGTGCCTCAAACCACTCCAAACACTGCAGGGGCCAAGACAAGTGAAGAAGCAAGTGAGTCTGCTCAGGCCCGAGCACAAGAAGCCAGCAAAGCCGGTGGTATCGACACCTACGCATAATAGACAATGAACTGATTCAGCCGGGTCGCCAATCGACCGGCTGCTTTTTTGCATTTGAAGGTTATACACGGAATCAATCCACCCAGATGGGTGCATCGCAAGGGCTACACATCAGAATACAAGCAGCCCAGGTGCTGGCTGAGCGAAGTTAATCTGGAACGAGATATGGAACACCTTAATCAAGCACTTTTCCTTTTGTTGAATGCCTCGATACACCCCAGCCCATTCGTGTTATTCATCGCATCTATTTTTGCAGTCCACGCCATCTGGCTAGTACCTCTAATCCTGGTCACGGGATGGCTGCGAGGAAACGAAGTCCAGCGGAAAATTTATCTCCAGGCTGCAGGCGCGGGTCTATTTGGGCTTCTGCTTAACCAAATAATAGGTTTACTGTGGGTTCATCCACGTCCATTCATGATAGGGCTTGGGCACACGCTTATTCCTCATGCCGCTGACTCATCATTTCCTAGCGATCATCTGACCTTGCTGTGGTCAGTCGCAATCAGCCTAAGCCTGCATCTCCACTCAAAAACGACAGGTTTGGTGCTGAGCATGCTCGGTATTCCAGTAGCTTGGGCAAGAATTTATCTTGGCGTCCATTTCCCGATGGATATGGCCGGGGCTCTAGCCATATCAGCGCTCAGTGCCGTGCTATGCAGAAGAGCCGAACGCACTGTGTTCAGCGCTATCTACCCTACCATTTTTCTGATCTATTGTTCGTTGTGTGCTCCATTGATCCGTCGCGGCTTGCTGCGCCTGTAACGTAAGCACTAGGTAGAGTCGATAGGCAGTTTGTGGTCTATTGATAGATAGGAATAGCTGAGGAGTTGCAGAGAAGTCCATGCATCACAAACTCAGCACGGTTGAAGGACTTAGTTTTAAAAAATCCTCATGCAATAAGGATTACACATGCGAATATTGCTAGTAGAGGATGACAAAATGATCGGTGACGTGATTCAACAGTCACTGAAAGATGCGAGTTATGCCGTCGACTGGGTTCGTGATGGACAAACCGCCCTGAATGCCTTTGATACGCAACACTATGATGCCGCCTTACTGGATCTTGGCCTCCCGAAGAAGGATGGATTTGAAGTTTTACGCACATTAAGATCCAAGAATAATCCCGTGCCGTTGTTGTTGGTCACCGCACGAGATGCTTTAGCTGACAGAGTACAGGGCCTGGATGCAGGCGCCGACGATTATCTGATTAAACCTTTCGAGATGGCCGAGTTACTGGCTCGCTTAAGGGCGGTTATTCGACGCAAAGCGGGGGTAGTTGGTCCAAACTTAAGCAATGGACACCTGACGCTTGACCTATCTACACGAGAAGCGTCCTGCGATGGGAAATCATATCGGCTGTCAGGAAGAGAATTTGCATTACTACAAGCACTACTAGTAAGGCCCGGTGCGATATTGTCCAGAGCAGAGCTTGAGGATCGCATCTATGGCTGGAACGAAGAAGTGGAGAGTAATGCCATTGAATTTCTGATTCACTCACTTCGAAAAAAATTGGGAAGTGAGATGATAAAAAACGTCAGGGGTGTCGGATGGATGGTCAGCAAGGCAAGCTAACAAAATCGCTGCAATACAGGCTGTCTTTCTGGCTTATTTTACTCATATTAGGCGTTGCCATTGCAGCGGGGATTTTCTCTTTGCTCTCTGCCTTTGATGAAGCAAATGACCTGCAAGACAATCAGCTAAGGCAGGTCGCCACGCTGATCAAACATCACCAGTGGGCAGCCTCTCCCGCCGAGAGTCAGGGCAGCATACCGGGAGGGTCTGATCCAGATGCGCTATTAGTGATTCAAGACCTTCCTGCTTCCGGGCCTCACACCGTAAAAAAAGATAACCCTGTTCTACCATTACCAACGAATCTGCCTAACGGTATGCAGACGGTAAAAGTCGGGCATCAATCCTGGCGTATCTATGTTAGCCCGCTAGATCAGGGCGGACGAGTCGCCGTAGGACAACTAACCGAGCTACGTGATGAGATTGCGCGCGATAGTGCACTTCGAACCATGATGCCGTTTGCCGTTTTGATCCCACTGCTGCTGTTATTGGTTGGAAGCCTGATTCAGCAGATGCTTAAACCGCTTAAAAACCGGTCGCATGAACTCAACCATCGGTCTGATCAGGACATGAGCCCGGTTGATGCCTCCGATCTACCAGCAGAAGTCATTCCGTTTATTCTGGCAATCAACCGCCTGCTTGCTCGTGTTTCCCAGTCGATGGCCACACAACGACGTTTTGTGGCTGATGCTGCCCATGAACTACGCTCTCCACTTACTGCGTTATCACTGCAGGCTGAACGGCTTGAAGCGGCAGAAATGTCAGATCAAGCCCGAGAGCGATTAGCCATATTGCGTAATGGGCTTGATCGAGCCCGTTCATTATTGGAGCAGTTACTCACCTTAGCAAGAGTCCAACAAGCGGAGCAAAGCATTGCCGACCCTTGCGAATCAGTGTTCTTGATATTTCGGATAGTATTAGAAGATTTAATGCCCCTTGCAGAGGCTAAAAATATTGATATCGGTGTAGAGGGGCATGCCGATGCAATGATAACGACAAGTCGTCTCGACTTGATGACTTTGATAAAAAACCTGGTGGAGAATGCTATCCGCTATACCCCTCCTGGTGGCCGTATAGACCTATCGATTGAACAGGAGAACGATAGCATTACCATCGATATTGCAGACACCGGTCCCGGCATTCCACAAAGTGAGCACCAACGAATCTTCGATCCTTTCTATCGAATGCTAGGTAGCGATGAGACAGGATCAGGGCTGGGATTATCCATAGTAAAAACTATCGCCAATAGAATTGGTGCGACCATTTCTCTCTCCGAAACTCGACATCACCCCAAACTTCCTGGCGTACATATTCGTGTGCACATACCACGCAGCAAGGGGGGGGGAATAGCTCAAAAGTGAAGCCTATCTACTACGATAAAAGTCTCTGACGGGCCATCCGTTTGCTATCGATTGTGGCTCGCACAAATGAGAGTGAAAGAGACATCGTGAAAGCAGACACAATCCTTGGTTTGATGTCACAGGGAAACCCAGACCAAGAGCTCCATTGGGATGATATTCCAGTCGTATTTGCCACCGTGCTCGCTAACATTTCTAGCCGAGTGACAGAAGAAGAGCTTTATACATTGATAGCGCTAGGAACTCGGATCTTTGAAGATCAAAGCCTGGCGCAATCCAAGGATCTACTGGAATACATAGCAGAGATGTATTCGCGTAATACAGGAACGACATGATCGTAAATTCATGTGTATTTTTGTTAAAAATCCTATAAATTGGATTCAGCTCTTAACAAAAAAACACTTTTAACAGAACTGGGGTCCCTTATGCAAATAACCAAACGACTCGTCTTGACTTTGACGATAGCGTTGACCGCTCTGCTACTGGTCGGCTGCTACGGTGTATGGCAGCTCAACCAGGCGCAGCAACGCTTTGATTACATTGCAGCCAATACATTTCCAAGCATTAAAACAATGTCAGCGGCCAATCAAGCCCTAACAGACATGAGAATTGCAGGTCTAAAAGTTGTTCTGGCACCAAACGAAGAACTGCGCAACGCGGCCAGAACTACGATTGCAGATGCAGACAAACGTTATGACGCGGCAATTGCAGACTATCTGGCGAACAGCATCTCCAATGACAACGATCGCCAACTGCTAGAAACAGACAAAGCATCCATGGCTCGATATCGCACGATGCGAGATCAGTCTATCCAGATGTTTGATCGTGGCGACAAGGATGGTGCGGTCAAGAATCTACTGATCGTCGGAGCGCCAATCGGTAAGGAAGTAGTCAAGAACTTGGCAGATCATATCGCTTTCAATTATGACCAAGCGAATACTCTGGTACAGGACAACTCTGCCAACTATACACGAGCTCTTGAGATGTCGATTGTCCTTATTGTGGGGGCCTTTCTTGCGGCAGGTTTGCTAGGTGCACAGTTGTTCCGCATCATTCGCTCTGGGCTAAACGGCATTCAGGGAACGCTGGAACAGGTAAGCCAATCCTTGGACTTCACTCAGCGGGCCACTGTCGCACGCAACGATGAAATCGGATTGACGGCCACAGCATTTAATAAGCTACTGGGTGTCTTGCAGGAGAGCCTTCACAGCGTCCTACAAGGGGCAAAGGAAGTTGCATCAACATCTGAAGAGTTGAACCAAGCAGCAGCGGAAGTATCCACCGCTTCTAATGCACAAAGTGAAGCCTCGGCAAACATGGCAGCTACCGTTGAACAGATGACCGTTAGCATCAACCATGTTGCTGAACGTGCTCGTGAAACTCAAAGCTTGTCACAAGAGTCCGGGATGCTCGTACAAGAAGGGTCCAATATTATTGGACAGACCATACAAGACATTCATGAGATCTCCTCCTCGGTCACAGCCGCTGCAGCCAGTATTCGTGATTTGGAGTCTTATAGTGGTCAAGTCAGCAGCGTGATCAATGTCATTCGTGAGATCGCTGACCAGACAAACTTATTGGCCCTCAACGCGGCGATTGAAGCAGCTCGCGCAGGCGAGACAGGCCGTGGATTTGCGGTAGTTGCGGATGAGGTTCGCAAGTTAGCAGAGCGAACAGCCAAGTCTACTCAAGAGATATCCACGACGATTCAATCCATGGTCGAACGTTCTCAACATGCGACCGAGCAAATGGCTGCAGCTGAAGAACTGGTCGAAACAGGGGTTAAACGTGCCGATGAAGCGGATGCGGCCATCAAAAGGATTGGTGGAACATCTGCTAGCTCTAGTCAGATGATTGGTGAAATCAGCTCGTCTATCAATGAGCAAGGCATTGCCAGCAATAACATTGCTGTCGAGGTGGAGAGGACTGCCCAGATGTCAGAGGAATCTAGTGCGGCAGCACAACACACCGCAGGTACGGCAAAACACCTGGATACATTGGCTCGCAACCAAATTGCGACCCTTTCTCGGTACAAAATTTGAGGGGCGAATCGAGAAAATGGAATGGACGGCTGTCAAGCGGAGCCAATCTACAGTACAGTTAGCCAAGACGATCAGTTGCAGTCGTTAGCCGGTGAAAAAGCTGCATGCCGCCCTCTACAGGGTTCCATCTGAAGTGGAATAACCAAGAGTATCCGGTGCTTTAAACATAAGCCTCCTTACATGGAGGCTTATGTCTTTGGAAACGTCAAATTTATGCTAAGAGCAATCTTCGCATGATGCAAACCATGCTTGATACCCAGCAAGCAGAGCACGTGCATCAGCAAGAGCATGAAAAAGCGGCCTGCTTGGCGTGTACGCAGCCATCTTTGCCCGATAAAACACTGGATCGATCTCCAGGACAGAGGAAATGAACTGTTGGCCTTCGAGCATTGGAGGTAGTCCTTTTAGACCATCACACAGCAAGGCGTCGACCAATAACTTCCAGGAGCATGAGCTGTTAAAAATCAATGAGGCGGGCTCTGACAGTTCAGAGAACCAGAAGTGCAAACTGCTAGCTAGCTGACTCGGGTTACTAAGGGCACCATCCACACGACCAAGCAAAGGCAAAATTTCCCCTTTGACGAAAGCACTACACTCATCTAATGGATAATCACTAGACTCAGCATAAAATTCGCAGCCATCGTCCCCAACGAGTGCAATGCTGATGAGAGATGGGCTCACATAATTCGTAAATTTCGCATCCAGAGAAACAAGCATAACGAGCCCTCACTCAATATTGCCTGAAAAAGGTTGCTTCAAATTTTGGAAAAATTCAGTACTTGGCACTCTTTTGATCAGATAATAAATACGCGAATCCAATATGGAAAAAATATTAAAAGCAGATACCCCTTTCTTCAATCTAGAATAAATTTAACTCATACATCACTTAGGCAGGTTCAGTGCTACTGATAAACCTTCACACGCTAGCATTCTTTGACATGCTAAGCGCCCTAGTCTTCACAGCGACCACCTTAGCCGCCTGGCAGCTCATGCCAGAAGAGCGCAGTTTAAAGAAATGGGCAATCGGTACTGCGCTCGTGTCTCTTGGGCTACTAGAAGTAGCTACTCGCAGCGTCGCATCTATCTCTGCCCTCATTCCCATTGGCAATGGTCTGATCGTTTTTGGCCTAGGGTTTCTGTTTCTTGGTATCCGAGAACTCCTTGACGTTACCCCGCTGCCTCATGAGGGAAAACTCCCCTACATTAGCGCTGCATCAATATTGGTAACTAGCAGTTATTGCACCTTCATTAGCCAGTCTAATCTAGCCCGAATCGCAGCACTCGCGACGGTTGTTGGTCTTTTCCATGGTGGCTATGGCTGGCTGATCTCTAACAATAGAGAATTAAAGCTTGCTGGATGGCTAAAATTTACGGTTGCTATCCATGCAGTAGGATTACTTTTGTACTGTACACGGGCATGGTCATCACCGGAGCTCACCAGCCTTGCTGGAACCAGTCATCTCCCAGTCGCCATAACAACACTGACCGGACTCTACGCACTATTTGTGAACGTTTGGATGTCCATTACCGTTGTACTCATTGTCAGTGCCCGGGCACAGAACCGGATTGAAGAGACTCTGAATTTCAATGAAGCAATTCTGGTTCACTCTCCTCTCGCCATGGGTGTTTACAACCATGTTGGCGACTGCGCATTTGCGAATGAGGCCTATGCACAACTGGTCGGAGCTAGCAGCACGCAGTTGCTGACGCAAAATTTCCTCACGATTCCCTCTTGGGAAAAATCAGGACTACGAGAACGCTGTACTCAAGCCCTAGATAGTGGTGAAGAGCAGCAGGTTGAGGTTCACATCACGACCACTTTTGGTAAAGAGGTTTGGCTCGACTGCCACATTCTTCCTGCTCGGCTCAACGGCCGCATGCACCTGTTGATTCAGTTCTTTGATTTGACGGAGAGAAAGCACTTTGAGAACACACTAGTCCAGATGGCATTTCACGATCCACTGACCCAACTCCCTAATAGACGGTTGCTAATGGATCGAATTAACCAGGCTCAGTTAAACAGCAAGCGCACGGGGGCCTATGGCGCACTTCTATTCATGGATCTGGATAATTTCAAACCTCTTAACGATCAACATGGGCACGGCACAGGGGACCTACTCCTGGTTGAACTCGCCAAGCGCCTCAGAGCAACAGTCAGGGAGAATGATACGGTCGCGCGCATGGGGGGTGATGAGTTTGTCGTCATGCTAGAAGGGCTTGCTGAGGATGAGACAACGGCATGTCAACAAGCAGACTCCGTAGTACACAAGCTTCATCTGGCGATGAGTAACCCGTATGAATTGGGTGCCCTCCATTATTACGGTACCGCCAGTATCGGTATCAAGCTATTCCTTGGCGATGCGGATGACCCTGACCAAATTTTGAAAGATGCCGACAGTGCCATGTACCTGCTAAAGCACCGGGATGCATCACCAAGCGAGTCTCAGGCCGAGACATTCCACTCCAAACATTACTACTGACCAAAAAAAGCACACGGGTATGTTGCGTTTCTACACCTTGCCGCAAGCGGGTGCTGCTATGCTTCGGCTAACTAATTATGTTTCGGTTTTTGGAATGATGGTACTGATAAAGAATACGCGGCTCCGCTCAGTGTGGCAGCCAACAATTCTCCCCCCACTCCTGATGGCTTTCACTCCGGATGCGCAATACATGGAGGGAAACTGGAAACTGATTCCTCGACCGATTCAGGACGTCAAGGCAGAGATTGAACGTGGTATCGAGAAGCACGGGTTGCGCGGGTTTCAGGGGCGAGATGACTCTGCCCCTCTGTCCGATATGGAGTACTACTGGGTAGCCGTCAGTCTCATGCATCGGTGAGATATCCAGCAGGTGTTGCGCTCCCTGGAGGAAAAAAAAGCTACGCCCATCTTCAACCGGGCATTGTCTGCCGGAGTCATCCGGTATGAAGCAAAGACGGTGGATCGACTCAGTGCCCCCCCACAGGCACTATGTGTTGACAGTGTCTCTCAACGACAGAATCATTAGATACAATGCATCAATAACCTACTTCTTATCAACCGGATGGTTTACGCCATCATATGTAGGGACACTGGAGATTTTTAGTGGGTTAATTCCATCAAGGCAGCCAACGTTAAACCCATATTGAGATGGATTTGATCTCCTTTGGTGATGGGTGTATATGCCGCATACTTTGCAAAAAAAATGTTTTGCAGTTTTTGTACCGAATTGATAGAGGTTAAGCAGTTCAGCCCCCTTGATAATTTTTATTCCAGAGAGAGGGATCGAGGCTGCAATGGCACCTCTTCGACGACAAAGCGAGCAATCGCAGCGCCGCACGTCAATCAGCCCATTAGGCAGATCCAGTTCGAACTCAACGCCACCACAGTGACATTTTGCCCGGTGCTTTTGTTGAATAACTACGCCATCAACTTCTTTGATATTCAGTGACATCTTGCTGCACTCCTTGAGACATCAAGCAGTAATTTAGACGCAAAACAGCCGGGATCACGCCAATAATACAGACACGAGACAAATAAACGTAATTCGTTGAACTACCTAGAGAGTCGCAGGCCAGGTCTGCGTTTATGCATCTATCGACAAGGTCCGAGCGAGTAATGAGTGGTACAGCGCCATTATTGATTTTCAAACGTTGTACCACACCAAATCAATCATGAAGAATGACTGCTTTGTACAGCTCCTCAGCGATATCGATCGGACAAGTGTCTGCAAAAATTTTGCTTATTGCTTACGAACAGCTAGGCCGTTGCCGCTTGACTGTTCATTGAAATACGCCGTCGTTCAAACGTCAGTTATTGATTTGTCTTAGGTGATCGGTTGTGGCGGAGAGCACACGTTCGTCGGCCGAGAGTTACTCCATTCGACTGAGTGATCTCGACAACGTCGGCTAACCGTTCAATGCTGCTGCACCGGGCAACGACCGCCAACGCCAGCAGTGGCCGAAATGCAGTCCTGAAGCTCAGGATAACCACCGGGTGACCGGTTGTCGGCCGGAGCCGCCGTCTGGGTGGGATGTCTTAGACGGCAGCTTTATGGTGCTTACCCGCCAATGGGAAATGGCTACGAAAGCAGGGGAAATTCACCTCTCGGACTGTCTGGGAATGCTTGACCACTACAGTTCAGGAAGATAGCCGCACCCGTTTGATGTCCCGAATCGGAGGGGCTCCAAACAATCTGGCGTATTCTCGGCTAAACTGTGATGTGCTTTCATACCCTACACGTACCGCAGCACTGCTTGCATCCATTTGTTCGTTAAGCATCCATTGCCGCGCATCCTGCAAGCGAAGATTCTTCAAATACTGCAGCGGGCTCATCCCTGTGACTGCACGAAAGTGCTGCCGGAAAGTCGATGCACTCATGTTCGCTTTAGTCGCCAGGTCATCCATCGGGATTTTCTCCGTGTAGTGCAACTTCAACCAAGTAATGACCTTGGCAATCTGCTGGCAGGGAGAGCCGATTACAAGCAAATGACGCAGTGTCGGGCCATGTTCGCCTGATAGTAGTCGGATAACAATTTCCTGCTGGATCAGTGGGGCAAGGAGTGGGATCAGAGGCGGTTCATCCAGGAGCCGAATCAGCCGGGTCAGGGCCTCCAGCAGCCCCATATCCAATGTCACGATAGACAACGCTCTCGTTGGTATGGCCTTGACGGGCGACCTGAACTCCATCTCAGCGGCGACCTGTGCAATGAGCCGGGCATCCAGTTCCAGACGTATTCCCAGATAAGGCTCTTCAGGGGTTGCGCTCGTTACGAATGACACCACAGGAAGATCGACCGACGTGACCAGAGATTGCCTAGGGCCGTAATCAAAAATCTCATCACCAAGCGTAACCCGCTTGCCTCCTTGCACCGTCAGTCCCAGGCCCACGTCATAGATGCACGGCATCGGATCTGTTGCAGCACTACGCCGGTAGATCATCAGCTCGGGGATGTCCGTAGTGAAATCCCCATCAGTTCTGGCAACCTCACCGACACGTGCCGTCAATATACTTCCGGTCGCAAATTGAGTTGAGTCTTCTTTTCCCATAATGCACGTAAAGGAATAGTTGATATGGACAAGCCTAGCAGTTTTGGTTCGCTGTTTCTCCGGTTTCGCTATGAACTCATCGAATCAGGCAGTGATGAGATCATTTCCGGCAAACGCTGGTGAGGACGATGAGCGCACACTTGCGGCAATCGAATCGGACTCCCCCTATTCGCAAAACAGAATCACGGAGGATATATGGTGAAAAACGTACTGATCATCAACGCGCACCAGCTCTACGAGGGAATATCGGCAGGCAGGCTGAATCACTCTGTCATCGACGTGATCAAACGTGAAGTTGAGAAACGCGGCAGTGAAGTCAGGTTAACCCGCATCGATCCAGGCTATGACATCGACGAAGAAGTACAAAAGCACCTCTGGGCTGACGTGATTATCACCCAATCGCCCGTTTACTGGTTCGGCGCGCCATGGATTTATAAGAAGTATATCGATGATGTATTCACCGCGGGTATGATGCAGGGCCTCTTCCTCGATGGAGATGGTAGAACCCGGCAAGATCCCAGTAAGCAGTATGGTACGGGCGGCAAGATGCATGGCAAAAAGCACATGCTGTCGCTGACTTGGAATGCCCCTCGGGAGGCATTTGAGGATCGGAACCAGGTCTTGCTGGAGGGAAAGTCCGTTGATGATGTCTTTGCCTGCTACACGGCCAGTTACAAGTTTTGTGGCGTAGAAGTTCTTCCCTCATTCTCTTGCTTCGACGTCATAAAGGCCCCCAGCATCAGCGCCGATTTCGAGCGATTAGAACAGCACCTGGCCGATGCTTTTGATTGATTTTCTATATATATCGAACAAGCATTGAACCTAAACAACAAATGATTGAATGGCAACGAACTGAACTCAGCATCCACGTCTGCCCCCCTGCATGACCGCCACCTCATCTGGCCCAAAGCTGCTTGCCAGCATCCACTGAGTGGTATCGCTGGTATGCGGCGTCAGTTCAGACGGTTTAATCATAGTGCGATTGCCAACCGCCAGAGCGGTGGTCAGCGGTGTGATGGAGGGGAATAGGACCAAGGAGCCATGCTATCAACAACGCCCTTGGGTTGTATGTGGCACAAGCACTGCCTGCCCGGTAGAAAATATCGACATGACGTCGGTGTGGCATCATGAAGCGGGGCCGTCTACGTGACAGGTCGTCTATGGTGTGGATCATCCCCTGCCAACTTCATGATGGCCGTCTCATTCCGTGAACGGTGGGCCAAGTCATCACTGACAGCTGTTTCCACTTTCGTTCGGTAGGCCAGCACTGCGGAACGCAGTGCTGCAAGCTTTTGTCGTCTTTGTGCAAGCTAGGGGAGGGCCTTCTCGCTGGAAGGCAGTACGTTGACGTAGCAAGGTATCGATCATGCTGACGTGGGTAGATATTTCAAGAGGCATAGTCATCGTTTACCTATCAATGTGGTCATGCAACAGTGGCCTGGTTGTGCATCCATCGGCGGTAGCGGTAGTTCTTGAACGTGGTATCCCATTGCTGTTTTGCCAGCGCGAGAGTCGGTGAGATATCGGGTCGGGTGAGCTTGCCTCTAGCCAGGCGGCTCATCTGGTACTTCACCATGGCCATATACGCAACAGATGCCAGCACTTTGTTTTTCCACGGAATGGCTCGCAGCTGGGCTGTAGCCTTGGTATCGGAACGCCAGGTGTAGGGCAAGTTCGGATCAATCGCCAGGGCCGTGGCCATACCGGCCATGGCAATGCCGCTTTGTAATACCTGCTCGACTACCTGATAGCGGCGAATACCTCCGGTTACCATAATGGGCATTGTGGCTACGCCAGCAATATCTTGGGCGAACTCCAGGAAGTAGGCCTCCCGCGCCAGAGTTCGGCCATCGCGGGCCTGGCCATGCATGGCCGGTGCTTCATAGCTGCCACCGGACAGCTCGATCAGGTCTACGCCCAGCGGATTCAGCCATTGCACCACCTGTTTGGCGTCTTCTGCACTAAAACCTCCACGCTGGAAATCGGCCGAATTAAGTTTGACCGAAACGGCAAAGCCGTTACCTGTCGCCTGACGTACGTCTTTAACGATATCCAGCAGCAGACGCGCTCTATTTTCGATATTGCCCCCCCAACGATCTACTCTTCGATTGGTGATGGGAGACAGGAACTGGCTGAGTAGATAACCATGCGCAGCGTGAATTTGTACTCCATTGAATCCAAATTGTTCTGCAAGCAGTGCTGTGCGGATAAAACGAGCCTTCACCGCGGAGATCTCGGCTTCCGTCATCGCCCGTGGTCGTTCGAACTGTTTCGAGAAATTACCCAATTCCAGTGCTACTGCTGACGGTGCAATCGTTTCCTGTCCCAACGCAATAGGCATTTGACGGCCCGGATGGTTGATCTGCATCCAGACTTGCGCACCCTGTGAACTGGCGGCTGCGGACCACTCTCTAAAGCGGAGGCCAAATTGATCAGATTCCAATACAACTCCACCAGGTCCCGTCATGGCTCGGCGGTCCACCATGACATTTCCTGTAATCAACAGGCCGACACCGCCTTCTGCCCAGGTACGGTAAAGACGAATTAGCGCCCCAGATGGAGCATGGTCATTGTCAGCCATGTTTTCTTCCATGGCTGCTTTAGCAAGACGGTTCGGCAGTTGGGTGCCGTTTGGCAGATGTAGTGAGGTAAAGAGGGGCATCGTGGTCTCTCAAGTTGTGGAGACTGCACGATAAAATTAAAGCTAACTTGAAGGTCAAGCCCTGCTAACAAGAGCGGTGTCGTTAACAAGTTGGCGCCGTAGGCCTGGAGTCCCATTCTCATTACGCTACGCAGGGCGGGCTGGGAAATTAAAGATTGACATTAAAGAGAACTTTAATCTTAGGATGCCATCTAGCCATCACCAGCTAGCTGCGGCATCTTTCTGAAGGACATGGTGAAATGTTCTATTATTTGGAGAGTACGACCCATGTTCATCTTCAAGCAGATTATCCTGCTCGCCCTTTCTTTCATGATGATGAAAATTGCAATTGCCGACTCGACTCTTGAAATGCCGACTCGTACTGGCAAGATACTGGTGGTGATGACCAATCATGATCGCTACCCATCCCGCAGTGACCGCACTGGGCTGTGGTTTACCGAGCTGACTCACGTTTACGATGAGCTGATTGATGCCGGCTACACTGTGGACCTCGTCAGCCCACTTGGCGGGAGCGTACCTATTGACCAGCGCAGCCGGGGCTGGCTCTATACAGATGCCGCGGCAAAAGCACATCTGAATGACCACAAATTCATGGTGCTATTGCAATCAAGCAAGGCTGCTGCTGACATCGACCCTGCCGCCTATCTCGCCATCTTCTATACCGGTGGACACGGCACGATGTGGGATTTTCGTGGCAATAAGGAGTTGAAACGCATCGCTGAAGGCGTTTACCGCCATGGTGGTATTGTGTCCTCCGTGTGTCATGGAGCTGCGGGGCTGCTTGATCTAGAAACGGAGGACGGCACACCACTGATTGCAGGCCATCACGTGACCGGCTTTTCCAATCTAGAGGAGACACTGTCCGGCGTAAAGAGCCAAGTGCCCTATATGCTCCAGAGTGAATTGGAAGCCAGGGGGGGCCGCTATGAGAAATCGATTATCCCTTTCAGTAGCTTTGTGGTGATCGATGGCCGTTTTGTTACCGGACAGAACCCCGGCTCCAGCAAGGAAGTGGCACAGGCACTATTGGCCACATTGCAAAATGGCAAGCTGCCATAAACTCGGAAGTGCTACATGCATCATCTAACAGCTAAGTCAGGAAGAGCATGAAAATCGGAGAGCTGGCTCAGCGCACGAGCATGGCTGCCTCTGCAATTCGCTTCTATGAAGCCAGAGGTTTGCTGAAGTTGGCAAGTCGGCAGACCAATGGTTACCGTGACTATCCAGAAGAAGCCGTGGCAATACTGACCATCATCAGGGATGCCCAGCAGGCTGGTTTTTCCCTAGATGAAATCAAGCAGCTCCTACCGGCAGATGTGTCCTCTTGGCAGCATGACGAACTGATGGGCATCCTCCTGCGCAAGGTTGCGGACATTGAGGTCTTGCAAACACGCTTGGCAAAAAACAAGGCGCATATCCAGCATCTGATTCAGTTGATTGAATCAAAGCCGGAAGACATGGACTGCAAGCTCAATGCAGCCAGGGTGATGGCCTCTCTTGGCCTGCATCAGGAACCATGACAATTTGAGTCAACAATCAACATCTGGCTGTATTGGGCATGACTGCAGTTTTATGTAAAGCTGTCCTTGGCTTTTATCCATCTTGAATGGTGGCTTAGGCCGATATGCCGCTACTAACTGCTTCAGTTTGCTTGATTAGCGTTGGAATCGTCACTTGCATCTCGGACTGAAAATTATCACAAGTACGATCAGAAATGTCCGCCGGTGTGAATTGAACCGTATCACCGCTGCGTGGTGGAAGTGTAGTCTTACATTGGAATGGTCAGTAGCCAATACTTAATGCGACCATCCAGTCTGGACTGTGCCGAAGCAAGAACGCTTCTAATGGTTTGTCCCATCCAAGCAAAATCATTAGCGCCAGCACCAGCATCAACCCGCCTAGCGCTGTCTTGCCCCACCGGCCAACATGCAACCAGCGACGCTTGGTCGCAAGGGCCGAGATTCTGCCCAAAAATACGAGCGGTAACGCCGCGCCCAGACCGAACAACAGGCTCATGCCCCAGACTAAACCAGGTTGTTGCTGTTGCGCAGCCAGGATGGCCACGGTCCCTAGGGTCGGGCCGACGCAGGGGGTCCATACCGAGCCCAATAAAAATCCGGTCAGAAAGGGAGCGCCAGTACCGGTTGGCGATAATCGAGAGAGCCACGAAGCCGCCAGTTGGCCCATCGGTGCGCTAAACCGGGCAAAGTACTGTTGTAGAGGGGGGGACAACATTAGAATTCCCCAGCCCAGCATGAACCACGCGGCGAGCGGGCGCAGAAAGACCAACTGCAAGCCAAACCAAGCTAGCAGGCTAACGCTTAGCGCGAAAGACGTTGCCAATCCTGCGGCGAGCAATACGGCGCCAATGCGGCGTCCATTGATGGTTGACGCCAGAATGATGGGCAGCAGCGGCAATACACATGGAGATAGTATCGATGCGATGCCCGCCATGAACGCCAAGGCTGCCTGTGCGATGCCGTGCATATCAGGTCATAAGGCTTGGCTAAACAGCGTATCAAGTCCTGATCGGCTGATGACACCGGCTGCGCGGCTGACTTCGCGTCCGCCCTTGAAGACCACCATCGTTGATTGCGCACCAACTTTGAGTGAGTGCTCCAGATCTTTCTCCAGGTCATAGTTCGCGATCAACACCGTAACTCGGCTGAATTTTTTGCTGGCAGCCAAGCTCGAGACAATCGGCTTTTGCATCCGACAAGTCGGACACCAATCGGCTGAAAAATCCACGATCAGAGGCATTTTCGCCTTGAGAGCGGCATCGTATCGTGCCTGACTGAACGGGAGCTCTTGGGCCAGCGCTAACCTGGCGCATAGAAGACTGGTTGCAATGACTGTTAGTTTGAAGAGCATGGCATGTCTCCTGCGGGGGTGAGCATAATGGCAGCATAGTCGATATCACATTGAAAACTCCATCATCGGTATACCTGAATCTTTCCAGATCATTTAATGCGATCAGGGGGAGAGAACCGCAATTGCTATGACTGCTGTTATCGTTCTTGGCGTCGTGTTCGGTACAAATAACCGCCTGTCGTTACATTCGACAACAAGAGCAAGGGGGGACGTCGGGAGCGTCAAGCTGCTGCTAGTGCCCCGATCATCTATTGGCCGTTTTGTCCGTCCAATGGCAGGTAGATGACTGCATCAGTACATGCACGGATTACAAACATGCCCGTCCGTACTGTGCTTTTGAATTACCTGACCACCGTCGAATTCCGGGAGGAACACTTACCTAGCCTAGCCGGGTTGCTACCTAATCGGTGGTAAACCAACAGGGGAAAGGTCAATGTCGTTCGTGACCTAGTCATATGCAACTTGGTAATCGACAGTAAGGCACACAATTCGATTAAAGAGGCGGCCCAGCGTGATGCGGGCCGCCATCCATTGTGTAATTCATAGCCTAATACAAAGTACGAATGTATTTTTGAATCGCATCGATTTCCGCTGCAGTGGGCGGCTTGCCACTATCTTCTTTCAGACTAGAGTTGCTCCAATGGGGCATAGGTGATTTTAGCTGTTTGCCCCCATCGTCAATCCCATTGAGAACTGCACGTTGGAACAAATGGCTCGACCACTTGCTAGAGTCACCTTTCAGGCGAGGGCCGATCTTTCCTTGTGCTTTATCTCCATGGCAAACGGCACAGTTTTGCTGGTACAGATCCTGGCCATCGTATGCGGCGAACACAGGGGAGGTACACAGAAGAAGCAGAACAAGAATCAGGCTGCGCATGGGTTATCTCCTCATACTTGAAACAGGATTATCAGGTGTTTCTTTTTAAACATAGCGATTCGTACCTCGTTTACTAGGTACTTTTGAGACTGCGTTCGATCCCAAAGCAGCCACGGCCCATATCTCCTGCGAAGGGCTGCTTTGGCCGAAGACCAGTCGCCAGTTGATCATTGCGAGGCCCAGTGGCGGCACCGCAATGGATGCCACCGATTAGCCTCCCCCTGGGATGATGACTGCTGTATTTAAAACACAGTCAATGAAGCATCTGACAAAGCCGCAGCGATGGGCTCACCCCGCCTGTCGTTTTAATTAAGTTGAATGATCCCCTGGACAAGACAAACCCACGATACGGCGGCGAGCGATAAAACCAGCAGCGCGAGCCTGCGTTCCTGTCCGTTGAACAGTGGTTGCTGTCCTTCTCGTTTTGCCCAATAAAAGATCAATACTCCTGGCGAATATAGAATGGCTGACAACAGTAAATATTTAGGCCCTGCCGCATACAGCAACCAGGCGCCATAGAGCGAGGCCAAGGCACCAATCAGCGATTCCTGTACACGATGTGCATCGTTGACCCCATAGCCATCCCCCTGATAGGCAATCTTCCAAGCATAGAGTCCACAGAGAAAATAGGGGACCAGTACCATAGACGTTGCTAACAGCAAAATTGATAAATAGCCAGCGGAATAGACCATAGTGAGCAACAGAAACAGTTGCACGGTGCCGTTGGTAACCCACAGTGAAACGACAGGCGTTTCTGCAGAGTTACGCCGAGCAAAGCACGCCGGAAAGATGCCATCCTGTGCCGCCAGAAAGGGAACCTCGGCCGCAATCATGGTCCAGGCTAATAACGCCCCGCCCACCGAAACCAGCAACCCCAGATTAATCATCACAGCCCCCCACGGACCGACCACCTGGGCAAGCACGCCTGCCATTGACGGATTCTTCAGTTCGGCCAGTGCAGGCTGCGACAGTATGCCCAGAGCCAGCAACGATACGCAGACCAGTAATACGGTGGTGATCAGGAAGCCAAGCACGGTGGCTTTCCCTACATGTTTTGGGTTGAACGCCCGGCTAGAGAACATGGATGCACCTTCGATTCCAATAAACACCCAGACAGTCACCAGCATCGAACTTCTTACTTGATCCAGCGGAGAGCCCAGCTGCGACGTCCCCCAAAAATGCTGGCTAAACATTTTTAGATTGAAAGCTGACACCAGTAGAACAATAAAAATCACGATAGGAACGATCTTCGCGATCGTGGTGATGGTATTGGTCAGCGCTGCCGACTTGGTACCGCGCAGCACCAGGACGTGTATGGCCCACAGCAAGACAGAGCTTGCAGCAATAGCCTGCCAGGTATTGCCATTGCCAAAAAATGACAACACTGGGAATGTGCTCAGCGCGGAAAAGAGCACGACGAAAAACGAGACGTTGGCGATGACCGACGAGACCCAGTAGCCCCAGGCGGAGCAAAACCCGACAAAATCACCAAACCCAGCGCGTGCATAGCCATAAACACCCCCCGTGATTTCGGGCTTGCGATTGGCCAGGTTTTGAAACACAAAGGCCAGTGTCAGCATGCCGAAACACGTAATGATCCAGGCGATGATGATTGCGCCTGCGCCCGCGTGTGCGGCCATGTTTTGCGGCAGTGAAAAAATCCCACCACCAATCATCGATCCAACCACCAGTGCAATTAAGGCTGGCAGATTTAGTTTTTCACTCAATTGCTGCGGACTAACCGATGTATTGCCCATTGTGAGACCCTCCCCGTTAGCATGAATAATTCTTGCTGCTTGTCGATTGTAGGCAGGGGCGGTGATATCATAAAACTAAATATTTTACGTATTGATTAGAAATTCTTAACCATGAAAATCGACAACGCACAACTGACGGCCTTTGCGGAAGTTCTACAGCGAGGCAGTTTTGAGGCCGCTGCGCGCCAGCTCAACGTCACGCCATCCGCGATCAGTCAGCGCATTCGTTTGCTGGAAGAACGGCTAGGGCAAGTGCTGGTGAACCGCAAGAATCCAGCGTTACCGACCAAGTCAGGTGAAACGCTGGCCCGCTTGGCGATACAGATGGATTTACTGGAAACCGAAGCACTGCGTGAGCTGGGCGCAGTGGCTACGGATGATGAGCCAGGGCTACGGATGACCATTGCAGTTAACTCGGATTCTCTGTCTGGTTGGTTCTATTACACCCTGGATGCATTATCGGCAGCCGAGAACATCACTTTTGATATCCGCGTGGAAGACCAAGACCAATCTGCAGTGCTGCTGCGCGATGGTTCGGTTATCGCCGCGGTGACTACTGAGCCTAAGCCGGTACAAGGGTGCCGTGTAGAGACGCTGGGGGTCATGCGTTACCTGGCGGTGGCCTCTGCCGGATTTATCGAGCGCTATTTTAGCGACGGGGTGAATGCCAACCGTCTGGCCAAAGCACCTTTGCTGGTGTTTAACGACAAAGACGCCTTGCAACAGCGTTTTATGCAGCAAATAGCCCCACAGACGCAGCCCCTCTGCCAACACGCCATCCCCTCTTCAATTTGTTTTATTGAAATGGCCAAGCGCGGGCTGGGCTGGGGAATGTCGCCAGAAATGCTGGTTAAAGACAAACTTGAAAGTGGCGAATTGCGCGAAATCATCCCCGGAATGCAGTTGGAGGTACCGCTGTACTGGCAGCATTGGCGTATTAATTCCAGGGGGTTGTCAGCACTGACGCAGGCCGTCCGCCACACGGCGGGTAACCACCTGTGGCCATTTACGGATTAAAAATGCCATTACTGGGTTAACCGAGTCGTTCCAGACTGGTTATCTCGGGTATCTAATCATTTCGCTCTAAGATCTAGAGCAAGAGGTCCATGTTGGCGCGATTGATTATTGTGTTATGGAAACATGGCGGTCCCTAGCATTGCATCGGGTAGGCCGCATGACAAGGCTTTTGGCGTTTTCATGCGTTTGATCACGACTAATCATTAACTTGATCAGCAGGTATTTTGCGTTGCACTGGCAGAAAACCTGACATAAGCGCCTTCCCATCTATAACGAAAACCGACAGACCATGTAGCGACTACCGAGTAGTGTCAATAGATGAGTATCGCGAAGGGCTGAAGCAAGTCGAAGTACCCCGGAAACACTGCAAGGAGACATCACTGTCGCGGATTATGAAAGTTCACAGACTACGCTAGAGGCAACTTCCGTTGCCTGGACTGTCTGTCCGTGTGGTAGCGCACAGAACTTCCCCCTACAAGTCATTCATTCTTCTAAAGGTAAAAAGAAGTGGGAATGAAGGCGACTCTAAAAGAAACCAGCCGTATGGTCGCTGATGAGCCATAACGAAGGATATAGGCCGTATTTTTACTGGAAGCACAATGCAAAACATTTGGACTGTTCGCTATGTTGTGTATACCCCAGATTATGAGAATCGAGATATTGTTCCTGTCGATGAAGGGCAAAAGAGTTTTGCTTCAATTGACACGGCTAAAATGTTCGTGAGTTCTCGAGCAGTGACTATTGCGATCCTTTTTGATGATCACACTGCGGTTCAGTTCTTTGATGGACGTAATTGGTCCACTCAAAAAACAGTGGAGACGAGATTCGTTCGCACCTGAACACATCTCGCAAGCAGCATCCACACGCTTATACCGAACGGCCGCAATGCAGTAGTGGGCTCTAACGGCCCCTACCCCTGCAACCGAGCAGTCAATTTGTCCACGATAGTCAGGACAAACAGCCGATCCGCTTCGCTCAATCCTTCAAGCTTGTCATCCAACACCCCGATACGGTCGCGCGAAGTCGTCGATACCTCTGCAAGCAGATCTGCCGTCGGACAGCCAAAGATCTCAGCCAGCTGCGCCAGACGGGCCACCGTCGGCATCACCACGCCACGTTCCATGCGCGAGACCGCTTCATTACCAATCTCAAGTCGTAATGCCACTTCTTCCTGTGTCAGCTTGCACGCTTCTCGGTGCCGAGCGATGGCTTTGCCAATCGTCAGAGTCAGTTGTTTGATGTCGTCTTGGTTCATTGCACCTCCGTCGACTCTGATGGTCGGTTGTCCACCTATTGACATGAAGTGCTTAAAAGGTTGAAATTCACCCTATTGGGTTGATTTGCGCCTTTTAATGTTGTGAGACGTTCAAACCGAGGAAAGGATCAAGCATGGCGAACAAACAGAAATGTCCCGAGTGCCGTGGCCGTGGCACGATTCCGTGCCCGATGGAATATGGTGGCGATGACCACCCCGATAACTGTCCGGGTTGTGGTGGTGATCCACGCGCCAAGGTGACCTGCCCTGAGTGTGGCGGCAGCGGCGAAGTCGACGACTAAGCGGCAGCGCACCTCTACAGCCAAAGGAGTACTGGCAATGGATTACTTTAAATTCAGTGATGCGGTCGATGAATTTAGCTTCACCTACGGCTTCGGCAACAAGGTCAAGGGCCTGGCCAAGGTCGTGGGCATTGGCGTGGTGAACACCGCGATCTTCACGGCAAAGACACTGCCTGTCGCTGCAGAGAAACTGAAGGAACAGGTCGAAGAACAAAAAAACAAATCGGGCAAATAGCCCGCTGCCCTAGGCACTCGACCGGTGCCCAGGACAGCGCACTACCCCAGCTTGATTCCGGTCATCCAACCAGAAAGGTAACAATGCGCAAGACATTCACCCTCGTCAGTTTGCTGCTGTTGTCGAGCAGTGTACTGGCTGCCGACTTCGGCGAACGCAACAAGTGGGAACAGGGGTGGGGACAAGGCCAATCCGAATATATGGGCGGGACCCGCAAAGCGTCGCTGTACTTCTCCTGTGACAGCGAAGAGAAAAAGCTCACTTATCTGGACGCCAAGGTCAAAGGGCAATCGCTCACCGCTTACAGCCTGGTGATTGATGGCCAAGCCATTACCGGCTTTGGCACCAATGTCGCCGACCGCATCAATCATGAGACCTGGCATAAAATCTATGCCGCGTTGCGTAATGCCAAAACCCTGGCACTGCAAGTCAACGGTCAAACGGTGGCGCTGCCGGTGGCCGGATTGAAGAAAGCCCTGCCTGCTGTTGGCACCGACCGCTTCAACTGCAACTAAGCGTTCCGCAAGCAACATCACCCCAAAGGCGTGCCCGTTGCGGGCACGCCTTTTTATGCCTGGCCGTCAACGACGGAACAGCAGTCGCCCCAGGCACGACAGCCCATGGAACACCACCTCCCAGGTATCGGCAGCGATCTCGATCACCAGGCGTTTGATACTGTCCCAGATTCCAGACTCTGCGATCTCCCAGGTCATTGCTGACCGATACGCCGGTTGGGTCTCACGGGCGATACTCCATTTTTTTTCTGCAGGCAGGGTGGTCACGATCTTCTCCACCAATTCGATCAAGCCATAGCCATACTCAGCCGAGACGGCACAGATGCGCGACAGCGGCAGATTAAACAAGCGGCTAAGCAGTGCCCGCTTGCCCTGCAGATGTTGCTGCTGCAGGTCACCCGGTTGTTTGCTGACCGCATCCCACTCGCGGCAGGGTTCGATCTTGTCGCTCTGGCTGACCACAATCAGCAAGGGCACATTGTGCTGTTTGAGGTAGGGCAGCACGATGCGCCGGTAGAAGCATTCATCAATACTCAGCGCACGATCGTCGGCCTTGATCAACCACAGCACCAGATCAAGCTCCGGCAACATTGAGCGATACAGGTCAGCATACTCCTGGTCTCGTTCCTGGCTTTCACCAACACCGGGCATGTCGATCAGCGCCAGGCCCTTGTCCTGCTTGTAGGCCAGGGTGACTTCCTGCGGGGCGCGGGTGCAGGCTCCGATATCATCAACTTCCGATACCTCCTGGCCAAACAGCGCATTGCACAGACTGGATTTACCGGCACCGGTTTTACCCATCACACCGACTACAGCCTGATAGTTGATCACGCCTTCAATCCGTTCGCGTAACTGTTGCCGCTGGGCTTCCGTTAACAGGTGGGGCTGACGATTGAACACGTCGAGTACACGGTCGGCGACTGCCGCACCGTCTAAAGGATTCGGATGCATAAGGGTTCTCCACGGTCAGGGAATGACCGAGTCATGATTCAGATTGAGAGCAACGACGAAGACAGAGAGGGCGTCAGGCAGCGGCCTGGCTGGCCGGATTGCCGAGCTGTTTCGTCAGGTGGGTTGGGCGGATCGGTGTAGATGGGCTTGAGGCTTGGCTGTCGGCTTCGGGATAAAACTCCTCCAGTAGCTGCGGCACCTCGTCCTCGCTGTCTTCGAACTGGCCGTTGGCCAGCAACTGTCGTGCCGCGATTTCCAGCTGTTCCGTGTCGACTCCGGCCTCGTTAAAGCGCCGGGCTTCTTCACGCGCCATCGCCACGGCTTCGGCCAGGCTGTGTTCTTCGCGTAAGGTCAGATCGACGTAGTACACCGGGGTGCGGTGTGACTGTGTGGTGCTCTTGGCGCGCAGTCTGAGTAGCAGTGGCAGATGACGGGTGTGGCCACCACAAATCGCCTCGAAGTAGCGCAGCCGTGCGGCCAGGGTGCGTACCGAGTTGTAGCCGGTGGTACGAAAGATGAAGCTGCCGAGTTCATCCTGCTGCCCTTCCACCTGCAAATTGAAACGCCCGTAAAGTTTGCAGTCATGTCCTTTGGCAAACGGGCAACGCTCCGGGCCTTCGCAGGCCATGGTTTGCAGCCCGTCATCGCACAGCCGTTTTGCCTGCTCACCATTGCCTACGCACAGTGGCCGTCCGCTCTTGCGATCGAAGGCACTGTATTCGGAACGTAAATTCAGGTCTGCGTCGTTGAACAGCAGACGGATCGGAATCGCGCGAATCTTGCCATTGGCACTGGCATCCGCCAGCGGCTGATGCAACGGGTGCAGAATCCAGCCCTGGCGATTCTGTACCTGGGTGGTCAGGGTAAAACTATCGTCCTTCTCCGGCAGTAGCTTGTCGTGCTTGCTAACCAGCTTGCCGATACTGATGCGCCCGATCACGGGCGGGGTAATCGCCAGTCCTTTAATCATGAGGGTCTCCTGTCGGCCTGCACCATAAAGCGGCGCACACCGGGAATCGGTTGGTTGTATTGATCGAGTAAGTGGGGGTGCTCCTGACGCAGACGTTCCAGGTCCGGTGCCATACGGTCTTTGCTCTTCTTCCAGCTGACCTTGCCTGCGGCAAATAAGGCAGTGGAGGCATCGCCCAGTGCGTTCTGCAGTTGCTGACGGATCAAGGCTTCCTGTTGCTCGACTTGGTCTTTGCGCTCTCGGGTATGCAGGAGCTCGGTAAATAGCTGGTTGAAGACCGGGGATTCAGACAGATCCACCGTCAGGCCGTTATCTTGCGGATACAGCCATTGCAGACTGTGACCGGCATCCGCCGAACCATTGGGTTCAGGTTGCTGATCCGTACAGACGTGTTGCCAGAAATCGGCTTCCCGTTCGATCAGGTCGGCAATCTTGTCGTCATCGCGCTCAATGCGATAAATACGAAAGTCCTGACCCGCAATCAGCACCGCGACTTCGGCCCAGGCGTGACCAGTGACCGCCAGTTGATGCAGCACTTGGCACTGGTAGGCAATGGGCACGCCCTCCTCCCACTGAGGGGCCGAGTGGTAGCCCGCCGTCTTGATCTCCAGCACTCCCAGCCCTTCAGGCTGTCCCACCACCTCGCGGTCCAGGTTGGCCAGCATGTAGTCGTGTTTGGCGTGCTGCAGGACCGCGTTGACCCGGCGTACCGTGCGACCGGTCTGCTCTGCGTAGATCGAAGCTAACAGGGGTTCCAGATAGGTTCCCCAGCGCACTGCATCTTTGCCGGACAGATCCTCTGGCACTTTGCGCCCGGTCTTCTCTAGCCACAGCGAGAGCGGGCTCTTGTAGGGCGACAACCCGATCGCGACGGCGGCATCAGATGAACCGATGCCCTGCTGACGAATCGACAGCCATTGCTCACGCGAAAGGTGTTTGGTGGACGCCAGACGGATGGCCTGGCCATAGCGTTGTGCTTGCATAACAAAACCTCCAGACAGCATAAGGCCCGGCTGGCAGATGCCAGGCCGGGCCAGAATCAATGGGAAAAACAGGAAGGAAATACAGTTAAGAGGCCGCGAGGGGGGAACGCTCGAACACCGACTGCACCGTCATGAGCACGCTGGACCAATAGCGACACTCAGACTGGGAAAGGAAATCGGACGCCAGGGCAAGCAGTCGCGCTTTGACCCAGTCAGACGCTGGCGTTTGCAGTGGGTGCGCAACGATCCAGGCGGCGATGGCGCAGCCCAGGCTCTCGGTGACTTCGTAGTCCCAGACTCCGGGGAAATCCTGGCCTGCAAGTGCAAACAAGTCATCCGCCAGCTGTGCCACCAGCGGCGCATACTGCGTCACTTCGGCATGCAGTTCCAGACAGCCCAGCCCCCAGCTCGCCAACAAATTCGGCTCCTCGTCCGGATGGTCATAGGGCAGCCCACCCTCATCAAACTCACAAAAATCGCGCACCCCGGACATCAGAAACCCGGCGGTACGTGCAATATCGCGAACGCTAGCCATGGCTCACTCCGGTGAGATTAATCGAGCAGAGCTAGCGCATGCTCAAGGGCCTGCTGTTTCAACTGTGCACCCTGACCGAACCAGGCTGAATCCAGCCGATAATCCTGCGAACGCGCACGACGGCGATGATCGACATACTCGGTCATCGCATTCAACAAGCCCCAGGCGGTGCCACGACTGCCCGATAACAACGCCCCCAAGCCAGCGCCGCTATACAGCGCAGTGACCTGCTGCATGGCACGGGAAGCGACACTGTCGTCTGTCAGCGGTTCATTGAGTACCGTTTGGAAATACTGATGGGCTTCTGCTGGCGAAACTGGACGCTGCGATAGCTGCTTCAGATTGCCAATAAAACGATCCCAGCCAGATAAGCCCAGCCCCAGCGCTTGCTTGACTGCTTGCGGGTCAAATACCGTCGAGTGCGGCACCTTGACCGCCCCGCTGGAGTCCCCCACCGCCATTTGCAGCGTGTTATTGCATACCACCCGTACCGAGGTGAACTGCGCGGTGGTACACAGCGTACCGTCACAGCTGGTCGCCAGCAGCAAATAGGCTTTGACCTGATCATTGCCCTTGAGCAACGCCTCTTGCCCGGTACGTGCCAACGCCCACAACTTGCGCCCGCCCTTCAGTACCCCGGCGGTTTCCAGCTCAAACCCTCCCGCCGAAACCAGATCCTGATAGAAGTGCAACACCTCATGCGGCTGCACCACCTTGTAACGCGGTGACACCACCGACAGCGGCGCAAAAGTATCAGATCGGTATAGCACCTTGGCATCGGCATGGGTGCGGATATGCATGCCGTCAGCAGAGACATTGAACAGCACATCGCTGTGCTCGATGCGCCAATCCATCCCGGCCTCAGACAGCCAGACTTCAAACGGTTGTTGCTCAGACAGATGATTGCCCAGGCCATGCCACGGTGTAGCACCGGCATAGGCCATGGTTTCGACTAGATGCGCCATGATGATCACTCCAATGAAAAATGCCCTGCGGTTGCAGGGCATGGGACTCGCCTAGCGGAGTAAGGACCTGCCAACAGGCAAACCTTATCCGTTCTCATTGCAGTGATATGTGTCTGAAAAAATCTAGGATCAATCGCCACCAGAGAGAGCTCCATGACATAGACCCCTTCACTGATGACTCGCACCTGAAAATCGAGATATGCCACCGCAAATCACCGAGGCCTTCAACGTAATCCGATACCGCTCGCAGCAGCACACAAAACGACAACCAGCCATGGCGGCATTTTCCAGTACACGAGCAACAAAAATGCAGCGGCAGCTAATGTAAAGTCGCCGGGCGAGCCAATAGCGCTGATCCATACCGGTTGGTAAAACGCCGCCAGCAACAACCCAACGACAGATGCGTTGACCCCTTGCATGGCCCGTTGCATTGATGGATGACCTTTGACTGCCCCCCATAACGGCAGCGTGCCGACTATCAACAGAAAACCAGGCAGAAATATCGCGACCAAGGCAACGACCGCACCGAGCAGTGGGTGGATCGACGCCACCGAAGCCGCTCCAAGGTAGGCAGCAAGGGTGAAGAGCGGCCCTGGAACAGCCTGCGCGGCGCCATAGCCCGCCAAAAAGGCGTCATTCGATACCCAGCCACGCGGCACGACTTCCGCCTGCAATACTGGCAGCACCACGTGCCCTCCGCCAAACACCAATGCGCCGGCGCGGAAGAAACAATCAAAAAGTTGCAGAAGATAAACATCGGTCCGCTGGGCATAAATAGGCAACAAGATTAGCATGGCAGCAAATACCCCCAATGCGATCAACCCGCCCCGCTTGCTCAGTTGGACCGGAAACGGGCGGTCCGGAAGCATCTTCGCCGGCTTCAGCCATTTCCATCCGAGCAGTGCGCCAACCACAATAACGCCGATCTGCGTCCAAGCCCCCGGCACGGCTGCCGCGACCGCGGCGGCAAGCACCGCCAGCGAGGCCCGTTCCCGGTCCGGACATAGGGACTGCCCCATCCCCCAGATGGCCTGGGCCACCACGGCCACCGCGGCGATTTTCAGTCCATGCAACCAAGGACCCGCCGCGCCATGGGACGAGTGGATCAACATCAGTGCAAACAACGTCAGGGCAAGGGCCGAAGGCAGAGTAAAACCCAACCAGGCCGCCAGGGCGCCTGGCAAACCGCCACGCAGTAGTCCCAACCCGATACCAACCTGGCTACTTGCCGGGCCCGGCAGGAACTGGCACAGGGAGACCAGATCGCCATAAGCATGATCGCTCAACCATTGGCGCCGCCGCACAAACTCTTCCCGAAAATAGGCAAGATGTGCGATCGGACCACCAAAACTAGTGAGTCCAAGTCGGAAAAAAACCCAGAAAATCGTCAGCGCCGGAACTTTTCCAACGGCAAACTTTGCAGTGTCGTGATCAAGGGGCATGGGTTGGACTGCATATTGGTTAGACTGAATAGCCAGCTTAATTTCATTAGGTCAAAAACAGCAACCTCGCTGATGCTTGCCAATAAAGTGGATGTACTCGGCAAGTGATCACACGGTAAAATAATGCCCAATCGCTCGACCACGTTGCGCACCAGCCGCCAGGGCTGCCGCTTCCACCGCATTCATACAGGCTGACGCTCCGGAATACCATGAATTATCTCGAACACATCAATCAGGCGATTTTCCTCCAAATCAACGCAACGCCCGAGTCACCGACCTGGCTTTTGACTGGAGCGGAGATCATAGCCAACGATGTTATTTTCATCATTCCGACCTTGTTGCTGGTTTTCTGGTTATGGGGGCAGCGCGAGTATCGAGAATCTGCACTCAAAGCCTGTGCTGTTTCACTTCTCGCACTTGGGATGGGACAGATCATCACCATGCTGTGGCCCCATCCCAGACCGTTCATGATTGGCCTAGGACATACCTGGGTTCAGCATGCCGCCGACGCTTCGTTTCCCAGTGATCACTTTACCGTGTTTGCCTGCATCGGCTTAACGTTGCTGTTTGATGGATTCTACCGAAATGCTGCCGCCATCCTGCTCGCGGGGGTGTGCGTAGCCTGGGCTCGGATTTTTCTCGGGGTGCACTTCCCCATGGACATGGTTGGGGCTGCAGTTGTTGCAGCGGCGTCGCTGCTGATCATTACCCCGCTTTGGCGCATGGCAGGCCAGCCCATGACGACCCTGTTCGAGCGGGTTTATCGCTTTGTTTGCGCAAAACCGATCGCAATGGGCTGGATCCGCCGGTAAAGGCCAGGCGTTCTGGCCTTACCGACTTAACAACATCCTCCATGTCGGTGGGTAGGCGCGTTGATGAACTTGCTTGGATCCTGCTCGAAACGCGCGCGGGACGTTTCCGATTCAAACCAATACTGACGCCCCTCATACATGGACGTCAACGCGGTGCGGGTATCGACCGAATGACCGGTAACGGGATCTTGAGCAGACGAGTCCGTCCCCGTTTGTCCATGACTGCCATGATGATGCCCGCCCATGCCACACCCCATGCCTCCACGACGCATCAGCAGCAGGACGAAGATCGCCAGCAAAGTCCAAGAGCCATATTGCGAAAGCCATTGCATGATGAGTCTCCTGTACATGCGACCTGCAGGACCTGCAGGTCGCATGTACTAGCCGTTACTGAGAAGCGTCCGCCGGATGATGCTGGAGGTGTGCTGGATCGTCAGCCGTGCCTTGCTCGGGTTTGGCCTGCATCGGAGCACCGTTACCCATCATCGGGGAGCCTCCCATCATCGATGGCCCTGATCCCATCATGCCTGCGCCCATCTGTTCGCCACATTGTGCCGGCATTGTGCGCATGAATTGATCAGCCAATTTCTGGCGTTGCGCCCGGGTCTTGGCGTTGACGATTTGCTGCATATGCGTACGCATTGTCTGCTGCATTTTTTCATGCATTTTGGTATGCATCTTTGCATGCATGGGTTGCATCATGGCGGGCATCGCCCCTTGCGGTGCAGAAGCGTTTTGTCCTTCTGCCCAAACAACAGCAGACAGGGAAACCAGTCCTACAACAGTGGCTAACTTAACGATTTTCATGATCAAACTCCTTTTACCTTGTAACGGGACTAACCGCGCGCTTGGCGCCTACGGATAATGACCCGCTGTTTCTTAAGATGGGATTCCCGTGGTCAATCAAGTCGTACAGTACTGCCGCAACAGGTGCGGCAAAGATCAGGCTTTAGGTGGAGGAACGGGCAAAGAAGGGATGAACGAGAGGAAACGCTGCACGGCAATGCCAACCTGAGGCGTGGCTGCCGGCGAAACCAAAACGACACTTTGCATAAAAAGCGGCGGCACTGTCACGAGACAGCAAGCAATATGCCCACCACCAGGCATCGGGGCCGAAATACTGAGATGCCCCGCAGAATGACCCGTACATGGCGTTGGCGTCACTGCACTGATGCTATTGCTCATACTCTGCGACGCCATCGTCACATGGGACCACGCCTGCAACGGTAGCATGGCAAAGACCACAAGCAGCATCGGTAATACGAGCCAGTTACGCATGATCATTTTCGCCTAGAGCATGTGGTTTAGATATAGATCGTATTATTGATGCAGTCAAATACCTACATGGGGTATTTGACCGCAATCAAAGATAGCGACCGATAGACTGGATCGACTGGCGAATTGGCAACCAGTATTGCCCCCAGCAAGTCAGCATAAGCAGAGCAGTATGGTTGGGGCAGCTTATCCACAGAGTTTGATTGGCGAAGCAATCCCCTTCAATGCCAGACCGTTTGCCATCGTGGATGTTTTTGATGCGTTGGCCTCAACGCGTCCCAACAAGAAAGCGCTGAGTTGTGATGATTCGTTAGATATCCTGATCAAGTCCAGCCATCAGTTTGATCCTGGCATACTCACAGCCTTCGTAGCCATCGCACCCGCATTGCACCTCGCCTTGAGCCAGGCAGATTCACAGACGCTGGATGACAGGCTGTCCCGTATCATCGAGCAATATTTCCAGACTGAAACGGATTAACGTGGTTGCTGTCAAAACCTAGAATGTTGGCGCAAAGGAAATACAGAGGCCTCTCAATCGCAACGAACAGACCTCTGCTCAATTACTCCTCGCGTGGAGAAAAACCTTCCTCACTCAGCGCGGCCACAATCTTTTCTTTTGCAACCGATGTCTGAATCTCCACAAAATGGCTAGCAGGATCCGTAATAATGCTGGCCTCCGGATCAACCGATTGGATGGCACGGGTCACCGTGCGCGCACAGCCGCCACAGGTCATGTTATCAAGATGGAACTGCATGGCAATCTCCTTATGAATTGACTGGAATTTCAGCTTAAGGCTTGCCATCGTTGGAAGGTCAAGGTTTATTCCTTCATTTTTGGTCAAACGAATATACCGGAGACCCTGCATACAGGATGCAGCACCAGCAGGAGGACGATTTCCGATCATTTTCACACTACCTCTTGACCTTACAACGATGGTAAGGATTAGATTTAATTCACGATAACTCAACGACGGGGTGATGAATGAGTGGACCACTCAACCATGGTGCTCGTGTCTCGCCAGCCAGCATCCGCTTGTCCATTGAGGGCATGACGTGTGCCAGTTGTGTGGGCCGTGTCGAGGCCGCCTTGTCCAAAGTCGAAGGTGTGGGTAGCGTATCCATCAATCTTGCTACAGAGCGAGCGGATATCCATCCGACTGGTCCGGTGGATCGCCGAGCACTCATCCAGGCTGTAGAAAAGGTCGGGTACGGTGTAACTGCCGACACGGTCGAATTGATGATCGATGGCATGACCTGCGCTTCGTGTGTCGGACGTGTAGAGAAGGCACTCAAGAGTGTGCCTGGCGTTATCGGTGTGGTGGTAAACCTGGCAACGGAGCGAGCCACCATCCGCAGCATCGCGGCTGTCGATGAACTGGTGGCGGCTGTGGAGAAAATCGGCTATGAAGCCCGTGCGATTGAGGGCATAGCAAAAGTGGACGACGAAGCCGCAGAAAAGAAAGAAGCCGAGCGAACCGCGCTCAAACGTAATCTGACCCTGGCTGCCGTGCTAGCTCTCCCTGTCTTCGTACTTGAAATGGGCACACACCTGATCCCGACCATGCACGAGTGGATCATGGCGACCATTGGCATTCAGCAGAGCTGGTACCTGCAATTCTTGCTGACAACGCTGGTATTAACTATTCCGGGGCGGCGCATCTATCAGAAGGGTTTCCCCGCGCTCATGCACCTGGCTCCTGACATGAATTCGCTTGTCGCGGTCGGCACCTCGGCCGCGTTCGGCTATTCGGTGGTGGCAACCTTTGCACCAGCGGTTTTGCCTGTAGGAACAGTGAATGTTTATTTTGAGGCGGCAGCCGTCATCGTTGTGCTGATTTTGTTGGGTCGCTATCTTGAGGCGCTTGCCAAAGGAAGAACCTCGGAGGCCATCAAGCGCCTGGTCGGCTTACAGGCAAAGGTGGCTCACGTGTTACGAGATGGCCGCACGGTGGATATTTCGATCGCCGATGTGACCCTGGACGACAGGGTGGAAGTCCGGCCGGGTGAACGCGTCCCGGTCGACGGGGAAGTGACGGAAGGCCGCAGTTTTGTCGATGAATCAATGATTACCGGCGAGCCCATTCCCGTAGAGAAGGTAGCCGGCAACACCGTTGTGGGTGGGACTGTCAACCAGACAGGGGCTTTCACCCTCCGTGCCACAGCCGTTGGTGGGGAGACCATGCTCGCGCAAATCATCCGGCTAGTGGAACAAGCGCAGGGCTCCAAGTTGCCGATCCAGGCAGTGGTAGATAAGGTGACGTTGTGGTTTGTGCCCGCCGTCATGCTGGCGGCAGTACTGACATTCCTGGCCTGGCTTCTCTTCGGGCCAGCGCCGGCCCTGACTTTTGCGTTGGTCAACGCGGTAGCCGTGCTCATCATCGCCTGCCCGTGTGCAATGGGGCTAGCGACACCGACCTCCATTATGGTCGGCACGGGTAGAGGCGCAGAAATGGGGGTGTTGTTCCGAAAAGGCGAAGCACTGCAATTACTGAAGGATGCACAGGTTGTAGCCATGGACAAGACAGGTACGCTGACAGAAGGTCGTCCCGTTCTAACCGACCTGGAGATCGCACCCGGCCTGGATAAAGGCCGGGTACTGGCCAGCGTGGCCGCAGTGGAGTCGCGTTCGGAACACCCGATCGCACGTGCAATCGTCGAATTTGTCTCGAAAGATGGCATTGATTTGCCAGAGATGACCCACTTTGAATCAGTTACCGGCATGGGAGTGCGTGCCATGGTGGATAGCGCACGGGTGGAAGTCGGTGCAGACCGCTTCATGCGAGAGCTGGGCCTGGACATTGGCCACTTTGGGCCTACGGCCGAACGTCTAGGTCAGGAGGGGAAATCTCCGCTGTATGCCGCCATTAATGGCCAGCTTGCCGCCATCATCGCCGTTGCCGACCCAATCAAATCCAGCTCCCCGGCCGCCATAGCTGCGTTACACCAGCTTGGACTGAAGGTGGCAATGATCACCGGGGACAACGCATATACCGCTCAGGCAATTGCCAAGCAATTGCACATTGATGAAGTGGTTGCCGAAGTTCTACCTGAGGGGAAGGTGGATGCGGTACGTCGGCTCAAGGCGGCTTACGGTCAGATTGCCTTCGTCGGAGATGGGATCAACGATGCGCCTGCACTGGCCGAAGCCGATGTAGGCTTGGCGATCGGCACTGGCACCGATGTGGCGGTAGAGTCCGCTGACGTGGTTCTTCTATCCGGAAACTTGCAAGGTGTACCCAACGCGATCGCTCTTTCCAAGGCAACGATCGGTAACATTCGCCAGAACCTGTTTTGGGCTTTTGCCTACAACACCGCACTGATTCCCCTGGCTGCCGGGGTGCTGTATCCGACATGGGGTGTGCTGTTGTCTCCGGTTTTTGCGGCCGGGGCCATGGCGCTGTCTAGTGTTTTTGTGCTTGGCAACGCGCTACGCCTGCGCCAGTTCCAGCCGCCCCTGTTGGACTCGGGCGACATTCCGAAGGGAAGAACAGAATGAATATTGGGGAAGCATCCAAGGCATCCAAGGTCTCTGCCAAAATGATCCGCTACTATGAGCAGATCGGCCTGATCCCCCCCGCAGATCGGACGGACTCAGGTTATCGCGCATATGCACACACAGATGTTCACCGGCTACACTTTATCCGCCGCGCGCGTGATCTTGGGTTCTCGATTGCCGAAATATCGACTCTTCTTGGCTTGTGGAACGACAAGTCACGCCAGAGTGCCGACGTCAAGCGATTAGCCCAAGCTCACATAGCAGAGCTGAACCAGCGCATTGAGAGCATGCAGCAAATGGTGGGGACACTCAATGGCTTGGTCCGTTGCTGCGCGGGAGATGAGCGACCAGATTGCCCCATCCTGCAAACCCTCGAACAACCTGGCGACCACGATGATTCAGATGAGGAGCACATGCCCGTGGCAACGTGCGCCTCGCGAAGCTTTGAACCACCGGTAAACTCTTGACCTTTCTGTGTCTCGAACGATGCCGCTCGTCGCTTTACCGTGGCATCGATACTTTTTCAGACTCTGGAATCAACACCGAGCCGACACTTGGCAGCCAGAATTCAAATGCAGTGACGCCATCGCCGGAACGCACCTGGATGTCGCCCTGATGGGCTTGCAGAATCGACTTGGTGATGGCCAATCCCAGGCCAGCGCCGTCTTGCACCTCGCTTTTTTTCGGTTCAGCTCTATAGAAGCGGTCGAACAGACGTGCAAGGTGTTCCGGGGCGATGGTCGTCCCGGTGTTGCTGATCGAGAAGCGGCTGATGTCGTCCGCTACTTGGCTGACGCAGATGGTAATCGTGCCGCCCGGATCGGTGTGGCGCACGGCGTTGGAGACGAGGTTGCCGATGGCCCGACGTAGCATGAGCCGGTCGCCCAACACTTGCGCCTGCCCTTCCAGGGTCACGTTCAGCATCGATTCTTCGATCAATGCATCATAAAAGTCGAGCACCTGTCTGGCCTCCACATGCAGAGAGACCGGCTCACGGTTTGGAATCACCATATCGTTATTGGCCTTTGCCAAAAACAGCATGTCCGAGATGATGCGCGACATATGTTCGAGTTCTTCGACATTGCCCGCCAACACATCTTGATAGACCTCCAAGCTTCTTGCTTTGGTCAGCATCACTTGGTTCTGGGTCAACAAGCTATTCACCGGGGTACGGAGCTCGTGCGCGATGTCAGCAGAGAAATCCGACAGACGCTGAAAAGCGTTTTCCAGTCGCGCCAACATCACGTTCAGGGCATCTACCACGCCAGCCAGTTCTTTTGGAATATCACTATCTGGCAAGCGGTAATTCAAATTACCGACGTTGATGCGCGCAGTTTTGCGGCGAATGTCGCGCAAAGGTGCGAGCCCACGATGCGTCACCCACCAGCCCAGCATGCCGCTGACCAAGGCAGCAATGCCGATCACCACCCAGAGCGCCAGCTTGAACGAAGTCATGAAGTGCTGGTGCGCCGACAGATTGACAGCCAGTATTGCCGTCTGCACCCCCTGTGGGGTCTGGAGTGTGATGAGCCGGGTATGCCACGTGTGACCGCTAGCATCGGACAGCGTACTCATGGGGGCGGGGCTTTGGGTAAGGCCCTCAGGTAATCGCCAATCCTGCGAAGCGTAAATTCGGTGCCCCTTGGCATCAAAAACTGCCAGCGCGATATCGTTTTGGCCCATGACAATCTCGTTGAGTCGCCCGGACCAGGAGGGAGAGTGAGGTTGACTCGTCTCCGACTGAAAAACAAAACTGACTGCTCGGCCGACACCGTTCAAACGCGCGTTATCCAAGGACTCGAAATGCCGTTCGACCAGCGGTGACAGGGTGAACCCGATGATGAATAGCACCGAAGACGAAACCAGAGCGAACAGCAAGGTCAGCGTGAGGGTGATCGATACGCGGCGACGGGCGATCATTGTGGCACCTCGATCACATAGCCCATGCCGCGCACGGTGCGAATCAACTTGGGCTCGAAGCGGTCATCGATCTTGGCGCGTAACCGGCGCACGGCGACTTCGATGACATTGGTGTCACTGTCGAAGTTCATATCCCAGACCTGCGAGGCGATCAGGCTACGCGGCAGGATCTCTCCTTGCCTACGCATCAACAGTTCTAGCAACAGAAATTCCTTGGCGGTCAGATCGATGCGTTCGCCGGCCCGGGTGACGCGTCGGCGCATCAAATCCAGTTCTAGATCGGCGATGGTCAGCGTGTCCGGGTCTTTCGATTTGCTGCCTCGGCGAAGCAGCGAGCGGATACGCGCGAGCAGTTCGGCAAAGGCGAACGGCTTGACCAGGTAGTCGTCTGCGCCCAGTTCCAGCCCTTTGACCCGCTCTTCGACCGCGTCGCGGGCGGTCAGGAACAAGACCGGCAGATCTTTGCCGGCACTACGCACCAGCTTGAGGATTTGCCAACCGTCCATGCTAGGCAAGGTGACGTCGAACACGGCAAGGTCGTAGCTTTCGGATAGGGCGAGATGCAGACCATCCATACCATCGCGTGCCAAGTCCACAACGAAGCCCGCCTCGGAAAGGCCTTGGCGAAGATAGTCCCCGGTACGGACTTCGTCTTCCACTACCAGAATTTTCATGCGCTTGTTTCCTATTAAAGCCTGGAGGCATTGTGCCGCAAGTTCTCGCAACCCGGCAGACATTACAAAAATGTAATGTCTGAGTCAGTTTCCCGTTGGCCAAGCCTTGCCACACTGAATCCCAATTTGCAGCGAAGCAGGCACTCACCAATCGAGGAACGATCATGAAATTTCCGAACAGGCGATCACTGATCGCCTATGGTATCGCCCTATTGACTCTCCAGGCACAAGCCGGACCTATGACACTTGACGCGATGCTCGGGCAGGCCTTATCCGATGAGCCGCAATTGACCGCGTTGAAGAAATCCAGCCTGGCACAAGAGCAGGATGCCATTGCGGCCCGGGAGTGGCCGGATCCGAAAATCAAGCTTGGAGTAGAGAAACTTCCCGTTAGCAACTTTCGTGCGACCGATCAGACCATGGATGTCATCGGCGTCGAACAGATGATCCCCGGTGGAAAAAAACTGGCGCTGGCAAGTCAGACCAATTTGCTGAGCGCATCACGCCTGCGCGCCGACGAAGCCTTATCCCGCCTGACGATTCGCAGGGATGCCTCGCTTGCCTGGCTTGACGCCGTCTACGCGCGTGCTCAGGTTAGCCTGCTCAAACAACAACTTGCCCAAGCCAGCAAGATGATCGATGCACAACGGCGCGGTTTGATTAGTGCACAAGGTGGATTGGCTTCTGTTCTGGATGCCCAACGAACACGATTGCTACTGAACGATCGATTGCTGCAGGCACAAGCCGACCAGCAGAAGGCTGATGCTCAAGTCGCTCGCTGGGCGGGACCGGTTGAACTGCCGTCCTCGTTACCCGATGTCAAAGCCCCCCCTGCTCTGGCAATGCTTGATGCGAAGCTGGAACAGCATCCTGCCATTCTCATCCGAGAGCAGGAGTCCGCCATCGCGCAGAACGCAGTCGCTCAGGCCAGAGAAAACAAGAAGCTCGACTGGGATTTCGAACTGTCCTATGGCCGAGCGCGAACACCCGGCATGCCCAATACACTGACCGCCATGGTGTCATTCAATTTACCGATCAGACCGAGTATGCGGCAGGATCGGCAAGCCGCCGCCCGCCAGCTTGATCTGGATGCAACCGGCGCCACGCGAGAGGCCGATCTACGCGCCCTCAGGGCAGATCTGAATGCAACCTACGCTGACTGGCTTTCGTTAAACCGTCGCCTTGATAGTCTTGATCCTGCGTTGACATCACGTGCGGAGGCGCTCATTGCCAGCAGTGTATCTAGCTATGCAAATGGTGCGCAGCCATTTTCCCAATTAATCGCCTCCCGACAAAACCGGCTGGATGATGCGATGACCCTGCTGACGCTACGTTATCAGCGCGCGCGCACCCGCATCGCGCTGGATTACTTCGTGCCGTCCGCGACATCCTCTCAGGAGCCGTAAATGAATAAGAAACTGATCGCAGCCACGATTGCAGCATTAACGGTCGCCACCGGCATTTTGGCCTGGCAACTCTATCCAGCAGCCTCCTCACCATCGCCCGCAGCTGGGCGCAAGGTGTTGTACTGGTACGACCCGATGGATCCCGGCACACACTTCAATCAGGGCGGGACATCGCCCATGGGCATGAAGCTGGTGCCCAAGTACGACGACATCTCCGCCCCCAAGGCCAAACCAGCGCGCAAAGTCATGTACTGGACCGACCCGATGCAACCGGGCTCACGATACGACAAACCGGGAAAATCACCGCTGATGGACATGGATCTGGTTCCGGTCTATGCGCCAGACACTTCAGCACTCCCCGGGGCGGTGACGGTGCCAGCGGAGACGCTCAAGCACAGCGCCATCCGTTATGCCGAAGTTACAACCGGGGTATTGAGCAATGAGCTGACGGTGGTGGGGACCGTCAAAGTCGACGAGCGCCGGGTAAGTTCCGCCATCAGCCGGGTCGGAGGCTGGGTGACCACCCTGCCCGGTCACGCCACGTTCGACAGCGTGCCAGCCGGTGCCACGCTGGCGACAATCACATCGCCCGATGCCCGGCAGATGGCTGCCGAATACGCTATTGCACAGAGCGATCCGCAATTGCGCGCCGCAGTACAGCAGAAATTATCGACCTGGGGTGTCTCGCGCTCCGGCGGCGTCGCCGTGACCGCGCCGCAGAGCGGATTCATTTCCGAAGTATTGGTGCACCCCGGCGCCAAGGTTGACCCTGGGCAACCCATTATGACCATCGTCAACATCGACCGTGTCTGGGTAGTGGGCGAATTGCTGGAAAACGACGCCAATCGCGTAAAGCAGGGCGATGCAGTGTCGATTACCTTGCCCTCGCTGCCGGGGAAAACCTTACAAGGCAAGGTAGAGTCAGTCCTACCGCAACTCAGCAGCGATAGCCGTACCTTGCCAGTACGAGTGAGCGTCACCAACCCACGCCATCAACTGCGGCCAGGGATGCTGGCCAGCTTGAGCCTGGGTGCCAACGCGGTGCCTCGCCTGTTGATTCCCAGCGAGGCCGTGATTCGTTCCGGCCGGCGTACGCTGGTGGTACTGGCCGGCGGAGACGGCCAGTTTGCACCGGTTCCGGTGGTGACCGGGCGCGAGGCAGGTGGTCAAATCGAGATTCTCAGCGGGCTGAAAGCGGGTCAGCGCATTGTGGCTTCCGGTCAGTTCCTGCTCGACTCCGAAAGCAACCTGCAGCACGGGCTGGAGACGCTAGAGAATGCCACGCCGAAGTCAGCGACGGCGGGAGCGCACTCATGATCGCGAAACTGATTCAATGGTCGGTGCGCAACCGCTTCATGGTGCTGCTGCTGTCTGCCGTGCTGTTGGCCTGGGGGGTGTGGGCGGTCAAGACCATGCCGCTGGACGCGCTGCCGGATTTGTCCGATGTGCAAGTCATTATCAAGACCAGCGCGCCGGGGCGTGCGCCGCGGGTGATCGAGGACCAGATCACGTATCCGTTGACCACCACAATGATGTCGGTGCCGGGCGCCAAGGCGGTACGCGGGTTCTCGTTCTTCGGCGACTCGTATGTGTATGTTTTGTTCGACGACGGGACGGATCTTTACTGGGCGCGTTCGCGGGTACTTGAGTATCTGAATCAAGCCGCCGCCAAACTGCCGTCCGATGTCAAACCGGAGATCGGACCAGATGCCACCGGCGTCGGCTGGATCTATCAATACGCCTTGGTCGACCGTAGCGGCCAGCATGACTTGGCGCAATTGCGCTCGATTCAAGACTGGTTCCTGAAATACGAGCTGCGCAGCGTCCCGGGCGTATCCGAGGTCGCCACGGTAGGTGGCATGGTTCGCACCTATCAGGTCGAATTACAGCCTGATCGTTTGCGCGCCTATCGCATCGGACTGGATAGCGTGGCTGATGCACTGAAAAAAGCCAATAACGAGTCGGGCGGTTCGGTGGTGGAGATGGGCGAGGCCGAGTACATGGTGCGCGCCAGCGGCTATCTGAAGTCGGTCGATGATATTCGCAATGTAGTGCTGAAATCGACCGACAACGCCACGCCGGTACGTCTGGGCGATGTGGCGACGGTGCAAGTCGGCCCGTCCATGCGCCGCGGCATCGAAGAGGTCAACGGCAACGGTGAGTCCGTTGGCGGGGTGATCATTCTGCGCGCCGGCAACAATGCCGACGGCACGATCAAGCTAGTCAAGGCGCGCCTGGAGGAGCTGAAGAAAAGCCTGCCCCCCGGCGTGGAACTGGTCCCGGTGTACGACCGATCACGCTTGATCGAGAACTCGGTCGAGAACCTGTCTCACAAGCTGGTGGAAGAGTTCGTGACAGTGGCGCTGGTCTGCCTGGTTTTCCTGTTCCATTTGCGATCCAGCCTGGTATCGATCTTGTCGCTGCCGTTGGGCGTACTCGCTGCCTTCATCGTGATGCGTTACCAGGGGATCAACGCCAACATCATGTCGCTGGGCGGTATTGCGATTGCCATCGGCGCCATGGTGGACGGCGCCGTGGTGATGACCGAAAACGCGCATAAGCATCTTGAATCCTGGAAAGAGCGGCATGGCGGGCATTCGCCCAACCCGGCCACACATTTGCAGCTCATGTCGAAGGCCGCCGTCGAGGTGGGACCTGCGCTGTTTTTCAGTCTGTTGATCATCACGGTCAGCTTTGTACCGATCTTCACGCTGCAATCGCAGGAAGGCCGCTTATTCTCGCCGCTGGCATTCACCAAAACCTATGCCATGGCAGCCGCAGCCGGGTTGTCGGTCACCCTGGTGCCGGTACTGATGACCTATTTCATCCGCGGCCATATCCGCAACGAACAGGAAAACCCGATCAACCGCGTGCTGACCCGGCTGTACCGCCCTGCGATCGAGTGGGTGCTGCGCCACCCCATCGGCACGCTCGCATTGGCCGCCGCCATGCTGGCGCTGACTGCCTGGCCGGTGCATCGACTGGGCAGTGAATTCCTGCCTCCACTGGACGAAGGCGACCTGCTGTATATGCCGACTGCACAGCCTGGTCTGTCGGCAGACAAGGCACGCCAGTTACTGCAGATCACCGACAGTTTGATCGCCTCGGTTCCAGAAGTTGAGCGCGTCACCGGCAAAGCGGGTCGCGCCGAGACGGCGACGGATCCGGCACCGCTGGAAATGTTCGAGACCTCGATTGCACTCAAACCCCGCGATCAGTGGCGGCCAGGCATGACCACCGACAAGTTGATCTCGGCGCTCGACAGCAAGGTGCGCGTAGCCGGTTTGACCAACGTTTGGGTGCAGCCGATCCGCAACCGTATCGACATGCTGGCGACCGGTATCAAGACACCGGTCGGGATCAAGGTTTCGGGGCCAGATCTGGTGACGATCGAACGCCTGGCGAAACAAATCGAGCTGGCGATCAAGTCGGTGCCGGGCACCTCGTCGGCCAGCGCCGAGCGTCTGGGCAGCGGTCACTATGTGAATATCGACATCGACCGCGCTGCGGCCGCGCGTTACGGCCTGTCGATAGACGAGATTCAACAGACGGTTTCGCAGGGCATTGGTGGCGAACAAGTGGGAGAAACAATCGAGGGGCTTGAGCGCTACCCGATCACATTGCGCTTCCCGCGTGAACTGCGTGACAACCTGGATGCCATCAAAGCACTCCCCATCGTGACGTCGTCCGGCGCATCTGTGCCGATGTCGATGCTAGCATCGATCCGGGTAGATGACGGCCCGGCCATGATTCGTAGCGACAACTCTCGTCCCAGCGCCTATGTCTACGTCGATATCCGCGATCGCGATCTCGGATCGTACGTCAACGATGCCAAAGCCAAAGTGGAACAACGCGTCAAACTGCCACCAGGTTATTCGATCACCTGGTCTGGCCAGTTCGAGTACCTGCAGCGCGCCATCGAACGGTTGATGATGGTCATTCCGGCAACACTTGCCATCATTTTCCTGCTTCTCTACCTAACCTTCCGCCGCGTGTGGCAGGCCGGCCTGATCATGGGCTCACTGCCGTTTGCGCTGGTGGGCGGTCTGTGGCTGGTCTACCTGTTGGGCTACAACATGTCGGTGGCGGTGGCGGTCGGCTTCATCGCACTAGCAGGGATCGCCGCCGAGTTCGGCGTGATCATGCTGATCTATCTCGACCATGCACTGGAGCGTTATAAGACCCAGGGCTTGCTGACCAGTCGAGACGCGCTCAAAGCGGCCATCGTCGATGGTGCTGCGCTACGCGTACGTCCCAAGACCATGACGGTAGTGATGCTGGTGGCGGGCCTGTTGCCCGTGATGCTGGGCAGCGGTGCAGGCAATGACCTGATGCAGCGAATCGCCGCGCCACTGGTTGGCGGCATGATCACCGCGCCGTTGTTATCGATGTTCGTTATGCCGGCGCTCTATCTGTTATGGCATGGCCGGCACTTTCCCTCGCAACAGGCTACCAAGGTGGCCGAGCAAGAAAGGCAAGACTCATGAAAATGAACAAGCTGCTACCCTTAGTGTTGATCGTGTTGGTTTCCGGTTCTGCATTTGCCGTGCAAACCGCACCGGTATCGATTCAGACCCTGGCGCAGGACGCGACCCGGATCGCACATACCCAGGATGCGCAGCAACGTGAAAAACTGCTGCAGGCCTATATGGCCGATATGAAGAGCTATCAGGCCCAGTACCAGAAAATGATGTCGGACATGAATATGGGTGGCCAATAGCCCATCCGGCTCGTTCAAACGGCCGTTGTCTTAGCCAGGGTAGCGCATCTTCAGCACCACCCTGGCGTAGTCATATCGAACAAAAAAATGGGTGCAACCAACAGGAGGTATGCAGTTATGGATAGACGTTCGTTTTTAGGTGGCATGTTGCTATCGGGACTCGGCAGCTTCAGTCTGAAGGCCTTGGCTGGAACCAAGACCATGCCCCATGGCATGTCAGGCACGATGGCGCCTGGCGTGCTGCTGCTGGATCCGGCCTTGTTGTCAGCAGGCGAGGACCTGGTCAGGTTGCCGACGCTAGCCAATGAAAGCAGACAAGCCGGCTTGTTCAAGGCCACGCTGGTTGCCGCACCGTTCAGCGTGCCGCTGCTGTCATCCGGCCCAACCGGGTTCTGGGCCTATAACGGCACCCTGCCCGGTCCGTTGATCGACGTAACCGAAGGCGATACCGTCGAAATCACCCTGGTCAACAGGCTGACGCAACCGACCACCATACACTGGCATGGCCTGCCGGTGCCGCCCGATCAGGATGGCAATCCACACGATGCCGTCGCCCCCGGCCAGTCGCACACATACCGCTTCGTATTACCCGTTGGCTGTGCCGGAAGCTATTGGTACCACCCTCACCCTCATCTTCTGGCCGCCGAACAAGTTTACCGCGGGCTGGCTGGCGGCTTTATCGTGCGCGCCCGGCGCGATCCCTTGGCACAGATACCCGAGCGTCTACTGATTCTGTCCGACTTGAAACTGGATGCGACGGGACAAATCGCCGCGAACGATGGCAATGACTGGATGAACGGGCGCGAGGGACAGTTCGTGCTCACCAATGGCCAGAATCGACCGTTGCTGCGCTTCTCGCCGCAAGGCCAGGAGCGCTGGCGGGTGTGGAATGCCAACAGCGCACGCTACCTGCGCCTGCAGCTTCCGGGGTCAACGCTTACTCTGGTCGGCACCGACGGCGGCTTGCTGGAAAAACCGCACCCCGGGCAGGCTGAGTACCTGTTGGCGCCAGGCCAACGGGCTGAGTTCATTGTCGAAGCCGGCCCGAGACGGGATCGGGCGCGGCTGATCGGCGCGGTGTACGACCGCGGTAAGATGGGCGATGTGGCACCGGACAGCCCGATCGCGATTCTTGACGTGGACTTCTCCACCGTCGGCGCCTCGGTGCCGGCCTCTTTGCCGGATAGGCTCGCGGACATCCCGGACCAGGGAACGCCGGTCGCGCAAAAGCGCGTGATCTTTTCCGAGAGCATGTCCATGCACAATGGCCAGCACTCAATGAAGTTCCTGGTGAATGGCAAACAATACGACATGAACCGGATCGACCTGACCAGTCGTGTGGGTGATGTGGAGATGTGGGAAATCGTCAACCAGTCCGACATGGATCATCCCTTCCATCTGCATGGCACTCAGTTCCAGGTGCTGTCGCGCGAAATGGATGGCGTGTCGGTAGCCGAGCCCTACAAGGCCTGGCACGATACGGTGAATCTAAAATCCGGCGAAACCGTCCGAATCAAAACCGTACAGCGTTGGCCTGGCATTCGCATGTTCCATTGTCACATCCTGGAACATGAAGCGGCCGGAATGATGGGACAGTTGAAAGTCATTTGACGTAAGGAAAGACAGGGATGGCAGACTTCCATCCCTGTCTTTCCGGTCGCTAAAAACCCAGACGATGACCCGCTATGACGGATCTTTGCTCTCCGAGGCCGCCCCGCCATGCATGCGAGGCATGATGAACATCATTACAAACATCATCAAAGGGCAGACTAGCACCGACATCAGTGGCAGAGCAGCCAACGAGGCGCCGCGCAGATTGCCGAAGACCGATAGTCCGGCGATGAGCGCCAAGAGCCCGATCATGATGAACATGGGCCAGCGGCTTTTACCATTTGAGCAGCAGGATTTCATGGGTATCTCCGATCAGTGAGGCGGGCCAAGAGGGCCGCACCGGTTATTTGTGTGCCTGGCTTTGTCTTTGGAATTGCAGCAAACGCTGAGCTTCATTGCCGTTCATGGCAATTTGCGCACCCGCTTTCGTTTCCATGACCACTCCTTGTTCCATCTTGACGACGTGCCCGAACGGATCGGTCATGGCCATATTGCCATCCTCGAAAACCACCAAGCCAGAGCCATCCTTCAGTTCAACTTGCTGCGGGTTGAGATCCAAGGCAAAAGCTGCAGAGGTAAACAGACCGCCCAAGAGTGCTGCCAGAAAGAGTTTGTTCACAGGAAGGTTCCTTTTAAATTAGGTTGAGAAGTTGAAACGTCTTGTCTCCTTGCATGTGATCAATTTAGCAAAAGGCCACTGACAAGAAGATGGCTTGAAAGTTACTTTGACGTCAGGAAACCCCATGGAAGGGATTCTTTGTTTGTCCAGTTGCAGCAGGTCTACGCACATGCATTCCATCGTCCTACTGAAGCCAGACATCCCTGATTAATGAGTGAACTGCCCGAGCAAGGGTTACGAGCTAATCGACAACTTAGATCGCAAGGCAACTGAAGGTCTGGTGGTCAGACTAAGCTGCACTTCGTTCTTCAACCCTAGCAAGAACCCACTCCTGCACTTCTTCATCCACCCAACCCACACTTTTGCCTCCCAACGGTACAGGCTTCGGAAACGTTCCTGCTGCGATGTACTTGTAGATGGTAGAGCGAGCCAGGCCGGTGGTTTCCATAACTTGCTTCAGACGAATGATCTTCATGTTGTGACTCCAGGGTTTATGTCACACCATGGGTCACTGCGATATTTTTCTACTGGAATGGCAGGGGTTTTGGCCCCTGCCCTATGCCCACCTTAGTGACGACTATAACCAAAGGCATGGCCACGATCCTGGTACTGCTTGGTCTCGGCTTTACAGAAGTAGCTAACCCGGTAGAACAGATCAGCGTAACTCTGCGGATCATCACGCCTCAGCCAATGCACAGGCCTCTCAGGGAAGTGCACCAACGTCACGACCTCTGCACAACTAGCATGCAATGCGGACGACAAGGCCTCCACCACTCGGTTGTACATGTTGTCACGGCCAAGAACATACTCACCCAGGCCAGTAAAGGCATCACCATTCACCAGGATCGTCACATGGAAGTGAGGAAGACCTTGAGTGCCAAATTCTCTCGTCCATAGATGCCGCACGGTCGTCTGATGTACGCCCGAGCGAACTCGAGAGGCTTGTGCACGATTGTGTTCGATCTTTGCTTTCAATGACGCAATGAAGCGCTCAAGCACCGCATTGGGGTAACTTTCATCCTGAAGGCGATACCAGGAGGGCAAGTGGAGATCGAATCGAAATGCCGTGACCCGCGCATATTGATGCAGAGCGGCTTGGATAACCAGCTCACCTCGTTCGAGGTACTCCAGGACAAGTGGGCCTCGTGTGGTGTAGACACGAAGACCATGGAAGAACTCATCGGTATAAAGGTGAAGATTGGGGTTTGCAGGATGCCGTTTCATGTATGTGCTCCTGGAGCGATTAATCACATACAAGAAGACAACCCGGTAATTATTTACTTTCTGAGGCATGAGCTTTCGCATAGGCGAGCTCATGCACAAGGGGGTTGGTACTCAAGGGTTCTGCACAAGGGATGTGCCAGTGCCATACCTGTCTTGACTAGACAGCACTGGGTGACTGTAACTACTGAAGTAGAAACAATAATTAATATTACCAATACCGAAGAGCAGAACTAAAGCGGGGCCTGAGTCTTCCGCATCGAACATCCTCTGCAGCCCGGATAACTTACGCCTACAGACCGTGATTCTCACGCACACGAACTCTGCCAAAAAAATATCATTTGCATAACTAAGGGAGAGCTACGCAATACGATTCATCATCTCGAGGAGAAACGTCGTGATCCAATCATGCGTAACTTAGCACGCTCTGAAGTACCTGATGGAACCTTAACAAGCGGTTCGGTATACAGATAGAAATCTGCAAAAAAAGACATGACCCTATCCATAAACACCCATACTTTATTCCGATCTGACAGGTCAATGCATCCAACTGTAGATCGACAAGAGATCGAGGGATGGCGAGACCAATCTGACCATTGCCCCTGCCCAAGAGTTATCTCTACTTGCCAATATGCCCCTATCAATTCTGCAAATTTTGGGCCAGTACCAATCAGTGAACCATCAAAGATGAACAGACAATGATAGCGGCTAGCGCCGTCTATATCGACAGCAAAACGCCAGATGACTCGAAGCAGCCGCTTAGAAATTTGTGGCTTGAAGCGAAGATTATTCATGAACTGCTGGAAGAATTCACGCAATGGTTCTTGGTCATCTAAAGCCCCATCGGTGCCAAGCCCAAGGTCCAAACCCACCACATAAAATTGAGTCATGCCATTATCAACAAGAGGTAAAAGCTCACTCATCAACTTTTGGCGTCTCCGTTCTGTTGGCCGCTCCCATAGTCGAATCTTTGCACTTTGTCGCCGGGCCATCTTCCGAAAGGCAACAATAAGACTATTGATGCGCTCTATCCGATCTATATCATCGTCGTCAGCAAGAGAGTGTCCCCTCGTGCTGAAAAATGCGTTTCCATGTCGAAATAGGAGCTCCACACACTGCCCACCTAGAGATCGATCTGTCATGGGCTCAACGGGCTGAGCAACATTATCGAAACTCACTTTTTCAAGCATCCAGACCAAAGATCCCACTAATGGATGCACGTTTTCGAAATGCAGAGGCAGGCAATCCCGAAAGGCATAGATAACCTGAACAGTTTTTAACAGTACCGATCCTGACAGGCTGGCATCAGCTACCGAACAGCCCCCGACTTTTGTCGTGACGGTTCGTAGTCGAAAGGCCGGCCCATTCGCCCGATTGATAACTTTCGCACATCTCGCCAAAAGTTCGATGTACAGAAATTGTACAGAACGGGAAACACCCCCAATCGTCACAGACTCTTGCCAGGGATCATGCCCCAACAGAAAGGGCTGGGTTTGTTCAACGTAATCCATCAAAGCCAGCCAAATTGCAGTAACTGTACTTTTCTGAAAAACCAATCGATCGGGTTCGTAAACTCTCATTTTCCCCCTCAAGAATCACGGTTAAAAATGGCGCTCCATGCATTCAAACAGTGTCCACAGGGGACATAAATGAAAGATAAACAAGTGTACATTAGTCATGCAAAATTGCGGTTTAAATCCACATTTAAATTGAAATGATGTATATTTTGTATAATTTAAAAAACAGATTTTTGTATATTAATATATATTAATTCATAAACTTAATATGATTACAAATATAGCGACACAGTGCCTCACCCACAAACAGACACAGCTAGCGCACAAGAAGCCAAGTACAATCACGGCACTCATCGATTCATGCATAGCAAAACCAGTACCGGCCAAGCATAGCCTTGGGCACGCACTTATTGAGAACCAAGGACAAAGGACGATCCTTAGCTCGTTACAGGACTGGTTAGATATTTTCAAAAAAATCACACGGTCAACTGGCGCGGTTGCATGTATAAAAGAAAGCAAGCAACGATCGACGTCTGGCCAAGTCGATTATGTCTATGACTACGAATTAAGCTTACTAGGAGCCCAGCTCATAGATGCCTTAGACAAATCTTGGCCGTACGCAAATGCTGTTACCCTTCATCCAGAACCAGAGCTGCACTACGCCCCAAGCTTGCGCCTACTATTCGAATCGGCTCAGAAAAGAGAGCTCCGAGAATTGATTTCTGCACCCCCTGATAGCCGAGCGGCCATGGTTAGGTGTTGTGATGTCATCAACGGCTTTGTGAACGACATCCGAGAGCAAGCCGCCAGTGCGCGCTTTAGAGAGAAACAAAAAGAATTTACACGTGGGCCAAATGACAATTTACGCTGGCTAAGATCCATCGCCGATGAGTGCTTCTTAGGCAACGAGCGCGTGCTCGTAACCTGCTTGGATCTACACTACATCAACACGATCCCCGCCCCACCAGTTGAAACGTACAAACAAGTAAAAGCTGATGGCAAAGCATTGCGCGACTACCTTGGCAAGCAGTTCTTTGGACCTGAAGGCATTCTTGGTTACGGTTTGAATCTCAGATACCTTCCGCAACGAGGCTACCATTATCGATTGCTCGTAATCAGCCGGGTCGATGCGAAAGTAATGGTGCAACACCTTCCAGGGGCAATCGAAGATACATGGAAGCACATCACAGGCACTAACGGTGCCGTTCTGAATCTCTTCCAAAGCCTCAACATGTGGCTGAAGATAATCAGCAGGAATGACGGGGCCATGCGGAAGGTACTTGATGAGCAGCTCTATTACTTGACCCAGCTAGACAGCTTGGTTCGGCTTAGGCTCGCGCCAAAGGACCGGCACTTTTTCAGAGGTGAGAAGTGAGGCGAACTCAAACGAACGAAGACTCGGGGAGTCACACATCCATGGATGTCCACTGGAAGCTCGCACGCGATGGCATACTGGATGGCATACCGACAAAAGCAGAAAACAAAAAAGCCCTGAATAATCAGGGCTTTAATGTTGAATTCTGGCGGAGAGAGGGGGATTCGAACCCCCGTTAGGGCGTAACCCTAAACACGCTTTCCAGGCGTGCGACTTAAACCACTCATCCATCTCTCCGAATTCTTGCAGCTGACGGCGCTGGTGTTTTTCGTCGTCAGAGGCTGCGCAGTATATAAGGCAAACCCCATCTTGGCAAGCCTTTTGCCTTGGGGGCCTGTCTGGCATTAGGGCGCGCAAGCACAAAAGCGGATGCGGCAGATCTGAGTCCGCCAGGCCCTTTGGGTTAGCGGCAGGGCTCACATGCTGTTTTAAGACCCACACGCTATCTTGGGGTAGAATTCAATCATCGCTTTTTAAATGGTCGACGACGACGATGCGTATTGCGCTTGCCCAGTTCAACCCAATTGTCGGCGATATTGCTGGCAATACTCGACAAATTCTGGCCCTCGCCCAGCGCGCGATGGAGCAAGGCGCGGACGTTTTGGTGACGCCAGAACTTGCGTTGACCGGCTACAGTCCAGAAGATTTACTACTACGCGACCATTTTTACCGTGCCTGCGAGCAGGCAATGGATCAGTTGTTAGAGCTTGACGGCATCACGCTGGTGGTAGGACATCCGGTGCAGTTAGGGGCTGAACGCTTCAACGCCGCCACAGTGCTGCGCGACGGTAACCGCCTGGGTACCTACTACAAGATGCTGCTGCCCAACGACGAGGTGTTTGATGAATGCCGCTATTTCACGCCAGGGGCGGCACCGTTGGTATTTGAGCAAAATGGCGTTCAGGTTGGCGTATTGATTTGCGAAGATGTCTGGGAAATTGAGCCGGCGGCAGAAGCGGCAGATGCCGGGGCTGAGGTGGTCGTAGTGCTCAACGCCTCGCCATTTCATCGCAACAAGATTGAAACCCGCCACGAAATGCTGCGCTATCGCAGTGAAGAAACCGGCTTGGCTTTTGCCTATGTCAATCTGGTTGGCGGACAGGATGAGCTGGTATTTGACGGTGCCTCGTTTGCGGTTGGTCGCAATGGTCAGGTCGTAGCCCAGGCGGCAGCTTACGAAGAAACCTTGCTGATGCTGGACGTAGCGGATGGCGACTTCGTTGCGAGCGATCTGGCGCCGCTTCCCGAACCGCTAGAGAGTGTGTATCGCGCACTGGTGCTAGGGGTACGCGACTATATAGGCAAGAATGGCTTTCCGGGCGTGCTGCTCGGCTTGTCGGGTGGGATTGATTCGGCGCTGACGCTCGCCATTGCCTGCGATGCACTGGGTGCCGACAAGGTGCATGCAGTGATGATGCCGTCGCGCTACACCGCCGACATCAGCGTAGTCGACTCGCGCGCTATGGTCGAAGGCTTAGGGGTCAAATACGACGAAATTGAAATCTGGCCAATGTATCAAAGCTTTATCGATGCGCTGGCACCCAGTTTTGCGGGCTTGGCTGAAGATGCTACTGAAGAGAATCTGCAAGCACGGATTCGCGGTACCTTGCTCATGGCGCTGTCTAACAAGAGTGGAAAACTGGTACTCACTACCGGCAACAAATCTGAGATGACGACTGGCTATTGCACGCTGTATGGCGACATGGCAGGCGGCTTTGCCGTACTCAAAGATGTGGCCAAGACCCTGGTGTACCAGTTAGCTGAATGGCGCAATCTCCAGGGAATGGTGATTCCTGAACGTATCATTACCCGTCCGCCATCGGCTGAGCTGCGCCCAGACCAAAAGGATCAAGATAGCCTGCCTCCGTATGAAATCCTTGACGCGATTATTCTGCGTTATATGGAAGGCAATCAATCGGCAGCACAAATTATTGCCGATGGTTATCCAGTCGCGGACGTCGAACGAGTGGTGCGGCTACTCAAGATTAACGAATACAAGCGCCGTCAGGCACCGGTCGGGCCACGCGTCACCCACCGCGGCTTTGGCAAAGACTGGCGCTACCCAATCACCAACCGGTTCAGTTAACCCTATGAAAAAAATAGTATTAGCGTCACTCAGTCTGTTGGCTGCGGGCAGCATTCAAGCCGCAGCTATTCCTCAACTCACTTCATTCATTGCCAGCACCGCAACCTTGTCGGCTGATTTTCATCAAGTCGTGAGTTCTAAAAACAAGCGCAATGAAGCCAGTGGCTCGCTAAACATTGCTCGCCCTGGGCGTTTTCTCTGGGTATATACCAAGCCTTACGATCAGATTATTGATGGCGATGGCAAGCGTCTGTGGATTTACGACAAAGAACTGGCTCAAGTCACCACGCGCCCGCTCAATGCTGCGCTGGGTTCCAGCCCGGCGGCGCTATTGGCTGGCAGCAATGCGATCAGCCGCGACTATCAGCTAAAAGAAGCCGGGTCTAAAAACGGGGTCGATTGGCTCTCTGCCACGCCGCGCAAAGCTGAGAATACCTTTACCTCGATTCGCATGGGATTTAAGAACAATACCCTGCAAGAGATGGAACTCACCGATAGTTTCGGCAATACCACGCGTATCAGCTTTAGCAATCTGAAGAAAAACCCGAAGTTGTCGGCTACCCTGTTTAAGTTCACCCCACCCAAAGGGGTGGATGTGATCACCGACCAGTAACTGTTTTGGAGTCGCCGTGCCGGACCTGTTTAACACCGAACCCGCCAAGCCGCTAGCAGAAGCCCTGCGCCCGGATTCGCTGGATGAAGTCATCGGCCAGCAGCATTTGATCGGACCAGGCAAGCCCTTGCGCGTAGCGATTGAAACCGGGTCGCCCCACTCGATGATTCTATGGGGGCCACCCGGGGTGGGTAAAACCACATTGGCACGCATTCTGGCGCACAGTTTTTCAGCCGAGTTTATTCCTGTCTCTGCGGTGTTGGCCGGGGTCAAAGAAATCCGTGAAGCGGTAGAGCGCGCGCAATCCGTGTTGTCACAATATGGCCGCCGTACCATTTTGTTTGTTGATGAGGTGCACCGTTTCAACAAGAGTCAACAAGATGCTTTTTTGCCGTTTGTCGAATCCGGTTTACTGACCTTTATTGGCGCAACCACTGAGAACCCGTCATTTGAGGTTAACTCGGCGCTATTGTCGCGCGCTCAGGTGTATGTACTGACGCCATTAAGTGCTGATGACCTGAAAGCACTGTTGGCACGGGTGATACGCCTTGGTGCGCTAGAGGGGTTAAGCTTGGATACGGCAGCCATCGACACGCTGGTCGGCTATGCCGACGGTGACGGTCGTCGCTTTCTTAACTTGCTTGAACAAACCCGCACCGCCGCGCGCGCGCGCGGGGCCACTGGTATTGATGCGGCCTTTTTAACCGAGGTACTCTCGCTAAACGCACGCCGTTTCGACAAAGGTGGTGATGCGTTTTACGATCAGATATCCGCCTTGCACAAATCAGTGCGGGGCTCTAACCCTGACGCCGCCTTGTACTGGTTGACGCGCATGCTGGATGGTGGAGCCGACCCGCGCTATCTGGCGCGCCGGCTGGTACGCATGGCCTGGGAAGATATTGGACTGGCCGATCCGCGCGCTGCGCGCGTGGCGCTGGATGCTGCCGACACCTTTGAGCGGCTGGGCAGTCCTGAAGGAGAGCTTGCGCTGGCGCAAGCTGCAATTTATCTTGCGGTGGCAGCCAAGAGCAATGCAGGATACAAAGCGTATAATGATGTGCGTGCGCACATCCGCCAAGACAGCTCTCGCCCCGTACCAGTGCATTTGCGTAATGCACCAACCCGGTTGATGAAAGAGCTTGGCTATGGCAAAGAATACCGTTATGCCCACGATGAGCCACAGGCTTATGCCGCAGGTGAAACTTATTTACCGGATGGACTCGAAGGCCTCAGTTGGTACCACCCGGTAGCGCGCGGGCTCGAAGTCAAAATTCAAGAGAAACTGGCGTTTCTGCAGCAGCTCGATGACGACGCCAAGCAAAAACAGGAATAAAAATGTTAGATATTCAACTTCTTCGTACCGATCTGGAACAAGTGGCCGCGCGTCTGGCGAGCCGTGGCTATGTGCTGGATACGGCTCAATTCAGCGCTCTTGAGGCCGAACGCAAGACGCTGCAGACCAAGATGCAAGACTTGCAGGCCCAACGCAATGCCAGTTCAAAGTTGATTGGCGAAGCCAAGCGCAAAGGCGAGGATGCCAGTGCAATTTTGGCCCAAGTCGCCACTCAGGGTGATGCACTTAAGGCAGCAGAACAAGCTTTTGAAGCGGTTCAGCTGCGACTTGACCAATGGATGTTAAGCATTCCCAATCTGCCTCATGCCTCAGTGCCGGTTGGTAAGGATGAAGCCGATAATGTTGAAGTCCGTCGCGTTGGCGTGATCCGTAGTTTTGATTTTCCGATCAAGGACCATGTGGATGTTGGTGAGCCGCTCGGCCTGGACTTTGATACTGGAGCTAAGTTGTCGGGCGCACGCTTCACTGTGCTGCGTCGTGGCGTAGCACGCATGCACCGTGCCCTGGCGCAATTCATGCTGGACACCCACACCACAGAGCATGGTTACAACGAGCTATATACCCCGTACATCGTCAACGACAATATTCTGTATGGTACTGGCCAGTTGCCAAAATTTGCTGAAGATATGTTCAAGGTGCAAAAAGGCGGCGAAGAAAACGGCCCGGACCAATACCTGATTTCCACATCAGAAATTTCGCTGACTAACACGATTCGCGATCAGATTCTTAAGGCAGAAGATCTGCCGCTGAAAATGACCGCACATTCTCCGTGTTTCCGTTCAGAAGCCGGTTCGTATGGTCGAGATACACGTGGCATGATCCGCCAGCACCAGTTTGACAAGGTCGAAATGGTACAGATTTCGCATCCAGCGCATTCGTTTGAAGTTTTGGAACAGATGGTTGGCCATGCTGAAGCTATTTTGAAAAAACTTGAACTACCCTATCGCGTAATCACTTTGTGCACCGGTGACATGGGCTTTTCTGCCACCAAGACTTACGATCTTGAAGTGTGGCTGCCAGCACAAAACACCTATCGTGAAATCTCTAGTTGTTCTAACTGCGGAGACTTTCAGGCTCGCCGCATGATGGCGCGTTTCAAGGATGAACAGGGCAAAAACCAATACGTGCATACTCTGAACGGTTCCGGTCTGGCGGTTGGCCGCACCTTGGTCGCCGTGCTAGAAAACTATCAAAATGCAGATGGTAGCGTGACCGTTCCGGCCGTATTGCGCCCGTATATGGGTGGTCTGGAAAAGCTCACAGCCTGATTGATACTAAAAAAGGCCGTCCGGCAGTCATCATGCTGCCGGACGGCCTTTTTTGTTTTGCCTCTCAGTGCTTATTGCAGCAGTTGAGCCGCATTAGTGCCCAACACATAGCCGGACATTGGCATTACCCACTCCCCTGTACGCAGCAAATGTTCAAACTGTTTGGCTGGCAACGGTTTACTGTAATAATAGCCTTGACCGGTACGGCAGCCCTGCTGCACCAGAAAATCACGCTGTTCGCTACGCTCTACGCCTTCTGCTACCAAGTCCAGCCCCAGACTATGGGCAATTGAAATAATCGCCTTGGTTATAGCCACATCGTCACTATCACGATGTAAATCCATAATGAAAGAGCGATCAATCTTTAGGCCTTTAACCGGCAGGCGCTTGAGATAAGACAGCGAAGAATATCCAGTGCCAAAATCATCAATCGACAGATAGACACCCAACTGCTGCAATTGCAGCAGCATGTCTGTCATGCCCCCCCCCTCCTCCATCGCCACACTCTCAGTGACCTCCAGTTCGAGGCATTCGCTAGGCAAAGAAAAAGTCTGCAATGCGTTGCGCACGGTTTCCACCAGACTGCCAAACTTGAGCTGTCGGCCAGAGACATTCACCGCCACCCGCCCATCAAACAACTTCAGGTCACGCCAGCGCCGCATATTTTTGCAGGCAGTATGCAGCACCCACTCGCCAATCATCACGATTAAAGAACTATCTTCGGCAATCGGAATAAATTCGTCAGGCGCAATCAACCCCAGTTCAGGATGACGCCAGCGAATCAGTGCTTCGGCGCCACATAAGCCGCCGCTGGCAAGATCGACCTTGGGCTGATACCACAATTCCAACTCGTTGTTAGTTAACGCGCGATGCAGGCCAGACTCTAGCCGCAGGCGCTCGCGCGCACGTGCATTCATATCGCCAGCATAAAACTGAAAGGTATTTTTACCACACTCTTTGGCGCGTCCCATCGCCGCATCGGCGTTCGCCAACAGGGTTTCAGTCGAGCGACCGTCATCGGGATACATGCTAATGCCAATACTGGCGGATACATACACGTGGTTTCCCACCACCATGGTCTCGCCGGACAACACATCCAGCAGATCCTGCGCGCGGCAAGCTACCTGCTGCACACTCTCGACATCCGACAGAATCGCTACAAACTCGTCCCCAGCCAAACGGGCAATCAAGCTGCCTTCTGGCAATAGTCGAGCAATGCTTTCGGCAACCTGGGTAAGTAATGCGTCTCCAGCCTGGTGACCAAGGGTATCGTTCAACAGCTTGAATCGGTCCAGATCCACATATAGCACGGCAAGACGCTGATCAGACTCAGCCGCCCGCTCCAGATCAATTTGCAGACGCTTAGTAAATAAGCTGCGATTGGCAAGGCCAGTCAGGGCATCGTGATCGGCCAAAAATTGCAACCGTGCTTCAGTCTGCTTGCTCTGGGTAATATCAGAAAATACAGCGACATAGTGATGACAGTCGTCTTCCTCGCCTTGTACCCCAGTCACAGACAGGTGGACGGTATACAGCTTGCCACTTTTATGGCGATTGATAATCTCACCGTGCCAGCATCCATCAATCTTGAGGGCATCCCAAAACGCGGCATCAAACACCGATGGCTGCATTCCTGCACTCAAGATAGCGGGTGACTGACCAACAGCATCAGGACTTTCATAACCGGTAATGCGGGTAAAGGCCGGATTAACCGACTGAATCAGTCCTGAGCCGTCGGTGATGATAATGCCCTCCATCGTCGACTCAAACACTTTCTCAGCCAGCATCAGACTACGCTGAGATTCTGACAGCGCCTGATCGCGCTCATACAGCATCTGATGCAGTTCCAGCAAAAAGGCCTGCTCGATATTATGCAAAATATCGGCAAAGCCGATCAATCCAACCAACTCACCGTCAGCATCCAAGACCCCAAGATGGCGAATCTGATGCACCATTAACAAACGGCGCGCATCGGTCAGGGTGGTACGGCCGCTCACCGACAGCAACGCACGAGAGCACACCTGGTCGAGTACAACGTTTTGCTGGCCCTGGGCCACCAGGCGCACTACGTCACGCTGCGTCAAAATACCAAACGTAGAGGCAGTCAAACGCACTACCACCGCATCCACCACCTGAGTACGCATGCGATCAATCGCCAGCTGCAAGGTAGCATCGTGCTCCAGCACACAAGGCGCTGGAATCTCTAGCGATTCAAGGCGACGCAATCCTAAGAAAGATTCTCCCCCCTGATGACGAATGATATCGGTCATTGACAGCACCCCACGATGGCCATGCTGGTCCACGACCAGTGCATGGCGAATGCCTTTGTCGTGGAACATCACCACTGCATCATGGACTGTGGTGTCCACTTGCAAGGTCAAGACGGGACTACTCATTGCTTCGCCCAAGGTCAGAGGAAGCGAAGACGCCTCATGCAGCTCAGACTTCAAGGCATCTGTTTCGGTCCAGATGCCGACTGCGCGACCAGCCGCATCCATGACCAAAATGGAACTGCAGCGTTTTTCTGACATGCGCAATGCGGCTTCAAACACAGGCATGTCCGGTGGAGCACTCAGAATCTCCGTGGTCATGATGCGTTCGACCGGCTGAAACAGGATAGACATCATTTAATTGTATTAAACTAATTGTTTAAGATAGAGACAAGATTAATAGGCATTCTATATAAATACTGATTCGATAACAATAATTCACATTGAGATCAGACCGCCGTAACCACAGTCATGGTTTCCCGTACAAGGAAATCGTCTTCTAACCCACGACAGAGATGGATAAGCGCGTGACATACAGAAGAACAGCAAGACAAACCATGGATAGCAGAATAGTGATATCCCCCACCTCATGCCGAGGCGGGGCAACAATAGACAATCAGGATTGCTCGTCTTGCTCTGGCGGGGTTCCGCCATAACCAGGAAAACCAAACCCAGTAAACATCTGCTTGGTTTGCTCTTTCATACGGTTTTGCATTTCAAGGTACATCCCAGTGCTTTGCTCAAGGTAATTCGTCATCATGTTCTGCATGGCAGGCCCCTGAAACTTCATAAATTCGGCCCACAGCGTGTTATTGAACACGGGGTTGTCCCCATACAAGGCACTCGCCTGCTCGCGCATCTTGACCTGCATCTGCTCAAACAATTGCAGGTTCTTTTCCAGAAAGGGTCCCATCATGCCCTGCATGGCCTGCCCATAAAAGCGGATAAACTGTGTCAACACCTCATAACTAAACATGGGAGAACCACCGTTCTCCTCATCCAAAATAATTTGTAACAACACACTACGCGTGATGTCATCCTGGGTTTTAGCATCAAGGACCTGAAGATCAACCTGATCCAGCACCAATTGTTTAACGTCCCCTAAGGTGATGTAAGAACTGGTGGCTGTGTCATACAGGCGACGATTAGGGTATTTTTTTATCACCCGTTTTTCAACACTCATGTAATGCTCCCGGTCTATCGTGGTCGAGGGTATCTAGCAATCTACCATAAATACAACAGACTAAATCACAAGCCTGGGCTTATGCAAAATAACTGTGATACATTCCTTCGTCATGGTGCAGCGCGTCAATCTGTTTCTGAGCGCTCATTCTATCCACCAAGCACGAGGGTTCCAACATGTTTGCAATCAACGAGCAATTCAGCAAGCTTTCAGCCAATGGATACGAAAATATTTTGCGTGTTGCCCAGATATCTCTGGACACCAGCGAACGACTGCTCAAGCAGCAGTTCGAACTAACCAAGCAAACCTTGGAAGCGAATGTCCAGGCCACGAAAGATCTTTCAGGCTTAACCGATCCGCAACAAGCGCTTGCACAGATTAACAAACTATTTACCCAATCGTTTGAAAAAGCGATCAACAATTCTCGCGGCATTTATGACATTGTGTCCCATTCGCAAAGTGAATTGACCGCGCTCGCAGAAGACAATCTAGGTCGCATCAACAAGACACTGGTCAGTGGCCTAGACTCCCTGTCGCAAAATGGCCCAGCGGGCTCCGATGTAGCCATCAATGCACTAAAGTCGTCACTGGCTGCAGCCGCCGCCACCGTTAACAGTCTGACCCGCGCGGCACAGCAAGTAGTCGAATTCGCCGACACCAGTGCCAAAGCAGCAGGTAATGCAACAACCGAGGCGGTGAAGAGTCACGCAAAACGCAGCGCACAGCAGTCGCACGCCTAGCACTAGTTTTAGTTTTAGCACGAATCCGGCAACACTGAAGCGCCAGAACCCTTCTATATAATCAGCAGGGGCTCCTCTGGTGCTTCAGTAAAACAACAACCGACAAAGACAAAAACACCTGTCTAAGTCGGTTTTTTTGCATGCAACGCTACCAAGACAGGTTTACAATCCTGTGTTTTGTGAACCCTCCCATCCTTAAATGGTTCAGCGCATGAAAATCAGTAGCAACTTTGACGCAGGCAGCATAGAGATTGTCTCGGCAGACAGCTTCGAAAACATTGAGTTACGTATCCCCGAAGACAACGCGTCACACTTCGCCCAATGGTTTTACTTTCGCCTGCAAGGTGCCGCCTACCAGAATTGCACGCTTAAATTCATTAATGCTGGAGCCTGTGCCTTTCCTCAGGGCTGGGTCGATTACCAGCCGATGGCGTCGTATGACCGCATTAACTGGTTCCGGGTTGCCGCGCAGTTTGATGGGCAGACCCTAACGGTTGAGCATGTACCACTAGCCAATAGCATCTATTACGCCTACTTTGAGCCCTACTCCCACGAGCAACACCTCAATTTGATCGGGCAAGCGCAGGACTCTGGACTGTGCCAAGTTTTAGATCTTGGTTCGACGATTCAAGACCGTGACATTAACCTGCTGACGATTGGCCATGAAGTTGAATCTGACCTCAAGATTTGGGTTATAGCGCGCCAGCACCCCGGCGAGACCATGGCAGAATGGTTTATCGAGGGCTTTCTTAATCGTTTGCTGGACACCCTGGACCCGACTTCGCGTGCGCTATTAGATCGCGCTACCTTTTACGTAGTGCCCAATATGAACCCAGATGGTTCTGTACTTGGCAATCTGCGTACCAACGCGGCGGGCGCTAATCTGAATCGTGAATGGCTAGCGCCATCCATAGAACGTAGTCCTGAAGTCCTGGCGGTACGTGAAAAGATGCTGGAAACGGGCGTAGATCTGTTTTTGGACATTCACGGTGATGAGGCCTTGCCCTATGTATTTGTTGCGGGTGGCGAAGGGGTTCCGTCCTTCAATGACCATATTCTTAAGAACCAGAATGACTTCAAACATCTACTGAAGCTGGCGAGTCCCGATTTTCAAGATGAACATGGCTACGAAGAAAATGCCCCAGGCCAAGCAGATCTGTCTTTGGCCACTAATTGGGTCGTGGAGCAGTTCAAATGCTTGGCGTTTACGCTTGAAATGCCATTCAAAGACAATGCTAACCTGCCAGACGACGATTATGGCTGGAATGGCCAACGTAGCCTGCGCTTGGGTGAAGCCATGCTGACACCAATCTATGGCATCCTAGGTGAATTACGTAGCAAATAAATAAACCAACAGTAATGAAGGGCATTGAGTCACACAGACTCAATGCCCTTTTTTATAATAAATACCCTCCGCATGGCTGCCACCACCTCGTTAACTGAACGTTCTGACCTCACTCAGATTAACAAAAATTAATACTTTAAAAACATTCACCAGTGAGAATGCTGCACATATTTATTACTTATACTCACATTAGATTACATATATTGAATCATTTAAATTTCAGCCAATGACACAAAAATAAAAAAGCGCCCCCTAGGGGGCGCTTTTTTAACCATACTCTGCATCAATCAGATGGTTAGATCTTGCAGAGTTTTACCAGCGGCCAACAATTCCTGAACCCAGACTGGCTTACGGCCACGTCCAGTCCACGTCATTTCTGGATGCTGCGGATGGCGATACTTGGCTTCAACTGGTTTACGCACAGTCGTGCCCTTGCCCAGCACTTCTTCAATGCTCAGACCATATGCCTTGGCTAGTTCAACAATCTGCTTCTTAGCCTTGGATTTTTCTTCATGTTCGCGATGTTTGATTTCGTTCTCAACATCACCTTTTAGAGCAACCAGCTCGGTAAAGCTCAGGTTGGAGAGTTCCATTTATCTGTCTGCCTTTAAATGTTCAAATTAAAAACCGCAGCTACACACGGATCAGCGCTTAAGCTAACACCTCAGCCCATCGTCTCATTCTGCACGGCCGAAATAAACCTATATTGGTTTTATCTTTTAATTCTATTCATCAGACACTACATATGGCAAGGAGAGTTTTTCTAATTTATGTAAATTTTCTTTATCCAAATACACACCATCCGCCCAACAAGCTGATTGAGCAACAGCCAAAGCCTGATATTGACCGCTTTCATCATGCGTTACATTTACCAAATTTCCGATTGACTGATCTGCTACTGCGGGCGAATACAGAGCATCCCCATTATTTGCGGCATGCGGTAAAAGCACTCTGACCATGCGACGTTTAACTTTTCCGAGATAACGCGTGCGCGCAATAATTTCTTGTCCAGGGAAACACCCTTTGGTAAAACTGACGGCTCCAATTACATCCATATTAGTCATTTGTGCAACAAACTGCTCTTGGGTGCTGAGTGTCACCCAGGGGATTCCCGCCATTATATCGAGTAAAGACCAAGCTTCTTGTTCAATGGCAATCACGCCATCTGGGAATACCCCATGCCAAGTTTCAGCTGTTTCTGAATCTAATTGTAATAACAGCGCACCACTCGCTAAGCGAATGCACACAGCGCCATTCTCTGACGTAGTCTGTAACAAAGAAGAAAGAGGTAAGGCACCAAGGTGCTGGCTCAGCCATGCTTCCGCCTTAGGCCCCTTGAGTCCAAGCAACAGGATATCTGAACACAAGACAGCCTTAACATGCGAACGCATGATAAACATCGATAAACGTTTAACCATTGCCTCGGCAATATCAGCCGACAACAATAGGAAATAATCTTCGCCAGCCTTCCAGATCAAAAACGAGGCCAGCATTCTACCTTTAGCAGAAGAATAGCTACTGTACTGCGCATGCTTTCCATCCAGTTCACGCACATCGCTAGACAATTGCCCATGCAAAAAAGTCAGCGCATCATCCCCGCTCACCCGTATTAGGCTAAAAGCAGTTAACGGACTGATAATTGACTGATTACGCACTGCCTCGCATTGCACCGCATAATCGGGAAACACAGCCCCACCGGTATTTTTAGAGGGGAAAGTAAACCACTTCTGCCAATCTACATTCATCATCAGTGCCCCAAGATGTTCAACAATGGCTCATGCTACCAAAAGCCGCAGCCAAGCCAAAGCCCGGCATCCGATCAATTATACCCCTACAGCATAAGATAATGAAATTCATCAACTTATTACTTGTTCTAACAAAACACAGCTAAATTCACAGCTTATCTCAGGCAAAATGTTTGACAGCGCAAGGCCTCGCCGGTATAGTGCAGCCCATCGATTCCCTGATAGCTCAGTTGGTAGAGCGACGGACTGTTAATCCGCAGGTCGCAGGTTCGAGCCCTGCTCGGGGAGCCACCAAATACAAAACCTCAGTCAGTCATGGCTGGGGTTTTTCATTTATTACTCTGCCATTAAATAACCAACCCCATTCCCTCTGATGCTGACCACCGATTAAGCCCTGGTACAGTCTGTACATCATATCCTCGTGTATAGGGTCATTGTTTGCCCCCCTGTTAACCCTGCTCCATAAATTAAAATACCTCACGAGCCAGACTTTTCCTGGTGCGTTATCTGCGCCATATTACTTTAGGGTTATAAAACGATGAAAATTATCAGCAATACCTGTCAATCAAACCCAATGCTATTGGGCCAATATTAGGCTAGACGTTAACCCGATATAGCCGTCGAAGTGACATCGATACAGCAAGTGTTCCAGCATTTGAAACACTGCCTCTCACCTCTAAATAAGCAAGTTCTTAATAATACAGGTCGGTATCCAGGAAACAACCTCAGTATTGCCAGCGCTAGTCATAATGAAAGCAGTATCCTTTCTGATTTTAATTTCACCAAACAAATAGCCCATTCAAAGGTTCTCTACACCAATAGAAACCAGGATGAATCATCCTGAATAGGCTCTATGTTTGGCAAACAGTTGCAGCATTATATTTTTCAGTGCTCACGCACCATTGCGCGCGTTGTTCAGCCTGAAAACAACGCGCTGAGGATGATTCACGGATACCAGATACTCAATCGCACGCTGGTTCACGTCAAAAATCACTCCTTTATAGACGAGAGCGGGCGTACCCGGTTCTACCCCTAATAGCCGGGCCTCATCCTGCGTCATTGGCGCCACACAGACACGACCATCATCCGCCGCCAACTCGATCGCATAGCGTTGGCTCAATAGCGCATACAACGAAGCGCCATCAATCAGATCCGCCGCCACCAAAGAGGGTACCAAGGCGGCAGGCAAGTAACTGGTTTCAACACAGAAGGCAATGCCATCGGCACTACGCATACGTTTAACCACTACCAGCGCCGCTCCAGGCGCAATACCCAGCAGTTCAGCCAAACGCGCACTGGCCGTAGCTTGTTCGAAATACAGCAAGCGACTGCCTGGCACGGCGCCAGCATGCTCGACAATCTTGCTGATCCCATCTTGGACATTGTGATTCAACGGCCGCTCTACAGCAGGCCGGGCCACAAAGGTACCGCGATTCCCCTGACGCTCAAGCACGCCTTCATGCACCAGCTGCTCGATTGCCTTGCGTAGTGTCATGCGGCTAATTCCCAGGTGCCGTGCCAGATCGCGCTCGGCAGGAATACGGTCTCCCGCACCAAACTCAGGGCGTTCAAGCATTTCAAGCAAGGCTTGGTGTGCTCGCACATGCACCCGCTTCGCATTCGGCTTGGCCAATGCCGCTAACGAGAACGACTCGTCCTCTTGTTGTGCAACGATAGGTTGCGGTCTAGATGCAGGGAGCATAAATCAATCCATTAGTAAGTATTAATGCGAACACAAAAATGGCACAAACAACTCAACACTACTGAAACCGAACATTCAAACTCAACTTTTGGCCGCAAACGAACACATTATCGTGTCAGGCTCACTGAAAGCAGCCAGAATTTGCTCTGGTTGACGATTCTAGCAAAGCATAAAAAATTAGACCATAGAAAAGGCATAAAGCATCGAAACAAAGATAATTTCGATTATAAAGCTTAAAAAACAACCATAAATACGACAATAAAGCAAAAAAACAACGACAAGTCATCAAAATATAATCCATGGTTCACACATGGTACATTTCTTGGTATAACAAATAATAAGTGGTCTGCCACCGCAGCACCCAATCACCCTTCACTTTCATGGAGTCAGGATGGCAATCGACTTTAATCAAGAGGCTTTCGTACGCTCACTCGATCAGTCTGTAGAAAACCTAGAAACCGCCGAGCAACTGGGCAGAACATTGGCGGGCAATATTGACCGCATCTATTTTATTAGCTGTGGAGCCCCCAATCGCCTGATGCTTGGCTTGCAATACTGGATCGAGCATTACAGCCCATCACTTGAAGTACGGCGTTATTTTCCAGCGGAGTTCATGGACAGTAACCCGCCGCGCTTAGATGAACGTACCTTGGTGGTACTGGCGTCAAAATCGGGTACGACACAAGAATCAGTTGATGTGGCACGCTTTCTGGAGAACCTGCCTTGTATCACCGTAGGGGTGACACAGACAGCGGATCTTCCGCTGGCACAGCATGTGCAACATTGTTTGTTTATCGGGCCAACTAACGATGCCTACTTTGGCTGCTTTATGCTGCTGCAGGCGCTCATCGGCGGCATTTTGGCGCAAAGGGATAACTGGCCATTGCAGCAAAAGCTGATGCGCTCGCTCAAGGCATTACCACGTGTTCTGGCTCAGGCAACCGCAGAGTGTGATCAGCGTGGGGCCGAAGAAGCCCGACTATATAAAGACGACCAGGTACTCTATTTACTAGCCTCTGGTCCGATGTTTACTGCCGCCTATGTGCTTGGCGTCTGCATTCTGGCTGAAAGCCAATGGATGCATAGTGTTCCGGTTGAAGCTGCAGAATTTTTCCATGGACCGTTTGAGTCCATTGATGAAAACACCCCGGTTCTTTTGATGCTTGGAGAAGACCCAAGTCGCCCGCAAATGGAACGCGCACTGCGGTTTTGTAAACGCTATAGCGAACGCTTGGTGGTTTACGACTCAAAAGACTTTGCCATGCAAGGGATTGACCCCGAGATTCGCGCTCTGGTCGCACCCATGGTGGTGGGCATTGCTTCCGAACGCTTTGCAGCGCACTTGGCGGTTTGGCACAAGCAGCCACTCACGACACGCCGTTATATGTGGAAAACGGAGTACTAAACCATGGTTAGACTGGTTTGCATTGGTGACAACACCATCGACACCTACCTCGACCAGGCGCTGCAGTTTCCTGGTGGCAATGCGGTGAATGTCGCCGCATTCGGCGCACGTCTAGGGGTGTCCAGCGCCTACGTTGGTTGTATCGGCAACGATATGCTGGGCCAGTTGATCCTGCAGTCGCTTACCATTGAAGGCGTTGATGTTTCGCATTGTCAGATTCGCAATGGCGCGAACGCCTGGGCCTGTGTCACGCACGAAACCGGCGACCGGGTTTTTTTAGGAAGTGACAGCGGCGTCTGCAAACAACTCGCCATCGGCGAACGCGAACTCCACTATCTAAATGGTTTTGACCTGATCCACAGTAGCATTTATAGCGGAATTGAAAACCAGTTACCCGCGCTGCACCAGCTCGGCCCCACCCTCTCGTTTGACTTTTCGGACGACTGGACCCCTCGGCAATTAGAGACCTTGGCACCACAGGTTGATATTGCGTTTCTATCTGCTGCCACGCTCAATGAAGCTGAATGTCAGCGCTTATTTGAGCGCGTACACCAGCTTGGGCCAAAGGTCGTGGTGCTAACCCGGGGACAGCACGGTGCATTGGCCTCTGCCCATGGGCAGGTACTCGCCCAACAGATTACACCGGTCAAGGTCATTGATACTTTAGGTGCAGGCGACGGGTTTATCGCCGCCTTCCTGGTTAACTGGCAACAAAAAAAACCGTTAGCACAAGTCATGAAATCCGCTGCAGATTATGCAGCGTTGGTATGTACCAGTGCAGGAGGTTTCGGTCACGGACAACCCGCCGCACCGGATACCCTGCGCAAGATCAGACACGCCCTGAGTCTGGCGTGACAGCATGGAAACACCACAACCCCCGCTTGGAGAATGTACGATGAAAAAATACTGTTTGATTGGCGCGTTGGCTTTATTGTCCCTACAAGCATCCGCACAGGAACAGATTCGTTTTGGCGTAGAGGCGACTTACCCACCGTTTGAGTCCAAGCTGCCAAGCGGTCAACTGGTCGGGTTTGATATCGATCTGGGCAATGCACTGTGTAGCCAATTGAAAGCACACTGTGTCTGGGTTGAAAACAGTTTTGATGGCATGATTCCGGCATTGAAAGCCAAAAAATTCGACGGCATTATTTCTTCCATGTCGATTACCCCAGAACGCCTGAAGCAGATTGCCTTCTCTGACAAATTATTTAATACACCGGCCTACCTGGTGGTTAAAAAAGGTAGCAAGCTCGCGGCTACCGCTGACGGTCTCAAAGGCAAACACGTAGGGGTTCAACAAGGGTCAATCTTTGAAACCTATGCCAAGAAATTCTGGGCACCCAAGGGCGTGACCGTTACCACCTACCAAAGCTCTGATCTGGCCTATGCCGACCTGGTAGCCGGTCGGGTGGATGGTGTGGTTGACGATGCAGTAGTACTGCAAGAATCGTTCTTGAAAAAGGCTAAGGGTCAAGGTTATGTGCTTGCCAAACCAGAGGTCTATGACGAAGCGATCTTCGGTCATGGCACAGGCATTGGCATGCGAAAAGAAGATGTTGCCTTGCGCCAAAAGCTGAATCAGGCGATTGCAACAATCCACAAAAATGGCACATACGACAAACTAGCCAAGAAATACTTTAATTTTAACGTCTACGGCAAATAAACCCACTTTCATCGGCGATAGCGATGAAAGCACCCGACTTAGCCAGTACGCGTAGGCGCGTCCTGGCTAAGTTCATCCAGACGTGTTTGTTACAGGTTATTGCTCATGTTTCTCGACGGCTACGGCCCATTAATCGCCATTGGCGCTTGGCTCACCATCAAAATTGCGCTCTTGTCGCTATTGGTCGCCTTTAGCATTGGTATGTGCTGTGCCTCTGCAAAACTATCCTCCAGTCGCATAGCCGTCTGGAGCGCCACCGTCTACACCACCTTGATTCGCGGGATTCCCGACTTGGTGCTCATGCTGTTGATCTATTACAGCGTACAGATCTGGCTGAATCAGGCCACCGAATGGCTAGGATTTAGTCAGATTAATATTGATCCGTTTACCGCAGCGATTATTACGCTAGGGTTTATTTACGGGGCCTACTTTACCGAAACCTTGCGCGGCGCGTTTTTATCGGTACCGAGTGGTCAGATGGAAGCGGCCTACGCCTATGGGATGAGCCGGGGCACCGCATTCCGGCGCATCTTGTTTCCGCAAATGATGCGTTTCGCCCTGCCTGGCCTGTCAAATAACTGGCAAGTTTTACTCAAAAGTGTAGGTCTGGTTTCTTTGCTAGGGCTTAACGACATGGTAAAAGCCGCGCGTCAGGCTGGAGACGCCACCGCTGAACAATTCTTTTTCTATGGTGTAGTCGCCATTATATTTTTGCTGTTTACCTCGCTATCACAACTGTTATTGCAATACCTGGAACACCGTTACTCGCATGGTGTGCGGGAGGCGCAATTATGATTGAGCTAATCCAAACCTATTGGAAAAGTTATCTCTGGACCGACGGCTATAACATGACCGGTCTGGCAATGACCCTGTGGCTATTGGTCATCGCCTGTGTGATTGGTTTCATGCTGGCGATTCCATTGTCTATCGCACGGGTATCTCGCCATCCTTGGCTGTCGCGCCCGGTATGGCTGTTTACTTATTTCTTTCGCGGCACCCCCTTATTTGTACAACTGCTGCTGATTTATAGCGGCCTGGGCAGCCTGAGCATGATTCAGGAATCGACCACGCTATGGCCGATTTTCCGCGAGGGGCTTTACTGCACCATCATGGCGCTGACACTCAACACCTGTGCCTACACCACAGAAATATTTGCCGGGGCAATGAATGCCACCCCTTATGGCGAAATTGAAGCGGGTCGGGCGATTGGCATGTCGCAGTTCACGCTGTATCGGCGGATTATTTTGCCCAGTGCGCTGCGTCGAGCCATTCCGGCCTATAGCAATGAAGTCATCTTCATGTTGCACGCAACCTCGGTGGCCTTTACTGCCACGGTTCCCGATATTTTGAAAATTGCAGTCGATGTCAATGCCACCACCTTTCTGACTTTTGAGGCCTACGGCATTGCTGCGCTGCTATACCTTGCGGTTTCTTTCTTACTGGTCGCGACCTTCCGCCAGACTGAACGACGCTGGCTGGCGTATCTGCAACCGAAAAAAACCCACTAAGGGTCCTATCGATCGGCAACGACCCTTCGGGATCAAAGGAATCTCAATGCAAAACCTGTGTATCAACGATTTGCACAAAAGCTATGGCAACCAAGAAGTGCTCAAAGGAATTTCACTCTCGGCCAATGCCGGGGACGTAATCAGTATTATCGGCTCGTCCGGTTCGGGCAAAAGCACCTTGCTGCGCTGTATCAATTTTTTAGAGCAGCCTAACTCCGGCAGCATTGTGCTTAACGGTGACGAAATACGCATCAATACCGACAAACATGGACGCACCACGATTGCAGACCCGAAACAGTTGCAGCGTCTGCGCACCAAGCTAGCAATGGTGTTTCAACACTTCAACCTTTGGTCACACATGACCGTGCTAGAGAACATTATTGAGGGCCCGGTGCATGTTCAAGGCATCGCCAAACCCGAGGCAATCAAACGTGCGCGTCTTTATCTTGAGAAAGTCGGGCTCAAAGACGTTGAAGACCAATATCCCGCCCACCTTTCTGGTGGCCAGCAACAACGGGTGGCGATTGCACGCGCATTGGCGATGGAACCAGAAGTATTGCTGTTTGATGAACCAACCTCGGCACTTGACCCTGAACTGGTGGGAGAAGTACTGAAAGTGATGCGGCAACTGGCGCAGGAGGGGCGTACCATGATTGTGGTCACACACGAAATGGGCTTTGCGCGTGACGTGTCCAGCCAAGTGATCTTTCTGCATAATGGGCGCATTGAAGAAGAAGGTAGCCCAGAACAGGTATTTGATACACCAAGCAGCGAGCGGCTCAAACAATTTCTCTCTAGCGTTCGCAAATAACACTTTCTTATGGCCATCACTAAAGGATTCCCGCACACACTCAGTGGCAATGCCAAGGGGATTATTTACGTTATCGTCGGCATGATGGCACTCACCCTGGTGGGGAGTTGCAATAAACAGCTGGCGCTCTTGGGGTTTAGCCCAGAACAAATGGTGTTTGGCCGTGCCTGTGTGATTATGGCGTCCTTGCTTCCCATGGTGCTACTCACACGCGGCAGACTGGTGCGGATTCAATCGCCATCGATGCATCTGACTCGTGGCCTGTTCATTGCCATTTCAGCCTATGGCATGGCCTATGCCGTTGCGCATCTGCCACTCGCAGAAGCCAATACCTATTTATTGAGTTGTACACTGTTTATGCTACCGCTGGGCGCGCTGTTTCTAGGCGAACGTGCTCACTGGCTGCGCTGGGTCGGCATGTCAATCGGCTTCATAGGGGTGCTACTGATTTTGCGTCCCGGGTTTTCTGGCCTGCGACTCGGTGCGATTGCCGCCTTAAGCGCTGCGCTGGCCGAGGCCGCGTTGGGCGTCTGTCTGAAAAAACTCAGCCATCCTGACCGCCAAAAGGCCGATGGCCCCTATGCGATTATCTTCTGGAGTTATTTTTCCAACTTTGTCGTGTTCGGCTGTTTAGCCCGATTTCAGCTTCCCTCACTCTCTTGGACGACTGGGGTACTGGTCTTCCTGGCAGGCGTCGGCAGCCTGGGCATTTTTATCTGCTATATCCTGGCCTACCGGGTCGGAGAGGCCAGTGCAGTTGAAGCCGGCAGCTTTAGCATGCTGCTATTTTCACCGCTATGGGGTTATCTGGCCTTCGGCGAAGTGCCTCCCTCCTGGTTCTGGCTGGGAGCTTTGGTGATGACCGGCGGCATTCTGCTGATCTGGTTTGAACCCCGTAAAATCAATCGCTCAATCTAAAACCTCGCGGCTCTCCCCTGAGACGCGCTCACAACCGATTGCACCAAACTACCGTCGCCCCCTGGCTGAAAGCCAGTCACACGCAAGAATAAGTCAGCAATAAATTCAAGCGGCATATATAAATAACATAAGATTTACAAATTGCATTGCCATTTAAAGGGACCTTCGACTTCCTCGCCAAAAGCAGGGTCCAGCGGCACTACGCCAATAGCAGCCCTCCCTCTAGTTATTGTCATTTTCTATCTTATTAAAAATCACAGTGACATCACAAAATACGTACATATACTTAACAAACCACATCAGCATAAAACAACGTCCATTGCCCACACGCTACGGATAGATCTGCCGAACACTAGGCATGGGCACATTAGCCAGACACAGGAGAAAATTAAATGTCGATCACTAAACGACTCACCCTCACGCTCATGCTGGCACTGATTGGCATGCTATTGGTTGGCGGCATCGGGGTCTGGCAACTGAACCAGGCGCAGCAGCGCTTTGACTATGTCAGCAGTAATACTTTCCCCAGCGTTAAAGCAATGAACGAAGCACAACACGCGCTTACCGAGCTACGCGTGGCGATCCTTAAAGTAGTGGTAGCCACCGATCAGCAACAAAAAGAGCTGGCCCAAGCAGCGATTAGCTCCGCCGACAAGCGCTTTGATACAACCATGGCAGATTATCAGGCTAACAATATTTCTAGCGACACCGACCGGCAAATGCTGGATGCCGACAAAGCCGCCATGACTAACTACCGCAGCATGCGCGACAAAGCCATGGCAGAGTTACAGAACAACCAACGCGATCAAGCGGTGAAGACCCTATTTGTCGATGGCGTTGAAATTGCCAAGAAGCTGACCAAGGCGATCGATGATCATATGCAGTTTAATTTTCAACTCGCAGATGACTTGGCAAAACAAAACAAGGATGCTTATAGCCAATCGCTGAGCATTGCACTGATCATGATTGCCGCCGCATTTGTCGCTACCGGCCTATTAGGGGCCCAGCTCTACCGGATAATTCATTCAGGTTTGTCCGAGATTCAGCAAACCATGGAAACCGTTAGCCAATCGCTGAATTTTACCGCGCGCGCTTCGGTCAAACGAAGCGATGAAATCGGCCAAACTGCCAACGCCTTTAATAAGTTACTAGAACGCTTGCAAGAGAACTTGAAGAGTATTTTGAATGGCGCGCATCAAGTAGCGCAGGCATCGCAGGAAATGGCACAAACCGCCGGGGAAGTCTCGACCGCGTCGGCGGCGCAAAGCGAAGCGTCGGCCAATATGGCGGCCACGGTAGAACAGATGACCGTCAGCATTAACCATGTAGCAGATCAGGCGCGCTCTACGCATGCGCTGGCGCAAGAGGCCGGGAAACTCGCGCATGACGGTTCACAGATTATTAGCCAGACGATTCATGATATCCATGAAATCTCAACTGTGGTGACCACCTCAGCTTCCAGCATTCGTGAACTGGAAACCAATAGTGGTCAAGTTAGCAGCGTGATTAATGTGATTCGCGAGATTGCTGACCAGACCAACCTGCTGGCACTCAATGCCGCAATTGAGGCTGCGCGCGCCGGTGAACAAGGGCGTGGGTTTGCCGTGGTTGCCGATGAAGTTCGCAAACTGGCCGAGCGCACGGCACGTTCTACCCAAGAAATTTCTAGTACGATTCAAACCATGGTTACGCTGTCGCAACATGCCACAGCGCAAATGCAGTCGGCTGAGCAACTGGTCGACACCGGCGTCAAGCGCGCCGATCAGGCAGACCAGGCGATCAAGCGGATTGGTGAAACCTCAAGCGGAACCAGCAACATGGTGAGTGAAATCAGTGCAGCAATTAGCGAACAAGGTGAAGCGAGTAATAATATTGCCACCCAGGTTGAACGTACCGCGCAGATGTCAGAACAAGCCAGTGCAGCCGCCCATAGCACGGCAGCCAATGCGGCGCATCTGGACAAACTGGCCCGAGAACAAATTGCCACCCTGTCGCGCTATACGCTTTAAGCCTTGAGCTTCACAAAGCCCGGTCAGTTGAGCCAACTGACCGGGCTTTGCTATTGGTTTTTCCATCAAGGGCATTAAAAAGCTATTTTTGCAATCGTCGAACGCCGAGTCGAGGCAAGCTGAGTCAAACAGAAGGAATCTCTGATGATACTCAGCCATGCCGCCGCAATGAACACAGAACACCCGGCCGACCTCCTAACACAATTTAAACAACGCCAGCAACAGCCCACTCAGCGTCGCATACAGTTTGATGCGCAGACTAACGAGGCAAGGCTCTATGCGCAGATGGTCAAACTCTGCCAACATTTTCTTGACGACCGTGACAGGCTCGCCGAACAGCAAGGGCTGACCCAGGAACGGGTGGAACAGATCTTTGCGCGTGGCATTAGCGCCTATCAAGACCAGCATTACCAGGCAGCCCTGCCAGATTTTGCCACGGTACTCAGTCAGGCACCGCTAGAACAACGCCACCAGATGGCCATGGCGAGCACCTTGCAACAGCTACAACGCCATGACGACGCACTGATTTACTACGCGATAGCCTGCTTACTCGACGCTGATGACCCGGCCCCCAGCTATCGCATCGCCCAGTGTCAGTTGGCACTGGGTAAGCGCGCCGATGCACACGCAGCACTGCACAACTGCCTGGAGCAGTGTGGTGAACAAGCTCGATTCCGCGAGCTGTCTCAGCAGGCGCGCCAGCTGTTAGCTAGCCTTGGCTAATTCACAAAGAAAATAACATGCCTTTCGATACCTCCATCCTAGCGAGCCAAGCCAGAGCGCATGCCACATTGAGCATAGGGCCAACGGCCAACCAGGAGGCTGCGGTCTCCCCACTGGACGCATGGCAGCAGCCCCCCTCTGCGAGCGAGTCTCCCCCTTGCGCCAAGAGCATGGCCGGCAAGCTGCTAACTATGATGAAAAAGCTAAAGTCTCCGATCGTCGCCGTGGTCGGCAAAATACTCTTATTGAGCTGTGCAGTCGGGGTGGTTGTAGGGCTGAGTCTAATCAGTGCAGGCACCGTTCCATTGGTATTGGCCAGTATCCTGGCGGGCATTGCGGTACTGGATCTTGGTTGTGAACTGGGCCATCAGACTCGTTTACACCAAGGAAAATCTGGCTTACCGGGAGAAGGAGACAGCATGAATAACCTGTGGCAATGGACCACCCAATGCTGCGGGGCGAGCACGAATACTCAACAATGGGGTGGAGCGATTTTTTCACTGCTAAGCCGTGGGGGACTCTCTCTGTCGGGAGGAATCCCAGGGGTCATCGCGGCAGCACATGGCCCCCATCTCATTGTCAGCGAACTGTTTAACCTGGTACTGCCCGGCCTCAATTTACTGAATAGGCTGATCCAGATTAACCTCCCTCGCACCACCACCACCAGCGAGATGGCAACTCAGACCGAGGGGATCGGCTGATAAGTCGGCCGCCTCTCCCCTTGCGAATCTCGCCGCGCCAGATAGGCCAGATGCCAGGCGGGAATCTCTGCCGCCGCGATGGCGGCAGAATAGTAGTAGCCTTGAATACTATGGATATCGCTCGCCAGCACCATATCCAGTTCTTCGCTGGTTTCGACTCCTTCGGCCGTCACCATAATTCCAAGTTCATGCGCCAGGGTGGCGATATGCTTGAGCAGCACCTGGCGCCGGGGATTGAGATGGACATCTTTTACAAACAAGCGGTCACACTTAATCCCGACAATTGGCAATGCGCTCAGCACCCCCAGCGATGAGTAGCCAACCCCGAAATCATCCATCACCACCCCGACTCCAATCGTGCGTAGCGCCGTCAGAGCAGCGAGCATTTTGCTACCACTAGCGATAATGCCATGTTCGGTCATTTCAAGTTTGAGCAAATTGGCAGGTAGGCTACGGCGCTGCAAATTATGCGCCAGCCAATCAGGAAAATCAGACGCCAGCAGAGTTTCAGGCGCCAGATTCACACTAATAAAAGTCTGCATATGCCCTTGGCGACGCCAGTCACACACATGGTCGAGCGCAATGCCGATAATCATGCGGTCCACCTGTGCCGTCACCCCCTTGAGCTCACACGCCAGAAAAAACACCTCCGGATCAATCGGCCCAAAACAGTCATCCTTAATCCGCAGCAAGGCTTCTTGGTGCCACCCCTCGCGACCCGCTTTGATAATTGGCTGAAAAAACACCTGCATGCACGCGGGCGTGAGTAAGGTAGGAAGTCGATCAGAAATCAAAGACAGTTGATGATTCGCCAACGGATCAGCACTACCGCTTGGAGTCTTTCTGATCCGCGACAGTGCCATAGACCAGAACTTTTGCCGTGATTGCTCTGAATGCAGGTTATATAGCTGGTCAGCAGCCACCGCCATACCAAACACCATAATACTGACCAATAGCGTAAGACTGCTGGCACCGTGCGCATGTGCAACCGATGAAAACGGACCAGAAAAGGTGTTCACCAAAACCCAGTGAAGCAGCACAATCCCTAGTCCAGCCAGTATTTTCACCTGCCAGCTGAACGGCCGGTACTCCACCACAAACGCCCGCAAGCGCGCGACACGGTGTTTCAGTGCCAGACCCACCGAAAGCGCCAGCGCCAAAATAATTGCGGCTAGTAACGCAAACAGATTGATCTTGGTGAGACGTAGCGCAACCCCATTGGTCAAGATAACGTGCCCCAGCACCATGCCAAACGATAGGCCAAAACCAGCCAGACCAACCTTGATCACCTGCGTGCTCACACACAGAGCCGGCAAGGCTAAACGCGCGGCCACGGTCATCATCACTAAGGCCGATAATGCTGGCGATAAACGAAAACCGTCCATGACACTTTCTGGGTACATAAAAAAACCGACCACATCTAGCGCCCACACCAAGCAACCAATACACATCGCCGCATGCGAGACACTCACACGACGCCCCAAGGGATCACTGACACTGGAGGTTTGCTCAACCAGTCGATGGCAAATATGCACGACCAGCGCAGCAACTCCCCAATACAACAGCGTCTTTTGGTCAAACGGAAATGGCACAGAAGTTTTCCATGCAGAATCAAACACTATGCCCATTACACCCCTCAAAACCTTCACTCAGATGGTGAAACACATCGCGGCCCCCAAACGACTGGCTCAGGGGTCCTAGCCATACCTTATCATGGCGAATGACTCGCATTACATGGTCAAATTGATTATCCGCAGGTTTTGTTTACTTTTTGTGGTCCATGATTACTAGTTATGCCAGCAACTTGTTCCTTCCCAAGGTTAATGCTAGATTCAACTCAAATTATGTATGACGCACAGTTTAATAATCCAAATTAATAAGCAGAAACGGACCTCTGCCTCATCTATCTTTCGAGGTTTCATGAGTTATTTATCCCAACTTTTAGCGGTCGCAGGGGTCATGCTGCTCGCCTGTATCAGCCCCGGGCCTGACTTGATTGCCGTTACATCCCATGCATTGGCTCGGCGCCGATCTGGTATTTTTGCAGCGCTGGGGATTGCTACTGCCCATGCATTGTGGGCAACACTGGCCGTTTTCGGACTGGGAATTATCTTGTCGGAACTAGCCTGGCTCTATGGGGCCATCCGGATCAGTGGCGCAATCTATCTGGTGTACTTGGGAATAAAAACCTTGGTGGGACTGCGACAACCGGCAAGTAAAATCGCCACCAGCGTCATCAGGACCCAAAGCGATGCGTCAGCCTATCGGCGTGGTTTGCTGGTGGGCCTGACCAATCCTAAAGCGGCAGCATTCTTTGGTAGCCTGTTTATCACCATCTTGCCAGCGCATGCGCCAATGTGGGTGCATGCAAGCACCATTGCTACAGTGGTCTCGGTCTCGCTCATCTGGTTCATTAGCATGGCGCTGGTGTTTTCAACCCAACGGGTACAAAACGGCTACCATCGCGTACGTAAACTGATTGACGCCGTGATGGGCAGCATCTTGATTGGTCTGGGCGCTAAGCTCGCACTGGATCATTAAGCTAAAGGTTGCTTAGATAAAACGGGGGCATAAACTTCGTGTTTATGCCCCCGTTTGCAATTGCATGGTGTCGGTTCTCGACCTAGGTTCGGATGATTCCAACCTCGGTCATCTCCTCGCGAGCCCGCGCCGCACCATTATCTATGCGCAGTCGCAGGAATCGGTTTTCTTGCCCTTCATGAGCGGCTCAATCACATAGGTAAACAAACAGGCGGCGATCGCTCCACCGCAAATCGGCCCCAGAACGTACACCGTTATAAATCCATAGTTCTGATCTGGCATCGCAGCATCGCGCCACCCGGCGAGAAAGGCGAACAGCCTTGGCGACAAGTCCCGAGCAGGGTTAAGCCCTGCCTGCGTCAGCGGCGCAATCACCGAGATAATGATGGTCACGGTCAACCCGATAAACAATGGAGCCAAGGCATCGCCAGGCCGCCCCAGGTTGCAGCCTTCGGTCAAGGAGAACACCAGAAACACCAAGATCCCGGTTCCAATCGCTTCCGCTATAAAGGCGGTGGTCTGGCTGACCACCGCCGCATCGCCAGGATGGGTATAGAACTCACCAAACATCATCGCGGTACGGAATGACTCTGCCGAGCCGCGCACAATCTGGTGCAGCGTCTCGAACTGCGCAATCGAATCAGCAAATAACAGATACAGCACCGCAGCAGCGATAAATGCGCCGATAAACTGACCCGCCAGATAGCCGGGCAATTTTGCCAGCGGCATCCGCCGGCCAAGAACCATGGCAATGCTCACCGCTGGATTCAGATGCGCGCAAGAAAGATGACGCGTGGCATAGATGGCAATGGTTACCGCCAGGCCCCAGATCATCGCTATTTGAAATAAACCAGAGTGCGCAGAGAACAACACCGAAACCGCCACCGAACCACAACCGAAAAACACCATCAAAAAAGTGCCGACCAACTCGCCAACAAAATGCTGAGACGGGTGCATAAGAGATTTTCCCTGTGTGTTACAGCTAAATTTACGACACGCGTCTTTTAGCAGCATCCACCTGCGCTGCAGTCAGCGGCTGGCGCAGGTGACGAGCAGTCGAATGCACCAAAGTGAGTAGAACGGTCGCCAACGATGCGGAAGTGCGGGGAAAAACGGGTCTCACTGACCATGGCAGCGGTGTTACCGCAAACTAGCATTGGCTTACCGGTCACAAAGGTGTGATGGTCGTCCAGCACAAACCGGTGCGGATGCCCAGGCAGGGTGCCAAGGTAATAGGCCACTTGGCCATAATCCTCACAGATATCTTCTAGGCTGGGCAGTTTGAAGGCACGAATCGTCTTGGAGTAAAAGTCGATCATGCCGACCTTTGCCTCAACTTCTGGATTATTGATCGCGGCGAGATGCTGCGAAAACACCCGAAAATCTGGCCAACCAACTGAGTTCATCAAGCGGCGGAAATCTTCAACATACAGGGCACCGGCAAGGCATTCGCCACGCACCACCGGGTCACTACGCAGTTCAGCTGGCACGCGGCGGCTGGCAAACACGTCCGAGAACAACAGTTCACCGCCAGGCTTGAGCACCCGGAAGATTTCGCTAAACACGCGCTCCTTGGCGGGAGACAGATTAATCACGCAGTTGGAAATCACCACATCGACCGAGGCATCGGCGATACCAAGCGAGGCAAGATCTTCGATGTAGCCTTGGTGGAAACTGACATTCGATTTAGCGAAACCAAAGCGCTGGGCCTGTGCCGTCTGGTGGCGCTGCGCAACCGCCAATTGTTCAGCGGTCATATCAACACCGATGACTGAACCTTCAGCCCCGACTAAGGCAGAAACCAGATAAGCATCCCGACCAGAGCCACAACCGAGATCCAGAACTGTACAACCGGCTAATCCGGGGGGAATCGGCGAACCACAGCCGTAGAAACGGGCCAGAACTTCGTCGTCTATCTGATTCAGAATGGCGCGGTGTGCGGCAGGAATCGACTCAGTACAGCAGCATGCGCTGGTCTTCAAATCCTGAGCACTCTGAAGTGCTTGACCATAATAGGCCTGCACCTCTTCAAGGCTGTTATTTGTCTGTTCCATCATGGCTCTCGCTAAGTATTGAGTGTTGGGTGCCGCTCTCATCAATGATGATTTTTCATATGAAGCTGGTTGGGGTGGCAACCGGGGTTGTCTCTAGCTAACAAAAGAGTTCGCAGTACAGTATTGGTGAGGGTGTAAATCAGTACAATGGGTTGGAGGCATCAGAACCTAGTGGTGTGTCATTTTGAAACATTCTTAGTTCAGTTCAGCCCATGGTCTGCCTGTCCGGCACTGTAGAGGTGCAGACTTGATCTAACGGTAGACCCTTGCCAAGAGGGTGGATACCGTGAATATCTTTGACAGTAATAAAGCATGTGCTTTATTGCCAATAGTTTAATCGAAAAATCCTATGAAACTAGATCAACAAGTTTTGCACATACTCAACATGGCAGCAGAAGGCAAAGCTGTAAATGAAACGGATTGTGCCTATTTGCTGTCTTTTAGCGAAATTTCTCTAGAGGCGGCAGCTATGCGTGCCGCTGCCCATCATTTGACACGTACGCGGTTCTCTAATGCGGGCATGGTGTTGGGCCAGATCGGCATTGAGATCTCCCCCTGTACCGGGCAATGTAAATTTTGTAGTTTTAATCAGGAATATACCCAATTCACCGAAAGTCAGATGGATAACAACACCTTTCTGGCTCAAGCCGAAGCGTTTACACGAAACAACGATCTCTACGCGTTGTTTCTCATGACTATGCATCAGTTTGACTTCGAACGACTGTTGCAACGAATTGAGTTAGTCAGCAAGCTGACGCGCGGTAAGACACAATTGGTGGTTAATATTGGCGATTTCTCCAAGAGTAAAGCTCAAGAACTTAAGAGCGCAGGCGTAAGTGGGGCCTATCACATCCGACGCCTACGCGAAGGTACGGATACGGCGATCCGTCCAGAGCATCGCCATCAAACTATTGAAGCCATCCGATTAGCAGGATTGGACTGGTACAACTGCTGCGAACCAATCGGTCCTGAGCACACACCAGAAGAGCTTGCTCACCAAATATGCGAAGGCAATGATTTTGAATGCTTCCAACATGCCGCCATGCGTCGAGTTCCTGTGCCGGGATCTCCTCTCGCTCGGTATGGGCAAATTTCCGAAATCCGGTTGGCGCAAGTCGTGGCAGTCACCACACTGTCTACAGTGAAGAACAAAACGTTACGCAGTATCGCCGTACACGAGCCGAACATCATTGGGTTAGCTTCCGGTGCCAACACCGTTTATGCCGAAACCGGTGCTAATCCGAGGGATACCCAACCGGATACGGTTGGTCATCGAGGTAAAGATGTCGCGTTTTGTAAAAACTTATTACAAGAGGCCGGCTACGGATCAATCATGATGCCACAGGGCTTTTTGCCGCTGTAAAGAATAAATAAGACCAGATCAGGATTCAGGGCCATCCTGATCCAAACACTTGCACCAGTCCTTACAGGTCTTGATGCCATGATCTGCTTGCCGATTGCGCGGCAGAGCTGCTGCCATGCAATCTCGACCTGAACCACCAAAGCTGATCCTGTTTCAATCTCCGCCGCACCATTCAACAAGCAAAGGGAGACGGAGTTGGGCAGGCTTACTACTCTTTGTCTAGAGTAGCCGATGGTTGGAGATGTATAGAATTTGGTATATCTGAAGGACTGATGTATAGCCCTCTGCGGCCGGATGCCGCACTAAACAAGAACGGTAGCTTTGGCACTTACCCGCCCATACACGCATCAGCAACACCCCCCCCAACAAAAAAATAACCCACACAAAAACAACCATTTAAAACAAACATCCCGCCGTTCCCGCTATCAACCGCTCCCATACAAACCCGCAATCAACAGCCACAGAACTGACAGCCTGCCACGCTCCATCGTCAGAAGGATATTTTGGGTTTTCACACAATCTCGACCCATTGCGGACATTAACAACAGTAATCAATACAGTATTAATGGCGCGGTCGATCAGTACAATTGGATAGTGGCATCGGTGGGCTGGCCGTTTTGTTCTTGAAATATGTAACTAAGTTGGTTACACTGTTACACAACTAGCGGCACACACCGCTGAGAAGGAGAGCTGTGTCAACCTCTACACGTTTTGCTGTGGCGATCCACATTCTGACCAACATCACCTTGCATGATGGGCAGGCGGTTCGGTCTGAAGATATCGCCCACAGTGTCAACACCAATCCGACTGTGGTTCGCCGCATACTGGGTTCGCTAGCTTGCGCCGGGCTCACCCAGGCGCAGCGTGGATTGGGAGGTGGAGCTTTACTGGCTAGAGCGGCAGAACAGATTACATTACTGGATATCTACCGTGCGGTGGAAGAACCACCCTACTTTGCACTACATCGCGCGCCACCTAACCCGGACTGTTATATCGGGCACAACATCACCGCGGTACTGGAACAAGAATTCAGCCGCCTGAGCCAGGTGATAGAACAGTCGCTGGCGCAAACCAGCATGGCGGACATTGTCCGACAGGTTAAAGAACGTGCAGGGGGGCCATACCAGGTTTGAGCACATCTGGCTGACGCCGGAATGATTTTTTTGCCCCAGTATGTACTTGTGTTTGTTACATTAATACTTTATCAACTTCAAAGCTTGCTGCCACGATGGCTACAAGAACTGCGGCTAAATCGCCTCGCAGGACATATTGTTAAGGAGAACGCCCATGCAACAGGCAAAGACGGCACAGCTAGCGCGACTGCGCTTGGCGCGTGCAAAACGCACATGGATAACGCTAAACACGCCGACGCCGCTAGCAGGCGGAGGCCGGCACAGATGAATTAAACACGGCAGGGTCACCTGCCTACTCCCTGGAGACACCCATCATGGATCGTAAAACACCGATTGATCGTTATCGCAACATCGGCATCAGCGCCCACATCGACGCAGGCAAGACCACGACGACAGAGCGCATCCTGTTCTACACCGGCGTGACGCACAAGATTGGCGAAGTGCACGAAGGCGCGGCGACCATGGACTGGATGGAACAGGAGCAGGAACGCGGGATTACGATCACCTCGGCTGCCACCACGGTTTTCTGGCGCGGCATGGCTGGTAACATGGCTGAGCATCACATCAATATTATCGATACGCCGGGACACGTCGACTTCACCATTGAAGTCGAACGCTCAATGCGGGTACTAGATGGTGCAGTGATGGTGTATGACGCCGTGGGCGGCGTGCAGCCTCAATCTGAAACCGTCTGGCGCCAGGCAAATAAATATGCCGTGCCACGCCTCGCCTTCATTAACAAGATGGACCGGGTGGGTGCCGATTTTTTCCGCGTGCAGCAGCAAATCAAAGAACGTCTGCATGGCACAGCGGTACTGATCCAGATCCCATTAGGCACAGAAGAAGACTTTCGCGGCGTGATCGATCTGGTGAAAATGCGCGCCATCATTTGGGACGATGCGAGCCAAGGCGTACTGTTTCGCGAAGAAGCGATTCCTGCTGAACTTGAAAAAACTGCACAGATGTGGCGTGAACGCATGATCGAAGCCGCTGCCGAAGGCAACAACCAACTGATGGAGAAATACCTCAACGGCCAGGCGCTCAGCGAGCAAGAAATCAAGCAAGGCTTGCGCGCACGCACCGTGCGCAACGAAATTGTTCCGATGCTGGCCGGGAGTGCCTTCAAGAACAAGGGGGTGCAACCGCTATTAGACGCAGTGGTGGACTTTTTACCCTCCCCGCTCGACGTACCTGCGGTTGCGGGCCTGGATGAAGACGACCAACCGATCGAACGCCACCCGCGGGATGATGAACCGTTTGCCGCGCTGGCTTTCAAGATCATGACCGACCCATTCGTCGGCCAGTTGACCTTCTTCCGGGTTTATTCTGGCGTGGTGAAGACCGGTGACACCATCTTCAATCCGACCAAGTCGCAGAAAGAGCGCCTGGGCCGCATTCTGCAGATGCATGCCAATGAGCGCAAAGAAGTCAAAGAAGTACATGCCGGAGACATTGCGGCGGCCGTCGGTCTGAAAACCGTCACCACTGGCGACACCCTGTGTGCACCGGGACAGATCATCGTGCTGGAAAAAATGAACTTCCCCGACCCGGTGATCGCGCAGGCGGTAGAACCCAAGACCAAGCTCGACCAAGAAAAGATGGGGATCGCTCTGCACCGCTTGGCGCAAGAAGATCCATCCTTCCGAGTTAACACCGACCTGGACTCGGGACAGACCATCATCTCGGGCATGGGTGAATTACACCTGGAAATCCTGGTCGACCGCATGCGGCGCGAATTTGGTGTAGACGCCAACGTCGGCAAGCCGCAGGTAGCCTACCGCGAAACCTTGGGTAAACCGGTAGAGGGCGTAGAAGGTAAATTCATCAAGCAGACTGGTGGCAAGGGGCAGTACGGACATGTCGTCCTAAAACTGGAACCGCTCGCTGCGGGTAAGGGCTACGAATTTGTGGATGCGATCAAGGGCGGCGTGATACCGCGTGAATTTATCCCTGCAGTTGACAAGGGAATCCGCGAATCACTGCTGTCTGGGGTGCTGGCAGGCTACCCGGTGGTGGACGTGCGCGCCACGCTGACCTTCGGCTCGTTCCACGACGTAGACTCGAACGAAAACGCCTTCCGCGTCGCCGGTTCAATGGCCTTCAAAGAAGGGATGCGGCGTGGTGCAGCGCAATTGCTAGAGCCAATCATGCAAGTCGAGGTAGAAACCCCCGAGACGTTTCTCGGCCATGTGGTGGGCGACCTCAACACCCGGCGTGGTTCGATCCAGGGCATGGATGACGTTCCGGGCGGCGTCAAACTAGTTCGCGCGCTGATGCCACTGGCAGAGATGTTTGGCTATTCCACCACGCTACGTTCGATGACACAGGGTCGTGCAACTTACACCATGGAGTTCAAGCACTATGCTGCCGTGCCAAAGAACGTGCTTGCGCAAATCCAGGGTGAAAACAAACGCTAGGCTAAGTGATTAATGCGTTAAACCCGCCCACTACTTCTCTGAGTAGCGGGCGGGTTTTTATTGGTACAGAGGGAGCCAGCATGACGCATTCAAGCTCGGTAAATCAGGCACCTCAGCGGTTTTGCATTAGAATCAAGGCTATCGTTTGAATCTTACGCACTGAATGCAACTACAATCGGCTAAACCCAGCCCCGGCCTTGAGCGCTGGATCCACAGCTTCAGGCAATACACGTTTACAGCAGATGATCGCGCGCACTTCACCTCACTGCCCGGCACCGGAGCCGAGCTTTGGCTGTTAAATGCCGGCCATTTAAACCTGGAAAATCAGCCACTAAGCGATGGGTTATTGTGCCTACGTTCGCGCCGATTCGAATTTAAGCAAGCGGGACTACGCGTCTTTTCCATACGATTCCGGGCAGGCTCGCTGCCGTTTTTTGCCCAACGTCCGCTGTCCGAACTGGTAGATCATTTCACCCCACTCGACAGGCAATGGGATACGGCTAGCGTACGGCAACTCAACCAGGTACACCGTAGCCCCTATTTTGCAGAACAATGTCTGTTAGCCGAGCGCTTTCTGCTGTCTCACCAGTCGGCTGGAGCACGGCTGGAACCGATGCAGCAACTGGCTTCGGTCATGTACGAACAGAGCGCAGATTTTGCCCTGACTGACTATGCCGAACAGTTACAGCGTGATCGCAGCTATTTATCGCGCCAGTTTCACCAGATTCAAGGCACCAGCGCCAAACACTTTCATCGCTTATGCCGCTTTGAACGCTTTTTGCGCGAGGCACTGTTTGCCGCCAAGCCATCACTGGCAAGGCTCGCGCTCGACCATGGCTATTACGACCAGGCACACATGCAGCATGAAGTACGGCAACTAAGCCAGCGATCCCCCGGCCAACTACTGGCTCAGGATGCAATGCGCCTATTCTACTCACCACGCAATAATCCATAAAACACAAGAGACTAGCCGCCGCACGCGGAACAATCAGAACAACTCGTCGCCACTACGGTGTCCCAGCCCGGGATGATGGTCAAAACGCACTACACCAACCACAGCCTTACCGCGTACGGCACGAGAGACAGCAGCGACACCCTCAGCACCAAATCCACCGCACAATTCAATCGCACCACAGCCCTGGCTAACCAAATGCTCGGCCGCCAGACAAGCCTGAGCATAATTCGCTACCGCCACCACCATCACCTCAACCTCTGGGGTCGTGACCGTGGCATGGTGTTGTTGTGGGTCACCCTCTGGGGCAATAAACATAAACGCAGCGCGCATACCCATGATTTCAGCTTTCTGAACCGTTAATCGAGGCACCACTGTAGACAATCGTTTAGCGCAGGGATTGTAAAAACGTGACTATTTGGTGAGGGGCATACGTTTGTCAGAATCACAAACAGCAGATAACGGCCCAGGTTTGAGCTATGTGGCGATCAATGACTGAGGATTAGATTTGCGCGGAAGACTGCTATTCATGCCATCGCTATGCAATATCCTGAGCCATGACAATCATCCCCACATCGCAGATATCCGTTTTAAAGGGGATATGTCCTAACGGGCGAAAACCGGACCTCTGGTAAAAGTGCTGCGCTCCCGTATTATTTTTCAGTACGTCCAACCAGATTAGCGGTTGAGAACGCTCTTTGGCACTCGCGACAATATAGGATAAGAGTTCACCACCATATCCTCGACTTACGCAGGATTTGAGAAAGTATATCTTCTGCAACTCCGCCCCCTCCTTGCCCTGTATAGGGTCAGGAGAAGACCAGTTTATTTTTGCGAAACCCACCGGCCTATCATCTTTCTCATAAGCAAGTAGCCATAAATGCTTTGAAGGGGTACTGAGTGTGATGCGTAAGTTCTCCACTGCAAAATCTGCATTGAGAAATTGAGAGATACCATCCGGCGTCCAGAGATGGGAAAAGTGCTCTCGATAGCTTGTTTCACCAATGCGCTGAATCGTTTGAATATCACTTTCAAGTGCTTGCCGAATTGTCAGATGCTTCATCTTTGCTCTCTCACGCAGTGTGAATCATATCGGGTGAATATTTATAAAAACTTCTTCCATAATACCGTCATTCTCGACGGATAGTTTAAACTAGCAGTGCATGAGAATCACGCAGATAAGCATCTTAGTCCGTGTCCATATCTGACACGGCCATTAACATAGATGACTTAGTTATTGGTTAGAGTCTACGGCTAACACGTGCAATCGACTGGAGTAGCCATCTGTCTTTGAGGGGGTCTAAGGTAGTGTTGGATGAAAAAGCTAAAGCAGCTGCAGATAGCTGGCTCTTGCTAAATGATCATGGAAAATATGAACATAGTTGGGACGCCGCATCCACTTTTTTTCAGCATGGCATCGAAAAAACAAGTTGGGTTATTGCCGCAAAAAATGCGCGTAGCCCATTGGGGATGGTTAAAAACCGAAGCTTAAAATCAGCAAGCTTCACACATTCACTTCCCGAGACTCCAGAAGGTGAATATCTTGTCATCCAATATAAAAGTCAGTTTGAAAATAAGACTATGGCGATTGAAACAATAACCTCAATGCGGGAAAAAGATGGGTCGTGGAAAATAGCGGGTTATTACATTTACTAGCAAGTGTATTGATTTATACCGATATTTTTTAACATTCACTTTTAATCAAAATCTTTCATGGCTTCACTCTGCTGTCGAACCAAAATTGAGGGTACGTTGTCGTGGCTCTGGCGACATAGTGCTAACCGCCGATTAGGAGCCTGTCGCGCACAGGGGAGCAAAAGCGAAAAAGTGGACGCGACAGACGCCCAGAGCACGGTCGCAAGGCCCTCGAACTGGGAGATAGGTGAGGAGAACTGAGCATGCGCCACACCCAGTTAATTTTTCAGAGGCCCCATTATGTTGCGCAAAGCATTGAACGTCCCCTCACCCTACTCCATCGAAGCAAGCACCCTTTCCTGCGTAAGTCCGGCATAGTTGTTGTCTAGCGTACTCAGCGTTAATGCCGAGCACTCCAGGGCAAAACGCACGGTTTCGCTTAAAGGCATGTGGTTTAGCCATCCGTAGGCCAAACCTGCCATCAGGGCATCCCCGGCTCCGGTCGCATTAACCACCTGGATCGCCCGACGCTGTAACCAGCCGGTCTGTTCGCCATTGCTGTAATAGGTCCCCTGCCCGGCCAGACTGAGCACCACTTGCTTGACCCCTGCATTGCGAACCCAGTCGGCTACTGCGGGCGCATCTTCACGCGCGCTAAACGGCAGCCCGGTCAGTAGACTGGCTTTCTCACGATTGAGCTTGAGGGTATGAATCTGAGATAGCCACGGGCGCACCCGATCGACCTGATCCACCGCGATAATATCGACAAACACCGGCTGCTCTGTACGCAGGGCAAATACACAAGCCAGTGCCTCCGCGCTTAGGGTGGTATTGGTTATGATCAGTGCGGCGCGGCGCACCAATTCGCCCCGTTCCATTACACATTCTGGCGTCAACAAGCCAATGATGGACGTATCGCCGATGCAGCAATAATTTTCACCATCATGATCGCTCACCACTACACAGTGGGTAGTGGTGCGATCAGCACAAATCATCGACGCAGAGATATCAACTCCAGCTCGGCGCGTGGCCATTCTAACGGTCCGCCCCGGCTGATCATTACCAAACACACTGAGAAACCGGGTTTCCAAGCCTAATCGGGCCAGGTTTTCTGCCACATTGCGCGCACTGCCACCAGGCTTGAAGCGCACTGTGCTGCCTGGGCAGCAGGTTGCATGCGGGACCATCGGCAGGCGGGCGGTAATCGCAACATCCATTGCGGCATCGCCGAGCACCACGATGAAGTGGCCATCAACGCCATCCTTCGGGTGATTTAAAAGTATTCTCATCTTTACGGTTTCTATTTGATAGAAACTGTTTAAGATATAGAAGTTCGTTCTGCTGCGTCAAGCTTGGGCAACACCGATAGATCGCCCCCTGCAGGCTCGCGGCCTTGGAAACCGAAGCCAGAGAAATGGATGCCCGTTTCCAGACTCAGCAACACAAGCATCATTTATTGCTAAGAGCCCCCGCGTTTAATCCAAGGAGGTAGTAGACAACATCTTTATGCTGGCATCAGGACTGGTATTTTTGATCAGCTGAAATACTTCGTCGCAGATAGCTTGGTTATATTCTTGGCTGGTTCTTGCATTTCCCGTCACCACCAGAAGCAACGATTGCGTATCTTGATCAATTTTATAGTCATCAGCATCCACATCTTTCTTTCCCAGCCAGGCAATCAGCAATCTCGGATCTTGCGAGCGGCCATAAACCAGATCCCCCGGTTTTACCGGCATCTTTTTATTTTTAAACAACGGCGTTATTTCGTCACCATCCAAAGCAGTAAAAATATCCAGATGGTCTGCTACGGCAAAGACCTTGCTAGCATCGTGCAATCCAAGTCCACACCCATGTCTGGCACTGACAATATTATAGGCATCCACAATATTATTGATTCGTTTAAACCCGTTTTTTATAAATCCTTTAATCAAACGTTTTCCAGCCGGAGTTTGGTCTGGATAGCCCATATTGGCAAATAACTCGGAGAATCCCTGATACTCGGCTTGTGCTTGCAAGGTTTCAAATCGCACAGGCAGTTCTGCTATCAACTGTGTAATTTCTTCATCCAGTTCATGGCTATCGGACTGAACCGTCACTTGATCCATCAAGCAGGCAACCGGGTGTTTGATCCCTAGGACCTGAGCCGCTCTATGTACGTAAAGCGTATTCATCTAATCTCCATGATTTATCAGTTTGAGTGTCAGACAAATTTACTGCATTCTCGACCAGACAGGGAGATAAAATTTAGCTATACTTCAATTTATTTATTAATACTAAAAAAATAAACGCTGATATACAGTAAATGCTTGCATTATATTTATCAAAACAAAACTTAACCCGGTATAAATTCAATAGCAGCGCAAAATGACACAAAACACCCAAGTCAAAGCTCACGAAAATATTAAGTACACCAATCGACATGGTGGTCGTATGCCAAAGATTGGCGAGCAGATTAACCTACTGCTGGCCAGCAAGAAGATTAAACGCGCAATGCTGATTGACCAGGCAGGGATCAGCGCTTCAGCGCTGGCACAATACATCAGCGGCAAGATCACGCCTAAACTTGAGACCATCTGCAAACTGGCCGATCTATTTGAAGTTTCACTAGATGAGTTGATCTGTGGAAACATCTATACCCCAGAATCCAACCTCAACCCGATTGAAGAAGCCTTTGAGCAACGGCTTGATGCTTTACTGGCACGGTCCTCTGAGCGGCGAGATCTAAGCGTAAGAGTTGGGATGCTACTGGCAGATCAGATAGAAGCGGCGATTCACAGCCTGGCACTGAGTGACAATAGCCCTGGCGGGTTTTTGACTGATGATGAAACCATGCTATTGGAAGCCCTGGCAGAAGAAACCTGGATTGGCTCAATGAATTTCATCTACGATATCCAGGCACATAATGGCTCCACCCAGACAGGTCGATTCACTAAAGTCGTGGCATCTAACCTAAAAAACGGAAGAAAATACAAATTTTTAATCCCGGCTCATATTAGCCAAGAACAAGCTAGGGAGTTATCAGATAAATATAGGGTCATACTGCGCGACACTTACCAGTGCACCCCGGCAGATATCAAGCGATGTGAATTTAAATATAGCCAGCAACATCAATATGCTGGCGTTGGCTTTTATAGGCTAAATACTGCGCAGCCCATGCCAGGAAAAACCAGAATCCTGCTTGAAAAAATTCAAGCATTCACCGATACCGATGGCCATTGGCTCGGCTATGTCATCCCTCCATCCAATCAAGTGCATGGAGATGTTTTAATGGATGGCACTCACCTGGCGCTTGGACTCAAACTATTTGAAACTCAATGGCGAGCTGCAGTTCGCATATAGCCGACCCTATCGTTGGCTCAGGTTTAGCACGGTGAAATGCGCAGAGAGATACACACCACGTGCCTGTCCGCGTAGCAAATGCAGTGCCCCGATACAGGTCCAATCTTCAGAGTTTAAATAGATCATCGAGTGGATTGGACTTCGGTTTGGCTGACGACGTCGAGCGGTGACCAGGGTATTCCTCTTCTATCTTGTCGCGATAATAGCTCCACGCCGAACCCGAACTCGCCAAGCGGCGCCAAACTTCTTCGCCCACCCCGCTATAGTCAATCACACTGCCATCATCGAGTTCGACGCGCAAAGTACGATCTCGTGGCTCATAACCGATTGCACGCAATTTCCCCGAGCTGATGCGTTTCATTTCCATTGCAACCTCCTGGTTTAATTTGTCATTCAAGCACAAGAAATCACCAATGACTGTAACGTCAATCGCGCGCGAAGCGAGAGATATTCTGTTGGATTAAGTCCGTCAACGCCAATATAACTTTCACATTTGTGGGCAAGTCAGAACAAAGGCATAATACTTGTATGATTTTTATTCAAATAGGCATTTAAAGAAACCGGATTCAAAATCAAATCTTCTCGCTCTTTATTGAGTCGTTTGATGATTTTGCGTCAGACATACCCCCTACTTAGAGGATGCCGTTCATGACGATTCATCTTTGGTTTGGCTTTGCCTTAGCCTATTTCGTCACAACCCTATCTCCAGGCCCTAATGTATTATTGGTGATACGTAACAGCTTACGCTACGGCGTACAAGCCGCTGGCATGACGATACTGGGCAATCTGTTATCTCAACTGATGGTGGTGTTATTGGTTGCCGGTGGCGTGGGAGCCGTGATCGCAGGATTACCACAGTTTTTCTTATTCATGAAAATTGCAGGAGCTGGCTATCTGATCCTGCTCGGCATCAAACAGATTCGATCCTCGCACGCCATGCTACCGCAGCCATATAACCAACCATGCCAGGTTCAGCCTCTGATATCGAAAACAGACACCTTGCGCGAAGCCTTTTTGATATCAAGCAGTAATCCCAAAACGCTCATATTTCTGTCGGCTTTCATGCCGCAGTTCATTGATCAAACCAGGCCGTTGGCGACTCAGTTCGTCCTAATGTACTTGACCATTGCGGTGATCGTGGTTTGTGTACATTTCACCTATTCAGTGTCAGTTAACCGACTCAAGCAGCGAATGAAAAACAGCCGTTTACTGCGGACGATCAAGTATCTCGGCGGATCATTGTTCATTTTGCTTGGGTTAAGGCTATTGGCAAGCGAACGGTGAGTAAGGCAGATATTGCATCTCACTTATTCTGAGGTTCACCTAAGCTCTTGCACTCAGGCGGCAATCGCTGCTGGAAGCGCCGCGCGCATCACCTCGACGAAAGAGCGCAGACGGGCTGGATAGAAGCGCGCATAGGGATATACCAAGCTAACCGGCAGTGGGGCGGCCTGCCAGTTAGGCAATAGCTGGACCAATCGTCCGGCAAGCAGATCATCGGCCATCACCCAAGCTGAGCCGACACCGACCCCCAAGCCCATCACGGCGGCACTGTGTAAGGCATACAGGCTGTCGGTGCTCATGCGCGGGTTGATCGGAATGCGCTGTACTTCCCCGGTTTCAACATGGCGCAGACGAATCTCTTGCCGGTAGTAGGTGCGCAGTGCAAGCCAGGGCAGACCAGCCAGATCAGCCGGATCGCCCAGGGTTCCCTGGCCTTCCAATAACGAGGGGGCCGCCACGACAATGCGAGGGACCTCGGCCAGCTTGATAGCCACCAAGGTTGAATCGGTGACTTCGCCCACCTGAATCGCACAATCAATACCAGCACTGATGAAATCCTGAATTGCACTATCGTCATGTAACAGCCACTCCACCTTCATACGTGGGTAGCGCTGCAGATAGGTAGTCAAGGGCCGTACTAACCGCTCCTGTCCAAAGGCATGCGGTGCAACCACATGCAGAATACCCTCCGGCTCGTCGCTCGCTCCTCGCAAGTCGGACTCAAAGGCGGCCCAGGTTGCCAACAGTTCTTTTGCCCGTGCATAGCAACGCTCTCCATCCTGGGTCAGGCGCATAGAGTGGGTTGATCGTTGCAGCAATCGCAAGCCCAAGGCTTTTTCCAGCGCTTGCAGCCTGCGACTGACGGTTGGCTGGGTGGTACCCAGCAGCACTGCAGCCGCTGAAAGATTGCCTGCTTCAACAATCCGCACAAAAGTCTGCATCAGCTCTAACCGATCCCCCACCCCGCTTAATTGCATTGAGGGTGCAGGTTTAGTTGGCTGGCCAGTTGGAGGGAGAATCACTGTTTTGCTCATACGTAAAATGTATAACAAATCTGCACACTAGGCTACTACCAGCACTTTACTAAGCGATGCAAACTGCGTCACATCAATCGTTACGGAGAAATTGGTGATGACTTCCATCCATCAATCGCATGACCAAGCGCTGACAATCACTGATCTGAGCGCGATACCTACACGCCAACCTAGTCGCGCACTCACTCTATTATTGGCTACAGGAGCCGGGTTATCGGTCGCCTCGCTGTACTACAGCCAGCCAATGCTCGGCGTCTTGGCTAGCGATATTGGCGTCAGTAGCCGTGCCATTGGCTTAGTCCCCACTCTGACTCAGCTCGGCTACGCCATCGGCATTCTGCTGCTTTCCCCCCTGGGTGACCGCCATGACCGGCGCCACATCATTTTGCTGAAATCTGCGTTGCTAGTGCTAGCGTTACTGGCGGGAGGATTGGCCCCTAACCTGGGATGTCTGCTGGCTGCCAGTCTGGCGATCGGTCTGACGGCCACGCTGGCGCAGGATATTGTGCCTGCCGCGGCAAGCCTGGCGCATCAAAGCACGCGCGGCAAAGTGGTGGGAACGGTCATGACCGGGCTATTAATGGGGATTCTGTTATCGCGGGTGGTCAGCGGACTAGTCGCAGAACATTGGGGTTGGCGCGCTATGTTTATTCTTGCCGCTGCCGGGGTGGCGCTGATTGGCCTGTGTGCCTGGCGCTGGCTGCCACGCTTTGCACCAACGACCACGCTCTCCTACCGCGCTCTGCTGGGTTCTCTGCGCGCGCTATGGGTCAAGCATGCATCTCTGCGCCAGGCCGCTCTCGCTCAAGGCTTGCTCTCGATGGGCTTCAGCGCTTTCTGGTCTACTTTAGCGATTATGTTGCATGCTGCACCGTTTCATCTGGGCGCCGCAGCCGCTGGTGGCTTTGGTCTAGCAGGCACGGCTGGTGCCTTGGCCGCGCCTCTGGCTGGACACCTGGCAGATCGTCGCGGTCCCGCTTGGGTCGCGCAACTGGGGGCAGCGCTGACCGCCTTGTCATTTGCCATGATGTGCTTGGCTCCACTACTCTCACCCAGCGCGCAGTTATGGCTATTAGGCCTGGGCACGGTAGGGTTTGATCTGGGGGTTCAGGCATCGCTGATTGCTCACCAGACCATGGTATATGGGATTGAACCCAGTGCACGCAGCCGCCTGAATGCGATTCTGTTTGTCGGTATTTTTGTGGGCATGGCAGCCGGTGCGGTTAGTGGCAGTATGGTCTATGCACAATGGGGCTGGCTGGCGGTCACGGGCCTAGCAACCCTGCTGGCACTGGCGGCTTTCGTGCTGCGTTTACAGCGACGCTAGGAGACTAGAGATTAAAGTTATGTAAAGTCATGCCGATATAACAGTTAATATAGATGAATAACAATATTGGATAAGCCGACTATGACGACCATTAACGTTAATGTTCCCAATGTGGCTAGCAGCAGCGCAAGTGGTGCTGGCGATTCAAACAGCACCGATCAAATTGCAACGCTCAAAAAACAATTGGTCACTCTGCAAAAAAAATTGCAGGACGTTCAAAAGAGCCAATCTAAGGATGCGGCTAAGCAATCAGATCTGATCCAGCTGCAAATCATCACCATTCAGTCAAGAATTGACGAATTAGAGTCGCGCCAGGCCAAAAGCGCAGGGAACAGCAGCAACACGGCGACCCAGCCGGTTAATAAACCGGAGTCAGCGACCGCCTCAGCTAAATCGACGGCAGGAGCGCTGGGAAACAATGTTAACGAAATAATCTAACTGCGTTACATCTGCTAGCCCTGAAGCCTGCAGAGCAACTTAAATTTAACCAACACAACCGCAGGACCCGCTTAAGCGACGGTCCTGCGGCAAGTTGGTCTGGCCCTTGATCAGCCACCCAAGTAATCCATCTTGCCAATTTCAACTCCATTGTGACGCAAGATGTCATATGCGGTAGTCAGATGAAAATAGAAATTGGGAAGTACCCACTGCAGTAGATAGTCCTTGCCGCTGAATTCCCGCTTTTCTTCGTGAATCTGCAACACAATCACCCGATGTTCACTACCATCAATTTGTTCAGCTTTGACGCTGTCAAGAAAAGCAATGGTTTTGGCAATCCGCGCTTGCAACGCTTCAAAGCTGGTTTCGTTATCTTCAAACTTAGGGATGTCGATGCCCGCCAAGCGTGCGGCACAGCCCTTAGCCTGATCGCTCGCAATCTGCACCTGCCGCACCAGGGGAAACATATCGGGAAACAAGCGCGCGTTAATTAGCACCGCCGGATCAATTTTATGATTAGCCGCGTGTTGCGCCGATTTTTTCAACAGGGTTGAAAGGCTGCTGAGCATGTGACGCAAACAGGGTACTGAAGCTTGGTACATTGAGACAGACATATGGGGTTCCTACGGTAAGGAGGGGGGATCTAATCATGGCATTGATACGTTACGATTACCACACACCAAGTCAAGCCAGAATGCGGCGTGTACTCGTGCAAACTCAGTTCGCATTCGGGATGAAGGTCACCTGCACATCAGCGGGAGGGGCAAAGTAAGGTGCAGAGCTCACCAACAGATCAGCGCCGGCTTTGGCATATTCCAGCGCATTGCCGACATGAATCCCGCCGGCAGCGGAGAAGATTGGGCAGCGGTTTTCGGTCAAAGCACGCAGGCCTGCCACGCATTGCCTAAATCCGTCGGGTGAGAACTTATCCAGTTGTAGCACATCCACCCCGCTCTCGGCCCAGCGCCGTGCATCGGCTTGATCTTTAACCTCTACCACGATTTTTTTCTCAGGCAGGCGCGCACGTATTGACCGCACGGTCTCTGAAGGACTGGCACTGAGAAACATTTGGTGTTCTGGAAACAGTAGAATGGTTTCTGACAAACCCAAGCGATGCATGGTTGCGCCCCCCGCCTGAATCGCTTTGACAGCAAAGGCTTTGGTACCCGGGAAATGCTTGCGCGTACAGGCCACGGGCGTGTCAAACCCGGCTTGGCGTAAAGCACAAACCATCGCCGCTGCCGCACTGGCAATGCCAGAACTGGCTTCCATCAAGCTTTGTGCCACTTTATAGCTTTGGTGCAACGCTTCTACTGAGCCAGAAACCACTAATAGCTCGGTGCCCGCATCCACTGTTTGCCCAGAGGCAATCTTGATCTCACCGTGCGCACCCACCAGCTCAAATAGCCGTAACGCCTCTTCACTACAGCATACTGTCATGGCCGCACGGGTACTCAACACTAGCTGGGCTGATTGCGCACCAATACCGAGGATATCCGTGGTCAGGTCTCCCCACGGGCAGTCTTCTTGTAGCAAAGCAAACAGAGCCTGATCAGAAACCACACAGTTCATCACTTCCCCCTAAGCACGGGTAGATAGCTGCCTTTTAGTGGTGGCCACAACCACAGCCGGAGGCTGGTTGCCCCTGCTCAGCTTCAGCACCATGACCGCTACAACCACAACCTCCATGCGCATGATGCGGTTCTGAATGTGCGTCACCACCACAGCAAGCGACTGCATGGACCTCTTGTAAGTTACCGGCGATCAATGCAACCAGCGCTTCTCGCACCGTAGTCGCCGCACTGGAAAACACCCGGATACCATTTTGCTTCAAGCCATTAAACATCCCGCGCCCAATTCCCTCAGCGAAAATAATCGCATCAATCGGCATCGGGACGGCAGCACAACTGCCATCGCTGGCATCAATATTCAGGCATTCCAGCGTTCTGCTATCCACTAGCAATAGCTTGGTGGCAGCACGAAAACTCGGGGCGATAGCTGAGTCCAGACCGTTTAATTGTTCAACAGGCAGGCAAATTTTCATTTTATTTCCTTGGAGATGTAGCATGACTAGACAATGTCTTAGCCGACACGCAGTGCCACTACATTATTGGCATATGCCATTTTCTTGGTATCTAGATTATTTGTCAATCTAAACCACCAAGCATCCAGGCCAAGATCAATCAATCGCCACTTGGTTGAACTCCCCGACAGTTTTTTAGTGCATTCAACTGGATTGATCGTCAATGTCGAGAGGGCAACTGGATGTTGCACACGGAGGTTGTGTTGGATTCTCGGTGGCAATACGCAACGCCTTTCCACCCAATAAGGCTGAGGCAACTTTTTTGTGGGCACGCGCAATGATATTGCCAAACGTCTGACGCGAAACCCCCATCTTAGCCGCTGCATCCACTTGGTAGAGTTGCTCCAGATCGGCCAGGCGAATGGCTTCAATCTCGTCAAGTTCTAACCTGACCTCGTCCAACAGTCGCATCGGGATACCTTGCGGTTTAAAATAAGCCGCAGTCACATCGCAAGTGACATTGCGACACTTCAAGGGTCGAGCCATTTCATCTCCTAGGCGATGCGGATTGGAGCACAGTTACACCGGGCTATTTTATGGCATAAGCCATCAATAAAGAATGCCCCACAAGGGGGCAACATGGAATGAGCCAAAAACTCAAGACAGAAATAGCCCGTCTTAAGGCGCCGGATTAGGCCAGCGTTGGTGAATCGCATCCACGGCGGCCAGTGCGTCTGCATCTAGTTTTACCGCAACACTATCAAGGTCTTGCTGCAATTGAGCCAGCGAGGTGGCACCAATAATTGTGCTAGCGACAAATGGCCGATGATTCACAAACCCCAGTGCTAGCTGCACGGGCGTCAAACCTAGTTGTTTGGCCAATGCCACGTAGGCGGTGGTGGCCGCTCGGGCTTCTGGGCTATCGTAGCGGGTGAAGCGATCAAACAGGGTCAGGCGGGCGCTGGCGGGGCGTGCACCATCTTGGTATTTACCACTGAGCAGGCCAAACCCCAATGGAGAATAGGCCAACAGTCCAATCCCCTCGCGCTGAGTAAACTCTGCTAAGGCAATTTCATAGACTCGGTTAAGCAGGTTATACGGATTTTGGATACTCACCACACGCGGCAAATTCAGGGTGTCTGCGGCTTTCAGAAATTGCGCTACGCCCCATGGGGTTTCGTTGGATAAGCCTATGCAGCGAATTTTGCCAGCATCCACAAATTCTTTAAGTACCGCCAGGGTCTGTTCAATCGGGGTACTGCCGAGCGGGTCATCCTGCCAAACGTAGTTCAACTGGCCAAAAATATTGGCATTGCGATCTGGCCAATGCAACTGATAGAGATCGACATAATCGGTTTGCAATCGTTTCTGGCTGTCATGCAGTGCAGCACTCAGATTTTTGCGATCAAAATGAGGATGGCCATCGCGGATATGCCCAGGTCGCTTGGGGTCAGAAGCCGGCCCGGCGGCCTTGGTTGCCAAAATAATCTGATCGCGTTGATGGCTTTTCGCCAGCCAGCTACCAATATAACTTTCAGTACGACCTTGGGTTTCTGGTTTGGGGGGCACCGGATACATTTCGGCTGCGTCAATAAAATTCACCCCTTGAGCCAGAGCCAGATCGATCTGAGCATGGGCCTCGGCCTCGGTATTTTGTTCGCCCCAGGTCATGGTACCGAGCGCTATCTGGCTGACAGCTAGGCCACTCGCCCCAAGCTTGCGATATTCCATGGTTTAGTTTCTTTTTTTAAATAAATAATCTTAGTAGCATAACGCAGGAGCGAGCGCGGTCAAAGAGGATTGCAACCGGGGAAAGCATGGGGGAGCCGAGGCAGCGTAGTCCTATACGTCGCTCAGCGCTTCAAAGCCAGACACCAGATCAAATAGCTCTTCGTCGATACCGTTTTGACGTTCACGGTGAAAGTTGTTGTTCAACTGTTGCAGCAATTCATCGATATTTTTTTCGGCACGTTGCATGGCCACCAGCCGACTGGCGTTTTCACTCGCCAGGGATTCGGCACAAGCCCGAAACAGCGAAACAAACAGATATTCGTGCACCAGCGCCAATAGTGTCGGCGCGCGGCCATTGATTACTTCTGGCAAGTTGTTGCTTGGCCATTTGCGTGTAGCCAGTTCGCGATGCCAGAGTGCATCCAGTGGCAGCAGTCGCTGTATCACCGGGGTATACACCGAACCAGACTCGGGGCGGTTATACAGCAAATAGACTTGGGTGATCGCTCCGCGCGCCTGCTGTTCTGCCATTTCAATCAGAATCTGCCCGATCAGGGGGGTAATCGCACCGATTGAACTGGGAAGCGCAAAACGGCTGCCTAGCGTCAGAGAGGACGCTTGCAAACGTGCCTCAACACGCTCACCCACCGCCCATACAGTTTTATTGCCGGGGAGTTGCTTGAGCGCATCCAGCGCAAACAACACCAGCGCATCATTAAACTGACCTACCATTCCCTGGTCGGAACCAAATATTACGGCGCCAATTGCCCCACTTGATGGATCCAGCTTGGATGGCACAATCGCATCGGGATCAACACCGGGGCGGAAACAGGCGGCCAGTCCCTCTTGTACCGTCTGATAATAATCCTCCAATGCGTCCACGGCTTTTTCGTACTGGCCGATGTTGGCTGCGGCCATGGCTTTCATGGTCCGCACTACCGACTGCAGGTCTGCAGCGCTGCTAATTTTGCGGCGCATGCTCTCCATGCCGTTGCTCATTGAGGCTCCTGGTCAGCATGGTGTGGTGTGGGATCAGTTTCAGGCTTAGGAAGAAACCCAACCAGCACCTCACGGGCAAGCTGAATCAGGGTGTCACGGTCTTCGTCACTCAATTTGTCGGCCCCCTCTAAACGGGTGCAAAGCTCAGCAGAGATCTTCTGGGCGGCTTCGCACACAGCCTGCTCGGCCAAAGGCATCTGCTCCAATGGCACCGGATCAAACAGCCCCGCGCTCAGCGCCTGCAACACCGTGATTTGCGCCAACACCGAGACCGGAGAGAACTCTGCTTGCTTAAGACAGGCGCGAATCCGCCGTCCGTGTTCAATGCTGTTGACGGTATTCGGGTCTAGCCGCGCGCCAAAGCGCGCAAAGGTTTCCAGTTCTTCAAACTGGGCATAGGCCAGCTTAAGGTCTCCGGTAACCGACCGATAAGCCGGATGCTGGGCCTTTCCGCCAACCCGCGATACCGACTTACCCACATCAACCGCAGGCAACACCCCCAATTCAAACAGGTTGGGAGATAGATAGATCTGCCCATCGGTAATGGATATCAGATTGGTCGGGATATAAGCCGAGATGTTCTGTGCTTCGGTCTCGATAATCGGTAATGCCGTCAGCGAACCATTGCCCAGCTCTGGGCTCAGGTGGGTGGCACGTTCAAGCAAGCGCGAATGAATGTAAAAAATATCGCCAGGGAATGCCTCACGTCCGGGCGGACGACGCAGAAGCAGCGACAATTCTCGATACGCGCGTGCATGCTGGGTTAAGTCGTCATACACAATCAGTACATCACGACCGGTTTCCATAAAATGTTCGGCTATGCTGGTGGCGGCATAGGGGGCTATGTAGGTCAACCCAGGGGGATCATTGCCTTCGCTGACCACGACGACGGTGTAGTCCATCGCCCCCTTTTCACGCAACACGGCAATGGATTTCGCCACAGCAGAGGCCCGTTGACCAATGGCACAGTACACGCATACCACATTCTGGCTCATCTGGTTCAGGATGGTATCGAGTGCAATTGCCGTTTTTCCGGTCTGCCGGTCACCTAGAATCAACTCGCGCTGACCGCGACCAATCGGAATCAGCGCATCAATCACCTTTAACCCAGTTTGTAGCGGCACCGTTACTGGCGCGCGTTGCATAATGGGGGTAGCGGGACGCTCGATTGGCAGGCGTGTCGCGCACTCAACGGCACCGCCGTCATCCAAAGCGCGCCCCAGCGGGTCAATCACCCGCCCCAAGAGTGCATCCCCCACGCCCACATCCATCACCCGGCCGGTACGCTCCACTTCATCGCCGGCATGCAGGTCCCAATATTCGCCCAACAGCACCACATCCACCTGATCCTGGTCCAGATTAAAAGCGATGCCATACACCTCACCGGCAAACCGGACCAACTCGTCAGACCCGACCCCAGGCAACCCGGTTACCCGAGCAATGCCGGTGGCCACACTGGTTACTACGCCAATTTCTCGGGTCACCAGGCTTGGGGAAAACGCTTCACGCCCCTGGCGCAAACCAGTAAAGATGTGCTCAAACTCGGTATGCAACAGTTTAGCCGTGGTCATTATGTTTTCTTCTTCACGGCACTGGGTTTAGTTGCGGTACTGGGCTTGGTTGCGGCCTTAGGTTTGCCATGGCTGCCCGTCTCAGTCGTGGGTTTGGGTTCTGTCAGAACGCGGTCTGGCGCCAGCGACTTCGGCGGCGCTTTCAGCAGCTCCGTCACACTGTTTTCAAGCCCATTCAGATAATCAGCCAGATTCCAGGCCACGCGCTGTCCATTGATGGTCAGTTCAATTCCGCAGATCAGCGCAGGATCCAGCTCAAAATGGATCGGTACTTCACCGCTAAACACGGGCTTGAGCGCAGCTTGGATAGCGACCTGCTGCTCGGGTTGCAGCGCAAAAGCGCTATGCAACTGCACCGGCTCGTTCGCGCTCGTTTGCGCCTGGCCTAAACGATGTTTGGTATCCGGATCTAGAAGAGCCAGACGTGCAATAAATACCTCGACGATCTGCGGCTCAAGTGGGGCTTGTGCCAGATCGCTAAGCGCCTTGCGTGCAACGGCAAACACCTCAGTCTTGGTCCGCCTGGCTATTTCATCACTCAACAGTTTCTGTTCGCTGATCAGTGCGCTACGCCGTTTGGCTGACAAGTCATCGGCAGCTTGGCGTGCCAGGGCCAGCAGTCGATTACGCTCGGCCCCAGCCTGTTCGGTGGCTTGAGCCAATAACGCCAAGCGTTGCTGGTCAAAGGTCTGATTTTTCTGGGCAAAGGCATCTCGCTCATTGAGCGCTTCTGCTTTTTGGGTGCGGGCATCAGTCAGTTTGGCCTCAATTCCACGTTCACGCGCATCAAGCGCATCCAGAATGGGCCGGTAGAGAAAGCGCTTAAGTAACCACAACAGAACCAGAAAGTTAAGCACTTGTGCGCCAACGGTAAACCAATCAATCAGCATGGTTTATTTTCCTGCGACTTGAGCAATAGCGTGATTCCAAAATGGATTGGCAAATATCAGGATCATTGAAACCACAAAGCAGTAAATTGCAGTTGACTCGATCATCGCCAAACCGACAAACAGCGTGCGGGTAATGGTTGACGATGCATCGGGTTGCTGCGCCAGCGCGCTCAGCGCAGTCGCTACCGATCGGCCCTCTGCCAGCGCAGGTCCCATACAACCAAAGCTGGTGGTAATCCCGGCAATCACTATTGATGCCACCGCAATCATGGTCATGCTATCCATGGCTTATCCTTTTCTTTATCGCGTTGTTGTCAGGCTTCTGCTGTGCGTGCAGACCCTGACTTGGGCTTCTGCTCACTGGTGGCAGCGGCAATGTATACCGAAGCCAAAATAAATACGATGTAGGCCTGCACCATGCCGGTCAACAGGCCCAGAGCGGTCATCACAATCGGAAATAAAAATGGGGTAATCGTCAGTAAAATGGCGAGGATCATCGCGCCGCTCATCATGTTGCCAAACAAACGCACCGCCAGCGCCAAGGTGCGTGATAGTTCGCTGATGATGTTAAACGGCAACATGATGATGGTCGGCTCAGTATAGGATTTGAAATAGCTGTAGACCCCCTGGTCTGCAATGCCAAACAGGGGAACCGCTACCAGCACGCATAATGCCAACGCCACCGTAGTGGATAGCGAACCCGTTGGTGGCTCGTAACCAGGAAGCACCGTACACAGGCTAGCGGTTGCAACAAACAGAAACAGCGTACCCAAGAAACCAAGATACTTTTTCGGTTGCTGCAGGCCAACGTCAGCAATCTGCTTCTCGAGCATAGTGACCACAATTTCAAGCAGGTTTTGCCAGCGAGATCGTTTCAAGCCGGTGGATAATCTGCGCGTAATCAGTTTTGACCCCAGCACCAGCAGCAGCATTACCCCCCAGGTATACACAATGGTGGCATTAAGTTTGATGAAGCCGTGTTGCCAAAAAATGATTTCATCAGGACTTAGGTGCATGGCGAGGCTCCGTTCTGTCGGGTAGCAAACTCTGGTCGTGCGAAACCGCGCCAATCCGTCTCAGCAACCATTGACGCGCGAGTAAAAACCCCAGCAAACACGCCAATAAACGCGGCAGATGCCCATTGGCAACCCAATAAAACACCATCAGCGCCACACTCATGCGCAGCATCAGGCTGCCGAATACCCATAGAGCGGGTTGTTTGGACCACACACTTTGGTTAGTGCTCCACCATAGTCCACCAAAAAAGAACACCCCCAGCCCAACACCGGCGCCCCAGGACAGCACTAGCGGTAGTACTTGCAACCATAGGCTATTCATCTTGCTCCTCCTGATCGTCACGCATGGCACGCCCTTCTTTGGCAACCCAATGCCAGGCATTGGCACACCCCAGCAGTAGGCCCGCGATTAATAATGCCAAGGTCCACGAGTGGTGATCCAGATGCTGCTGGTCAAGCCAGATACCCAGTGCAGCACCAAGCAATGTCGGTATGGCCACCGACCAGCCAATCAGCCCCATCATTCCCAAGCCAAACCACACCCCCCCACCTCTCGCCTGGCGACGTGCCTTGCGTTTCAGCCGGGCTTTGGCGCGCACTTTGGCGGCAAAATCTGAAATCGGTTTTTCTGGTGGTTTATTCATGTTGAAACCTTGCAAAGCGCCGTAGAAACCCGGTTTCCAATTTAGCCATCACCCACTGGGCTTGTTGCTCACTCGCCCCTTGGCGCAGAAATGCTTGTTCCACTTGTTCATGCAGCTGTTCCAGATCGGTTCCGGCAATCGCCCGACGCACTGAGATCCGTACGCTCCCTCCCGTCTTGACCAGGACCCCCTCATCCACGGCCAGGAAGACTTCACCGCCCTGAGGGGTTTCATAGATCAAAATACCGGGTACCAATACCGCCACACAATCCAGTCGGTTGGGCAATAGCCCCACACTGCCAGCCGAGGTTTCCGCGACAATACGCACGACCTCGGTGGTATCGACGAAAATCTGAAACGGCAAAAGCACCTTAAGCATCATGGTGTTCACTGGCATGTTCAGCTTTCGGTGTAGAAGTTGAATCCTCTTGCTGCTTGTCTGATTCCGGCATATGGGCCTCACTAATCGGCCCGATCATGTACAGCGCGCTTTCAGGATAATCTTTGAATTCATCGCGCAAAATGCGCTCACAACCATCCAGTGCTTCACTGAGACTGACCAATTTTCCTGGATGGCCAGTAAATTGTTCCGTGGTAAAAAAGGGTTGAGTGAGAAAGCGCTCGAGTCGGCGCGCGCGCGCCACCACCATACGGTCGGCGACCGCCAGCTGCTCCAGACCGAGCATGGCAATAATGTCTTTAAGTTCTGCGTATTGTGCCAAAGTACGTCTAATTTCTTGAGCAAGGGCATAATGCCGTTCACCGACAATGCCCGGCGTGGCCATTTTTGAACTGGATTGCAGCGGATCGATTGCCGGGAACAAGCCCTCGCTGGCGCGCTCGCGCGACAGCACAATCGAGGCGGACAAATGGGAAAAGGTGTGCACCGCAGCCGGATCAGTAAAATCGTCAGCAGGAACATACACCGCCTGGATAGAGGTAATCGCACCGGTTTCCGTGTTGGCGATACGCTCTTCCAATCCAGATAGTTCAGTGCCCATGGTCGGTTGATATCCCAATCGTGAAGGCATCTGCCCCATCAGACCGGAGACTTCAGAACCGGCTTGAATAAAGCGGAAAATATTATCAATCAGCAGCAGTACATCGCGGTGGGCCTCGTCACGAAAATACTCAGCCATGGTCAGTGCGACATGACCGATACGAAACCGCGCGCCGGGAGGTTCGTTCATCTGGCCAAACACCATTACCATATTTGGTAAGACCTTGGCCTGTTGCATCTCTCGATACAGCTCTTCCCCTTCGCGACAGCGCTCACCGATCCCACAAAAGATACTGACTCCCTCTTGATGACCAATCATGTTGTGAATCATTTCAGTCAGCAAGACGGTCTTGCCGACCCCGGCACCACCAAATAAACCGGCTTTGCCTCCACGCTCCAGCGGCATCAGCACATCGATCAGCTTGATACCGGTTTCGAATATTTCAGATTTTGCAGCACGCTGGGCCAATGCGGGCGGCTCGCGATGCACTGAGTGCCAGGTGATATCGTCGGGAGGGGGAAGACGGTCGATGACATTGCCAAACACATCAAACATCCGCGACAGGATGCCTGGCCCAACAGGGGCCTGTAACGGCCCACCGCTATCTTCTACCGGCATGCCGCGCGCCAGGCCTTGGGTTGGCGTCAAAGCAATACCACGCACGCAAGTCGCATCGCGCTGTGCTAACACTTCAATCACCACCCGTCCGTCAATCGCGCGCAATAAGCTGCGAATGGGTGGCAAATGATGGTCAAACCTTACATCCACCACACTTCCGCGCACTGAAACCACCGTGCCAAGGGGTAAGGAATGAGGTTTACTTTCTTGGTTTTTTACCATTGATTATGCATACTGCCTGTGTGAGCTTATCGACTGACGCAACAGGCGTCTTCGTCAACCTGGTTATTATTTCGGTTCATCCAACCTGACTCTGTTGGTCAGAACACATTGCAATGCACCATTTTTAACATAGCCCAAGTCAGCCAGGTCTGCTGGCAGCCACATGTGCGACAACGCACAGACTAGTAGCGCCTGCGTCAAGCAGCATAAGCCCACACCAAGGGATTAAAAGCCGCTCTAGTCGCGGGTATCTCCATAAAGAAACAGTAGCGGGGAGCCATATGCGGTTTATTTCATTTGAGCACAGCCAATTGACCTATTACGCCGACTTTATGTTCTATGGCGCGGCATCATTGGCTTTGGCTCTATTTTTGATTGTCGCAGCACCAGCAGAACAACGGTTGGCCCTGCTTGGCTTTGCATTCAGCGGCCTGGTTGGCTGGACATTGATTGAGTATGGGCTGCACCGCCTGGTGTTACATCGGGTACGCCCATTTTGTACTTGGCATGCAGAGCACCACCGCCGTCCGGTTGCGCTGATAGGCACACCCACGCTGGTAAGTGCTGCATTGATTGTTCTGCTGATTTTCCTACCAGCCCTGGTTTGGCAAGGGTTGTGGCTTGCGACGGCACTAACGTTTGGGGTGCTGACCGGCTATCTTGGCTATTCGATAACCCATCATGCAACCCATCATTGGCGTTCTGATAATGCATGGCTCATGCGGCGCAAAGTCTGGCATGCAAAGCATCACCGAACCAATGTAGTGGCAGGCCACTATGGTGTCACCTGTAGCATTTGGGATTATGTATTTGGCAGTTGCTCTTCAGAATCAACGCCCACTCTTTCTGGGGATAAACCCAGCGAATAACCCGTTTAGGACGCTCTGAAGTAGCGTTAGTGCAAGCTTCAGAGGCGTGTTCTCGGTAAGACATGTGGTTCAGGAGTGTCAGGCTCTGCCTGTATAGGGATTAATCTATTCAACCCTCACCTCACTCTCTTCACCGTCTTGGCGCAGGGCTTCAGTTTCTGCAATCTCATACAAGGGATAAATAATGGGTTGCAGCTGTTTTTTTACACGACGGATTGACCAGCCAATAAAATAACCCTTGCTATCCCGTTCACTCACAATCCGATAGTTCTGCATTATTCCTATTCTTAGACATAGCACTCGCCACTGCGAATACTCAGCCTGACACGTGTCGCGCAGGCTGATTCACAACGAAGTACAGGCTTACTTCTTGAATGGAGGCTTAGCGCCCTTTGCTACTGGCTTTTGCCGCTGGTGAATGTAGAACTGTGGACCGGATTCATTGGCTGCCAATTGATGCGCAGCGCCTTCTGGGATTTTCTTTGCATCAGGCGGAATTGGAACGCCAATTTTTGCGACGACTTTTTTAACTGGCTTGTCGGTAGGCTTGGTCATAAGAGGTGTCCTTTGCATAAATTCCGCCGCCCTCTAACAGTAGAAGGCACAAACGGCCATGGATAGTGGCACAAGCACAATGCGCTGTCTGTGCGCTATAACGCTTAGGGAACTGGCGTTGGAGTTTTGGGTTGTTCCTTGGCTTTTTTTTGCTCCACCCCCAGCTCCGATTTGCCTTGCACCTTGCTATTCAACTCCAGCAGCAGTTGTTTCTGTGCCTGCCCCGCCTCGGGATTAGCATGCACCTGACTTTGCGTGGGTTGTGGTGCACCACTGGGGCTGGAAGCACAACCCAACAGTAGGCAGGTCATCAGCCCAGTCATTACAGCTGGTGCTAGCCGGGTATCCATAAAAACGTTTAACAAAACCATATAGCCCTTATGCGCCAGGTGGACGCTCAAGATGTAAATGCCTAGTTTATGATGTTCACATCATGTGAGGCGCCCCCCGTGGCGTCTGTGCGTTATCACACATGTTGCAAGCGCCTACTACACTCACTTTCGTCCACCGGCCACTGCGCTTTTTACCCAGTGCAAACTTTCATCCGTACTACAGCGCACAGACACAATCCCCCGTCTAGTTGAAGCTAATGGCACACCTTGGTGATATGTCGAGTTTCAGCGATAACGTCAGCTCGGGTGCAGGGGCCACTGTTTTCAGCAGTGTCTCTGATCGCAAAGGACTACTAATGAATACACCCGCATTATTTAAGCGTTGCCTCATCGGGCTTGGACTGATTATCGCCATCGGTTTTGCGTTGGTATACGGTTTTGGACTAAGCGTATTACGTGAAAACCAAAACGATTTAATCTACCTGGGTCTACGCCATCTGTATTTGGTTGGAGTTTCAATGGCCCTGGCTCTAGGAGTCGGCTTACCCTGCGGCATCCTGCTAAGCCGACCGCGCATGCGCCGTAGCGCAGGTTACTGGATGCGCCTGTTCACTATTGGTAACACTCTGCCGCCCATGGCGGTGCTGGCGCTGGCAATGGTGATCGTTGGCATTGGCGATACTCCAGCCATCATCGCCTTGTTTCTGGCTTCTTTATTACCCATCGTACGCAATACCTATACCGGTCTGGTTGGCCTCTCACCTACGTTATTGGAAACCGCCGATGCAATGGGGATGAATCCACGCCAACGACTGTGGAGCATCGAATTGCCCAATGCCTTGCCGGTGATGCTTTCGGGCATTCGCATTGCACTGGCCATAAATGTCGGCACCGCCCCCCTGGCTTTTTTAATCGGCGCGAGCAGTTACGGTGAATTGATTTTCCCTGGCATCTACCTCAATAACCACGTCACCTTATTGCTGGGTGCCATTGGTACCGCATTGATTGCATTGATTCTTGACCAACTGGTTGCGGGTTTTGGGCTGATTTTCAGCCCCGAAGGAAGCGCTTGAGCGCCCTTAAAGAAAGAACATCATGGTGAGTAATTCATTACGCCGCTGCTTAGCGCTTATGGCAGCGAGTCTACTATGCGTCACCCAGGTGATGGCGACACCCCTGGTGCTTGGCAGCAAAAATTTTACCGAGCAACGGCTGTTATCCTCGATCACGGCACAGTATCTGACACACAAAGGTTTTCAGGTCGAACAAAAGACTGACTTGGCATCCATGATCATGCGCGATGCGCTCTTGAATCGCCAACTGGATCTGGTATGGGAATACACCGGTACTGCCTTGGTGATTTATAACGGCATCCATCAACGCATGAACCCACCGCAGGTCTATGAAACAGTCAAACGGCTGGATGTGCCGCGCGGCCTGACCTGGCTTAACCCGGCTTCACTTAATAATACCTACGCGCTCGCCATGACCAAGAAACGTGCTGAGCAAGAAGGGATTCACACCGTCTCTGACTTAGTGCGCCACATGGATGCAAACCAAAAAGGCAAACCGTGGATGTTGGCGTTTGATATGGAATTTGCCGGACGCGCAGATGGCCTCAAGCCAATGCAAAAGTTGTACAAACTACAACTGGATCGCCCTCAGATTCGTCAGATGGATGCAGGGCTGGTCTACAACGCGATTCGCGATGGCTTTGTTGATGCTGGATTGGTGTATACCACGGACGCCAGAATCAAGGGGTTTGATCTAGTGAGTCTGACTGACGACCTGGCCTATTTTCCCAGCTACGCCGCCACGCCGGTGATTCGCACCGACGTTCTGAGCAAGAATCCCGCCTTGGCCGAGGATCTGAATACATTATCGGCACTCCTTAATAATGAGACCATGCTGTCACTCAATGCCGAAGTTGATATCAAGCATCGTCCAATACCTGAAGTCGCCGCTGCGTTTTTACGCCAGCACGGCCTTCTCTGAGGAGGATGCATGGAAACACTAAGACAAACCCTGCAGTATTTTTGGCATAACCTGCCCGCTATTCTGGTACTGACCCGGCAGCATCTAACTTTGGTTGGGATTGCAGTCGGGGTAGCGGTACTGGTCGGGGTACCAATTGGTCTACTGATCGTGCGCTTCAAACCCCTGGCCGGTGTGGTACTCAGCGTGGCGACTGTGCTGTTAACCATTCCTTCGATTGCCTTATTCGGCTTGATGATTCCTTTATTTTCGCTGATCGGGCAAGGCATTGGCGCGGTACCGGCCATCACGGCAGCCTTTCTCTACTCATTGTTGCCAATTATTCGCAACACTCACACTGCGCTGACCCAAATAGATCCAGGGATTCGCGAGGCCGGACGCGGCATTGGCCTGACCTTTAGCCAACGGCTGCGTCTGATTGAATTACCTCTGGCGGTTCCCGTGATTTTTGCCGGGATCCGCACTGCGGTGATTCTCAACATTAGCGTAATGACCATTGCCGCAGTAATTGGCGCGGGCGGTCTGGGCACGCTGATTCTGCATGGCATTGGCCAAAGTGACATCCGTCAGCTAATCAATGGTGCCGTGATGGTCAGCCTGCTCGCGGTCGTCATGGATGGACTGCTGCAAAGCCTTGAGCACGTCCTCACCCCGAAAGGAATCCGTTAATGATTGAACTTCAAAAACTATGTAAGCGCTTTCCCCAAAACAGTGGTCAGCCAGTCAATGCCGTTTCTGACGTCGATCTAGTCGTTCCTGAAGGCAAAATCTGTGTACTGCTCGGGCCGTCTGGCTGCGGTAAAACCACGACGTTAAAAATGATCAATCGCCTGATTGAACCCAGCTCTGGCAAAGTGCTATTCCAGGGAAAAGATACCGCAGACATGGATCCAGTGGCATTGCGCCGCCGCTTCGGTTATGTGATTCAGCAAATTGGCCTGTTTCCCAATCTAACCATTGAAGACAACATCATGCTGGTGCCACGCTTGCTGGGTTGGGACAAAAAAAAGCGTCACACCCGTGCATGTGAATTAATGGAGATGGTCGCGCTTGACCCAAAGCGCTATTTACAACGCTACCCACGCGCGATGTCTGGCGGCCAGCAGCAACGCATTGGTGTGATTCGCGCCTTGGCTGCCGATGCGCCCGTCCTATTGATGGACGAGCCATTTGGCGCTGTCGATCCAATCAACCGCGGACAAATACAAGACGACTTTCTGGCGATGCAACGCAGCTTGGGCAAAACCGTATTAATGGTCAGCCACGATATTGATGAAGCGATCAAGCTTGGCGATCTGATTGCGGTATTTCGCCAGGGACGCATCGTTCAATGTGCAACGGCGGACGAAATTCTCGCCAATCCGGCAGATGATTTTGTTGCCAGCTTTGTGGGACAAGATAGAACCCTGAAACGGCTACTACTAGTACAGGCGAGTCAGGTTGCTGGAATAAAACAAACCTTGACCGCCACACTCGACTCCACACTTTCGACCATCTTTGGGGTCATGGATGACAATGATTTGCTGCATCTAACCGTGGTCGACAAGCAAGGCTTACCGCTGGGATACATCCGCCGCAGAGATGCAAAAATCGGAAAAGGCACTTGCCAGGATCATCTGCTACCAATCCCGATTACCTCATTGGCAGACGACAATCTGCGTGTCGTGTTATCACGGCTGTACGAACACAATATGACCTGGATGCCAGTAGTGGATGCACAGGGGTGCTACAGCGGTGAAGTCTCACAAGACTATATTGCCGACTATCTGAATTCAGGGATCACCTCGACCCCCCCTATCGATTTGATTCCTGCAGACAAAGAGCCGGCGGCTAATGTCGCACAGGCCGCCCCCACCCATAACTAAGTGTGCTGTCGTACAGACGCTACACGCGCAGACGAACAGTGTTGAAACACTGATGACGCGTAGCTCTGTACGCCATCAGTGCGGTATAGCAATGCCATGAATACAGGGAGCAAACGCCCCCTGTGCCATCAAAGCCAATAGTAGGACCAGCCATGGGAAGCAAACCATCATGAAGATTCCTAGCACGGACGAGATCAAGGGCCGGTGGGCGCAGCACATCGGTGCAGCAAAGGTTGCGTGGGGCGAATTAACCGAGGATGAAATTCTCAAAACCGACGGACACTTACAGAAGCTATCTGGCATGGTGCAAGAACGTTATGCCATTACCCGAGATGCGGCGGATCAACAGGTTAAAAACTTTTTCAAAAAACACAAAGTGCAGTAACCGCGGATCAATGACCGGCAAGCTGGCCGGGCCATTATTAAGGAGAAGACCATGAGCTTAGGCACCATACTACTGATCGTGCTGATATTGATGTTAATCGGCGTTTTTCCATCCTGGCCACATAGCAGAAACTGGGGTTATTTCCCGAGTGGTGGCTTGGGGTTGATTTTGATTATCGTGATTGTATTGCTGGTGCTTGGACGGCTTTAGAGGATTCTGTATCGGCTGCTGACCGCCTCTTTTCTTACTTATATCCGCGTCAAAGTCTCTCTTTAATTTCAGAACAAAGGCAAGGAGTTTAAAGTCATTGAAGTATGGCGAGCAGCGATAGCAACCAGCATACTCAACAGGAAGTCTTAGTGCCTCCTATTGCGGGTCGCCATAAAGGAAACCGTGCCAACAATGACTCATTTTTCTCGCTCACTAACCAAAAGTCTGACTGTCATCGTGGGGGGCTACTTATGGCTCCCCACACTTAATTCAGACACCCTGACATTTTTGTTGTTTGCTCAACACAGCCAAGGGATCACCAGGGTGGCGCGCTATTCAATCCCGAGCGCCAACGCACGATCTGCCATAGAACCGCCGCTGATCAGAATCACCCACCCCAGTAATAATTTACGCCTTCAACACCGTAATCTTTCTGCCTTCCTCACCCAGAATTAGCGCGGCAACAACCAACGCTTAACCCGCCAGGCCATAATCCTGTCAGCACCAGGCTTCTAGATAAAATCCAGTCCTGCAGCCACGCCATACTCAATCAGACTCGACAATTGGCGCTCAAACGAGTAACCATCTTGTATACTATTTTCCATAGTTTCCCTCTGTTTTGCATAGCGAGAAGCCCTGATGCATTCGCCCACAACTCAAGAACCAACATGACGCAAAGCCCTCATTCTCGTCTGCGCATCTTAGACGCCGCTGAGCAATTGTTTTCTGAACGAGGCTATGATGCGGTTACGGTTAGAAATATTACGGATACGGCCGGAGTTAGACTGGGTCTGTTGGCCTATCATTTTGAAACCAAAGACCGGCTATTCGAAGCAGTCATCAGCCGCCGGGTTGCAGAACTCAATACACGCCGCTTAAAAGCACTGGCAGACTGCCAGCAACACAGCCCCCCGTCGATTCGTGCACTGCTTGAAGCCTTTATTCGTCCCTATTATGAGTTGGCATCGAGCCAAGACCGAGGCTGGCAGGCCTATACCAAGCTGATTGCTCAGATTTCCCATGTGGAGCAACACATGCCATTACTCAAACGCTATCTCGACCCGGTGGGATTGCAATTTATCGATGCCATACAACAGTATTTTTGCGGATGTAGTCGCGATCAAGCAGTGCGCGGCTTTATTTTGACCGCAGCCGCAATGGTGGGCGTATTTGCCCGGCCATCGCGCATCGAAAACCTGGCCGATGGCACCCTTTCCGGCTCAGACCTGCATGATTTGTATGCTTCATTGGTTGATTTTGCCGAAGTAGGTATAACCGCGGTATGTACCCCCGCATCCAGGCTGTGGCTTTAAGGGTTGCTAGCTCAGGCCATTGAACACCAGGCTTGCAGAAACTAGCCATAACAGCAAAGCACTCGCGCGATGGACATGGCCCAACTGTTGGGTAAATTTTCCCATTACGCGCGGATGCCCTACGGCAGAAGCTACGGCACAATCCCATCCCAGTACGGCAAAAAACATCCAAGAACCACAGCCGATCTGCCAACCCAGTGACGTATTGCGTCCCACCATCAGGGTAAACAACGCCAGATAGAATAGTGCATTTTTAGGGTTCAGCATTCCAGAAAGGAATCCTGTCACTAGCAAGCGACGGGCAGAGATGTATTCTGCTGATGGGCGCTGTCGCTGAGTCGCATCGATAACCAGCACCGGCTTGCCAGCCTGCCAGAAACGTAGTCCAAGCCAGGCCAGATAAGCGCAACCACTCCAATAGAGCAGAGCATAAGCCAGCGGTTGATCACGCAACAAGGTAAAACCAGAAATCGCCGCCAGAATAAATACCCCGTTAGCCAGTGCAATTCCCAGGCTCGCCACTGCGGCGGCTTTTTTCCCTTGAACCAAGGCGTAACGCACAACCAAGAAGAAATCGGGGCCAGGACTTAATAAAGTTAGAAAATGCGCCCCAGCGATCAGCGCAAACCGATGCAAATCCACACCTACCTCGCAATGGATGAATCAGAAAGGAGGCAGTATCTACTTTGGCGCTGCTGAAATATTGCAAAAAAGTGCGCTTTAGCGTTGTTGAGAACCCAGGTATTGGCGTGGAGTAACCGCAACCCGCTGCTTAAACGCGTGCTGAAAATGGCTCTGATCCGAAAAGCCTAGTGACTGAGCGGTCTCGGCCAGGCTGACACCCGCGCGCAATAGCCTACGCGCCCGGTTGATACGACAATCCAGTTGAAACGCGTGCGGCGTCATGCCGGTGTTAGCGTGAAACGCACGAATAAAATGAAAGCGACTCAGGCCAACGGCTGCAGCCAGTTGACCTATGGGCCACACAGCCTCACATTGTTGATCCAGGCGCTGTTGAATCTCAGGCAACCATTCAGGTCGCGCTTCAGCAGGCTCTGGAGCACGCATCACCAGCAGTTGACCAACAAAATCGATCAACAGGCTTTCTTTATGCTCACATTCAAGGGGCGCAAATAAATCAGCACTCAGCTGTGACAACGCCCCATAACCGCCGGCCTTATCTTGCCAACTAAGCGGATCGAGCGTGATGCGAGGGACGCTAGACGGCGACTCAGACAGCAGATCCAGCACCCATTGCTCTTCCAGATACAGCATCTGATAGCTCCACTCCCCATCGCGATCAGGATTACAGGAATGCACCCGATGCGGGGGGATGAGCACCACGTCGCCGGCAGTCAGGCGAACCGGTTGGGCGCACTCAATCGACAGCGTCGTGTGCCCCGCGTCCACCGCACCGATAGACAAGGTGGGGTGAGAATGAGGCCGATAACAGGCACGGCTATGCTGCGCCCTGCGGCACTCAACAAACGGCAACGCCGGATCATGCCAAAAAACCTGAGTCATACCCATCGCAGCAAAAGAAAAGATCAAATGATTATGCGGCACCACCCAACTCGTCTCAAGGAAAAAACTGACCCTACCCCGCTGATGCGCGTGATTGATCCTCCGTGAAACCCAGAACAAACCAGACTATGGTAAAGACACAGCCTCTGTACGGCATATCACGAGCAATCCTTCTTGGAGCAGGCGCAGGAAGGTCTAAGACGACGATGGTTTCCCAGATAAAAGGTGAGACAAAACATGGGTACGATTTGCATCGCCAGTTCTCAAAACCCAAATGCAGGGGATGCCGTTACTGAATTGGCCAGCCAATTGGGGGATCAGCATTATGCCCTGGTAGCCTTTTTTTGTGGCGACCGTTACGACTTTCAGCGCCTGTCACAAAAGCTGCGCCAGCTGATTGCGTTGCCGACGGCGTTAATTGGCTGTACCAGTGCCGGGGAGATCGGTTTATACGGTTATCAAAATCAATCGCTGGTGGCTATAGGGCTACCTGCCGACGATTTTTCCGTTGCCACCGAAGTACTACCAAATTTGACCGAATTCCAAATTGCAGATTGCCAGCGGCGCATTGCGGCAACCTTGCAACAGTCGATACAACAGAGTGGAGCGCGTGGTTTTGATCAGTCCTTGGCCTTTTTGCTGATTGATGGTTTATCAATGCGCGAAGAAGTGGTTGGCCGTACGGTGCAATTAACCTTGGGAGCGATTCCACTGATTGGGGGGTCAGCCGGTGATTCGCTGCAATTTAACCAAACCCTGGTGTTCCACGATGGGCAGGTACTCAGTAATGCAGCCGTGTTGGCCATTATCAGCACCAGGCTGCAGTTTAAAATCCTCAAAATTCAGCATTTTGAGCGCACTGCCACCCGCATGGTGGTCACAGCCGCCACACCACAAAAGCGCATTGTCTCTGAAATTAACGGCTGCCCGGCGGCGATCGAATATGCACGGATTGTCGGCATTCCCACCAACCAGCTGACTCCGCTGGCGTTTGCGGCCTATCCAGTGCTGGTACGGATTGGTGGCCATGAGTATGTACGTTCGATTCAGAAGGTTAATCCAGATCATAGCCTGCGTTTCTATTGCGCCATTGATGAGGGCATTGTGCTGTCTCGGGCACAAGGAATTGATGCTATCGCCAGCCTGCAACACGCGCTGGCAGCGGCAGCAACCGAAATCGGCCCCATTCAGGCGGTGCTGGCCTGTGACTGCATTCTGCGCAATCTGGAATTTCGCCAGCATGGTCAGTTCGAGACCATCTCAAAAATACTCATAGAGCACCATGTAGCGGGGTTTTCTTCTTTTGGCGAAATGCATCTTGGCGTTCACATTAACCAAACCTTCACCGGTGTGGCCTTTGGTCTGCCCGAAAACCTGACAGGCTCCCCGCAACCTTGATTCATCGAGAAAGATGCCCGATGTCTAAGCCACAACTGCCTTCTGAGCAAGCACCGCTCATCTTTGACCGAACCAATCTGGAAGGCGAGATCGCGCGCTGGGAAAAAATAATCCGGGTACTGATGACCCGGGTTGAACAGGGCATGGAACAACAAGATTCAGACTACAGTTTTTTTCAAATGTCGGTATTGCTGGATCAACAAGTACGCGAGCGCACACGCCAATTGGACCAGACCCTACTGGCGCTGCAGCATAGCAACGCGGCTCTGGAATACGAGAAACACGAGGTTGAAGCTGCGCAGATACGTTTGAACGAGGCGATTGATAGTAGTTCTGATGGCTTTGCCTTGTTCGACGCCGCAGATTGCCTACTGATGGCCAACACCGAATTCGCCTTACTGTGGTCTGCAAGCGGAACGCACCAGCCTTACGCCAAAGGCACCGCCTTCGCCAGCATCATCAATACAATCGCAAGCCAGAGCGTTAACCCTTCCTGGACGGTTCGGTGGCGCGAGACCCATGCACAAAGCCTGGCAGGCCAAGCTGCGGTTGCAGAACTGATGATTCGCGACGGCTATTGGATCCGGATTTCTGAACGCCCCACGTCAGAAGGCGGCGTCGTGGGGACCTATGCAGATATCAGCGAAATCAAGCAAAGGGAAACACAACGGCGCGAGCAAGAGCTAGCCCAACAGGCAGTCCTACTGCAAATCACGCTGGATAACCTCACCCAGGGGGTGGTGGTGTTTGATGCCAATGGTCAGCTACAGGGATGGAACCAACGCATGCTGGCGATGCTAGATTTAACCGCAAACAGCATACACAGAGGGATGGCTCGATCGGCATTGCCTTCTCTATTAGCCGACGGCCCATCTCAGCAGGAGCAACTCATGCCAGATGGCCGCACGCTGAGTCTCTGGCGCGCCCCCATGCCAGATGGTGGCGCGCTGATGACGCTGGCTGATATCTCGAAACGCCGGCAACAAGAAATCCAGATTCAAGGGCTATTAGATGAGCTGCAAGCCATCTTCGAAAATGCCTATGTCGGAATTGTCCATCTAAAAGACCGGGTGTTCGTCAACTGCAACAGCCAGATGGCCAAAATGTTCGGTTGGGAATCACCTCAAGAGCTGATTGGCCAAGCTTCAGAACGCATCTATGCCAACCATGAAGATTGGGAAATGGACGGCTATCTGGCCAAGTCAGAATTACACGGCAGCGGCCATAGCGACCGTGAGATTCTGATGATGCGCAAAGATCGCCAGCCCATCTGGTGCCGCCGAAGTGGCCGTTATCTAGATCCATCCAATTACAAAGCCGGCACCATCTGGGTGTTTACCGATATATCACAAAGCAAAGCACAAGAATCGCAGTTGCTATTGGCGCGCACCGTATTTGAAAACAGTATGGAAGCCTTCTTGGTTTCTGATAAACATGGCAAGGTGATGGATGTTAACCAGGCATTTTGTAATATCACCGGCTTTCAGGCCAGCGAGGTGATCGGCACCACGACAACCCTATTGCCATCGCAATTCTATTCTGCCAAGCAAAACAAAACGCTGTACAACAACCTGCTGGTTGAGAAGGCTTGGCATGGCGAAGTCACCGATCAAAAAAAGAACGGAGAAGCGTTTCCTGAGTGGCGCTCGATTTCAACCGTAACCGATGAGTGCGGTGAAATCATCAACTTCATCCACTCTTTTAAGGACATCTCCGAACGAAAAGCCGCTGAAGAAAAAATTCAGTTTCTGGCCTATCACGATGTACTCACAGCCTTGCCAAATCGATTGCTGCTGCGTGATCGATTTGGTCAAGCATTGGAACAAATCAAACGCACAAAACGATCGCTGGCATTTATGTTTCTTGATCTGGATGAATTCAAGCGGATTAATGATTCAGTCGGCCACCGGATTGGCGATGAACTATTGCTCGCCGTGGTAGACCGCCTGAAAGATTGCCTCAGAGCAAGCGATACGGTCAGTCGCCAAGGGGGAGATGAATTCATTGTGCTATTACCCGATATCCGCAGTATGAATGCAGCCAACCTGATAGCCGGAAAAATATGCAGCGCCTTGGCCCAGCCGTTTCAGGTTGGCAATCGCTGGCTCAATACCTCAGTATCAATCGGCATCGCAATCGCCCCGGATGATGGCACTGATTTTGATCAGCTATTGCAAAAAGCTGACACTGCGATGTATCACGCCAAAGACCACGGGCATGGCGGCTTTAGCTTCTTCCGCCAAGAAATGAATGACAATGCAATGCGTCGTTATAATTTGGTAAACAGCCTGCATCGCGCCTTAAGCAATAACCAGTTTTTACTACACTATCAGCCACAGACCTCAATTCGCGACAATCGACTGCAAGGCAGTGAGGCGCTACTGCGTTGGCTCCAGCCTGATGGTTCATTCATCAGTCCGGTGGATTTTATTCCAATAGCCGAAGAAACCGGCTTGATTGTCCCGATTGGCGAATGGGTGCTACATCAGGCATGTATCCAAGCCAGAAAATGGTCAGATTGTGGGGTGCCGGCAAAAATCGCCGTCAATGTCTCGGGGATTCAGGTCTACCGCACCGACATCCCCGCCTTGCTCGCCAGATGTGCCCACGATGCGGGGATATCACCGGACCTGATCGAAATTGAGCTAACAGAATCGACCCTGATGCAAGATAGCGAAGCCATCTGCGAAGTCATCGGCGCAATCAAATCACTGGGCAGTACGGTAGCAATTGATGATTTTGGCACCGGGTATTCAAGTCTGGCCTATCTGAGCCGCTTTCATGTAGACAAACTGAAGATCGACCGTTCATTCATTACCGGTTCAGACACCAATGAAGAGGACAGCACCATTGTGCAAATGGTGACCCAGATGGCACATGCGCTTAAATTACACGCCGTTGCCGAAGGGGTAGAAACCCGAACGCAACTGACGCGGCTGCGCCACTGCGGTTGCGACGTTGCACAAGGATTTCTGGTGAGTCGTCCGCTAAGTGCCATCCATTTTGAGCATTTTGTGCAAAACTGGCCAAGCAAGCTTTGCTAAAGCGAAGAGGCCTTAAGTGCTGTGCTCCCTGTTGGTCCACGTCTCCCGCATAACACGAACCTTAGTTCGATTGTGAAGGGGCGGCAGCGCAGACTACAATAGCCAATCTCTTACCTCTCGGAATCGGCCGCCCCTCCCCAATGCTTGTAGAACAACGCCATCAATACATCCTGGCACAAGTGGCTAAAAGCGGCGCATTGTCGGTGTCCGATTTGGTACGTGAGCTGAGTGTCTCTCGCGAGACCATCCGCCGTGATTTGAGTACGCTCGCTTCACGCGGTCTGCTGGTCACTACGCACGGCGGCGCACTGTCGTGCGAGCAGCGCGAACCCGATCTAGATACACGCGAATGCGTGAATGCCGATGCCAAGCGGGTGATCGGAGAACGAGCGGCACAATTGGTACCTGATGGTGCGTCGCTGATCATCGACTCTGGCAGCACCACCCTGGCGCTGGCACGCGCATTGGCCGAGCGGCATCAACTGACGGTGTATACCAACGATTTGCGCATTGCCTTGCTACTGGGGCGGCGCAATGACAACCGTGTGACGCTACTGGGTGGAGAGTTGTCAGCGATTGAAGATGCGACTTTCGGTCTGGATACTATTCAGCAGTTATCTCAGTACCATGTGGATTTTGCGCTAGTCGGCGCTGGCGCAATTTCTCCAGACGCATTTCTAACGGATTATTCGCGCATGGCAGCAGAGGTTCGCAGTCGGATGATTGCCGCCGCAAATTTGGTGATCGTCATGGCTGACCACTCGAAATTTGGGCGCATTACTCCTGTGCGCATTAATGGCTTTGAAGCGGCGCGTTATCTAGTGACCGAGCGCGCACCAGAGCGCGCGCTCGCAAAGGCAATCCGCGCGCGCGGACCGGAAATCATCGTTGCTTGACGGTTTTGTTGTCGCTATTTGACCCGTAGTCCCAGTCGCTCCTGCACGCGCCCGATCGCTGCCACGACGTTATAGAGTTCATGCTCATCAATCGCCCCAATACAGCCGACACGAAAGGTTTCCTCGTCGGTCAACTTGCCGGGATACAACACATAGCCCTCTGCGCGCACCTGTTCATAGAACACGGGAAAGGACCACGCCGGATCTTTTGGCGCATGAAAGGTGACAATCACGGGTGCCTGAACCTCGGGACACAAATAAGGTTTGAAACCAAGCTGTTGCATTTGCTCGATCAATATCTGGCAATTGCGACGATAGCGAGCCAGCCGTGCAGCTTGACCACCTTGCGCAAAATACTGTTCAAGCGCCGCGCAGAGCGCAGCCAGGACATGAGTTGGTGGCGTAAACCGCCATTGCGTAGTTCGCTGCAGATACGCGTACTGGTCATACAGATCCAGGGCCAGCGATGGCGAGCGTCCTTGGCACTGTGCTAGCAGGCTGCGACGCACGATCACAAAGCCCATACCCGGCACCCCTTCAAGACATTTCCCACTGGCTGACACCAGCGCGTCGATCCCCCCCAGGCGCAAATCAATTGGCAGCGCGCCAAACGAGCTCATAGCATCGACAATCAGCCGCTTATCATACTGTTTGCAGACTGAGGCAATTTCATCAAGCGGGTTCAATAAGCCCACACTGGTTTCCAAGTGGACTTGGGCAACATGGGTAATGCGTGCATCGTGACTAAACACTTCGGCGAGTTGCACGGCACTGACCACTTGATCTGCGCGCAACGCCAGCTCAACCACCGCAATCCCCAGTCGTTGCAAAATGCTGATCATGCGTGCGCAGTACGCACCATTGTTCAGCACCAGAACGCAGCTCTCTCTCGGAATCAAGCTGCCAAGGGCAGCTTCGACCGAAAAAGTACCACTGCCTTGCATTGGTACACAGACATAGTCCTCAGTACCATGCACGATCTGCAGCAAGTCATGGCACACCGAGCGCGTCATGCGATTGAAAGCCGTATCCCAGGAACCCCAATCACGCAACATAGCCTGACGAGTCGCCGCTGAAGTGGTCAGTGGCCCCGGGGTGAGCAAGATTGGATCGTTACCAATAATCACATTACCTCCCTGTTGAATAGATGCGCTTTTCTGCGCAGATTCCCGCCGTATTTCGTAGACAGAGTTTAGACTCGTGACGCATTTTGTGTGTATTTTTTTGGCAATTTGTGGTTTTTTTTGGAAAAGTTCGAAACTGTCATGGTTCTGTCATTTGAGTCTGCAATTCTTGCCCTACCCGTTTGAACGCAGCTGGAGAAGTAACGCAGGACTTCATGTCATAACGGGGAAAAAGCTAAGCCGCTGCGGCTTAGCCGTCGTTCAATTTCAACAGGATCTGGCTTGCCTGATCGTTAGCAATGGACATTTTGGAGAGCGTGACATGATAAAGACGAATCTGAATCGCACTGCGGCATCCCTAGTGCAAAAGCTGTTGCCAGTCTTGGTGGCAGCAGCCACGTTGAGCGGACTGGCGTCACCTGCATTCGCAGGAAACGAGGTGGTGTTATACAGCGCCGACGGACTGGAAAATCTCTACCGAGAGGTGCTTCCAACGTTTGAACAACGCGAAGGGGTAAAGGTCAATATTGTCACCGCCGGCAGTGGTGAAGTCGTCAATCGCGCAAATATCGAAAAAGATTCTCCCAAGGCGGATGTAATTGTCACGCTGCCGCCATTCATCCAGCAAGCGCGCCAAAATGGCTTATTGCAGTCGTATCGAAGCAGCAATGCCCAACATGTGCCAGCGATCGCCAAGGCGGCCGATGGAACCTGGGCCACCTTCGTAAATAACTATTTTTCGTTTGCCATCAATCCTGCAGTCGTCACGCATCCACCCAAAACACTGACCGACCTGCTGCGAGCCGAATATAAAGGGAAAATCGCCTATTCGAACCCAGCCACCGCCGGAGATGGGATGGCGGTCGTGATCTTGGCAACTTCATTGTTGGGTGAAGATAAAGGATTCGCCTATTTGAAGAGCCTGGAACCAAGCGCCAAATTCCACACCAAGGGAACCGGTTACTTGGATGTCTTACTATCGCGTAACGAAATTGCGCTGGCCAACGGCGATTTACAGATGGACCTAGACGACGCAGCCAATGGTGGCCTGTCGATCAAGCCAATCTTTCTGGCCGCACACACGGGCGCTAAACCCACTACATTCCAGTTGCCCTACGCCATTGGCCTGATCAAGAACGCTCCAAATCAAGCCAAGGGCAAGAAGCTGATTGATTACCTGATGTCCACTGCAGTGCAGTCAAAAGTCCCCAATATCTTTGGCATCCCAGGGCGCACTGATGTGCCATTAACCGGCAAAAACGGCATGGCGGTGCAGCAAGCAATTGCCGGTGTCAAGTTGATCACAGTGGATTGGGACCAGGTCATGGCAAAAAAGGCAGCTTGGACCAAACGTTGGGAAAAACAGGTGATTGGCGATTCTGGCAAACCACTGACCGTGGTTAAACCTGCGCAATAGATCACCCAAGCTAACGTGGGAAGGAAATCCCCAGTGAATATGGCAAATATTTCTTTACCCCGTATGCAAGGCCAGGAGGCTGCATTGGATGCAGCCCTCCCCGACCCAAGCAATGGGGTATGCATCGAGAATCTGACTGTACGTTTCGGCACACACACCGTGCTTGATGATCTGTCGCTGACAATCAAGCGAGGCGAATTCTTAACGGTGCTAGGCCGCAGTGGTTGTGGCAAGACCACGCTACTGCGCTTCATCGCTGGATTTATCAAAGAGGAGGGGCTCATCGGTAACCTGACCGTTGCTGGCCGAAACCTAACGCAGGTACCAACGCATCAACGCAACATCGGACTACTGTTTCAAAACTATGCACTGTTCCCGCATTTAACCGTATTTGAAAACGTCGCTTTTGGTCTGCGGGCGCGGCGCAGGCCAAACCGAGAAATTCACCAACGCGTCGGCGATGCGCTAAAGATGGTACAGCTTGCTGACGAGGCAAGCGCCATGCCAGCGCAATTGTCTGGCGGTATGCAGCAACGCGCGGCGCTCGCACGCGCGCTGGTTATCGAACCTGACGTGCTTTTGCTAGATGAACCGCTATCTGCATTAGACGCCAATCTGTGCGCGGCAGTACGCACAGAACTGAAAGCGCTGCACGAACGTCTGCCAAATTTGACCATCATCTGTGTAACCCACGATCAAGACGATGCCTTAGTGCTATCTGATCGCACCTTATTGATGCGCGATGGGCATATCGCCCAGCTCGGAACACCACAGCAGCTGTATGACACGCCAAACGATAGCTATGTGGCGCGCTATCTGGGCACGGCCAATTTACTGGCACCCGAGCTAGTGTTTGCGCAGGGAGACGCACGGCGACAGATTCGTGATCGTGTTGCCTGTCTACGCCCCGAGATGCTACGCATCACGCCTCCCGGAAAGGGGCAATTACAGGGAACGGTTGTGTCGGTCGAATGGTATGGGGCGGTCATGTCGCTGTCGGTCGCGCTGGACGCAGAACCGCATGATCGACTGCAAGTCTCGGTGTCGCGCGCACAAGCGCAAGGAACCATCCCGCAAAAAGGCGCGCGGGTTTCTCTATCTTACGAGGCGGAACATGTTGTCCTTATCAAACCCTGAGCCATCTAAAGCCATCACGGCGCCGAGCAGAGCGTGCGCTGACCAACATCGCGTGGCTGCGCGTCGGCGCGAAACGATGGCGCAAGGACAACTATGGTTGCTGACAGTACTGGTACTCGGTCCCCTCGTGATTTATCCGCTGGCGCGCTTACTGTTACTGAGTCTGAGCGGGCCCCAAGGTTTAAGCCTGCAGTACTATGTGGCCTTTTTCCAGAATCCACAAAGCCGTGGGGTATTGGTGACCACCTTGTGGATTCTAATCGCCAGTGCCAGTCTGGCCTCGGTGCTCGGGGTTCTATTGGCTGCGCTGCTGTTTTTCAAACCATTTGCGGGCGCACGGCTGGTGACGCGGTTCTTGGAACTGTATGTTGCCTTCCCTTCCTTCTTAATCGCCTTCACGCTGATTTTTCTTTATGGCTCGCAAGGTTCAGTCAGTATCAGTTTACAGCGGCTGTTTCATTTATCTGCTCCACCGTTTGATTTCTTGTTCGGCGCAGGTGGGATCATTCTGGCTGAAGTGGTGTTCTATGCACCCTTTGTCGTGCGTCCTACGCTGGCATCATTCGAACAACTCGATCTGCATCTGATTGAAGCCGCGCGCAGTTTGGGGGCACGCCACTTGATGGTGGCATTCAGAGTCATTCTTCCCCTTGCCTGGCCGGGTATCGCGGCAGGCACCCTATTGTGTTTTTTGCTGACCTTAAATGAGTTCGGCATTTTGCTGGTGTTAGGCAGTGCACAATTGATCACGCTGCCAGTGGCGATTTACAGCTCGGCGACCGTCGACCTGGACCTGCCGTCTGCAGCAGCCGGAGCCGTGGTCATGCTAGCGTTATCGCTTGTGCTGTATGCCTTGTATCGCCATGTGCAACGCTATCAGCTTGCAGGAGCCCATTGATGTCACCTGATCTACTGACGAATCGCATTGCAAGCTCCGTGTGGAGCCAGGGACGTCGCAAGCTGGCACGCCTAGCTGACACCCTATTGCTCATGTTAGCGGGGCTGCTCTGTTTCTGGCTGTTTGTACTCCCGGTGATTGTGGTGGCGTTGTCCAGCGTGGCGAGCCACTGGTCAGGCAGTATCTTGCCGGATGGGCTGAGCCTGCGCTGGTTTGAGCAACTGCAATCAAGCGATTTCAACGCGCTATTAACCAGCCTGAGAATCGGCATCACAGTAGCGCTGCTCGGCACCGGGCTCGGCCTGTGGTTTGCACTAGCGCTTGAGGGGCGAGACCGACGTGGATTCGGTGTGGTGGTCGATCTATTAACGATGTTGCCCAATGGGGTGCCAAGCGTAGTGCTTGGCCTAGCAGTACTGATTGCCTATCACAAGCCACCATTCGATTTATCAAGCTCGGCAGCGATTGTGGTGCTGGTGCAACTGGCGCTGGTGTTGCCGTTTTGCTACCGCTTGGCCGCTGCCGCCTTGAGTCCAGAATTAACCGTGTTGCGTGAGGCGGCTGCCAGTCAAGGCGCGGCGCCACTACGGGTGCTGTTACGCGTGGTATTGCCGCACATTCTGCCCGCACTCCGTACCAGTCTGGCGCTGGGGTTCGCACTCTCGATGGGCGAGTTGGGCGCAACCTTGATCGTCTATCCCCCCGGATTTGCCACGGTTCCGATTGTCGTCGTGGGTCAAGTGGAGCGCGGCTATTATCTGCCCGCTTCAGCACTATCACTGATTTTGCTGTTACTAGCGCTGATGGCCCTGCTACTGATTGCCGTACGCGGTCCTGCGCGCAACCGCAACTAAGGGCGGCGTCGTGCCACGTAGGTACGCCATAACAGTCAGTGCTTTCTTCTAACTTGCTTATGCTTAATGCGGTCAATAGATCACTATGGAAAACTCCAGAGATACCCATTTCAGCGCCAATGGCCGCGACTATCGCTTGCCAAGCACCCCGACCGTCGTTGTGTGTGTCGACGGCTGCCAATACCAATACCTGGAAGCAGCCGCCGCTGCGGGGGTGGCTCCCTTCATCGCACGCCTGTTAGCTGGCGCGTCAGCTTTCAAGGGAAACTGCGTGATTCCGTCCTTCACCAATCCCAATAATCTGTCCATCGTCTGCGGGGTTCCGCCCGTAGTGCATGGCATCTGTGGCAATTACTTTTGGGACGAGACCGCCAACCAGGGAAAGGGAGCAGAAGTCATGATGAATGACCCCTGCTATTTGCGTGCCGGGACCCTGCTGGCCGCTGCGGCGGAGGCTGGCGCGGCAGTGGCCGTGATCACAGCTAAAGACAAATTGCGCCGCCTGCTTGGTTGGCAATTGCAAGGCATCTGTTTTTCAGCCGAAACCGCCAACACGGCAACCCTGGCGGAAAACGGTGTGGACCAGCTATTGGATCTGGTAGGACTGCCACAGCCGTCAGTCTATAGCGCTGAATTATCTGAATTTGTGTTTGCTGCAGGCGTCCGCCTGGCCGAAACCCGCAAACTCGATTTGATGTATTTATCCACCACCGATTATGTGCAGCATAAATCGGCTCCAGGCAGTGTCGAGGCCAATACGTTCTACGCCATGATGGATCGCTATCTAGCGCGGCTAGATCAACTAGGCTGGGCCATAGGATTAACGGCAGACCATGGCATGAACGCCAAGCACGACCCACTCAGCGGCGAACCAAATGTGATCTATTTGCAGGATGTGCTGGATCGCTGGCTGGGTAGCGCGCGCGCACGGGTCATTTTACCGATTACGGACCCCTATGTAGCACACCACGGCGCGCTGGGATCCTATGCCACGATCTATCTGCCAGAGGGTGGAGACACGGCGGCCATCATCGCTCGGCTGAGTACGCTTGATGGCATCGAACTGGTGCTCGATAACCCTAGCGCTTGCGCACGCTTCGAACTACCCAATGATCGCGTCGGCGATATTGTCATCATCAGCCAAAAGCACGTGGTGCTGGGTTCCCGGCGCGAGCAACACGATCTGTCAGGATTGACGGTGCCACTGCGATCACACGGTGGGCTCTCCGAACAAGAGGTGCCGCTGATTTTTAACCGACGCATCGTTGGAGCGCTCCCGTCGGATCCCTTACGTAATTTCGACATTTTTTCACTGGCATTGAATCAGTTGGAGCCGCGATGACTCAAGCAGCACAGGATCATATTGCCTTTCAAACGCACGCGATGCGTCTGTGCGGCAAACCTGCCCAGCGCGCACGCACTTTAGATGTGTTTGACCCCTATAGCGGTCTGCGCGTTGGCACGGTACCGATGGCCAGCAGCGACGATGTGCGCGCCGCCTTCGACTACGCGGCCGCCTATCAACCCCGTTTGTCGCGTTATGAACGCGCACAGATTCTCAATCGCACCGGCCAATTGCTGCGCGCACGCGCCGAAGAGGCGTCGGATTTAATTTCGCTTGAATCGGGTCTGTCCAAACAAGATTCTCGCTACGAGATCGGACGCGTGTCCGATGTCCTGGAGTTTGCCGCACTCGAAGCCTTGCGCGACGATAGCCAAAGCTTTGCTTGCGATCTAACGCCGCATGGTCAAAAACGACGCGTCTTCACCCTGCGTCAGCCACTAAACGGCGTGATCGTGGCCATCACACCGTTCAATCACCCAATGAATCAGGTGGCACACAAACTGGCGCCAGCGATTGCCAGCAATAATCGCGTGCTACTCAAACCCTCGGAAAAAGTACCGCTCAGTGCCTTATTCTTGACCGATCTGCTATATGAAGCCGGTTTGCCTGAGCCGATGCTGCAGGTATTGACAGGCAACCCAAGCGAGATTGCTGAAGATCTCATTACTCACCCCTTGACCGAATTGGTGACCTTTACCGGCGGGGTGGCAATCGGCAAGAGGATCGCGCAAATCGCCGGTTATCGTCGCGTGGTGCTGGAACTCGGCGGAAACGATCCGTTAATCGTACTTGAAGATGCCGATCTTGAGCGGGCGACCAACCTGGCCGTACAGGGCTCGTATAAAAACTCAGGGCAACGCTGTACTGCGATCAAGCGCCTGCTGGTACACAGCCGCATTGCCTCTCGGTTTACCGAGTTGCTGGTGGAAAAAACCCGAGCCTGGGGCTATGGCGATCCGTTTGATGACACTTTACAGATGGGAACCGTCATCGATGAAGCGGCGGCGCAACTGTTTAGCACCCGAGTAGCCGCAGCGGTGGCCCAAGGCGCACGCCTACTGATTGGTAACCAGCGCCAAGGTGCACTGTATGCCCCCACCGTGCTGGACCGCGTTACACCACAGATGGATCTAGTGCGCGAGGAAACCTTTGGACCGATCTCGCCAATTCTCACCTTCGATAGCCTGGATGAGGCGATAGCCCTAAGTAACGCCACCCGCTTTGGCCTGTCATCCGGTATCTGCACAAATCGCCAGGACGCGATCACCCGTTTGGTCAACGAGCTGCAAGTCGGAACGGTCAATGTTTGGGAGGTGCCGGGGTATCGCACCGAACAAACACCATTCGGTGGGATCAAGGATTCTGGCTTGGGCTATAAGGAAGGCGTGCAGGAGTCGGTCAAGAATTTTACCCATCTCAAAACATTTTCGCTGCCCTGGGAATAAAGCCATGAGCCTCAACGACGAAGGAGACATCAATCTTGGTCAGCGCCGCCAAATCTGGCAGCAAACCCATATCGACACCGAGACCCAATCGCTATTGGATCAAGATGCACGCTGGTTTTTGCATCAATCCATGTCGACACCCTGCCTGAATGCATTGAATGGCGCAGCAGGTAGTTGGCTCACGGATCTGCAGGGGCGTCGTCTGCTGGATTTCCATGGTAACAGCCTGCACCAGGTTGGCTATGGCCACCCCAAAGTAGTGGCTGCCATCAAACATACCTTGGATACCCTGCCTTTCAGCCCGCGCCGCTATACCAACCAACCCGCAGTAGACCTAGCGCGGCGCTTGTGTCAGGCAGCGCCCATACCCAATGCCAAGCTACTGTTGGCCCCTGGCGGTAGCTCGGCAATCGGCATGGCGCTGAAGCTGGCACGACTGGTGAGTGGTAAATTCAAAACCATCTCAATGTGGGACAGCTTTCACGGTGCCTCGCTGGATGCGATTTCACTGGGGGGAGAGTCGGTATTCCGCAAAAATATTGGTCCCCTGCTGCCTGGTAGTGAACATGTTCCCCCTTACGATCCGGGCCACTGCGTGTTTGGTTGCCAAGGGGAATGCGCCTTACGCTGTATCGACTACGTCGAGTATTGTCTGGAGAAAGAAGGGGATGTGGCTGCGGTAGTAGTCGAGACCATTCGCTCTACCGATGTGCAGATTCCGCCACTCGCGTATTTTCAGCGTTTGCGTAGCGCCTGTGACCGTCATGGCGCATTGCTGATTCTGGATGAAATTCCTATTGCACTGGGTCGTACCGGTTATCTGTTTGCGGTGGAGCGTTACGCAATTGAACCGGACATGATCGTGATTGGCAAAGGGCTGGGCGGAGGTGTATTCCCGCTGGCAGCGCTCATCGCCCGCGGCGAATTTGATCAAGGGCAGCACATTTCGCTGGGCCACTTCACCCATGAAAAAAGCCCAGTGGCTTGCGCTGCGGCACTGGCGACACTGGAAATCATCGAACAGGAAGGCTTGCTTGAGCGCAGCCGGACCTTGGGTGACCTCGTACTGGCGCGTCTCAATACGCTCGCCACACGTTACCCGATCATCGCCGAAGTCCGGGGCTGTGGCATGTTGTTTGCACTGGAACTGCGTGACTTTGCCGGAGAGCGCGCCAATGACCTGGCAGAAACCATCCTATATCATTGTCTATCCGCCGGATTATCGTTCAAGGTAGGACAGGGCAATGTGCTGGTGCTGGCGCCACCATTGAATATCAGCCTGGACGATCTGGAGTGGGCGTTGGCCTGCTTGGAACAGGCCTTTTCACTATGTACAAATAAATAATATTAGCCAAGAACCCACCTGTAGCTGTCAGGCTTAACTAGCTGCAGCTGCATCTGCGGTTTTTACTAAAAATCCAAAAATGTTTGTTCAACTCAGGACGCGTCCGGTCCCTGCCCCAAGGTTTCCATGACATGGTCAACAAAACAGCGCAATTTAAGTGTCATTTGACGTTCTGCGGCGTAAAGCAAATGGATCGGTCGGGAAGGACCTTCGTATTCGGAGAGGATCTGAATCAAGTCGCCCGACGCGAGGTCTTCGGCAACCGCATGTTCGTAGCCTAATAAAACGCCAAAGCCGTCACGCGCGGCACTACGTAGCGCGCTCCAATCATTCATTCGTAAGCGCCCCTGCACCGGCACCGTCGTTACCTGGCCATTTCGCTGAAAAAACCAGGTCCGACTGAGTTCCGAGCCCCAAGGGGCAAAACCTAAACATTCGTGACGCGCTAGATCAGCGGGTTGCTGCGGCACACCGTGTTGGCGCAGGTAAGCGGGCGCTGCGCAAACCAATAAACGGTAGGCGCAGAGAGGTCGGGCGACGAGCGCCAGGTTCTGGTCGAGCGGGCCAAGCCGCACGACCGCTTCGTAACCTTCGTCGGCCAGATCAATCAGTCGATCAGACAAGGTGAGTTCAACATCGACATCGGGATAGTGATTCAAAAACTGCGTCACCACGGGCACCAAACCGTAGCGCCCGAACACGACTGGGGCATTGATGCGCAAACGCCCTTGCGGCCTAAGCTGCGCCGACTGGGCGAGCATTTCGATCCCGTCTACTTCGGCGAGAACCGATTGACAGGTTTCCAAATACAGGCGGCCGAATTCGGTCAGCGTTTGCTTACGAGTGGTCCGATTCAATAACCGTGTCGCGAGGCGGCGTTCAAGCTCCGCGATATGTTTGGCTACCATTTGCGGCGACATATCAAGTTTTTTCGCTGCGGCAGTGAAAGATCCACAGCGTACGGCCTGTACGAAGACAGCCATACCGTTCAGTCGGTCGAGCATTAACAACCACCAGTTGTAAGAGGAACAAATGTGCGCTCGTTTATCTAGCACTGGAATTCAATTATCGTCAACTCATGGCATCACTATTTTTTAGATGACGCCATAGAACCCCGCTGCTGGCCTGAGTCGGCATCAGGGGAATCGGCCGGGGTTTATCTAGTTCAAACATTGGAGCATGCCATGCTATATGAACTCACTACGCTTGCCTGTGCACCACTCACGACAGAAGCAGTAGCCGCTGCGGCACACGACTGGTTAGCACAAGGTCCAGGCCAGTTACTGGGCGCCTGGCATAGCGAAATCGGTGACCTTTTCCAGGTCAAACTGCTGCGCCAGTTCGACACTGCAGAAGCGCTAGAGGAAGAACGCCAGCGTGCGCTGATGGCTTCAGCGCCATTTGGAATCGCTGACCCCACCATCCGACTGAATATAGAACGCTATGCGCGGTTTCCCTTTCTACCAGAGGTTGAACCAGCGTCATTCGGAAGTTTCTACGAGTTCAGAACCTATTTTCTGAAGCCAGGCGGTCTCACGCCGACCCTAAACAGCTGGCAAGACGCCATCGCGCCAGCGGCCGATTACACAAAACATCTAGTGATCAATATGTACGCGCTGGATGGGCCACCACGCATCACACATATCTGGGGATTTTCCAGCTTGGAAGAGCGCGCTACGCTGCGCGCACGCTATTACGCCAGCGGCCTCTGGCCACCGAAGGGCGGCCCTCAGCAAATCGCGAGAGCAACATCGACGATTTGCATACCGGAACCTTATTCGCCGCTGAGCTGAAGAAATCGGGGTAGACCGTTCTCGATCAACGATATGGCGAGTGGGCGCTTCACAATGAGGAGTAAGACAACTCAGCCGCCACACATCAGCTCTAAATCGTTGCACCCGCTGCGTTTAAAACATAGAATGACGCGATTAATTTAACGTCATACATACAGATACGACATAGTCGTATTGAATGTGCTCATCTATGGACCTCAGCAGCCTATTGGCATCCTTTGCCTCCGCCTTTGATCAGAACAACCGTCTGCTGAGCCTGGATATCGGCACCGACCAGCATTGGGACGGAGTGTTGTTGCCGCAGCAAGTCGAGGGCAGCGAGGCGGTGTCTGATAGCTATCGCTATTTGGTCGACTGCCTGTCACCTGACGCAACGCTCGAACTCAAGCAGTTATTAGGTTTGCCTGCACGCTTGGCGATTCGTGATCAAAACGGTGTCGAAGTGGTACGTACCGGGGTGATCACCTCAGCCGAGGCCAAGGGCAGTGACGGTGGCTTTGCTCGTTACACACTAACCATCGAACCGCCGTTTGCGTTGTTGAAGTTACGCAGCACATCACGGGTGTTCCAAGACCTATCAGTCATCGATATCGTCAAACAGATCCTGGCCGAACATCAGGCAAATAACCCGGTATTTGCCAAGCAACAAACCTTGGAATTTCACCTGTCGGGTCGCTACGAGCCGCGTAGTTACACCCTGCAATACCGCGAATCTGACTATGACTTTATCGTGCGCTTGCTGCATGAAGAGGGTTTAGCTTGGAGGTTTGAGCATGTAGATAGTGATACGCCACTGGTCAAGTTAGTGGTATTTGACGATCCCTACAGCCTGCCACAATCCAGCCAAGAACGGGTGCGCTATCACCGTAGTGATGCGACTGAAACCGAAGACGGTCTGTCTGACTGGCAATCCGCCCGTCAGGTGGTCCCCGGTAAAGTCAGTATTGCCAGCTATGACTATAAAGCTAGTTCAAGTAATACCAGCTTTGACCAAACTGCAGTCGAACAGGGTAACAGCGGCAACGCCGCACAAAGCACCTTAGAACAATACGATGCGCCGGGCCTGTACTACGCCAGTGATGCCGACAGCCTGTCGCACTACGCACGACTACGGCAACAAGCCAACGATGCCCAAGCCAAAAGCTTTCAAGGGACCGGCACGGCACGTGGTCTGATCGCTGGGCAATGGTTTCGTTTGGAAGACCATCCCGCACATGAAAACGACAGTGCGGAACAGCGTGAATTCGTGGTAACCAAACAAAGCTTCAGCGCCAGCAATAACTTACCGTCAGGGTTGAAGAGCGGTTTGCCGCAAAGCCTGCTGGCTAGCAACGATAGCAGCGCCCCGTATACCAGCAGTTTCTCGGCTCAACGCCGTGGGATTGCACTGACCCCAAGCTACGCCAACACCGCTCTAGCCAAACCCAGTTCAAACGGAGTGCAAACCGCCACCGTCGTCGGCCCTTCGGGTGAAGAAGTCCACACCGATGAACAAGGCCGGATCAAGGTACAGTTTCATTGGCAGCGTACCGACGAACACCCGACCATTGGCGCGAATCTCGATGATAAGTCTTCATGCTGGTTACGGGTAGCCATGCCGAGCGCAGGTCATGCCTGGGGTCATCAATTCATCCCGCGCATCGGCCAAGAAGTGCTGGTCGACTTTATTGAAGGCGATATCGACCGCCCACTGGTGACTGGGGTGCTGTACAACGGCAGCCATGCCACGCCTGACTTTAGTGGCGCAGGATCACTCCCAGCGAATAAAACCCTATCTGGCATCAAAAGCAAAGAACACCAAGGCAGCAGCTACAACGAACTGCTGTTTGACGACACCCAAGGGCAAGTCAGAGCCAAACTATCTAGTGAACACGGCAAGACTCAACTTAATCAAGGGTATTTGATTCAACCCCGAAGCGACGGTAAGGGAAACGCCCGTGGCGAAGGCTTTGAACTCAGAACCGACCAGCACGGCGCGATTCGCGCCGCACATGGCCTGTTACTGACCACCGAAGCGCAAAGCGGTGCCTCCGGAAAACAACTGGCCCGAGATCAAGCGCAAAGCCAACTCGATGCAGCATTGAACCTGAGCCAAAGCCTGGGCCAAACCGCCAGCGGGCAAAACGCCGACTTGATAGAAACCGGCCCCGAACAGATTAGCCCAGACAACACCAAACAAGCCAAAGCCACAACCGGACATCTGCAGCACCACTCAGCAGCATTAAAAGCCTGGGAAAACGGATCCAACACCGCCAAAGACGGCAAGGCTGACCAAGCCGGCCAACAGCCGCTACTGGTAATGAGTGCTCCATCCGGCATCGCCAGCGTCACGCCGCAAAGCCAAACCGTCGCAGCCGGAACCAACCTTGACCTAGTGGCACAGCGCGATACCAACCAGACCACGGGCCGACGCTGGATTCATAACGTTGGCCAGCACCTCAGCCTGTTTGTGCAAGGGGTGAAAGACAAAACCAGCCTCAAGCTGTTCGCGGCTAAGGGCAAGATTCAACTGCAGGCACAGAGCGACAGCATGGAGCTAACGGCAGATAAGGATATCCGCATCACCGCATGCAAAGGCAAGATACAGATCCTGGCGGCACAGCAAATTTTGCTAGCCAGCGGTGGCGGCTATATCAAGTTGGCGGGAGGCAATATCGATATACATTGCCCAGGGGTCGTCAGCGTCAAGGGGGCGAGCCATGCGCTGACCGGCGGCACAAACCTGAATCCGACTTTTCCGGGGTTACCACAACCCGTGGAGCAGGTGCAGTTTAGTCAAAAGCTTGACTGGTCAGAGTTTCCGCACCAATGGCTACCGTTTGACCAAGCCCATAGCGCCCAATCCCTGCTGGCATCGCAAACCGCACATCCGTTACGCGCCTCTGCTGATATGCCGCAAAGCCGGGCCCTCACCTCCAGCCAGCCGGAGAGCGTTCAGCACAGTCTTCAACTGGGGGACGACTGGTCCACCACAGATGAACTCACCGATTTTTCTCTGGCTGAAGAATAAGGACTCGCCATGACGACGGAAAACATCGATTACTACATTGTCAAACCAGGCGATACCCTGGCAACCATCATCGCAAAAACCGGGGTCTCACGCGCGACGCTGGTGAAGTGTAATCACCAGGAAACCATTAAAAAACTGAATGCGGGCGATGTTTTGTATCTGAACCAGCAGACCGCGTTTTCAGTACAGGTGTTATTTCTGGACGCACTGCGCCATCCCATCGAAAACCTGGTCTACCGCATCGAAGTCGACTACAAGAAAATCACCGGTAAAACCCCGAAAAACGGGTTGCTCGATGAGTTCATCACCTTGAACGCACAGTCTAAAATCCAGATTTACATCAAGGATCTGCAGGGCAACTGGCAGCAGATCACTTCTTCAGTGTCCGACTACGGCAAAAAGCTCATCACAGCAGTCAGTCCGTACTTGGTGTTCAAGGACAAGTTACAACCTCACCCGCCCCGCGCACCGACTACGCCAGAACCGCCAAAAACGCAGCCAGCCCCCGTACCCAAAGGGAAACAGCCGCCCCTGCCTGCACCGCCTTCGGGCGAACCGACCCCAAATAACGCGCACGTTAAGAAGCGGAAGGGTAAAGGCAAACATGGGGAGTCGGTGATTCATCTTGGAGTGGATCTGCCGGAAGGCTTTTTGCAATTGTTTACGCATTACAACCCGTTGGCGATTACAAAAGAAGACTGGAATGATACGGCTAAAAACCTAGCTTGCGAGGTCAATGTTCTCAAAGCAATCGCACAAGTGGAGTCGGCTGGAGCAGCATTTTGGCGTACAAATTTAAATGATGGGGCTTATATTCCACAAATCCTATTTGAGAGAATGCATTTTAGTACTTTCACTCATGGTCAGTACGACAAAGACTATCCTGATATTTCTGGACCAAGACGTTCTGCCGGTACTTTTGGCAACAACCAGATGCAATATCTGAGACTCATTAACGCCTATCGCCTTGATAAGAATGCCGCGCTCAAATCCTGCTCTTGGGGGAAATTTCAGATATTGGGAGAAAATTACGGACTGTGCAGAGAACATGATGTAGTGAGTTTCGTGACTAAAATGGCAACCAACGAAGCAAAGCAACTAGAACTGTTTGCAGTCTTTATTCGCAACAAAATGGACAGAAAAAACAAGCGCGAAGCTTATGGCACTCTGCTTTGGCATGCCGTTCAACAAAAGGACTGGGAAAATATCGCTCGATATTATAATGGGCCTAAATATAAAAAATATAATTACGATACAAAATTATATCAAACATACGAAAACATGGATAAGGAAGGTTAATGAGCATTATTCGCAGTATTATTAAACTATCAATTATTGGATTTGTTTTTATTAATTCCGCCAATGCAGACGTGACAATTGACCATCAGTACAAAGGAAAAGATTGGAACAAATTTGAGTATACATCACCAATTCAAAAACAGTTTTCAGAAGAGATATATAATAAATACGAGCCTGCAGTATATAGAGACTTAGCAAGAGATGGGATTTCAAGCAAGCCATTAATTGGTAGCATAGACTTTGGTCGACTTGTATGGGATGGAGATATATTTTACATCATCCCCGTTAACTATATTTCCGCAGCTCAATCAGAATCCGATAAAAAACAAAACTGGAAGCATACTAATGCTATTCCTGGCGGAGGCGTCTGCTCCATATTTTTATATAATTCTCAATTTGAGCGAGTGGCCAAAGTTGATGCTGACTTACCAGACGCTAATCACCATACATGGTGTAATGGCATCAACGGGATCGGATCAGCAAGAAAGCAAGATGGTGTATTATTGGCTGTAAGTTACTATTTAACCGATAAAAGCCCTGCACACACCGTAAAGGAAATAGGCAACGGGTGGAAAGATGAAACTCTTTTGTTTCACCTATCGAAAGAAAATGGCAAGGTAAAATTCACTCAAGACGACAGATGTCTGGGTAATCCTAACCATTTTAAAGATATCTTGTCTGCAAGAAAAGCCCTGGCTAAATGCCCTGTTCATTGATTAAATTTTGCGTGGTTTCGATGCGACGAGGTGAGTTTTAATTGACAACTTCATAATAATAAACCCTCATTAGCTTCTATGAATATGTCCTAAATTTCATCCTCATCAGGCCAACCCACTCGATCTTGATGGCATCACCAGACTGCGAGACGGCGGCCAATGGAAGACTGGAGGCTGCTTATGAAAAATCATACAAAAAGCAATCGTAGTTGGCAGCTAATATCAATACTTTAACTAGTATTTTTTCCAATACTAGTTAAAGCACAAATTACCTTGGATAAAAAATTTCCATGGAACGAAGGGAAAGACAAAAATAATGGTTTTTCATTATTATGGGATGGTCCGATAAGGGATGCGGTACAAAAAGATTATAAATTAAATAATAATTTTGTTTTATTTGATATTGGCTTCCACATGTTAATTGGCAAAAATAACTATTACATTATATCTGGAACATATCAAACTGATGAACAAATAAATCAACATAAAATAAATAAATCATCAGCTTTACCAGGCGGTGGAGTTTGTGAATTATTTATTTATGGATCTAGTATGGCACCTGCTGGTAACAAAAAAATATTCATCGCTGAAAATGATAATAAAACATTTTGCAATGGGGTATATGGCATTGGTCGTACAAATGGACAAAATGCATTATTAATCCCTGTAAGTTATTACTTTACAGAAAAACAACAAAAAGCAAAGGCTATAAATAGCATTGGGAAAGGATGGCGATATATGACAGTATTATTGCGGCTTAAACGCGCAGGAAACAATATTGAAATTACACAAGATGATACTTGCCTAGGAAATCCCAATCGCTATCCTGACATTCCTTCGGCCCGCAGGGCATTGCAGAAGTGTGACCAGTAAGAAAAATCCGATCGATCCAAATGGGGAGGTCATCATGACTCGGACAGTGTTTAGCCGCAGCGCAGTATTCCATGGGAGGCAGTTCACTTTGGCGAGAACGACGGTCGGTAAAGCCTTCCCTGCGCGGGGACCTTACGGTCCCCGGCTCCAGTTAAGCCTTAATCTTCGGCAGTAAGAACCAGGCAATCCGCCATTTGCAATGCTAGCGCCGGGCGCGCCAGATATAGCCAGGAAGTTTGACCATCAATTGGCTGAACCGCCCAAGGCAGGCGGCTATCGACCACCAACTGACGCTGGTCAGAAAGCGGCCACGCATCACGCGGCGCAGACAACACAGAAACCAGAGAAATCAACTGGGTTTGGCGGAAAGACGGGTGTTTTGATACAGAACAGATTCGACTACCATTGCACTTAGCCATTCTATCTCTTTCGTCAAAAGGTACAGAGTTAGTTTGGTCAGCGGGTTTGGGGTGTTTGCGCACCTCGAACCCGCGTCCAACTGTGGCACATGCCACTCGCCCACCATACCCAGCAAAACCAAAAAAACCATCACGCAAAAGAGAAGCTAGCGTCGCGAAAATTCTTAAAATTGCTGCGGAAAAATGTTGTCCAGCTCTGCGTAGCGCGCAGTGAAGGACAGCACCCTCCCTTAGGCGCCACCGAATGTGGGTAACCGTGAACAGGACAAGCGGAGGGTTGCTAGGCCGCGTGATCGGTGCTGGCGGTCAACGCCCGCCCGGCAAACTGCGGCAAGCGCCGGGTTTGCAACACCGACGACATAGAGAACAAGCCGATGACTACAAAGGCGGGCCAGAAGTCACTGGCCTCTAATCGCGGGTGCCCTTGTGCCCAATTTGAGAGCTGCAGCGCTACCCCGGCGATGGTAACGCCCATGCCGAGTGACAGTTGTTGCACCACGCTGGCCAGGCTGGTGGCTTTGCTAACTTGGGCATCGGTGATATCGGCATAGACGATGGTGTTGAGGCTGGTGAATTGGAGCGAAGGAAACAGTCCGCCAAACAACACGATCAGCAGCATCAGCCAGAACGGGGTGCTACTGGTAAACAGGCCATAGCTGATAAGCACCAGGCCGGACAAGATGGCATTCACGATTAATACCTGGCGATAGCCAAACCGCTGCAGGACTGGGCCGGCCAGGGCTTTCATGGTGATGGCGCCCAGTGCTGAAGCACAGGTGATCAGCCCGGCGGAAAAAGCGCTGCGCCCTTGCCCTAGTTGTAATGCCAGTGGTAACAAAAACGGCACCGCTCCCAGGCCAATACGAAATAAGGAACCACCCAGCACGCTGGCACGCAGGGTGGGAATATTAAGCAGTTTGATGTCCAGCAGCGGTTCGCTTACATGGTGGGCATGGCGCCAGTAGGCATAGAGCAACAGCACGCCACTGACGCACATGACAATCATCAGCCACAACGGCAGCAGTTGGCTTCCTAAGAGCGCAAAACCGAGCATTAGCAAGGCGCTACCGAAGCCGGACAGGAGGAACCCGGTTACATCGAGCGGGGCACACTCGGCTTCGCGCCAGTTTTGCAGGTAGTGGGTTGAGAGGTATAAGCCCAAGGCGCTGATCGGGATGTTGATCAGAAAAATCCAGCGCCAGTGAAAATAGGTAGTAATAAAGCCGCCCAGCGGTGGGCCGATCACCGGTCCCAACAGCGCGGGAATGGTCAGATAGCCAATCGCGCGAATCAGTTCGGATTTGGGTACGGTGCGAAAAATCACGATGCGGCCAACCGGCACCATCATCGCGCCGCCGATACCCTGCATAAAGCGCGCAATCACAAAGCCGGTGAGCGAACTCGACAGCGCGCAACACAGCGACCCGGCGACAAACACCAGGATGGCTGAACTAAACACGCGACGCGCACCAAAGCGATCGGCCATCCAGCCGCTAATCGGTATAAAAATTCCCAGGCCAACTACATAGGCGGTCAGGGCCAATTTTAACGTAATCGGGCTTTGCCCCAGGTCTAGGGCAATCGCAGGCAATGAGGTGGTAATAACGGTTGCATCCATGTTTTCCATCAACATGGCGCAGGCAACAATTAGCGGAACTAGCATGGATTACTTTTTATCTGGTGTTAAACAGCAGCCGCATAGTCTGGCGCGAAGCCTATGATTTAGCAATCACTATCCCCGTTTTTTGTGTTGCCAGATGTAGTCGCAGCACCGGCCTCCCCCGCTAAACCTTGGGGAGGCCGGCAGAACTGCACCATCCGTCTAGACCGCCTGACGAATCAGGTAATCAAACGCGCTGAGGCTGGCCTTGGCGCCCTCTCCCATGGCAATAATGATCTGCTTGAATGGGGTGGTAGTCGCATCTCCGGCGGCGAAGACCCCTGGCAAGGAGGTTTGGCCGCGCACATCCACTTCAATTTCGCCTCGGGCCGACAGTTCTACCGTACCTTTTAGCCAGTCGGTATTTGGTAGCAGGCCTATCTGCACAAAGATACCTTCTAGTTCTAGCCTCTGCTGCTCGCCACTGGCGCGATTGAGGTAGGCAAGCCCGGTAACTTTTTTGCCATCGCCCAGCACTTCGCTGGTTTGTGCCTGTTTGATCACGGTCACGTTGGGTAAGCTGTAGAGTTTGTTTTGCAGCACGGCATCGGCACGCAAGGCATCGGAATATTCAAGCAGGGTGACATGCGCCACGATGCCGGCCAGATCAATCGCAGCTTCGACCCCTGAGTTGCCGCCACCGATCACCGCAACCCGTTTGCCCTTGAACAGCGGGCCATCGCAGTGCGGGCAGAATGCCACGCCACGGGTGCGATATTGCTGCTCGCCGGGGACGTTCATTTCACGCCAGCGGGCTCCGGTACTGATAATCACGGTTTTGGTTCTGAGCACGGCGCCACTATTGAGGTGGATTTCGGTCAACCCGCCATTGCGCCCCGGAACTAAAGCTTCGGCACGTTGCAGATTGATGATGTCGACATTGTAAGATTTAACGTGCTGCTCTAACGCGAGCCCCAGTTGTGGCCCTTCGGTGGCTTGCACGGAGATGAAGTTTTCAATCGCTAGCGTGTCTAGTACCTGGCCGCCAAAGCGCTCGGCAACCACTGCGGTACGAATCCCTTTGCGCGCCGCATAAATGGCAGCTGCAGAGCCAGCTGGCCCGCCACCCACCACCAACACATCAAACGGTTCGGTCTGGTCTAGTTTCTGTGCTGTGCGTGCCTGGCTGGTGGCGCTATCAAGCTTGGCGACAATCTCTTCCAGCACCATGCGGCCCTGACCAAAGCTTTCGCCATTTAGATACACCGCTGGCACCCCCATGATCTGACGCGCAGCGACTTCTGCTTGAAACAGACCGCCATCAATCATCACACTGCTAATCGCGGGGTTGAGCATGGCCATCAGATTTAACGCCTGCACGACTTCCGGGCAGTTATGGCAACTGAGCGAAACAAAGGTTTCAAATTGTAGTGGCCCGCTTAGGTTGCGAATCTGCTCGATCAGGTCGGCTTCAATTTTTGGCGGATGTCCACCGGTTTGCAGCAAGGCGAGAATCAGCGAGGTAAATTCGTGGCCCATTGGGATGCCGGCAAACTCAATGCGTGCGGTTTGTGCAGGACGACCAATCGCAAACGATGGCTTGCGCGCGGCTTGTCCATCAGTACGCAGGCTGACTAAAGCTGAGAGTGAGGTGATTTCTTGCAGCAACTGGTACATTTCTTGTGCTTTATCACTATCGTCCAGGGTGGCCACCAGTTCTACCGGTTGCACCAGCTTGGTAAGGTAAGCCTGAAGTTGGGTTTTAATCGTGGTATCGAGCATCGTGGTCTCCGGTAGCGTTAATTGCATAGGCAAAGCGATGCCATGGCTGCGGGCTTTGCCGCTGCAATCAGTGATATAGGGGGGTAAGGGATGTCCCGGGGCGCACCCGGAACATCCATGAACTTGCCAGCTTAGATTTTGCCAACCAGATCTAGCGACGGAGCCAGTGTGGCTTCGCCCTCTTTCCACTTGGCCGGGCACACTTCACCTGGATGGCTGGCGACGTATTGCGCGGCCTTAACCTTGCGCAATAGTTCTGACGCATCGCGGCCAATACCACCGGCGTTAATTTCGATGATCTGGATCTTGCCTTCTGGATCGATCACGAATGTGCCGCGTTCTGCCAGGCCTTCTTCCTCGATCATCACACCAAAGTTGCGGCTGATAATCCCGGTCGGGTCGCCCAGCATTGGGTAGCCGATCTTGCCGATGGTTTCTGAGCTGTCGTGCCAAGCTTTGTGGGTAAAGTGGGTGTCGGTGGAAACTGAGTAGATTTCTACCCCGATTTTTTGGAATTCGGCGTAGTTGTCTGCCAGGTCACCCAGTTCGGTCGGGCATACAAAGGTAAAGTCAGCCGGGTAGAAAAACACCACCGACCACTTGCCTTTCAGCGTTGCATCGCTGACTTCGATGAATTGGCCACTATGAAACGCGTTGGTGTTAAATGGCTTGATTTCGGTGTTGATCAAAGAACTAGTCATTTGGTTTTCTCCTATGGGGTTAAGCAATCATTGGCATCTGCCGTGTTGTTGCTATGCATGATAAGAGCCGACCAATCATTGATCAACTTGATTGTTTATATCAAATCAATAGCAAATTGCTATACACAATAGTTCAGGATGATGGTGGGGTGTGAACCAGTGAATTTGCAGTAGGAAAACAGCGGTTAGCGCCAGCGGTGATCACCGCTGGCGCTAATGGGATCAGAGGCTAGACAAACAAGTCTTTTAGCCCACGAGGCTGACAACGCAGATATTGTCGCGGAGCTTCTACCTGAGCACCGAGCGCTGCCGCTGCGTGCCAGGGCCAGCGCGGATCATAGAGAATACCGCGCGCTAGGGCGACCATGTCTGCATGCCCTTCGCTAATCACCGCTTCGGCTTGATGGGCTTCGGTAATCAAACCCACCGCAATAGTTGGCAAGCCGGTTTCACGGCGAATTCTGTCAGCCAATGGCACTTGATAGCCGGGCCCGAGTGTAATCTGCTGCAGTGGCGAAACACCGCCGCTTGAAACATGAATAAAGGCGCAGTCGCGCTGACGTAGCGCATGCCCAAATTGCACGCTTTGCTCCAGATCCCAGCCACCTTCAACCCAATCGGTCGCCGAGATCCGTACGCCGACCGGCAAGCCTGGCACAGCAGCCTGCACGGCATCGAGAACGGCCAAGGGAAAGCGCATGCGGTTTTCTAGCGAGCCCCCAAATTGGTCCTGGCGCTGATTGGCGAGAGGAGATAGGAACTGATGCAACAAATATCCGTGTGCCATATGTAATTCAATGGCGTCAAAGCCAATCCGCTGCGCGCGCCGCGCTGCATCAACAAAGGCATGCAATACCCGTTCTAGGCCAATGGGATCAAGCTCCAATGGAGGAGTCTCATGGGTAGCATACGCAAGTACCGATGGCGCGCAATTGATCCAGCCGCCTTGTTGCGGCCCTATCTGCTGGCCACCATCCCACGGGGCCTGGGTCGAGGCCTTGCGCCCAGCATGGGCCAACTGAATCGCCAACGGCATGGTTGAATATTTGCGCACTGCGGTGACGACCTTGCTGAGTGCGGCTTCTGTGGCATCAGACCACAGGCCGAGGTCCGCCGGCGTGATGCGCCCACGGGGCTCTACCGCAGTGGCTTCGGTGATCAATAATCCGGCGCCCGATAATGCTAACTGTCCTAGATGAATCAGATGCCAATCCGTGGCCTCGCCATTTTCAGCGGAGTACTGACACATCGGCGCAATCACGATGCGATTTTTGAGAACCAGCGAGCCAATCGGGTAAGGTGTAAAAAGTTGTGCCATAGCCGCTCCAGTCAGTTACCACGAGGGAAAACAGGTCTACAGAAAACCGTACGATCTACTATTGGCAAAATACAATATCTGTAACCGTCTGGACAAGTCATTGGCCTCTTTGGCAAAACCCTGTGCGGCCACCAACGGACTCAAGCAACACTCATCCAAGGCAAATTCGGCACAACACAGAAAATCAAAACCAACAAAACCACCGCCAAACGACAAACAGACAAAGTTGCGCCAAACTACACATCAGCCACTGTCCAAACCCGACCGAGCAAAGCCGCACCGTTCCGTTATGGTTCAGCAGCCGGCCATAGCGCGCACATGCGCATGCCAAGACCATGAAGCCACACCAAAACCACTGGAGAGTAATATGGCCACCACACCAGTAAGCATGCCCGAGCAGCAAACCCCCTTTAAACCAAGCCACTTCGAGACACTACCACACAGCTGTAGCTTACCAAGTACCCACGCCCCTACGTCAGCAACCGCAGCACGCCAAACACAGGAAGAAGATTTACTCGAAACCATGCTCAATAAGATGGTTAAATCCACCACCCAGGCCAATGAAGCACTGGATGACGCTCTGGCCTTTATCGAGCAATCTGACCAGCGTATAGCCGCAATGGATGCTAACCGACACCAGCAGGTCGCGTAATGAGTGTCGTCGACAAAATGTGGGATGCCATCACCACGGTTATCCGAATGAATGACCGGATCGAACGCATCGCCATCACCCTTAAGCACCAGCAAGAAAAAATAGAACAGATGACCGAGCGCGTGTTCCGCCTTGAAGCCATGCTGGACATTGCACTGACAAAACAGGTCAGTCGTTCTCGAAAACTGAGACAGCTAGAAGATAAAATCTGAAGCTGCCTTGGACAATTCACTTTATTACAACACCTGCCAGCCGGAGAGTGGTGGGTGTTTTTTTTGTGTGTCCATGCAGAGTCCCCTGTCTCAGGGGCGCCGTTCAGTCAGACAAAACCGGCGCTCCCGCCTGGTGAAAAGCTTCAAGCGCTTCGGGGAAGCACGCCAGTGTCCGCTCAAGCACCCCCTGTACCAGTGATATCGCCATGCCATAATTGGTCATCGCAACCCCTTGACGCTCTGCCTGTTGCTGGCGCGCAATGATTTGCTTGCGTGTCACCATGCAGCCACCACATTGCACCACCAATGCATAGGGGCGCAGGTCTTCTGGAAAATCCTTGCCAGCCACCACCTCAACCTGCAATGCCCCACCGGCAAACTGGCTTAACCAGCGAGGAATTTTGACCCGACCGATATCGTCTTCCACGCTATGATGCGAACACGACTCAGCAATCAGAATCCGATCCCCAGGACGGAGCCTGGCAATGCTCCCGGCTCCATGCGCCAGTTTGAGCATATCGCCTTTGAAGCGTGACATGAGAATTGAAAAGGTGGTCAGCGCAATGGTCAGCGGTGTAGCGGCGGCGGCCTCGTGTACCACCTGTGAATCGCACACCACCATGCGTGGCGGGCGATCTAGCCGCGCCAGGGTTTTGGCCAGCTCGTGCTGTTTGAGTACCAGGCACTGGGCATCACTATCCAGTACATCACGTATCGTTTGCACTTGTGGCAAGATCAGCCGTCCTTTGGGGGCGCTCAAATCAATCGGAACCACCAGTACCACCAGGTCGCCAGGCGTCAGCAGGTCTCCCAGCAACCGAGGTTGTTCCAGCGGGAGGCCGGCAGCCAAATCCACCAGAGCATGCTTGAGTGCCTCAATCTGCTCGCCAGAGTTGGCCGTTAGCACCTGCAGTGGAATGCCTGCCAGACGCAAGCGCGTCAGTTGTGCTGCATCGGGCTGAGCCAGATCACTCTTGTTGAACAGCACCATGTATGGGGTCTGGCGCGCACTGAGCTGGTCGATCAGTTGGTATTCCAGCTCCGAGAGCCCCTCAGGACCCGTCACGATCAGTGCCATATCGACGCGATCTAACGCCAACTGGGTTTTTTGCTTACGCAGTACACCAAGTGCACCCACGTCGTCTAGACCGGCCGTATCGATCATCACCACCGGTCCCAGTGGTATCAGCTCAAAGGCTTTTTCCACCGGGTCGGTGGTGGTTCCGGCAATCTCGGAGACAATCGATAACGCCTGGCCGGTCAAGGCATTCATCAGCGAGGACTTGCCGACATTACGACGGCCAAACAGGCCAATATGTAGCCGAAGCCCCTTGGGGGTGTCTTGCATGGTGTGCTCTTTCAGCAATAAATATCGCGCTTGCCAGCTTTGATCATGCTGAGCATTTTTTCGGCATTACGCCGGGCTTTTGCATCCATATCAGAGAGCGCCTGCACAATTGCCTGCTCTCCGGCCTGTTGGGTATCTGCCTTGGCATAGTCGCACAGGTATTCTTGCAAGGTCGTAACCGCATTAGGGTCGCATTTTTGCTTGATCAGACCTGGCTTGGCCAAATCCATGAAGTCTTTGCCGGTACGCCCGGTGCGGTAACAAGCAGTACAGAACGATGGCACAAAACCGCTTTGCGACAACTCGCGCACCACTTGTTCCAGAGGACGGTGGTCCCCCAGTTGAAACTGCCCGGTAGAATCTTCATCGGCGCCATAGCCGCCCGGATTGGTACGGCTGCCTGCCGATATTTGGGAAATACCCAGCGCACAGGCTTCACGGCGCATGGCGGTTGATTCGCGCGTCGATAAAATCATGCCGGTATAGGGCACGGCCAAACGCAAAATGGCAATGATTTTCTTGAAGTCCTGATCGGATACCGCAGCGGGCGGCGCATCAGACATCGGGGCCCCTTGGGCGGGCTCGATACGGGGCACGCTGACCGTATGGGCGCCAACTCCAAAGCGCTGTTCAAGGTGGGCAGCATGCTGGATCATGCTTAGCAGATCGAAGCGCCAATCATAGAGGCCAAACAGTACGCCCAGGCCAACGTCATCGATACCAGCCAACATCGCCCGGTCCATCGCACTGGCGCGCCAGTCAAAGTTGGTTTTTTTGCCCTTCGTATGCACAGCAGCATACGTGGCACGATGGTAGGTTTCCTGAAACAACTGGAACGTACCGATTTCGGCGTCTTTCAGTTGGCGAAACTCTTCCACTGGCAGCGGAGCCACATTGACGTTCAGTCGGCGAATATTGCCATTTTCATGCGACACCGAGTACACCGCTTCAATCGCATCCAGTACATAGCGAAACCCACCTTTTGACGCCGGGTAACCTTCGCCAGCCACTAATAGCACCCGCTTCTGCCCCTGTTCGATCAGGTGTAAAGCTTCTTGTTTGATATCATCCATATCCAGCGCGTGACGCTGAATATTTTTATTTGAACTGCGAAACGCACAATACGCACACTCATTGCCACACAGATTAGAAATATACAGCGGTGCAAATAACACCATGCGCCGTCCATAAATCTGTTCTTTGACATACTTAGCTGTATCGAATAATTCTTGTAACAACTGTTCCGAATCCAAGCAGGTCAGTGCCGCCACATCGGAAAAATCGAGCCCTTTTAATTCGCGTGCTTTACTCAATACTTCCCGTACCCGACCTGCATCACCATTTGACGCGGCCAAAGCGGTTTCTATCGCGAGCGGATCAAGCCATGTAGCTTCTGTGTCATGAATCTCAGACATGCTGCTTCCTATATTCGGTTAGTCAATTGATTGGGAGTGGCACACGCAATCAACGTGATTCTTCGTCCCATATCTGCTTCAGACACACTTCTTCATCGCGCGCATGGCAATGGTAGTGGGTATGTAATAATGCATGCGCGCACGGGGAAAGCGGCTCGCCGAGAAAATCACGGTAGAGCTGTTGCACCTGCTGGTTGCGGTGCGACTGGCGCACAGTTTTTTTGCGATCAATCGCAAACAACCCTTCGCGTCGCTCGCGGGCATGTTTGAGATAGCGTTTGTTGCTACGCAGGTGTCCACCACCATCAATACAGCCGCCCGGACAGGCCATAACTTCGATAAAGTCATACTTCACTTTGCCGTCGAGCACCGCTTGTGCGATCTGTCCGGCTGCTTTTAATCCATGCGCCATGGCCACATGCAAGGTGCCGACGCTGCCGCCGACTTCGATGGTGGCTTCACGCACGTTGGCGAATCCGCGCACCGCCGCTACTTCGATACCTTCCAGTTCACGGCCGTTGGCAACAAAGTACAGCGTGCGGATCGCCGCTTCCATCACGCCGCCACTGGTACCAAAAATGGCTCCGGCACCGGTATATTCGGTCATCAACGGGTTATCAAAGGTTGACGGTTCCAGGGCACACAAATCTACGCCCTCGCGGCGCAGCAGTCGGGCAAACTCACGGATGGTCAGCACCACGTCAACGTCAGGCACCCCATCGCGCCCAAGTTCTGCGCGCGCAGCTTCTTGCTTTTTAGCGGTACACGGCATGATGGAAATCACACGGATCTTGGCGGGATCAAGCTGCATTTTTTCTGGCAGATAGGTTTTGGCCAGTGCGCCCAGACATTGTTGCGGAGAACGGGTAGACGACACCATCGGCAAAATATCGGGGTAATGCTTTTCGGCAAAATCGACCCAGCCAGGGCAGCAGGAGGTAAAGGTGGGTCCCTCACCGCGGGTCACCCGGCCCAGGACTTCGTTGCCCTCTTCCATGATCACCAGGTCGGCGGCAAAGTTGGTATCCAAAATAATATCCGCACCAATTGCCCGCAATGCGGCAATCACCAGGCCCTCAACATTACTGCCGGGCGGCAGGCCAAAGGCTTCGCCAAAACCGACGCGGATTGACGGCGCGATTTGGAATACGGTAACCAGATCGCTATTGGTCAGATAATCCAGCACCTTCTGGGTTTCATCATGCTCAGCCAGGGCGCCAGTTGGGCACACCATCACGCACTGACCACAAGAAACACAGTCGGAGTCGAGACGCGATAGCCCACCCTTGAGCGCAATGGATGACTGCATGCCATGTCCGGTCACCTCAAGGGCATCCACCGCCTGGATGTCGCGGCACATGGCCACGCAACGCATGCAGCGGATGCAGCGGCTCGGGTCATAGACAATGGCGGAGTCTTCGGCTTCTTCCGGGCCAAAGCGGGTGGGTTTGTTTAGGCTGAAGCTGCATTGTTTCAGCCCCACCACATCGGCCACATCAATCAACTCGCAATCACCATGCCGTGAACAGGCGGCACAGTCTTGATTGTGTTCGGCCAGAATCAAATCCAGTTGCGCGCGGCGCAGTGCCTCTACTTTGGCGGAACGGGTCCACACCTCGGCCCCGTCTTGCAATGGGGTATCGCAGGCCGTGACATAGGATGGCTGAGCTTCCCCTGCGCTATGGACTTCTACCAGACAGATGCGGCAGGTGCCTGGCGCGTGGCCCATATCATGCATTTCGCACAAAGTTGGGATATACACCCCATTACGGCGCGCCACATCAAGAATGGTATCGTTTGAGTCGCAGGAATATTCCTGCCCGTTAATATGTGCTTTCATGTCGCTGCCCATTTATGCGGGTTCAGATTGACTAACAGGGTCGATCAACGGGAATTCAGTCACCACCGAGTACAAGCGGTAACAGCGCAAGCATCGGTCCGCCTCGCGATAGGCTTCTGCTTGCGTAATCACATCTTCAACCTCGGCAAAGTTGTGTACGCGTGCCTCAACGGCTTGTTCTGGCAAGATAAAGCGCTCTTTTTTAAGCCGTGGACGTTGCTGGCATTCGGCACTGGCTAATTGATTGGCTTCAATCAGTCTTTGCATGTAGCGCTCGGGGGTAACGGTGACTTGGCCATGCATCAGGTATTGGATCATGCTGTGTGCCGCAGTGGCGCCCTGTGCCATTGCCTGAATCAGGGTCACAGGTCCCAGCACGCAGTCTCCACCGGCAAACACCCCGCTGCGCGTGGTTTCCATCGTGTCTGGATTCACCACCACACAGCCCTTACGGTTAATTTCCACGCCATCACGCGCCAGGATGGTATCGCGATCGACCTGCTGGCCAATCGCCACAATCACATAGTCACACGCCAAAATACGCTCGGAACCGGGAATCGCCTCAACCTTGTGCCGACCACGTGCATCCTCACCGGTCTGGCGCATTTCAACGATCTCGACCCCGGTGAGTCGATCATGATCAGCAATCAGCCGCGATGGATTGTTCAAACAATGGAACACCACCCCTTCTTTTTCTGCGGCTTCTATTTCTTCATGATCCGCCGGCATATCGGCTTGCGTGCGCCGATACACCAGATGCACCTTGCTGGCCCCCAGGCGCACAGCTGAGCGCACACAATCCATGGCCACATTCCCGGCGCCGACCACCACCACCTCGCCATTCAGGCTGAATGGCACCCCATCTTCAACCTGATCATGCACTTCTTTGAGGAAGTCGATACCCGAGTAGTAGCCTTTAAGGTCTGGGTCTTCGTCGGGCACACCCAATAAGGAACCACGACTGGCGCCATAGCCAAGAAATACACTGTGGTAGCCCTGGGCAAACAGATCATCCACTGAATAATCGGCGCCCAGTTTTTGGCCATAGATCATGCGCCCGCCCATGCGCAGTACTGCCTGTTCGGTTTCAGCCTTTAATACGTACTTGGGTAAGCGGTAACTGGGAATCCCCACCGAAGCCATGCCCCCAGCCTTACTCTGCATTTCCAGCACATCGACGGCCACACCATTACGCAGCAATTGATAGGCACAGGTAATCCCGGCTGCCCCGGAGCCCACCACCGCCACACGTTTTTTTTGTGCCAGAACCGGTTTGACTAGATCTTTGGAGAACAGGCTGTGTCCGGGGCGGTAGGCCTGGTCAGCAGCAAAGCGCTTGAGCATTTTGATGCCCACGGCACTATCAACCCCCTTGCGTTGACAAGCCATCTCGCAAAAACGCACACAGACGCGGCCACAAGAAGCAGCCAGCGGATATTTATCCAGAATCACGGCCAGTGCATGGGATGGTTTGCCATCGCGGATGTAGTCGATATAACGCGGTACATCCAGTTTAGAAGGACAGGCTTCAATACAGGGGGCGGTGGCATACACCATGCCGTATTGAGTCACCGCTTGGCCGCTGTTCATTTCTTGCTCGAACACTTCGGAGAAATGACTCAGCGCCGACTCTAATGCCCGGCTACACGATTGTCCCAAACCACACAAAGAGGTATTGGACACCAGCTCGGCCATGGCATGAATTTCATTCAGATCAGAAGGACGGCCCTGCCCCTGACGCAGTCGATCCAATTGATCGCGTAACGCACAGGTTCCCACCCGGCAAGGCGTACATTTGCCGCAGGACTCGTCAGCTGCACGCTGCATATACTGCCAGAAAGTGTCGGTCAAATTGACGCTGGCATCAAACACCAGAAACCCTCGGTCCGCCACAAAAGCCTTGACCGTATTATCGGGTGCAAACGCATCCAACCCGACCAGAGAAGGCAGCGCAGTCGCGGCAGGCACAGAGCCATCGCGATAGTCGTACACCCTGCCATCCCAAACACCATACAGCACTGTATTCAATTGTTTCTCCATCCTCTGTTTCTGAGCGGACACCCTGCCGCCAGCGAGCGTCCAGCAATGCACATGCTCTATTCGTTATGGCCTGATATGAAGAGGAATAACAGAGCGCATTGCGTCAACCGCTAATTGAGGTTTTTCTGGTAGGGAAAGTGCGTTGCGATGAGAAAAATGCAGCGGATCCCCCCATGCGTGATACAGAATCTGACGCCCTACCGATTGGACGCGCAACTCCAGGCAACGCGCACATTGCTCGGCAGAGTCACCCTGACACGGTTTGCCGTCATACAAGGTATAGTGCTGGCGCACATGCATCGGCGTCACCTGCGGCATCATGACGTTAGCGCCAAAAGACAAGCCACGTTCACGCCCTTGTTCATCAAGTGCCTGCAAGGCCGTCGTAGCCGCAATATTCACGTCGCGCAGCACGATCCGGGCAATAGCGATCATCTTATATGCCAGAGCCAAACGTTCGGACACCGAGGCAACCGTGAGCTGGGGTGGCATATTGGCGTCTTGGTGCGGGATATAGGGCCCCATGCCGATCATGTCGATATCCAGGTCACGCATAAAAATCAGATCGTCGGCCAACATTTCGCTGGTTTGCCCTGGAATACCAATCATCACTCCGGTACCGACCTGGAATCCTATTTCCTTGAGCATGCCAAGACAGGCACGACGTGCTTCGTAGGATTGCGTTGGTGGATGCAAACGGTTGAATAAGTCACGAGAGGAGGTTTCCATACGCAACAGGTAACGATGCGCACCGGCGTCGAACAGCCGTTGATAGTCAACGCGCGACTGCTCGCCAACACATAAGGTAATCCCAACCCCATCGGGCAAGGCAGTGGTTTGCGTGGCGCGCTTGATCGCACGGATGTTTTCCACCAGCGTATCGATAAAGCCACGGTCGCGGCGTTCGCCTGACTGCAACACAATCGAACCGTAACCTTGTTCAGTACACCAGCGCGTGCTAGCGACAATCTCTTGATTACTCAAGGTATAACGCTTGGGTTTGCGATTACTTTTACGAATGCCGCAATACAGGCAGTCACACACACACCGATTCGAAAACTCGATCAGGCCGCGCAGATGCACCATTGGGCCGCACTCGGCCAACAGTATCGCTTCGGCGCGACTACGGATCAGTTCCACTTCTGCAGGATCTTGCGCGCACAGTAACGCCACCAGGTCTGGCTTGCTGAAACTTGGCTGTTGCAAAATCCGCGCGATGCGGGCGTTGCCTCTATCGTCTATCACGGTAATTTCTAATCCTACGACCTAGCTGATTATCCGCAGCGCACGCTACGGGTGCAGATTGACTCCACCGACCTTCCTGGAAAAGGCGTTCAATTCGAACCGCACCAACAGAAAAAAAGCACGCGGAAACGAAAACCAGTGCAGCAGACTACAGCAATCTTAACTAGGCGTTTCATGCTGTGGGTCAAGGTTCAGGGTTAACCGGTGATGAATATTGCAGATCCAACCATCTTGGCAATGACAAACAATGGTTTTAGTGGATTAGAGAATTAAAACCGAATACTGCAGTGCAGCATCAGAACCGACCTAGGAGTCGGTTAGGCTTCTTCGCTTGCGCGCCACAAAGCCCGACTGGCTCCTAGGAAACCGGTACCACTTTATCTTCAGCTCCCGGCACGCAATTATCAGCAATCAAATCCCATCCACGATGAATCACAATCTGTTTTTGATTCAAACAGACTTCGATTCGCTCTGCGCCGGGCGTCGTGGCGCGGACAAAATTTTCAACTGAAGCAGGCATGCTGACCTGATAGATATCCTTCTCTAGATTTTCTGCGGGATGGTCGTTGTTATGCACCAACGGCACCAGGTGGCTGATCCAAACCATAAAGCGATGTTTGACATCAATATCGGTAGGTTGGTAATGCTGCTGTTTCAACCAAGTCTGGGAAGCAACGCGCGAAGGGGGGTCTGGCATAGGCGCCCCCCAGGCGGCGGCCAACAACTCGATCACCCATTGGTTGCAATTCTGATACAGGGTCGAAAACGCATAGGCATTTGCACTGTATTGCGTCCCCAACAAACTCACGGCAGTACGGTTATTCAGCGTGGCCTGTTCCAGGCTGGCAGCAGCAGGTTTTTTAACAAACACTAGGGAAATAAAATTAGGCTTATTACCATCTTGATCCAGCAAAAAACCCGACAGACCCTGATCAAAAATGCGCGAACGGCCCTCGTCACAGGCGTAGTACAACTGCCGGATTGACCATGGGGTATTTTGACTGTGCTTTAGACTGATCCCGGTGTGCGAATAGCGAATATTAAATCGGTCTAGATCGATACCAGAGCGCGACACAATTGCCACATCACTACCAGAACTCTCCAGCAGGTCTTTGATGGTACTACTGAGCACCAGCAGATGATCTTTCTGCACAGCGCTCAAGATAGCTGGTCGAGAACAATAGACAAAAGAGTTAGCCGCCAGCGCTGAGCTGCATCCCCCGACCAGGAGCAGCAGGCTCACAAACAGTGGCTTAACCTGCGACAACATGCAATGACAATTCTTTCAGCCAGCCTTGTTCCAGCACCACCGCAAACGGTTGACCCGTCTGAGCCTTGCTAAACGCCATGCCATAAGGACGTTTGGCTGCAGTAACAATTTGTCCATCAGCCAAAGCAGCGTGGTCATAATCGTTGCGCGGCACAAACAAGTACAGCCCGGCATCATCTGGCTTGGCGGTGGCTTGTAGCGTCAAGCGCATCTTCCCTGGTTGACCTTCTGCCATGGCAACGTCCACGATGCGATAATCGCCCTCGGCCACGTTAACTGCGTTGGAAGAACTTTTGCTCGCGCGCGAAATTGAATCAGAAATGGATTGAACGGTTCCGCTCAGGCTATCACTAATCGTTACCAGCACCGTCGAGGCGGAAGCAGCAGACGATAGCAAGGCACTCGCCAACGCTAGTGAACCGATAAACCGCAGTTTTGAATACATCATGCCGAATGAACCTTTTTTTAATGCAGATACAAAATCGTATAGCCACACTGTGTCCTTAGATATGGCCCAAGCCGCTATGGTTACAACGCGTTCGAGCATGGGACATGCATGGCTAATCAGTTTATTACTAGTTGGTTTGGATGCTAAAGAGCCACCCTTGGCATGTCAAGGCGACCCACACGATAAGAAATGTAAAATTCAAGCAAATTCAAATAGCACTGCATCGGCTATTTTATTCATTCGATAAATTTCCCGCCCCACATTATGGGCATGTCATTATCACTAACCACCCTCCATATAACTTGTTCAGAGAGTCCAGAGCCTCTTACAATGGAGAGCTTCTAGGCAATGAAACCAGCTCCTCATGGCAGCTATCCTGATTATCTATGCAACGGTTGACGGTCATACCCATAAAATCTGCAAGCGAATTAAAACGACGCTGGAGCAAAACGCACATCAGGTCAGATTGATTTCAATTTGCGAAGTCACGGCGATTGACTTAAATGATTTTGATAAGATCGTAATTGGCGCCAGCATTCGCTATGGCAAGCATCATCCTTTAGCGGTCACATTTATCAAGCAGCAGCAGGCTTTATTACAGAAAAAAACCAGTGCGTTTTTCTCTGTCAATATTGTAGCCAGAAAACCCACTAAAAATACGCCAGAGACCAATCCTTATTTACGCCGGTTCATGAAAACAATCAGCTGGAAACCAGATGCATTAGCGGTATTTGCCGGTAAATTAGATTATCCGCGATATGGGTTTTTAGACCGCTTGATGATTCAGCTGATTATGCGTATCACCAAGGGGCCAACCGATCCCAGCGCAGTAATTGAGTTCACCGACTGGGATCAGGTAGAACATTTCGCACAGCACATCAGCAGCCTGTGAACCCGCGCTCATGAGTTTGCCAACGCCTGCTTGCCAGTAGAGGACTCAGACTCCGCTGGCATGGCATCTGTCTGCGCCAGCGTATCGCGTTCAAGATAAAAATTGACCGCCCCCACACCCATCGCCCCACCGACGATATTCCCCAAGGTAGCAGGGATCAGGTTATGCAAGGTATCAGCCACGCTAGGGATGCCTGCACCTGAGAACCAACTCAGACTGAAGAATGCCATATTGGCAATGCTGTGCTCGTAACCGCTGAAAAAGAACACAAATACCAACAGCATAATCAAGGCCAGTTTGGCCATTTCATTACTCAGACGCAGCGGAACCCAGACCGCCAGGCAAATAACCCAATTGCACAGAATGCCTTTGAAGAAAATTGCACTGCTACTAGCGTGAACCTTGTGCGCAATAACGTCATAGAGCAGATGATTGGCGGGCAAGTTAGATAACGCGCCGGTTTGCGCTAAAAGCGCGCCAAACAGCAAGGCACCAAGAAAATTACCCCCATAAACCAGCAGCCAGCTCTTGAGCATCTCTACCACACTCAAGCGCCGGGTCATCGCACCAACACTCATATACAGCACATTACTGGTGAACAGTTCTACACGGCTAACAATGATGATACACAACGCCGTGCCAAAGAATCCGGCACTGGCCGCATAGTACAAGGGGGAACCAGCAAGATGTAGGATTTGTCCCAATAACAGGCTAACCATCAGTACCACGGCAATCACCGCACCGGCCACCATGGAACTCAAGATATAACGCAATGGCGTTTGGTTCATCACGTTGCGCTTGCGCGCCGATTCTGCAGCAACATAAGGGAGGGGGGCATTTGCCATGATTCTGGTTACCAAAGCAGGGCCGGATCACTCCGGTCACAGGGTTGCACAAACAAACAGCGTTCTGCCAATCTAAAATATTCGAAAACGAATATTTCCCGCACTTAACGGATTCATAAGCTAACTGCAACGCATCATTACCTGGCGTCTAAACCCAGTAAATTCCTTGAATTTTGGCTAGATTAGCGGCAAAGCAAGCAAAAAACATTGATCTAACACAACACATCATTTTTTCGATTTCGAACATGCAGCAACAAAAACGAACATTGCTTGAATTGATCAGCGCGACGACCAACACACGGCTTTGGTGCTTGGATCCCAAGCACTTTTTGAGTCAACACCAATAACCATGTCTCATGAGTGGTTAATAAGTATTACGAAAAGCCTTACAGGCAACAGCTAGCAACACTTTGAGGCCTAGCATAATCTCGGCTTAAGTTTCGCATGTTGCAATCGGCTTCATGATTTCACCTTCTCTCGAAAACACAATGAAAACTAGACCCTTACGCTGGATGTTATTGCTCGTCACCTTACTGTACGCTAGCGCCAGCTGGCTACAGAACGGTTTCCCCGGCAACTACTGGAACTGGCGCCACGAATTGGTTCTCCTCAGTGGGGTATTGTTGATGGCCTCGATGAGTGCCGCCATGTTACTGGCAATGCGCCCCAAATGGCTGGAACCGCACTTGGGTGGACTGGACAAGATTTATGCATTGCACAAGCGCCTGGGCATCGCATCAGGACTGTTGCTCGCAGCACACTGGCTGATCAAACTCTCGCCCAAACTGGCGATGGCACTCAATTGGGCTGAACCACGCTTGCGTCACGGCCCGCGTGGGCTGGGGTTTTCACTCAGCGGATTTGCCAAAGAGGTAGGGGAATGGACCGCCTGGGCAGTATTGGCGATGGTGATACTAGCGCTGCTACGCGCCGTACCTTATCGTTTCTGGCGCAAGCTGCATGTGCTATTTGCCCCACTCTATCTTTTTGGCGCATTCCACAGCGTGGTATTAATGCCCGCAAGTTTATGGCTCACCCCCATCGGCATGCTAATGGCGCTATTGATGTTGGTTGGATCGGGCGCGGCGATCTGGTCATTGACCGGTCGAATTGGCAAAACCCGCCGCTTTGTTGGCAGAGTCGAACACATCACTCAATTGCCAGGCAATCAACTGGAAGTGGTCTGCCAACTTGGCCGTAACTGGCCAGGTCATCGTGCCGGACAGTTTGCGCTGGTCACCTTTAATGCCGCTGAAGGCGCGCATCCCTTTACGATTGCGTCAGCCAAGCGCGAAAACGGCGAGTTGCGTTTCATCATAAAAGCGCTGGGAGACTATACACAGTGCTTAGCAAATCAGTTGCAGACCGGGGCGGCACTCGAAGTCGAAGGCCCATATGGCCGTTTTGTTCCCCCAGAAGGCAATGCTCACCAAGTCTGGGTCGCAGGAGGAATCGGCGTAACCCCGTTTCTGGCTTGGCTGGAATCCCGGTTAGGACACTCTCAGCCCCTGCCTGAAGTGGACTTCTTTTACTGCGTGGAACGTGCCAGTCAGGCGGCTCGTCTTGATGAAATTCAGGCGGCCTGCACAGCGACAGGGGTTCACCTGCACCTGATTGAAAGCGCCAGCGGGCAACGGCTCAGTGCCAGCATGCTACCCGAAGTTGACGATGTCTGGTTTTGCGGCCCAAAGGGCTTTGCGCATGCGTTAGAAAGTGGCTTGGCCAGCCGTGGCGCGCAACAACCCAGATTCCATGCCGAAGCCTTTGCTATGCGCTGAATTTGCCGGAGGTTGGATAGAACCATGGCGCACGGCAACCCGCCGTGCGCCACAATCAGATGAGTCCCCGGTTATCCAATTCAAACTTAAGGTAGGCATAGAAAATCGGCGCGGCTACCACGCCGGCGATACCGAACAGGGTTTCCATCACTAACATCGCCAAGAGTAATTCCCAGGCATGCGCGCGGATTCGGCTACCGACAATGCGCGCATTGAGAAAATACTCAACCTTGTGAATCGCGACCAGAAAAACCAGTGACGCCACGGCAGCATTCAGTGAATGAGAAATACTGACAACGATAATGATAGTATTCGAGAGCAGATTGCCAATCACCGGCAACAGCCCTAACACGAACGTCAGCACAATCATGGTTTTCAAAAACGGCAGATGGACACCAGACAGTGGCAATACCACAGCGAGATAAATGGTCGTAAAAGCGGTGTTAATCAAGGCAATCCGCACCTGCGCAAACACCACTTTTTTGAATGCATCAGTAAAGCACGCAATGCGCTCAACCAGACAGATCGCCAGAGGTCCGGGAAGTCGACTCCCCGCGGCCTCGTGAAACGCCACCATCACACCAATCACCATACCAATCAATATATGCGCCAAAGCGATGCCAAGCTGTTTGCCCGCAACCTGCATTTCGGTGGAATGATCCCTTAACCAGGTTACCACCCAGGCACTGACCTCATCCGCACCACTGGGCAGACTCGCGACCATGCTGGCTGGCAAGGAGCGACTGGCATCATCCAGAATCGTGGCCATCTTCTGAAACAAAGCCGACAGGCCCGCATCCGCCTTCAGTAAAGAGATCACGCCGAATACCAGCGCAGTCAGTCCACCGATCACCACCATCGCGATTAAGGCCACGGCCAGCAGCTTGCCGCGCACACTCGACAATCGGCCAGCCATGGCTCTCGAAAGAGCGTGAATCAGGACAAAGGTCACCAGTCCAGACAACAGAGCAGGGAGCAAGTGCAGCAGCAAAGTAGCGCTCAGCGTGACCGCAGCAAGGCATAACGAGGCAATCTCGATCCTCGGCGAACACACGGCAGAGGATTGGATGGAACGATTCATATGGCAGCTTCACCTTATATTTAGAGGGTACAACCGGGTACAGTCGGTAGGGATGAGCAAATGGCCTGTATAGACTGCTACGCATTGTATGCGTTTCACGCTGCAATCATCCACCGGGGAATATCTGAATAAATCCATGGCTTGCGGTAAAATAGCCACCACCACCCGCCACACTCGCACAAAGGTCTAGGGCCCTTAGCGCTTAGCCTTTGAAGAAGGAACGCACTCCAATGTTTTGTGATCGACTCGGTTCCCGCGCGTGCGCGAGCCTCATTCCAAACCAACTCTGCGCTGCGCTGGCGCGACTACCAGAACTGGCACGCCTTCCTGCGGGACGCTATCCAATCGATGGCGAGCGCTTGTTCGCATTAGTTCAGGAGTTGGACACCCATGACAACCAACAGTTTGAAGTACATGCGCGCTATCTGGATGTTCAGTATCTGGTGTCTGGCGTAGAAAAAATCGCCTACCTGCCAGAAGGAAGTACGGCACAACTGATTGAAGACCGGTTGCAACAACAGGACATTGCATTTTATAGCAGCAGCGAGAGCGCCAGCGAGCTGATCTTGCACCCTGGGATGTTCGCCCTGTTTTATCCGGGAGAATTGCATCGCCCTTGCTGTATGCTCAACGCCCCCACGGCGATCAAGAAGGTGGTATTGAAGTTCCAGCCGCATCAGGAAGGATCAGCATGAAATCACGCATCATTGAATTGGAAGTCAAACTGGCATTTCAAGACGACTTGCTCGATGCCTTAAACTTGGCGGTAACGCGTCAGCAAAAGCAAATCGACTTGCTGCAACAGCAACTACGGTTTTTGCATCAGCAAATGGGTAACAATGCGCAGGGAAATGAAGATAGCCCTCCTCTCGATGAGATTCCGCCACACTATTAATCCCCATTAAATACAAAAAGCCGCCCGGTTTAACCCTGGCGGCTTTTTGATTACACAGTTTTGGCTTAGTCGCTGACTTCTGTGTTATGCACCTCGTGTACCCCACCGCCGAGCACCTTGTACAAGGTCACGTAGTTGGCCTGTTGCGACAGCTTGACCGAAATCAGCTTCTGCTGCGCAGCAAACAACGAACGTTGCGAATCCAGCACGTCCAAATAACTGGAAATACCGTTCTTGTAACGCGCGCTGGAAAGACGGTAGCTCAAGGCCGTTGCATTGGTCAGCGATTGCTGAGCCTCAAGCTGTTGCCCCAGCGTGCCGTGATCTGCCAAGGCATTGGCCGTTTCCTTAAACGCAGTCTGAATATCTTTTTCGTACTGCGCCAGGTCAATGGAATGGGTCACCTTGGCTTCATCCAACTGCGAGGTCAACTTCCCACCCTCGAAAATCGGCAGGTTGATTTGAGGGATAAAGCTCCAGGTGCCATTACCCGAACGGAACAAGCGATTCAGGTCGTTACTGCCGGTGCCCAGGTTCGCAGTCAGGCTGATACTAGGGAAGAAGGCGGCACGTGCAGCACCAATACTGGCATTGTCGGCCTTAAGCACATGCTCGTCCGCACGCAGATCTGGCCGACGCAACAGCACGTCTGACGACAGGCCTGTGGGCAGTTGCTTAAACACCGCTACGCTATCGACTGGCCCGCTCGGCAATAAATCGTCAGGAACATCGGTGCCAACCAAGAGTTGCAAGCCATTGACATCTTGCGCCACCTGCGAGGTATAGCTGGCGACATTCAAGCGCGCACTATCCACCGAGGTCTGTGCCTGGCTCAGATCCAGCTGCGAACTCACGCCATATTGAAAGCGGCGCAGGTTCATCTGGTATGAAGCTTCTTGGCTCTTCAAGGTTTCCTGCGACAAGCGCAGTAATTCCTGATCAGCGGCCAGGGTCAGATAAGCATTGGCAACCTCGGCAATCAAAGAGATCTGCGCTGAGTTACGCGCTTCCTCAGTTTGCAAATAGGTTTCCAACGCCTGATCTTTCAGGTTTTGCACCCGACCGAAAAAGTCGAGTTCATAAGAGCTAAACCCGACCCCTGCGGTATAGGAATGCGTTTCGCGTGGCGTGCCTGGGGTGGTCAGATCACCCGCAGTCTTAGCATGGGTACCCGCTGCCGAGGCACTGATAGACGGGAACAGATCGGCACGCGCAATACCATACTGAGCACGGGCTTTTTCAATCTTCAGCGCCGAGATGCGCAAATCACGGTTGTTGGCCAGAGACAACTCCACCAGCTTTTGCAACTTGGCATCAACAATAAACTCGCGCCAGCCCATATCGACCACCTGCCCTGCATCCGACGTAGAGTTCGAAGCATAGGCAGGCCCCTTGGGCCAACTGGCCGGAACCGGAGATGCCGAGCGCTGGTACGACGGCGCCAACATCCCACTGCAACCGGTCATCAACAAAGCACTCATTACCGCTACAGTCAAAGTGGATCGCATCATTCTTCATCCTTGGTTTCTGCGATGACCGGCGTGGTTGCCGCATCAGGCTTAGCCGCATTCGACTTGGTGAATAGCTGTCGAATCACCACAAAGAACAACGGAATCAAGAAAATCCCCAGAGCAGTGGCAGCAAACATCCCACCCAGCACCCCAGTACCAATTGCGTTCTGGCTACCTGAACCTGCGCCGTTGCTGACTGCCAGCGGGAACACCCCCAAACCGAAGGCCAGCGAGGTCATCAGAATCGGTCGCAGCCGCATACGCACCGCTTCCAGCGTAGCCTCGATCAATCCCTTGCCATGGTCTTGCTGCTCTTTGGCGAATTCAACAATCAGAATCGCGTTTTTCGCCGCCAGACCAATGGTGGTCAACAGACCCACCTGGAAGTAAACGTCATTGGACAAGCCGCGCAGCCCAGTGGCCAGCACCGCACCCAACAAGCCCAGTGGCACCACCAGCATGACAGAGAATGGAATCGACCAGCTTTCGTACAAGGCGGCCAAGCACAAGAACACCACCAGCATCGAGATTGCATACAAGGACAGCGATTGCGAACCCGCCAAGCGTTCTTGGTAGGACAGCCCCGTCCATGAGAAGCCAATCCCAGTCGGTAACTGCGATGCCATCTGTTCCATAGCAGCCATCGCTTCACCGGTACTCTTGCCTGGAGCTGGAGAACCTAGCAGTTCGACCGAAGACACCCCGTTATAGCGTTCCAGACGCGGCGAACCATAGTCCCAGTGCGCGCTGGCAAAGGCCGAGAATGGCACCATATTGCCACTGCTGTTGCGTACGTACCAACGGTTCAGATCGCTTGGCTGCATCCGATAAGGCGCATCGGCTTGCAGATACACCTTCTTTACCCGGCCCTTGTCGATGAAATCGTTGACATAGGAACCACCCCAGGCGGTTGACAACACGCTGTTGACATCAGACATATCCAGACCCAAGGCTCCGGCACGCGCTTGATCCACGTCCAGCTTGTATTGCGGTGTATCTTCCTGGCCGTTAGGACGCAAGCCAACGATCAACGGATTTTTGCCCGCCATCATCAACAATTGGTTACGCGCCAGCATCAACTTGTCGTGGCCCAGACCTGCCTGGTCCTGCAACTCAAAGTCAAAACCGGTGGCATTCCCCAGTTCCATTACCGCAGGTGGCGCAAAGGCAAACACCATGCCTTCACGAATCTGCGAGAACGCAGCCATGGCGCGCCCGGCAATCGCAGCCACTTTTTGGTCTGCATTCTTACGTTGATCCCAATCCTTGAGCATCACAAAACTCATGGCATTGTTCTGACCGCGACCACCAAAGCTGTAGCCCACTACCGAGAACACCGAACGCACATTGTCTTTCTCGGCTTGCCGGTAGTAATTCTCGACTTTTTGCACCACTTTCATGGTGTTTTCCTGCGTCGAACTTGGCGGCAAAATAATCTGGGTAAAGATTACGCCCTGATCTTCGTCCGGCAAGAACGAAGTTGGCAGGCGGATGAACAACACCACCATGACGACCACAATCGCGCCATACACCAGAGAATAACGTACGGTGTTATTAATCACCCGCCCGACCATGCTTTGATAGCGCGTGGTACTGCGGTCAAACATGCGGTTAAACCAGCCGAAGAAGCCCTTGTGGTGCTTCTCATGGTCTTTTTCAACCGGTTTGAGCAAGGTGGCGCACAAGGCTGGCGTCAGAACCAAGGCCACCAGCACGGACAAAGCCATGGCCGAAACGATAGTGATCGAGAACTGGCGATAAATCACCCCGGTCGAACCGCCAAAGAAGGCCATTGGCACAAACACCGCCGACAGCACCAGAGCAATCCCGACCAAGGCACCCGTGATCTGGTCCATTGACTTGCGCGTTGCCTCTTTCGGCGACAAGCCTTCTTCGCTCATCACCCGCTCGACGTTTTCCACCACCACAATCGCATCGTCGACCAACAGACCAATCGCTAGCACCACCCCAAACATGGTCAGGGTGTTAATCGAGTAACCGCAGGCATACAAAATACCAAAGGTCCCGAGCAGCACTACTGGCACCGCAATGGTTGGAATCAAGGTCGCGCGGAAGTTCTGCAAGAACAGATACATCACCAGGAACACCAGCACAATGGCTTCAGCCAGCGTCTTGACCACTTCACGAATCGAGATTTTTACAAATGGCGTGGTATCGAACGGATACACGGTTTTCATCCCAGTCGGGAAGAATTTGCTCAACTCATTAACCTTGGCCTCGACCCCTTTGGCGGTATCCAGTGCATTGGCACCGGTAGCCAGCTTGATTGCGACCCCAGTGGCAGGCTTACCGTTATAGCGCGAAGTCACTTCATAGCTTTGGCCGCCCAGTTCAATCCGCGCCACATCACGCAGACGCACCGTGGCACCATCCGCCGTGGTGCGCAGCAGCACATTGCCAAATTGCTTCGGCGTGCGCAACATCGACTGGGCGTTCACGGTCACGTTCATCTGCTGACCCTTGACCGTCGGCATGCCCCCCAGTTGCCCGGCAGAAACTTCGGAGTTTTGCGCTGCAATTGCAGTGGAAATATCTGAAGGATTCAGCTTGTAGTTCAACAGCTTGTTAGGGTCAAGCCAAATGCGCATCGAGTACGCCGAACCAAACAACTGCACGTCACCCACACCCTTGACCCGGCTAATCGGGTCCAGAATGTTAGATGAAATATAGTCGGCCAGGTCTAGGCCATTCATACTGCCATCTTCAGAGACAAAACCCAGCACCAGCAGGAAGTTGGCGGAAGATTTTGCCACCGTAATCCCCTGCTTCTGCACCACTTGTGGCAGCGAGGCAGTGGCTAGTTGCAGTTTATTCTGCACTTGCACCTGAGCAATGTCGGGGTTGGTACCGGCATTGAAGGTCAGGGTCATACTGATATTGCCAGACGAATCACTATTCGAAGAAATGTAGGTCAGACCATCCAGACCCTTCATATTCTGCTCAATCACCTGGGTCACAGTGTCTTCGACCGTTTTGGCCGAGGCACCAGGATAGGTGGCGCTAATCGAAATTTGTGGCGGAGCAATGTTCGGATACTGCGCGATCGGTAATTCGAAAATCGCCAGAGCGCCCGCCAGCATAATCACCAGCGCCACCACCCAGGCAAAAATCGGGCGATCAATAAAGAAACGCGACATAAATTATTCTCCCGTGCTCGCTACAGTGGCCGGCACGGCCTTAACTGGCGCTCCTGGACGGATTTTCTGCAGACCGTCAACAATTAGCTTATCGCCAACATTCAAGCCCGAACTCACTAACCACTGATTGCCAATGGTGCGAGGAGTCTTCAGCACGCGCGGCTCAACTTTGCCGGTCGCACCGACCACCATCGCTACTGGATTGCCCTTGCTATCGTGGGACACACTGGCTTGCGGAATCAGAATAGCTTTGTCGTTGGTACCTTCAAGCAGTTGCGCCCGCACATACATTCCTGGCAGCAGATCGTGCTTGGGGTTAGGGAATACTGCACGCAAGGTAATGGTGCCAGTGCTCTGGTCAACCGTTACATCAGAGAACTGCAACTTGCCTTCCAGTGGGTAGGCACTACCGTCTTCCAGAGTCAGGCGCACTTTGGCCTGATTGGGTCCGGCACTCTTCAATACACCGCTAGCCAAGTCACGCTTCATCTGCAGCAATTCTCCGCTAGAACGCGTTACGTCCACATAGATCGGATCGAGTTGTTGCACGGTAGCCAGCGCAGTTGACTGGTCCGCAGTCACCAACGCACCCTGTGTCACACTTGATTTGCCAATGCGCCCGGAAATCGGAGAAATCACGTGGGTGTAATTCACATTAATCCGCGCAGTATCGAGCGTAGCCTGTGCCTGCTTAAGCGAAGACACCGCATCGTCGTAGTCCTGCTGACCAACTGCGTTAATCGCGATCAACTGCTTATAGCGCTCAGCCTTGAGTTTGAGTGCGGTCAGGTTAGCCTGAGCACTCTCTAAGGTAGCGCGATAGGTCGATGGATCAATCTGATACAGGGATTGACCAGCCTTCACATCGCCCCCTTCGGTAAACAGCCGCTTCAGAATAATGCCGTTAACTTGGGGACGGACTTCGGCAATGGTATATGCAGAGGTACGACCGGACAGCTCAGTGTCAATCGCCACGCTTTGTTGCGTAACCGTTACCACACCGACTACCTGAGGCCCCATCTTTGGTTGACCTCCTTTTGACCCGCCGCAGCCAGATAAGGCCAAGCTGACGGAGAGCGCCATCAGAGAAGTTCCAAACATGATGTATTTTTTAGTCTGCATACAACACCCGTAAAAGTGAAAAAGGTACGCCCAGTTTGTTCCGCTTATTGCTAGAGCATCCCACACGTCACACATAGGATTAAGAGTGGATGTGCATGCGCGGACAACTTGTTTTACGCTGCACAAATTAGAATGAACACTCGATCTAGTTTGAGCGTTCATTCTATGATACGATTGGTTACAGAAGCAAGTGATAATCTATTTCTAAACATTTCTTACGCAAATATTTGAGGCCACGCCTAATGTCAGACAATGCACATCATCCAGCGGACCCAGATCGCGCACAGCATCGGCGTAACCAAGTGTTGGATGCGGCCACGCAATGCTTCCGCACTTATGGATTTCATGGCTGCAGCATGTCTCAATTGGCGCGTGCGTCAGGCATGAGCGTTGGACATATTTATCACTACTTCCATAATAAAGAAGCCATTATTGAAGCAATCGTCAATCGCGATCTTTACGAATGTCTGGATGCGATTGATCAGATTCATGCCAGCCAAGAGGTTTTCAATGACATGATTGCCGGCATTGAAGAACCCATCAGCAACAGTCTGAACTCAGATAATGCTGCCTTGCAATTTGAAATCCTCGCAGAAGCTGCACGCAATCCAAAAGTTGCAGAAATGGTGCACTCTGCACACCAACATGTACGCGACAAGTTAGCTGGGCTAATTGCACTCGGTAGCCCAAAGCCGCTTGATCAAGACCTGCTTGACAGTAAAATCGACCTAATTGGCGCATTATTTGATGGCATGCTGGTGCGTTCGATTCGCCAGCCACACATCAATCAGGAAGCACTGATCAGCATTTTGCGCCCCACTATGCGCTACATTCTTGAATATTAAACGACCATTTCGAGAAGGCACTAAATTTATTCTAGAAGCCCTGGGCTTTGCATCGCAGGCAGACACCACGGGTGACAGGAAGTGATGCAGCACGGCTCGTTGGGTGGCGCGGGAATGCATGACCGTTCTTTCTTGCACAATCAGAGGTCAATGCGGGGAGCTTAGCGAGGGGCGCTAAGCCTGACAGTAGAAATTCGGCCAATGCACGGAGGAAGTCGGTGAGTGGTGGTGGCGTGGAAGGCCCGGTTTAACCAGTAGCCCAGGATCAAGAAACCGACAGACTATGCTAAGGCCACTAAAAAACGGTGGTTAGCAGCAGGCTTAGCGAAAGGTTTTCTGTTGCCAAATCCAAACGGCGAGCGCAAAACCCACCCAGGTTTCCAGACGAAAAAAATCCAGACACGATAACAACATAGATTGGCTGGTCAATAGATTGCCCAACACCCCAAGCGCCTGATTGAGGTCAAGCTGCGGCAACGCCTGTCGCGTCTGGGCTAACGCATCAGACAGCCAAGGGCCATTCCAGCTAAAACGCTCCCCCAGTCGTTGATAATGCACCGCGTTACGCGCCTGCAAAAACACAGTGCTCAGCGCCACCGCGCTGGAAATCGCAATCTGACGCACGATATTCTTAGTCAGATAAGCATGGGAAAAAGCAGTAGGCTCAACTTGTTGAAAAGTGCCTTGGGCCACGGCTGCAATAAACACCGATAGAAACCCACCGTTCAACAACAAGATTCCGGCAATCTGAGCAAAACTGGCTTCGGCATTCAAGCCACTCATTAAGTAACCATAGCCTGACAGCATGATGGTTCCAACCACCATCGCCTCGCGCAACCCCGGCTTACGTGGCGACAACAATAGTCGCGCATAGATCGAAGCAAACACGATACCGGCCAGATAACTCACCGACAACAGCACGCCGGTGGTGGGAATATCGAACCCAATCGCCTGCTGCACCATGATGGGCATAATGTAATTGTTTGCGGCAATCAGGCAGTAGCAAACAAAATAGAACACCAAGCCAAACAGATAACGTCGTTGCGCCAATTGACGCCACAGCAAGGCATCACCTGAGCGCCCATGTTGATGCAACATGAACGCTAATCCACACACCAGAAGCAAAACCAAACAGCCGAGCAACACCAGCGGACGGCTAAAAAAATCATAAGGGGTTTGCTGAATCATAAACTGCAGCGCAAACACCAGCGCTACCAGCCAGAGAAACGCGCGCGGCTCAGGATGCCTAGCAGGGGTCACCGGCTCAGGTTCATTGTGCAAGCGGCTAGACGCGAGTGCAGCCACGGCGATCCAAGGCAAGATTCCCCAGAATATCCAGCGCCAGTCAGCGTGTAATAGCAGCAGGCTCCCCAGCCATGGGCCCAAAGCGGAGCCGAGCATCAAGGAATAACCAAAAAACAACAGCGCGATTAATCTTTTTTTGGCATCAAACGTATTCACCTGAACCCGTGCGGCAGTAAAAAAAGTAGCCCCACCTAAGCCCTGTAGCGCACGCCCGAAAATAAACGCCATCGGTGTATTCGCTACAGCGCACTGCACCGCCCCAATGGCAAACAGTAACAGCGAAACCTGCACCAATCCTCGCGAACCCAGCTGCTGTGCACACCAACGATGATTAAACAGTGCCAACACCGCCGTGATCGCATAGGCCATCGCTGCATAGCTAAACTCTTCCGGTGCAGCACCAACCCCTCCCATCACAGAAGAAGCGGCAAAATTGAGCATGCCATTCTGGATAAATTCGAGTGACGCAACACTCATAATGCAGAGCACCATGGTGATTTCAGACAAAGAAGAACGCGAGCGAGCAGGCAACATGGCAATCACAGAGAAGGGCAGACACAAGAAGTCTAAAGCAGTATTATTTATGAATAAAATCAATATATTTAATGATTAATATTACTATGAATAATGTTAATAACCTGCGCTTGCGTAAGCTGGATTTGAACACGCTGGTCGTGCTGCACACCTTATTGCAAACCCAGAGCGTCAGCCAAAGCGCCCAACTGCTGTGTATCGGCCAACCGGCCGTCAGCCATGTCCTCAAGCGCTTGCGCACTCATTTTGACGATGCACTGCTCTGTCGAATGGGGCACTCCATGGTACTGACGCCCCAGGCGCAGACTCTCAAACCAGCCCTGGCTGACTGGTTGCAACAAGCACAGCGGCTGTTCTTGCCACAAGGGGTGTTCGACCCGGCACACGCCGAAGCCACGTTGAGGTTAGCCATGCCGGACCTGCTTGAGGCCGCCTTGCTGCCGGGGTTTATTGAAGTACTACAAACGAGCGCGCCGGGAATAGTGGCAGAGATTCTCGCCATGCAGGGGTCCGAAGTTGACAGTGCACTGAGCGATGGCCGAATCGATGCGGCTATGGGCTATTTTCCCCATGCGGGTTCTGGGTTAAGACGGATGGTCTTGTTTAATGCAGGCTTTGTATCGGTCTATAATCCGCAACGACTGAGCCTCTCCCCTACCCCTTCGCTAGCAGAACTAACGCACTATCCCCATATTTTTACTTCCTATGTCGGCAATAGTGCGGGGATTGTTGCGCATCGACTCAAACAATTAGGGCTGACTCGACGCATTATCGCCTCGGGGGCCAGTTTGCTGGCGATTCCAGCCATCCTACAGCACGTCGCAGCGGTGGCCTTGCTGCCGGAGGTGATTCGCCCACAACTCAAAACCAGCTACCCGGAATTAGTTGTGGCAGACATTCAAGACGACCAGCTAAAAATTCCGATTGAACTGGTGTGGCATCCGCGCTTAGAACAAGACCCACTGCAATGCTTTGCGCGTGGGTTACTGGCACAGCAAACGCGACAGACTTTTGCCGCTTAGCGGGGCGCCCGGCCGGGCGCACAAAAAAAAGGCAGGCCAAAGGCCTGCCGAAGTATTTGCCCGGTTCCAGGACAGGAAACACCGGGCAGGGTGAAAACGATGTGTTACAGATGCACCCAGCGCGGGTGGGTCAATGCGGCGGGTTGCAACACGGTATCTAGTTGCTCACGCGTCATCAGACCGCGCGCCAGTACAATCTCTGCCACGCTACCGCCACTGGCATGGGCTTCTGCTGCTACTTCATTGGCTGCGGCATAGCCAATAAACGGATTAAGCGCGGTCACCAGACCGATTGAATTCTCAACCAGCGAACGCAGATACTCACGGTTTGCCGTAATGCCACGGACACAGTTTTCGCTCAGGGTGTCACAGGCAGCCCGCAAGTGGTTGACGCTATTGAATACGCTATAGGCGATCACTGGTTCAAAAGCATTGAGCTGCAATTGACCAGCTTCAGCCGCAAAGCTGACCGTCACGTCGTTACCAATCACCTCAAACGCCACTTGGTTCACCACTTCCGGAATCACTGGATTCACCTTACCCGGCATAATCGAAGAACCAGCCTGACGTGCCGGTAAGTTGATTTCGCCCATGCCGGCGCGTGGGCCAGAAGACAACAGGCGCAGGTCATTGCAGGTCTTGGACAGCTTGATCGCTACCCGTTTGAGAACACTGGAGAGCTGCACGAATGCGCCGCAATCCTGCGTCGCCTCAATTAGATTCGGTGAGGTAATCAAATTCAGTCCGGTAATCTTGGTCAGGTGTTCGCACACCAGGCGGGCATAATCAGGGTGGGTGTTAATCCCGGTGCCAATCGCCGTCGCACCCAAGTTGATTTCATGAATCAGATCACAGGCCTCACGCAAACGCTGCCGATCTTCGCCCAGCATCACCGAGTAAGTCAGGAATTCCTGCCCCAGAGTCATCGGAACCGCATCTTGTAGCTGGGTGCGCCCCATTTTCAGAACGTCTTTAAACTCTTCAGCCTTATCAGCAAACGCCAGACCCAGATTGTCCATCGAGGCAATCAACCGTGCCACGCCGAAGCAACTCGCCAAGCGCAAAGCGGTGGGATAGACATCATTGGTGCTCTGACTCAGATTAACGTGTTCGTTGGGATGCAAGAATGCGTAATCGCCCTTTTTGTGTCCCAGAATTTCCAACGCCAGATTCGCAATCACTTCGTTGGCGTTCATATTGGTCGAGGTCCCTGCCCCGCCCTGAATCACGTCCACCACAAACTGGTCATGCAGCTCACCAGCACGCAACCGTTCACAGGCACTACAGATTGCGCCAGTCAGCGTGGCATCCAACATGCCAAGGTCGTGATTCGCCAAAGCCGCTGCTTGTTTAATCGCGGCCAAGGCGTTAATCAGGTCACCATAGTGCGCAATGGTTTGCCCGGTTATCGGAAAGTTCTCTACGGCACGCAGGGTATGGACGCCCCAGTATGCGTTAGCCGGGACTTCACGTTCGCCAAGCAGGTCATGTTCAATGCGGGTGCTCATGGTGTTTTGGTTTCCTTGTTCACACGGGGGTGGAAACGCACTCTAAGCCGCGGGATGCGCATCTGACCAGTTCCGATTATTGATTAATCCATGCTTTTTTTGCATAGTTATGTTCGGCTACTGGTGGATATTTGATTTGATGTTGGAATCTGCTTTTGAATCCGCTGACGCGGATAATGATTAGAGCCGGTCTCGCCCGGCGGGCGAAATACTTTCTTTTTTACCGAAAAAAGAAAGTATTCAAAGAAAACACGGCCCCGAAGCCCCGCTTGAATCCGTCCGAGAAAAGCTTGCCGAGGCAGT
>Ga0183100_1000036_pt1 | contig 231266 bp, 175 predicted proteins | sample Biomet2_FD_127789 | JGI IMG/M metagenome (GOLD analysis project Ga0183100, IMG submission 127789) | Microbial communities from bioreactor (seeded with anoxic lake sediment) at LBNL, California, USA - Biofuel metagenome 2 | ecosystem: Engineered > Bioreactor > Anaerobic > Unclassified ...
ATAATAATAAATAATAAACTTTTTTCCCTTTTTCCCTTTTATTTGTTTTTTGCCCATAAACTAAATAATCTGCTGAAAAAACTTCATAAATATTTTTTCCAAATCGCTATTTGACTAAACACTTTTTCCCATTTTTTTAAATTTCACAAATTTTGCATCCCCTGACTTCCTTTCCAGGAAGACTATATTTCTTATTTCAGCAAATATCTTTAGCCACTTTGTAAAAGTATTTTGCTTAATTGTTCCATTTTCATCATGCAGAAAAATAAATTCATCGTATAAAAATTTCTTGTTATACTCCTGCTCTAAATCCAGTTTATCCATATACTCAAGAAATTCTTTACTTGTCTCTGCAATAATCTTTTTATTTATTATATTTGCCTGGTCATAATCAATTAACCCATATTTAAGATAAACCTGCACACACCGGACCATGAAGTTATAAAACAAATTCCATTCCTTTTCGTCCCAGTCATTAAAAAGCAAATGCTTAAAATCATCTACTGGTTTGTGCCCTCTGTTGTAATAATCCGTAAACTCAAGTACAAATTGTCTGTCCAGGCTTGAATCATCATGGCCGGTTATAATAAAATTTGTTGATACTATTATCTTTGGCGTTTCGTCAAAACCTAACCTTATTTCAGTCTTATTCTTTTTCTCAATAGTCATTCCATCCGTAATAATTGAAAACAGCCTTTCAAAATTGAAATTCTTATGTATATCATCAAAGTAAATTATTTCACTGTCCATGTTAACACCCTGGAAAGCAAAATTCCGGTCAAACTTAAAATTCCTACCATCTATGGTTACACTTTTTCTTAACAACCCTACAGCCCTGGCAATGATCCCTTTTCCCGTCCGTCCCATGGCAGTATTACTAATCTTTTCATCAGTTAATATAATTGCTTTACTGCAATTAGGATTTTTATATCTATGCACCAAATAACCCAATACACTCATAAAAGTATTTACTCTTTTATAATCTCCCTTGCAAATATTTTCTACAAACTTTTCAAACTCACCTGCAGCCTCAGTTAATTCATAACTATGTTTAATAATCTTATTTTCCCAGATCATCCCATATAACCGGTCATACTGTTTTACTTTTATTTTCTCTGTAGTGACTTCAATAAAACAATTACTGAAGAAAAAATATCCCCGGTTTATATCATCTTTGCATAATTCAAGTTTAAGCGTATTAAGACATTCCAGTATTGAATAATTAAAAATATTTGCTGCTTTGCTTAGCACTAAATCCAAAACAATTTGCTTTTCTTTTTGGTCCTTAATTTTATCTATGTGCAATAAAACATGGTCCTTAATATCAATTAAAGAAATTTCCTTTATTATATTCCTATTCAAATATACAAAGGTATAATCACCGTTTATAAATAGCTTTCTGTAACCTTCCGAGTTAAGGAATTGTAAATATTTATTATGCAAAAACTTTGCATTATTGTTCTTTATAATCCAGTATTTATTAAATATTTCATAACCGTATTTTTGCGCAATATTTATTAGTGTCCCCAGCTTTATAGTCCCATTATAGTCTCTTAAGAAACCATCAAATTTTTTATTTATTTCAACATCACTATCAGTATACCTTTTATTATTTTTACTTAATGCCAGGAATAGATCCCGCCCGGCTTCATTTAAAGACGCAAGCGCAAAACCCAGCTTCATCCAATCATCATAATTATTTATTTTTCCTTTTAAATAATCTACAGCTGCACTTGCTATAATTAAATTTTCTTTTTCTGTCTGCTGCAGGTTAGTTTTCTTTTCCTTTATGGCATCTGTATTTTCATCATTTATTTTTTTGGTTTCTATTAAGCAAAACTGTTTTAATGTTGTAGTCAAATTCTCTCCGGGTACAGTGGCCGGCATTCCTTTTGGTTCACCCTTAATAAAAGCATACCTATTCCCGTTTACGTGTACTGACGGCGGTAATACAGTTTGGCAATTTTTCCACCTTAATTCAATATGCTTACAAAATCCTTTATCCTTTAACTTTAGTACATAATAACTCTTTTCACCGTTTAATAGATTAAATAATTTTTCATTATTCTGGCAATAAAACCATATATGGAATCCGCTTCCGCTTCTTACAATCCATTCATAATGCTCACCAAGCCCTAAATCAATTGCAAAGTATTGTATAATCCGGTTATCCCTTACCCAATCAAAATCAATCACCCTTAAATCGCCCATTCCCATTATGCCACCAAGCCCGGTTACATTACTATTCCAGGGCATTTCTTCAATATCTTTGTTACTTTGCTTTTCAGTTTGCCAATTGGCCCATTCATGCACATTAGGGACTTTACCGCATAACGGCAGTATATTTATTCCCCAGGCATTATTATAATGGATAGCTGTTTCCTTGTAACCCATTTTATGCAAAATCCTTTTAATTGTTTTTATTTATTAATAATATATTTATTATGTTCTTTTCTATCCAGCGTGCTGATAGCATCTTTTAAACTGTCAATATTAAGATGTGAATAAATTTCTGTGGTTGTAATACTTGTATGCCCCAATAATTCCTTAACCGTATAAAGCGGAACGCCATTCATAACTAATTGCGAAGCGAAAGAATGCCTTAAAGAGTGAAAGTGTATTTCATTTCCTGTCTTAGCTGCTATACAAGCTTTTTTAAACTTTTTAGATACATAATCAGCACTGAATAAAAAGCCATTGTCTTTTGTAAAAACAAAATTCTTTTTATCCTTGCCTGTTAATATTCCAATAATCTTTCCTTTTTGCTTTACCAATTCACTTAATAAAATAAATAACTTGTTGCTTATGGGTATATATCTTTGTTTCCTTCCTTTTGTCATAAAATTATCATCTCCAACCACAATCCTTTTCTTTTCCAGATTAACATTACCCCATTTCAAATTGATTACTTCACCTAATCGCATACCGGTATTAAAAGCAGTAATGCAAATATTCCTGATGCATTCATTTTCTATATTACTAATTATTGTATATAACTCATTTTCATTTATAAAAGCCGGGGCTGTTTTTTGTCTTCTCTTCAATTTAATTTTCAGTAACGGATTTACTTCAATATATTCCCATTCCACAGCTTTATTAAAAGCGGCTTTATAATTTCTGTAATACACATAACAACCTTTTGGAACTTTCTTTTGCAAATCCAAAATGAAGTTCTCAAATTTCCTTTTATTCAAGCTTTGTAATGCAACATCCTTTCCAAAATACTCAACTAAATGCTTTTCAGAAACAGTAATCGAAGCGTAATAAGCCTTAGAAAGGCTCTTTTTAATAAACTCTTTATATTCCTTAAAGAATTTACCCAAAGTAATTGCTTTATCTTTTTTAACATTATTTCCCTGTAAAAGCTTCAGTAATGCACCTAAAGTTTCCAGGTCGTTAGCATCAATATTTTGTAATAATTTATTCATAATTTTTAATCTTGCTCCACATTTAAGTGGGTTTAGAAATAGATGTGCTTTCTTCACTCACAAAACACAAAACCAAATTCAAAACCCCTCCCTTTGTCGGGGAGGGGTTAAGGGGTGAGTTTCTTCTCACTGAGGGATATGAGTTAACCCGCCCACATAAAACATAATCATTTATAATCCCATCCCTTTTTATGGGAGTGAGGTTTTTTATTTCCCCCTCGCCAGCCGTAGGCGATTCGGAGAGGGGGCGCAGGGGGTGAGGTTCTTTCTCCTCACTTAGCACTTATCCTCTGATAAACATAATCCTTCAATACATTATGCGTTGACTCAAAATTTTCCAGTGTAGCATTAACAATTATCAAAGTAAGCTGCTTTTCATTCCTATCCCGGATATCACTTTCAAGCTTTCTTTTCAGGTTCTTTAGCCCTTTAATAAAATCATCGTAAGCATAAAGCAAATCATTTATATCATTCATTACTAATTACTCTCCTTACTTGCTTTGTTTTTATAAATCCATTCATCCAATTCTCTTTTATTAAAATAGATTATTTTGCCTGTTGGTTTATAATAAGGTATTTCTTTTTTTGAAGTCAGCTTGTATAAAAAATTAGTTGAAATATTAAGATAATCGGCAGCCTCCTTAAGATTAAATGGTTTACTTTTGCTGTTATAAACCATATTCTCTAAATTTCTAATACGGTTATCCATTTTTATTAAAATTTCCTTTAACATACATTTCCTTTTATATATTTGTTATTATTAACATTGCCAAATATCAATAAAAGACAAACGTTATGTTATCTACTTTAAATCTACGTTGCTAAATGTGGATATGTTACCAGCATATATTATTTTGTATTACTTTGTGTTCTTTTGTATCACTTTGTTTCCTTTTGTTTCACTTTGTTTCCTTTTGTTTCACTTTGTTTCCTTTTGTTTCACTTTGTATCACTTTGTATCACTTTGTATCACTTTGTTGCCTTTAACATATTATACAAGTACTTGTATTTATTTGTATTTTCAGGGTTTACAACCGCTTAAACCCACTGTTTTATTTGTTTTTCTTTATTAAATAATTTCTTATGTTAATATTTATTTACAAAATATTAACAACGTTTTATGTTTCATATATTCAAAGGCCCTGAAGATTTGAATATTTCATATATAGAAAATATTTTATCTTCAATTAAAGAACTAAATAATAAATTAGAATATCTGCATATAGCACAGTATGAAGTCGAAAAAATAATTATTTCGTTAAATTCGGGTGTGTATATTCAAAAAAGCAATAAATTAATCTTGGCAACGAGAAACGATTTTATTTCAAAAATAATTTCTGTTTATTTTAATCAGAAAGGGCAGGCGGATATTTCTAAGAAAAGAGATATAGAAAAAACTCTTGTCTTCTTTAATCATGAAATTCAGTCAAATTTACTTCCGAACATTAAAAATCTTATTTCTCATTTACATGAAATCCAAAAATATTTTAATTCAGGAGTTATGCCATGCAATCATCAGATGTTAATTATCCTTTGTTCAATTTTGATCGGTTCTCCATTAGCAATTACTTATTAACAATCAATAATGCAAACCAATGTATTGAATACCTAAATTATGTTTTAAAAGAATGGTCAGCAGCCTCCTCCGGTTCATTTGAGGTTAATCCGGAGAAGAAAATATTTTCTGATTATATTAAGTCCCTAATAAAATACTATAAAAAAGTACCGCCCAATTTGTCCGCTGCACTATCAGCAGATAAAAAATTTAATTGGTTAGGCTCAAAAGCCGACTTAATTTACCTTATAGACCAGCTTATCTCTATTGGCAAGATAGGTTATATTAAAAACATTGACCAGGTTATCAGTGCAAATTTCACAATATTGGGGGCAGAAATTCCCCCGGAAAAGAACAGATATGTAAGGGCCGGTCTAAAAAAAGGCCTCCAGCAACCCTCAGATGAAATAAAAAATATAGTTTAATATTCGTTGTAATTCAATTTTAGCTACTTCTGTGGCATAATTTTTTAACTGTTAAAAGATGGCCGTAAATTCAGATTATTCTTGCTTATTCTTATATATTTCTGTAATTTACAGCACATTAATTACTTTGTTTAAAAAGGTGTTGCTTTTTTCTTTAAGCTAAATTAAATTTTATTAATATGCAAAACTTATTAGAAGATCTAAAAGAACTTTTACAACAAGATGAAAGATTGGTTGTAGATGGTAATCTTGTAAAGAATAAGGTAATCGAATTAGGATTACAGCTTGATCCTTCACTTATCAAATTATTACTTAAAAAACCAAGTATTAAAAAACATTTCTTCCAAAAAGTAGAAGATATCTTAGTTTTTGATAAAATCAAATTTCAAAAATTTGTCAGCAACAAATCCTTTTTACCCGATAGCTATACTTCATTCAAAAACAAAATTGGCCTTACCGTTGATGATGAATTCATATCCTCAAATAAAAAAGTAGTTTTATCATGGCCATATAAAGACTGTATTTTAGAAGGCGGGCAGTCAACAGAAGAAGAAAAGAGAACTGAAGTGTTCTGGAATGAAGTTCTTGCACCTGATGAAATTGATAGGTTATTAGCACCAAAGGCATTTGCATATTTTAAGTTATATAATAGTACTGGTATGAAACCACTTATTAAATTTGACAAGCGTTTTAATTTGGTCATTAAAGGTAATAATCTTCTTACATTATATTCTTTACGAAAAAGCTTCACAAATAAAATAAAACTTATTTATATTGATCCTCCATACAATACAGGGAATGATAGTTTTGGTTATAATGACAGTTTTAATCATAGTACATGGTTAACTTTTTTTAAAAATCGTATTTCTGCCGCTTATGATTTAATTTCAAAAGATGGTTCAATTTGGATTAATTTAGATGATTCAGAAGTCCATTATGCAAAGGTTATTTGTGATGAAATTTTTGGCAGGGAAAACTTTATAGCAAATGTTATTTGGCAAAAAAAATATGCTCCACAAAATGATGCTAAATATTTTTCAGCTAATCATGATCATATTTTAGTCTACGCTAAAAATATACAATATTTTAAATTAAATCTTTTACAACGATCATCCGAGATGGATAATAGGTATAAAAATCCTGATAATGATAGTAGAGGAGTTTGGGCATCTGATAACCTATTAGTAAAAACTTATTCCAAAGAATATGATTATCCTATTCAAAATCCTGCTGGTCGAATTATTAATCCTCCAAATGGTAGTTGCTGGCGTGTTTCTAAATCAGCTTTTAATCATCTAAAATCAGATAACAGGATTTGGTTTGGGACACATGGTAAAAATGTTCCACGTTTAAAGCGCTTTTTAAGTGAAGTACAACAAGGTTTAACTCCACTTACTATTTGGCCATATAATGAAGTAGGTCATAATCAAGATGCTAGGCGCGAGCTATTTGCTTTAGTTGATACTAATATTTTTAAAACACCTAAACCCGAGAAACTTATTAAAAGAATTATTGCACTCGCTTCTCAAGAAGGTGATTATGTATTAGACTTTTTTGCTGGCGCAGGTACCACAGCAGCAGTTGCTATGAAGATGAATAGATTTTTTATTACATGTGAACAAATGGATTATTGTCAAGAGGTCACTATTGAAAGATTAAAAAAGGTTATTGCCGGTGAAAAAGGTGGCGTTTCTAAAGATTTCAACTGGCAAGGTGGTGGCTCTTTTATTTATTGCGAATTAGCTCGCATTAATGCTGTCCTAATCGATCAAATAAATTCTGCAAAAAGCACTGATGATCTCCTTATAATAATTAATAATATTCTTTCGCACGGCTTTATAAGTTATTTGTTTGATAAATCTGTATTTCAAATTGAAAATTATACCAGCCTTTCAATTGCAGACCAAAAGAAAATCCTAATTTCAATTTTAGATAAAAATTTCCTTTATCTCCCATTTTCCGAAATTGAAGACAAGGATTATAGTTTCACAGATAAAAATATAAGGTTAAATAATGCTTTCTATAACATTTGAAACATCTGAAAGTTCTGATCATCGTAATTGGGTCAAAAATGAAATCTTAAAATCTGGTTTAGACCTGTTATCATTTGAAGGATATACAATAAAAAATTCAACTGTTTCCTTATTACTTGATAGAGGTTGTTTTTCAATTGATTGTGCAAATATTAATGCACTTGTACTTTTTAATACTTTATTGTCTAATAATTCTTTCCATCTAAAATCAAAAGTTGATTTTGCTGAAAAGCTTAATTGTAAATATGTATTTTTTTGTTATTCATATATCAATGAAAATTGTTGTATTTATTTGTTGACATCTGATAATGCAACTCTCCTTGAATCTTTCTCAACATTAAAAGAATTTGCAGAGTGGTCTAATAAATTTCGCGACTTAGTTATGACATCTAACTATGAAGGTGATGATTTACCAATTTTAGATAGACGATTAAGGAAATTAGGCATTCCTTGGCCAGGTAATTTGGATTATGCATTACTAAAGGATCATATTCCAGTCGCTTTGATTGAATTTCAAACAACTTATAAACTCACAGTTGCCAAGCATTGTAATAATGATTATTTTCTTCCATCACCATATCGTAAAGGTGATGTTAATAGATGGTTGGCAATTGACATCATTCGTAAACAAAGTAAATTACCCCTTCTTGTTATTGTTTGGTCTCCTAATGAATCATGTATAAAACTTAAAGTAGTTGATAAAATTGTATATCCGTCCAATGAAGAAACACCAAAGGGTCTAATGTATTTATCTAAAGATTTAATGGATATAAATAGATTATTAGTTTCTTTAAATAGTTATTAATTATGCAACAAACCCTTAATCAAATATTTGAAGCAGCTTTGTCCTTTAATGGTCTTGATTTTTATCAATCCAGGGTGCCTGGTTATATTTATTCAAATCTTAAAAAAGACTTTGGCAAAAGGCCATATCAACAAGAAGCCTTTGGTAGGTTTGTTTATTATTTGGATGGATATCACGCTAGGCCTAAAGGTGTTCCTACACAATTGCTTTTTCACATGGCAACAGGTAGTGGTAAAACACTTATCATGGCAGGGCTAATTATATATTTGTATTCTAAAGGTTATCGTAATTTCTTATTCTTTGTGAATAGCACAAATATCATTGATAAAACTAGAGATAATTTCCTCAATAAAGCTTCTTCAAAATACTTGTTCTCTGAAACCATCTCAATTGGTGATAAACAAATTTCTATTAAGGAAGTTGAGAATTTCCAGGCGGTAAACAATGATGATATTAATATAGTATTTTCTACCATCCAGGGTTTACATACTAGGCTAAATACTCCAAAAGAAAACAGTCTTACTTATGATGATTTTGAAGATAAAAAAATTGTTCTTATTTCTGATGAAGCCCATCATATTAACGCTGAAACTAAATCAAAAATCAGTAAATTAACTTCTCTTAATGAAGATGAATCTATATCATCATCTAAAAAATTAAGTCCTGAAGAAAAAGAAGAAATTATCAGTTGGGAAGGCACTGTTAACCGCATTTTGAATGCTAATAAAGATAATTTTTTGTTAGAATTTACCGCAACAGCCGATTTATCAGTACCTGAAATAAAAGCCAAATATGATGATAAATTATTATTTGATTATCCTCTTAAACAATTCCGGTTAGATGGATTTTCTAAAGAAGTAAAAGTTCTTCAAGCCGACCTTGAACCCTTTAAAAGATCACTTCAAAGTGTATTACTAAGTCAATATAGACGAAAAGTTTTCGAAAAAAATAAAAAAATAATTAAACCGGTAATCCTCTTTAAATCTAAAACTATTAAAGAGAGCGAAATATTTTTTAATCAGTTTATTGAAGGTATGAAAAGCCTTAGAGTATCTGATTTAAATAAAATTAAAAAATCCACAACTGATGAAGTAATTGAAAAGTTGTTTAATTATTTTGAGGCTAATGGGATAACATTAGAAAACCTTATAACTGAATTAAAAGAAGATTTCTCTGTAGAAAAACTTATATCCGTTAATAGTAAAGATGATAGTGAGCAAAAGCAACTCATTGTAAATTCATTAGAGGATAGATCAAATGAATATAGAGCAGTTTTTGCAGTTGATAAACTAAACGAAGGATGGGATGTTTTAAATCTTTTTGATATTGTTCGTTTATATGATACACGTGACTCCAAAGACGGCCGTCCGGGTAAAACCACGATGAGTGAAGCTCAACTAATTGGTAGAGGCGCAAGATATTGTCCTTTTAAACTTATTCCGGAACAATCCCTTTATACACGCAAATTTGATGGTGATCTTAAGAATGAATTGAGGATCTGCGAAGAACTATATTATCATAGTTCATATAATCCGAAATATATTTCAGAGTTAAATACAGCATTAGAAGAAATCGGCATTAAAGCCCGAGAGACTAAAGAGTGTGAGCTAAAGTTAAAAGAAAAATTTAAAAAGACTTTCTTTTACAAACAAGGCCAAATATTTCTAAATGAACAACAAGAAAATGGAAATAAAGACATTAAATCTTTAGATCAATCAATTATAGCACAATTATATAGTTATAATCTAAAAACAGGCTTTACAAAATCCTCAAATGCTTTTGATAAATCGGATGATATTTCTTCAAATAATGTTAAAGAGAAAGAATATAAATTAATAGATTTTGGTACTCATATAATCCGTAAAGCAATAAATAAACTAGAATTTTATCAGTTTTCTAATCTTAAAAAATACTTGCCACATCTTAATTCAATTTCTGAATTTATAACATCAACTAAATATTTAGGCAAAATCCAGCTAGATATAAAAGGTTCACCGGAACAGGTAGAATATCTTACACCTCAAGAAAAACTTGCCGCAAGTATTAAGATATTAGAAGAAATATCAATTGGTATTGCTAATAACAGAGTGGAATATAAAGGGAGTAAAGTATTTAAGGCTTATCCAATCAAAAACACTTTTAAAGATAAAACTCTTAAATTTACTCTTAACGAGTCTGAAGATAAACAAACCGGTCGATCAATGCTGGAAAATGGTTCAAGCTATTATTTAGATTTAACATCAAAAGATTGGTATGTTTTTAATGATTGCTTTGGTACCTCAGAAGAAAAACTTCTCATAAAATATATTGATAAAAATTATGACAGTTTAAAAGCAAAATATAGTGAAGTCTATTTAATTAGGAATGAGCACCATTTTAAGATATTTACTTTTAAAGATGGTAATGCAATAGAGCCAGATTTTGTATTATTCTTAATTAATAGAAATGATAAAAAAGCTATAAATAAACAATATCAAATATTTATAGAACCAAAGGGCGATCATTTATTAGATACGGATAAATGGAAAGAAGATTTCCTAAAAACACTTAAAGAAGAATATCAATTAGAAAAACTTTATAAAGATAAAGACTATATTATTTGGGGTTTACCATTTTTTAATGAATCTAACCACAAAACAGCCTTTATTCCTGAATTCAAAAAACTAATAGAATAATTAATTATTCCAAATATTAATAATCATATGAAGGATAACTTATGAAAAATATTCTACTTTTATTAGCACTAATAACACTATTCAGTACATCCATCTTTTCTCAAACTGCAGAAGAATACTATAATAAAGGCTTTGCTAAATATGAAGCAGGTAATTATAAAGGTGCCATTGCAGACTATACAAAAGCTATTCATTTAAATCCAAACCTTGAAGGCGCATATATCAACCGTGGCATAGCTAAAAATGGTTTAAAAGATTATGCAGGTGCATTAGTTGACTTTAATAAAGCAGCCAGTCTGGTACCGGGTATGTCATTAGCTTATTACCATATTGGTATTGCAAAAAGTAGATTAGGTGATTATAAAGGTTCAATTGCTGCGTATACAAGGGCACTCGAACTTACACCGAATGATGCTGAACTATATAATCTTAGAGCTGTAGCAAAATATAATTTTAGAGATAAAACAGGCGCCTGTGCCGATTTCAAAAAAGCCGCTTCACTTGGTTCCAGCAAAGGCTATGACGCATTAAACAAATATTGCAAATAGACATAATATTTTTTTAATCAAATTAAAATTGAAAATCCCAAAAGAAAGAATTCCGATTTGAAAATTTTATTTCTGTATTTTACAACATAATAACTATATTTTATTAATTGTGCCTTTACTTTTAAGTCAAATTGAAATTTACAGGTAAAACTTATGAATAATCAAGACAATACTTCCGGCTTTTCCCAAACTGCAGTAGAGTATTACAATAGCGGTTGTGCAAAACAAAATTTGCAAGATTACAAAGGTGCAATATCTGATTATGATAAAGCAGTTGATATTAATCCTGAATATGCAGAGGCCTATAACCATCGCGGAAACTCTAAAGTTAATTTAGAAGATTTAATTGGTGCCATATCTGATTATAATAAAGCTATTGAGCTTTACCCTAATTATGCAGATGCTTATTATAATCGCGGAAATACTAAAAAATATTTACAAGATTACAATGGAGCAATAGCTGATTATACTAAAGCTATTGAAATAAATCCTGATTATGTAGAAGCCTATAACAATCGTGGCACTGCTAAAGATGATTTAGAAGATCATAGCGGTGCAATGGCTGATTATGAGAGAGCTATAAAGCTTAGGCCTGATAATGCAGAAGCTTATTACAATAGCGGAACTACTAAAACTATTTTAAATGATTACAGAAGTGCAATTGCTTATTATGATAAAGCTATTGATATTAATCCTTATTACGCAGAGGCCTACAACAATCGCGCTATTGCTAAAGATGAGTTACAAGATTACAGCGGTGCACAGGCTGATTACGCAAAAGCAATTAAAATAAATCCTAACTATGCAGCCGCATATAACAATTGTGGTCTTGCTAAAGCCAATTTACAAGATTATAGTGGTGCAATAGCTGCTTATGACAAAGCCATTGAGCTTAATCCTAATTATGCAGCTGCCTATTTCAATCGAGGAAATGCTAAATTTATTTTGAAAGATTCTAATGCAGCAATAACTGATTATGATAAATCTATTGAGCTTAATCCTAATTATGCAGATGCCTATTTCAATCGAGGAAATGCTAAAAGAGAATTACAAGATTATAATGGAGCAATATCTGATTGGAATAAAGCCATTGAACTTAATCCTAATGATGCAGTAGCCTATTGCAAGCGAGGAACTGCTAAAGCAAATTTAGACAATAAAAGCGGTGCAATGGCTGATTTTAATAAAGCTATAGAGCTTAATCCCAATTTTGCAGTAGCCTATCATAATCGAGGAAATGCGAAAAGAGAATTACAAGATTACAGTGGAGCAATTGCAAATTTTAATAAAGCCATTGAGCTTAATCCTAATTATGAAATGGCCTATAACAATCGAGGGAATATTAAAGCTTATTTGAAAGATTTTAAGGAAGCAATTGAAGATTATAACAAAGCTATAGAGATTGATCCTAATTATGCAGATGCTTATTACAATCGTGGTAATGCTAAGTATGATTTACAAGATTATAGTAGCGCAGTATCGGATTTCAATAAAGCTATTGAGCTTAATCCTAATTATGCAGATGCTTATAACAATCGTGGTAATGCTAAGTATGATTTACAAGATTATAGTAGCGCAGTAGCCGATTTTAATGAAGCTTTAGGGCTAAACCCTAATTATGCAGTTGCCTATAACGCGCGAGGTCTTGCAAAATATATGTTACAAGATTTTAAGGGTGCAATAGAAGATTATAATAAAACTATAAGGCTTAATCCTAATTATGCAGTAGTCTATAACAATCGAGGAACTGCTAAATTAAATTTTCAAGATTATAGAGGAGCAATATCTGATTATACTAAAGCTATAAAGATTGATCCTAATTATGCAGATGCTTATTACAATCGTGGCAATGCTAAATCTAAGTTAAAAGATTTTAGTGGGGCAATATCTGATTATACTAGAGCTATTGAGCTTAATTCTAGCGATGCAGTAGCCTATTGCAAGCGAGGAATTGCTAAATATTACTTAGAAGATAAAAATGGAGCTTGTTTAGATTGGAGCAAAGCAGGAGAGCTTGGTGAAATAAAAGCTTATGACCTCATAAAGCAATGTTGTAATTAAACAAAATATCTTTCTCTTTTGAGTAAATAAAAATTGATAATCCTATAAGTAACGTTCGTTTGTTAATCTTATTTAACCATTTGATGGATCCTAAATTAAATTGATAACTGCTGACTGAAATGTCCGGCTCGCTGTCCAGGGAAACACTCCAGCCGTGGCTCATAGTTATTGTTTGAATATTTTTAATAGTTACAATTCGCCACTCTCTCTGGCGTGTTCCCTGGAACAACGTCGCCTTTCTATACAAGCCCTTCAGCTTTCCCCCTTTGTCATTACTTAGGTTGTATTGCTATTTACTAATTACTTCAGACTAATTACTCCATACCTTGGTAGTTCTATCCTCTCCCCAAATTTACATAACGCACTATTATCGGCAAATGGTTTGCATTAATCTTATGTTCCGCTTTTTTGTGGTGTGGAAGCGGATGTCAAAAAAACACATATTCTTTTGCAAATGTTTACTTATAGCTAATATATGTTTTTTTGCCATCACACCCCAAAAAAGCGGAATAGTTCAAAACAATTTGCCGATAACGTAGGCATTATGTAAACTTGGCGGTTCTGGTAATTATCACTTAACACTTGGCATAACCCCTCCCTCAGCCCCCACCCACCACCCTCTGCAAAACGCATTTATATCTATTGCTTTTATAGTCCGGCGTAGGGGCTGGCTCGCGCACTCGACACAGCCCACGCCTCAAATAGCTGCTATAATTATTTTAGTTATGTTTTCTTTAACTATCCGTTGATAATCCTAAAAGAAAGGCTTCCAATTTGTTAATCTTATTTAAAAAATTTGTTAATCATAAATTGAACCTTCATAGTAATGTACTCTTTTTTGCTTATCTACGTTTCCTATTGGTCGTTCACTCCATCCTCAAAATATTCCACAGCATTTATATCTTTTCTCGTTTTGTGGAATATTTCTCGTCAGTCGCTCACTCCCAATACGAAACTTGTTTTATGTAATATTAAGTATCACCTGTATGCGTAAGTTGCTCGAAGCCTCGCAACCTCCGCAGGACAAAGCTCAAACACCAGTATAATAATGTTCTTCTAATTGTCCGTGGTTCGCCGTTTCGATACCGCCAACCTTCTCTGTATTCGGCAAAAGGGGTGTTGTCGGCTTCTCACGGCTCAACCACTAACATTCTCGTTCTGTTATCCTTCTGCACAAGGCATTTAGGGTTTGTTTGGGTGGCTCCGTGTTACTTCGTAACCCAAACCATAATAAAACATCCCCACCCCCGCCACCCCAGACAATTCCTAAAGGACAGTGGCCACAATACATTAAAAAGCTTCTTAGAATAACCTAAGCTTTCATAAAGGCAAAAGTCAAAAATAAACTGCCATAAGAACGGCATTTATTTTCAACTTTCGCTACACCGGTATATGCAGCATTTGAGCTAAAATACTTGCTTTCCTTGTTGCTACCGCAAAGCATTATAATAATCTTTAATACTTCTTTCCGGGCATTACTCTTTAATTGGGAAATTACTATTAGATATAAAAGTATGATCTGATTCCAACCCTATTGGCCATTTAACATTTTCTTATGTAGGCTATTTAAGATTTGCGCTTAATCTGGCTTATCCAAATAGGAGAAAAAAAAATGTTTGGCAGTAATAAGATACATTTTTTTTATTTTTTTAAATGACCGGCATTTGCAGAAACTTTAAGACTACAAAGTAACAATCAAGTAAATAAAGTAATCAGAAAAGAAAAAAGAAGTGGGTGGCTTTGCCACGAATATTGAAAGGGAAAAAACATATAAACAGATCAAATAATGAAGCCGGAAAAACATAAATCATCGGGTATTTTGCCGGGGGAAAAGGTTTTAAGATGAATAAATAAAATGCCATACAAATGTATGCATAAAGCTTGTATCACATTGTAAAATAAACACTTGCAAACATAAGAAAGAATTATTATATTATAGGCAAGTTTAAAACCATTATTAATTAGATAAAATTACCAGGTATTCCGGAAAATGGCACTCCAAAACGATACCTAAAAAATATGTACTTTGGAATAATGTATAATACTTTACTAAACACATATAGAAGTCATAGTAAAGTCATAGTGTAAAAGTGAAGATCATCGGGTTTTTATAAAGGCTTTAAAACAAAAAAACCTTCAAAATCGTAAGATTTCAAAGGTTTTTAGAGCTGGAAATGGGACTCGAACCCGCGACCTGCTGATTACAAATCAGCAGGTCAAATTAGTAAAAGTTAATACGTTAAAATATTGTTTTGCGAATAATATGATGCAATCAAATCTCGAATATAATAAATATTATTAAAAAGTGTATTACTCCAAATCCCAGAGGGGCAATACTATGGTAGATAAATATTGTAAAACCAGTACACAACTCTATAGCAACAACCTCTTTACTTTTTGTAGGTTTCGGCAAAGACCACTCTCCCTCTCTTCAATTATGCGGTATAGTAATGGAAGCAGCGAAATCGGTAAAGCCGTTTCATCGAACAGAAAGAAAACAATTTATTAAAGGTCATTAAGTGTTGATTTTTAAAGGAATAAACGCAATATTTGTACAAAAGGTTTCAAATAATTATGCTTTTCCCTTATTATGAGCAATTTTATATAATACCTTTCAGTAACATAAATAACATAGTAGACAGTGCAAACTAGAATGTTTTTCTGGAGATTAAACAGTGATAAAAAACAGACAAAAAAATGATCGAGTTCCTAAAAAATAATATTAGTTTGATAAAAGACATATTTACTCTTTTCTTTGTGGGAACAGGAACAGTATTGTCAATATTGACATTTAAACGAGCAAGTGCGACAATCCTTCAACCCATACGAACAGAAGTAATTAAGAAACAATCAGAATTATTATCAAAGTTACTGCATATTTTAAGTGAAAACAATCAGTCATTTGAAGTTGGACTTGACTATGTAAAACTTGTTCAAATAAATGTATTGCTTGCTTTGAGAGATTATGGATTTGTTTTTAAAGAACATAAAGAACTTTTTGAGAAAGTAAAGGACAGTGTTGTAGGTTGGGCACCATGTGGAAGAACCAAAATATTAAAGGATGTTGAAATTATTAATTCGTTTACAGAAGCGACTAAAAAGAATGAGTACGGAGTTGAGAAGTTCAATAATCTGAAAAAAGGTGAAATTGACATTGATAAAATCTATCTCACAAAACGACATACTGAATTTGTGAAATTAATTTCGGATTTTAAAGAGGACCCTTTCATGCCTGCATCTATACAGCAAACATTAAATGAATTATTTAACGACATAAATAATAACCTTACAAAAGTATTAAAGGGAGAATTGGAGACTTTTATGATTGACTTTAGCAAAGTGTATTTTGAAGAAAACAATGCACCTCATTTTGATCCTTTGGGTATTTACAATTGCTACAATCATAGTTGTGTTCACCACAGAACAACTCTTGGCAAACTAAAAAATGAAATTAGGAAATATTTAATGATTGACGAAGGATGGTAGAAAAAAAAACACAAACCGCTAAAAGTTAGAGCAAAGATTAAAAAGGATACGGACTCTATGAAAATTAAGTCAATTAAAATAAGCAAGTTCAAGCGATTCACCAATTTAACTATATCAGATATTCCCGAAACCGCACGATTAATTCTCCTTGTAGGACCAAATGGAAGCGGAAAAACCTCGTTGTTCGAAGCTTTCAATTATTGGTACAAACTTAAAGGTTTTAATATGCGGGGGCTAAAAGATTACTATGAGAAAATTGATGATAGTCCCACAGATCAAAATTGGTTTCAAAATAACGTAATAATTGATTTTCATAATTCTGTTGCAATTGATAGAGATGCAATTAAAAATAAATTTTATTTTAGAACTGCATACCGTAATGAACCTGATTTTATTGTAAGCAATTTAAATAAGCTAAACGACCCATCCACAAGCCCAAAGTTTGATACTTTAATGCTTAATGATATTACTGTATCAGAGAATTATCAGCGATTAATTTCTCAAACTTTATCTGGAGTGTTCGACGAATCGAATAATTTGAAAACGGTAGAACAACTAAGGGATGAATTAATAGGGAAAATAAAGACTTCACTTGCGACCGTTTTTGATGATTTAAATTTGAGTTCAATTGGTGACCCTCTTTCAAATGGTTGTTTTTATTTTGAGAAGGGCACTTCAAAAGATTTTCATTATAAGAACCTTTCTGCGGGAGAAAAATCTGTTTTTGATTTATTGCTAGATATGATAATAAAATCAATCTATTATAGCGATGCCATTTTTTGTATTGATGAGCCAGAGGCACATATGCATACAAGATTGCAAGCAAAAGTTCTTAAAGAATTATATAATCTCACTCCCTCCAATTCTCAACTCTGGATTTCTACTCACTCGATAGGAATACTTAAGCAAGCAGAAGAACTTGATAAACAAATGCCTGGTAGTGTAGTTTTTTTGGACTTTGATAACCGAGATTTTGATTCTACTGAAAATATATATCCTGCTAAAATTGATAAAACTATTTGGAATCGCTTTTTTGAATTAGCATTTGCTGATTTTTCCCAGTTAATTGCTCCTAAAAGAATTGTTTTTTGTGAAGGGACGTCACTAGGGAGAAGATATAAAGATTTTGATGCCCAGATTTATGGAAAAATATTTGGACAGAAATATCATGATACTAAATTTACATCTATTGGCTCAAGTACTGATATTGAGAATATCGAAAACCAATCTGTAAAAGTTGTTTCAGGTATTTTAAAATCTTCCTCTCTGATTAAGTTTGTTGATAGAGATGACAAAAGTCAACAAGAGATTCAAGAGCTAAAAGGGAAAGGAATTAATACTTCTGTAAGGCGACATGTTGAAAGTTATCTTTTAGACGATGAGATAATTATAAAACTATGTAACTCTAATGGAAAACCGGAGTTGATAAATGATTGTTTAGAATCCAAAAATACAGCCTTACAAGGAAGTATATCACGAGGGAATCCCATTGATGATATAAAATCTGCAAGCGGCTCGATTTATACAGAATTGAAAAGAATTTTATCTTTAACTCAAGGTGGTAATAATAAATGTGCATTTTTACGTGACACAATTGCTCCTCTAGTGACTGAGGAAACCAATATTTATAAAGAACTTGAAAAAGAAATATTCGAGTAAATAGAACGTGTACTAACAATAGTTCATACGATATGTGGGTTTCAGAGGTCTTGCAAGGTCAGTTCCCGCCGAAAAGGTTTGCCTTGGTTGATACAGTTATAGCCATGCAATCTCGCACTGCTCATAACAGCAACCGTTGTGGGTAATATTAAAACCGTGTGTTAGATAAATCGACAAAGAATTAAATGAATATATCTAAATATAGTAATTAATAAATGCAAATATCTAAATTTACTTGATAAACTTAATGATGTGAAGGAAAAATTAAAAATTGAAGATGATGTGAATAATTATGCACCTGTCGCCAATTGTATTGCTGAACCTAATTTAGAAAAGAGGGTGCAACGCCTAGAGATAATCTAGCTAGATGATGATAAATAAAACATACTAAATTGTCAATACTTTACGAGATTAAAAATATACGTATTTGCACAAAAAGATATGTTACCTCCTTGGATAGAACTTCTTTCATAATGCCCGTAAAACGTGAGGGCTTTGCAATTGATATCCCCACATAATTCCAAAAATAATGCTCAGCAGGTTTTATTCCAAGCGAATAAAACATAAAGAAATTTCAAAAATATATCCGGGTTCAGACAATAGAGAATATATATTCCTGTTAAACCGCCTGCGGGGTAAAAAAATCTTATTCGCCTGCAGCTATAGATATTGAGCCCCACCGGGGTTCAATATGGTAGCATTATGGGGATTAAATAATAACTATTTGGCTGTTGAAAGCGGGTGATCCGGAATCGGATATTCTATCATGGTTCAGACAATAATGGATGAATTGCGCGACCCGCTGATTATGAGTCAGCTGCTCGGGGTAGCAAAATGAAAAATAGTACACTATTCCAGCAGCCAGCCTTCGGCAATGTCATCTTCAATGCTTGAAATAAATCGTGAAGGCTTTGAAATTGTTGTTCCGGCAAATCTGTCATATATATTCATCGGGTAGGTAACAAATAAATTCTGCTTGGCTCTTGTTGAGGCCACATACATTAACCTGCGTTCTTCTTCCAATGATTCAATAGACTCAATGGATTTGCCTGAAGGGAAAAATCCGTCAACTAAATCAATAATAAACACAGTGTGCCATTCCAATCCCTTGGCAGAGTGAATTGTTGAGAGAGTCAATATTTCATCATCTTTATCTTCTTCATCAACATCTACAATACTGTCAATCATCGGTTCAATTGCCATATCAGCCAAAAGGCTGTCAAGTGATTTATACTTTATTGCAATATTCTGAAAAATTTCCAGATCCTTCATCCTTTTGTTAAAATCATCATATTTAACTCTGAATAAAGGATAGTAGTAATCAAGAACTAAATCCAGTTTATCCGAAGGTGAATTATTACTTGTATGAATTTTATATAATAAATTAAATAAAGTTATTAGTTTGGATAAATGCTTATCCTGTTCCAAATGTTCGGGGTCATTCTTTATTGTCAGCTTACCCTGCGACAGCTTTTCAAGGATAAGCTGCGCGGTTTTTGGACCAATCCCTTCGTGCAAAAGGAGTATGCGGTACCAGCTTACAACATCTTTTGCATTTGCGGCTATGCGCAAAAAAGCTAAAACATCTTTGATATGTGCCGTCTCAATAAACTTCATTCCGCCAAACTTAACAAACGGGATGTTTGCTTTAAAAAGTTCAATTTCAAGATCAAATGAAAAATAAGACGACCTGAATAATACTGCTATATCATTAAGAGCAACGCCTTCTTCTCTAAGTTCAATTATTTTTTCAATAATAAATCGTGACTGCATGTTATCGTTTGCGGCTGCAACTACAACGGGAAGTGATCCGCCGGTTCTGTGTGTAAAAAGAACTTTGGTAAATTTTTCCAAAGAGAACTCAATTACTTTATTTGCAAAATCTAAAACCGGCTGTGTGCTCCTAAAGTTTTCTTCAAGTTTAATTATTTTTACATTCGGAAACAGGGAAGGGAAGTTCATTATGTTTTTGAAATCAGCTCCCCGGAATGAATATATTGATTGTGAATCATCCCCAACAACCATTATATTATTATTTAATCTTGCTAATCCCTTAACAATATCAGCCTGTAGTTTGTTGGTATCCTGATATTCGTCCACCATAACAAATTTAATGTTAGAAAGCATCGCTTTTGTTCCGGCGTTAAAATCATTCAAAAATCTTAGCAGATAAACAAGCAGATCATCATAGTCCAATAAATTATTTTTCTGTTTATATTCAGTAAAGATATGCTGCAGGTTAATAATTTTATCGATATTCTCAATAAAATGAGGGTAATTGGCTTTAACAAGGTCTTCTATGGTTTTGCTTGTATTAACGTGAAGACTGAAGATTGTATTAAGAGTCTGTTTATTGGGGAATCTTTTATCTTTTGTTAAAAAGCCTGCCTGAGACCGGATAAGGTTAATTACATCTTCGCTGTCGGATTGGTCCAGAATAGTAAAAGAAGGATCCACACCGGCGGCTTTTGCATATTTGCGCAGGGTAAGATTGGCAAAAGAGTGAAATGTGCCTCCGTTAACCTTTGAACATCTGTTATCAAGAAGAAGAGCTGCCCGGTTCATCATCTCCGAAGCAGCTTTTCTGGTAAAAGTTAAAAGTAATATTGACTGAGGTGAATATCCAAGTTCAACCAAACGAGCAACTCTATATACTAAAGTCCTTGTTTTGCCTGTACCTGCCCCCGCTATTATCAGGTATGCGCCATCTATTGCTGAAGCAGCTTCATATTGGGCGGCATTTAGCTGGTTCCGGTAATTTATAAGAAATTTACTCTCATCTATAACAGGAGGTTTAATTAATCCTGTTTCATTGAATCTTTTTAAGGTAACTTTTTTTTGAATCATCTAACTTAGTATTTCCGGGCTCCCAATATTTCAGACAGAATAAACGCTTCCTTAAATGAAGCTTTACTCTTCAATTTCTTTCTTAAGCTTAAAGCATATTCATTTCTTCCGGATGGCCTATGCAGTATAGCTTCCATTTGCTTGGCGCGTTCGTCAATTAAGCTTATCAGTTGAACATCCGTAGTACTTGGGGCCTCTGTTTGGGGAATAAGCCTTTGGGCTTCTTCTATCCTTGTTTTCTTTGTTGTAATCTCATCTTTTTCAAGTGAAATGTCCCGGTAGCCCGGAACCTTTACAGGTTCCGGAGGCTTCGGGTTAAACACACGGTCAATTTCTGCAAGAATATCAAAGTCGTCAGATTTTTTAACTTCAAAGTTCGGCTGACCCTGTAAGTCTTCGCCGGATGAATCATATCCATCCCCGACAGGAGGCTGAGGGGTTCGCTTATATTGAGTATCCCCGGGCTTTACGGGCTTTTTACCAAATACCTTACTTAAGAAATAAATAATAAAAAGTATGGTAATTATTGTTGAAATACTCATTGCTGTATATCTTTTTTATCATCAGGCTTTGCAATTGAACTTCTCATATCAGTATCGGCCTGAATGTTTTTCATTTTATAATAATCCATAATTCCAAGATTTCCGCTTCTAAATGCATCGGCAATAGCTTTAGGAATTTCTGCTTCTGCTTCCACTACTTTTGCTCTTTGGCGGGAGACCTCTGCAATATTTTCCTGTTCGGTTGCAACTGCTGAGGCTCTTCTCTCTTCTGCTTTTGCACGGCCGATTTTTAAATCTGCTTCTGCCTGGTCAGCCTGCAGTTTTGCACCGATATTTGAACCGACGTCAACATCTGCAATATCAATTGATAAAATCTCAAATGCTGTACCTGAGTCCAGCCCTTTAGCCAAAACTGATTTGGAGATCTTATCAGGGTATTCAAGCACATGCTTATGGTCTTCACTTGCACCTATTGTGGATACAATACCTTCGCCAACGCGTGCTAAAATTGTTGCTTCACCGGCGCCGCCCACAAGTCTGTCAATATTAGCTCTGACTGTAATACGGGCAATTGTTTTTAATTGAATACCGTTTTTTGCAACTGCGGCAACCAGCGGTGTTTCAATCACTTTGGGCAAAACAGACATCTTTACGGCCTCAAGAACATCACGGCCTGCTAAATCTATGGCGGTCGCGCGTTCAAAAGTGAGTCCAAGATTGGCTTTATCGGCGGAGATTAAGGCGTTTATTACCTTTATTACGTTTCCGCCTGCAAGGTAATGGGCTTCCAGCTTAGGCTGCTCAATGGCAATACCGGCTTTACTTGCGGTAATAAGACTCCGTACAATAATATAAGGAGGAACTTTTCTTAACCTCATTCCGATTAAGTCCTTGAATATCTTGACTTTTACACCGGAAAAATAAGCTGTTATATATAAGCCGACAGGTACAAAATAAAAGAATAGAATAAGAAGAAAGACTACTACAACAATCAGGACAATTGTCATGCCCGTAACTGCTGCGGATGGTTCTTGCAAAATCAATGATAACATTTAGTTTCTCCATAAAAAAAAGAATTAATACATACATTTTAGCATATAACTCTTTAAAGTGCAAGCTAAATCATTTTTAGATTGATTATTGACATGTAATATCGTCCATAGCCCTCCGAAATGATTTTAGATTCATTGCTGTTATATAATCCCGCCCCGAGTCGTCCGAAATCGGACTTCACTCGGGGCTACAGATAGGGAGAATTTTAATATTTAGGAAAGAATAATTTTACACTGCCGCTAAGTGAGTGATAATTATAGAGAAAAATGTTTGATCCAAATGCAATATATTTATATTTTGGCTATGATAAATTTTATTCAATTGTAATATGCGACAAAAATATGTCTAGTTATAACAAAATATTGTACCATATTATTTTCAGTACGAAGTATCGTGAAGATACAATTGTGCCGGATTGTGAAAAGGATTTATACAATTATATCTGGTCAATATTAACAAATAATAATTGCAAGTTGCTTCGAATAGGGGGTACGGCAAATCATATTCATATATTAATGACACTGCATCCTTCAATTGCGTTGGCCGATCTAATAAAAAAGATAAAAGTGAGCACCTCGTTATTCCTAAAAAATCGCACTAAATTTTTAGGATGGCAAAATGAATATGGAGCCATAACATATCATATTTCACAAAAAAATATAATCGATAAATATATAAGCACACAAAAGATACACCACAATACTCAAACTTGCGAAGACGAGTATTTAGAGATAACAGGTGAGAAAATATCGAATTAATTTTAGATTAGAGATTTCTTCCCCTTATCTGTAGCCCCGAATGAAGCCCGCAGGGCGATTCGGGGCGAAATTTGCTGTATTATTGCAATTCGAAAAAAATAATGGGTATTATACTGTGGCTAAAGCCTGATGGCGTGTCCTGTATTCATAAGCCCACTAGATAAATCTAGTGGCAATTTAACAAATGGATGAAAGCCACCCGTCTCCGAATCAATTTTAGATTAGATATTTTTTCCCCTTATCTGTAGCCCCGAATGAAGTCCGATTTCGGACGATTCGGGGCGAAATGAATATTCATAACCTAAAACCCGCAATCAACCACAAACCCCGTTACTTTTTCGCTGGTTTTTTGCCCATGTTTGTAACTTTATCTTCTACCTTTTCAAAAAACTTTTGCCACTTTTCAGGTTTGTCGTTGTAATAATTTACGGTATTAGTGTATGTTTTTTCACTAATGTTATATTTCTTAAAAATTTCATTCTTAAAGTTTTTGCTTACATCTACTGTATCTTCGGCAATTATCAAATCTGTATAAACATTTACAAAAGTATCTTCATCCAGCCGTTCCTTGCTTTTACAGCCGCAGACAACTAATGAAAGAAGAAACAAAAATAAAACTAAAATTCTTTTCATTTCTTATTCATCTTTTTACTTGCCTCAAACAGTATTTGCTTTTCCTTTGCCGTAAGGTTCTGGTAACCGGACTGGCTGATTTTATCCAGTATTTTATCAATTTCGGCCTGATCTACTTTGTCTTCGTTGTTGATGTCATAATACTTTGCTTCATTTATGTCATGTGTATTGTTTGTATGTACGTAAGGATTATATGTAGTTTGCGATTTAAATTTATTCTTTTTAAAGATGTTATTAAATCTTAAACCGGAATTCCTTGAAATCAGCACATAAACAAAACCTGCAACTGCACCTCCTAAGTGGGCTAAATGGGCAATATTCCCACCCTGAGAGCTGTTTACAAATAAAAATTCAAGTACAACCAAAAAGGCTATTAAGTATTTTGCCTTTACCGGAATCAGAAAATAAATATAAATATATCTGTCGGGGAACATCATTGCAAAAGCAACCATTACTCCAAAGATAGCACCCGAAGCTCCAATTGTCGGCGCCAGGTCATTTGTAAGCAATGGAGTTATAAATAAGTGGGCAAGTCCTGCAACAGTACCGCACATTAAATAAAAGAAAAGGAATTTCTTAGATCCCCAATTATTTTCCAGTTCCATGCCGAACATCCATAGTGCAAACATGTTAAAGAAAATATGAGAGAAATCTCCATGCAGAAACTGGTAAGTAATTAATTGCCAGGGCAGAAATATCCACGGATCAACATTAGAAAAATGCATCCCGCTGATAGGTATTAAAGCAAAGTACTTGGTTATCACCTGGTCAAAGCGCATACCGGCGCTTTCAATAATTATCCTGCCGCCTAAGTACTGAACCAAAAAAACCGCAACATTTATAATCAGCAAATTTTTTATAACCGGAGGGAAAAAGGTGAATCCGCCAACTCCACCCGGTCTGTAATAATTACTCACAAGAAATTCCTTTTTTATCTATATACTAATAAACATTTTCATTCTATTATATTAAAATAATAAATTAAAAAATGTTAAAAATGTCAAATTATTTATCATCTGTTAAAGCTGTGACACCCGGAAGGTTTTTGCCTTCAAGGAATTCCAAAGAAGCTCCGCCGCCGGTTGAAACGTGAGAAACTTTAGTTTCCAGTCCGGCCTTAGCTATTGCAGCAGCGGAATCTCCACCGCCTATAACGGTTATTGAACCGTTCTCAGTAGCTTCAACCAAAGCATTTGCAACTGCATTTGTTCCAATTGCAAAATTATCCATTTCAAACACACCCATCGGACCATTCCATACTATTGTCTTTGAAGCCAAAATGGCTTTCTTGAATATTTCTATGGTTTTAGGCCCAATATCCAAACCCATCTTATCTTTCGGAATGTTGTCAATTGAATATACCTGGGAAGGGGAGTCATTGTTAAATTCTGCTACTGCTACTATGTCAACAGGGAAAAGAACATTTATTTTCTTATCGGCAATTTTTGCAAGCACTTCTTTTGCAAGTTCAATTTTTTCAGCTTCAAGTAGTGAAGTCCCTATTTCTTTACCCTGAGCTTTAAAGAATGTGTAAGCCATGCCGCCGCCGATAATCATGGTATCAACTTTGTCAAGAAGATTGGTGATTACATCAATTTTGCCTGAGATTTTTGAACCGCCTAATATGGCGCAGTAAGGTCTCTTGGGATCTAAAACAGCACCGCCCAGATAGTCCAATTCTTTTTTCATTAAATAGCCGGCTGCACAAATTGATATATATTTTGTAACTCCTTCGGTTGAAGCATGGGCTCTGTGAGCTGAACCGAAAGCATCATTTACATAAACATCGCCTAATTCTGCAAGCTGTTTTGCAAATTCAGGATCATTCTTTTCTTCTTCTTCGTGAAATCTTAAATTCTCTAATAATACAACGTCGCCATTGTTCATTTTGGCAACAATCGCTTTTACTTCTTCTCCGATGCAGTCAGGTGCTAAAATTACTTCTTTGCCAAGTAATTCAGCTAATCTTACGGCTGCAGGTTTTAAACTGTATTTAGGGTTAACTTTACCCTTAGGGCGTCCTAAATGGCTCATCAAAATAACTTTGCCGCCGTCATTAATTATTTTTTTTATTGTAGGTAAGCTTGAAGTAATTCTAATATCATCGGTAATGTTTAAGTTATCATCCAAAGGCACATTAAAATCCACACGAACCAATACTCTTTTTCCGTTTAATTCTATTTTATCAATTGAAAGTTTTTTCATTGTAGTCCTTTCTAAATTTTATAATTTACAATATGAAAGATAATAAGGAAGGATTAAAAAAACAGAGACTAAACGTAAGTTTAGTCTCTGTAGAAGAAATAATTACATTTTAGCAATTTTTACTAACAAATCAGCTACTCTGCAAGAATAACCCCATTCGTTATCGTACCATGAAACTACCTTAAAGAAACGTTTTTCGTCTTTAAAGTTGTTCTGCATAGTTGCTAATGAATCATAAATTGATGAGCGTTCGTCATGAACAAAGTCTGTTGAGACTACTTCTTCATTTGTATATCCTAAGATACCTTTTAAGTATGTTTCAGAAGCTTTTTTCATTAAAGCATCAATTTCAGCTATTGAGGTTTCTTTTACTGTTCTAAAAGTTAAATCAACTACGGAAACGTCAGCAGTAGGAACTCTGAATGACATACCGGTTAACTTTCCTTTTGTCTGTGGTAAAACTTCTCCAACAGCTTTTGCTGCGCCTGTGGATGATGGAATAATGTTAATTGCAGCAGCTCTTCCGCCTCTCCAATCTTTTTTGGAAGGACCGTCAACTGTTTTTTGTGTAGCGGTATAAGAGTGAATTGTGGTCATTAAACCGGTCTCAATTCCAATACCTTCTTTTAACAATACGTGGACAACAGGAGCTAAGCAGTTTGTTGTGCAAGATGCGTTTGAAATGATGTTATGCTTTGCAGGATCATATTCATTATCATTAACGCCAAGTACAACTGTTTTAACATCGCCCTTACCAGGTGCTGAAATAATTACTTTCTTTGCGCCTGCTTCAATATGGCCCTGTGCTTTTTCTGATGATGTAAATAAACCGGTTGACTCAATAACCCAGTCAACGCCTAAAGCTTTCCAAGGTAATTGTGAAGGCTCTTTTGTAGCCATAATACACTTGGTTTCGTTTCCATTTACTACCAATATATCGTCATTTTCTAATTCAGGTGAGCTCTTTTTAGTTCCGATAGTTCCATTGAATTTACCGTGAACTGAATCATATTTTAATTGATAAGCAAAGTATTTAGCATCTGTAGTAACATCAACAACTGCAACAACATCAATTTCTTTGCCTAGAAGGCCGCGGCCAGCTATAGCATTGAAAACCAATCTGCCTATTCTGCCAAATCCATTGATTCCGACTTTGATTGCCATTATTTTTCTCCATTTTATAGTTTAATTAATTCAATACACAAAATTAGCTAATGTGGGCAATAATATCAATTGAAATTGAAGAGTTTTACACGAACGGTGATTATTTACAATAATTTAACCAAAATGCAGGTTGTTCTGTAAAAGATCACAATTTCCTAAAAACATTCTTCCAAAGTTGAACTCATCCATACTAAAGCCGGTAAAACTCTGATATTATGTAAGCGTTCCGTCTGCTTTTGGGAAATTCCCTGAAAGTTTGGTAAAAAATTTGTGAAAATTATGAGGGAATTTTTTATCATCTAAAAACATGTATGGGCAGTAGCCGGAAATAAAGTTAATCCCGTTTGTTGCACATTTTTTTTGAATTTCCTCTAATTCTTTGGCAGGTGTGAACATATTACGCAGCCAGATTTGCTTTATGCCTTTGGTAATTGCTTCATCTATAACTTTTCCTGCATCCTTTTTTGTAAATACCAAAATTCCATCAATGGCTTTTTCGGCTGAGGAAATGTTTGCATAGCATTTTTCCCCGGCTATTTCAGTTGAATTATAGTTGATTGGGATAATCTCATAGCCATGCTTTACTAAATCTGCTGAAAGTGTGCGGGAAAAATCCTTAGGATTTCTGGAAAATCCAACTACGGCAATTTTCTTAATTCTTAAAAATTCTTGAACTTGGTTAAGCGAAATCTTTTCCACATTATACCTCGTAAATTTATTGTATCTAAAAATAAACACTTAACAGCTTTATTGCAAATTGTACAGGTTTTGTCTGTGTTTCTTATTATCCCAATTTTAATACCTATTGAATAACAAATATTTTGCTAAATTTGTAAAATATTTCTTAAAAAAAGTCGAATTCTAAATGCAATTATTTTTTGTAATTTTCTTTATCTTTTATTCAGTTGTTAATTATTATATTTATAACAGGGGACTTGCAGCCATATCCATTGTCCCCTCAGCAAAGATAATATATACTGTACTGTTTATCTTTTTTGCTTTTGCTTATGTATTTGCAAAAGTTTTTGAAAAAAAACTGCCGGCATTTATTTACGAAAGTTTTTCAGTAGCAGGTTCTTTTTGGTTTGCCGCTATCTTGTATTTTATTCTAAGTCTGCTCTTTATTGATAGCATAAGAATAATAAATCACTACTTCCATTTTTATCCGCAAATAGTTACCAAGAACTATCAACTTGTTAAGATATCAGCTTTTTCAATTGTCGTATTAATAACGTTTCTTCTTTTAACAGCAGGTTATTTTAACGGGCGAAATATTAAGATAAACACAGTAAACATTACTCTGCCTAAAAAGAACAGCAGCTTAAGCAATCTTAATATTGTTCAAATATCTGATATACATATTTCATCTATTAATAACGGAAGATTTCTCAGCTCGGCTGTGGAAACCATAAATTCACTTAAACCCGATATCGTTTTAATTCCGGGGGATCTTGTTGATGAAAAAGCATATTTCCTTGAGCAAAAAGGTCTTGGTAAGTCATTGCTTAAAATTAAATCCAAATATGGAGTTTATGCAACTACAGGTAACCATGAGTTTATTAATGGTGCGGGTGATATAATTAAATATCTTTCCACCTGCGGAGTTACCTGGATAAACGATACAGCCCGCTTTATTGATGGGAACTTTTATATTGTCGGCAGGCATGATTCAGCTATGCGTTCCTTCACCGGAGAAAAGAGACAGCCGCTTGCTGAAGTTATGAAGCTGGTAAACAAAAACTATCCTGTGTTTTTGTTGGATCATACACCGTTTAATCTTGAGGAAGCCGAAAAAAATAATATTGATTTGCAGCTTTCAGGCCATACTCATCATGGACAATTATTTCCAATTAATTTTATCACCTCAAAAATTTATGAGCAGGACTGGGGTTATCTTTTAAAAGGGAATACGCATTATTATGTTTCGTCCGGGCTTGGTACATGGGGGCCTCCGGTTAAACTTGGCAATGATGCTGAAATTGTAAATATCAAAGTTCAGTTTAAGTAATTGAAAATTCCCGCAATAAGAGTATTGGTTAAAAACTAACTGAAATTGTAGATAATATTTTTTTTCAATATATTTAATAAACAGACTTATATAATATTGAAACTCTGCTTAAAAATATGTCTCATTCTATCTCTGTGCCTTATTGCGGGGCAGTGTACTCTTATTGCCCAAAATGTTGATAAAGATAAAGAGTTAACCTGGATCCGGGTTGACTCACCTGTCAAAATAGATTTTTCATCAGTTAACTTGTTCTCATCGGGGAATGGAATCATTTCCGGTAATTACCTTCTGGATATACAAGATGATCATCTTAAAATTTTTAATCCCCAGCCGCCGTCTCTCTCCATAGATATTTCCTTTGCTCTAAATAAAAAAGAAATATGGGCTGCCAAAACTCTTATGTCCAGTGAGTCTAATTTCTATTTCTTTGACGGTAAAAAATGGACAGCTATAACTAATCCCTTGTCTAACGCAATATTCTGTATGTATTTTAAAGATAAGAACACCGGGTGGATTGGCGGTGACAGGGAACTTGCTTTTTATAATGGGAGAAAATGGAAGAAGATCCCTTTCCCCACAATAAATGGCAGTGTTAATAAACTATATGGCGCTTCTGAAAATGATTTCTGGATGCAGACAGGCTATACAGAGCTTTTTCATTATCTAAATGGGCAATGTTATCAGGTCCTTAAAGGAGTCCAACTATTTGAGATATCCAAAAATGGAATTAAATATGCCCTGACTGATAAAGGCTTCTATAAAATTATTGACGGCACACCTAAATTTATAATGACTTTCCCTTCTTCTGTTAAATTGTCATGCCTGTATATATTAAATGACAGTTGTTATTGGGGCGCCGGCCCCGGTGGTTATGTTTACCGTTTTGCAAATAGTAAATGGTCAAGTTTTAAACTGAGCACTGAACAAAGTTTAGTTGACATAAGCTTTCTAACAGATAGTGAAGGATGGGTTTGCGGAGAAAACGGGGCAGTTTTTCGCCTGGCTTTTCCTTCCGCAAAGGAAACAACTAAAATTTCAGGCGGCTTTAAGAAAAAGAAAATAACAGGAATAAGTACTGAACTAAATTCTGAATATGGTGTTGCAATTGATGATATTAATAATGATGGATTAAAAGATATTTACTCTGCATGTCTTTTCCATCCAAGCAGATATTATGAGAACATTTCCGTAGTCGATCAGAATAAAATTAATTATGTGCAGTTTGCAGAAAAAGCTGCCGAAAGAAATATAACTGCTTTTAGTAATAAAGAAACAAATAAAGCCAATCCAGTTTTCCTGGGCGTTGGGCTTGCAGATTTGGAAAACTCAGGCAGTCAGGATATTTATGTCTGTAATTTACTTGGCAAGAATAAGCTGCTAATAAATGATGGAAAAGGTTCTTTTGATGATGTCTCTGCCGAAAAAAATAGAGGAGTAGGGAAGGATGAAAGAACTAATTCTGTAATTTTTGGCGATGTTGATAATGACGGCGATTTAGACATGTTTATTGCCAATGAAGAATCTACCAACAGGTTATTCCTAAACGATGGGACAGGCCATTTTTCGGAAATTACCGAAACCGCAGGACTTGAATCTCAGGGCGGTGGAACATCTGCTGTTTTTGGTGACCTTGATGGTGACGGCAGGATTGATCTATGTGTTACTAACTGGAATGCAGAAAATAAAATTTATAAAAATGTTACTCAAAATGGTAGAGTTAAATTTATTGATGTCTCCAATTTGTCAGCAATAGCCGATTCTAAGAATGATAAGAATAATGCTGTGGTCTTTGGTGATGTTAATAATGATGGCTTGCCGGATATATTTATTTCAAGGCGTAAAAGTCCAAACTCCCTTTATATTAATTTGGGAAACTTCCGGTTTAAGGATTGTGCAAATGAAATGCTGGGGCAGGATACGCTTCTTACTTATGGAGCTGTTTTTGCTGACTTTGATAATGACGGCTTTCTTGACCTGTATATTTCAAACGTGGGGACAAATAAATTATATAAAAATATTGGCGGTAAAAAATTTATTGATGTAACTAATGAGTATAATGCTGCCGTAAGTGGATATGGAACGGGGTCGGCTGTGGGTGATATTGATAATGATGGTGATATTGATATTTATACAGCAGTTTATATAAATGGTGAAAGTACATTATTATTAAATAATATTAATAACCGTAACTTTTTTGCTATAAACGTACAGGGTACAATCAGCAACAGAGATGCAGTTGGTGTAAAAGTTTGGCTTTATGAAGCAGGGCATCTATACGATAAAAACTATCTTAGAGGGTATAGAGAAATCTGCTCTGGTTCAGGTTACTGTTCCCATTCTTCTAAGGAAGTGCATTTCGGAGCAGATTTTTCAAAATCCTTTGATATTCTTATTCTGTTTCCTGTAAGCGGTATTACTAAAATTTTATATAATCAAAAACCCGGGCAAAGGCTGTTTGTTAGGGAAGAAGAGGACTACGCGGCTTTTTCTACTCTTTCTTTAAAATCCATAATGCGGTTTATTAAAAATCCTGCAACGCATATTGATGCCATTGAATATGCAGTCTTTTTTATAATTTGTCTCATCTCTGCTAGAGTAGGTAAAAAAAAGTACAGCTGGGGTAACTATACTTTGCTAATTATTCATTCTGCCTGTTTAGTAGCTTTTACCGGATTTTTAATCTATTTTGATAAAAGCGGTTTTTTCTTAAGCATAGTGTTTCCTGTTCTACTAATCGGCATTCTTTTTATTCTGGTTCATTTAATTTATCACTCCATTATTCTTAAGAGAATTGCTAAAAAAGAACGAGAAATAATCAGGGATAGAATTGCAAGAGATCTGCATGATGATTTAGCCTCAACTTTAAGTAGTGCGCAAATTTATACTGAACTTTTGAAGTATAACAAAAAAAACTCTGAACATTTCGACCTGGTAAACAAAATTGCTGTTCTGCTTAAGGACTCTTCTGATGCAATTACCGATATTATTTGGAATATTGCTCCGGTTCATGACAATATGGAGCATCTGACGTTTAAATTACGAACACTTGCAATTGAAAACTGCAGAGTAAATTCCATTAAACTGGAAGTTAAAGAAGAAGTGGATAACAATGAGTTTATTGTACCGGATCAGATTAGAAGAAACATCTATCTTATCTTTAAAGAAATTTTAAATAATATGATAAAGCATTCTGCTACAGAAACGGCCGAACTTGATTTAGTTGTTGAAGCTGGTTCAGTTTTTATAAAGTTAAAAGACTTCGGAAAGGGCATCCTTAACCTTTCAGGAACTTTTAATGATTATAATACAATAAAATGTGCTTTCGGGCATGAGAATAAGTCTTTTGGACATGGACTTAAAAATATTTTCACCAGAGCTGAGGAGATTAAAGGAAGTTTAACTATCACGTCTAAACCAAGGGAAGGATCTTCGTTTTCGTTTTTTGTTAAAATAACCTAAATGAGTTATTGTTTTTTATTTCAATTATATCAATTATGTAGTATTATTTCAGAAGATTATTTATGCCGATAAAAGTTTCAATAATTGAAGATCATAAACCGTTCAGGGAAAGTCTAATCTATATTTTCTCTTCAACTGAAGGTTTTGTCTTAGGCAACGCTTTCTCTTCTATTGAAGAAGCGATGGAGTCAATGGAGTGCTGTGACCTCATCTTATTAGATATAAATCTTCCGGGGTTGTCAGGAATTGAAGGCATTCCTCTTCTAAAAAACAAGTTTCCGGAAGTGAAAATATTAATTCTTACTATTTTTGAGGATGATGACAACATATTTAAAGCAATTTTAAATGGTGCTGATGGGTATATCCTTAAAAAAACCCCTCCTTTACGCCTTATTCAGGCAATTGAAGATGCTGTCATGGGGGGATCTCCAATGTCACCCGTTATTGCAAAAAAGACATTAGACTTATTTAAAAAATATGCTCCGGTTAAGGAAGAGGAAGATTTTGGACTTACTGACAGGGAAAATGAAATATTATCTTGTTTGGTTAACGGACTAAATAACGATGACATTTCTGACAAATTGTTTATAAGTATTCAGACAGTAAGAAATCATATAAAACACATTTATGAAAAATTGCATGTGCACTCCAAGTCTCAGGCAGTAATCAAAGCTATCCGGCAGGGCATCTTTTAAACTCTCAGCTCTTCATCTCTTGCTTTATCTCATTTCCCTGATTTCTCTTATCACGTAAAATGACCTATTTAGGTTATTGAGCTTTTCAATATACTTTCTCAATTTTAAGTATAAATCTACAGGAGCTTTTATGAAGAAGTTATTAATACTTATTTTCCCTTTGCTATTACAGATTACTTTGTTTTCACAGGTCACTTATACGCAGGGGCCTAAACTTAACACTGCCAGAACGTCTGCTTCCGGTACAAAATTAAACGACGGCAGAATATTTGTTGCCGGAGGCCACGGAATCGGTTTCTTAAAACTTAACAGTGCGGAGATTTGGAGCCCGGGTACCAACACTTTTCAGCAATACACAATGAATGATTATAGGGACTTTGCCGGTGTTGTTAAGCTGTCTAATGGCAGGGTTATGCTTATAGGAGGTATGAGCGGCGATTTAGGTGTCGGCCAATTGTCAAGTATGGAAGTTTTCAACCCTGCTGATAATTCATTTACATCTGTATGCAACTTGGGCTTTGGTGCCAGAACCATGGCTAAGGGTACCGAGTTAACTTCTGGAAAAGTTCTTATTGCCGGATGCTGGTGGGATGCAAATACTGCTCTTTATGGAGATATTTATGACCCCGTGTCTAATACTTGCATTGCGACTGGGCAATTAACTACTGCGAGAGCAAATCCTTTCCTTTTGCCTATGAATGATGGAACTGCTTTGTTAATGGGTGGAGTTAACCCATATAGTGGTCCGACATTTGAAAGTGTTGAACTTTATGACCCGAACACTAATCAATTTTCACTCTTCCAAGAGACTTTTATTCCGGGTGAAACTCTTTGGGTGCCCAGCTATGGCCGTGCCGATGAGGCCGCAACTATAAGGATGAAAGATGGTAAATATTTAATGCTGGCCGGTAAATCCAGTAATGATGTCGGTTATTATTCTTTAGTTACAATTGACCCTGCTACTAAAAGTATTGCCCTGCTGCATACTTCTCCGGAAATCCCTAACTACAATGTGTATACCGGAGATTCTGTCGGTGTTTCCAGTATTTTGCTGGACACCGCTAAAAACTATTGCTATCTTATATGTGTTAAGAGTACAAGTGAACCATATTATGAAACCAGTTTTAAGGTTGTAGATCTCAAAACAAATACTCTTTTCTCATTAAACGATCATTTCGTTATACCTTATGGCTGCTGGGATATACCTAAATTTGTACTTAATGATAGTAGGATATTTTTTGTAGGAGGCAGCACCTCTAATAATTTTGATTGTTTGGATAGCACTTTCTTTTATACTGTTCAGGTGCCTACGGGTGTAAATGATAAGAATAATTTGCCAAAGGGCTATTCGTTAAGCCAAAGTTATCCTAATCCATTTAATCCATCTACAAAAATTAAATTTACCCTTCCGGGCAATGAGTTTGTTTCCCTTAAGGTCTATGACGTTGTTGGCAGGGAGGTTAGTACAATTATTAATGAACAAAAGGTTGCAGGGAATTATGAGGTAACTTTTAATGCGTCCTCATTATCCAGCGGCGTTTATTTCTATAAATTAAGCACAAAAAGTTATTCCGAAAGCAGGAAAATGATTTTAATCAAATAGGGAAAACATATTCAATGGGCAGACATTAAATTATCTGCCCATTGGATCTTTTTAAGACTTTTACTCTAAAAAATTATTATAAAATATAATATCTAAATCTTCAAGCCAATGTTGTTTATATCTTGGTTATGAAAGCTGCCATATGAAAAAAATATTTATAATCTCCGGAATTGTTCTATTATTTATTACTGTCTTTGTATCTGGAAGTCTAATCTATATAAATTCTGCTTACCCGGTATCATCACCCCCTGAAAATATTAAAATTTCTCCAACATCTGAAATGCTGAACAGAGGGGAGTATCTTGCAAAACATGTTGCGTACTGTATTTATTGTCATTCACAAAGAGATATAAATAAATTTGCATGTCCGCTGGTTGAGGGGACTGAAGGTAAAGGGGGAGAGAGGTTTGGTGATGATGAAGGTTATCCCGGTTATATTTATGCAAAAAATATTACTCCCGCTTCAATTGGTGGATGGTCTGATGGCGAACTGATTAGAGCCGTTACTTGTGGTGTTACTAAAGATAATTTCCCAATTTTCCCGGTTATGAATTATGCTGGCTTCAATACACTTTCTAAATCTGATTTGTATTCAATAGTTGCTTTTATAAGGACCTTGAAGCCAATAAAAAATGATGTTCCTTTTTCTAAAATCAATTTCCCTACAAATATTTTTATAAAAATGTTACCCTTAAGAAACTCTTCCCCTGTAGAAGAAATTGATACAAGTAATATAATTGAATATGGTAAATATTTAGCAAACATTGCATCCTGTAAATATTGCCATAGCCCTTTCTCAAAGGGCAGGACCATAAAAGGCAAAGAATTTATTGGGACCAGACCTTTCATAGTAAACGGCAAAACTATCTATTCCCCAAATATTACTCCGGATAATAGAACGGGTATAGGTAACCTTTCTGCTGAAAAATTTATTAGATTATTTAAGAAATATGATGCTGCGTCTATTAAGAATAATTCAGACTGTTTAAATTGTATTATGCCCTGGGTTATGTTTTCAGGAATGACCGAAACTGATCTAAAGTCAATCTACTCATACTTAAAAACTCTTCCCGCCATTTATGCTGAATAATCAAACATACTTCCGCGTAATTCATTCTTTTTACGTGTAAAATTATGGTATGGTAGTGAAAAAAGCACTAAAAAATACTTTTTTCACTATTGTTTTTTTATTATCTTAGTACTCCAAGTTGGAAAACGAAAATTTTTTTACAATAAATTGTCGCATAAAGGAGGGATATGGCGAAAATCAATTTCACTAAAAAACCATATTCAGAACAGGTGAGGATTCTTAAAGATTATCTAAACAGGCGAGAACAGCATTTGAATCAAGGTGAGATCTCTGTAAAGCAGCTTGTAAAACGTTTTAAACATAACCGCTACTATACTGACAAAGCTAAATTTTTCTATTTTGCCAAGCTTCTAAGTTCCGCAAGAGCTGAACAGGCAAAGAGCATCAAATCTTAAGGCTTTTCAGCTTCAGATCACATCTAACGTCTTTTGCGATATTAAGCATTTTATTGCCTTCTACATTACTTTAGTTTTATTATTAGCTAATGATTAAGAAGGCATTTTAATGTTAATCATATTACTATCTCTATTTCCATAAGATACAGTAAATTATAAGCTCAACGAATGCTTTGTTACATATTATTATTTCTTTATAAGATAATGTTTAAATGAATATCTCAATAGGCAAATTTACTTTACATAGTATAAATACCGGTTATTTAAAATTAGACGGTGGGGGAATGTTTGGTATTATCCCTAAACCTTTATGGGAAAAGTATAATAATTTTGATTCCAAAAATAGGGTTCTTTTAGCTGCACGCATTCTCTTATTAACCTCTTCAGATAGAAATATTCTTGTTGATACCGGATGCGGTCATAAATGGAATGGTAAAATGAAGGATATCTATGATTTTACTTCTGAAAATCTGCTTGAAGAATCACTTAAAAAATTAAATCTCACACGGCATAACATAACAGATGTAATCTTTACCCATCTGCATTTTGACCATGCCGGGGGGTCAACTTATTGGGAAGATGGCAAATTATTGCCTTATTTTCCCAATGCGCAATATTACGTACAAAAACAAAATTACGATTGGGCTGTTAACCCTACAGAGCTGGATAAATCAAGCTACTTAAAAGAAAATTTTACTCCATTGTTTGACGCTGGACTGCTTAACTTGCTTTCCCCCGGCCAAAAAATTGACGATAATATCGATTTGGAAGTGCTTAATGGGCATACTATCGGGCAGCAGCTTGTAAAAATTTCTGATGATAGCAGTACTTTATTATTTTGTGCTGATCTAATTCCTTTTTGCTCGCATATAAATATGCCCTATATTATGTCTTATGATTTACAACCGTTATTGACGCTTCTTGAGAAAAAGAAATTCCTTGATTTAGCTTATGAAAATAATTGGTATCTCTTTCTGGAACATGATCCTCTTTTTGAATATATTACTATTGATAAAAAAGAAAATAAATTTATTGTAAAAAACTCCTATGCAGACAACTCAAGTAAATTTGAATGATGGTTACATTAAAGTTTGTAAAACTGAAGTAATTCCTGAAAATTCCTGCAAAATCTTTTTCTTAGATGATAAAGAGATTGTAGTATTTAAAAATAATGGTAATTTCTTTGCTTTTGATAATAATTGCCCTCATCAAAACTCTCCGGTTCTGCATCAGGGATTTATAGAAGATGACCATTTGGTTTGTCCTAATCATCTGTTCATGTTTAATCTTGAAACAGGGAAAATGAAAACAACAGGCCTAAAACTAAGGAAGCATTCAGTGCTATTAGAAGATGGCAGTATTTTTGTTAAATTAAACAGTGATGCGTAAGAATGCCTTTTCTGGATAAATCGGAAATATCAAAACTAGCTAAAGATCTCAATCTTAACCTGATAGGTTTTACCAAAGTGAAGGAGCTAAATAAAGAAGTTAGCAAGCTTTCTGAATGGATTAGTAAGGGGTTTCATGCAAAAATGGGATATATGGAAAGAAATATTGAAAAGAAATTAAGTGTTAAAAATATCCTTCCGACTGCTGAAAGCGTAATTTCATTGGGTGTTAACTATTATCATGATATCGAGTATGATAATAGAAGTAATATGGGGAGAATATCCAGATATGCCGCCGGTAAGGACTACCATAACGTAATTGAAGAAAAAATTGAAAAACTTATTGCTCGTATAATTGAATATTATCCGGATTTCCAGTCAAAGTACTATGTGGATTCCGGCCCGGTAATGGATAAAGCGTGGGCTGTAAATGCAGGTTTGGGCTGGATGGGGAAAAACAGTAATATTATAAATGAACAGATCGGCAGTTGGTTCTTTATTGGAAACATAATAACTAACTATGCATTTGAATATGATGTACCTGTCAAAGATAAATGCGGAACTTGTACTGCCTGTATTGATGCCTGCCCTACCAGTGCAATTATACAACCCTATGTCGTGGATTCAAACAAATGTATCTCATATCTTACAATTGAAAACAAAGGTGATATCTCTAATGATTTTAAAGGCAAATTTAATAATAGGATATTCGGCTGCGATATCTGTCAGGAGGTCTGTCCTTGGAATATCAAATTTGCTGAAGAGACTACTGAAGAGGCCTTTTCTGTTATTAATAAAGAAATTGAATTGGATAGCCTTGAATTTATTAGCAGTGAAGAATTTAATCAGAAATACAAAAACTCACCCATAAAAAGAGCTAAGTTAAAGGGAATGATACGCAATGCAAATTTCCTGAAGTTGAAGTAAACAAAAAAAACTTAGTTGTTAAATTATTAAAAATTTTATACCTTTAGTTAGTAATTAAACCGGAAAAATACTATGAACAAGAATTTTCTAAAAAATTATATCAGTGATGATGAAATGCTGCGGATTTCCAACACAATTAAAGATTGTGAAAAGTATACATCCGGTGAAATTTGTATTAGTATTAAAAATGCCAAACCACTTTTCAGGCAGCGGAAAAGTATTGCACAGCTTGCACATAAGGAGTTTTATAAGCTCGGCCTGCAGAATACAAAAGAAAGTACTGCCGTTATGATTTTTATCATTCTTAAGAGCAGGGAGTTTTATATTTTAGCAGATAAAGGTATCCATAACAAAGTTGGTAATGAAGCATGGCATGGCATAAAGGATAAGATGCAGCTGCATTTTACAGGCGGTAATTTTGCCGGCGGCTTAATTACCGGCATTAAGGAAATCGGCAGAGTATTGAAGGAACATTTTCCTCCGGGCGAGCTTAACGAAAACGAGCTCCCTGATTCAATAAATTACTAATCAAGCAAGTAATTAGTTTTAACTATTAAAACTTTGGAGCGAATTGCCCATTATCTATTGTTAATTGAACAGTGCTTTGACTCTCTCCCGTTTTAGATTTATCTTTAAAATGTAAAATATTTTTAGTTTGAGACTAAATGAATGCATATACAAGTATAGATTATTTTAATATTGAATCATTACTTTCGGAAGAAGAAATAATGATAAGGGATACTGTGCGGGATTTTGTTAGTAAAGAGATCATACCTGTAATTGAAAAATATAACCGCGAATCTAAATTTCCATTTGAGTTTATAAGCAAAATGGGTCAACTTGGCCTGTTTGGCGCCAATTTACCATCCAAATATAACTGTGCTGAATTAAATAACGTTGCCTATGGTTTAATAATGCAGGAGCTTGAAAGGGGAGACAGCGGAATCAGAAGTTTTGTCTCAGTTCAGAGCGGATTGGTTATGTATCCCATTTTCCAATTTGGTAGTGAAGAACAAAAGAATAATTGGCTTCCATTATTAGCTTCCGGCGAAAAGATAGGATGCTTTGGACTTACTGAACCTGATTATGGGTCCAATCCTGGTGGACTGGTTACCCGTGCCGAAAAATCTTCCGGTGGTTTCGTGTTAAATGGTGCCAAAATGTGGATTACTAACGGAACTATTGCTGATGTGGCCGTGGTATGGGCAAAATTAGATGGCATAGTTAGAGGATTTTTGGTAGAGAAAGGGACCCCCGGTTTTACTGCTCCCGAAATGAAAGGGAAGCATTCCCTTAGGGCTTCCGTTACTTCTGAATTGATTTTTGATAATGTTAAAATTCCCGAAGAGAATATTCTACCCGCGGCAACTGATCTAAAAAATGCTTTGATGTGCTTAAATCAGGCAAGATACGGTATTGCATGGGGTGTGATAGGTGCGGCAATGGCTTGTTATAATACAGCCCTTAACTATGCAAAATCAAGAATACAATTCGATAAGCCCATAGCGTCTTTCCAAATAACTCAGGAAAAATTAGTGTTTATGCTTACTGAAATTACAAAAGCCCAGCTTCTTAATCTTCAGTTAGGCCGGTTAAAAGATAAAGGTGAATTAAAACATACTCAGGTCTCTTTAGCTAAAAGAAATAATTGTGAAATGGCTTTGAAAATAGCTCGTACTGCACGTGAGATTTTAGGTGCAAACGGAATTTTAGATGAATATCCGGTAATGAGGCATTCCGCAAATCTGGAAAGTGTTAAAACATACGAGGGCACTCATGAAATGCATACCCTTATTATTGGTGAAGATATAACCGGTTTTCCGGCTTTTAAATAGATTTTTATAAACAAATTAAAACTAAGATGAGTAATATTAAATTTATAGATGGTTTAACTTTTGATGACATATTATTAATTCCCGGTAAATCTACAGTACTTCCGCGTGAGGTTGAAGTTTCATCTTACTTAACTAATGAGATTAAGTTGAATGTTCCTTTTATTTCCGCTGCAATGGATACCGTTACAGAATCTGCAATGGCAATTGCTATGGCAAGAGAAGGAGGAATCGGTGTCCTTCATAAAAATATGTCAATTGAAGATCAATGTGTTGAAGTAGATAAAGTGAAAAGATCTGAAAGCGGTATGATCTTAGACCCTATTACTGTTTATCCTGAACAGACTATTGGTGATGCTTATTCTTTAATGAAAAAATTCAGCATCTCAGGCATTCCTGTTATTGATAGACAGCATAAACTAGTTGGTATTCTTACTAACAGGGATTTGAGGTTTGAGCCTAATAAGAATCTTTTAGTAAAAGATCTTATGACCAAAGAAAATCTTATTACAGCTCCGGTACATACTAATTTGGAAAAAGCCGAAAGGATTCTCCAAAACCATAAAGTTGAAAAACTTCCGGTTGTTGATAAAAATGGAATTCTAAAAGGTCTGATTACTTTTAAAGATATTCAAAAGAAACATAAACATCCGTTTGCCTGCAAAGATGAGCACGGAAGGCTTAGAGTAGGAGCCGGGGTTGGAGTTACATTTGATACTATGGAAAGAGTGGATGGATTGTTCAAAGCCGGTGCAGATGCTGTGGTTATAGATACGGCCCATGGACATTCGGCAGGTGTTATGAAAGTAATTAAAGAAGTCCGGAAAAAATATAAAAACGAGCAGATTATTGCCGGGAATATTGGTACTTATGAAGCAGCAATTGACCTTATGGCCTGCAAAGTTGATGCTGTTAAAGTCGGTATAGGCCCCGGTTCCATTTGTACTACAAGAATTATTGCCGGGGTTGGCGTTCCGCAGATTACGGCAATATCAGAAGTTGCCCGGGCACTTAAAGGCAGTACTGTTAAATTGATTGCTGACGGAGGCATTAAGCAAACGGGTGACGTACCTAAAGCTATTGCCGCCGGTGCCGATACCATTATGATTGGCGGATTGTTTGCCGGTGTTGACGAAAGTCCGGGAGAAAAAATACTTTTTGAAGGCAGAAGCTTTAAATTGTACAGAGGTATGGGCTCGTTACCAGCAATGAAACAGGGCAGCAAGGATAGATATTTCCAGGACGCTGAAGATGATATTGCAAAACTGGTCCCTGAAGGTGTTGAAGGGCGTGTTCCATATAAAGGACCTTTGGCTGATACAATTTACCAGCTTATTGGCGGACTGAGAGCTTCAATGGGTTATTGCGGTGTGAAGGATATAGAAGAGCTAAAACAATATGGCAGGTTTGTAAAAATTACTGCTGCCGGACTAAAAGAAAGTCATCCGCATGATGTAATTATTACATCTGAATCACCTAATTACCAGTCCCGCAAATAAAAATACAACTTTTTCTCAAAAGCCCGGGATATAATACTCCGGGCTTTTTTTTGATTTTTCCTTAACTCTAAAACTCTGCATTATGTCGATATAGATATATTTAGGTGAAATTTACTCAATTCTATTTTTCTTTAATGAAGGTCACTATTATTGCCCGTCATTTTAATTTATTTTTATGGAACTATTCTGTATTTTGCCCTGGTACAATATAAAAATAAGGTAAAATTCTTAAAAAACTCATTTAAAATGACAGAATTTCTAGTTAATTTTACACTTAAGAAAAAAGATTATATTCTAAGGATTTATGTTCTCTAAAGTTTTAAATATTTTTACCGCATTTATGATATTCGTTTATTTTGCCGCAGGTCTTTTTATTATATTTGCAGGTAAAATGTTAGCTGGTTATCCAACTTATATCAGAGTGTTATTTGGGATTACAATAATTTTGTATGCTCTTTACAGGTTGTATATTTTTATAATGAAAATTAGAAAAGCGAATAACTATGAAAAAGATTTCTAAATTACTTATTCTGGTTTTGGTTATTTACATCTTTTCCGGATGCGGAAAAAGCAATGATCCCAAGAAAGAAGAGGATACTCCAACTTCGGGTACTATAACTATATCGGCTGATGAAACCTTAAGACCGCTTATTGAAGCTGAGCTTGCAGCTTTTCATGCTGATTATAAGTATGCGCAAGTTAATGTACGCTTTAAACCTGAAGCTGAAGTTATGGCAGATCTTCTTAATGATTCTTCAAAGATTGTTATCGTAGCAAGGAAACTGCTCCCTAATGAACAAAAAGTTTTAGAGCAACAATCCTTTAATCCAAGGACAACAAAAATGGCTTACGATGCCATTGCTCTTCTTGTGAATAAAAGTAACAAAGATACGGTCTATTCGTTGGATGAAATTAAACAAATGCTGACCGGTAAAATTAAAAAGTGGAAATCTTCCAAGGGAGATATCTCATTAGTCTTTGATAACAAAAATTCAAGTATTGCAAGAGGGTGTATTGATTTGTTGCAAGGCCAAAGCATGGATAAATCTATGGTCTTTGGCATGAACAACAGTAAAGAAGTTTTAGACTACGTTGCTAAAAATAAGAATGCTCTTGGCTTTATTGGACTAAACTGGATTAGCGATGTAGATGATAAGAATAATCAGAATTTTCTAAAAACGGTTACAGTATTAAATATAAAAGGTCCTGACAGTTCTGTTGTTAGTGACCAATATTTCAAACCACACATGGCGTATTTGGCTTTAGGGTATTACCCGTTAAGGCGTGATATTTATATTATCAGCCGGGAAGCCAGAGCCGGACTTGGCTCAGGTGTGGCCGCATTTATTGCAGGTCCTAAAGGGCAGACAATAATTCAACGTGCCGGCCTTTTGCCCGCACAAACACAATTGAGAATTGTAGAATTAAAAAATAAAAAAATAGAAATAGAACGAGAGAAAAAATGATGTATTTCAAAAAATCTGTTTTAACAGCGATAGTACTTGCTATCATTTCTTCTTTTACTTTGATAAATGCTCAGAGTATTGAAGAATTACAGAAATTAATTAAAAATGAGCGCTATGCTGATGCTAAAACAATGGCATCTAATTGGTTAAAAAAGAAACCAAAAGAAGCTCCTGTTTACTATTACTTAGGTACTGCTTTATTGTATGAAGCTGCTGCCGATTCTGAGGTCTTTCAGGCAAATGTTGATTCTGCAAAATTAGTTTTTCAAGAAGGCATTAAAAGAGACGATGACCAGGGCCTTAACTATGTAGGTATGGGAAAAATTGCTCTTTTGAATAACGATGTAACTACAGCCGGTAAATATTTTGATGATGCTTACAAAAAAGATGAAAAAGATGTAGCAGTTTTAACTGAACTTGGTAAGGCTTATGCTACTAACGTTCCTGCTTTTGGAGCTAAGGGTATTGAAGTACTTAAAGCTGCTGAACAAATTCTTGATAAAAAGAAAAAGAAAGATGAAAAAATTGATGTTTACATTGCTTTAGGAACCATATACAGACAGCAAAATCAGGCAAGTGATGCAGTTGCTTATTTCCAAAAAGCTTTATTTATAAATGATAAACTTCAGAATGCATATATTGCCAGAGCTGAAATTTATGAAAAAGTAAACAAGACTGAAGCTGAGAATCTTTATAAAAAAGCTATTGAAGTAGATCCAAGCAACCCTGCTGCTTACAGACAACTTGCTAATTTATATTATGATTATAAAGATTATGCTAATTGTGCCGAATATTGGATTAAGTATATTGACCATTCAGGCTCAACTACTTACAAACAGCAGAGATTGGCTTCTATATATTATAGAAACAAACAATATGATAAAGCTATCAGTATTGTTAACGAAGCTATTAAGAATGATCCCGAAAATACTGTTTCTTTAAGACTATTGGGCAATTTATATCTTGAAATGGGTGATTCTGTTAATGCCGTAAAATCAGTAAGCACATTTGAAACTTATCTTGCAAAAAGCAAGAAAATAACTTCCGGTGACTATCAGAATTATGGCGGTGCTTTATTAAAAGCAGGCAGACCTATGGATGCTGCTGCTAACTACATTAAAGCATTTGATGCTGATACTAATAAATCTGATCTTCTGTCTGATGCCGCTGATATTTATAGAGCTAACAAAAAATTTAAAGACGTTGTTAAGACTTTAGAGTATAAACGTGTTAAAAGTGCTTCTAACTTTTTAGCTAAGGATTATATCAATTTAGGTATTGCTCATTATGTTGATTCAACCTATGCTGAAGGGAAAGTAGTTCTTGAAAAATTCACTGTTGCCTACCCTACTTTAACGGATGGATGGTTTTGGCTTGCAAGAACATGCGCTGCATTGGATCCTGATCAGACTCAGGCTTTAGCACAACCTTATTATGAAAAAGTAGTAACTATGGTTTTAGCAGATTCATTAAATAAAGCGAATACTGTTAAAAACAAAAAACAATTAGTTGAAGCTTACGTTTATTTGGGCTTTGCACAATTAAATAAAAAGAATAACGATTTGGCAAAAGGATATTTTGAAAAGGTTTTAGCAATTGAACCTGAAAATCAGGCTGCAAAAGACGGATTAGCAAATCTTGAGCCTCAGAAACCGGGTAAAAAACCTGTTAAAAAAACTAAGTAAGCTATTACAAACAAAAAAAAAGCTGTCCAAATTCGGACAGCTTTTTTTTTGCCTTTAACTCTTATTCATAAGAGGAAAATTATTATCCTAAAACTCTAATACTCATTTATGTTTATACTATAAATATCTTCATAGATAATGGTTGATAGCTGTTCGTTATCCGGCTCGTTAAGTGATAGAAGACGTTCTTCCTGATTAGCAATAGCCTGATACAAAATCTCTTTAACGAATTTCGCATTCCTGTAACTTTGTTTCTTGGAATATAAGTGGGATAGTAATTCTAATAATAACTGCCAGGCACCCTCATCAAGTTTATAACCAAGCTTACTGGATATAGTTAAGGCAATTTCCAATAATTCTCTGGGCGTATAATCTTCAAAATAAAATTGGTTCGGGAAAATACTTAATAAATGAGGAAAATCTTCTGATAGTTCCTTTAATTTATCCTTTGTTAAAGTCCCGATTATAATAAGCTTTTCCTTTATGGAATCTAAATTTTTCACAAAAAATTCAAGTACGGGATATCCGCTGTCATAAGAACTGTAGATAAAAGAAGCAAAGTCATTAATTAACAAGATACCGCCGGAAGCAGAATTTAAAGCAGCATCCACTTTAGAGGTAGTTTGTTCAAGGAAAGCAGAAATAAGCGAAGATTTATCTGTCTCAATTACCTGACCTATAGTTAGCAAATCTAATTCTTTATAAATTTTACCTGTAATTTTTGCTATGTTTGTCATGCCGGTTCCGGTATTTCCAACGAATAAAGAGTTCATGTTTCTTTTAATAACCTGAAGCCCTCTTTCCTTTCTTAGCTTAGCAACCTTAAGAGATTTTATAATCCTGTCTAACTGCTCTTTTACGTCATTCAGGCCGGCAAAACTTTTTAGCTCGCTTAAATACTTGGATAGCACATCTTCCTCATCCGGGGTAGCTGTATCGCCCTGAATTAAATTTCTGAAATCTGTTAATTTAAGAAACTTAACTTCGCTGTCTATTCTGGATTCTTGCGGTAGATCTGCTATTCGTAATAGATGATTTTTTAATGCTGACTCAATTAAAGATCTTACAAGCCTTGCATTCCCAAATGATTTTGTCCTTTTGCCATAAACATCAGCAAAATATTTTTTTAAAGGACCGGCAGCGTCTGAATTAAGCTCATAGCCTTTTTCTTTAATCAAACTAAGTGCAATAGTGTAAAGTTCAGCGGGGGAGTAGTCTTCAAAGAAAATATGTCTGGTAAATCTGGAGCGTAAACCTGGATTACTTTCAATAAAATTTTTCATTTCATCTGTATAACCGGCTGCTATAACTACAAATTTTCCACGGTCATCTTCCATTCTCTTTAATAAAGTATCTATTGCTTCCTGCCCAAAATCATTATCTTTATTTTCGCCGCTCCTAATAAGGGTGTAGGCTTCATCAATGAACAGTGTACCGCCTATGGATTTATCAATAATTTTTTTTGTTTTATCTGCTGTCTGCCCAACATAAGTTCCTACAAGCATTTGCCGGTCTGCTTCTACTAAATGCCCTTTGGGGAGTATACCTAAAGCAGAATAAATTTCACTGAACAATCTGGCAACTGTCGTCTTGCCTGTCCCGGGGCTGCCGGAGAAAATTAAATGCGAGGAAAATTTATTCTGAGGGTTTTCACCCTGTTCGATATAATAGCGGGCAAGTTTTACAATTTCATTTATCTCAGTCTTTACTACATGCAATCCGGTTAAAGTGTTTAATTTGTTAAGGGCATTTGTTAATTCCTCTTCATTTATCCCTACATTATAAGAGCTTTTACTCGGTACACCTACTACCGCCAGTATATCATCAGCATTTATTGTTATAAGGGCATCTTTTGTCCGTTCTGAAACCGGTAGTTGAAGATATCTTTTGCTTAATTGAAGAGCGGATTCATTAAAAATTTTCTTTACTAAACGGGCATTCCCAAATGAATTATCTCTTGCCCTGTATAGGTCTATAAATCTTCTCTTAAGAATATCCAGTGCATCATCATTAATCTTGTATTCTTCTTTTTGTGCTGTCTTAACAAATATTTCTACTAATTCATCTGGAGTGAAGTCGTCAAAGTTAAAAAAGTGTGTAAAGCGGGATTTCAGGCCGGGATTTGAATCTATAAAAGAGTTCATTGCATCAGGATAACCGGCCGCAATAACAACAAAATCCCCTTTGCTGTCTTCCATTCGTTTTAAGATAATATCTATTGCTTCCTGACCAAAATCCTGATTGGCACCTTCTTTTTTTAAAGTGTAAGCTTCATCAATAAACAACAATCCGCCGGACGCCTCTGCAATAAGCTTTTCAGTCTTTTGTGCCGTTTCTCCTATATATTGGCCTACAAGTCCGGCTCTGTCAACTTCAACTAAATGCCCTGACTTTACGACACCCAGCCCTTTAAGAATACTGCCTAAAAGGCGAGCGACTGTTGTTTTACCGGTTCCCGGGTTGCCGAGGAATACACAATGAAAAGAAAGATCTTCCTGAGTTTTTATTCCAAGTTTTTTGCGCTCTGTTAAAAAATTAACATAAGCAACAAAATCTTTTACTGTTTCTTTAACCTTTTTTAATCCGATAAGTGAATTAAGCTCATCTAAAGATTTTTCAATGGACTGTAATTGTATTTTCCGGTTTTGACTGTTTTCATCCGGTTGCTGCGTGTCCTGGATATTGGTATCATCCGTATTGCTTGGGGCAACAATCTTTTCCATATTCTCAATATCTTCATTACCAATAACAAACCACCGCGTACAAACAATTATATTATTTAAATAGATATCAACACGCCCTTGTCCTTTAACCCAAAAGCCTGTCTCTTTTGTCCCCCAACTTTGTACAAACTCAACAATTCTCCAGGTCTTTTCAATATTTAGCTTAAATTTGTGAATGCCTATTTCAATTCCATTTTGATACCAGACGGCTTTTGCGTCATAATCACTGCTTTTAATATTATAATTCGGATTTTCAAGAACAACTTCAACTCCAACATATTTAACTTTTTTGTGATTAAAAGAGAGGAGATATGTGCGTTCTTCAGAATTCAAATTATCGAGCAAATCATAAGTCCTTATTTGAAGGATGTTAAAATAATCATTATCGTAAATATAAAAACCGGTATTATAACCTTGAGAAGGGAAAGCTTCTTCTTCTTCTTTGGGTGCGGGGGTAAGTTGTTTCTGAATCTTTTGATAAAGCTTAATAAATTCCTTATCATTTTTCAACAAATCTTTTAGTAAATCAGCCTTGTTCAATGCTGATTTAAACCGAAACATGGCAAATAAAGTATTAATCTCTAAAAGTTGTGCGTCCTTAATTTCCTCACTGCTTTTTGAGTATTTTAAAGTCTGGTCAATTGACCATAGGGTAAACCAATACTCTTTATTCTTGAATGCTTCAGCGCCAATATCAAGCAAGGAATTCTTTTTACCAATAAGTGAATTTAAAAATCCTGAGTTGTGCCCCAATGCTAATTTTAGATACTTTTTAAGGTTAGTAACTTCATTAAGAACAATTTTATCTTTTATCTCTATTTTATCGGTTTCACTTAGAGCATCATAATATCTTTCCAAACCGGCCAATGAGCGGGCTTTGTTTAAATATGCCCAGTTGATATCTCTACAGCCGTTTGAGATTGCATAAGTGAAGTCAGATATAGCACCTTCATAAATGCTTAATCTGGAAAGTATATACCCTCTGTAAAGACGGGGAAGAGCAGATTCACCGCTAATCTTTACTGCTATATTTGCAAATTCCAGCGCTTCTGCTGATTCGCCGTTTTCCAGTAAAGCCCAAGCCAGACAGCTTATAACCTCAGGATCTTCAGGTTTTTCATCAAATACCCTATGGGCATCTGCCAAGGCCAGTTTATATCTGCCTAATCTTAGATGCTCAAAGGCCTCCTTTAATACATCGTCTATATCTTCAAAAAACAACTGATTCTCTTATTAGTTAAATTTAGATAATTTTAATTTTAGCATCTAATTATATGAAAAAAAATATTGAAAATCTAATATATTAATCCGGTAACTTATAAAAATGAATTATCGTAGTTTTAATGGCCTTAGGACTTATAAGCCCGAATTGTAAAAGGAATGGGAGGATTTGTTTATGGGGGTTATAATATTGTAAATTTCCGGTGATGAGCTCTTGTCTGTTTTGTTTAATAAAAATGCCGGTATTACATAAACATTAATACCGGCATAACTGCAAGCTAAGTGATTTTTAGCTTATTTCTTATTTCACAAGCATCATTTTTCTGGACTGAACGTATCCATTACATTCCAACCTGTAGAAATAGATACCGCTTGTTAAATTGTATGCATTAAAATTAACTTCATGATATCCTGATGTCATTTCTTTATTTAACAAATCCGCAACTTTTTGCCCAAGTACATTATATACGGAAAGACTGACTGAACCAGATTTTGGTAAAGCAAATCTTATTATTGTAGATGGATTAAAAGGATTTGGATAATTTTGTTCTAAAGAATAATCCTTAACTTGGAGCGAAGAAGACTCTTCGTTTTCCACGTCGGTTAAGATTCCTTGTTCAGGAACCGGTAATCTCTTTGTTGTATAAATATGAAATTCACCCGGCAGAATAGGCAGTTGAGCAGTAACGTTTGAAACTGTGATACTGTCGCCGCTAAAATAGTCATACCAAACACCTGTCCTGCTGAAGTTCGGATTAACAGTACTGAAATTAACGGAGAAATTACCAATTACAGTTGCGTCCATTGTTGAATTGTAAAGATTTATGCGTTTAGTTCCGGGAGCCAAATCAACTGAATAGCTCGTCGTTTTAAATGTATCATAATTCTTTTTTAAATTTATCAAATAAGAATATACCTTGTAAAGCTTATTCCTTCTGGCATCACTGAAATAGTCCCATTTTATTGGCTTATTACCTACGCGTCCGTTATAATCAATTGAAATGTCGTAAGCAAGTTCACCAAACTGCCACATCATTTTAGGGCCGGGGATAGTAAAGAAAAAAGCACCTGCAAGTTTTTGTCTGTCAATTGCAGTGGACAAATTCTTTACATTGTAATTACCTGAAACATTGCCGTAAGTTATATTTTTAAACATTAATCTCTCTTCATCATGGCTTTCCATGTATGTAACAAGTGCCGGGTTGTTCCATCCGCGTGTCTGATATGAACCCCAGGAAATGTCAGAGTTGTTGTTATCTGTCCACCCCATTGTAGCTTCGTTGTATCTCGCGTTAAGGTTTCCCCACAACATAAAATTATATGCGGCAAGAACCGTTTCTTCATCGTTATCGGCAAAATGCTCAAGTATCAAAAATGAAGTCGGATCAACAACGCGTATCTTGTCTGCAATCCTTTTTAAGTTATTTATCCTGGACTGATCAAAATGTCCCCATTGAGTTGTATTACCGAGTGTGTTGGTTTGCGTAAAACCTTTTGACAGATCAAATCTATATCCATCTACATGGTATTCCTGAATCCAGTATTTTAATATTTTATCAACATAATATCTTGTGGCGTTGCTTTCATGGTTCATATCATAACCAACATTAAAATCGTGCTTTGCAATCGGGTTAAACCAAGGATTGTTGGCAGCAGGGCGGTTATTGGCAGTATCCCAATATAGTCTTACAAGAGGGTTAAGTCCAAAGGCGTGGTTTAAAGCAATGTCAAGAATTACTGCTATTCCATTCTGATGACATTTATCTATAAAGGCTTTAAATGCATTTTTAGTCCCGTAATATTTATCCAGAGCTCCGTGGAAAGAAGGGTTATATCCCCAGCTTTCATTTCCCTCAAACTCCATTACCGGCATTAACTCAATTGCATTAACTCCTAATGTCTTTAAGTAGTTCAATGTATCTGCAAGAGTATTAAAACTATGCGATGCTAAAAAATCTCTTACTAATAATTCATAAACTACTAAATCTGTTTTAGCAGGTTTGGTAAAGTTTGTAACCTGCCAATTATAAGGTGTTTGGGCAGTTTGAAAAACACCAACTATGTTCTCAGTCTTTCCGGCAGGATAAGGGATCAAATTCGGATAGACTATGGCAGGAATATATTGGTCATTCCAGGGGTCCAGTACTTTCTCACAATATGGGTCTGCAATCCTGATATTTCCATCAACCAAATACTGGAAAGTATACTCAGTGCTTGGAATAATATTTAGATTTATCCACCAGATTACGCTATCCTGAGTAACTTGGTATTTCTTCATAAAATAATTTTGATCAACTTTCCAGTCCGATAGATTGGAAAGTAAGTAAGCAAATTTTTTATAGGGCGCATAAAAAGCAAGAGTTACATTTGTGTTAGAATTATAATTTATACCTAGTTCAGTTCCTGCGGGCGGAGCCTGATTGACAACTGCAGGATTGTTCATTATTACAAATTTGGTTGTGTCAGTTATTCCGCTTGTGTCCATTCCAATTCCTACAACCTGAACAGGGCCTGTTGCATAATTATTAGCAAAAAATTTCCACTGTAAATTATTAGTATTGCTTGTTTTAACCAGCGAGTTGTTAACGTATAATTTTATAGACTGAATGACTGTATTAACTTCTACTCCGGTTAGAGAAACATTTATTGAGTCTCCGGGATTAGCAAAAACAGGGGAGCGCTGTGGATCCCCAAAATTCACACTTGCTAATGGGGAGTCAACTACTAAGCTGAGACCGGATGAGTATATTTGTACATGCAAATCTTCTGTCTGTTTTGTTCCGTCAGCACTTCTAAAAACAAAATTTAAAGCAGTTATATGTTCAGCCGCATTTGTAATATTATAAAAAGTTTTTGGCTTGCCAATTACAAGCTGATAAAGGTTTGTGCCAAGTCTGGTTAATGCCGGCTGAGTTGTATTATTTCCCCAGCTTCCAATAACATGGGACCAGGAACTTGGAGCAAGATTTGTAAATACACCTGTATGAGCATAAACAGTGCCGGTATAACCAATTAATCCTTGCCCTCCCTGTGAAGCGTCAAAAATAATTTTGATTGAATCATTTTCGGTTGGATGAGCAGGTACGGAAACTATAACCTGGGGAAACGAATATGTAACTACACAGATAACTAATACAAATAAATATCTAAGTTTCATTGTTTTCCTATTTTAATATTATTTAATTTTCTTGAAGGAAGGCTTACCTGCATCTTTCCATGCAGAGTATATCAAACATGCTAAATCATAAGCAGCGTCGTTAATTTCTAATTTTGTAATATAAGAAGTTCTAAACCACAGTAATCTGTAATATTCATCCCCTGTGCGCTGTTTGCATAAATTGAATGCATAAGTATCGGCATCAAACACAATACTGCTTAGTATGTTTGTATTTGTTATATAAGCAAATATAAAATTTAGAGGATTTGCTACATATTCAACTTCTTTATATTTAAAGGAGGCCTCAAGTTCTTTAATATGAGCATCAACCATGGTAATTTCATACCGGAAATGCAGCCCCTTTTGACCGGATAATTGACCATCATAATTTGTCAGTGAGTGCATTGGCTGATGTCCATCACCAACATAATGACTTAAATCGGTAATATATAAAAGTACTTTATCTTTGTTCTTGTCTTTAAAAGCTTTTGTAAGCTTATTATAAGTTTCCAATGTAGCCCAAGGCAAAATACCATTTTTATTTATATCCTTTTCAGTGTAGGATTTTAAAAGTGAATCCTTGCTGAATACCATCTTACCGTTCTGAAACTCCTTATAGAAATCAATATCTATAAAGTGCTTCATCCCTTCAGATTTATCATCTTTTTTCCGATTGTCAGGGTCTTTTGAGTGTTCATTTAAATAATCTTTATAAGTAGTGAATTCCTTCATTGCCTTTGGAAAATATTGAGTTGACATTCGGCCTATCAATGAATGACCTTCATCTCCCCAAGGGAATGTACTGTTAGTAAAGAGACTAATTATTATTATAAAAAAATAATAATTACGTAAGGATTGTTTCATCAAGATTCCATAATTTGTAATAATTTTAAGCTCAAATTTACAACAATATTAACAAATTTTAAGTCCAATAAATTAGAAGTAATCCCGGGGGTGGGGGAGAGTTGTTTAGAGTCTTATCGCTTTGTGTTAGAAAAAATAGTTATTTGATAATATGAATAAACCTCTCCCCTGCAGATTGCCAGAGGAGAGGTATTTATGGGGAGGCAAAAATTTACTACTATTTAATAATTTTCATGTCATCCAGGTAAGCAGTAACTATACCTGCGTTAGAAAGTGCCTGCTTGGTGTTTATCCAAATTTCATAATAATTAATATCTGACGTGTATGTAAAATAAAAAGTGTGCAGTTCCCAGTCCTGACCGCTTGGTACTACATAACTAATAATTGGATTATCTATCATTCCATTTTTAAATAATCTTACCTGGATACTGCCGGTTATTGATTTTGCCCAGAATGACAAAGCATAAATTTCATTCGGTTTAAATGAACCGGTTGCTAAAGTCTGGATTAATCCCCCCCATCCGGCTTGCCCTGCTGGAGGATTTGCCTGTGTCTCATTGTAGCTAATCAATAATCCGTTATTACCACTGTGCTTTGCAGCCGGGCTGACAGTAAAATAATTAAATGTTGGATTACCAACTATATTTTTTAACCAAAAATCAGGAGAAATACCATCACTTGATGATTCAAAGGTGCCGTTAACAATCAGATTTGTTTCCGCAATGTTAGCAAACTGTAAATTTGTTCCCGAATATCGATCTCCGGATGTAAGTGCATAAGTTCTATAGTAGAGAGAAATACCCGTTCTGAAATCGTTATCCGTAAATATTGTATCATTAACATTAGTCGAGGCATAGATCAATTCACCTGTGTTTTCATCTAATCCAGGATCATTACGCCTGTATAGCTTATATTCAGCAAAATCAGGATCGGATGATTTTGACCATGTAATCCTGATAGAGTGCTGAGAAAGATTTGTAGTATCAAGATTATATAATGAAATTGATTTCGGGAGCTTTATTTCACCTAAATCGGTTATCTCATTCTGTAATGATACTTTGCTTTTCTTAAAAATAGTTCTGTCGTTATCCAATTTTTTTTCAGCTTTAAAATAGTATTCTCCCTGTGCAACATTTGTAATTGTAAATTTACCATCAGCATCTGTGGTGGCTTTCCAATTAAAGACATCACCAATTTGAACTGTAGCACCGGAAACTGGTTTTCCATCTGCCGTTATTTTGCCGGATACTTTAAATGTTCCTACCGGAGTAGTTGTAGAAACCGGATCGGATGAGCTGCTGTTGCATGATATAATTATAAAGCTTAATAGTATAGCCAATATTATTGTATATTTCATTGTAAAACCTGTTGGGAAATAGTTAAATATTGTGATGCAAGTACAATGCCACGAATGACCTTAAGAATTTGATTGAAAATAGGGCAATTTTAAAATTAATCGCAAAAAAAATCCAAAAAATGTATTAAATTATCTAAAAACAAGGCACCGTAACACTTATAAAATACGTAAGTTTTTTTGATGTGTCCTTTTTTTGGATAAGTACATAGAATTGTTTCGGCAGGTATAAAGCAACAGCCCAATAAAGGAAGTTTACAATTACAAGTGAATAACTAAATAGCAGGGAGAATTAGTAGCTTTCCCTCTTTTATTAGCCCATAATGAAGATCAATCGTAAGGGAAAAATATACAATATATTTTTAGTATTTAAGAATTATTTCAAAGCAGTATAATCATAAACGATTGATCGATTATGGGGTAAAATTTAGTTATATAAGAGTATCAATAGAGTATTAAACTATCGGTAATGGGAACATTGCATGAACTGAAGTGCCTTCTCCTTCCTTGGATTCTATTTTTAATTGCCCCCTAACTAAATCTACACGTTCCTGCATACCAAGCAGACCAATGCTTTTTCCGGAAAGCGCATTTTGAATTGCCTTATATACATTAAACCCCCTGCCATTATCCGATATTCTTATGTTGAGCTGGTTATTATCTTCCCATAGATCAACAATTATTTCTGTTGCGCCGGCATGCTTAATAATATTATTCAAAGTTTCCTGGCTTATTCTAAAGCAAGTTATTTCTATTTCTTGGGGAAATCTTTTCTCTCTGATATCTGCATTTATGGAGGCCTTAATATTTGCCCGTGTTGCCTGTTTGTCTATATACCACCTTAGAGCTGAAACCAAACCCAGATCATCCAGCATTGAAGGTCTTAAATCCAATGCTAAGTTTCTAACTTGCTTCAGAACAGTATCAACAAAATCAACGCTTTCAGAAACGTGAATATTAATTTCCTTGCTATGGGGATATCTGAATATAGTCTGCAAATTTATTTTAATGGCAGTAAGGATTTGTCCAATTTCATCATGCAGTTCTCGTGCTAAATTCCTTTTTTCTGCTTCGCCTACTTCAATCAATTTTCCTGATAATAATTTTAATCGTTCTTGGTTCTCAATTCTTTCCTGATATAGCCTGTTTTTTTCTTCATCCGCTTCAAGCTGCTTTGTAATGTCTCTGAATGCAATAACAATACCTGAATAATCTTCTTTGCCAAGTTTAAAAGTTGATTTTTCAAGTGTAATGGGTATATTATAATCATATCTATTTTTTAAAACAAGATGTTGTTTTGCATCCGCATAATTTGAAATAGAGATATTTTGATTACTTAGAATGTTTATATCTCTATCCAATTTAAATATGTCCATCAAATTTTTCCCGAACACTTCAGAATGAGTATATCCTGTTAGCTTTTCAGCATTCGGATTAAGAAATTTAATTACTCCTTCTTTGTCTGCTGCAATAATGGCATCGCCAATGCTGGTTAAAATTGTGTTCAGCCATTTCTCATTTTCCTGAAGTTTCTTTTCCATATTGCTCTTATATAAAGCCATTTCAATTGTGCTATGAAGGATCCTTTTTTCAAAGGGTTTAAGCAGGTATCCATATGGTCCTGTCCTTTTTGCTCTTTCAATTGTATCATCATCTGCATAGGCGGTGAGGTAAATAATCGGAATGTCAAATAGCTTTCTTATTTGTTCAGCGGTTTGTATTCCATCAATATTCCCCTTAATATGTATATCCATTAGTATTAAATCCGGAACTTCCTTATCTAAAATTGCATAGACTGCACGGGCGGAATCAGCAGTCCCTATAACATTATATCGAAGAGATTTTAAACTCGTGGCTAAGTCTAGTGCTACAACTCCTTCATCTTCAACAATCAATATTTTAGAATTATTATCCATTTTGCCATTCTTGTATAGATTAACGTAAATTATATACCATTAGCTAATTTATAAAAATTTATTTTGATAATTGTTGATTAAAGATGGTTAAGCGCAAAATATTAAACGCCATTGCAGAAAAAGATAATTGCAAATTGGTATAACATTTTTTTATTATTAATTATTCAATGTGTAAAAAATACCTTTTAAGCAATTTAATTTTTAACTATTTTCTATGCTGATAATTATTAATTTCCTTCAATTATTTTTTTATATAACATGAAATATCTTTATACTATATTATTTGTAACTATTCTCTTTCTAAATAGTTATGCACAGACCTTGCCCCCTAAAAGAGAGTTCAGAGCTGCTTGGGTAGCAACTGTTGAGAACTTGGACTGGCCTTCTACTCAGGGTGGTAATTCAGATGTACAAAAAGCCCAGCTTACGGCATTATTTGATGAGCTTCAAAAAGCTAATATAAATGTTGTTATTTTTCAGGTAAGAGCAGAATGCGATGCTTTTTATGCATCAAATTATGAACCTTGGTCAAAATACTTAACAGGAGTTCAAGGTACACCGCCATCTCCGCTTTATGACCCATTGCAGTTTGCCATTGAAGAAGCGCATAAAAGAGGAATGGAGCTTCATGCCTGGTTTAATCCCTATAGGGCAGTTAAAACTGTCGGCTCTTTCCCCATCGCCGGAAATCATGTTGCAACTTTGCACCCTGATTGGGTAATACAAATTTCGACTTTTAAATTTTTAAATCCCGGCTTGCCCGCAGTTAGGCAGTATGTTATACGTGTTATTATGGATGTTGTCAGCCGATACGATATTGATGGCGTTCATATGGATGATTACTTTTACCCATATCCTTCAAATAACATAACAAACCAAGATACTGCTACCTTTAGACTATATTCACGTGGATTTACAAATGTTGACGATTGGCGCAGAGATAATGTGAATATCCTTATTAAAGCTCTCAGTGATTCAATTCATGCCGTAAAACCATTTGCAAAATTAGGAATATCCCCTTTTGGTATTTGGAAAAGTGGAACTCCTTCGGGCATTTCAGGACTTTCTGCCTATGATGATATCTATTGTGATGCCATTGCCTGGCTTCAGCAGCAGAGTATTGATTATCTTACCCCACAGCTGTATTGGAAAATTACCGGTTCTCAGGATTATGATAAGTTGTCTAAATGGTGGGCTGATTCTGTTTATGCTCATAATCGTCATTTTTATCCGGGACAAGCATTATATCGTATGACAGGGTGGGGTGCAAGCGAACTTCCTAATCAAATCAGGATAGACAGAGCTAATCCTAAAACAGGTGGACAAGTTTTCTTTAGAGCCTATAATGTTATTGATAATATCCAGGGATTTACGGATACTCTTAAAAATAGCCTTTATAGAAAACCTGCTCTGCTTCCCACTATGAACTGGAAAGACGTTACAAAGCCTGGTGCTCCGACAAATTTAAGCTTTGGCAGACTGCCTGGTAAAACAGTATCTGGACTAAGATGGAATGCCCCAAGTTCTGTTGGAAATGCTTCTATTCAATATGTTCTATACAATTTTTCTACTTCTAATATTCAGCCTTCAGATCTTTCTACTTCGGCAAATATTTATGCCATTACAAGTTCCAGAGAGGTTAATCCTGCGCAGATTACCGGCAGCTATTTTGTCGTAACTGCACTAAGTAAAAATTATGTAGAAAGCGATATGAGTAACATCGTTCAAATCACTGCTCCCCAAGTGCCTGTACAGGTTTCACCTGCCAACAATGTTGTTAACCAGAGAGATACCACTACACTAAAGTGGCAATATGCTGAAGGTGCCGGATCTTACACTTTGCAGGTTGCTACTGACTCCACTTTTGCTACAGGATTATTGTATAATAATACATTAGCTGATACTTCTGTAGTAATTACTAAAATGTTGGGACAGACCAAGTATTTCTGGAGAGTTAAAGCTACAAATATTGCTGGTGCAAGTGCATATTCACAAGTATTTAGTTTTGTCACAGGTTTCCCTGTAATCCCCGTACTTGTATCGCCTGCCCATGCTTCTACTAATTTAGATTTAACAGTACCGGTTAAGTGGAAGAAAGAGCCGACTGCTTCTACATATAGGTTACAGATAGCAAAGAGTCAGACTTTTAACAACCTTACTATACTTGCTGATATAAATAACCTGACAGATACATCATACACTTTTAATACACTCATTCAGAATACTACATATTTCTGGAGAGTTGATGCGTTAAATCAGTATGGAGCTTCAATGTGGCCGACTGCTTTTGGCTTTAAAACTAAACAGACAAGTGATGTTAAAGTTGAAGCAGCTATTCCAAGTAATATGGACTTAAGCCAAAATTACCCGAATCCTTTTAATCCTACTACTCAGATTAAATATTCAATTCCCAAAGCCGGACATGTTACAATGAAGTTGTATAATTTGTTAGGTGATTTACTTCAGGTTATGGTTGATGGGTACAGGTCAGAGGGTACATATTCAATTACTTTTGACGGTTCAAATTTGCCCTCAGGAGTTTATATCTATTCTTTATCGGCAAACGGTAAAATATTAAATCATAAGATGACATTGGTTAAGTAATATAAAATTATTAAAATAATTTTATTCTTAAGGGCTTAATTTCCAGATTAAGCCCTTTTTTGTTGTTATTTATAAAATGATTCAATTATATGCTGCTTTCATACATTTTATAGTATGAGGGGCAATAAATAAATATTGACTTTCTTTATAATATTTAGTTAATTTTAAAATGATTATTAAAGGTAAGAAAAAAATGAATATACTTCCCATAACTGTTTATGGAGATAAAATACTTAGAAAAAAAGCTGTAAAAGTTAATAATGCAGATAACGAAGTTCTTATGTTAGTGAAAGATCTTTTTGAAACTATGAGGAATGCTAATGGCGTTGGCATTGCTGCAAACCAGGTAGGATCAAACAAATCTATTTTTGTAATTGATATTTCAATGGTTGAGGGATATGAGAAAATTAAACCAATCGCTTTTATAAATCCTAAAATAGTATATAGATCAAGTGAAACAGTAATAATGGAAGAGGGATGTCTCAGTATTCCGTTACTTAAGGCCGATGTAGAACGTCCTGAATTTATTAAGATTGTGTATAATGATACAAACTTGAAAGAACAAACACTGGAAGCAGATGACTTTTTGGCAAGAGTTATTCAGCATGAATATGACCATCTTAAAGGAATTCTTTTTACAGATAAAGTTGATGATGTTGTAAAAAAGCAGATCAAAGAAGAGCTAATCAGAATAAAGAATAGAAATATTGACATAGATTATCCAATCACAAAACTAAAAGCAAAATAAAGTAAAAGGGGAATTGTTTGAATATAGTATTTTTAGGGTCACCTGATTTTTGCATCCCGATTTTAGAAAAGATATACAACAGCAGACATAAAATACTGGCTGTGGTAACACCTACTGATAAGATCAGGGCAAGAGGGCATCAGATACTTTATACACCTGTTAAGAACTTTGCACTTTCTAAAAGTATCCCTGTCTTACAGCCGGAAAGTTTAAAGGACAGTTCTTTTATTGAGCAGCTAAAAAGTTACAATGCTGATTTGTTTGTTGTTGTTGCATTCAGGATATTACCCAAGGAGGTTTACAGCCTGCCTAAGCATGGTTCGTTTAACCTGCATGGTTCATTGCTGCCTAAATATAGAGGGGCTGCTCCTATCCAATGGGCAATCATTAATGGGGAAAAAGAAACTGGACTTACAACTTTTGCGCTGGCTGATAAAGTTGACACCGGCAATATGTATATGCAGGAAAAAATGCCAATTGAAACTGATGATGACTTCGGCTCATTGCATGACAAACTTAGTTTGCTTGGAGCTGATATGGTGCTGAAAACAATTGAACTAATTGAAGCAGGCAGTTTTAAACTACTAAAACAGGATGATTCTCTGGCTTCTCCCGCACCAAAAATATCTAAAGAAATGTGTCTGCTTGATTGGAATAAACCTGCCGTAGAATTAAAAAACCTCATTCGAGGACTTTCACCGGTTCCGGCTGCTTTCTTCTATCATGAGAATAAACTTATTAAAGTATTTAAAGTAAGAATAAATACTGAAATTAAATTAAACACGGGAGAAATATTTTCTTCTGATTCTCAACTTACAATCGGCTGCGGCGCAGATGCTCTTGACTTACTGGAGATTCAGCTTGAAGGTAAAAAAAAGCTGGACATCCAGTCTTTTCTAAGAGGGAATAAGCTCTTTTCTAAAAATTAAAAGAATTAAATAAGACATAAAAAAAGGCTGTCCGATTCGGACAGCCTTTTTAGTTATATTAAGTTATAAGCATTACTTAATTAGCATCATTTTCTTTGCCATGTTAACATTGTTACCACTTAATCTGTAGATATACATTCCGGAAGCTAAATTCTTAGCTGAGAAATTAACTGAATAATTTCCGGGAGCATATTCTCTTGAAATTAAGGTAGCTACTTCTTGTCCTAAAGAATTGTGTACTTTAAGTGTGTAGAACCCGGTTTTAGGAATGGTAAAGTTGATTGTAGTAGCAGGGTTAAATGGATTTGGATAGTTCTGTTTAAGAGAGAATTTATCGGGAGCTAAATTAGAATTTTGAGTAACATCTAAAGGCTCACCGAAACCTATATATTGGCTGCCATTCCAAATAACTAATCCTGATGCGTTATTTCCCCCGGCTTCACTAAAATTTCCTCCTATATAAACATTACTTCCGCTTACTGCCAGGGTAATAACTTGAGTATTTACACCGCTGCCCAATGCAGACCAGGTGCTTGTAGTTGTATTCCATTTTGCAATATTATTAGCACTGATTCCGCCGGCTGTAGTAAACAATCCTCCAGCATACACATCATTCCCGTTTACTGCCAGTGCGTCCACACCATAATCCACACCGCTGCCCAATGCAGACCAGGTATTTGTATTAGTGTTCCACTTTGCAATACTTTGGGCGGCGATTCCGCCGGCTGTGAAAAAAAATCCTCCGGCATAAACATCATTTCCGTCGACAGCTAGTGTGTAAATATTACCATCTGTACCGCTTCCCAAAGCCGACCAGGTATTTGTATTTGTATTCCACTTTGCAATATAATTTGCACTTATTCCGCCGGCTGTTGTAAACGATCCTCCGGCATATAAGTCACTCCCACAAACTGCCAGTACTTTAATATTTCCATTTACACCGCTGCCCAATGACGACCAAGTGTTTGTCGTTGTATTCCACTTAGCAATACTATTGGCACCGATTCCGCCGGCTGTAGTAAACCAACCTCCGACATACACATCATTCCCGCTTACTGCCAGTGCGTTGATATAATGATCCACACCGCTGCCCAATGCCGACCATATTTCTCCATTCCACTTTGCAATTCCATTGGCACTTATTCCGCCGGCTGTAGTAAACCAACCTCCGGCATAAACATCATTTCCGTCGACAGCTAGTGTGTAAATATTACCATCTATACCGCTTCCCAAAGCCGACCATATTTCTCCATTCCACTTTGCAATATTTTTTGCAGTTACTCCATGAATTTCCGAGAATTTCCCTCCTATATAAACATCTGATTCATGGGTAAAAACAACAGTAATGTTCTTTACTTTTGTGCCTCCCAAATTCGACCAGGAATTTCCGTTCCACTTTGCAATATTATTGGCATTGATTCCGCCTGCAGCAGTAATATCTCCTCCGACATAAACATCACTCCCGCTTGCTGCCAGTGCGTTCACACGATAATCCACACCGCTGCCCAAAGCCGACCAGGTATTTGTATTTGTATTCCACATTGCAATTCGATTGGCACTGATTCCGCCGGCAATAGTAAAATCTCCTCCGGCATACACATCATTCCCGCTAACTGCTAGTGATAGAACTTCACCATACACAAAACCACTGTCCAAAGCCGACCAGGTATTTGTATTTGTATTCCACATTGCAATTCGATTGGCACTGATTCCGCCGGCTGTAGTAAACCGACCTCCGACATAAAGATCACCTCCGTCTATTGCCAATGCCTTAACACAATTAGAATATGCTCCGCTTACTCCGCTGCCCAAAGCCGACCAGGAATTTCCGTTCCACTTTGCAATATTACTAGCACTGATACCACCGGCTGCAGTAAAATACCCCCCTGCATAAACATCATTCCCTATTACAGCCAGTGCATAAACTTTATCATTCATACCGCTGCCCAAAGCCGACCAGGTATTTGTATTTGTATTCCACATTGCAATTCGATTGGCACTGATTCCGCCTGCTTCAGTAAAAATACCTCCGACATACACATCATTCCCGCTTGCTGCCAGTGCGTAAACATAATTATCCAAACCGCTGCCCAAAGCCGACCAGGTGTTTGTAGTTGTATTCCACTTTGCAATATGATTGGTACTGATTCCCCCGGCCATAGTAAACGATCCTCCGGCATACACATCATTCCCGCTTACAACTAGTGTAAAAACATAATCATTTACACCACTGCCCAGTGTTGACCAGTTGCTTCCGTCCCACCTAGCTATATTACTGGCGCCTATTCCACCTGCCTGTGTAAACTTCCCCCCGACGTACAAAGTGTCACTATCTAAAGCTATTGCGTAAATAGTACCATCAACATCTTTTAAGCCATCTGGTGAGTCTATTCCTGTAGAATCTTCATTTCTTTCTCCGCTGCCATTTGGGGTAAACAGCGGTTCCCCATTTTTCCCAAACTTAATATCAAATCCTTTGGCATTAAAGCTGCCTTTTATGCCCGGTATTATTTTTCCGTCTGAACCTAAAACCTCACCTAAATTTCTTTGTGATGTTTCTTGCGCTTGCAGGCTTATTGCTGCAATTAAAATGAATATGTAAAGTAATCTCTTCATCAATACCTCTGCTATATGCCTAAACTATAAAATCAAAATTTATTTAATATAATAATAATAATCACTTGTATGTAATTTTACAAGCATTATTTAACTATCAAAATGTATAACAGGGCGGGGGATAGCGGATTAAGTGAGAGAGAAATTATAAGTTCTAACCAAAAAGTAGACCGATATGTTCAATGGTTCCCAAAGTGAATGCCTAAACAAAAAAAGGCTGTCCGATTTGGACAGCCTTTTTAGTTATATTAAGTTATAAGCATTACTTAATTAGCATCATTTTCTTTGCCATGTTAACATTGTTACCGCTTAATCTGTAAATATACATTCCGGAAGCGAAATTCTTAGCTGAGAAATTAACTGAATAATTTCCGGGAGCATATTCTCTTGACATTAATGTTGCAACTTCCTGACCTAAAGAATTGTGTACTTTAAGTGTGTAGAACCCGGTTTTAGGAACACTAAAGTTTATTGTAGTAGCAGGGTTAAATGGATTTGGATAGTTCTGTTTAAGAGAAAATATATCGGGAGCTAAATTAGAATTTCGCGTAACATCAGAAGGCTCACCGAAACCTATATATTGGCTGCCATTCCAAATAACTAATCCTGATGCGTTATTTCCCCCGGCTTCATTAAAAAGTCCTCCTATATAAACATTACTTCCGCTTGCTGCCAGGGTAATAACCCGACCATTTACACCGCTGCCCAATGCCGACCAAGAGTTTGTAGTTGTACTCCACTTTGCAATATGATCTGCACTGATACCATCGCCCCCAGCGTAAACATCATTTCCGCTTGCTGCAAGTGCGCTAACCCAATTATTTAAACCGTAGCCAACTGCCGACCAAGAGTTTGTAGTTGTATTCCACTTTACAATGTGATTTGCAGTCATTCCGCCGGCGTGTTGAAAATACCCTCCAACATAAACATCATTTCCGCTCACTGCCAGTGCGAAAACATCACCACCTACACCGACTCCCAATGCCGACCAAGAGTTTGTAGTTGTATTCCACTTTGCAATATTACTTGCAAATATTCCACCGGCTTTATAAAAATCTCCCCCAGCATAAACATCATTCCCGCTTACTGCCAGTGCCCACATCCGAGCATTTACACCATCGCCCAATGCCGACCAAGAGTTTGTAGTTGTACTCCACTTTGCAATATTATTTGCACCGATTCCGCCGGCCGTAGTAAACCAACCTCCGACATATAAGTCACTCCCACAAACTGCCAGTGCGTAAATAGAATAACCACTTACGCCGCTATCCAAGGCCGACCACGTATTAGTCGTTGTATCCCACTTTGCAATATAATTTGCACTGATTCCGCCGGCTGTTGTAAAATCCCCTCCGGCATATAAGTCACTCCCACAAACTGCCAGTGCTTTAATATTTCCATTTACACCGCTGCCCAATGCCGACCAAGCGTTTGTAATGGTATTCCATTTAGCTATATTATTTGCAGGTACTCCTTCAATTTCAAAAAATTGTCCTCCGACATAAACATCTGATCCATTTGAAAAAACTGCATAAATGTTTTTTGATTTTGCTCCACCTAAGTTCGACCAGGTATTTCCGTTCCACTTTGCAATATGATTTGCACTTATTCCGCCAGCTATTGTAAACGCTCCCCCAGCATAAACATCCTTTTCGCTTACTGCAAGTGCCCAAACATCACTATTTACACCGCTGCCCACTGCCGACCAAGAGTTTGTAGTTGTATTCCATTTTGCAATATATTTTGTACTGTCTCCACCAGCTATCGTAAAATTCCCCCCAACATAAACATCACTTCTGCTTACTGTTATTGCCAAAACATGACTATTTACCCCGCCAACCCCGCTGCCCAAGGCCGACCAGCTGTTTGTAGTAGTATTCCACTTTGCAATACAATTTGCACTGATATCACCGCCTGTGGTAAAATATCCTCCAACATAAACATCATTTCCACTTACTGCAAGTGCTAAAACATCACAATTTACACCGCTGCCCAATGCCGACCAAGAGTTTGTCGTTGTATTCCATTTTGCAATATTATTGGCACTTTTTCCGCCTGCGTAATGAAATTCTCCCCCAGCATAAACATCATTCCCGCTTACTGCAAGTGCTCCTACCTCACCACAATCTATACCACTGCCCAAAGCCGACCATGTATTTGTTAGAGTATTCCATTTTGCTATTTGATTGGCACTGATTCCGTCTGCTATAGTAAACCCTCCCCCTACATAAACATCATTCCCACTTACTGCCAGTGCTTTAACATAACTATTTACACCACTGCTCAATGCCGTCCAGGTGTTTGTAGCTGTATTCCATTTTGCAATATTATTTGCGCCTATTCCGCTTGCAGTAGTAAAAACTCCTCCGGCATAAACATCATTCCCGCTTACTGCGATTGCATTTACATGTCCATTTACCCCGCTGCCCAATGCCGACCAGCTACTTCCGTCCCACTTTGCTATACCACAGGCGCCTATTCCGCCTGCCTGTGTAAAATTCCCACCGATGTACAAATTGTCACCATCTATGGCTATTGCTAGAATATCTCCGTTAACATCTTTTAAACGGTTAGCTAATCCGTTACTTGTAGAATCTTTACCATTTTCTCCTCTTCCATTTGGGGTGAACAGAGGTTCCCCATTTTTCCCAAACTTAATATCAAATCCTTTGGCATTAAAGCTGCCTTTTATGCCTGTAATAATTTTTCCATTTGAATCTAAAACCTCACCTAAATTCCTTTGTGATGTTTCTTGCGCTTGCAGGCTTATTGCTGCAATTAAAATGAATATGTAAAGTAATTTTTTCATCAATACCTCTGCTATATGCCTAAACTATAAAATCAAAATTTATTTAACATAATAATAACCACTTATATGTAATTTTACAAATATTATTATAGTAATTTTGGAAAACAGGGCGGGGAATAGTGAATTAAGCGAGAGAAAAATTATAAGTTTCAACCAAGAAATAAGCCGAGATGTCCAATGGTTTCCAAAATTATTTATAAACAAAAAAAAGGCTGTCCGATTTGGACAGCCTTTTTAGTTATATTAAGTTATAAGCATTACTTAATAAGCATCATTTTCTTTGCCATATTAACATTGTTACCGCTTAATCTGTAGATATACATTCCGGAAGCTAAATTCTTAGCTGAGAAATTAACTGAATAATTTCCGGGTGCATATTCTCTTGATATTAATGTTGCAACTTCCTGACCTATCGCATTATGTACTTTAAGTGTGTAGAACCCGGTTTTAGGAATGGTAAAGTTTATTGTGGTTGCCGGATTAAACGGGTTGGGATAGTTCTGTTTAAGAGAAAATTTATCTGGAGTTAAATTTGAATTTTGCGTAACATCTAATGGCTCACCGAAACCTATATATTGGCTGCCATTCCAAATAACTAATCCTGATACGTTATTTCCCCCGGCTTCATTAAAATTCCCTCCTATGTAAACGTTACTTCCGCTTGCTGCCAGGGTTATAACATCATTATTTACACCGCTGCCCAATACGGACCAGGTGCTTGTAGTAGTATTCCATTTTGCAATATGATTAGCACTGATTCCGCCGGCTGTAGTAAATTTACCCCCGGCATACACATCATTCCCGTTTACTGCCAGTGCGTTCACATCATAATCCACACCGCTGCCCAATGCAGACCAGGTATTTGTATTAGTGTTCCACTTTGCAATCCTATTAGCACTGATACCACCGGCTGCAGTAAAATACCCCCCTGCATAAATGTCATTCCCGCTTACTGCAAGTGCATTAATAGTATTATTTACACCACTGCTCAAAGCCGACCAGGTATTAGCAGCTATATTCCATTTTGCAATATTATTTGCACTTATTCCACCGGTAGCAGTAAACGCTCCTCCGGCATAAATATCATTCCCACTTACTGCCAGCGCGTGAACCCACCCACCCACAAAACCATCGCCCAAAGCCGACCAGGTATTTGTAGTTGTATTCCATTTTGCAATACTTTTGGCATCGATTCCGCCGGCTGTCAAAAAAAATCCTCCGGCATAAACATCATTCCCGCATACCGCCAGCGCGTGAATAGAAAAATCACTTACACCGCTACCCAAGGCCGACCAGGTGTTTGTAGCTGTATTCCACTTTGCAATATGATTGGCACTGATTCCGCCGGCTGTTGTAAAATCCCCTCCGACATATAAGTCACTCCCACAAACTGCAAGTGCTCTAATATTCCTATTTATACCACTTCCCAATGCTGACCAAGAACTGCCGTTCCATTTGGCTATATTGTTTGCAGTTACTCCTTGAATTTCTGAAAATATTCCGCCGATATAGATATCGGTTCCACTGGAAAAAACCAGATTTATAGTTTTTGATTTTGCGCCTCCCAAATTCGACCAGGTATTTCCGTTCCATTTGGCAAGTCCATTTGCATTTATTCCACCGGCTGTATAAAAATATCCCCCGGCATACAAATCATTCCCGCTTGCTGCCAATGCATAAACATAAGTATCATTATTTCTACAGCTGTCCAACGACACCAGCGCCACCCAGGTGTTTGTAGCTGTATTCCACTTTGCAATATGATTGGCACCGATTCCCCCGCCCATACTAATAAACCCTCCTCCGGCATACACATCATTCCCGCTAACTGCTAGTGATAGAACTTCACCACACACAAAACCACTGTCCAAAGCCGACCAGATGTTTTTAGCGTTAGTCCATTTGGCTATTCTATTTGCAATGATTCCCCCGGCTTTAGTAAACCCCCCTCCTACATACACATCATTCCCGCTTACTGTCAGTGCCTGAACCTCCCGATCTACGCCGCTGCCCAAAGCCGACCAGGTATTTGTAGTTGTATTCCACTTTGCAATATGATTAGCACTGATTTCGCCTGCTATATGAAAATATCCTCCGGCATACACATCATTCCCATTTACTGTCAGTGCACAAACATAATCATCCACACCGCTGCCCAATGCTGACCAGGTGTTTGTATTTGTGTTCCACTTGGCAATATTATAAGCACTGATTCCGCCGACTGCAGTAAACTGCCCTCCTATATAAACATCACTCCCGCTTACTGCCAGTGCAGTAACTACGCCATTATTCACTCCGCTGCCCAAAGCCGACCATATTTCTCCATTCCACTTTGCAATTCTATTGGCACTTATTCCGCCGGCAGTAAGAAAACTACCTCCAACATAAAGATCACCTCCGTCTATTGCCAATGCTTCAACATTATAATAATATACTCCGCTTACTCCGCTGCCCAATGCAGACCAAGTACTTCCGTTCCATTTTGCTATATTATTGGCACTAACGCCGCCAGCCTGTGTAAAATTCCCCCCAATGTACAAAGTGTCGCCATCTATGGCTATTGCGTAAATAATTCCATCAACATCTTTTAAGCCATCAGGTGAGCCGTTACCTATAGAATCTTTATTTATTTCTCCGCTGCCATTTGGGGTAAACAGCGGTTCTCCGTTTTTCCCGAACTTAATATCAAATCCTTTGGCATTAAAGCTGCCTTTTATGCCCGGTATGATTTTTCCGTCTGAACCTAAAACCTCACCTAAATTCCTTTGTGATGTTTCTTGCGCTTGCAGGCTTATTGCCGCAATTAAAATGAATATGTAAAGTAATTTTTTCATCAATACCTCTGCTATATGCCTAAACTATAAAATAAAAATTTATTTAATATAATAATAATCACTTGTATGTAATTTTACAAGCATTATTTAATTATCAACAATGTATAACAGGGCGGGGGATAGTGAATTAAGTGAGAGAGAAATTATAAGTTTCAACCAGAAAGTAGATCGATATGTTTAATGGTTCCCAAAATGATTTTATAAACAAAAAAAAGGCTGTCCGATTTGGACAGCCTTTTTAGTTATATTAAGTTATAAGCATTACTTAATTAGCATCATTTTCTTTGCCATGTTAACATTGTTACCACTTAATCTGTAGATATACATTCCTGAAGCTAAATTCTTAGCTGAGAAATTAACTGAATAATTTCCGGGAGCATATTCTTTGGAAATTAAAGTAGCTACTTCTTGTCCGATTGAGTTATATACTTTTAATGTATAAAGTCCTGCTTTCGGAACACTAAAGTTGATTGTAGTAGCAGGGTTAAATGGATTTGGATAGTTCTGGCCCAAATCAAATTTAACAGGTAATGTACTTGATTCATTTTTAGTTGAAGTTAAAGCATTGTTAACTTGATAAACTGAACCCTGTGATGTTCCTGCAAATAGGGTGCTTGATTCCTGGTTTATAATTATTGAACTTATCTTCTGATTCGGGGAGCCAACAGTTAACCAAGAGTTACCATTATTAGCAGTTGCATAAACACCACCTGACCATGAACTTACATATACATTGTTTGCTGCGTCAACAGTTACAGCGTAAGCATACTGTGCAGCAACATCCATTGCAGTCCAGGAAGATCCATTATCATTTGATCTGTAAACGCCATTACCATATGTTCCGGCATATACAGTATTATTTGAGGTTACGCCCAGAGACCATACATACTTAGCTCCAAGGCTTAATTCACTCCAGCTATTTCCGCCGTCAGTTGATTTGTAAACGCCATTACCAAAAGTACCGGCAAATAATTCACCAACTGAATTGATTGCCAAAGCGTGTACTGATTTGTTCAGCAATCCGTTATTCATATCTGACCAGGAAATACCCATGTTCTCTGATTTGTAAACACCACCGCCCCAAACAGCAGCATAAATATTGCCGTTTTGATCGATTACTAATGATCTTACATCTTTTGAAGCTAATGAAGTTACGTTCCAGGTATTGCCATTATCAACTGATCTATAAACACCTTTTTCAGTTGCAGCAAACATAGTATTGTTTTTAACTGCAATATTCCAAATGTATTGAGTGTTCATTCCGCTGTTAATGTTAGCCCAATTTTGTCCATTGTCAGCAGATCTGTAGATGTTTCCACCTAATGTACCGGCTAACATGTTATGGTTTGCATCATTACCCATTGAAAGTACCATTTCGTTTGAGTTAAAGTTGCCAACCAACTGCCAGCTGCCTGTTCCCGGTGTTCCGGTTCCGATATGGGCGCCTAATACTTTAACAGAAGCAAATGAGTAATCGTCTTCTGTTGGATTTCCATTGCCGGGAGTTGAGTTAGGATCGTGTAAGTCTGATTTCCAAACTTCTGCAATATTAACAATAGTAGTATCTTTTGGAATATGCCCAACAAATCTGGTGTTGTTGAACTGTCCTTGTCCTGTTACATTTTTAGCAATCATTTGACCATTTTGTACACCTGTTACAAAATATACATCAGCAAATGGAGCTAAAATTGAACCTCTAACATCAATACCTTGTATTTTTAACTTAGTTGTCTGGTTAAAATTATAAAGTACGTTAGCTTTATCGGTACCGGTAATTTCTAAACCGCCCGACCATTTTAAGTCATTTCCCGTGAAGTTAACTAAAACAGCAGAACCGTTTGGTACGTTAACTGTAAAGTTGTTTGCTGCAGATAAATTAGCACCATCAACTCTAAATACATTTAGGAATGGATCTGTACCGGTTAATGCAACTTCACCCCATTGGAATGTTGTTGTGCCATTAACTGGGTAAGCAGCAAGCTGTAAGGATAAATTCTGTAAGTATGCTCTGGCAGCATCAAAATCAATTACAGAATCTTTTCTAACTGTACCATCAGTAACGCTAACTGAATATTTAGGTAAATTTGAAGAGTTGCCGTAAACAACATTACCATTATAAACAGCACCGATACCATAATTTAAATTCTGTCCAACTACCAATACATCCTGAGTTCCATAAGAGTTAGGCAGTTTATCACCAACACTGTAACCGTTTAATGAAGCGCTTCTTCCTACAGCTACTTTCCCTTCAGTATCGGATGATGGCTGATTCAAATCATATAAAACAAATAAATTGTAATCACTTGCAACACCTAAATTGAAAGCAGCAGTATCAACTGAAGCAGCTATTACTTTTGCTTTAATGGTAAGGACAGCATCAGCTCCGTTGCCGATTGTGCCGACAGTCCAAATACCTGTATTATTGTTATAGCTTCCTATAGTTGCAATACCTGATACAAACTGCAGACCTGCCGGTAAAATATCTTTTACTTCTACTCCGGTAGCAGCTTTAGGACCGTTGTTAGTTACTTTTATTGAATAAGTAATTTCATCGCCTTTGTTTACTGTTTGTTTGTCTACTGTCTTAAGAATTCTTAAATCAGATTCGTTAGCAACAGGAGGAGGACAAACCGAAGTTGTCCAATATACGTCTTTGCCAATACCGGCATGAACAGGGTTACCTGAAGCGTCAAGTACATTTACACCATAATGAATTTCAACTATTGAATCATTAGGGGTAACTCCCGGCCACCATGCTTTAATTTGGAAAGTAGTATCTTTTGTTATATTTACAGTAACATAATTATAAGTTGTATCACCTGAAACAGGATGAACTATTCTCCAGGATGTCTGAAGTTTAGCTTTACTTGGATTAGGAGTTAGTTTTACCCATCCGTTAATAGTAATCCATTGAGGTGTATATACGCAAATAGCAGAATCTGCGCCTAAAGACCCGGTCCAGTTCGACATATTTGGAGTGTCGTTTTGGCCGCATGTCAGATAACCGTTATTGGTATTACCATTATCAAAATTTTCATTTATTGAAGTAGCAGCGTCATTTAATTGGCTGAATGTAAATCCGGTGGTCTCACCGCCTAAAGCTTTATTACAAAGGTCAAGGATTTCAGCAACTGTCTTACCCTGAAATGTTCCGCTAACCACTTTTAGATCTTTTAACTTCAACGGATTGTTTCCTAGTTTGCCGGCATTATCATAATAAACATTCATAGCTAATGCAGCAACTTGTCCGCCAAATACTCCGGCACTTGTGCTTGTCGGGTTCACATAATTAGTTGTGAAAGCTGAAGCCGTACCACCCTGAGGTAAAAAGTTTTTAATGCTTACTGCTGTAGAAAATTTAGCAGTTTTTAAAGTTCCAATTGTCATTCCCTGAGGGAATACTGTGGTAAAATGGGCATCTCTAATTCCACCAGGAGTAGAGTTTGAAGGACTGCCCCAGCCGCCTTGTGTATATGTTTTAAAACCTAAAAGGTCACAATTTGTTGAAGAGTTATACCAATTCATGCATGAAGTGATAGTTCTTGTTGCCTGTGTAGGAGTGGCAAGAACTAATTTCTGGTAAGTATTTGGTTCAATGCAATGTACATATTTTGTACCTTGTGGGATAATAACATTGGCAATGGCAGTAACTACAGCGTTTAATACGCTTCCCTGAGTTAATGTTACTACAGGGGAGATGCCTGTAGTTCCAGTGGTTACTGTTGTAGCACTTAATGTACCTGAAGTAGTGCTTAAAGTAATAGATATGTTAGGTACTGGATTACCGTTAAGATCAAGGGCTGAAATTGTAAAACTTGCTGGTTGTCCGGCTAAATTTAATTGGTTGCCCGGGTTAATTGCTAATGTTGTTACAGGAACTATAGAACCTGCATTAGTAGTGGCATCGTTTATAATAGCTAATGCACGTGCCTTAATTTCCGCATTATTTTGCAGCGTATTAGCATCAACACCGTCACTGAAGTGCCAAATTGCTATCTGAATAGCTGCAGCTTCTTTTTCTACCGTATTTAGAGACCCCGTATATGGATATGCTTTAAATGGGTAATAATTATTCATAATATAAGTAATTGCAGAAGGTGTATTCCCGGAATCCTTATATTCATGTGGTTGTGATGCAGTATAGAATGCTAAATAATGTTGTAAATCTACACAGTAGAAATTAACAGTTACATTATCTATTGTCCCAATAAAAGTACCGGCAGAAGTATGTTCTGTTTGTCCGCTGATATAGGGATTGGCAAAATATACGTCTGTACATTTACCTAAAGACAATACTCTTGCAGTACTGCAATTATTGTTTTTGTTTCCGCTGGTAAAATACGAGGCAGGAAGGAGTTTCTTGTTGTTTCCTAAACTGTCTGTATTTATAGCATAAAGTCTTATAGTGCTTAAAGACAGAAGGGCCAAAAGCATTATAGTGAAGTTAAAAAAGTATTTAGTTTTGCTCATTATTTATCCTTTGAGGGTTTTATACGCGTGGCTTATGCCAAGAATAATGCCATAAAATTTAACTAAAAACGTTCTATTTTATTGTTTTTTAAGGGGTTTGCATCAACGGGAGTGGACTAAAATGATACACTTAAGCAGATTTGTTCTAAAATGATAAAAATGTGAGTAATGTCACTTGTTGACATAAAAAAGCCTCACTAAATGTGAGGCTTTTTATTTTGAATTCTAATCCGTCTATCTGATTATTTTTCCGTTCGATCTAACTTTTAAATCACTGAAATCATGTTTTTCCAAAGCATCTTTGTAACTGCGTTCAATTTTGAATTTTGCAATCAAAACGGAAAGATTACCGGTAAGTTTATTAAGATCTTCAGCCGATCTGGCGATCTGCTGGATACCCATCGCACTTTCCTGAGTTACAGTAGTAATAGATTCAATACTTCTGCTAATCTGTTCGCTTGTGGAAGATTGCTCTTCACTGGCTGCAGCTACTTGGGAAACTATATCTACTACGTCTGTTGAACCTGAAATAATCTGGTTAAGTGCTACTCCGGCTTTATCTGTAAGCTCTTTTCCTTTTTCAACTTCAAGCTTACCTTCCTGCATTGATGAGACAGCTCCTTCAGTGTCTTTTTGAATTTGCTTAATCATTTGAGCAATTTCTTTTGTCGCTTTTGTAGTACGCTCGGCTAATTTTCTAACTTCGTCAGCTACCACGGCAAAACCACGTCCTTGTTCACCTGCGCGGGCTGCTTCAATGGCGGCATTAAGAGCTAACAAATTAGTTTGGTCTGCAATGTCATCAATAACCTGAATGATTTCACCAATCTGATCAGAACTTTTACCCAGTTGCTGAACGGTATCAGCTGAATGCTGCACAACAGCCGCAATTCTATTCATTCCTTCAATAGTTTCAGTAACTACCTGGCCACCTTCTTTTGCAATTAATCCGGCTTCTTTAGAGGCATTTGAAGCGCTTGCGGCATTCTTTGTAGTATCAAGAATAGTTTTGGTCATTTGTTCAATTGCAGCGGCAACTTCATTTGCCTGCTGACTTTGCTCTGCAGAACCCGCGGCCATCTCTTCTGCACTGGAAGAAATTTCATTACTTGCGGTTGTAGTTGCCTGTATAACAGATGAAACTTCACCTATCACTTTTGAGAGCGAATCTGAAAGCTTATTAATGCTTTCTTTAAATTCATGATACTCGCCTTTGAAGTCTGACTCGATATGTGCGGTTAAATCACCGCCTGCAAGTTTTTCAAGAACAGCTCTTCCTTCACTCAAAGGTGTAACAACTGCGTTCATAGTGGAATTTATGCCATGCAGAATTTTTTTGTAATCTCCGGCGTATTTAGTTTCATCGCCTCTGACAGAAAGTTTCCCTTCAATAGCACCACTTGTAAGTACTGAAATATCCTGAATAACAAATTGCAGGGTGTCTACAACTATATTTAGTGCTTCAGCCAGCTTGTCTCTATTCTGGTGAGTATCCAGTTTATCCATTTTGCCATTGGCAATACTTATAGCTGCATCAATTTTCTCTTTTTGTGCTGTCTGTAATTTCCTGCATGCTTCAGCTAGTTCTCCAAACTCGTCATGGGAATATACGTCAACTTCTTTTTCAAAGTCGCCCTCAGTAAAATCCAGCATTATTTGTTTAAGTTTGTTAATTGGACCTGTTAGAGCAGGGGCAATTTTAAAGACTGCAATTAAAAACATTATGGTACCTAAAACCATACCTATCAAAATGAAGGTCTTTGTCATTCCGATATGCCCATTGATATCATCGCTAAAGACATTTGACTGGACATTTAAATACTTATTTATTGCGTCAAATTTCTCTTTTAACTGATTACCCACTTCCTGGCCTGACGTAACAGAAACAACCGCTGCCATATCGTAATTCTTTGTAACTCCGGCGCTTAATATGGCGTCTGCCACAACATTTTTATAGTTCGCCCAGATATCTTGAATTTCTTTGATGTGCTTCTTCGTTGCTTCATCTGTCTTGGATTCCCCGAGCTCTTTCAACATCTTGTCAATGTTGTCTTTTGAAGAGTTTACGGCAGACATATTTTTTTCAATATCAGTTTCAAAACTTGGAATGGAGAATTTTAATAGGTTAAATTGTAATATATTAAATTCAGTGTAAATTTCGTCAACAGTCTGTTTAGGTTTTATGTAATCATCAAAAATTTGGTTTTTCGCTGATTCGGTTTGGTTAAGTTGAACCAAGTCATCAACTACTATTATTGTTGAGATGGCAGCAATAATAAAAAATGATATTTGAATTTTCCTGATAAAGGAAAAATTTTTCAGTCTATCCATTACGGTATACTCCGATTATAATTTAAAATTAATAGTAAGCGATAGCTTTACTTTGCAGTTTGCCCCTTTATTTTTTCCGGGATTAAATTTGCATTTTTTTACTGCATTTATTGCAGCTTCATCACAACCGCCGCCTATTCCTTTTACTACTTTAACATCATCAACTGACCCTCTTTCATTTATAAAGGCTAAAAGATATACTTTGCCTTCTAACTTGGCCTGTTTTGCTATTGAAGGATAGGATACATTTTTTGCTAATGCAGACATCCCGCCGATAATTGAAGGCATATCTTCACAAAAGGCCAAATACTCCTCGCCACCGGGAGTTAAATAGTTATTCTTGGCAAAACTCTGCCCACTGGAAATAAAAACAATAACAATAAAAGTTATTGCTAACCAGAATCCTTTCTTCATTTCCATTTCGTTTCCTTTATAATTTGTTACTAAATTTTCAACATTACTATTATCGGATATTATAGTGATTAGTTTAGGTTAATTTTAATAATAAATGAAATATTTTAATATTTTATTCAATTATTTTTTTGCTAAGCTAATAGTAATGAACATCTTGTCTAAGTGCTTTATAAATAATAAGTTATAAATTCAGGTGTTTGGGGGGTGTTGAAAGAATTTACACTCTCCAATCTTCGCTATAATGGTAAATGAGTTGTATAGCTATTGAATCATTTATAGTTGTATTTTTGTATGAATATTTGAGTGTATTTCTGAACTTATTTTTGAGATTAGCGTTACAAGTACCGGAGTAAGAACTGCGCCATAGAACGGTGGCAACTATTCCGATTAGTGCTAAATTTTATAGCTTAAGTATCTAAAAAAATAAGTACTACTGAAATTAATAATATGTAAAGTATTGCTTGATAGGTATAGTAAAATTTCGATTATTCAAGAAAGTCCATAACTAAAACTGAATTTTAAAATAATTTGCCTGCATTTAATTAGGAATTTAAGTATTTTTATTCTGTAAATAATATCAAGTTATCCTTAAATATTCAGTAAAATGCTTTTTAACTATAATACAGAGCCGCACAACAGTATTCTTATTGTAGAAGATGAGTTTATTATTGCTGCCGATTTAGCATTAAGTCTCCAACGGCTTAACTATTCTATTGCAGGTACAGCTGCAACCGGCATGGATGCAATTTCTCTGGCACTTGAAAAGCTTCCTGATTTAATAATTATGGATATCCGTTTAAGGGGAGAAATGACCGGTATTGACGCTGCCGAAATAATCAAAGGCAGCTTAGATGTGCCGATAATTTTCTTAACGGCTAATTCAGACGATGCTACTTTTGAAAAAGCTAAGTCAACCTTGCCGGAAAGTTTTATTATTAAACCTATTGACATCAAGGAACTTAACGCAGCTATTCAAATTGCTTTACAGCATTCAAAGTACAATGCCCATATTATAGAAAATGATAATTGGCTTAAGGCGACATTAGAAAGTATTGATGACGGTATAGTTGCATTAAATAATACCGGAAAAGTAAAGTTTATTAATAGAGCTGCACTAAATATCTTAAAATATGAACCGGATTATTTTAATAATTCTGACTTTTTCCGTCTGTTTAATCTTTATAGTGTTGAAAATAATACCAGAATAGACAATTTACATGATGATATTCTTGACAATAAATTTATTAAGTGGGATGAAAATTTATTTGTACTTGACTCCTGCAATAATAAGAAATTCATCAGACTTAAGGCTTCTTTAATTCATGATAACAGAAAAAATATTTCAGGGGTCTTAATTGTGTTCCAGGATATTACCAGAGTTAAATTTGAAGAACAGAAAGCTAAAGAAAATGCTGATAAATCTGAAAGACTTAAAACTCAATTTATAAGCCAAATGTCACATGAAATTAGAACTCCATTAAATAATGTTCTTACTTTTGTATCTCTGTTAAAGGATGAGTTTGAAACTAAATTGCCTCTGGGACTTGAAGATGCGTTTACAATTATTGATTCCAGTTCAAGACGATTAATAAGAACAATTGAACTTCTTATAAATATGTCTAAATTACAGTCAGGCAACTTTGATGTTGATTTTCAGTTAATCGATCTTGATTCTGACTTGCTTGAAGATTTGTGCTATACTTTTTATCCGCGTGCTAGAAATAAGGGGTTATCCTTTCATTATTTAAAAAATGCCGATAATCCATATATTATCGGGGACAAATATTCTTTGGAACATATTTTTAACAACCTTATTGATAATGCAATTAAATATACAAACGAGGGAGGTGTTGAGGTAGTAGTTTTCAATAATGAGGAGGGGGACATTATAGTAGAAATAAAAGATTCCGGGATAGGAATGTCAGAAGAATTTCTTCCGGTGTTATATACCCCATTCAGTCAGGATTCATCTAAAAATAACCATGAACTTAAGGGAACCGGCTTGGGTTTGGCTTTAGTAAAGAAATATACCGAGTTAAATAACGGCTCAATTTCTGTTAAAAGTGAGGCCGGGAAAGGCACGGAATTTTCAGTAATATTCAAAGCAGTGAAAGAAAAATATAGAAATACTAACTAATATTTTTAACTACTTCAATGCCTAACTGTTCCATCCTGTAACGCAACTTTGATCTTGAAAGACCTAATATTTTAGCTGCTTTAACCTGATTTCCACCGGTAATTTTAAGGGTCTTTAATATTAATTCTTTAAGGACAACATCAATCTCAATGCCTTTACTCGGAATTTTTAATATGAATTTATCCTGGCTAATGTTACTTGTATGAGTATTGTCGGCTAAAAAATGAAAATGTTTTTCTTTCAATTCCAAATCTTCGGCAAGCAAAACAGCTCTTTCAATAACATTTTTAAGTTCCCTGATGTTTCCTTTCCATGGATAACTTTCCAAGAAATCCATTGCAGATTTGTCTATGCCATTAATTGTTTTGTTGAATTTTAGCGCAAATTCTTTTAGGAAAGAAAAAACAAACATAGCAATGTCTTCTTTTCTTTCTCTTAGGGGGGGTATAGTAATTCGTGCAACATTTAATCTGTAAAACAGATCCTCTCTAAAATTTCCTTTTCTTACTTCATCTTCAAGGTTTTTATTTGTAGCTGCAAGTATTCTTACATTTACGGATATTTCTTTTTCTCCGCCTAATCTGTAAAATTTTCTTTCCTGCAATACGCGTAATAATTTAGACTGTAAATCCAAAGAGAGTTCGCCAATTTCATCAAGAAGCAAAGTACCGCCGTTTGCAAGTTCAAATTTACCCAGCTTAACTTTTTGTGAAGCGCCGGTGAATGCCCCTTTCTCATGCCCGAATAATTCACTTTCGGCCAATTCTTTTGGTATGGCAGAACAGTTAATCTGGATGAAAACATTATTTTTTCTTGGGCTTTTCTGATGTATGAATTTTGCGACCACTTCTTTGCCCGTACCGCTTTCTCCTTCAAGGAGAATGGTCGTGTCAGAGCTTAAAGCTAACTTTTCTACAGAATTAAGTAAACGCTGAATCTTGTGGCTGCGCCCAAAATACTCTTTTGTTAATTCATCTTCTCTTAATATTGTGTAAAGCTTATCAACTTCGGCTTTCAAATTTAATGTATCAACTGCCTTATTTAATATCATTTTAAGCTGATCGATATCAATTGGCTTTAGCAAGAAATCGAAGGCTCCGGCCTGAATTGCAGAAACAGCAAGTTTTACATCTGAATAACCGGTAATCATAATAACCGGTATGTGATAGAATTTTTTTTGAAATTCTTTTAGTAATTCAATTCCATTATGTGTGGTTAAATAAATATCCAGCAGAATTATATGCGGGTCATATTCCTGAATTTTATCAAATGACTCTTCGGCATTCATGCAAATATCAGCGTCATAACCTAATTTGACTAATACTTTTTTTAATGATAAACAAACCAGGTCGTCATCATCTATTATTAGTATTTTATAGCTCATTTTTTAACCTTTAACTAAACATGAATTAAATATTACAGAAAAAGTTGTACCCTCACCCAATTCACTATCAAAAAGTAATTGTGAATTATAATCTCTTATTATGGAATTGCAAACACTTAAACCCAATCCGGTTCCTTTGTGCTTCTTTGTAAAAAAATCATTAAAAATTTTATCTTTATCGGAGTCGCAGATGCCAATACCGTTATCTTTTATTTGCCAAACAATATCTTCCTTATTCCGAAATGTTGAAATTGTGATGCATTTTTTTTGCTTTGTTGAAGAGATATCGAATGCTTCAATTGCATTGCTGATCAAATTAATAAATACTTGAAGTAATTTATTTTTATCAACTATTAAGTTTGGAAGGTTGTCTTCAAGAGAGCTTTGTATTAAAATCTTGTTCCTAAAAGCTAAACCATGTAGTAGTGTAATTGAGTATTTTGTGATTTCATTTATTGAACATTCTTGCTCTTTACCCGCAGTTTTACGTGAAAAATCCAGGACATTATCCACCAGGTCCTGAATTCTTTCCAATGCCTGGGTAGATGACTTGACCGTTTCATTTGCTTCACTTGGCAGTTCATCTTCAATCATTATCAAATGAGCCAAACCCAGCTTAATTGCAGAAAGGGGATTCCTTATTTCATGCAAAAGGCCGGCAGTCATCTTGCCTAATAATTGTAACTTGTTATTCTGTATATTTTCAGAACTCATTATTCTAACCGAAATTTCTCTTAAATTTTTTGTATAGTTAAAAAAATAAAACTTCCATTCAAAAATAAAAACTTTTGGCATAATTATTAAGTGCTTTTTCCTTTGCCAGGAGTTTTTCCATGAATAATTTTAATAAATTTAAACCAAAACGAAATATATTGATTAAAAAATTAAAAAGTAACCTGAATGAAGTACTATTTCACTCTTTTTATAATTACCATGGTTTTATCATCCGAATACTGCCCGTTTTTAGAAAATTTTATTACATCCTCTAATATTCCCAATGCAATTTCCTTTGGCGACAAATCTTTCAATGTAAGGAAAAGATTTGTGAGCCGTTCTTCACCGTAATTATCAAAATTTGAGTCTGCTGAATCGGTTATCCCGTCTGTATATATCAGAAGGACATCACCTTTCTCAAAATTGATATTTTCTACAGTATATTTGGCCAATGGACTAGGGCCTAAAAGCGGTCCCGTTGTATCTAATGTTATTACTCTATTAAGGCTGTTTTTAATAAAGATAGGGGGGTTATGCCCTGCATTTGAATAAAGGAAAAGTCCGCCGGCATCATTAGAAAGTTCTCCATAAAACAGTGAGGCAAATCTGTCATCTGAAAAGATTTTATTAACAAGAGCATTCATCCTTTTCATCAACGGATAAATTTTAATTTCAAAATTTGTTGCCATTCTTAAGGCCCCGGATATATACATGGCTTCTGCTGCGGCTGAAACTCCTTTACTTGCCGCATCACCGACAGCTACTCCAAGCCTGTCTTCATCATCACCGACGGTCAGGTAATCAAAGAGGTCACCCCCAACTATTTCGGCTGGATCTGAAATTCCGTATAATTCATAATTATGAAATTTATATTCATGTTCAGGTAAAATACTTTTTTGCAGTTCATAAGCTTTATTAATATCGGCCTTAAGCATTTTTGCTCTAAGTGAATATCTCTTTTGCTTTATTTGGGAAGTAATAGCAGTTGCTATAATATTTAATGTAATTTTTTGTTCTTCTGTAAAATTAGTAGTGTTTAAGGCAAGAAGATATTCGTAGTACTGTTTAGCGTTTACTTTAATTTTATCTCCAACTCCCGTAGCTGAGTATTTTAAAATACCTTTACTGCGCAAAAATATATTAGTTTCGGTATCTAATATTGTCCTTTCTCTTGTTATAACTTCAAAAATGGGATATTCTGTAAAGTTTAAAGTAAAATCGGGATTTATTTCATCCACATTCCCGGTCTGATATAATAAAGTATATATTCCGCGTTCTTTGTCTATTTTCCATATCCTGCCACCCGTAACATTTATAGCAGTGAAACTGATTAATTGATTTAGAGTTGAAATTAGCATTTCTGTTTCACTGTTAAAGCTTTTAGAGGCAATATTTTCAACAGTTTTATATAGCTTTCTTTGATCCATTTTGTGTTTCTGATATTATTATTTTTGCTTTTTATTTTATGCCGAATATTAAATATACCGGCTTATTCACTATAGAAATCAATCATTTTTATAATTGCATTTTTGCAAACCTTACAAAAATTATTAACGCTGATACTTTTCATTGTGCAGTCAAGGGATGGTCTGTAAATTCCTTTTGTCATATACCCGCCACCTTCAAATGCTCCAATTTTTCCTGTATATTTAACTTCATTCGGTGTAGGGATAGGGACATTGGCATCAACTAGATTTTTCCACTTTGCATCAAAGTTTTTTAATGTAGTAAGGTTCGGTTCCAGAGGTTCAACATCTAAAGGGTAAAAATCATTATATGCTACCGCGGAATTATAGTATTCATCTCCAAGAAATGAAAACCCATGTCCAAATTCATGAGTAAAAATATACTCTCCATAAACATTATCGGAAACACATACAGAATAATGGTTGTAGATAGAACCTCCACCATATTTATCAGTATTTACCAGAATAAATATTTGATCATAGGGAGCATTAGCCGCAAGATCTCTTACTGCTTTGTTGTCCGATGTCATTACATAACGGTCAAGATCAAATGTATAGAAACTGCTGTTTAGAATTGTCTTTTTCCATATATGGTCTGCAGGAATGTCAGTACCGGACTCTTTGGATGGAGCAGCAACTCCCCATATATTTATTTTATCCGCATTTTCTTTATATGGATCTGCATTTAGCAAATAACCGGAAAATTTCTTGCAGTCTTGTTTGAATTTATCCATTTGCTCTGCTGTATACCCCTCAGGGAGTATGACAATATCAACTTTTTTTGCAGGATCCCCTGAGTAATGAACCTGGAAATTCTGATATTCAAGATTTCTCTCAGATTTTATAAAATAACTTTGAGGATTTATTTTATATTCAAATTTCTTTTTTAATTGGTTCGTCTTTTTATCTCTTGTATAGAACTCTACTCGTACTTTTTCTTTTGGGAAGGGGAATACAACCGTCTCGCTGAAAGTTTTAATTGCTTTTGTGGCTTCGTCAGTAGTCTGCCATTCCTGAAATAATGTTGAATAGGTATGTGAGTAGATTTGTTTATCTGACTTTTCATCTATTACAATAAACTTGTATGTGCCATAATCAAATGTATCAAGAAGGTTTTTATGAGAACCTCCCCAATATGGTTCCGATTTTAGCTCGTCAAATGAATAAGAGTCATTATTCTTATCACCTGTATGAAAATAATCAAGCCGCAATGTTTTATTTTCAAAATACTTGTTGTAATCAGCTTGAGAAAATATCAGTTGAGAGAGTATAAAAAAGTATAATAAAATTTTCATAGTTTTCCGTTTAATTAATTATCTAAATTTTTCTTGAACCGGGTTTAATGGCCGGCAGCTTGCCATCTTTGCACAACGGACAAGCATCAGGTGCATATGAGATAACATCAACATTAACAGTACTAAATTGTGGAAAGCCGAAATTTACTTTTCCGCTGCTTCTGTCAACTATATATCCCACTCCGGCTACGATTGCATTAGCTTTTTTTACAATATCGATTACCTCAAAAACCGAACCGCCGGTGGTAACAACATCTTCGCAAACTAACACGCGGTCACCCTCATTTAGTGAGAATCCTCTTCTAAGAGTAAGGCTTCCGTTTTCTCTTTCTGCAAATATTGTCTTTTTACCAAGTAATCTTCCGATCTCTTGTGCTACTACTATCCCTCCGATAGCCGGGGCTATAACAACATCTATTTCTGTGTCCTTAAAATATTCAACAATTTTTGTGCATAAAAGCTCTGTAAATTTCGGGAATTGTAAAACCTTGGCACACTGGAAGTAAACATTACTATGTCTTCCTGAAGTTAAAAGGAAATGCCCTTTTAGCATAGCTCCGGTTTGTTCAAAAATTTCTAAAACATTATCTGAATTATTCATAAAAAATCCGGGAATCTTATAAAATTATTTAATTAGCTGCTCTATGAGTCCGGCTAACTTAAAATCGTTTTCAGTTATACCGCCTGCATCGTGAGTAGAAAGCATTATTTTTACTTTTTTATACGAGTGAATTAAAATGTCGGGGTGATGGTCAATTTCATTTGCTATTACGGCAATTTGATTAACAAACTCAATAGCCGCATTGAAATCAGCAAATATATAGTCTTTGTAAATTTGGTTATTTAAAAATGTCCAATCTTCTAAGTCATTCAATCTTATCCTAATATCAGTTTCAGTCAAGGCGATCATGGTAAACCTCCAAAATATTATGTTACTAAAATAATTTAAAAAAGTTTAAAAAGCATTAGCAGAGAGACATACAACTCAATTAACGTAAGGAGGGTGAGTAAAAAAAAGGCAAGAATTGTAAATCCTTGCCTTAATATAAGTCATTATAGACTACTTATGTATTCTTTTCAGAAATGGGTTTGTCCTCAACATTTTCTTCTACAAAGAATAATTCGTCACTATTCTCGATATGTTTAGCTACAATTTTATGACCTTCTTTAAATAGACCTTTCAATATTTCCTCAGCCAAAGGGTCTTCCACATATTTCTGGATTGCTCTTCTTAAAGGTCTGGCTCCATATTTCGGGTCAAAACCTTTTTCTACAATGAAGTCCTTAGCGCTTTGATCCAGCACGAGTTCCATATTGTTTTCATGAATATTTTTCAATAATTCATTTAATTCAATCTCAATAATCTGATAAATATCGTCTTTCTCAAGATTCCTAAACACTATAGTTTCGTCAACTCTGTTTAGAAATTCAGGATTAAACAATTTGCGCATTGCTTCTTCAACAGTGTTTTTTAAACTGGCATATTTATCAGACTGGCTGCCACTGCCAAAACCAAAGTTTCCAATTTCTTTAATTTCCCTGGCTCCAACATTTGAAGTCATAATAATAATAGTGTTCTTAAAGTCAACTTTTCTTCCCAGGCTGTCTGTGAGCATACCATCATCCAGGACCTGTAGTAAGATAGAAAAAATATCGGGATGAGCTTTTTCTATTTCATCAAAAAGAACAACCGAATATGGTTTCCTTCTTACTTTTTCTGTTAGCTGCCCGCCTTCTTCGTAACCGACATATCCCGGAGGCGCTCCAACTAAACGGGAGAGGGAAAATTTCTCCATATACTCGCTCATATCTATTCGGATTAAAGCACTATCCGAATCAAATAAATAGGATGAAAGTACTTTACAAAGTTCTGTTTTTCCTACTCCGGTAGGGCCCAGAAAAATAAAGCTGCCAATAGGCCGGTTTGGATTTTTTAATCCTGCACGGGTTCTCCTTATGGCTCTGCTAAGCTTAGAAATAGCTTCTTCCTGACCAACAATTTTTTTCTTTAGTTCATCAGCCATTACAAGAAGTTTGTCTGATTCAGTTTGAGCAACTCTATTAACAGGAATTCCGGTCATCATAGCAACTACAGTTGCAACATCTTCTTCACCAACATCATGTATAAGATCCTTTGTCTTTGTGTCCCAATCGCGTTTTGCATTTTCAAGATCAGTTTGCAAATTTCTCTCTTTATCTCTTAATCTGGCAGCTTCTTCATAATCCTGTTTCTTAACAACCTGAGCTTTTTCAACTTTTACTTCCTCAATTTGATCTTCAAGATCAAGAATTTCCTTTGGGACTTCAAAATTACCCATGTGAACTCGGCTGCCGGCTTCATCAAGAACATCTATAGCTTTATCAGGCAGATGTCTATCCGTTATATACCTGTTACTAAGTTTAACCGCCATTTTAATAGCATCATCGGAATACCTAACATGATGATGTTCTTCATATTTAAATTTGATATTATTTAGAATCTGAATAGTTTCATCATAGCTTGGTGGTTCAACCATTACTTTTTGGAATCTTCTATCAAGCGCTCCATCAGTTTCAATAAATTTACGATATTCATCCAAGGTGGTTGCACCGATACACTGAATGTCGCCGCGTGCTAATGCCGGTTTGAACATATTAGAAGCATCTAATGAACCGGAAGCACCGCCTGCGCCTACAATTGTATGTAGTTCATCTATAAAAAGGATTACATCTTTAGCCTTTTCCAATTCGTTCATAAGCGCTTTCATACGCTCTTCAAACTGGCCGCGGTATTTAGTTCCTGCAACAAGCCCGGCAAGATCTAAAGTAACAACCCTCTTTTCATGCAGAATACGAGGCACTTTTTTCTGAACTATCCGCAAAGCCAGCCCTTCTGCTATTGCAGTTTTACCAACGCCGGGTTCGCCAATTAACACAGGATTGTTTTTCTTACGCCTGCTTAATATTTGAGCTACACGTTCAATTTCTTTTTCACGCCCAACAACCGGATCAAGTTTATCATCAATTGCAAGTTTTGTAAGGTCCCTGCCAAAGTTATCCAAAACCGGAGTTTTTGTCCTTTCAATTTTTTTATCAGCAGCCTGACTACTACCGAAACCATCTTTCGAGCTTTTATTGCTAAGCATTGCATTTAGCTCGGAGCGAACTGCATCATAACTAATATTAAACTGGTGCAGTATCTGAGTGGCAATATTATCATCATCTCTTAATAATGAGAGTAGTAAGTGTTCGGTTCCGATAACATCTGCCTTGTATATCTTAGATTCAATCTGTGTCACTTTTAACACTTTTTCTGCTTGTTTTGTCAGAGGTATAGGACCAATTGTCAAAGTTCCGCCGGAAGTTCTAACTGTATCTTCAATGGCTTTTTTTAATTTCATTAAATCACAATCAAGATTTCGAAGGATTCTAACGGCTACTCCTTGCCCCTCTCTTATTATTCCTAATAATAAGTGCTCTGTCCCGATATAATCATGACCTAAACGAGTTGCTTCATCACGGCTAAGCCTAATTACATCATTGAGTCTATCCGAAAAATTACCGTCCATAATATTATTCCTTCTTCCTTATTTAAACTCTATTTTCAAGCTTTTTATACTATTTTCAAATTCTAATTAATTAAATATATTAAGTCTTAACGCTGTAATCAAGTACTAAGATCAATTTTAAGCTTAATTGTATTTAAGTTCGGTTTTATTTTATCATCAATTATTATACCATGCAATATTTTTTTAGTTTCATGTACTATGGTAACATAAACTATCTTAATTTACAATGATTTTTTGAACAAAATTGTATGAAGTATATTTTATCAAATGAGGTAGGACAGCATACCGGATAGTGCTTTTTTAGGACATCTTCACTAATTTTAGTTGTTTTTGTTAAAATCTAGTTGCCTTGTAGTTTGAAATGCTATTTTTTATATTTATAACCTTGTTTGAATATTTATTGGATGTTTTTGTGAAAATTTTAGTGAGTAATGATGATGGAATTAATGCCCCGGGAATATATGCTCTGGTCAGTGCTTTAAAGGAAATTGCTGATGTTACGGTAGTTGCTCCGCTTAATGAGCAAAGTGCAGTTGGGCATTCTATAACGATGACAATTCCGTTAAGGATTATTAAATATAAAAAAAATAAAGAGTTTTTTGGATATGCTGTTGACGGTACACCTGCTGACTGTGTAAAAATTGGAGTCAGAAATATATTAAATGAATCACCTGATTTGGTTATTTCCGGCATAAACCAGGGTTCTAATGCTGCTATAAATATTATTTATTCCGGAACAGTTTCTGCTGCCAGGGAAGCGGCAATAATGGATATTCCCGCAATTGCTATTTCTTTAACCAGTTATACTTCGCATGACTTTGAATATGCCGGAAAAGTTGCCAAAATTCTGGCTATGGATTTAGTGAACAGAAATTTGCCGAAAGGTACTCTGCTTAATGTAAATGTGCCGGCAGTGCCCGAAGATCAAATAGCCGGGATACAATTAACTCAGCAGGGAAAGTCCAAATGGGATGATATTTATGAAAAGAGACAGGACCCGGCCGGACGTGATTATTATTGGCTGAAAGGTAATTTAATGGAAGTTGATACTGACATTGAAACTGACCAGGCTGCAATAAAAAATAATTATGTTTCAGTTACACCTATTCATTTCGATTTGACTGATTATGCTGCATACGATATGATGAAAGAATGGCATCTTAATAATCTTTATAAAAAAGAATGTAAAAAATAATAATGCTTTTGTTTGAATCAATAAAAATTTCATTAAGCGGGAACGTCTTTTTATTTTTTTTGTGCCTTATCTTTTTAGCGGGTTATTCATATTATATTTACAGATATACTATCCCAAATGTTGCAAAAAGTAAGAGGATACTATTAACAGTTTTAAGAGCAATGGCAATAGGACTTTTGCTTTTTTTCATTTTTGAACCCATTTTAATTTTAACTGGGAAAGAGACGGTAAAACCAAAGACTCTTGTATTTGTTGATAATTCCCGCTCAATTACTATTGAAGATGGTTCCTCACGCAAAAAAAGTATTCTTGATGCCGCAACTTATATTTCTAATGAATTAAAAGGGGAGGTCGAATTTTATTCATTTGGGACATCCGTTCTCCCTCTGAATAAGGTGAATTTTGGCAAATTAGGTTTTTCTGATCCGGCGACTAATTTTGAAAAGGTGTTTTCCAAAGTATCAAAAATTGAGAATGTTGCATCGGTATTAGTTCTTTCAGACGGTGTAATTACAGACGGGGCCAATCCTATTTTTACTGCCGAAAAATTAAATATCCCGGTATTTACTTATGGAGTGGGGGACACGACTGCAAAGAACGATATTGAGATAAGAAACATAATCCACAATGACTTACTATATCTGAACACTCCTTCGGAAATCTCTGTCTCAGTTGGACAAAAGGGCTATTCAGGCAAATCAGTAAATGTAACCTTGTCTGAGGGGGGGAATACAATTGAACAAAAGGCTGTTGCTCTTAACGAAAGTGGATCACAAAATATTAGCTTTACATATCTGCCAAAATTCAGTGGAGAAAGGAAGCTGGTAGTGTCTGTTTCGGCTCAGCAAGGTGAGTACACAACTGCAAATAACAAAAATGCGTTTTTTGTGAATGTTAGAGGGAGTAAAATAAAAGTTGTAATTGTTTCAGGTTCTCCAAGTGCCGATCTCTCCTTTATTAAGAATAACCTTGAGCAGAATAAGAACTATACTGTTAAAACTGTAACCCAAATTGAAGGCAGTAAATTTCTGGAAAAGAGTAACATTATACAGGCTATTGATAGTGCAGATGTCTTTTATTTGATCGGCTTTCCTAATAAAGAAACTCCTGATAATATTGTTAACAGGGTAACCGCCAAAATTTCCGCCAAGAGTACTCCGTTCTTTTTTATTTATAATGCCGATGTGGATTTGGGAAAGCTATCTCCACTGAAGAATGAATTACCATTTTCAATCGTCAGACAGTCTAATGAGTATATTGAAGTTCAACCTGATATTGTTGATGGAAAAGATAAAGATGCTTTATTGCAGTCATCCTCAAAGAGTCCAATAACGGAATGGAATAATCTTCCTCCGGTTTTGCATTCAAATACTCAAGTTGCCGTAAAGCCTGAAAGCGAAGTTCTCTCATATATAAAAGTGAACAACACAAAAATTAAATTCCCTCTAATTATTACCAGAAAGCTGGGAAGTAAGCGGTCAGTTGCAATTCTGGCAAAAGATATTTGGAAATGGAAATTGCAGACAGGTTCAAAAGAGAATAATATTTTTGATGAGTTTACAGGTAACTCAATCAGGTGGCTCAATTCTGCTGATGAGAAAAGGCAGGTAAGGGTAAAAACCTCAAAGAAAATTTACTCAAAAGGTGAACAGATTGAGTTTAGCGGGCAGGTTTATGATGAATCCTTTAATCCTATTGCCGATGCAGAAATAAAAGTTAAAATTATTGGTAATAGTGAAACAAGGGAGATTTCCTTAAGCTCACTTGGAAGCGGCCTTTATGAAGGAGCACTACAGACAAATAAAAGCGGTGATTATTCGTTTACCGCATCTGCGAGTTACAACAATAAAATAATTGGAACTGATAAAGGCAGTTTTAGTATTGGCGATGTCGATTTGGAAATGGTAAATCCGAATATGGATAAAGATTTTTTAGAACAGCTTGCAATGCAGACCAATGGAAAGTTTTATATATCAAAAGACTACAAGAAAATGGTGGATGATATTGCTGCATTTAACAACAAAAAGGCTAAGATTAAGCTGGAGACTAACGAAACGAAGCTATGGTCAAATACATATCTGCTTGTAATTGCCATACTTATTTTTGGCACTGAGTGGTTCATCCGTAAAAGATCCGGAATGCTGTGATAGTCTCAAAGTTGAAAAGTTATAAAGTTTTTAAAGTTAAAAGGTTATAAAGTTGAATGTTCTTAAAGTTAAATATCCTGTTGCTAATAGAAGGAGAAATATTTACTACAACTGTCGGCTTTAAAAACTCTTCTACTCAATAACTTTATAAACTTTAATAACTTTAAAAACCTTATAACATTATAAACTTTTAACTTTATGAACTTTCAACATTAAAAACTTTATAGACTTTATAAACTGATATGAACAGTACATTTTTACAGCTTAACAAACTTTTTAACTTCTTGTTGCCCAAAATCTGCCCCGGATGCAATAGTGTTGTTAACATACCTAAAAAATACATTTGCGATAATTGTATCCGCAAAATAACTGTTGCCGGAAATGAGCGTATCAAACGGGAATATAAGCGAGATTTTGAATCGGACAATTTTATTGCATCCTTTACTGCGTTATTTGTGTTTGAAAAGGGGAAAGAGCTTCAGGAAATAATCCACGCACTAAAATACGGAAAAAAATTTCTTATTGGGAAAGAACTCGGTGAATTGATTGCGGACAGAAAAGCTGCTGAAATCAGTAATTGGAGTATTGATATTGTCGTACCGATCCCGCTTCATAGAATAAAAACGCATGAGCGAGGTTATAACCAGTCACTTTTTATAAGTGAAGGATTGAGCCAGGCTATTGATATTGATATAAACAATAAAATACTGGAAAGAGTGAAATATACAGACAGCCAGACTAAAATGAAGCGCGATGACCGTAAGAGGAATATGCGGAATGCCTTTAAGGTTAAAATGCCCGAAGAAGTAAGAGGAAAGAATATTTTGTTGGTTGATGATCTTATCACTACGGGGGCAACGGCAAATGAATGTGCAAAAAAATTAAAAAAAGCCGGCGCAAATAAAGTATATCTTGCAGCAGTAGCCCTGGCTGATTAAGGGTTTCCTTAAACTCAAGGTTTTCTTTAGAGTTTATTTTCATTCGACGCGGCGAATTGATTTTTAGTTACCTGCCCGGCGAAGTCGTGGCTTTTGTATCAAGACAAAAGTAAGGAGAAAAACAAAATACATAAAAAATGGTGTTGGCTATCAATCATGTATTCATTTTGAATCTTATATACCCAATTTTTAGCAAGTAAAATTATAAAACAAAAACTGGTTTTATAACTGTAATTCCTTATTTTACAAGCAACATTTTCTTTACAATGTTAACATTTTCACCCAATAATCTATAGATGTACATTCCTGAAGGGAGGTGTTTGCCATTAAAATCAACTGAGTGATTGCCGGGAGCAAATTCCTTTTCAATTAGAGTTGCAATCTCCTGTCCGGCAAAATTATAAACTTTAAGCTTGTAAAACCCGGTTTCGGGGACACTAAAGCCAATTCTTGTGGAAGGGTTAAAAGGATTGGGATAATTTTGACTTAATTCATAAGTTTTGGGCAGACCAAGACTTACTTCAACCATCTTTGAATATTCAAACTTGCCATTTATATCTATTTGTTTAAGCCTATAATATTGAACCCTTGATAATGAAGGTTTATCCACAAAAGAATAATCTTTTTGGGAATTGCTATTACCATTCCCATTAACAAAGCCAATCTTTGTCCAATTTGTTTTATCCGTGCTTTGTTCAACATCAAAACCACAATTACTTATTTCAGTAGCAGTTGACCATGATAATACCACTTTGCCATCCCTATATAATCCCGTAAATGAAGAAAGCTCAACAGGAAGTGCCCTATAAGTAACAGAATCCCAATCTATGGTTGCTAAGTCAATGGTGGATTGAGCGGCCCCGTTCAATGATGATAACGCCATAGGGCTGGTAAAAACATAGAACTTGTAATTACTATTATTGTTAAAATCAGAACTTGGTATTGTCACTGAACCGGTTTTTGAATTGGTGGCAAATATTACTTGCCTGACAACTTTAGATGTCGCAAAATCATCGAGGGAAATATTTACATAAACATATTCATTATTGTTTGCGGGATTTGCATTGGTCGTGACTGTGACTATCTTATCACTCCCGGATGAAGTTATATCGGTTGACAGAATTTGTATAGGGGTCGATGGAGTCTCAAAAACACACCCTTTCCTGGGACTCCCTGAATTGCTAATTGTAAATGTATATGATTTATACAAAACCATATTTATCAGATTACTGGTAGCAGAATTATATGTTAGCAATTTGCAAAAATTATCTCCTGTAGCAATGCTGTAAAAACTGCTTCCTATTTGAAAATAGAAGTTTGGATTTGTAACTTGATTGTTCGAAATTGTATAAATATATGATTTTCTTGCCGTTCTATTGGTCATCTGATATTCAGTACTGTTAAGATATAAATAAGCTGACTGTGGAGTAACTTCAAATGTCTTAAAAAATACTAAGATAACTACAAGTATTAATAAAGAATTCTTCATAAAATACCTTAACTAATGTAACATGTTTAATTCTGTTTAATTTTTCAAATAAACATATACATACCGTCTTGCAGTCGGCACTCGTAAAGCGAAAAATATCAAATAAAATCAAAAAATAGTAAATCGCATCAAAATTACAATAAAAATATTAATTTTCAAACAAGCATTTCATAATTTCGCAAAAATAATGTTTTAAAGTCGAGCTACTATAAACTAAAAACAGATATCTTCTTCAATCACAATAGCAAAAAAACATAAAAGTCAATATTGAATAGAAAAAAATAACTATTAACTTAGTAGTAGATAATCTAAATTGTTTATCCGCATTGCCATGAAACGGCGGCTTAAAAATGAATTTTATAGATGTGCTGCTCATTACATAACTATAAAAAAAATAACAGGTTATGGCATACAGCGCTGATGAAAATAAAAATAAAAAATCAGACGTTAAGTTTATGTTTTTTTAGCTGATTTGCCTTTGTTAATGCATAAAAAAATATTAAATTTAATGTTCAAAAAGTTTTAGCCTACTGATTATGTAACTCAGCTGGCGAAGCTGTGTAAAAATAGTAATTAAGAATGTTAAATATAGACCTAATATACATAACATTTCTTACAGTTAATGATTATTGCTCACTATAAAAGATCTCTTAATGGGATAGATAAATGTTTACAAATAAAACTCTACTAATTACCGGTGGGACTGGTTCTTTTGGTAATGCTGTTGTCAGAAGGTTTCTAAAGACCAGCATTAAAGAAATAAGAATTTTCAGCAGGGATGAAAAGAAACAGGACGATATGCGCCAGTTTTATAATAACTCCAAATTGAAATTCTATATTGGTAATGTTAGGGACAAACGTTCCATTGACTATGCAATGACCGGTGTTGATTATGTGTTCCAGGCTGCTGCCTTAAAGCAGGTTCCTTCCTGTGAGTTCTTTCCCGTTGAAGCTGTCCATACTAATGTCTTGGGATGCCAAAACGTTCTTGACTCTGCTATCAATAATCATGTAAAAAAGGTTATTGTCTTAAGCACTGATAAAGCTGTCTATCCCATAAATGCCATGGGACTCTCAAAAGCATTGTCGGAAAAGGTTATGGTTGCCAAATCGAGGAGTTCGTATAGTAATGGAAGTGTCTTCTGTGGAACTAGGTATGGAAATGTAATGGCTTCCAGAGGTTCAGTAATTCCATTATTTGTTTCACAAATAAAGGCTGGAAAACCAATTACTGCTACCGATCTTAACATGACTAGGTACCTTATGACACTTGAAGACGCAGTTGAATTAGTATTGTTTGCTTACGAAAAAGGAAATAATGGTGATATCTTTGTCCAAAAATCACCTGCTGCAACTATTGAGACATTAATTCTGGCTCTGAAAGAATTATATAAAGCTAATAGTGAAATAAAAGTAATTGGGACCAGACACGGCGAAAAAGTATATGAAACTTTAGTTAATAAAGAAGAAATGGCAAAAGCCAAAGACCTGGGGAATTATTTTAGGATTCCGGCAGATAATCGTGATCTTAACTATAATAAATATTTTACTGAGGGCGAGGAGAAAATTTCGATTTCAGGCGAATACAACTCAAGTAATACGCATATCCTGACAATAGATGAGACAAAAGAATTGTTGCTGAAATTGGATTTTATTAGAAAAGATGTTCTTAATGAAGAAGTTGAACCGAAGTATTTACCTTAATAGGTGCCAGCAATCGTTTTCAGAGGTCAGTTATTTATGCATGACGAAAACTGAACCCATAATGCTAATAACTGAAAGCTAATCGATGCAAAAAGTAGGAATCACCGGTCAATCTGGGTTTATTGGAACCCATTTAACAAACACACTTAATCTATTTAAAGATGAGTTTGAAGTTATACCTTTTAGTGATAATTATTTTGATGATAGCAATGTTCTTAATAGGTTTGTAAGCCAATGTGATGTTATAGTTCATTTAGCTGCTGTTAATAGACATCCGGACCGGGAGTATCTTTACAGAACTAATATTGAGCTTGCAAATAAGTTAATTAATGCTTTAAAAGAAACTGGCTCGAAACCACATATCCTTTTTTCGTCTTCAATTCAAGAAGATTTAGAAAACACTTATGGGAGCGCCAAAAAGCAAGTTAGATTAAATCTTGAAAAATTTTCCTCAATAAATAACAATAGATTTTCTGCTTTAGTTATTCCAAATGTCTTTGGACCGTTTAGCATTCCTTTCTATAATACGGTAGTTGCTACTTTTAGCCACCAATTAATTAATAATCTTCCCGTAAACATTATAACTGATTCTGAAGTTAAACTTATATATATAAATGAGTTAATTTCTGAAATACTAGCAATAATCAAGGCTTCGGGTAGTGATTTAATAAACTATTATAGAATTAATAATACGTCAGTAAGCAAAGTTACAGAGATGCTTGAAGTCTTAAAGGATTTTAAAGCTAAGTATTTGGATTATGGAATCATTCCAACAATCAATAATAGGTTTGAATTAAATCTTTTTAATACTTTTCGTAGCTTTATAGATTATTCGAAACATTTCCCCGCTAAGTATAAACTCAATACTGATGAGAGAGGGACTTTTGTAGAAACTATGAAATTAGGTGTCGGTGGGCAAGTTTCATATTCAACTACAATACCCGGGATAACTCGAGGCAACCATTTCCATACGAGAAAAATTGAGAGATTTGCAGTTATCAAGGGTGAAGCGTTAATTCAGTTGCGCAAAATTGGCACAAAGGAAATAATTAATCTGAATTTGAGCGGTTCTGAACCTGCTTATGTTGATATGCCAGTATGGTATACACATAATATTAAAAATGTTGGGAACGAAGAACTGTTAACAATGTTTTGGATAAATGAGTTTTATAACCACGATGATCCTGATACGTTTTTTGAGAAGGTATAGAGCAGTCAGCAGTCAGTGTTTAGCATTCATGTTTCGAACTTGCTGTCAGAAATCAGCTTTTGGTTTATAACATTACGACTGGCACTGCTAACTACATCAAATGCTGAAAGTTGATCTCTAAAACTGAGAGCTAACAAAAATGAACAATACAAATCACGATTTACCGGTAACCAGTCACCAGTCACTAAAAGTGATAACCGTTGTCGGTACCCGTCCGGAAATTATCCGCCTATCAAGGGTAATGGCTTTATTGGATAAGTTCACTAATCATAAAATTGTGCATACCGGTCAGAACTATGATTATGAGCTTAATCAAATTTTCTTTGATGATTTGGAAATTAGAAAACCCGATTTTTTCCTTGAAGTAAATACTTCTTCTTTGGGAGAAACCGTTGGTGATATATTAAGAAAAATTGAAAAAGTATTGATTGATGAAAAGCCGGATGCACTTTTGGTTCTGGGAGATACAAACTCCTGTCTGTCTGCTTATATTGCCAAAAGAATGCATATTCCTGTTTTTCATATGGAGGCGGGGAATAGGTGCTTCGATTTCAATGTACCTGAAGAAATTAACAGAAGGATAATAGATCATATTTCTGATTTCAATTTAGTTTATACAGACAATGCGCGTCTCCATTTACTTTCTGAAGGACTACCACATAGAAGAATCTATGTAACCGGCTCACCGATGTTTGAAGTACTGAACTATTATTTACCCAAAATTCAAAAATCCAAAGTTCTTGAAAGCTTATCACTAAACCCTGGTAGTTATTTTTTAGTTTCTACCCACAGGGAAGAGAATGTTGACAATCCTGAAAATCTGACCAAGATCCTTAAAATTCTAAACATATTGGCGGAAAAATACCAGATTCCTGTAATCGTCTCAACACACCCGCGTACAAGAAAAAGGATTGAACAAATTGGGACCAATCACGAGTCACAAGTCACAATTCACCAGCTGATCCAATTCTTAAAACCATTTGGCTTTATTGATTATGTTAAGTTGCAGATGAATGCCAAATGTACCATCTCAGATAGCGGGACAATATGCGAGGAATCTTCTATATTGTCGTTTCCCGCAATATCTTTAAGACAGTCAATGGAACGGCCGGAAGCTCAGGATGCGGGGACAATTATACTTACAGGTTTTGATCCTGATGTTGTGATTGATAGCATTGATTTTGAGGTTCAGTCTTCTGGACAAAAGAAACCTTTTCCAAACAATTACAATGTTGATAACACATCTGAAAGAGTTCTTAAACTTATTCTTGGCTTAACAAGGCTCAGCAATAAGTGGAACGGGATTGAGAATAAAAAATAATTTAGAAGAAAATTTTATAAAATAATATTTATGAAGAAAATTTTAGTTACTGGTGCTGCAGGATTTATTGGGTCGCATTTAACTGAATTACTTGTCGAAAAAGGTTTTAGTATAAAAGCCTTTGTCCGATATAATTCTAAGAATAATTGGGGTTGGTTAGAAGATTCAAAAGTCAAAAATGACATTGAGGTAGTTACTGGTGATATAAGAGATTATGATTCAGTATATAATTCATTAAAGGGTTGTGATTCTGTTTTCCATTTAGCTGCTTTAATAGGTATTCCTTATTCTTATATTTCACCTAAAGCATACATAGAGACTAATATTAATGGGACTTACAATGTTTTGCAGGCCTCAAAAGAGCTAACTCTTGAACAGGTTTTAGTTACTTCAACAAGTGAGACTTATGGCACAGCTCAGTACGTTCCTATTGACGAAAAACATCCGGTCGTAGGTCAGTCACCCTATTCGGCTTCAAAAATTGCAGCAGACCAATTGGCTGTAAGTTATTTTCGTTCTTTTGATTTGCCTGTTAAAATTGTTAGACCTTTTAATACATATGGGCCTCGTCAGTCTGCAAGGGCAATCATCCCGACAGTAATTTCACAAATTGTTGCAGGCAAAACAAAGCTAAAATTAGGCAACTTAACTCCAACCAGAGATCTAACGTTTGTAAAAGATACTGCCAATGGGTTTTTAGAAATTTATAAAAATAAAAATCTTTTTGGAGAAGTTACAAACATTGGAATGAATGAAGAAATCTCAGTTCGTGATCTGGTTAAGCTGATTTCTAAGCTATCAAATGTTGAAATCGAGTTTGAAAGTGATTTTCAACGAGTTAGACCTGATAATAGTGAAGTTGAGAGATTAATGTGTAATAATTCTAAAATTATGGAAAATACACAATGGAAGCCTGACTACAATTTAGAAATCGGTTTAATTGAAACCATTGAATGGATAAAAAAACATATAAGTTTATTTAAAACAGAAATATATAATGTATAACGAATTCGTAAATTTTGTAAAAACACTTTATCCGAATAATATACCTGTGCCACTGCATGCCCCTGTTTTTATGGGGAAAGAAAAAGAATACCTCCTTGATTGCATTGATTCAACATTTGTTTCTTATGTCGGCAAATATGTTACACAATTTGAGGAAATGACGGCCAGGTTTACCGGTGCCAAATATGCTGTCGCTGTTGTTAATGGCACCGCAGCTCTTCAAATTGCATTGCAAATTGCAGGAGTTGGTTATGATGATGAGGTAATTACTCAACCTGTAACTTTTGTGGCAACTGCAAATGCAATTTCTCATTGTGGAGCAAAGCCTGTTTTTGTGGACGTTGATTTGGACACTATGGGTATGTCTCCTGAAAGTCTTGATGATTTCTTAAAAGCGAATTGCGAAATGAAAAAAGGATTCTGCTTAAATAAAATTACCTGCAAATACATTAAAGCTATTGTCCCAATGCATACATTTGGTTTCCCTTGCAGAATTGAAGAGATAATTGAAATTGCAAGTAAATATAATATCCCTGTTATTGAGGATGCTGCTGAGTCTCTTGGCTCTTATTACAAGGATAAGCATACGGGTACATTTGGTTTAGCTGGCATTTTAAGCTATAATGGCAATAAAACCATTACTACCGGCGGTGGCGGAATAATTATTACAGATGATGAAGAATTTGCAAAAAAAGCGAAACATAGAACGACTACTGCAAAATTACCACATAGATATGAATATGTTCATGATGAAGTAGCATATAATTATCGTTTGACAAATCTGAACGCAGCAATAGGTGTTGCTCAAATGGAGAATCTCAATAAATTCCTTGAAAATAAAAGGGATACATCTACAAAATATCAAAATTTTTTTAAAGGGGGAAAAACAAAGTATTTTAACGAGCCCTTAAATACTAAAGCAAACTATTGGCTTAATGTTATTATTCTAAATAATATAGAAGCGAGAAACGAGTTTTTAGAATATACAAATGATAATGGAGTTATGACTCGCCCAATATGGCGTTTAATGAACAAGCTGGTTATGTATAAAGATTGCCAATCTGGTAAATTAGATAATGCTTTATGGTTTGAAGAAAGAGTGGCAAATATTCCTAGTGGAGTAAGAGCCTAATGAATATGTATCACTGATTGAACGCTAATCCAAGAACAGTATAAATGTGAATATATATTTCTTTATTGAAGATACTATAATGGTTTTAATGCCTATCAACTTAAATTATTTTACCATAAACGAGTATATAAAAATAAGATTAAAGGATTAAACAAAAAGGTTTATAGATGGCAACAATTAAACTGCGAGCTTTAACAAAAAATGATCTTGAAAAAACCTTTTACTGGCATAACCTTGAGGATATCAGAGATTTTTATTCCGGGCATCCGTTTCCTGTTAATAAAGAGATGGAGGAAAAATGGTATGAAAAAATACTTTACTCTAATATCCCGGTTACTGTTTTTGGAATTGAGATAGTAGAAGAAAAGAAGCTGATTGGAATAACTGTATTAAAAGATATCAATCTTATAAATAGTAATGCTGAATTTGCTATTTATATAGGGGATAAAGACGAACGCGGAAAAGGCTATTCCAAATATGCAACATTTGAAACTCTAAATTATGCTTTTAATAAAATTGGGCTACAAAGAATATTTCTCAAAGTATTAACAGAAAATGTAAATGCAATAAAACTTTATAAGCAGTGCCATTTTGTTGAAGAAGGTATATTAAGAAATGCCGTTTATAAAAATGGTAAATTTTTAAATGAGTTGTATATGTCAATACTAAAAGAGGAATTTAACAAGTACTGGGTTTAATGGATGTAACAATTTTAGATTTGTCTGAGAAAGACAAATGGAATAATTATATTAAGGAATTTGCTGCTGAGAAGCAGGATATTTACTTCACTCCTGAGTATTATAAACTCTATGAAGATTATGGCGATGGTAAAGCCCAATGTTTTGTCTTTGAAAGGGGGGGGGATATTGCAATATATCCTTACTTGGTTAATTCTGTTAATGATTTGGGATATGATCTCAATAAGCAGTATTATGATATACAAGGAGCTTATGGTTATAATGGAGTATTAACTTCTACAAATGAAAGAAAATTTATTGAAATGTTTTATGATTCATTTAATAACCATTGCTTAAATGAAAATATCATCGCTGAATTTACTAGATTTCACCCACTACTAAAAAATTATTTATTTTCGGAAGGATTTACCCAAGTAATTAGAGATAGAAGTACTATTTATTTAGATTTATCTAAATCTTATGAGGAAATATGGGAAAATTATTATTCGTCAAAAAACAGAAATATGATACGGAAAGCTCAAAAAAAGCAGTTTTCAATTAGAATAATAAAAGAACCGAATTTAGACGAAATAGATTCTTTTATTAAGATTTATCAAGCTACTATGAGAAAAAATAACGCAGAAGAATATTATTATTTTAATGAAGAATATTTTATTAATACCTTTAGGAAGTTAAATTCTGAAGCCATTCTTTTGGAAGTAGTAAATACCCAAAATGAAGTCGAATGCACTGCAATTATTTTTATCTTTGGCTTTTATGCTCATTATAATCTTTCTGGTAGAGTTCTACATTCTGACAACTCAGTTAATAATTTTATTTTGGATGAGGCGATTAAATATTCAATAAATAGGGGGGCAAAGTATTTCCATTTTGGAGGTGGTACAACTTCAAATATGGATGATCCTCTATTAAAATTTAAATCAAATTTTTCAAAAGATCAAAGTGACTTCTATATAGGAAAAAAAATTCATAATAATGATGTTTACCGAAATACTATTGCTCAATGGGAGAAAAAAAGTCCTGACAAAATTGAAAAATATAAAAACTTCATATTGAAATATAGATTTTAAATGAGTAACATTGAAAAAATAAGGTATAGATTAATAACAAGCGACAAAACACTAATGGATGCTTTGAAACTAATGGATAAGGCCGCTTATAAATCTTTACTTGTTGTAGATAATTTAGATTTATTTTCGGGAATTATAAGTATCGGAGATATTCAAAGGGCAATAATTAGAAATATGTCTCTGGATACACGAATATCAGATATCCTCAGGTCAAATCCAAAAGTCGCTCTCGAAGACACATCAGTTCAAGAAATAAAAGACCTAATGCTTGAGTTTAGAATGGAATTTATACCTGTTTTAGATAGTACCAATAGAATCATAGACGTGTATCTTTGGGAAGAGCTTTTTGTTAAAAAAAATATTCCTCCTAAGAAACAATTTAATTTACCCGTAATTATCATGGCGGGAGGGGTAGGGTCACGATTAAAGCCTTTAACTAATGTATTACCCAAACCCCTTATCCCAATCGGCGAAAAAACTATAATTGAAGAGATCTTTGGACGGTTTGGAATGTATGGGTGCTCTAATTTTTATATTTCAGTTAATTATAAAGCTGAGTTAATTGAATATTATCTAAAAAATCAAAATCTACCATATCAACTTTCTTTTTTTAAAGAGGATAAACCTATGGGTACTGCAGGCAGTCTTTATTTATTAAATGGAAGGCTAAATCAAACTTTTTTTGTCAGTAATTGCGATATTTTAATTGAGCAGGATTATTCTGAAATATTAGATTACCATAAAGAAAATAAAAACGAAATTACTATTGTTACTGCTTTAAAAAATTATCCAATACCTTACGGTACTATTGAAACTGGCGAAAACGGACAACTACTGGAACTTATAGAAAAACCGGAAATCACATTTAAAATCAATAGTGGCATGTATATTTTAGAACCGAATTTACTTGAGGAAATTCCAATCAATCAATTTTTTCATATTACGCATTTAATTGAAAAAGTAAAAGCACGAAATGGCAGGATTGGTGCTTTCCCTGTAAGCGAAAAATCCTGGAAAGATATAGGTACCTGGGATGAATATAAGAGCAAATTAGTTTGAAAATAGGGTCTCTTTTTGATGAAATATTAAGTGGAAATAATTTAGCGGCTATTAAAAACCCAGGTCTAAGAAAAAATATTTTTAATAGTTTCTATTATTTTGGCGGTAACTTTATTCAATTCTTGATTGCAATTATTGTGCAGCCAATTTATTCGCGGTATTTAGAGTTAAATGATTTTGCACTTATTGGGTACTTTGCAGCAATCCAAGCCATTCTTTTCCCATTATTTAGTATGAATTTGCCTTTTTATTATCTATCAAAATATTGGAGTAGAAATGACGGCGAAACTCCTCAAAAAAATTTGTCATTTATATTAAATTTTCTAAACATTTCAAATGGTCTTATTGCAGTAATTTCTTTCATCTTCGTTAGTGTTTATTTTAAAGTTTTCAATGTTTCCTTCCCACTATTTCCATTTTTGCTAATTGTCCTTATCCAACTGCTCCTTGAAAAGTTTAAAACTTATTATTTAATTGAATGTAGAGTTCAAAAAAAGGGTTTACAGTTTTTTTTAATAAACTTGCTTCAGATTGTTATAAATACAGGTTTTAGTCTCTTCTTTGTTGTTACGCTAAAGTCCGGTGCTGCCGGTAGAATGAGTGGAATATTAATTGGAGTAGCGGTAACCAGCTTCATTGCACTTGCTATTTTCATAAAACAAGGGCGCTATCATTTTTCTTTTAAAGTAGATAAAGCTAAAGTTAAATTAGCACTTAAATATTGCATCCCGTTGATCATTGGCTCATATGCCTATTATCCAATAGGCAATACTGATCTCCTTTTTTTGGAAAGACTTGGAAATACTGCCGAGTACGGGTATTATAGCATCGGCTTAACAATTGCGGGATTTGCAGGGGCGTTTTTCATTGCCCTTTATCAGAGCTTTGAACCTGATTTATACAAATTTATTTCGGAGAAAAAGTATAAACAATATATTTTGTTTCTGTCCTTTTATTTCTCAGTGTTAATTGTACTTACTTCTCTATTCATACTGTGTTCGGCTTCTATAGTATCATTCCTTACAAGCGGGAGGTATACTTATGCAAGTACATATGCAAATGTCTTTATCGTTGGAATGTTGTTAATGCAAATCGGAGGTGTCTTCGAGCAGTTATTTACTGCATATGGTGTTACGAAGCTTGCTATGTGGCGCAATATTCTTGTAGGGGGTGGGTGTATATTAATGTATTACTTTATGATTAAAAATTATCAATTTCACGGATCAAATATTACCAGAGTGATTACGGCAATTTTTTATATACTTACTGGTGCCGTTATGTTTTTTATTTATGTAAAAAACAAAAGAGCACGAAATATACACACTGGATTATAAAGTAAAAGTAAAGGAATATAACTGATTAAATATAAAATTAATAAAAGTTTGGTAAGCACTAAAAGAGAAATTTTCTAAAAAATGGGAATTGATTTTTTATCAATAAATAAATAAATTATATGGAAGAGATATTTACGCCTAATTTTAAAGGTCCAACACTAAAACAGATAATGATATTTGAGCTTATTAGCTGGTATGGTAGAAATTTTAGAAAGCGAAAAAGTAAAATACCTATTATTTCCCCTCTTTTACTAGATATAGGATGCGGTGGCAATTTTACAAATGGATGGTTGCACATTGATTTTTTTCATTTTCCTAGAGTAAAATTCTGGAAAAAGAGGATACATACGCGTTCAGCTGAAATTGAAATGGATTTAAGATACCCTATCAATTCGAAAGATAATATATGTGATGGTATTTATAGCGGACATACTATAGAGCATTTATATCCAGATGAAGCTTATAAACTTTTATGTGAATTATATAGGATATTAAAGCCAGGTTGTTTCCTCAGAATAAATTTTCCTGACATAGAAAAATATGTAAATTTTTATTTAGGTAATGCAATTAGTGAAGAATTTCATACATTTAAGACAGGATGCGAAGCTATATGTACAATCACTCAAAACTATGGGCATCATTCTACTTGGGATAAAAAGTTAATGTTCAAAGCGTTAAATAGCGTTGGTTTTGTAAATATAAAAGAAGTTATTTTTGGAGAAGAAGGAACCGACAAAAGACTTATTAAAGAAGAATGGGTAAGGAAATGGGAAAGCATAGTTGTTGAAGCGCAAAAGCCAATTTAATAAAAAATAATTTTAGTAATTAATATCTTAATTCCATTTCCAAATAAGTTAATTTAACAATTATTTTGTTAATCTAAACAAAAATTAAGAATTGTTAACATTAATTACCAAATGAAAGGATATAAATGTATCCGAATGCACCAATATTATTAATTGTATTCAATAGACCAGAAACCACACAATTGGTTTTTGAGTCAATCAGGAAAGTTAAACCTGAAAAACTTTATATTGCTGCAGATGCCCCACGGAGCGAAAATATTGAGGATTCGAAGAACAGCAATCGTGTTAAAGAGATTGTGTCAGGTGTCGATTGGGATTGTGAAGTTCACTATAGATTTGCTGATGTAAATCAAGGTTGTGGACCGGGGCCATGTAATGCTATTTCATGGGCTTTTGAGAACGAAGACCGGTTAATCATTTTGGAAGATGATTGTGTCCCTGCGACACCATTCTTTAATTATTGCAGCGAATTACTTGAGCGTTACAAAAACGATACCCGTATCTGGCTTATTAGCGGAGATCAGTATAATGAAGAAGCTGTAAGTACACCACATAGTTACTTCTTCTCCCGTTACGGTCATAGTTGGGGATGGGCAACATGGAAAAGATGCTGGGCAGAAATGGATATGACGATGGCAAAATATCCATTAATTATCGAGCAAGATTTATATAAAGCTGCCTATCGAACAAATAAAGAAGCTGTTTACTTTCAAAAAAAAATTGGCAGTATTTTCCATGATGAAGCATTAAAATCCCATATCTGGGATTATCAATTCGGGTTTGCTATAATTTCAAATGGGGGCTTATGTATTGTCCCCAAGAAAAACTTGATTTCAAATATAGGCTATCAGGGGACCCATTCTGAGCTGAAAAATGAATTCCACGACCGCCCAATAGATGAAAACTATAAGATTATTTCTCATCCTGACTTTGTTTTGTGTGATGTAAATTATGATGCCTACCATTTTAAAAATCATTGGAATAAGAAAAAACCAATTCTCATAAGGATATTACATAAAATAAGTAGAATTCTTAAAAACAGGAAAATATGATCAAAGTTGTTTGGCTGTGCCATTTTGCAAATAAAGAAATGAAAGATTATTTTCAAACTCCTCATATTATGGAGATGGCTCCTTGGATAAATAATCTTATTGAAATGTTTAAAGTCAGAAATGAAATTGAATTGCATGTTGTCGCTCCTAATGTTTTTACTAATCAAGACTGCTCTTTCGTAAAGGAAAACATCTATTATCATTTTTTTTCAATTCGTCATAAGTTTATTCCTAAAAAAGTCAATACACTTATTAAAATTTTATTTGGCACAAATTACTCGCACATAAAATATAAGATCAAGTCTATTATTTACAATATCAATCCCCAGCTGATACACCTTCACGGGGCCGAAAATCCATATTATTCTGCCGGAATTTTGTATCTAATTGGAGAAATTCCCACTTTAACAACTATTCAAGGATTTATTAGAAATACTGACTCGCTAAACAAAGAATCACGGAAAAGAATTGCTGTTGAGAAGGAGATTATTCAACGATGCAATAACTTTGGAGTAAGGACTAAGGAAATGAGTGAGATTGTTCATTCGTTAAATCCGAAAGCGAAACTATTTTTTCATAATTACCCTCTAACAATTCCGAAATATATTACAACTAACGAGTCTACTTTCGATATCATTTTTTTTGCAAGAGTATGTAAAGATAAAGGTATAGAAGATTTACTAAAAGCTTTGATCCAAGTAAAAATTGAAAAACCTCAAATCTCGTTGCATATTATTGGGCCAGTGCGTAAGTCTTATAAAGATTATTTAAATAATATAATAAAATCATACGGACTTGAATCAAATGTAGTTTGGGTCGGATTTCTGGAAAATCAGCAAGAGATATTTAAATACGCTGTAAATGCTAGAATATGCGTGTTGCCAACATATCACGATATAATTCCCGGCACAATTATTGAAAGTATGTATATGAAATTACCGGTAGTTGCTTACGCTGTTGGTGGCATTCCGGAATTGAATGAGGAAGAAGAGACAGTGCTTTTAGTCGAAAAGAAAAATATTCCTTTCTTGGCAAATTCGATAGTCAAGTTATTAAATAATGAAAATGGACGAAGGACTATGGCTGAGAAGGCATATTGTTATGCCTTAAAAAAGTTTAACAACAGTAATGTAGTTGCAGACCTTGTTAAAGCATACGAACAAATAATCAATTAATAATATTAAACACCTATAGATCAAAAAAATGAATTTGACTCAAAAGTCTTTATTCCGGTTCCTGTCAATAATGGTTATGGTTAGTACTTTTCTACCTGTTGTATTTGTAAATTTACCGCCTGTTGTGAAGAGCCATCATATTTGGACAACTTTATGGCTCCTGAGTATTTTATTTCTGAAGATGGACATTTTTACAAATAAGTTGCTAGCCTCTTTTGTCGGTTATATGATAATGATGTTTACCCTTATATTTACTTTATGGGATTACATAGACGTTTGGAATAAAACACAAATATCAATGGAACTATATGAGCTTATTGTGGCTTTTACTGTAATTACATATTATCGAACAGAAAGAGATTATGAAGGACTAGCTAAACTTGTAAAAATTAGTTTTATTTGTATCGTTATTACTTCAATTTTATCAATTGTTACTTCAATTATTAATCCAACTTATGCAAGAGATATTATCGGAGTAGATACCTCTTATATCTCATCAGAAAACGAGTATATTTTGAGCTTCCAAAAATATGGTGGGGGGGGGTACAGTTTATTCTCTGCCATCATTGGATTATTCCCTATATTATTTTATTTACATAAAAATAATATAAGAAACAATATGAATAAGAAACTATTAGTGATTATTGGTTTAATTTTTGTTACTTGTTTAATCTCAGTACAAATTTTCGCAAACATTCTTGTCGCTGTGTTTACAATTTTAATTTGTTTTATGGGTACAAAAAATATTAACAAGTCAATATTCTTGTCACTTGTTTTTGTCTCTATTATACTATTTATCCCTACTAGTTCTTATGTTGACTTCTTAACATATCTATCCAGGATATTTCCCGTAAGGTCAGAACTAAGCAATAAATTTCAGGATATGGCTATGTATATGACATTTGGAGATATTAATACAGGCGCAGGGGGCAGAGCAGCGAGATTTCCACTATTATTAGAATCATTTCTTTCAAATCCATTGACGGGTGGGGAAAATTGGAATGGACACATGTATTGGATGAATAAATTAGCAGTTTATGGTCTCTTGGGAACGTTGCCTTTTATCTCTATTTTGTATATGGATATGAAAAAGAATATTAAAATGTTCAACAAAGAGTTTATATTTTATTATTTGGTATCAATCATATCAATCATTGTTCTTGGCTTACTTAAAGCCCTGGATGGCAGAGACTTATGGTATGTATATATTGTTATAATACCTGGAATGTATTATTATAACATTATGCTAAGTAATAAAAATATTAAAGACAGGACTAAGACTTCAGCAAATGATAAATATTTTGGTTAAGTTATTATTTTTAATTAATAAACAATTAACTAATTTATTTTAGAATAAAATCCAAAGTTTAAATCTGATGGCAAATAAAAGTAGAAATATTAAAATTATAACTTTTAACAATTTCCCTTATGGTGGCGCTGCTGCCAATTATATTAGGTATCTTGCTCAAGCACTGACTGAAAGTGGTAATAATGTTGAAGTTTTGCTGCCTGCAGCAACAGCTTTTGGTATTTCCGTAGAACCAGATGTATCTAAAAAAGGAACTATTGGCAATGTAAAATATAGGCATTTATTTTTTTCCAGACATCCAAAGAATATAATTATCAAAATATTCTCTATAGGTTGTGGAATATTTAATTTAGTATTTAATTTAGTATATCTAAGTTTATTTAAAAAAGACATCGATATAGTTGTTTGTTATGATACTTCATTTATTTATAGCTGTTTTTATCTTAGTATCATACGATTGTTAAGAATAAAATTAATAAATATTCTGCCTGAGTATTATGAAAAACCCAAAAATATCGGGCTTAATCTGGACACTTTTAGGTGGTATGACTTCTATTTCTATATAAAGCATATGACAAAATACTCCAATGGATCTATAGTATTATCAAACTATCTTAAAGATTATTTAGTTTCTGCTGGTAAAAAAGAGGAAAATATTATAATTATTCCTAATATTATTGACCCAAGCGTTTTTGACAAAAAAAATATCAAACCGTTTAAAGAAGATTATACTACAATTGGATATGCCGGAACTCCTACTAAGAAAGATGGTATCTCTGATCTAATTAAAAGTTTTAGTATATTAAATAAAAAATATCGAAATACTCATTTGCTAATTATTGGCGATATTACAAATGGGGATTCTGTTATCCCTGAGTTAAAAATATTTGCATCGGCAATTGGTATTCCTGAAAGTTGCATTACATTTACGGGATTGCAATCTTATGTCCATATACCTGAGTTACTACATTCTTGCCAAATATTAGCGTTAACTAGGCCAAATGGAATATTTGCAGAGGCTGGATTCCCCACAAAATTAGGAGAATATTTTGCATGTAAGAAACCAGTAGTGGTTACTAAGGTAGGGGATATTCCATTATATTTTAATAATGAAGAACATGCGATACTTGTTGAGCCAGAAAACATTAAAAGTATTGTATTAGGTTTTGAAAAATTGATTAATAATAAAGATTTAGCATTTAATATTTCTAATAATGCTTACTTATGGGTGAACGAGAATCTTAATTACAAAAATATTTCATGTAAGATCGAAGTCTTTATAAATCATATACAAAATATAAAATAAAAATATGTGCGGCATAACAGGGATATATAACTTTGATTGTGACAAAAAAGTTAATTTACTTCTTCTAAAAAAAATGGCCGATACCATTAGTCATCGCGGTCCAGATGGCGAGGGCTTCTACATTAAAGATAATATTGGATTAGGACATAGACGATTATCGATTATCGATATTACGACAGGGACACAACCGATGTTCAATAATGATAAAAGTATTGCCCTTGTATTTAATGGAGAAATCTATAATTACATTGAATTGAGGAAAGAACTAATTAAACTTGGACATAAATTTAGAACAGCATCTGATTCTGAAGTAATTATTAAAGCATATGAGGAATGGGGAATTCACTTACAGAATAAATTAAATGGGATGTGGGCTTTTGCATTATGGGACGAAAATAAACAGCAATTATTTTTGTCGCGTGATAGAATTGGAGAAAAACCATTATTTTATGCGATTTATGAGAACACTTTAGTTTTTGGATCTGAATTAAAAGCACTCTTCTGTTATGGTATTCCTCACATTATAAAACCAGAGTTAATTGAAATATATCTATTCTTAACAAACATACCTGCACCATATACTTTTTTCAAAGACATTTACAAATTGCGCCCAGGGCACTATATTATTGCTTCGAAAAGAGGAGCGAAAGAAGAAAAATATTGGGACTTACCTGAAATTGATGAGTCAAATATGATTTCCAATAAATTCAAAATTTACGAAAAATTTTCTGATCTATTTGCTGATGCGGTAAAGATACGAATGAGAAGTGACGTACCTTTTGGAGCTTTTTTAAGTGGTGGATTAGACTCATCCAGTATAGTCGCACTTATGTCAAAGTATTCGAATCACCCTATCGAAACTTTTACAATTGGATACCCTGAAAAGGAATATGACGAATCGGCTTTAGCCGGCGAAGTAGCATCTAAATTTGGAACAAATCATCATCAAAGTATAGTGCAGCAGTCAAGTATCATCGAATTTCTCGATAAATGTGTTCGTAGTTTTGATGAGCCATTTGGAGATAGCTCTGCTATACCAACTTATTTAGTATCAAAGTATGCAGCCGAAAAAGTCAAAATGGTTTTAACTGGTGATGGAGGTGATGAACTACTGTCGGGTTATCGCTCCTATTTAGGGCTGAAATTAGGTTCTTATAACTTGTTGTATCTAGGTAGGATTCAAAATCAGTTACTAAGGACCATATTTTTTGTTTTGCGGAACAGTCGGGGAAATATGAAATATAAAGTTGATAAGTTCTCTGATATTATTACGACCACTTCTTTACAATTTGAAGAGCGTATGATAAAAAAGATGAGTTACACACCATATCAAACGATAAAAATGCTAACAAATAACATTAAAGGAGTAATTTCAATAGAAGAATATTTTTGTGATTTGGTATCTAAAATCCCTTATAAAAATGATTTCTATAAATTGATGTATCTGGATTTTAAGTATAATTTGCCGGATGATTTCTTAGTAAAAGTTGACCGTATGAGTATGACCAATTCCTTGGAAACCAGAGCACCATTTTTAGATTATCGGCTTATTGAATTTATGGTGACGGTTGATAAAAATGTAAAGTTGCAGGGGCTGGAACGTAAAAGTATTTTGAGAAAAACGATAGGTAGGCAGCTTCCAAAAAATCTTCTTAAAGCACGGAAGCAAGGATTTGGTATTCCTTTAAGGGAATGGTTTAAAGATGAAAATGTAATGCGAGAAATTGTTCTTAAAAATGTCAAATCTATTTGTGACTCTACAGTAATAGACAAGATTGTTTACGACAATTTTACTGGAATACATGATAACGGGAATTTTATCTGGGAATTAATGATGCTAAACAGCTTTGTATAATTTGTAATAATATGGATAATTTAGAATAAAGGGCAAAAATAATTACAAATAATATAAAACAATGACTATCGAAAGAAAATAGTTAAAGGAAAATAATGCAGACTATATTGATAACTGGCGGAGCCGGTTTTATAGGTTCAAATTTGGTTGATACTCTACTCCGATTAGGTAATAAAGTAATTTGTTATGATAATTTTGATAATTTTTATGATAGAACAATAAAAGAAAACAATATTAAAGAGGCATTAAAAAATCCTAGTTTCATTCTGCAGGAAGCAGATATTCGATCAATGGAATGCTTGCAAGATTGCTTCAATGAACAAAGGCCAGATATTGTTATTCACCTTGCTGCAAAGGCTGGTGTAAGACATTCATTGGAAAATCCAGAACTATATTATGATGTAAACGTATTGGGTACTTTGAATATTCTTGAAGCAATGAAGAAATTTGGTATAAAGAAAATGATTTTTGCATCTTCTTCATCAGTCTATGGGAATAATAAAAAAATACCATTTGCTGAAGATGACCCTGTTGACACACCAATTTCACCATATGCCGCAACCAAAAAAGCAAGTGAATTGTTGTGCCATACTTATAATTATTTATACAATATTGATATCTTCGTTTTAAGGTTCTTTACTGTGTTTGGTCCGAGACAAAGACCAGATTTAGCTATCCATAAATTTACTAATCTTATAAAAGAAGGAAAACCAATTCCGTTTTATGGAGATGGTTATGAGAGTAGAGACTATACTTATATCGATGATATTATACAAGGAATAGTTAAGAGTTTAGAAAAATTAAAAGGATATGAAATTATTAATCTGGGAAATTCCAAGACGATTAAACTTTTCGAGATGGTAAAATGTATTGAAAATGCCTTGCAAAGGAAAGCCATAATTGAAAAATATCCTAAACAACCAGGTGATGTATTAACCACCTTCGCCGATATCTCAAAAGCAAAAAACCTTATTGACTATTCTCCTTTGACGGCTTTCAATGAGGGAGTGATTAACTTCATAAAGTGGAAAACAAAAAACGATGAATGTCCTGTTTGTAAGTAGCGGTAATTCCAACTATGGGGTAGTTCCATTCATTAAATCTCAAGGTGAATCGTTAAGATCCCAAGGTGCGTTAGTTGAATACTACTTGATTAAGGGTAAAGGCTTATTTGGGTATATCAAAAATGTACCCAACTTACGAAGGTTTGTTAAAAAAAATAATTATGATGTAATTCATGCACACTATGGATTAACAGGCTTGGTTTGTGCAATATCGTTACTGCATAAGCCTTGCGTTTTATCATTAATGGGCGATGACGTTTATGGCAGTTTTAACAAATTTGGGAAAAGAATATTTAGTAGCTATTTCGAAATGTTTTTAACTCAGATAGCAACTCTTTCGTTTAATTGGATCATAGTAAAATCAAGTAATATTAGAAAATATATTATTCAAAAGAAAAATGTATCTATTATTCCAAATGGTGTTAATATTGAATTGTTCAAGCCAAGTGATAAATGTCTATCAAGGCATATACTAAAATTACCACGTACCGGGAAAATTATTCTTTTTATCGGTGATACAAATAATGAGCGAAAAAACTATTGTTTATTGGAAAATGCAATAAACTATCTTGATGAGGATGTAATTGTTTGCAATCCTTATCCTATTGATAATGCTGAACTTCCAAAGTATATGAATGCTAGTGATGTTTTCGTCCTAACTTCGTTTAATGAAGGATCCCCAAATGTTATAAAGGAAGCTATGGCAACAAATTGCCCAATCGTTTCCACAAATGTTGGGGATGTTGAATTGACAATTGGTGATACTGAAGGCTGCTATTTAACGTCTTTTGAACCTTTAGATGTTGCAGAAAAAATCAATTTAGCTTTGGAATTTTCAAAAAAGAAAGGTAGAACTGAAGGGAGATCTCGTATCCTTGAACTTGGTTTGGATACTGAAAAAATTGCTGAAAAAATTATGAATATTTATCAAGAAATCCGTTAAGCTAAAAATATGTGTGGAATTTGTGGAATAATTAATCTAAATACAAATAAGGTTGATGAATCATTAATCAGAAGTATGATGTCAAAAATAAAACATCGTGGGCCAAATGATGATGGAATTTATATCAATGAAAATATTGGATTTGGTTTCGTTAGACTGAGTATAATAGATCTGTCTCAGCAAGGACATCAACCAATGTCGTCTAATGAAGGACGGTATTATATAGTATATAACGGTGAAGTGTTCAACTATATCGAATTAAGAGATGAACTTATAAAAAAGGGTTATGTATTTAAATCAAATACAGATACAGAAGTTATATTATATTCTTATATTGAATGGGGTACTGGTTGTCTGGATAAATTTAACGGAATGTGGGCATTTGTAATCTATGATTCCTTAAACAAAAAAGTATTTGGAGCAAGAGATAGATATGGTATAAAACCATTATACATTTATCAAGATAAGAATAGAGTAATATTTGCTTCAGAAATAAAAGCAATTTTGTCAATAGTCTCAGAAGGAAATATAAATCGGAAGATATTATTTGATTATCTCATTTATAATCGTACGGACCATACAAATGAAACATTTTTTCTTGGGATAACTAAACTGCCTCATGGGCAATTATTTGAAATTGATTATAATATTGTTAAAATAAAACAGTGGTATAATCTATCTGAAAGAGTACATAAAAAAATTATCACCGCAAATGAATATTATGATCTATTTTCAGAATCGATTAAAATAAGACTCCGAAGTGATGTGCCATTAGGTGTTTGCTTAAGCGGGGGGTTAGATTCTTCATCTATTGTATCAGTCTTATTAAAAAAATATGGATTAAAAGAACTTAATACTTTCTCAGCAATCTATCAATCGGATGAGAATGATGAAAGTTATTTTATTAATCAGTATAAAGATCAATTAAATAATATGCATTATATTTGCCCATCTGCTGATAGCTTTTGGAACGATTATCAAAAGTTTATTTGGGTGCATAATGAACCTGTCAGCGATACGGGGCCCTATATACAGTATAAAGTGATGGAATTAGCCTCAAAATATGTTACTGTAACACTAGATGGACAAGGCGCAGATGAACAATTAGGTGGTTATCATGAATTCTTTGGCTGCTACTATTTGGAACTGTTAAAAACGTTTAGGATATTAACAATTATTTGCGAGAATGTTGACTATTATAAGAACCATAAGTCCTTAACGGCACTTAAATATTTCTTATATTATCTTCTTCCTGCATCGATTAAACGAAATGCTAGCAAAAAGATATACGGTAATATAAATAAAGACTTTTATCATCAGTATAGTAATAGTTCAACAATTCAAGAAGATCTGTATAATCCAATAAATCTCAAGGGATCGATGTTAGCATATTTTAATTATAAATTAGAACATTTATTAAAATGGGAGGACCTAAACTCAATGGCTTTTTCCATTGAAAGCAGAGTGCCTTTTCTTGACCACAATTTAGTTGAATCTACATTGTCTTTACCATCTTATGATATTATAAAAAATGGGACAACTAAGGTGATATTGCGTAAGGCATTTCAAGGAATATTACCTGAGGTAATTAGAACTAGACAAGACAAAAAAGGGTTTTCCAATCCTCGTGCCAAATGGTTTCGTGATCCAAGATTCAAAGAATTAGTCTTTGATATTCTTGATTCACAATTATTCCAAAACTTGGGATATTTTGACGTGAAAAAATGTAAAATGAAATATCAACATCATCTACAAAATAAAAGTGATGAGTCAAAGGATATTTGGAAATGGATTAATTTATATCATTGGCATGAAATGTTTGGTAAAAACTAAACCAACATTAGATTGTATAAGTTATACAAAAAATAGTGTTCAAAATAAAACATGTAGTAAAGAATATTAATGAAAATATTAGTTGATTTAATTCATCCGGCAAATTATCATTATTTTAAATATTTCATTCAAGAAATGAAACTAAAAAATCATAATGTAGTGATTACTGCTAGAAATAAAGATATTTTACAGAAATTATTAATATTGGATAAGGTTGATTTTATTAGTACTGGGCGAGGAAAAATTGGCAAAGGAGCATTGGGGAAATTACTTTATCTTTTATTTGCAGAATTTTTTTTCTTTAGGTTATTTCGCAAAATGAAGCCTGACATAGTGCTTAGTTTCGCTTCTACTCCTTGTGCTCACAATTCTTTTATCTTTAGAATTCCACACATCTCTTTTGATGATACGGAACATGCAAAATTAAATCGAAAGCTGTATGCTCCTTTTACAGATGTTATTTTTACGCCAATGTGTTTTTATGAGAACATCGGTAAAAAGCAATTAAGATTTAATGGATATATGGAACTATTCTATCTGAATGAAATAAGATTTAAACCAGACGAGAATATATTTTCTAAAATTGGGCTATCAAAGACTGAAAAAATAATATTGGTTAGGTTTGTCTCATGGGAAGCTTTTCACGATTTAGGCCAAAAAGGTTTATCCTTAACTGACAAAATAAATCTAGTCGAATATCTAAGCAAAAAAGCCAAAGTATTCATTTCTTCTGAAGCAGAATTACCCAAGGAATTAAATAAATATAAACTAGAAATTAATGAAAATAATATTCATGATTTCCTTTCTTTTGTAACATTATATATAGGTGAAGGCGCAACGATGGCTTCTGAATGTGCAATGTTAGGAATTCCTTCTATCTACATTAATAGTCTTCCTTTAATGGGCTATTTACAGGAAGCAAAAAAATATGGATTACTATTCAATTATAATAATCTATTACAAATAAAAGATAAGGCTTCAGAAATAATAGAAGATGTTGACGCTAAATTCAAATATAAAAACTTCCGTGATGAGTTTATTAAGAATATGATTGATCCTACCTCTTTACTAGTTTGGTTTATTGATAATTACCCAGCAAGTAAGGAGATTCTTCTAAAAGATCCATCCTACCAAAATAATTTTAAGAGTTAACCTATATGTGTGGAATATTTGGAATTGTAACAACAAGTAAAACTTCTACGTTTAATTTACATAAGGCGTTAAATGAATTAGCTTCACTATCTGAATCTCGAGGAAAAGAATCATCTGGTTTTGCATTTCGGGATTTAAATGGAAAAATTATTAAAGTCTTAAAAGGTCCCCTAACGGCAACAAATCTTATAAAAACACAGGTCTATAAGAAAACTGTGCTTGAGCAAACTATATCAAAGAGAGATTTTTGCGCAATCGGCCATTCCAGGTTAGTGACCAATGGGACTCAGCTTAATGATGACAATAATCAACCTGTCATAAAGGATGGAGTTGTTGCTGTTCACAATGGAATAATTGTAAATGAAAACGAGATATATTCGAAGTATCCCTTAAAAAAGGATTACGAGATAGATACAGAAGTACTGCTTTCTTTAACACGAAATTTCTTAGAAACAGGATATTGCCTAAGTGATGCAGTTTCTTGCAGCGTTAGAGAGATTTCTGGTACCGTATCGTCTTTAATGTTTTTTAATGATCTTAATTATTTTGTTGCTGTCTCAAATAATGGGTCATTATATATTTTAAAAGATAGGAATAATGAAATATTTATTTTTGCCTCTGAAAAATATATATTGGAAAAGTTGGCAGATCAAACTAAATTTAATAAATTCTATCCTGATTATTCTATTACACAAATAAAATCTAATACTGGTTGTATTATCAATTTGGAGAATTCCAGTTTTTCCAAATTTAATATATTTAATAATGAGAAACCCCCTTGTCCTAACAAAACTGAAGAAATACTTGTTAGGAAACTTAAAATTGAGCAAATAAATATAAAAGGGCAGGATATTCAAAGAGATTCTCTTGTTGATTTTAAGGAAATACGCTTAAACCCGAAGGCCGTTTATGAAGCTAAGCTTCTAGAATATAATATTGATGCAACCAGCAAGCTGAGAAGATGTACTAAATGTGTTCTTCCTGAAACTTTTCCATTTATAGATTTTGACGAAAATGGCGTTTGTAATTATTGTAGAAATTATATTTTAAAGAATCAACCCAAGCCCTTAGAAGAACTTTATTCCTTAGTGGAACCTTATAGAAACAGTAACGGTAGTCCTGATTGTATTATTCCATTCTCCGGTGGAAGAGACAGTTCATATACTTTACATTATGTAAAGAATGTGTTACATCTTAATCCAATTACATTTACGTATGATTGGGGGATGGTCACTGATCTTGCAAGACGTAATATTGCAAGGATGTGTGGAAAACTGGGAGTCGAAAATATTATTGTTTCCGCTAATATTAAATGGAAGAGAGATAATATTAGGAAAAACATTTCCGCCTGGTTAAAAAAGCCTTCTCTCGGAATGATTCCATTGTTTATGGCAGGCGATAAATATTTCTTTTACTATACTAATATTGTGAAAAGAAATACCAATATTGATTTGAATATTTGGGGGATCAATAATTTGGAAAACACTGATTTTAAAGTTGGCTTTAATGGAATACCTCCACAGTTTACGAAAAAGCATATTTATGCTTTAAGCCTTGGTAACCAAATTCGTTTGTTTTCTGCTATAGGTAAAAATTTATTAAGTAATCCCTCCTTAATTAATTCTTCAGTTTTCGATACGCTTGGGTCATTTGTTGTCAGGTATATATCTCCTAAAAAAGACTATTATCATATGTTTGATTATCTAAAATGGGATGAAAAAGTTATTTCTGATACTCTAATTAATGAATATGACTGGGAAACCGCATCTGATACCAAATCAACATGGAGAATTGGTGACGGAACTGCTGGATTTTATAATTATATTTATTATACAGTTTGTGGCTTCTCGGAAAATGATACATTCAGGAGTAACCAGATACGGGAAGGTATGATCACCAGAAATGAAGCTCTCGAATTTATTAAGGAAGAAAATTTTCCAAGATATGAGACAATAAAGTGGTATCTAAATATCTTAGGACTAGACTTCAGAAATACTATAAATATTATTAATAAAATTCCGAAGAAATATTAAGAAATCCAATTTGAAATATCTTTTTATATTACTATTATTGTTTCAAATAGAAGTGATGTCACAAAGCAGTGGCAGTAATTCTATTTATTATACTGAAAATAAATATAATAAATTATTAGAGTATTATATAAATTCGGGTAAAATTAAACTAAATCACCCTCTTGTGCAGCCGTTTAATGCTGATGAATTAGTTGTAAAAATGAATGGGAGTAAAGAAAAAGACTTCTGGTCTGCTTTACTATCTGAAGAATTAAATAGATTTGTCTATAAAGCAGCAGACTCTGCTGAAGTGAATTTTAATGCATCTGTGGAAGGAGACTTATCATTTATTCATTCTGATTATTTTACTAAAAGATATGCGTTGACTGCTGATGCTAATTTAATTGGTAAGAACATTGGAATGTCTTTAAAGTTAAAGACAGATGAGAGATATAAAAAAGATGATCCATTATTCTATGGAAATAAGTCTGTCTCTGTATATGGAAGAGCAGAGAATGCTTATTTAGTATACAATACGAGCCCTTTGAAGGTTTTCGTTGGAAGATTTAATAGTAACTATGGTTTTATTAATGAACCAAGTATGATCCTTTCTTCTAATGCATATTCTTTTGATAAAGTAGGATTTGATCTGGAATATAAGTTTTTAAAATATACTTATTTCCTTACTAGATTAGATGATGTTTTTGGAGGAGATGTACGAGCTGATTCTTTGATTTTGAGATATAATAGACGATACCTTTCAATGCATCGGCTTGATCTAAATATTTCCGATAATTTTAAGTTCGGCCTAACTGAGGGTGTCTTGTTTGGGGGTGAAAATCAGGATCTTTTATTTTATTATATAAATCCGGTTGCCCCATTTATTGAAACGCAGCAAAATAATGGCGGTAAAGAATATCATACAGATGCAAATCTTATCACGGCTTTAGATTTTTACTTTAAGCCAATGAAGAAGGTAAGTGTTTATACGCAGTGGCTTATTGATGATATAGATTTTAAAAAATCGAATAGATCTAAATTTCCTGATAGATTAGGATATACATGCAAAATATTTTTAACTGATTATTTAATTGAAGGATCACAATTGGCTTTTCAGTACAATAGAATAAACAACTGGACTTATACATCTTTTTTTAATTTTGGAAATTATACATTTTACGGGAAGAGTCTGGGATATCCTTTTAACAGTTTTGAACAATATAAGATAAGTGCTGATTACTTCGGGTTAAAAAAAATCTTTTTTAACGTAACAGCATATTATAAAAGAAATGGTGAACAAACTCTGTCAAATTATTTCTATGCGTTGAAATCGAAATTTCCTATGGGTATTGTACAGGATATAATAGGTGCAGAAATGAGAGGCGATTATTTCTACTCCAATGATATTAGTGCTTATCTTTTAGTGGGGTATGAAAATTGTAAAAATTCCGGAAATGTTGAAGGCATAAATAAAGATCAAGTTTTTATTGACTTAAATTTATCCTGGCGATTGACATTCGGTAAATATTAGCTGGTTACTCGTTACGAATAATTAGTGGCTCTAAGCTAGTATCTTTTAAAAATAACTAGCACCGGATCACCAGTTACCATTTCACTAATATCCACAATAAGTTGCTTAAAAGACATAAAAATCTTATAATTATTTCTGTAACAATGTTTGTCCTTTCTGCAATTGCCCTGTTACAGCCCAAATTAGAAATTGATGAATATTACAACCATCTGCCAAATTTAGTATCCTGCTATGAAAAAGGGGTAATTGAAACTATTTTTGGTGATAATTATCTTTCTGCTAATACTCCTCTCCCTTACATCCTTACTTATGTTCCTCACTATATTATAAATCTAAAGCCGAATATCTATTCTGCCAGGATTTTTAATGCAATAATAGCTTACCTTACAATTTTTATCTTTTATCTTCTGCTAAAAAGGAATGGAGATAGTAATTTCTTATTAGAAAAGACCCTTCTTTTCTTGTTTTATCCATATTTCCTTAAACCTGCCTTTACATATTATATGGCAGTGTACGGAGTCCTGTTTTTCCTTGCAGCACTATTTTATTTTGATAAGTATAGATCTAACTGGTTATTGGTTGGCATAATGCTTGGCTCGGCTGTAATGTCGCAGCAGTTTTATTTAATCGCTTTTCTTCCTTTTGGACTATATTTACTTAATGAGGAAAAATATGAATATAGTATTGCAGCACTAAAAAAAGCAATTTTATTAATCATCCCTGTAATAATATTATTTCTTCCACTAGCTATCGGATGGGGTGGATTAACACATAAGAACTTTCGGTTCCATGAGATCAGGTTCCAGACAACTCATATTACCTCCATATTGGTAACAATTGGGATGGTTTTTATCCCTTATTTGATAATTAGGGCCAAAACATTTAAGATAAAAACTGTAATTATTTTACTAATTCCGGCCATTTTACTGGTATTATTTGCTTACCCGGTAATTATTTTAAGAGGTGGTGAAGGAGCAATAACGGGGATGTCATTTCGCGCAATTGATTTTACAGGGAAAATTATCCCAATACTACCTTTTCTTGTAAAAACAACTATTGTTTCTCTGGGGCTTCTGTTACTAGTTGATCTTTATACAATTATGAAAAGTGATTATGAAAAATTACTTTTCTATATTATTTGTTCGTTTATAATTGGTTTTACTTTTAATACTATATTAGCAGAGCGGCATTTACTTCCGCTGATAGCAACGATACTTTTATTTATATTACCCAAAATACAAAACAGAGTCTTTATAAGATTATGGCTCGGATTTCAAATTGTTATTGGGTTGGTATATTACTATTATTATCTATATATTAAAGCAATATACTAGAGAATGGAAACTCGTAAATGGTAACTAGTAATTTGTTGATTTGTAGCAAGTTACACTAATCATGAGTTACTTTCGCTTCCCCCGCCAAACCCATCCACAACATTACATTACACCCAATATCCTTAGATACCACCGCCAGAATCAAACCAAAACTTACGAATAAAACAAACTGCCATCCTGCTTTATATGCATTTTTATATATAACAAATAGTAAATAGAAAAATAAAAGTAATCCGGGTATCCCAAATTCTACCCAGAATTCCAATAGTACATTATGAGGATACTTTAGTATTTTTGCAATATCATCTTGTCCCCAGAATTGATTGTACCCCCCCAAACCCATACCTGTGATTGGTTTCGCTTTTATCATTTCTAAGGCAATTTCCCATGCATGCCATCTTGCCTGTAACGAGCCATCCTTCTGAATTTGATCATTTGGAGTCTTAACAATTTTATCAATTCTTTCAACTTGATTTTTATCTGTAACCGGTAATATGTGGATTAAAGAAAATGTAAAACTAAGACCGCATAATAATATGATATAGTTAAATGGGAGAGATATCTTTTTAGCTAAGGTAATTGCACAAGCTGTCATTGTTAGGAATAATGATGCGATTATTATTGTCCGTGAGCCAGTAATATAAATTGCATAACCAAAAATAATTAGACATAAACCAAATAAAATAGTTCTTGTCTTGAACTTTGAAGTCAATAACAATAACATAGTAATAAAGTAAACCGTTCCAATAAATCTCCCAAAAACAACATGGCTCCAATTGTTAGTGCTGAATTTGTAAAATGATAGGTGCTGAAATGGATTATTGATAATTACATAGACTGAAGAAATCAAACCTGAGATGAGAATAGAAATAAAAAATATTTTAATTCGTTGTTCCGTTCTCGTATGAACTAAATAATAAAAGCTGATAAGTATCGGTAAAGTAGAAATAATTAAGTACAATAATTTCTGTAATCCAAATGCCGGATTAACTGAATATACCAATGTTATAGCCGGTAATATTACTAGACAAGCCAATAGTGAGACAAAAAATGTAAAATTCCTGGACCCTGTTAGACCTTTTAATGCAATATTTTTTAATTTAGCATCGTAAAAGACTAAAGTTAATAGAGTTAGTGAAACTCCTCCTTTTATAACATAAGAGGAAATACTATAATTTGATATAGCCGATATTATTAAGGCTACAACAAAAGTATTTACAAGTAAAATTTCGTGGGCAAAGGTATTTTTCATTATGAGAAAATCATTATTTTTGTTTTGTTAATATAAGAATTATTCAGTACTATTTCGAGACTAGTATCTCTCATTTTCTTATTTGAGGATTTGATATTGAGAAATATTTTTTCTAAAATCTAAAATCGAGTTTATTTATGAAATTAAAATGTCTGCTCTTTTATTTTATATGTATTCAGTTCACTATTACCGCTCAATCAGTTTTTGTACCTCTTTCTTCAGGAATTTACAATTTCCTTGAAAGGAATTCCCTAAAACACATCATAATATTAAGTGATGCAGCTAAGCCATATTCAAGGATTGAAGCAGCAAGCTACTTAAAATTAATTGATGGTCAAAGGATGGTACTTAGTGAAGTTGAAAAAGAGGAGTTAGATTGGTACAAAAGAGAGTTTGCTGATGAACTAAAACTAAAGGATGAAAGATGGTTCTTATATAAATATACCGATTCTCTTTTCCATTTTAGAGTATCTCCAAGCTTAGGTGTGGAATTTAGCAGCATTGCCGGAAAACCAGCAAGGAAGCAATGGTGGGGGGTAAGTGTTTATAGCAGCATTTCAAATTGGTTTAGCATGTTTCTAAATTTTAGGGATAATGGCGAGTATGGTAGTGGGGTGGATAAGAATAAAAGTTTTAGTCCGCAGACCGGAGCATCATTTATAAAAGCTCCAAATGGTATTGAGTATAGCGATGTGAGGGGAGGGGTATGTGTTGATTGGCAATGGGGTTCAATTTCACTTGAAAAGGATTATTTTACATTGGGAAGCGGTAAATTTGGGCAGGTTATTCACTCTACAAAAGCCCCTTCTTATCCTTTTATTAGATTTATATTAAATCCTGTAAGTTGGCTCAAATTTAATTATATTCATGGCTGGCTTAATTCACAGGTTGTGGATTCAGTCGGTTACTATTATCGAACTGATCCAGTTTATAAAACAGATGCTGAAAAATTTGTTCCAAAGTACATAGCAATTAACTTTTTAACAATTACTCCTTTCCCCTGGCTCGATTTTTCCCTTGGTAATTCATCAGTCTATAAAGGGGCATTCAAACCTGAGATGTTAATTCCCTTCATGTTCTTTAAATATCTTGATCGTGACTTAGGAAAAGGGAGCATAGAAGACGGTAATGGAGCTTTCTTTTTTGATGCGTCAGTAAAATACTGGAAAAATTATCAATTATACTCAACTTTGTTTGTTGATGTTACTGAAATACGGAATATCCTAAAAAACAATTGGGCAAATACTTGGACTGGTTTTACGGCTGGGGTGAAAAGAATAGATTTATTAACAGAAAATCTTGATTTGACTTGTGAATACACACGCATCAATCCTTGGGTGTATGAGCATAAAGATTCTACCACTACCTATAAGCATTTGAATTTTGTTCTTGGACATTGGATCGGCCAAAATGCAGATCAATTACGTTTACAACTTGATTACCAGTATCTAAAAAATTTGAAATTTACGCTCTATTCTGAAGTAGTGCGCAAAGGTGGTTTAAAGGATATCGGTTATTATGCTTATACGAACATGACCAAAATGGATTTCCTATACTCCCCTAAAAGGATTGATAAGCGAATAGGAATATCTGTTTATTATGAATATATTCATGACCTGATCGCTAAATTTAATTATGAATATTCAAACATCAAAGATGATGATAGCGGCCGTACACAGAGTTATTTGATTGGGGCCAAAAATAATTTTAGCCTTAGCCTGCAATATGGTTTGTGATTGCTTTTACGTTCTCTGCGAGTTTATTCCTAAATAGTTTAAACTCAAAGAAATAATTGCTATATTTAAAGGACTTGTTTATAAAAATGATAAATGAATAGGAAATAATTTGTACCAAGTGTTTGCCGAAAACGAAACTATAGACTTTAATATTTTAGAAAATAAGAGGATGTTAAAATCGCTTATTTCAGAAGAAATAATTGATTTTATGTCGAATTATGTAAGTTTTACTGATGAAAGTACCGTCTTTTTAGAAACTGCCTCTAAATTTAATATTGACTCTCTTAAAAGGAAGAATATATCTGAATTTATAAACCTCAAAAGAATCAATGATATAAAGTTTCTGAATAAATTCTTTCAATCTGTCAATTTCAAAATGCAGAAAGGTGGAGTCTTTATCTGTTGTGCTGAAACAATTGCTCAGAGACAAAAAAGAATTTTAAAAAAATACCCCAAAATAATATCATATCCATATTATGTAATGGATTTTATTTTGAAAAGAGTCTTCCCCAAAACTCGTCTTACAATGGCAATTAATTCAGTATTAACTAGTGGAAGGAACAGGGCACTTTCGCTGGCTGAAATACTTGGAAGACTCATTTCTTGTGGCTTTGAGATTGTCGAATATAAAGAATTTTATCCTTTGACTGTTTTTGCCGTGAAAAAAGTGAAGTTGCCAATCGAAAATATACATCCTTCATATGGTTTACTTTTCAAAATGCGCAGGATAGGGCAAAATGGTAAGGAAGTTTTTGTATATAAAATCAGGACTATGCACCCATATGCAGAATTTTTACAAGAATATATATTTAAGACCAATAATTTGCAAGATGGAGGGAAACTTAAAAATGATTTTCGTATTACTGCTTGGGGCAGGTTTTTAAGAAAAACCTGGCTGGACGAATTGCCGATGCTCTTTAATTGGATCAAAAGGGACTTGAAGCTGGTAGGTGTAAGACCAATCAGTCAGCATTATTTAAGCTTATATAGGAAGGATTTAATAGAAAAGAGATTAAAAGTTAAACCTGGATTGGTCCCGCCATTTTACGCTGATTTGCCCAAAACGTTGGATGAAATTATGGATTCTGAAGAGAGATATCTAGATTCCTATGAAAAAAGTCCTATCAAAACCGATATCAAATATTTTTTTAAGGCTGCAAATAACATTTTAATCAAAAATGCCAGAAGTTCTTAACTAAGATACATAGGTGATGAAAATTGGGAAGAGGCATTTCACAATTAACTGTCAAAATTTAATTATTTAAAGAGAGTAACTTAGGCTTTCTGCAGTTTTGTGAATAGGAACTGGATTTCTTTGCAAAGAAAGTAATTCGATTTCAGGTTTTTATCAGAAATAAAAGGATTCTGTATTTTTTTAAACAAGGCGCAAGAAATTGAAATTATTCCAAATTGACACTTCCAACTTTAATCAACTTTCATAAGAAGTAATCTTATGGCATAATCGCTTGCTGCAAAAAACATCGATCCGGCTCACCTGATACTTGATGTGGATAAGTGAAAAAGGCAAAGACGCGACTGGAGAAAAAGCAAAATTTTAAATTTAGAATTTAAGATTGGCATTTTTTTTGTATTCTATTCTTTTTATAAAATTACTATCTTTGTATAAATAATTCATTAACCTTATAACTTTGAACTCTATAACTTTGAACCTTATAGCTTTATAACTTTCAACCTTATAACCTTCAACTTTATAGCTTTTTACTTAAATATCTCTTATGCTAGAAGACTTAACCCCATATACCTATAAGGATATTATTAAGAAATGGTCTATTTCTATAATTATCCTGCCGATAATTATATATTGGTGTATTAATAGAGGCCATTATGGTTTATTGGACAATGCTGATCTTGTAATTCATGAAGGCGGCCACTACTTCTTTATGTGGTTTGGTAAGTTCGTTTATACTCTTGGCGGTACTTTAATGCAGATAATCCTTCCTTCACTGATTGTCTTTTACTTTTTAAAGAATTATTATCGCCCGGGAGTACAAATCTTCGGATTATGGCTCGGTCAAAATTTGTTAAACATTAGTGTTTATGCTGCTGATGCCCGGGCCAGACAGCTACCCCTTCTAGGGGGAAATAAAGTCTATCATGATTGGACTTACATCCTGTCTAAACTAAACATTTTAGAATATGATCAGGAAGTAGGCTATGTATTCTTTGGTCTGGCTATACTCGTATTTATTTTTGTATTAATTATGCCAATGATATTGACGGATAAATAGAAATGAAAGAATTTTTTGTTGTAGTTGTTTTATTATTTTCAGTTAACTTATATTGCCAGGAAGGCAAAGTAAAAACCTATTATAAGTCAGGTAAGCCCGAGTCGGAAATTACATATCATAAAAATGTAAGAGATGGGGCAGCCAGGTTTTATTATGAAAACGGAAATCTTAAGCAGGAGCTTACTTTTGCCAATGGAAAAATTGACGGATTAGTAAAGAACTATTCAGAAGCAGGAAAAGTCAAAGAAGTTATTACCATAATAAACGGCAAAAGAGAGGGGACTACTTCTTTTTACAGAGAAGACGGGACTTTAATTGAAGATGAGGTTTATAAGAACGGGGCTGTTTATACAGAGCCGAAACTAAAGGATGAGGAATTTGTCGAAGAATTTACTCCAAGTGATTCTTTATCTAATAAAAATATTGCTGATGAAAAAAGTCTTCCTTTGGAAGTTAAAGAAAAAGGGATTGATACAAATCTTTTTCATATTGATTATGAAGTTGCGCCTGAGCCGGCAAATGGTCCAAATAGTATTAAAAGGAGGCTATACTATCCGCAGCGTGCCCGTGATGCCAAAGTTGAAGGCGTTGTCAATATTGAGGCTATGATAAATGAATGGGGCGATGTAGTAAAGGCAACAGTTACTAAAGGACTAGGCTATGGCTGTGATGAAGCAGCACAGACAGTTGTCTTTTATACAAGGTTCAAGCCGGCTATGATAAAAGGGAAAACAATTAAATCCAAGCTGATTATACCTGTTGAATTTAAGTTAAGTGAGTATAAATAATACAAAGTTAACTTTTAGGGCCGCTTATACTATGTTCGCTTGTGATTACATGATAATTACTTAATTCTCTCCGTATCGGGTAATTTTTCCTTAGACCGTTAAAATAAGCCCCCTGATCGAATTTCGGCAAATTAATTATTCTTCTGAAGTCTGCATTATCCTTTTGATTGTTGTATGCGGAGTTATAAATGAAGGCCAATTGTTCTTCCTTACTTAAGCTATTATCAACAAAAATTCTATTATTATCCACGTGAGGTAACAATGGCGTCCAAGATTTTTTTGCACCTAAGAACTCACACAAGGCATCATAGAGCATTTTTGTCCCTGCTACTTTACCCTCAAAGGAATATCCCGCGATATGAGGCGTACCGATAGTTACTTCTTTTACCAGTTCAATATCCGGTTCGGGTTCGTTTTCCCATACATCAAGTATAACATTCAGTTTCCTTCTCAGTAAACATTCCAATAGAGCTTTATTATCAACAACGGCACCTCTTGAAGAATTAATTAAGACGGATCCTTCTTTAATTATGTTAATATTTTCACTATTTAATAAATGAAATGTCTTATCTTCTCCGGATTTGGTTAGCGGAACGTGAAAAGTAATAATATCAGCTTTAAGAACTTCATTTAAGTCTACACTTATATCAAGTAGTCCTTTTTTAGCCAAAGGAGGGTCATTGACAATAATGTTAAAGCCAAATTCATTTGCCAGTTTGCAAATTTTGCTGCCGATATCCCCCATACCCACAATTCCCAAGCTTGTATCTTTTATCTTTTTTCCCAGCTTGGTCATTTCGGCAAATATTCCTGAAAAAACATATTCAACAACTGATTGGGAGTTGCATCCTTTAGCTGATGCAAATTTAATATTATTTTCTCTCAAATATTCAGTATCAACGTGGTCAGTCCCAATTGTAGCAGTACCAACAAATTTAACTGTTGATCTGCCTAATAATGACTTGTTTACCTTAGTGACAGACCTTACTAAGAGAATATCATAATTCTGAATATTTTGAGGGCCAATTTCATTTCCGGAAATAAGAGTAACCTCCCCAAATTGACTGAATGCCTCAGCAGCCATAGGGATATTCTCATCTATCAATATTTTGTACATAGTGCGACTAATTTTTATTTATTAATGTATTTTACTAAAATAATCATTATTTTTAACATATTGAAAATAATGATTATTTAGTGTGCGTAGCATTATTTGTAAGTACATTGAAATTACTTAAAATTGAAGAGCGTTTCTTTAAAAATTTAACAGCAATAAAAATTAGGTGTAAAATGCAGTTACTTAACAAAATTAATGATAAAAGTGCAATTGTAGGTATAATTGGCTTGGGTTATGTCGGCTTACCACTAGGCTTGGAGTTTGCACGGAAAAATATAAAAGTAATTGGCTTTGATTTGGATCAGTCCAAAGTTGATATTATAAATAAAGGGGGAAGTTATATCAAGCATATTAAAGCTGAAAGAATCAGTAATGCTGTCACAAATAATGGTTTTTGTGCTACTTCGGATTTTTCACGACTTCCGGAAGTTGATGCTATAATTATTTGTGTCCCAACTCCGTTAGATGAGCACCGCGAGCCTGATATGAAGTACATTGTCAATTCAGCAAAAACTATAGCAAAGTATCTGCGTAAAGGGCAGTTTGTTGCCTTAGAGTCTTCAACTTATCCAGGTACTACGGAGGAGATACTGCTGCCATTATTTAAAAATGCACCCAAAATCCAAGCTAAAATGAAAGTCCTTGAACTTGTGGGAAATTATGATGATACTGTCATTATCACTGAAGGTAATGAGAATGAATATGTAGTCGGCGAGGATTTTTATCTGGCGTTTTCACCTGAAAGAGAAGACCCTAACAATCCTGAGTTTAATACTGCAACAATACCAAAAGTAGTAGGTGGTGTAACTGAAAATTGTTTAAAAATAGCTCTTGCGTTGTATAATCAAGTGATTGTTAAAACAGTTCCGGTTTCTTCTCCCGCTGTTGCAGAGGCTACAAAATTGCTTGAAAATATATACCGTTCAGTAAATATTGCGTTGGTTAATGAACTTAAAATGGTATTTGACCGGATGGGAATTGATGTCTGGGAGGTAATTGACGCTGCTTCAACCAAACCGTTTGGTTATCATGCCTTTTATCCAGGTCCTGGATTAGGTGGTCACTGTATTCCAATTGATCCATTTTATCTAACATGGAAAGCTCACGAGTATGAAATAAACACGAATTTTATTGAACTTGCTGGTGAAGTCAATACACAAATGCCGTATTACGTTGTTGAACGTATATTTGAATTATTGAATAAGGATAGGAAAGCCATTAATGGGTCTAAAATTCTTATACTTGGGGCTGCTTATAAGAAAGATATTGATGACATGCGCGAATCCCCTTCTTTAAGACTTATAGAACTGCTAAATGAAAAAGGTGCTGCTGTGTCTTATAATGATCCTTATATCCCAAAACTTCCTAAAACCAGGAAGTATGATTATGATATGGAGTCAGTTGCATTAACAGCTAAAAATCTTGATTCTTTTGATTTAGTATTATTAAGCACTGATCATTCTGATTATGACTACAGATTTATTGAGCAACACGCTAAGTTAATTGTCGATACGCGAAATGCATTCGCAAAACATGGTATTAGTACAAAAAAAATATTTAAAGCATAAAGAGTTAAAAATATGGAGTTCGAAAATATTGGATTAGCAGTTATTGGGGCAGGAAGATGGGGCATGAACCATGTTAAATCTGCTCATAAACTACTAAATAGTAATCTTAAACTTGTTTGTGATTTCAGTGAATCGGCTCGAGAAAAAGTGAGTAAAGTCTCTCCCTTAATTCCATTTTCTACGGATTTGGAAGATGTGTTGATCGATTCTACAATTAATGCAGTAATAATTGCAACTCCTGCAGAAACACATTTTGAAGTTGCAAAAAAATGTCTTGAGGCAGGCAAAAATGTTTTGGTTGAAAAGCCAATCACGTTATATACTGAAGAAGCTGCCAAATTAATTGAAATTGCCGAAGTCCAAAACAAAAAACTAATGGTCGGGCATATATTACTTTATCATCCAGCTATAATTAAAATAAAAGAATTGATTGACAATGGTAAAATAGGCAAGCTTCAGTATATATATAGTAATAGGCTAAACCTTGGGGCCATTCGTAGTGAGGAAAATATCCTTTGGAGTTTTGCCCCACATGACATATCAATAATACAATATATAGCAGGTTGCAACCCTATTGAGGTCTTTTCAAAAGGATCTGCTTATGTACAAAATAATATTGAGGATACAACAATTACATATTTAAAATATCCCAACAATGTTAACGCTCACATTTTTGTAAGCTGGCTTCATCCATTCAAAGAGCAAAGGCTTGTTATTACTGGAAATAATGGAATGCTTGTTTTTGAGGATAGTTTGAAGAACGAAAAGTTAAAGTTTTTCGAAAAAGGATTTAGGAATATTGATGGAATCGTTTCTAAATTTGAGCAGGATTATGAGGTCATTCCGTTTAATGAGAAACAACCACTTGAAGAAGAACAAACACATTTTTATAACTGTATTTTACAAAACAAAAAACCGCTTACGGATGGATTACACGCATTAGAAGTATTAAATATCTTAGAACAAGCAACTGCAAAGCTAAAAAATGGGCGCATTACAGAAGACTAAACAATCAATTTCTTACAATACATCAAGGATAAATATGGAAAAAAATTATTATGTAAATGAACATGCTGTTGTAGATAACAACGTGGAAATTGGAGAAGGAACTAAAATTTGGCATTTCTCTCATGTGCAATCTGGCTCAAAAATTGGTAAAAAATGTGTCTTGGGCCAAAATGTAAATGTTGCTACGGATGTTATAATCGGAGATTTTGTAAAAATCCAAAATAACGTTTCTGTGTATGAAGGTGTTACATTGGAAGACTACGTATTTTGTGGTCCTTCCATGGTTTTTACAAATATTGTAGAACCACGCTGTAAATACCCTCAGGTAGGTAAAGAGTTTTATATTAATACTCTCATTAAAGAAGGTGCTTCGTTAGGTGCTAATTCAACTGTCGTGTGCGGTCATACTGTAGGTCGTTTTGCACTAATAGGTGCAGGGGCTGTGGTTACTAAAGATATTCCTGATTTCGCGTTAGTAGTCGGTAATCCGGGCAGAGTAATCGGATGGGTCTCTGAAGCTGGTAAAAAATTGAAATTTGATAAAGATGGTTTTGCTTTCTGCGAAAAATCCAACAAAAAATATAAGTTCGAGGATAATAGAGTAATTGAAGTAGAATAAATTCCTAATTATTTATTACATTTGAGGCAGCCTTTTGGCTGTCTTTTTTATTAACAATGCGATTTTATTATGAAAGGTATAATACTGGCCGGTGGTTCCGGCTCAAGGCTCTATCCTATTACAAATGTTTATAGCAAACAGCTCACTGTTATATATGATAAACCTTTAATCTATCATCCGCTTTCTACTTTAATGCTTGGTGGTATAAAAGAGATTCTTATTATTTCCAATGAAGAGACTATTCCTTTATATAAGAAATTATTTAATGATGGTTCTCACTTAGGATTGAATATTCAATATAAAGTGCAGAGTGCACCAAATGGAATTGCCGAAGCATTTATAATTGGTGAAGAGTTTATAGGTAATGACTCTGTGACTCTAATACTCGGGGACAATATTTTCTACGGCAAGTTTGCTTTCTTTTATCATGCGTTAAAACTGCAAAAAGGGGCTATTATTTTTGGTTATCAGGTGAATGACCCTGAGCGATATGGTATTGTTGAATTTGATAAAGCTGGAAAAGTACTTTCAATTGAAGAAAAGCCTAAATTACCGAAATCAAATTATGCGGTGCCTGGTTTATATATTTATGACAATAAAGTAGTTGAAATTGCTAAAAGTTTGAAACCTTCAGCAAGAGGTGAGCTTGAAATTACAGATGTAAATAAAGAGTATATGCTTAGGGGCGAGCTTGTTGTTGAAAAGATGGGTCGCGGAATTGCCTGGCTCGATACCGGTACGCCTCAGTCCTTGTTGCAAGCTTCCAATTTCTTTGGAGTAATTGAAGAACGCCAAGGACTTAAAGTCGGTTGTATTGAAGAAATTGCTTATGCCCAAAAATTTATTACAAAGCAGCAGCTGCATGAGCTTATCCAAGGATTGCCTAATTGCTACTATAGAACATATCTTGAAAAAATTATTACAAGCGAGTTTGCTGACTGATGAAAATTGAAAAAACATTTATTGATGATATATTGGTTATTTTTCCTGACGTCTTTCAAGATGACAGGGGTTATTTTTACGAATCTTATAATGAAAGTATATTAAAGTCCCAAGGATTTGAGTATAGGTTTGTTCAGGATAACATTTCTTTTTCACAAAGAAATACTCTTAGAGGTCTGCACTATCAGGCTGGAGAATTTGCACAAGGTAAGTTATGTTCTGTTCTCAAAGGCTGTGTGATTGATACTGCTGTAGATATTCGTTTTAATTCACCCACATTTGGTAGATGTTTCCAAATTGAATTATCGGATGATAATCATACACAGTTATGGATTCCGCCAGGCTTTGCTCATGGCTTTTCTGTTATTTCTGACGAGGTCTTGTTTTCATATAAGTGCACAAATCTTTATAATAAAGCCTCTGAAAGAACTATTATTTATAATGATATCGATTTAAATATTGATTGGAAAATTAAAAGTCCTATTGTCTCTGATAAAGATAAAAAGGGCAAATCTTTTTCTTCAATTGAAAAAGATTTTATTTATGAAAAATTGAAAAGTTAATTATTAATTTTAACTTTTCAGATATTTGTTACGGAAATAAAAATAATATTAATTATTAAAGAATAGGAGTTAATATGAAAGTACCGTTGTTAGATTTAAAACCTCAGTACAAATCAATGAAAAAGGAAATTGATGAAACATTAATTCGGGTTGCGGAGTCTCAATATTTTATCTTGGGACCGGAAGTTGAAAAGATGGAAAAAGCTTTTGAAGAATATTTAAATGTTCAAAAGGCTTACGGAGTTTCTTCCGGTACAGATGCGCTATTGCTTGCATTGATGGCTATCGGAATTAAGCCGGGTGATGAAGTCATAGTTCCTACTTTTTCTTTTTTTGCAACTGCAGGTGTAGTTGCACGTTTAGCTGCTGTCCCTGTTTTCGCTGAGATAGATCCTGTTACTTTTAATATTGACCCTGCAAAAATAGAAGAAAAAATTACGCCTAAAACTAAAGCAATCATTCCTGTTCACCTTTATGGTCAAAGCTGTGATATGGATGCGATAATGGGCATTGCCAGAAAACATAATCTTAAAGTTGTTGAAGATGGAGCTCAGGCAATAGGCGTTCAATATAAAGATGGTAAATATGTCGGTTCTTTTGGTGACGTTGGTTGCTTTTCATTCTTTCCGAGTAAAAATTTAGGATGCTATGGAGATGGTGGTCTGGTTGTTACTAATGATAATGAAATTGCTGAACGCCTTCACATTATGCGTGTTCACGGTGGTAAGCCTAAATACTATCATAAAGTTATCGGTGGCAACTTTAGACTTGATGCATTGCAGGCGGCAATATTGAATGTAAAATTGCCATATCTGGAAGGATGGTCGGAGGCCAGAAGGCAGAATGCTGCTTTATATGTTAAGTTCTTTCTTGAAGCTGGATTAGCAGAAGAAGAAGGTAAAGTGACTTTTGATGAAAAGAATAAAGTCCTTCTTCCGAAGGCTGTTTACAAATCGGATACAGTTACGAATTATCATATATATAATCAATTCTGTATTCGGGTACAGAAGAGAGACGAACTAAGAAAATTTTTGACAGAAAACGAAATTGCTTCAGAAATCTATTATCCGGTTTCTTTTCATGAGCAGGAGTGCTTTTCTGATTTAGGCTATAAAAAAGGCGACTTCCCATTAGCAGAAGCCGCTGAATCTACTTGCATTGCACTGCCAATTTTCCCAGAGTTGACTGAAGAGCAATTGCAATATGTTGTAGGTAAAATAAAGGAATTCTTTGATAAGAACTAAAGAATTCTTATAATATTCCTAAGTACGGGTATAAAATTTATAAGATTTTTTTTGTAAATTGTATATTCGTACTTTTTTTATTTTTAAGAAGAAAATTATTGTGGAAAATACATTCATTGGAAAGAAAATCTATATTGCCGGACATAGAGGCATGGTTGGTTCAGCTATAACAAGGCATTTTACTGCACAGGGTTATAAAAATATTATTACCAGGGAATTAGATGAGCTGGATCTAATAAGACAATCTGATGTTGAAGAGTTCTTTGCAAAAGAAAAACCTCAGGTGGTAATCGTAGCTGCTGCTAAAGTTGGCGGTATCTTGGCAAATAGTATTTATAGGGCTGATTTTATCTATCAAAACTTGATGATTGAATCTAATATAATTCATTCGGCCTATCAAAATGGTGTGGAAAAGCTAATATTTTTAGGTTCATCTTGCATCTATCCAAAGTTAGCACCTCAACCGTTAAAAGAAGAATATTTACTTTCAGGATATTTAGAGCAGACAAATGAACCTTATGCCATTGCAAAAATTACAGGTATAAAGCTGTGCGAAAACTACTACAAACAGTATGGCTCTAATTTTTATTCAATTATGCCTACAAATATGTATGGCCCGTTTGATAATTACAACCTTGAAACATCACATGTCCTTCCTGCGTTGATAAGAAAATTTCATGAGGCAAAAGTTAGTAATTCTCCTTCTGTTACTCTTTGGGGCACAGGAAAGCCTTTGAGAGAGTTCTTATATGTGGAAGATCTTACGGACGCGATCGAATATCTTTTAGTTAATATCAATGCTGCTGACCTTTACAATCAGGGGATAACCCATATCAATATTGGTACGGGAGAAGATTTGACTATTGCGGAAGTTGGAAAAGTTGTGGCTGATGTAGTGGGGTTTAACGGAACTTTAGAGTATGATACTTCTAAGCCTGATGGTACTCCTCGTAAGCTTCTTGACGTATCTTTAATCCATAATATGGGTTGGCATCATAAGACTGAATTAAAAGAGGGTATTGCAAAGGCCTATAACTGGTTTAAGGATAATTATAAATAAAAAGATTTGAGTTAGAAACTATTTAGGATTATACATTGAAAAAAGCATTAATTACAGGAATTACCGGTCAAGACGGCAGCTATTTGACCGAAATTCTTTTAGATAAAGGATATGAAGTCCACGGTATTGTCAGAAGAAGCAGTTCCTTTAATACCGGACGCATTGATCATTTATTTAATAATAAAGAAATTTATAACAAAAAATTGTTTCTGCATTTTGGCGATTTAGTTGATACGAGTAACCTAAATCGGATACTGGAAAAAGTTGAACCGGACGAAATTTACAATTTGGCTGCTCAGAGCCATGTAAAAGTATCTTTTGAACTCCCTGATTATACCGGGCAAGTAGATGCTTTAGGTACTCTTAGGTTCTTGGATGCAATTAGAGAAGTCGGATTGAGAAAAGTGAAGTTCTATCAGGCTTCTACCAGCGAATTGTTTGGAAAGGTTCAAGAAGTCCCTCAATCGGAGACAACTCCTTTTTATCCCCGTTCTCCCTATGGGGTCGCAAAGCTATACGGGTATTGGATTATTGTTAACTACAGAGAAGCATACAATATCCATGCTTGTAATGGAATTTTATTTAACCATGAATCTCCCAGAAGAGGAAAAACATTTGTTACTCGTAAAATTACGAGAGCCGCTGCCAGGATATTATTAGGGATACAGCAGAATCTTTCTCTTGGTAATCTTGATGCTAAAAGAGATTGGGGCTATGCCCCAGAGTATTGCGAAGGGATGCATAAAATTCTGCAATACGAAAATGCTGAAGACTTCGTTTTAGCCACAGGTGAAACTCATACGGTAAGAGAATTTGTTGAAAAAACATTTTCTGCACTAGGAGTTGAATTAGAATGGAAAGGAAAAGATGATAAAGAGCATGGAATAGTTTCCGGGATTGATCTGGAAAAAGCTTTTTCTCTTCTTGACTATAATTCACTCCCAAATTATTCTCAAAATAAGTTTTCGTCCAAACTCAAAATCGGGGACAAAATAATAGAAATTGACCCTAATTATTACAGACCTACAGAAGTAGAGTTATTAATAGGAAATCCCACAAAAGCTGAAAGACTTCTTGGGTGGAAAGCTCAAACAAAATTTGAGGACCTTGTTAAAGTTATGATAAGTGCGGATTTGGATAAAGTGATCAAAAAGGGTTATTAATACAAAAAACATAAGATTAAAAAATGCAGTTCATTTGAACTGCATTTTTTTTGCTAAAAACTTTAGTTGTCGGAAATTGTGGCAAGAAAGTTTCTGGTAAGCTCAATATTTTTAACAAATTGATTCCTGAAATTAACCACTTCGGCAAAATCATCATTTTTTGCAGCTTTTTCAATTGCAAAAGCTAATTCACCTAATTTTGTAGCTCCTACAGAAAAACTGGCTCCCTTTAATGTGTGAGCTTCTTTGGCAACTTTTTCAAACAGCCGTTCCTTTATAAAATCATCAAGTTTCATTTTCCTCTTGGATAAATCTTGTAAATAAGTTTGAATTAATTCTGCTCTAAATTCTTTATTCCCAAGACTCATTTTGTCAAGATGGTCAGTATCAAATAATTTTGGTTGTTCAATCATTGGCGATATTTTTGGACGTGTATTTTTAGTATTTAATTTAAGCCATTTATCAATTTTTGAGATTAACTGGTCAGGTAAAATCGGTTTCGCTACATAGTCATTCATACCTGCTGTCAAACACTTTTCTTTATCACCTGAAAGTGCATGAGCGGTAATTGCAATGATCGGAAGTTTGTCTGATATTCCTTCAATATTTAATTCTCGTATTTCAGATGTAGCAGTATAACCATCTTTTTCAGGCATTTGGCAGTCCATCAAAACAAGATTGTACTTTTTAGTCTTAATTTCTTCTACTGCTTCGTTACCATTTGAGACTGTGAATGAATTATATCCTGCCTCTTTCAGAATTCTGGAAATCAATTTCTGATTTACTATATTATCTTCCGCCAATAATAGTCTGAATTTTTGTCTGGCTGCTATTATTTCCGGCCCCTGAGCTACAGTCACTTCTTCGTTTTGAGCAACCTGAGCTTTAAAGTTATCAGGATTTGCCTGAAGTTGCACTTTTATTGTAAAGTTAAATTTGCTGCCTTCACCCTCTACGCTTTCTACCCAAATAGTCCCGCCCATCATATTGATAAACTCTTTACAGATTGCCAAGCCTAAACCTGTACCGCCAAATTTTCTTGTATGCGAAGAATCAATTTGGGAAAATGGTTTAAATAAATCTCTTAAGTTCTTGGAGTTTATCCCTATTCCTGTATCTTCTACATAACAGTTTAATATTAAGTTATTCTCTTGCATTGTGGAGGCACTAAAATAAATTTTAATAATCCCTTCTTGTGTAAATTTCACTGAATTGCTAAGCAGGTTAACTAAAATTTGCCTTAGTCTGGCGGAGTCTCCATTTAAAAGAGTAGGAGTACCTTCTTTTATTACTTTTCTAATTGTCAGTTTCTTTTCTTCAATTTTCGTCTTTAGAATATCCACTGCTTCATTAATTACAGAAGTCAAATCGAAATCTTCATTATGTAATTCCATTTTGCCGGATTCTATCTTAGAAAGATCAAGGATATTGTTGATTATATCCAGAAGTGACTCAGCTGAATGTTTTGCACTTGCGATAAACTGTTTCATTTCGTCAGCATCTTCATAAGTCTCTTTTTCAATCAGAGTCAGGTAACCCAGTATCCCATTCATTGGGGTTCTAATTTCATGGCTCATATTGGCAAGAAATTGAGTCTTGGCAACACTGCTTTGCATTGCGGCAGCCGCTAATTTGTCAGATCTTTCCTTTTCATAGCGGAGTGCTTCTTCGGCTTTTTTTCTCTTTTCATCAGCATAAACCTGCATGGTAATATCACGGATATTACCTTCGATATATACCTTTGATTCATCATGGCTGTCAAATACAATTCTTGCATTTAAGCTGATTACTACGTACTTGCCGTTTTTCTTTTTTAATGTTACGGGATAATCTTCTACAAAGCCTCTTTCCCGTAAAAGCATAATTAAATTTTCTCTATCCTTCTGATACCTGTATAAATCAACTTTTATATTTAGATCTGTTAATTCTTCTTTAGTATCATAACCTAGAATCTTAGCCATGGAAGTATTAACAGTTAAAAACTTTCCTTCAATGCTGGATTGAAATTTGCCTTCTAATGAATTGTCAAATATTGATCTAAACTTTTGCTCAGATAATTGAACATGAAAAGATTTTTCAGCAAGCAGCAATCTTAATTTAAAATTAACTGCGCTTCCAATAATTGATATTATACTTAAAAATGAAACGAAGGAGATTGCCTCAACTATGTTGGCAAGAAAAAATATGTGCGTTTTGCTAATAATTATAGCACTTGCAAATACAATATTGTAATAAATGGCTACAATTATTTGATTTTTTACCTCCCAGCTTAAAAACAGGGCTGAAGTAAATATCATTAAACCTACAATTTGCGTATTTATAAATAATGTCTGAGGCATCATATAAATCATTATTCCGGAAGAAATAATGATAGTGAGCAACAAGATATGCACTAATATAACCGGGTTCTTTTTTCCAATTGGAAAATTAAGAAATACTAATATTATAAATGCAACCAGTGTAGCAACTAACCTGGTCAAGTATATATAAAATGCATGATCTTTTGAGTGGCTTACTTCAAAAACCATTGCAAACAAACCGGAAATTGCAATTAGTAAGGCTATTACCTTAAGAGGTGATATTAAAAACTCTGCCGAATCCTTTTTTATTTGGTCATATTCTTGCTTTGAGAATGGTACTTTGTCATTTAATATGTAATCAATTAAGGCTATTTGTTTGTTATTAGTTTCCATATATCAATTTTAATATTTCGTAATCCAATTTAATAAATAATTATTAAAAAGGTTACTCCAAAAATTACATAGTTATTGTTTTTTTTAATAGATTTATATCTTGAAAATTTAGGATTAAGATGATAAACTTTTTTTATTCAATAGATGTATCAATTTTCTATTTCATAAATATAACTATTTCCAACTCTATATTCGACAAATTTTTCATATTAATTACAGATACTAAGAGTTGGTTTATAGCTTATTTTATTCTTTTAGGAATAGCCTTCTTCAAAGGTGGCAAAAAGGGTAAATTAGCAGTACTTGGAGTACTGCTGCTAATACTTTTTTCTGATCAGTTTAGTGCAAGGGTACTAAAGGAATTATTTCAACGCATTCGCCCATGTAATGCTCTTTCCGGAGTTAGAGTTCCTTTGGGTGGGCAGGGGACATTATCATTTCCTTCAAACCATGCAGTAAATAATTTTGCAGCGGCAATGTTTTTTACTCTACTTTATCCCAAATTGAAGCACATTTTATTCGTTACGGCATTTCTTGTTGCGTTGTCGAGAATTTATCTTGGGCTTCATTATCCGTCAGATATTTTGGGAGGCGCTCTTTTCGGTTGCGCAGCAGGTTATATATTTGCCAAAGCAGTTATTTTTATTGATAATAAATATTTTACAAAGAAAGAAAGTCTATGAGCCTATATATCAGAGAAGCTGAAAAAGAAGATATCCCTGTAATCTTAGCATTAATTAAGGAACTTGCCCATTTTGAAAAACTCTCTAATGAAGTTTTTGCCACTGAAGAACTGCTGGCACATAATTTATTTGAGCATCAATATGCAAAAATTCTGATTGCAGAGTATAATAACGTACCAGTAGGGCAGGCACTTTATTTCTTTAATTTTTCAACATTTTTAAGTAAACCCGGGATATACTTAGAAGATATTTATATAAAACCTGATTACAGAGGGAAAGGCATAGGCAAGGCATTACTTAAAAAGATAATTGAGATTGCAAAAGAAAAAAAATGCGGGAGAGTAGAGTGGTCGGTACTAAAATGGAACAAATCCGCAATTGATTTTTATTTATCACTTGGCGCCAAACCACTGGAAGATTGGAGCATTTTCAGGCTGAAACAGGAACATTTTTAGCTATTTGAAGTGATAACTTACACTTTTTTAAGGTTTTTTTAAAAAATAAATAAAAATTTTTCATAATTTTTTGTTTTAATCCAAGATTAATAGTATATTAAACTGCGGTTTTAAACCGTTGTGTTTCATTCAATATTTTAGAGGTAATTTAGTGAGTACAAAACTTTTCGTGGGGAGTCTCCCATGGGCAGTAAATGACGATACCCTCAAAGCTACATTTGAAGAGTTTGGTAAAGTTGTTTCTGCTAAAGTTATTACTGATCGTCAGACCGGCAGATCACGTGGATTTGGTTTCGTTGAAATGGAATCTGAATCTGAAGCAAGCAATGCTATTTCATCACTTAATGGAAAAGACATTAAAGGTCGTAACATTATTGTTAGTGAAGCTAAGCCAAAATAAGGCTTTAGATCTTGCTTATAAGGGCGTTTCTGCAAGCGCCCTTTTTTCTTTTTAAACCCTTTCTTGTTATTTTTATTCTTTATTTCTAAATTATTATTAAAGGCATATTATGAAAAAGCTCTTTGTGCTCTTGTTTTTATTCCCCATAGTTTTTACTATTTCTGCTCAGACTAAAACTGATGAAAAAATTTCTATTACTCCGAAACAGATTATTGAAAAGTATGTCGATGCAATTGGCGGAAGAGATGCTTACCTCAATATTAAAGATAGAACTATGTTTATGACTGCTACTATGCAGGGCATGACTCTTAAAATTACCATGTATCAGAAGGCTCCAAATAAATTGAAAAATGTTGTTGAAGTTGCCGGTATGGAGCAGACTGTTGTCTTTGATGGTTCTAAGGCATATATGAAAGCTCAAGATAAAGTAATTGAAATTACCGGTACTGAATTGGAGAAGTTATCTATTGAAGCTAATATGTATATTGCTACACAGTTGGATTCTTTACATATTAATATGACTTTAGTAGGAATTGAAAAAGTTAATGATAAAGATGCTTACAAGATTGAATTTTCTAAGTCTCCGGAAAACAAATGGGTTGAGTACTATGATAAGGATTCTTTCTTAAAAGTTAAGGAAATAAAAGAAATGTCAACACCTCAAGGCAATATGACACAGGAAATCAACTATTCAGATTATAAAGATTTTATGGGATTCCAGGTACCTTATAAGATTAATCAGAAAATTGGTGCTCAGGAAGTTAATTTAATCCTTAAGTCAATTGAAATTAACACTAATTTAAAAGACAGTATTTTTGAGTAGACTATCTAATTACTAAAAAAATATTTCAGTAAATAGTGCCGGTAACCATATATGTTACCGGCATTACATATAATTTAGGCCTTAATTTCCAATTCCTTAAGTTTTCTGTAAAGCGTTGATAATCCTACCTGCATAAGCTCAGCAGCTTTTTCTTTGTTGTAATTATTGTTTTCAAGAGTCTTAACAATAAACTCACGTTCAAATCTTCTTACTGAGTCTTCTAATGAACCGACCTTTGCATAGTCGATTACTTCCGCTGATGGCCTAAAGTTCGGCGGCAAATCCATTAAACTAATAAAATCAGATTTTGAAAATATTACGGCTCTTTCCATAATATTCTCCAATTCACGAATTTCACCCCTCCATTCGTAATTCATTAAAGCGCGCAGCGCATCGGAATCAATTCCTTTAATGTTTTTGTTTAATTCTTTTCTGTATTTATCCAAAAAATGGTCAGCTAAAAGCGGAATATCCTCTTCACGTTCCTTTAGTGACGGTATATGTATTTCAATAACATTTAGCCTATAATACAGATCTTCCCTAAATTTTCCCGCTTCTATTTCGCTTTTTAAATCTCTATTTGTTGAGGCCACAAACCTTACGTTTACCGGTATGGTATAAGTTGTACCAACCGGTGTAATCTCTTTTTCCTGCAGGACTCTTAGCAGTTTAACCTGTAGATTTGGCGGTAGTTCACTTATCTCATCCAGAAACAAAGTCCCACCGTCTGCTGCTTTTATTAACCCCTCTTTGTCTGATATTGCCCCGGTAAAAGCCCCTTTCTTGTGCCCGAATAATTCACTCTCAATAAGATTTTCAGCAATGGCACCGCTGTTTACGGCAATAAAGGGTTTATTCCTTCTTTTACTTTTAAAATGAAGAGAGCGTGCAACCAGTTCTTTGCCTGTTCCGCTTTTCCCGCTTATAAGAACAGTGCTGTCGGTCTCTGCTACTGTCTCAATCATTTCATAAACGCGTTTTATTGATAGAGACTTACCTACGATATTATCATAGTCAAAATTTCTTTGAATTTCTCTTTTTAATATTCTATTTTCCAATAGAATTGATTTCATTTCAAAAATTCTTTTTAGTTTGAATATAAGTTCGTCAAACTCTATAGGCTTCATAATGTAATCGCTGGCACCATTTCTAAGGCAGGAAATAGCTGTTTCCAATGAGGCATAAGCTGTTATAATTATAATTGCGGTCTGTATATTAATCTTTCGCATTTCGGCAAGCAGTTCTGTGCCTTTCATAACCGGCATTTCAATATCGCTTATAACCAGATCAAAAGAAGACTGCAACAATTTATCATAAGCCGCTTTTCCGTTTTCAGCTTCTTCAACTATATAACCTTCTTTTCTTAGAACAAAAGAGATGCTCTCTCTTATTATTTCTTCATCATCAACAACTAAAATTTTATCTGCCATACTAAATATTTCCTTTTTTGTTAAGGTTGAATTGGAATTGTAATAACAAATGAGGTACCCTCACCTAACTTACTCGAAACTTTTATATCTCCCTGAAAACTTCTTATAATACCATAACTTACCCAAAGACCAAGCCCCGTTCCCATTCCTTCACTTTTTGTTGTAAAAAAAGGTTCAAATATCTTGGTAAGGTGTCCTTCGGGAATGCCTGCTCCGTTATCGGAAAATATTATAACCACTTCTTCATTTGAAATATATGTTTTTACTTTTATTTCGGCTTGTATATACTTATTAGCTCTTTCGTTTATTGCATCAACTGCGTTTAATAAAATATTTACAAATATTTGCTGCAGCTGGTCAGCAATTAGCGGAAGCGAGGGTATTTCTTTATTCAGGTCCAAAGAGAAAATAATATCTTTTGCTTTTGAGCCGACTTTTGTGATTTCCACAGCTTCAATAATATTTGCATTTATGTCTGTTACTTTAAGCTCATAGTTGCTCGGCCTCGAAAAGTCAACCAGATCTCTTATAATTTTTGAGATTCTTGTTACCTGATTTTTGACCAATGAAAGTTTTTCTTTTACAAATTCATCTTCGGTAGAGCGCTGCACAACTTGCACAATAGCAGATATGGAAGCAAGGGGATTGCCAACTTCATGAGCAATGCCTGCTGCAAGAGTGCCTATGCTTTCCATCTTTTGAGTATGGATTAACTGTCTCTCAAGTATTCTTCTATCGCTTAAATCCCGGTGCAGTCCAAAAAATCCCGTTACTTTGCCATCTTCACTCAATATGGGGGAAATCAACAATTGTGTATGGTATGGTTCGCCGTTTTTCTTTTTGTTCTCTACTTCACCAAACCATGTCTTCCCGCTATTTATCGTATTCCACATTTTAGCCCAGAATTTTTTTGAATGTTTTCCACTCTTAAAAATTGAAGGACTTTGTCCTATTAATTCATCTCTTTCATACCCGCTTGCAGCTACAAATGCCGGATTAACATAAATCATTTTACCGTCTAAATCGGTAATCTGCATAGGGTTTACAGTATGTTCAGCAACATAAACAAATCTCCGCAATTCCTGTTCTTTAATCTTTTGCTGAGTTAAATCTTTGGAAATTACTACAAAACTATTTAGGACGGAATTATTCTGTCTGGAAGATATTATGGTTGATTCGGTAATAAAAGTATAGTTACTGTATTTAATTCTAAATTCTAATTCATGTGAAGTGTTATTAATGATTGGTAAATTGAGCAGTTCCTGAACTTCATTTCTATCTGTCTGTTCAATTAGGTCTGTAAAATGTTTGCCAATCAAATTTTCCTTGGAAGTATTCATTTTTTCAATAGTAATGGAATTGACATCTTTAACAATTCCTTTACCATTAAGAAGAAAGCACATTTCTTTTAAATTATTGAAAAAATCAAAATCAAATGTAATTTTATTATTCATTAATTATTTTCTTAACTTCCAAAAATATAATCTATAAAAATAAGCAAATAGAGGTTCTTAAAAAAACTAATCCACAGCTAATAAAGATAATTTTTGTGCAATTTCTGCCGGAATATCCATCTTTTTTAGGGTGCTTTTACTAATAAAAACATGTGCAGTCTTTACAACTGCTTTTAATACACTTGCGGAAAAAACACTATATTCTAATTCAAAAGAATGATTAAGCAGTTTAGTAACTTTGATGTTTATATCCAGCATCTCATTGTATTTTATCATTTCTTTATAATCGGCCGAACAGTTCAATAAAGGTACGGCATATTTGCCATTTATGAAATAATTATCCTCTAATTGAAAACTATTTATTAAATCTTCATAGGCAGAGTGGCAAATCTGAAATATATTGGCAAAAAATAAAATACCTTCCGGATCGCATTGGTAGAAGTTTACTTTTACTTTAAAATTATTCATTTATTGCTCTTTGTTCTAATATGCTTGAAATAAGTTGCTTTTTTAAAACTTTTCCTAAATCAGTCTTAGGAAACTCATCTACAATATACAATTTTTTTGGAAATTTATAAGAAGCCAATTTATCCTTAAGAAATAAATTAATTTCTTCTAGCGTAATATTTTGCTTAGGATCTCTTAATCTGACAGCTAATGCCGGAATTTGTCCCCAATATTTATCATCTTCCGCAAATACCACCATTTCTGCAATCGGCGAATATTTAGAAAGTAGGTGTTCAATTTCAGCAGGATTGATGTTTTCCCCGCCTGAAATAATTATATCTTCTCTCCTTGTTGCCAAATATAAATAACCGTCATTGTCCAAATAGCCATAATCACCGGAAAAATAGCAGCCGTTTCTGAATTTTCTGGCCGTTTCTTCCATATTATTCAAATACCCATTTGTAACTACGGGTCCTGAAAGAACTATTTCTCCTTCAGTATTAGCAGGAACGGCATCTCCCGCCTTATTGTAAACGGCAATTTTATTTTCTAAAACAGCTTTACCTGCTGAAGGTAAATGATCATCTTTTTTTACCCTATGAGCTGAAATCAAAGAAGAGCTTTCTGTTGATCCATATACTTTTATTATTGGCCATTTTTTGTCAAGCAATTTGGCAATTAAATCATTATTAAAAAAACCGCCCCCCAACAAAACAGATTTCAATCCGTCTGTTGGTGTATAATCATCCTCCAATAATTTTATGACCTGTGTAGAAACTAAAGAAATATGATTAGGGTTATAAGAGTCTAAGGCCTTTTTTAGGTTACTTACTTTTAATGAATCAGGCAGATATAATAGAATTCTAAAAGTTAAAGCTCTTATAAGTATTGAGAATCCCCCTATATGATAAAATGGCAGAGTAGCCATCCAACTGTCACCATTAACATATCCAATAATTGAGTTACTTGCCAAAGCACTGTGTAACAAGTTACTATAGGATATTTTAACGGCCTTTGGTGTACCCCTTGAGCCTGAGGTAAAAATAATTATTGCAGTATTTGCAGGAGTTATATTTTCCGGATGAAAATCAATATTCCTATTTAATGCTTCTTTTGACGGTAAAATAATATTAGGCAGCGTAAATTCCTTGCGGGATATCATGTATTTGCAGCCGGTAAAGTTAAAAAGCTCAGAAACTTCGGCAACAGAATTCTTTGCATTAAAAAAAACAGGGATTGCACCAATATTCATTAAAGCTAAAACAGAAAAAACAAAATCTTTATTGTTTTCCAATAATATGCCGATGTAATCTCCGGCATTAACATTTTGCGATTTAAAATATACTGAATATCTTGTTACATATTCTTGGACTTCATCAAATGTATATTTATTGTTGCCGGTTTGTATAAATATTTTTGAACCGCAGCTTTTCTCAGCAATATTAAAGTATTTGAAAAGTGGAATCATAATGCATCTGTATAAATTTTTCCTGATTTCATCTCAAATTTTTTCTCGTTATACTCATCAATAAAAATATCTGCTGTGCCTAAACCGTGAGCCCAATCCTCCTTTATAAAAGAAGCACAATGAACCGCATAGGCATAAGCATGAGAGCGTTCAAATGATGATGAAATTATGGTTTTGATATTTCTTGTACTTGCCTTCTCAATTATTCTTAATGTATTTATAATTCCGCCCAGCATCATTGGCTTAAGTACCAATACTTTTATAAAGTTTCCCTTAATAATGTTAAATGCTTCATTTACGCTTCTGATACTTTCATCTGCGGCTATCGGTATTGAGCAATTTGCGGCTGTTTCCTCCAATTCAGTTGCTGACAAAACCGGCTGTTCAATATATTCGATGTTGAATCCTGAAAACTGATTTATTCTTTTAATTGCGGTGCCCAACTCCCATGCGCCATTTATGTCAAGGCGAAGTTTTACTTTACTTCCATATAGACCGGAAATTTCTTCCAATATCTGTAATTCTTCATTAAAATCCGGCCTGCCAAATTTAAGCTTTATTGTTGTAACTCCGCAATTAACTAAACCCTGAACCTTATTCAATGTTTCTTTTATATCAGCAATGCCAATAAATCCATTTACATAAATATAATTTTTAGCTTTTACCTGAAAAATTTTAGAATAAGTTATATTATGAATTGCGGCGTACAGGTTAACAAGCGCTTGCTCAACAGCATGGCATAGAGAGGGTGAACCGGTAAACGGCACCAGGCAGCTTTCCAAATCCTGAATGAAATTATGGCTTTCCAATATGCTGTCATCAATACTTAAATTGTTTAGATTTTTAACAGCATCTTCAAGAGTCTCTGATCCGAACTCAGGCAGGGGGGAGCATTCACCATAAGCAGTATGTCCGTTTTTACTTACATAGAGGTTAAATCCCTTGCGTTCTGTAATGATGCTTTTGGATGTAATGATAGGGGACTTGAGTAAAAGTGAAAAGGGTTTAGTATTAAAACTAATAATACTCAAAATGCCAATCCTATGGAAAATAATAGACCATAAATTGCAGAAAGCTTTGCTGCAAGTTCTAATGTTTTATTTAATGCCTCGCCTTTAAGAGTATAAAGCATTTTAATTGTAGTGAATGCAATAGGTAATGAAAGCAGAGGCAGGAAAATCCATCCGGAAAAAACATCAGACTTCACTTGCAGGAATAGAATCAAAGGAATTAAATAGGAAATCATAATCGAAATGATTAACTGGTATTTAGAAAAAGTTCTTCCTAAAATAACGGCAAGAGTAAACTTATTTGCTGCACGGTCTTCATCCATGTCCCTGAAATTGTTTACAACTAAAATATTTGTTATCAATGCTCCTACCGGTATTGATACTAAAAAAGAAGTTAAGGTAATTTCTTGGGTATGCAGGTAATAAGTACCCATTGTTCCAACTACACCAAAGAAAATAAATACAAATAAATCACCCAGGCCATGGTAGGCAAGGGGATATGGGCCTGCAGTGTACAAAATACCTGAAATGATACAAAAAATGCCTATATATAAAACATATATATCCACACTGAAAACCAGGTACAAACCCAACAAAAAAGCTGTAGCGAACACTAAAACTATTCCCGCTTTCATCTCTTTTACTGAAATCAATCCGGAAGCCAATACTCTAAGCGGACCTTTTCTTTTCTCGTTATCAGCCCCTTTAAGATAGTCAAACAGATCATTGGTAAAGTTTGTTCCGACCTGAATCAAAACAGAACAGAGCAATGCGACAACAAAAAATAAATAATTAAATTTTGCAGTATGCATTGCCAATGCTGAACCGACAGAAACCGGAACAAAAGCTGCTAAAAGTGTTTTGGGGCGTGAGGCCAGCAGCCAGCTTCGTATTTTTGAAATTTGCTTTTCCATTATACTGCTATGGGAGTTTTGGGAATTTCTTAAAATTGGGTTTTCTCTTTTCCAAATATGCTTTCTTGCCTTCCTGCGCTTCTTCACTCATATAATAAAGTAAAGTGGCATTTCCTGCCAGCTCTTGAATACCCTGCTGTCCGTCAAGCTCAGCATTAAACGAAGATTTAAGCAGTCTTAGAGCCATTGGAGAGTGCTGAAGAATTTTATATGCCCAATTAACTCCTTCTTCTTCAAGCTTTTCAACCGGAACAACTTTATTTACCAAACCCATTTGAAGAGCTTCCTGGGCGTTATATTGTTCGCATAAATACCAAATCTCCCGGGCTTTCTTTTGGCCGACTAAACGGGCTAAGTAACTTGCGCCAAAACCGCCGTCAAAGCTGCCAACCTTGGGGCCCGTCTGGCCGAATATTGCATTCTCTGCTGCAATAGTTAAATCGCATACTACGTGTAAAACGTGGCCTCCTCCAATTGCATAGCCTGCAACTAAAGCTATAACAGGCTTGGGAATGCTTCTTATAAGCTTTTGTAAGTCTAAAACGTTTAATCTTGGAACTCCGTCTTTGCCTACATAACCCTTGTCGCCTCTTATTCTCTGATCACCGCCGCTGCAAAAAGCATATTTGCCGTCTTTTGCCGGACCGTAACCGGTTAAAAGAATGACGCCAACTTCCTGATCCTCACGTGCATCAGCAAAAGCTTCATACATTTGAATAACGGTTTCAGGTCTGAAAGCGTTGCGTACTTCAGGTCTGTTGATGGTTATTTTGGCTATTCCATCCATTTTCTCATAAAAGATATCTGAGAAATCCTTAACTTTATTCCACTTATATGACATTTAAAAACCTTAAAAATTTGTACCAAAAATAAAGAAATTAAACATAAAATAACAGGGAAACAAAATTAGCCGGTCGTTGCAGAGCCGAGCGGCGGAACGCCTCAGTGTAACGCGAAGCGCAACTTCGTAGTTGATTCATTAGTATCGCAAACAATGAGATTTCTCTCCGTAATCTGATGAAATGACAATTTCCCAACCCATTCATGGGTTTCCAACAAGAAAGCCGGCAAATGAAAATTTTGTAAAATAATAATTTTGAATGAGCAATCCGAGACAGTGTAAAAAATACAAAAAATCCCCCTCACCAGCCGGACCCGACGTCAGGAGGGGCAGGCGGACGGAGAGGGGGCGGGGGGTGAGGTCATTAAATACCTATTATGCTGAAGACACTGGTATTTACAGGTGAGATTTAACCTCGGGTGCCAAAACAAGCAAACCACCTTAACGGTTTATTGCTCAGATTTCTCTACCTATAAATCGGCATCGTAATGACAGCTTATCAGTTAACATAATTAAGGTCAGATACAAGTATCTGATAACACATAAATGTTGACTGCTGACTGTTAACTGCTGACTGTTAAGGCATATTCTTTTGGTTTTTCAAAATGGACGTTATGTCCGGCACCTTCAATTATTATGTGCCTTGCATCAGGAAAAGCAGATACAATATTCTTATTTATTTCAGTAAATTTAGTGTCCAGACTGCCTGTTATCAATAATACGGGAGAGGATATGTTTTTAAGGTTCTCATATTGGGGCGGCATTACTCCGGTGCCAAATCCCTTTAGAGAATTGGCCAGACCAATTGGCGAGTTTAGCAACTTTCTTTCCCGTAGTTCCATCAGCTTTGTTTTATATTTCCTTTGTGTTGCAAATAAAGGTATGTTCATCCAGTAATCAACAAATTCATCTATTGGCTTTTCTTCAAGTATATTTATTACTTTCTTGTCAGACTCAATTCTATTCAGGCGTTCTAATGGATCTGCCAAACCCGGAGAAGTGCTTTCAAGTATTAATCTGAAAATATCATCAGGATACTGCGCTGCATATGCAAGAGCCAAACGCCCTCCCATGGAGTAACCTGCCAAAGTTATTTTCTGCTGAGGTAAATTGCTAATAACACTTTTTACAATTTTAATTAGGAATGGAAGCCGGTAATATTCTATATTATCAGGGGAAGATGACTTGCCATGTCCGGGTAAATCCATTCCAATTAAATTGCAATCCTCTTTCTTTAATTCTTCAGCAATAATATTCCAATCACAGACTGAACCCGTGAACCCGTGCAGGAAGAGTATTGCAGGCCGATCTTTCTTTAATTCATTGTAATGTGTCAGTTCAATATTTACATTATCAATTATCAAGATACAATCAACTTCTTAAAGCTGAATTAATACTCGCTTCTAAATTCTTTTTTGTCTCTGCGGAAATAGCTGAATCGGTCTTATATTCAATTACTGAAAATGAAGAGCTGTTTTGCGCTTGCGCCAGGGCGGTTTGGATTGATTTGTTATTATTTATTAAAAAGTAATTCCCACCAAATGCCGATACTATTTTTTTATAATCTATGTTGAGCGGGGTAGTAAAGTATTTTTCAAATTCATCAAACTTACCGGCAATTGGCAAAGTGTTAAATATCCCTCCGCCATTATTATTTACCAATATTATTATTAAAGGGATATTGTTATTTTTTGCAATCAGCAAGGAGTTTATGTCATAATAAAAAGCGAGATCACCGGTTACAAGCACTGTCAATTTGCCTGATCCCTTGTTTATGCCTAAAGCAGTGGAGATAATACCATCAATGCCGGCAGCCCCTCTATTATTATATACAGTTACCCGTGGGGGCAGTAAGCCTGCAAAGTTATTAAAATCTCTTATTGGCAGGCTGTTGGAAAGAAATATGTTACAATTTTCGGGCAGGTGCTTTATTAAATCTCTATATAATCTACCTTCAAATTGATCTTTAACTTGTGCCAGACTTTTAATTTTAATATCGGATATTGCTTTGTCAAAGTCTAAAATACCATTCAGCCAGCCGGAATTATTTAATTTCAGTTTTATGGAATTTATAGCAGTACAAAATTCAAAAGGGGACTTTAATATTTTTTTTGTAACTTTTTTATGTGGATCAAAAAGATCATTATACTGATTTATCTGGAGATATTCGCCATTAAAATTATTTAAAAAATTCTCAAATCCTTTTGAAAAAGTGGATTTCCCAAAGTGAATTATCATACCAGGCTTGCCGTTGGGGAAAGTATAATTCCCAAGGAAAGAATCTATGTTTGCAATAAGATTTTTGCAATTCTTATTTTTAAGGTTGGATGTTACCTCAGCCAATATGGGGTAATTTGCATTATAAGAGAGTTTATTTATTGCCGCTATTGTCTTTTTCTCAAATAGATCGGAACCCGCAATTATTAATCCATTAGGATTGCTTTTTAGAATTTCTATAATATCTTCATTAAAATTCTTTGGGCCTTTATCCTGAGCTTGTAAGCAGGGTTGATATGCCGTCATTTCCTTAATAATGGAGTCATCGAGCTCATCCGTATATGAAGTTGGCTCTAAAGGTTTATCGAAGTGAAAGTTGACATGAACCGGTTTACGTAAATTAACAGCAGCAAAAAAGCAGTCTAAAGCCGCATCTTTTACTTGTTTTAGAAAATTTGGTTCTGCGTTAGTTACTTCTATATTAAATTCCCGGCCGATATGGTTCTTGTAAATTCCTATTTGATTAATTGTTTGGCTTGCGCCATAATGTGACATCCCTTTGGGGCGGTCAGCCGTTATTACAATTAATGGGAAATTATTCTTGTAAGCTTCAACAATTGCCGGATAAAATTCCACAGTTGCCGTTCCGGAAGTACAAATAATTACAGAAGGAATTCGTTCAGCTTGTGTTAAGCCAAGGGCAAAAAACCCTGAAGTCCTTTCGTCAATGCATATGTACTTCCTGATTTTTTTTTGCAAAGCAAAAGCCAATGTTAATGGCGTACTTCTGCTTCCGGGGGAAATACAGCAATTTTTAATTCCTAATTTAGATAGTTCATCTGCAAATAATTTGGAAACAAAAAAATTGCGGTTTACTTTCATTTTAATTCTTAAAAATAGAAAGAATAGGCATTAGCTTTAATTCCGATTCTTTATATTCTTCCTCTCCATTGGAGCCGTCAATTATTCCGCATCCTGCGTAAGCATAAACTTTATTTTTAATTGCTAAAGCCGATCTGATAGCAACAACAAATTCTGCTTCTTCAAAATTAAACCAGCCGGTAATACCGGAGTACATTCCTCTTTGAAATTCTTCAAGTTTTTTAATTAGTGCAAGGGAATTTTCTTTAGGATAACCGGAAACAGCCGGAGTAGGGAATAAGTCCTTAAGCAATTTAAAATTTGAATTTTCGCAAGTTAATGCTGCCGTAATTGTAGTATGAAGATGCTGTATATTGCTAAGTTTTTTTACAGAGAAATTATTATTTAACTGTATGTTATTAGCAAATTTAGACAGAGCATTTACAATATGATCAATTACAATCTGATGTTCTTTTCTGTCCTTAGGATTATTTAAGAGTTCTTCTGCAAGTTTGGCATCCTCTTCCTCACTGTTTCCTCTTGCAGCCGAACCGGCAAGGGCATCTATTTTTATTTCATTTTTACTAAGCCTGGAAAGCAGCTCGGGAGTAGCTCCAAAAAACAGTGAACCGCTGCTTTTGAACAAAAATATTGAGCACTCAGGATAGGTGTCTCTTAACTTGTAAATTACATTTTTTGCAGAAACGTCTGTAGCCAAAGAAATATCTATCCTGCGGGACAAAACCACCTTATCAACGTTGCTGTCAAGAATATACTCTGTAGCAGCCGCAATGTTTTGTTTCCACTTTTTCTTTTCTTTGGGCGTATTGCCGGCAATGTTAACAATCTGGTTACTCAAACCGTTAGTTGCCGGTTTAAGTGTATCAAGAAGTAAAAACTTTTGCTCGAGATTCTGTTTTAATCTTTCTACGGAAGCGTTAATAATACAATTATGTATTATATAATTACTATCATTATAGCTCAGAAAAACAAGAGAGGGGATAAACCAGTTGGAATCGTCAAAATCTTTCCATTCTTTACCTTCATTCTCCGTAAGGAATTTCATTCCTCCTACAAACAAAGGAATTTCATTAAGCCGGCATTCTTCGGCATTAGAATGGAAGCTTTTCTTTATCTCTTTTATCTTTTTATCAATAGTGTCAAATCGCTGACGTCCATTCTCATTTAAATTGAGAACTTCTCCCAAAGCTAAAAATTTATAGCTGTTTGAATTTGATTCATAATAATAACCCTTGCTAACGCTGTTTAGCGCGGGGTCTATAAGCTCAAAAGGGAAAAACGAATTGCAGGGTTGAACAAAACTAATGATTGAATTTTTAAAATTATTTTTTAATTCGGTTTTTTTAGTTAAACAAAATTGTTCATATGCAGCTAAAAAGCTGTTAAATTGCTCTTTCATCTATATCTAAAGGAAATAATGAATATAATCTTATTTTATTTTAATATTGACAAACTTTATTTATCAAATATATCAAAAAATAAAGAAAAAACAATTAAATTAAAAGCTTAATACTAAAATAAAATATCCTCTTCAACCGTATCAAGCATTCTTAAATAACTGTCATATCGGAATTCTGATATCTTGCCGTTCTCAACTGCTTCAATTATTGCGCATCCGGGCTCATGCTGATGTGTACAGGTATTAAATTTGCAGTTATTTATGTATTCTTTAAATTCAATAAAATAATGGCCTAAATCTTCTTTCCTTATTCCGTATGGATCAATTTCCCTTATCCCGGGTGTATCTATTACAAATGTATCTTTTGCAACCTTAACCATTAAAGTAGTAACTGTTGTATGTTTCCCTTTTGAGGTAGAGGCGCTGATTGAATTTGTAGCAAGTTGAAGGTCCGGAAAAATTGAGTTTAGGATGGATGATTTGCCGACTCCGCTATGCCCCCAGAAAAAGCTTTTTTTATTAGGCAGGAGCTCTTTAATTGAGTTAATGTTGATAGTTTTTTTTGCCGAGACAGGAATCACTTTATACCCGATGTCGGAATACAGCTCAAGCCATGGCTCAATATCGTTATTATCATCCAGATCAATTTTATTAACGATAATAATTGGCTCGCAGGCGGCACTTTCAGCGGTAACTAAAAAACGGTCTATTACTTTATTGTTAAAAATTGGATTAACAAAGCTTGAAACGATAAACATTTGGTCTATGTTTGCAACACCGACCTGCTCAAGTCTTTCCCCCCTGTAACTGGCACCTTTAATTTTTGGAGCTTTTCTTGAGATGTAATTCTTTCTTGGTAAAATTTTATATATTACTCCGGTTTTATCTTCATTCAGATCATACTCAATATAGTCTCCCGTGACAGCAAAATCTGTTTTATATAGCTTGTCCTTCTTCAGGTTAAAGTCAAGTTTAAATTTACCTTTTACACTGCATCTTATAATATTGTCCTGTCCGTCCGGCAGTACATAATAGTCTTTACTTTCAATTCTGCAAATTATACCGTTGATATCTATCCTCCAAAAAAAATAAAAAAAAGCACCTTACCTAAAGATAAGATGCTTAGTTTTTTAAGTCAATTATGTGGGGCAAAAATTAAAATCTGAAAGTTCCTGTAAGTACAAATTTGTTATATTTTATATCCTGGAAAGTTCTGGAAACATTACTTCCGTAATTATCGCCATAATCACTCCACCAGCCATGAACATATGCAAAATCAATACCGAATGAACCTTGAGTTAAAAATCCCAAACCGCCGGTAACATATTTCTTATCGAACTTAGATGGATCATCTTTATAAGCTGAAGGCTGATACATAAAACCGCCTCTTACCCTCAAGCCTATTTGTGGAATCGTATATTCCAGACCTACATTTAAATTTACAACACTTCTTAATAAGTCCTGAATATTTGTGTTCGTTTTATTAAGTGCATCTTGTGTAATTGCTGTAGGATCTGAAAATTCCATTGTGGAATAGTCAATATAAGTAGCATCACCGGAAAGTATAAAGCCCATGTAATTTGCTGAAAATCCTCCGGCGAGTTCAAGCGGTGTAGTTAATGTATATTCAACTTTATCGCTATATCTGCTTTGGTCAATTACGTAAGATGCGTTAGCAAAGTCACTTCTGGCATCAACATTAAATTCTTCTTTAATCTTTATGGACTTAGGTATCTGAATTGTAACACCGACTCTGCCAAATTTTTGAAGTTGATAAATAAGACCTAATTTAGCATCAAAGCCTGTAAGATCCCATTTAGTATTTCTGTTTAGATAGAATGTCTGAAAGCCTCTTGTATTTGCTACTGAAGGATCGGTCAGTCTGTTTGCATAAAAACCGGCAAAATCATCTTCATAATAATCATTATTAGATTCAAAGCTGCCGGTCAATAGATTTATGTTAGCGCCTACAAAAAGATTTTTATCTACTTCAATTGCCCCGGAAAAAGACCAGGCGTCTAATGATCCTTTATTGGTAATTTTTCCGCTTTGATTAAGGTGACCCCTAAAGATACTTGTATCCTGCCCATTTACACCCGGGTATGTTAATGCAAGGTCATAAGGCAAATCATTACCCGTAAAATTCTGAATCCAGGATGTGTTACCGCTGTTAAATCCGTCAAATTTCATAATTCCTGAAAAATCTTTGACTGAATTATAACCCACTGCAAAAACCAGACTTCCCTGAATAGTAGGGAAAGGGAGAACAAGGCTTATTCTGTTCAACCGTCCTGAAGAAAGGGATCCATTGGTACTGACGCCCATAAAACTGACATCATTACCGGCATTGTTAAATTCAAGTCCCGCTCCAAATTCAATCTTCCTGACTAATCCTAAACCGGCAGGGTTAAAAAAGGCCGCTGATCCATCATCGCTTAAACCAAGATAAGCATTACCCATGCCCAATGCACGCGCGTTGTAACCGATACCGGGAACTCCAAGTCTTAGGGCATCATTTACATTCTGTGCATAATTTAAATTTTGTAATAAAAGGAAAAGAATTATTACAAGTCCGCTATATGAATATTTGTTGAACATTTATCTATCTCCTTCTTTCGCCATTATTTCTACTTCCGTCACTATCCCTGACGGAGCTTTTAGTTTCAGAACTCTTATTTGAATTGTTGGAACTGGATGAAGTAGTACTTGATGTTCTTTCTTCTTTTGTCTCAGTTCTTGTCTGTGTCGTTTTTGTTGTACTTCCGGAATTATTTGAACTGCTGCCGGCACTATTTGTGTCAGATCTGCTTGTTGAGACTGTCGGATTATCAAAATGATATAGTTCCCTTAATGGGTTTACTCTGCCGCCGTCATTATCTCTAAGTGAACTTGTACCGGAATTTGAATTTCTTTCTCTTGTCTTTTCATTTACCTGATTATTTGAAGATCTGTCATTATTAGAAGAACTGCTGCCGTTATAAGAAACAGCCCACCATGGAGTATCATAATAATAATAATAATCTCCGTAATACTCAGGCTCATAATAAGATGTGTAATCATCCTGCCTGACTTCGGAAGCTGAATTTACATCAGGATCCCAAAGTACAGTATAACATCCCGGAAATAACATGAACAATGCTGCTACAATAATGGATTTAATAAGCAATTTCATTTTATCTTCTCCTGTCTGAACTTCTTTGTTCTCTTTGGCCGCTGTTGCTGCTGCTTCTTGGGGCCTGATTATTTCCGCTGTTTGAATTACTCCTCGGAGTCTGGTTATAAGTCGGTCTGTCATTCCTTTGGGTCCGTTGAGTCCGTTCTATCCTTTGGTTACCATTACCATTAGATCTACGCTCTTCGCGGATATCTTTTCTCTGCTTTGGCTGATTCTGTCTTGTTTCTTTTTTTACATTCTCTCTAACATCTCTTCTTCTGTTTACAGGAGGCTGAGTCAATTCTTTTCTGGTGTTATCGTTCTTTCTTTCTCTCTGAATCTGCCTGTCTCTTGATACCGGCGGAGTTGTCTGATTCCTGCCGTCATTCCTTTTAATCTGTTCACGAACTCTCGGAGTAGTAATCTTTTGGTTGTCTCTGGTTCTTATGGTACTTCTTGGATTATTACCCGTTCCGGTTAAGCTGCCTCTTTCTCTAAAACCAAGGCCTCTTAGTCCGTCATTACCGCGTAAGTTATATCCGCTTCTTGTTCTTTCTTTGTAACCGTAATAATTATTCCAGTTATTATGATGTCCGTAATATCCATGGTAATAACCCGAATAATATGGATTATAATATAAACTGTTATAATAGTATGGATATGGGTACCAATAATAATCTATGCATGAGAAACAGTTGTAGTTCCAATAGTTGTCATAATAATATGGCGAGCCAAAAGAAACGTCAAAAACAAATGAAGGGTAATAATGGCTATAGAACCTTCTGTAATTTGGATAAGTGCCTACATAATAATTATTTATAACCTGGCCATCAGACCCTTGGCTGTCATAATTGCCTGTAGTGTCCTGCTCATCGGAATAATTTTCGTCAGAGTAGGTTCTGTCATTATTATCAGTATAATAACGATCATCGCGTGTATTACCCCTGTCTGCAAATTGTGTATAACATCCTGATAATGTTATAAATAAGACAGATACAATATATAATAAAATCTTTTTCATGATTAACCTCAAAAACTTAATCAAAGTTGTGCAAAAATTACGCCAAATAAAAGTATAAAATTCAAGCATTTATTTAAGAAAATAGCTATTTTAAAACTAATAATTATACAAAATATTATACATAACTGTATATAAAACTGTACATACTCCATAATTCGGAAATGATTGTCATAGGGAAAATGTAAAATTTATTATATTTTTGACAATAAATTAAATTAAAATGACTGAAAAAAATAAATCTGAACATTATCAAAAAATAACATCATATTTTTTGGGTTTTATTTCTTTAACCCTTTTTGTGTATATCCTTATAGCATTCAGAACAATTCTTATTCCTGTTACAATAGCTGTATTCATGACGTTCCTTTTCCATCCTGTTCTGGAATATCTGCATAAGTTTAAAGTACCAAAAGGAATTTCGCTGCTTCTTATCTTATTGGTACTTATAGGTGTCACTTATCTTATAGTTGTGATGTTTGAGTCCAACGCACAGGCTTTTTCCGGCAAGTACAATTATTATGCGGGAAATTTTAACAAGGCTGTTGAAAGTATCCTCGCTGTTTTTAATATGAACACAAATGATTTGGCTGTGATGCTCCATTTTAAATCCGGCAAATTTACTTTTAATGAAATTGCTGAAAGTTTGCTTAACTCAGGGGTTATCCCTCAAATTTTCAATTCAGTAACTTCATTAATTGAAGATATTTTTATTACGTTATTGTTCTGGGGCCTAATGATAATGGGGAAGGATAAATTTGAGAATAGAATGAAGCTCGCCTTTGCGGAAAGGGATGACTTTATTAGTGATAATATCCAATCTGTTGATAATCAGTTGCAGAACTATATCTTTATAAAATCTGTCCTTTCAATCTTTACAGGACTAATTACCAGTTTGGTACTTTGGATTCTTGGAGTGGATTTCCCCGTAATTTGGGGTGTGCTTGCATTTATCCTTAATTATATACCGAGTATTGGAGCAATTATTTCCATAATTTTTCCTGTATCAATTGCATTATTGCAATATGGCATCGGAATAAGGGCTATATTAGCAGGTGCGATTCTATTCGTTATTCATAATCTTGTCGGGAACCTGCTGGAACCTCAGATGATGGGTAAAAGAATGGATCTCAGCCCTGTATTTGTCCTCTTTTCTTTGTTTTTCTGGGGATGGGTTTGGGGTATCCCGGGTATGTTTTTAGCGGTACCTATTGCCTCAATAATAAAAATATTCTGCGGCATTATTGAACCTCTAAAACCGCTTGCCATTATTTTAGGGGGAAATCCTGATACTAAAAAAGTTATTTAGTCACATAATATAATGATACTTTCAAAATGAATTTTACAGATAAAATATCCCATTTAAAATTTTTACAAATAGCTTCACAGGTTGCTTCAGAAAATAACTTTATGTTATATTTAGTAGGCGGGTATGTTAGAGACTTATTGCTTGAGCGAAATAATGAAGATATAGATTTTCTTGTTGTTGGCAGCGGGACCGATTTTGCAGAAAAGTTAGCTGCAAGGCTGGGCGTGTTAAAGGTTGTAACATTTAAAAACTTTGGAACAGCGCATTTTTACTATGATAAGTATGATCTGGAATTTGTAGGTGCAAGAAAAGAATCTTACGATAAAAACAGCCGCAAACCTGTAGTGGAAGATGGCACTTTCTTGGACGATATCAACCGAAGGGATTTTACTATTAACACAATGGCTATCTCATTAAATATTGATAGCTTTGGTGACCTTATAGATACTTATAATGGGTTGGATGATCTTAGTAATAAGATTATTCGGACTCCACTAGATCCTTTTGTTACTTTTAGCGATGATCCCCTTAGGATTATGAGAGCTTTTCGCTTTGCCGCCACTCTTAATTTTACACTGGATGATACCATTCTTGTTGCTTCTGCAAAGATGAAAGAACGGTTAAAGATAGTATCTCAGGAAAGAATTACAGACGAGTTTTTGAAACTTCTTGCTGCTCCAAAACCATCCATTGGGATTAAGCAATTGTTTTATGCCGGAATATTGGAAATAATCTTTCCCGAAATTGCAAATCTTGCCGGTGTAGAACAGCGCCAGGATTTTCATCATAAGGATGTATTCCTGCATACATGTCTTGTAGTGGATAACATATCTAAAGTTACCAATAATTTATGGCTCAGGTTTGCAGCTCTTGTACACGATATTGCAAAGCCTGCTACAAAAAGATTTCAGGAAGGAACCGGCTGGACCTTTCATGGCCACGAAGATTTAGGGGCTAAAATGATGAAAGGAATATTCAGGCGGATGAAACTTCCGTTTTCTGAGTTAGAGTATGTCCAAAAACTTGTTCGCCTGCATCTTCGGCCAATAGCTCTGGTTGATGATATTGTGACCGATTCTGCCATAAGGAGGATGGTTGTTCAGGCCGGGGAAGATCTAAATGATTTGATTTCACTTTGCCGGGCAGATATTACAAGCAAGAACCCGGATAAAGTAAACAAGTATTTGGATAATTACGAAAGAGTAATGAAAAAAGTGCTTGAGGTGGAAGAAAAAGACAAACTTAGGGCTTTCCAATCACCGGTAAGGGGAGAAGAGATAATGGCAATATGCAATCTGAAACCTTCTAAAAAAGTCGGGATATTAAAAACTGCCATAGAAGAGGCAATCCTTGAAGGCATTATTCCAAACACATATGAAGACGCTCTGGCATACTTGCACAAGATCAAGGATTCTTTTTAATAAAATTGAAAGTGAGTGTGTTGATATGAATATTTGTTTTTTGTAAAGCCATCCCTAGGGTATAAGTAAGAGAATATTAATTAAGACAATTACCCTCATTATGTTAAAATATTAAATTTATAAAAACTCTCTTTTTGTTGTCCTTTTTCCTTAAAATATTATTATATTTACTTATCTATATATTTACAACCAATATTTAGTAAAAAGTTTTATAAAAATATATTAAGTAATTAATAATAAAAGGAATATTACTGTGAAAAGTATTGTCGTTTTGTTTTTGCTTGCTGCGTTATTCAGTTTTAATATGCAGGCTCAAACATCATTTAATAACGGACTTAAAAAATCATCAGATTATTCAAGTCCTTACTGGCTTCCGTTTCAAAATCAAAACAAATCTAATTTATCTCAGCCGCAGCCTCTTGTTTTAGGTGATGGCAAACTTATGATAGCTTATGCTACTAATTCCAATCCGGACACAATTTTTACAAGAACCAGTACTGATGGCGGCCTTAACTGGTCCTCGCCTAATTTTATAATTGCAGTTCAAAAAAATACTCAGGCGGGATATCTGAGCATTTCCGGAATTGTTACGAACACAAACAGGGTTATATTAAGCTATTCATTAAATGAGAGCACTACATCTCCAACTAAAATTATTAGATCAGATGACAATGGAGTAACGTGGTCTGCTCCTGCAAATATAATGGGCTCAGTTCGTGTGCCGGCTCCTTCTTTTGCAAAATCTTCCAACGGAAAGCTCTTTATACTGGGATACAGCCCTTCGTATTTTGTTAGTACAAATAACGGCATAAATTGGACTGCAGTAAGCGGCAGTTTAAAATTTCAATCTCTTATCCAAGCTGATAGTCTAAATTTACTTGCCTTTTATCAGCAGTCGGTCATTGCAAATAATTATCAGATATTTTCAAGAAAAAGTACTGACGGAGGTAATTCCTGGAGTACTCCAGTTGCGGTTACAGCTGATACATTATCTGTCGACAGGCCAAGAGTAATAAAAGACAACTCCGGCAAGCTTTGGCTTTTTTATACAGTAAAAGAGGCTACTAATTTTAACGAAATTTATCAAAGTGACATTTATTATAAAACAAGTACTGACTTGGGGAACTCTTGGTCCGGTCCTACACAGTTTACGAAGTTTGTTGGTGCTGATTTGGATTTTAACATAACATTATTAAACAATCAGCCTTATATTGCTTTTATGTCAGACCGTTGGTATGGCAACAGGCAGATATGGGGTGCTAAAATTGGTGCGACCTCAGATGATAATGCACCGCCGACTCTTTATTCCTCTTCAGCAGACAAGGATAATTCCTCTATTCTGTTAAGAGCATTTTGCGGAGCTTCGTCCGGCATTTCATCTGTTAAGGTATCATACAAATTAAGTGGCATACAACAGCAACCCCTTACAATGTATGATGACGGCCTGCACGGTGATAACCAGGCTAATGATAATATTTATGGCGTAACATTAAGCGGATTTGCTAATAATGATAATATTAGTTATAAATTTATAATTGCCGATAACTCCAACAATACAATAACCGCTAATGGAGGGACAGTCTCTTTTCTTATGCCGGTTAAAAATAATTGGATGTTTACCGGTTCTCTGCATAACTGGTATTCTTCCATGGGTTGTGAAATAGAATGGGGCAGAATAAGAGAAATGCAGGATGGAATGATGTGGCCCGGAATTTATCCCAACCAGGATATGCAGGTGTCTAAAGCTCTCTGGATAGGCTCAACAAATTTTACTGATGAAAACAGTAATAGCTTTCCATATAAAGTAGTTCACGTTGGTCCCAGAGTTACTGGTGAAGGAGAGGTTTATCCGGTAAAATTCCAGGTAATAAATAAATTTGCAACTCCGCTTGTTTATGTAAACGGTACTCAGTCCAATCAATATCCTGTTTCTTATGATTCCCTTGACCCTAATATGAAGGCTGACAGGATGATTATTAACGAGGTAAATACTCAGTTAGGTGTTACAATTACAAGAAAAATTTTTCAGTTTTCACATCCGCAGCACGATAATTATATAGTTACTGAGTATAATTATAAAAATACCGGTAATACAAATTCCGATTCATTTATTGAGCTTCCGAATAATACAATTACCGGGTTAAGAATTTTTTATCTGAACAGGTATGCAATTAGTAAAGATTCATGGAATGTTATTGGTAATGGCTCTGGGTGGGGCATGAATACAATGCTTGATGCGCGTGGTGATGGCGTAAGGGTAGATTCAGCATCTGAAAATTACAGGACTCAATTTGCATGGCATGGATACTGGCCTTCTAAAGTAGTTTCTTACAATAATATAGGGGGCCCGATTTGGTCTCCTGGATCTCTTTATGCACAGCCCGGAGATACTGTCGGACGGTTGGGTGCTGCACAATTTGTAGGACTGCTGACTTTGCACGCTGACCAGTCACCTGCAAACCATAATGATAATGTCTCCCAGCCTTCAACAACTACATATGTACATAGTGATGATGCTATGTTTAGTGGAAATGATCCTTTTAATGCAACAAGTATGACAACTGAATACAATTTGATGAGCTCGGGACACAAATCTCCCCGTCATGCCTGGGTTGTGCAGCCAAATGGTAATTTCGCTTTACAGACAAATCCTCCTGAAATGGGTACTTCCGGCGGTTATTCAACAGGGAATGGTTATGGGCCCTATACTTTAGCACCTGGTGAAAGTATAAATTTAGTACTAGTAGAAGGTGCTGCCGGCTTAAGCAGAGAAGAGTGCATAAGAATCGGTAAAGAATATAAACATGGAACTATAAATGATTTAACAAAAAATAATCTGGTACTAACTGGCAAAGACTCTCTTATGAAAACGTGGAAAATGGCAACAGAGAATTATCAATCGAATTATAATTTGCCCGCATTACCATTACCTCCTAAGGAAGTTCACATTACTTCGCAGAATACTTCAATAAATTTAACCTGGCAGCTATTTGAAAATAGCAGTCCAAGTAATTCTTACAGAATTTACAGAAGATATGTAAAAGCTGACAGTACTTTTAGAATGATTTATGAAGGACAGTCAAATGTATTATCATATGAAGATAATAATTTACGTCTCGGGGCTCAATATAGTTATTACATAGTTGCAGTTGATGGAAACGGATTAACAAGTAATCCTGCTTATACTTATTCACCTGTAACGGTAAGTACATTAACCTCTGTTAAATCAGAGAGTGAAACAATCAAAGATTATTCTTTGACGCAGAACTATCCTAATCCTTTTAATCCCGAAACGATTATCAGATATGCATTGCCATCAGGCAGTAATGTAAAATTGACCGTTTACAATTCATTGGGCCAGAAGGTAAAAGAACTGGTAAATGGTTATCAGGAATCCAATGCTTATGAAGTAAAATTCAGCGGTAAAGATTTATCAAGCGGTGTTTACATCTATAGGCTTGAAGCTGTTTCAAAAGACGGAAAGAAGGACTTTTCTAAAACGAGCAAAATGCTGCTATTAAAGTAAGATAAGTGTAAAAGTTTATCTGGTTTTAATGTAAGAGATGGAGAACAGAAAAAGTGGAAGTCAGGATCCCGTGATACCCATCTATTCATTAGACATTGTTAATTTTTTCCCCTCAATCTATAGCCCCACATAGTGGCAGGCTGAGTGAAGTCCAAATTTGGACGACTCAGGGCGAATTATTAGTGACGATGTTCGTATCTAATCACATTCTATATTCACTCTCCATTAGCCACTATTTCTTAGCCAATAAAATGAACAATCTGTAACTATTTTTCATTTTTTATGGGCTAAGTCCTTTATACTAATGGGCAGCTTCCGTATATTTGCATTATTATTAAAAAACGAAAATACGTAATGACAAAAATTCATCAGACAGCTATTATTCATCCACAAGCTGAAATTGATTCATCTGTTGAAATCGGAGCTTATTGTGTTATAGAGAAGGGCGTTAAAATTGGAGCAGGTTCCAAACTCTATAATAATGTTTCCGTCTTTACCGGAGCTACTATCGGCGAAAATAATGAAATATTTCCGAATGTCGTTATAGCCGCTTTACCCCAAGATCTTAAATTCTTACGAGAGTCCAAGGATGAATTTACCGAAGTAATAATCGGTAATAATAATGTTATAAGGGAATGCGTAACTATTAATCGTGCAACTTTACACACACGCAAAACTGTTATTGGTAATAATTGCTTGTTTATGGCATACTCCCATGCTGCTCACGATTGTGTTATCGGCAATAACGTTATACTTGCAAACTCTGTTGCTTTGGGTGGGCATGTAAACATAGGCGATTTTGCAATATTAGGCGGACTTGCCGGTATCCATCAGTTTGTACATATTGGCGCCCATTGTATGGTTGGGGCTGCTTCTATGGTTGTTAAAGATGTTCCTCCATATTCTCTTTTCTCAGGTAATGATTTAAAATTCAGCGGACTAAATCTGATCGGTTTAAAAAGACGCGGATTCTCAGATGAAGCAATTGAGAGTCTTAAAAATGCATACCACCTTTTATACAGGTCAGGGTTTAATACTACTCAAGCATTGAATAAAATTAAAGAAACCGTTTCACTTACTCCTGAAGTACAGTATTTAATTGAATTTATTGAGAGTTCAAAAAGAGGATTAGCCAAGTAAAAGAGTTAAAAGTTATTAAGTAAAAAGTTATGAGTAGAGACGACCGGTAGATCGTCTCTTTTTTATTTTAAATGTTTTGCAATTTATTATTATCACTCAAATTGATCTTCATTATGGGCTAAAATAGGGAGAAAGCTACTAATTCTCCCTGCTATTTAGTCATAACTTGTAATTGTAAACTTCCTTTGTTGGTGACTGATTACTAATTACTAGTCATTATTTACTGTTTATTGTTTATGGTTCTATTAAAGATATAATCAACATTCTTTAACAAATTCTTATCATTAAAAATATTTTCAATATCCTGTTTGGATAGATACTTCAGTACTTCCTCATTTTTTTCCAATTCATCTCTAAACGTTTTATTAGTATCCTGCCAAACCTCCATTGCTGTGGTCTGGACAATTCTGTAAGCATCTTCGCGCTGTATTCCTTTATTTATTAAGCTTAACAGGATAGTCTGTGAATAAATTAATCCGCGTGTAATATTTAGATTCTTAAGCATTTTTTCAGGATAGACTATTAAGTTTTGAATCAGGTTTGTTGCCAGATGAAGCATATAGTCCAATGCTATGCAACTGTCGGGTACAATAACGCGTTCAACCGATGAATGGGAGATATCTCTTTCGTGCCAAAGAGCAACATCCTCAATTGCTGCGGTTGCATTGCCTCTTAATAAACGGGATAATCCGGTAATTCTCTCACTGACTATTGGATTCCGTTTATGCGGCATTGCGGATGAACCCTTTTGTCCTTTTGAAAAATACTCTTCAGCTTCCAGAACTTCTGTCCTTTGAAGATGACGAATTTCAATGGCTATCTTTTCAAGTGAAGCACCTATAATTGCTATGGTATTTAAAAATTCTGCATGCCTGTCTCTTTGGATTACCTGGGTTGAAACCGGTGCAGGTTTTAATCCCATCTTTTCGCATACGTATTCTTCTACTTTTGGTGTTAAATGCTGAAATGTTCCAACTGCTCCGGATATCTGACCAACGCCAATTACCTCAACTGCACGTTTCATCCTTTCAATATTTCGTTTGCATTCTTCAAACCAGTTGGCAAACTTCAATCCCATTGTAGTAGCTTCTGCGTGAATACCGTGAGATCTTCCAACGCATAAAGTGTTCTTATGTTCAATTGCTTTTTCTTTTAAAGCAGATAATAATTCATTTAACCGCTTTAGCAATTGTTCACCTGCGCTTTTCATTTGAAATGAAAGGGTAGTGTCCAAAACATCTGATGATGTCATACCATAATGGATATGACGGGATTCCGGCCCCACGTATTCAGCTACATTTGTAAGGAATGCAATAACATCATGCTTGGTTGTCTCTTCAATCTCAAGCACGCGTTCAACAGTATAATTAGCTTTGCTTTTAATAATGTTAAAATCCTCAACCGGAACATCGCCCAGTATGGTTCTGGCTTCACATGCCAAAAGTTCAATTTTTAACCAGGTATCATATTTAAACTTATCTGTAAAAAAACTTCCCATTTCAGGGAGGGTATATCTCTCTATCATTCCTTCTCCAATTTCATTTTTAGTGTTAATTCTTTGTTGTCTCTCAGAACTTTAATTTTTACTACCTGACCTGTCCTAAACTCCTGGAAAATAGAAATAAGCGTCTGTTCATTGGTTATGTTATAATCATCTATCTTCAAAATAATGTCGCCTGATTTTAGACCTGCTTTATCAGCGGGGGTCTTGTCAATAATTTGGTTTATCATTACTCCTTTTGAAGTTGACAGTTTATAATATTTAGCTATGTCATCATCAAGAGTTTGAACCCTCATGCCTATATTAAAATCTCTGTCAATTTTTCCGTGGTCCTTTAACTCCCGTATAATCCTTTTTACTTTGTTTATGGGGATTGCAAAACCAAGTCCGATATTACCCTGCACACCGCCCGCCGTATAAATAAGGGTGTTCATACCTATTACTTCACCGATGCTGTTAAGCAAAGGACCACCGCTGTTCCCGCCGTTAATTGCAGCGTCTGTTTGAAGCATGTTAGTATAGTATCTGTTATTTATCGGTTCCAGATTCATTCCCGTAGCACTTATTACCCCAACCGTAACGGTTGGTTTATCGTTTAGCTCAAATAACCCAAAAGGATTGCCAAGTGCAATTACCCATTCACCTATCATTACATCTTCAGAATTACCGAACACCACATGAGGCAGATTTTTAGCCTCAACTTTTAGCAGGCAGATATCTGAGGCGGCATCTGTTCCAATTAGTTTTGCTTTATACTGCTTACCGTCAGTTGTTGTTACCGTTATTTCTGAGGCATTGCCCGCAACATGATCATTGGTTACTATATAGCCGTCAGATGATATAATGTAACCGGATCCAAGCTCTTTAACCTGCTGTTTGTAATTTCCGCGTTCGCCAAAAAACTGACGGAAAAAAGGATCATTAAACATCGAGCTGAACGGGTCTTGATATTGCCTTATTTCCGTAACATTTATCCCTACTATGGCCGGGCTTGCGTTTTTTACAGTTTCTGTAATTATGTTTTTTCTTGAATTATAAAGTTCATTATTAATTTTCGCCTTTTCTTGATATAAACTGTCATCATTTTGTGCAGACACTTTAATAACTGATAATGAAACAAAAATTAAAAATAATATAAAAAAAGATTTTAATTTCATTTATTCCTCATTCAAATTTTTTTAAATCGTTTAATGGTTCTGTATGTTTAATAAAAAGAATTAAAAGCAGGGATGAAGCGAATAACAACAGTAAGCCGGGTGAATCTGCTTTTAATAAATAAGGTAAATTGTAAATCTTATCAACCCCCAAAAATAATGTTAATAACGTAAAAATAATTGCAAAAGTATTATCAATTATTACGTTACGGTTTATTAAAAAAGCTAATGCCCAAAATAAAATCCAAATTGCCGGAATATACGGGGCAAGTAACACGGTGCCGCCAAATGCTGTAGATAACCCTCTGCCGCCCTTAAATTTAAGCCAAGGGTTATAATTGTGTCCAACTACTGCAAAAATTAGTGCAATTGCAGGAAAGATAAAAGATACCGGTAATACAAGCAGGGTAACATATACACTAAGAAGTCCTTTAAAAGCATCAATTATGAAAACCAGAATTCCTAAAAATTTTGAATTTGTGACATCATAAGTATTCATAGCCCCAATATTACCGCTGCCCAGCCGGGTAATATCTTTATTCTGTGTCTTTTTTAATAAAAGAAATGCTGTTGGGATGGATCCCAATAAATAACCAATAACAGCGCTTATCAAATAATTCATAATTACTAATATATTTTTGATGCACAAAATTAATCATAAGCTTATAAAGATAAAAGGAAATGATGATTGACTATATTAAATCCTTTCTATGCTTAAAATAATTATTCAGAAGGAGACTTCTTCATCCAATAAAGTGCAATAAATCTAAATAATAGTGCCCATGCCAAACCTACAAGCCATCCTCCTGCTACATCAGTCGGATAATGAACGCCCAGGTAAATTCTGCTAATACCTATTAAAATGGAAATAGAGAGAACTGTAAAAATGATTAATAGCTTTGTCTTTTTCTTTTCGTGTAATTGGGCTATTAACATCCCCAACGTTAGATAGACAATCATTGACATCATTGAATGCCCGCTTGGAAAGCTCATGGATTCTTCTCTCATTAATTGGGGAACAATATAAGGCCGTGTGCGGGCAAAAAAATCTTTCAGAAATAAATCAAGAAAGAGGCCTCCGGCAGTTGCTGACAAAACAAGGTACAAAGTCTTAAAGTGTTTTTCAAGGGAAAGGTAAATTGCCGTAACCAATGTAATTATAAATATTACTATTCCACCTCCAAGTGCGGTAATATCCCTCATTGATTCGTTGAGCCACCGCGGGCCTATCGGCTCAGAGAGATTTCCATGTTTTCTCATCCCAAGCAACAGTTTTTCGTCCGCTGCCTTAGTATAGCCATTACTAATGGCAAATACCAGTAGAAAGAATAACAGCACTGCTGCAATAATGGCAGCTATTCTTAATAAATCGTTTTTCGTATAATTTTTCAATTTATTCTGCACGTTTATTTTACTTCCTAATAGAAAATTTAGCGGTACAGCCAAAAAGAGTTCCCTAATCTCTTATATCCTAATTTCACAACCAGACTGTACGATTTTATATTATTCTCACTTATCTGTACAAAAGGGATTTCATTTTTATCCAGCGTTTGTCTGGTCATGTTGGCCACAATATTTAAGGCATATCCTTTTTTTCTCTCTGCCTCTATTGTATGCAGAAAACCTATTGAATTATCATCGTGTGTTAAAGACCAGGAAACTAATTTCCCTCCGTTATAGATGCCGGCCGAAATGCCGTTTGTAATTCTATCCTTTATATAAGACAAATCCATTACCTCTTTATATTCCGAATTATCCCATATAATATCAGCATCTCCCGGTTTAACAGGTTCCATTATTTCAGTCTCCTTAAAAGATACTGCATGTTCCGGATAGTAATAAGCAACAGCTTCAAAAAAGATTTTGCATCCAAGATTATTTATTAGAAAGTTCTTTATCTCAGTGTTATTTGTAAAGAAATACTGATCTTTTTCTGAGAATTCAGGCTGAAGATATGAAAAGTCCTCTGCCGCATTAGCACAAACATATGTCCACTCATGATCACTTGTTCCTTTTACAATAATAGTATTGCGAACTTCTTTAACAAAAGTAGGTATAATATTCTTTATAAAGCCAAGGCACTGGATATTAGCTAATGGATTCTCTTTTAATTTATTAACAAGCTCGTCTGATAAAGTATTTGGCTTCACTTCAAATCTCTGTTTTAATGGAATATGGAAACTTAACTTATATGTTAAAAGTACCGACAATATAGTAAATCTATCTAAATAATAAAAGCAAAAGGCGGTGTCTGTAATATTGAAACCGCCTTTTAAAATTGCCGCTATTTACGGTTTAGTCCTGTTTATTTTATCAGATTCATTTTAAACGTCTTAGTATAGTTACCGGCTTTAATTTTGTAAAAATAAATTCCGCTTGAAACAACATTTCCATTACTATTCTTACCGTTCCAGGTTACAGTATATGTTCCGGGATTCTGATTATTATTTACAAGCTCGGCAACTTGTTTTCCGGTTATGTCATAAACATACATAGTAACATACTCTGCTTTTGGAAGAGCATATGTAATTGAAGTAGTCGGATTAAATGGATTTGGGTAATTTTGTGAAATTTCAAAATCGGACGGAGTCTTTGTTGATATTTCATAAACACCTGTAATAGCCTGCACTGTTGCTCTCATATATAGAGTATAGTCATTAGGGCTGGTTAACTGTGCCCAGGCAATGCCATTGAACTCATAAGCTCTGCCGTTCCCGGGAGGGGTTGCGGCTCCAATATATGGCCTGTTTGTCCCGTCATACTTTGCAGATATAAAAAAGTCGGTATTAACAGTTACTCCTGAAACATTAAAAATCTGCCACCCTATTGTTGCCGGAGTATGGGGGTATGGAGTTATTAATGATTGATTGGGCAAACCGCCGGATCCGGTATTATACATTTTTAAAGTAAAACTGCCATTCCCCGAACTATTGTTATCTCCTGCAATATAAAGCTGACATTTTGTAATTTTTATGTTGTTAGTAGGTGCAGTAAATTTAACTGCTAATTCCCAATTTGCATCCGGCTCATAAACACCGGTTAAAGGATTACCATCATCATATGTCAATTCATAAGTCTGACCTGTGTTTGATGTAATGCCGACAGTTTCAAAGGCTGTTGAAACTGCATTTTGCTCAGCAGAATTATCTCCATAAAGATCTTTTGCAGCATTTTGGCAAGCAACCCTGGCATCATAAAAGCCTGAGTTGTTTGTCAGATAAACTAATAAAGCTCTATACCAGATTTGGCCGGCTTTCCATCTTGTAATCGATTCGGCTGTCAGAGCAAAAGCCCGGTTAGTGATCCCGCTATTTACATGAACTCCTCCATAATCACCTTCCTGTGTATTCGGAAGGGTAACAAATTCATCCATACTTTCGGGCTGCCAGGAGTTTGAACCTTGTGTAGAGTTATTATGCGGAAAAAGCATATTCCTTAAAGCATCACCACTAATTCCCGGAGTATATACATCTTCCCCAATTAACCAATTAGTCGAATCAGCGCAGCTTGCAAAGACATCTGACATAGATTCATTTAATGCCCCAGGCTGGTTTTCATAAACAAGATTTGCAGTCCTTTCAGTAACCGCGTGGGTTAGTTCATGAACAATTACATCAAATGCGCCCGCCAAGTTTGAAAATTTTACGTTATCCCCGTCTCCATAGGACATGCATACACCATTCCAAAATGCATTGTTGTAACTTTGCATGTAATGCACAACATTTATCATGCTATGGCCTGCATTATCGAAGCTGGTTCTGTTGAAATGAGATTTATAAAATAGATAAGCATCTCTAACATATAAATGTGCAGATACTGCCGCCTTTAGTCTTGTGTTATCATTAAAATTATTGTCATTATTGGGATCGGTAATTAGAACGGCTGAATTGTATCCACCGCCCGAAGTATCATTCATAGCATCATATACATCAATTACACCTTTAAGGCTATCAAAAGGGGGAACATACATAGGCAGTGCAGCATTAACTAAATAGTATTTTCCAGAAAGCAGGTATGTGTTTATCTGTTTTGTCTGATTCTTAAGATCAATTCCTGTCCCAACTTGGGGACCATCATATCTTATCCCATCATCTTTATAAATAATTTTCCCGCTTGAAGCGTCAATATATATAACCATATTGGGAGTATCTTTTGAGGGCAGTTTTACTGCATAAGCTAAATAAAAGTTTATTCCTCTTTCCAGTAAAAATAATTCAGTGCCGGGAGTATTATATTTATATGCTCCCATATAACCTGATGCTGCGGAAATTGCCTGAAGAGATGTAATATCTGGTTTTGTATTGAACTCAGGGGTGGGATAGTATTTCCCATTAACCCCGATAATCCTTCCGTCAGATGATATGTGGACTATAATTTGTCCTTTGTATATAATAACATTCTCATACATCTGTTGGAATTTTAAATGTATTTGATTAAGATCGTCAGTAAAAGAAGAGATCAATTTAAGTTCGGAAGCCGGGTTATTTAAGCCAAATAATTCTTTATTTTGGGTTAAAAATTGAATTGCATCCTCCTTAAGTGAGCTTTTCTTGGCAAAGCCGCTTTCTGTTAACTGGCCCATAACAGAAGAGGGGGTATTGTAATTCTCATTCCATTCTATGTTTATTTTAGAAAAAGCTTTAGACCTTAATATCTCCAATCCTTGTTTAGCATCATGCTTATGGAAGGTAACCTTTAGCTCACCTTGCTTTATTCCCGTTCCGTTAAAACTAAAACCAAAAAAAAGTAAGGTAACAACTAAAACTATTTTATAATATATTCTCATAATTGCTCCGTGTTATCTGTCTTTATTATTTGTTGATTGTATTTGTAATGTAATTATTCAGGTTCATTATTTCCTGAGGTGTATCATCTTTAGGGAATTTATAAATCCACGAAATTGAAATTTCTTTACCTTTGCCTTTCAGGACTATAAAGTTTGTTAAATTGCCTGATTGGTTATATGCAATCTTTTCAGGAGTATTTTTTTCGAAATAATTATTTAATTGTGAAATTTGTTCCTGCTCAAGCTTCTTTATTGAAGTTCTTTTTGAATTATTGAAAGATGTCCCTTCCCAGCTATATACTACTCCGCTTGTATCAACATATTTCCCTTGGTACATGCCTGTAAATCCGCCTCCTGAACCTATAATAATTGAATAGTCTAAAGTCCTTTTCTCTGAGTATGCTTTTTGGGAGCAGGCGCATCCTACAAGCAAGAACATACTGCATAAACAGAGAAATAGAGGTAATAACTTTCTCATAAAGTTCCTTTACTATAATTAAAGAAAAAGAATCTAATTGATTAAGGAATGAATTATTTCTAAAATCCTACAAGAAATTTATCCAAATTCAATATATGCCAAAAAAAATAAAAAAGAAATTAAAAATATCAAAAATATTTTAAGTTGTGATTGATTGTTTCAAAATAATTTTCCATTTTGCAATTACAGTTTATCTTTATAAACAAACCGGAGATAATACTAATGAGTCAATTATTCGCAAAAAAACCTCTCAGTCAGCTTTTAGAAGAAATGAAAGGCGAAAACAGGCTGCGCCGGATTTTAGGGCCTGTAACTTTAACCAGTTTAGGGGTCGGAGCAATTATTGGTACCGGTATTTTTGTATTAACAGGTGTAGCTGCTGCCGATAAGGCCGGGCCGGCTATTGTGCTTTCATTTGTAGTCTCCGGTATGGCTTGTGTTTTTGCTGCTCTTTGTTATGCTGAATTTGCCTCTATGGTTCCCGTTGCCGGATCTGCATATACTTATGCATATGCTACCTTAGGCGAATTGTTTGCCTGGATTATCGGGTGGGATTTAATTTTGGAATATGCCGTTGCATCTGCTACGGTAGCACATGGGTGGTCTCAGTATTTTCAGGATTTTCTAAGCATATTTGGGGTACATCTGCCAAAGCCGCTTACCCTTGCCCCCATCGATTTTAATGTAAATACAGGCGCTATCTTCTCAACCGGCACGATGGTAGATCTTCCTGCTATTATTATTGCCGGAATTATTACTGCCATTTTGGTTAAGGGAATTAGAGAGAGTGCCGGGTTTAATGCAACAATGGTTATTCTTAAACTCGTGATTGTATTATTTGTTATTGTAGTTGGTGCGTTCTTTATTAATACAGCTAACTGGACAAATAATTTTGCCCCTTTCGGTTATACCGGTGTAAGCTTTTTTGGAAAAACCATTTGGGGCTTTTCCAATCACTCTGGTGCCCCTGTAGGAATGCTGGCTGCTGCAGCAACAATATTTTTTGCATATATCGGGTTTGACTCAATCTCTACCCACGCTGAAGAAGCTAAAAATCCGCGAAAAGATGTCCCAATTGCTATTATTACAAGTCTTTTATTATGTACAGTACTTTATATATTAGTTGCCGGCGTAATTACAGGCATGGTGCCATATAATAAAATTGATATAAATGCACCGGTCTCAAATGCGTTTGCACAGGTAAACATGCCCTGGGCGCAGTTTATTATATCTTTGGGCGCGGTGGCAGGAATAACTTCAGTCTTGTTGGTCATGATGTTAAGTCAGCCAAGAATATTCCTTGCTATGGCGCGCGATGGTTTGGTCCCCGAAAGCTTTTTCGGGGCAGTGCATGATAAATTCAGAACTCCCTGGAAATCCACAATTCTCACAGGCATTTTTGTAGCTGCTTTAGGGGGACTGCTTCCTTTAAGGATTCTTGCAGAGCTTGTAAATATTGGTACTTTATTTGCATTTGTTATTGTTTGTTGTGCAGTATTAATAATGCGCAAAACTAATCCGGATGCTGAGCGGCCGTTTAGAGCACCCTGGGTTCCTCTTGTCCCGATCTTAGGGATACTGACTTGCTTAATGCTTATGTTTTCTCTGCCTACTGAAAATTGGTGGAGATTGATTGGATGGCTGGCTATTGGTATGTTTATTTATGTCGGGTATAGCAGAAACCATAGCAAACTAAGAGCAAAGAACAACGGAAATAACGTTAAAGATTGTTAAAGAGACTGTTTAAAAAGTTGGATATCTAATTCCGCCTCTCTTATTAAGGGAGGCGGTTTAGGGGTTGTATGCAAATTGCAAAGAGTATGACGCAATATTCCGCCCTCTGCCGGAGTGGAATAAATTTCTTAGCAGGGCAAAAGTCTTATAAAACTAAAAAATGTAAATAATAACAAAGAAAATAGATAATGGATAAAGATATATTAAAATTTATTACTCATCTTTCTAATGAAAGTGGTAAAATTGTAAATAGTTATTTTAGAACAGAATTAAATGTAGAATCGAAGAAAGACGATTCTCCCGTAACTATAGCTGATAAAAAAGCTGAAGAAAAGCTTCGGGAAATCATTATGAAAGAATTTCCTGAGCATGGAATAATTGGTGAGGAATTTGGTAAGTATAAAGAAGATGCAGAATATCAGTGGATATTGGATCCAATTGACGGAACTAAGAGCTTTATAAGCGGCTCTGTTTTGTTTGGTACACTCATCTGCCTGCTGAAAAATAATACTCCAATTTACGGGGCGATAAATCTGCCGATGCTAAATCAATTTGTTATCGGGGATAACGAAGAAACTCTTCTGAATGGTGTAAAAGTTCACGTTAAAAATTGCCCTGATATAAGCAGGGCTGTTGTCCTGACTACTGATATTAAAAATATTGAAAAGTATAGGGATATCTCAAAATTTAATAACCTGATTAAAAAATCCTCAATCTTTAGAACTTGGGGTGACTGCTATGGCTACTACCTTGTTGCATCCGGTTATGCAGATGTAATGATTGATCCTATTATGTCCATATGGGATACTGCTGCTGTTATTCCTGTTATAAGAGGGGCGGGAGGTTTGATTACAGATTTTAACGGCCTTGATGCTCTAAACAGTGACTCTGTAATTGCAGGTTCACCAGTTGTCCAAAAACAAGTAGTTGAACTATTAAAATAGTTGTTAAAATATTGGGATATCTCTGATTATTTAGATATTTTTGTGTCTATATATTCACAATCTTGTAAAAAAAGCAAAAACTGATGATAAAAAGTTATGTCAAACTATTAAGAGTTCCACAATGGATTAAAAACTTTTTTGTTTTTGTCCCGCTTATTTTTTCAAAGCATATATTTGATATAAACTATGTTGGTACTGCTTTGCTTGGATTTATGGCATTTTGTTTTACTTCAAGCATCGTTTATATTATTAATGATATGATGGATGTAGAAGCTGACAGAATGCATCCCGTTAAGAAAAACCGTCCGATTGCTTCAGGAAAAATATCGGTCCTAAATGCAGGGATGACAGCAGTTGTTCTTTTAGCCCTTACCATCGGGTGGTTTATTTATTTCGGTGTAAATCAGTATTTCATTTTTTGCATCATAAGTTATTTTATAATAAATTTCTTATACTCGGTAAAGCTTAAACATATGGTATTGCTTGATATTTTTAGCATTGCTGCCGGTTTTATGTTAAGAGTATTGAGCGGAGGTCTAATTATAAATGTGTATATTTCAAGCTGGCTTATCCTTACTACCATGTTTATCTCCTTATTCCTTGCAATTATGAAGAGATATTCCGAGCTTGATGTCGTTTCAGAAAACGATACAAAATCTACAAGGAAAGTATTAGAGCAATATTCAAAAAGTTTTACCCAGCAAATGGCAGTAATTGCCGCCGCTGCTACTATTATTTGCTATGCTCTCTATACAGTATCGGAAAGGACTATTAAGGCTTTTAATACTGAAAATCTGATTTATACAACCCCATTTGTAGTTTTTGGAATTTTCAGATATATGTACCTTGTTTATATGGATAAAAAAGGTGAAAATACTACCGAAGTAATGATGACGGATATCCCAATGATTACAAATGTAGTTTTGTATTTTGCAATAATCACTTTGATACTTTATAACAAGATATAAGAATGAACAATGTATTTTTGCTGAGTGCATTAATTTTACTGTGTGCTTTTTTTGAAGGCGTTGAAATAGCGTTTGTTACTGCCAACAAAATTAAAATAGAAATTAAAGCACGGAAAAAGAATTTTGCAGCAATAAATGCGTTATATTTTATCAATAATCCGCAGATATTTTTTTCATCTGTATTAATTGGCAATACTGTTGTTCTGATTGCTTTCGGATCAATTTTCTCAATTTCCTTAGATCAGTTTAAACTCTCCGAGTTTGGAATTCTTATTATTTCCACGTCCATAATCTTAATTTTTGGCGAGCTGCTTCCAAAATATATTTTCCGTGAAACTGCTGACAGAATTATTCTTATTTCTTCAATTCCATTAAGAATATTTACGCTAATACTTTATCCCGTAATAAAAATATTCTCCTCTGTTGCCAATATGTTTTCCAAAGATTCTGAACTGAAAGAGGGCAATATAAATCATCTTTTCAGCAAAGAAGATATTGAGCACCTTGTTAAAGAAAGCCATGAAGCGGGCGCTGTAAATAAAAGTGAAAGCAATATTATTAGCAAAGTTTTTGCTTTAGGTGACCAAAGGGTTTATGAGCCAATGCAGCCGAGAACCAATATTATTGGCGTAGAAATAAACACGACTAAAGAAGAAGTTGTTGAGTGCTTTATTGAATCGGGATACTCTAAACTTCCTGTATATGAGGAAAATCTTGATAATATTAAAGGTGTTATTTTTGCTTATGATCTTTTTACTGAACCAAAAGATATTCAAAGTATTATAAGAGATGTGATTTTTGTTCCGGAAACTAAACGCAGCATTGATATGCTAAATGAGTTTTTAGGAAAAAAAGTCTCAATTGCTATTGTAATTGATGAGTTTGGCGGAACTGCCGGCTTGGTTACTCTGGAAGACATAATGGAAGAGCTGTTCGGCGAAATTGAAGATGAATTTGATATTGAAGAAGATATTTATAAAGAGTTGAAACCAAATACTTATTTGATAAGCGGTAAAGTTGAGATTGATTTTATAAATGAAAAATTCAAGCTGGATATCCAGACTGGAGACTATGAAACTATCAGCGGGTTTATTATTTACCGGATTGGAAGAATTCCTAAGCAGGGTGAAAAAATTAAGTTGGATCATTATAACATCTTAATTGTCCGCGCAAGTCAGATGAAAATTGAACTTGTCAAAATAGAACTTATCCAAGATGCTGAATAACAACAACAAACTTGTCCAAAAGTAACCTCTGCTTCTTGCCCGCCGAAGGAGAGTTGACTACCGACTGATAATTGCTCCGCTTTTTCCTTTTTTCATTCATATAAAAGAAGTAAATTTAAATTCTGTAAAAAAAATTAGGATTTTGTTGTTAGAATTTAAAATAGATGCCACTGATAAGACTTGTAAAGCCCGCGCCGGTGCCTTTAAAACAGACCATGGAGTTGTAAAAACGCCGATATTTATGCCTGTTGGTACTCAGGGTACGGTTAAAGCTGTAAATCAGTCTTATCTTGAAAAAGACATAAAAGCACAAATAGTTCTTTCGAATACTTATCATCTTTACTTAAGACCCGGTACTGATATTTTAGAAAGCGCCGGCGGGCTGCATAAATTTATGAACTGGAACCTTCCAATCTTAACTGATAGCGGCGGTTATCAGGTTTTCAGCCTTTCTGAATTAAGAAAGATGAAGCATGACGGTGTTGAGTTCAGGTCTCACTTGGACGGTTCAAAACACTTATTTACTCCTGAAAAAGTTATTGGGATTCAAAGAAGCATAGGTTCGGATTTAATGATGCCGCTGGATGAATGTACTCCTTTCCCGTGTACTTATGAATATGCAAAGAAATCAAAGGAACTTACTTCAAGATGGGCTATTTTGAATAAAGAAGCTTTTGTTAAAAGTAAACCGCTTTATGGACATAATCAATATTTATTCGGAATCGTTCAGGGCAGTGTTTATAAAGATTTGCGTGAAGCTTCGGCTCGTGATCTTATGGCTCTTGATTTTGACGGACATTCAATTGGCGGTTTAGCTGTGGGCGAACCCGCAGAAAAAATGTATGAAATTGTTGATTTTGTTACAGATATACTGCCTGAGAATAAACTCAGGTATCTTATGGGCGTTGGCAGGCCTGAAAATATTCTTGAAGCAATTGAGCGCGGTGTTGATATGTTCGACTGCGTTATGCCTACCAGAAATGCCCGTAATGCAAACTTGTTTACCTCAAACGGAATTTTATCCATGAGGAACAATAAACATAAAGATGATTTTTCGCCGGTTGATGATCAATGCGATTGTTACACTTGCATAAATTACTCAAGGGCATATTTAAGACATCTTTTTATTGCAAAAGAAATTTTAGCCTATGAATTAGCTACTATACACAACCTTCATTTTTATCTTAACCTTGTTACTGAGGCAAGACAAAAAATTGTTGAAGGCTGTTTTAATGAATGGAAATTAGATAAAGTAAATAAAATAAAAAAACATACGGAGGTAAAGTGAACTTAATTATTGCAATGGCCGGTCAACCTGGTCAGGATGGTGGTAGCGGAATGATTTCTACTATTATTATGTTTGGTGCAATGTTCTTGATTTTCTATTTCATGATTATCAGACCACAGCAGAAAAAAGCTAAAGAAAGAGAAGCTATGCTGAATAATCTTGAAAAGGGTGATAAAATTGTTACTACTGGCGGAATTCATGGTACTGTTGCAGGTATTGAAGAAAAAACTATTTTATTACAGATTAGTGATAATGTTAAGGTAAAAGTTGAGCGTTCTGCTATTGGCGTTATTTTACCTAAAAACAAATAAGTGAATTAATAAAGTTTTAGTTGAGGTTTTAAATGTTTTGCACAGTTGAAGAAGCCATTGATGATATTCGTAATGGCAAAATTATTATTGTAGTTGATGACGAGGATAGGGAAAATGAAGGAGACTTTATTTGTGCTGCCGAATATGTTACTCCTGATATTATTAATTTTATGGTTACCCATGGCAGGGGTATGGTTTGTGCCGCAGTGGCAGGTAAAAGGCTGGATGAACTTGGACTTCCTTTAATGGTAGAGTCTAACAATGCTTTGCATGGTACGCAGTTTACTGTTACTATTGATGCTATTGAAGGTACAACCACCGGCATCTCGGCGGCAGACAGAGCCCATACTATAAAAAAGATTATTGATAAAAATTCTACATCTGCTGATTTTGCTCGTCCCGGGCATATCTTTCCGCTCCGTGCTTTTAATGAAGGAGTTTTAAGAAGGGCCGGCCATACAGAAGGAGCAGTTGACCTGTGTAAGATGGGCAATTTGAGCCCTGCAGGTGTTTTATGCGAAATTATGAAAGAAAACGGAGAGATGGCACGTGTGCCGGATCTTTTTATAATCGCTGAAAAATTTAATCTTAAAATAGTTACTATCAAAGATATTATTCAATATCGTCTTAGTAAAGAAAAAATGATAGAAAAGATTACTGAGATAAATTTTCCTACGCAGCACGGCCAATTTAGATTACATCTTTATAAAGATCTTCTTGATGGCAAAAAACAAGTCGCGTTAGTTAAAGGAGAAATTGATTCTGATAAACCGGCACTTGTTAGAATGCATTCTGAGTGCTTGACAGGCGATGTTTTTCATTCTTTAAGATGTGACTGCCATGACCAATTAAATAAAGCTATGGATTTAATTGAAGCAGAAGGCACCGGTGTTCTTGTATATATGAGGCAGGAGGGGAGAGGCATTGGCTTAGCTAATAAAATACTTGCCTATAAACTTCAGGAAGAAGGCAAAGATACAGTTGAAGCTAATGAAGAATTAGGATTTAAAGCTGATTTGCGTGATTATGGAATCGGAGCACAAATTCTGCTTGACCTGGGTGTTAGAAAAATAAAGCTTTTAACCAATAATCCTAAAAAGATTGTTGGATTGAAAGGTTATGGATTAGAAATTACAGAAAGAGTTCCCATTGAAATTAAACCGAATGAGAATAATGAAGAATATCTCAAAACAAAGCGGGATAAAATGGGACATTTGATTCTAAACGGTGAGTAAAAAAAAGGCGTCCGAATTCGGACGCCTTTTTTATTATTATTGTAAATATATTTTTTAAAGAGTATCTTTCCAACTTAAGCATTATAAAGGTATAATTGATATATGCAAAAATCAGAAAGGGCTGCAAAATGCGATGCTTAACTTTGTGGATTAGTATTGTTATTTTGTCTATTTGCGGATGTAAAAAATATTCTAATAATGAGACTATATATATTTATGATATATTTAAAAATAAAAAAAGTATAAACCATTTAGATACAGTCATTGTTAAATCAAAAGCGAATGGAATAAAAGATATAAAGTTTTTATCTCACGGTTCGAATGAAAATATAGTAACGCAAGAAAAGGAAAACTCTATTAGAGTAGTTTCTAAGGATACCTCAGTAACAATATATAATCTTGTTAATAATCAAGTTTATGTTAATCCACTATATCAGCTATCGGATAGTAAGGATGCAAAAATTGTATATGAAATGTCAATATCACCTTATTTTGTATATAGTTCCGAATATGTTCAGGCAGTTGATTATTCTATAAATAACAAAAAATATACAGTTTATATTTTTGGAGCTAATTATAATCGGGATAAAACTGATCTTATATATTACACTAAGGAATTTGGATTTATTTGTTACGTATTCCATAATATTGCATATAAAAGACTAATTTATATATCTGATAAAGATAAAATGCGTGATGCTGTCGAATTGACAAATAAAGTAGTAAATGAGCCGACTTTTATGGTTAATTTGTTAGAAGGGTATAAACTAAAAAGTAAAATAAAATATAATTCTCATGGTAAACCTTATATTTGGATAGATACAACTGATATGGATAAGTATGTAAAAGATAAAATAAAAAAGTTAAAAGGAGAATGATATCCAATAACAATTCAGTCTAAAAGATATTTAGGTAAGTTTATATTGAATAAAGTTTATGATAAAACTATCCCAGACTTTTTTGTTTTCTGGCGACCGACAGGAAAATCTGACCTCATTGCTTATGTACATATGCCAACGAACTATAATTTTGTTACCTTTTTTATTATTATTGTAAATATATTTTTAACGAGTATATTTCCAACTTAAGAATTATAGGGAGATAACGATGACTTTATATAAAAATAAAATATTGATAATTGTATGTATATTGTTACTTGTTCCTTGGCCTGCTCTATGTCAAGACAATGATAGATTGTTTAATAAGAACGAGATAGATTATCTGGCATATAAAATAAGTATGATACAGATGGCTTATGATTGTAATAAAAGCTATTTCCCTTCTCCTCAGGATAGTACAAATGAAATATATAAAGATGCAACAATGTTTTTATATAATTTGCCAATATTCAGAATAGTGAACTTTGATGAGTTTAATAGTCACAGACCGGAAATAAATATGAATATACTTTTTCCGGAAAAAAATGAATATGGAATTTATACCTATGAAGTATTTGATGATTTAACAAAACGGTATGTCCTATCAATAACAAATAGAGGTAAAATATATTTGTTACATAGTTTTGAGAAAGATGATTTCAAAAAATTCATCATTGACTCTTATAATCAGATCAATGAAAACAGAAAAGCATTAGATGTAGTAAAATTATATTATATTGTAAAATTTAACAGTGGCATTGATTCTTCAATTATTATTGACAATAATAATATTAATGATTTTGCAAAATTCAAATCTCTTATAAGGCCGCTTGATATTCAAAAAGGCAATGAGGGCTATAAGATAAATTTCTTTACGATATCACGGAATTCAAAAACAATTTATTTGAACGACATGTTAATTTCCTATTGTGGAGATATTACTTTTAATCGAAAAATCATCAAAGATTCCGATACTTATTTCCGATGATGATTTTAATTCTTGATTTAATGTCGTTATCATTTTTAAACGGATTAACTTGATTGGAAAGTTTCCATTTTGCAGCTAAAATCAAGTAATCAGGAAAATCAGGCAAATCAAGGTTCAGACATTTTTATGCGTTTCCAACAGGAAAGCAGGACATTGCGCTAACACAAATAAAAAATATCCGGCCTGCCATTTTAATGGTGGGTGATTATGAGTAGTATTTGTATTGGGAGCTACAGAGTAGCGATATGTTAATAGAAAAAATGTTTTGCGGAATTCAGGAGCTCCATGGGAGCGGTATGTTGTTTTTGTTTTCCTTTCTTCCGCTGATAATAGAAAAACACCAACTTACAATATACAACATGCAACTTTAAAAACTTTATAACTTTATAACTTTAAAAACTTAATAAACTCTATTATTTTTTCTTTTGAGAAAGAAGCCAGTCATACAGCTCCGGATTGCTGTATGTCTTTGTCCATGAGTTGTGTCCTAAATCAGGGTAGATTGTAAATTTAACATTTCCTCCACATCCCTTAAGCGACTTAACAAGAGTATCTGCTTCAGCTATGGGAACCGTATTATCCTTAGCTCCGTGGAATGCCCAAACAGGAACATCTTTTAATACACAAATACTATCTGGATTCCCGCCTCCGCACACTGGTGCAATTGCTGCAAAGTATTGCGGAAAAGTCTTGGCAAATTTCCAGGTCCCATAACCGCCCATGCTTAAGCCGGTAAGGTAAACTCTTTTTAAATCAATATTGTATTGAGAAATTATTTCTTGGTATAGAGTATTCAGAGCATAGATATTCCATTCTTCATCATCTCCGGGGCATTGGGGAGCAACCATGATAAACGGAAAAGTTTTACCCTGCACAATTTCATAAGGTATGCCGTGTTTTTTTACTTTATTCAGGTTATTACCTCTTTCACCCGAACCATGAAGAAAAATAACTAAGGGGTATTTTTTGCTTTCATCATATCCTGACGGCAGAGATAAAAGGTATTTCAAAGATACTGTAATCTCTATCTTTTTATTAATAGATTTATGTTTAAAACCCATCTCATCCTCAATTATCTGCTTTGTAGACGATCCGCATCCGGCCATAAATAATATAACCGGCACTGCTATTAATAAATAAAATTTTCTTTGCATTAATTAATTATACACTATTTATTCTTTTTTGTCTTTGCGCCTGACTTACCGGAAACCGGTTTCTTTATACTTTTCGGCTTTGCTTCCTTTTTGTTTACAATTATTTTCTTAACAATTTTAACTTCCTTTAGCAGATTCTCTTCTTCACTGACGACCTTCTCTTTGGTTACAGCTTTTTCTTCTGCCGGCAGTGCTATAAAAGGCTCAAACTTATAGTTATTATCAAAAGCTTTTTCTTTCAGCTCACTAACAATTGAGTAGAAGCATTTAAGTTTTGCAGTAAAATCATCAATCTTTCCGGTATTATTCTCTGCCAAATTAATAAAGACGAACCAGTCCAGCAGGTATTCCAGTCTTTCCTTATTAAAATACTTAACTCCCTGATATTCATTTACTATCAGGTAATTTCTGGCTTCCATATCTTCTGCAATAAAAGTTAGCAGAGCATTGGTTATTGTCTTTTTCTTGATAAGTTTACCGCTGATTATTTTTGAGTTTGAAACTAATTTATCATAGTTATAGATCAAAATTTTAAGTAAGTGTAAATCTGAATACAGATATTCATAATTATTACCTATTCTTTCAAAACTCTCAAACAATACATTATCCAGTAGCAAGTCATCAAATAATTTATATTCTGAGAAAAGGTATTCCTTAAAATATTCCTTTTTAAATATAACCAAAGGCAGTATTAAAGAAATCAGATGAAGAAGATTATCTTTAGAAATAAACTTATTCGTAATTTTTAGGTGCTTTAACCATTTCGGGTCGTTCTTCTTATCATGATACAAGAATAAATATTCGTGTATGGTCCTTATTCCGCTTAACGATTTTCTTATATCGCTAAGAACATAATTTTCTTCTTTTCCTAAAAATCCTTTATAGTTTAACTGACTTAAAAGATTATCAAGATCCTTTAAAAATGCTATAGGCGGTTCGGTGCTTTCAAGCTGATGTAAGCTGGCAATAAATAGATAATGTTCCAGCGGAAGTAAAAATTCAGGATTATATAGTATTTCAACAGCGTTATGCAAAGGAGCCAAATTTAATTTTTTAAGTGCATAGTCAACTGAAGGAACACCTTTTCCTGAGAGTATCAAGCTTAGGTTTTCATACTCTCCGTGTGCATCGTAAACTTCGCGGAACTGGGTAAATACATGGTACTGATAACCGCTTAATGTAACAAACAGCCCGTTCTCTGAAAGATCATTGCCGTTATAAAGATACTCGAGTCCTGTTTTAGTATCTTTTAGGATATAGAAATATTTATAGTCATTTTTAATCTCCAGGGCATCTGCAAATTTTATCGATCTCAAATTACCGTTGGCAATTCTTTCCTGAGAATAATTTAATCGTCCGTAGCAGGTTTCATAAGCGTTATTATAGATTACAAATACTTTTTCATTTCTTACTTTATTGGAGTAAGCAAAAACATTATGGTTAGCATGTCCGCTGCTGTCAATAAAATCATATAAATCAAAATTATGTACCTGGCTGAATAAGTACCTCTTTTTAAGGAGAGGAAATATTTCCTGTTCATGGCGTTTTATCAGGTTATCATCCGGTTTTTCGTCATAATATGAGCGGCTGTACTCCATCCCATATTTCTCTGCGTATCCTTCAATTTGTCCGTGCGCAAACATCGGCAAACCCGGCAGCGTAGCCATAAGCATTGCTATCCCGAAATATTTATCTCCCTTGCCAAACTGATTTACGGCAGTTTCTTCGTCAGGGTTACTCATAAAATTTACATAACGTTTTAGTATTTCCGGATTAAATTGTATGGTTGAAGTAATAAGGTATTTGTATTTTTCATTTTCTTCCTTCATCAGCATATGCATAAAGGCAGAGTTATAAACGCGGTGCATACCCAATGTGCGTACAAAAAAACCTTCCATCAGCCAGAATGCCTCTGCAAGCAAAAGTGTTTCCGGCATTTCTGTATTTATTCTGTCAACAACTTCTCTCCAGAATTCATTTGGCATTGCATCATCAAAAGCAGAGCGTGTCATGGAATAATCTGATCTTGAAGCAATTGCAGCACCTGTGCCCGGAATAGGGAACCATAACCTCTGATAGTGCTTCTTGGTTAGTGTCATTGCGGCATCAAAACGGATTATTGGAGTTTTGCGCGCAACATGCATAATGGTTTGAATAAGCGATTCTCTTACCTCAGGGTTCAGCAGGTTTAACTGCGCGGTATCATTCCATGGCATATGCGTTCCATCATTACCATGGTAAATATATCTGCATTCGCCTGTGTATTTATCCCTTCTTTGGAATACAACCGCAGCATCGGACTTTGAGTAATATTTATCTTCTATTCTTACTTCAACCCTGTCATCATCAGATAGATTTGTACTGTTGAACGTATATGAAGGGAAAGGCGGGGTTACTGATTGTATAAAATATTCAGGATGTTCTATAATCCATTTGGAGTATATGCCTGTATGGTTAGGTACCATATCGCTTGCAAGTTTTATGTTGCGTTGAGAGGCTCGATATTTTAAGTTCTCAAATGCGCTGTCGCCGCCAAGCTTTGCAGCAACTTGATAATCAAATAACGAATAAGCTGAAGATGCCGCTTCGGGGTTTCCCATTATTTGTTTTATCTTTTTTGAAGAATTACTTCGTTCCCATAATCCTATAAGCCAAAGTGAAGTGATATTCCAGCGGGCAATTTGGTCAAGTTCTTCATCCGGTATCTGGTCAAGAGTGGAGATTTCCCTTTGATATTTTATTGAGAGCTGAAATAGCCATACATAAGCATTTTTTGCAAGCATTATAACGTTGGGCATCCACTCAATGTCTTGAGTAAAATTTTCTGATTCTTCATAGTAAAATTGCTTTTCATCAGCAGTAAGCTCAAGTCCTGCGGCCAGTTTTGCTTTTATTCTTTCATAATAATCTTTATCAAACAAGTAAGAGGGCACATCAGGGGTAACCTTCTGAAATTCGCCTTTAGGCATAAAGAATAATGCGTCTTCAGAAAGCAGGTCTTTACTCCTTAATAATTTATCAGAAAATACTTCTTTAATTATTACGCCCCACTTCTCTTTTATATATTCCAACTGAGCTTCCAAACTGTTGGGATTGCTTAAAATTGGTTTTTTAAGGAAATCTGTCAAAGGGAGATTCTCAATTCCTAATGGTGCTTCATTTGAAAAGAAACTATCAAAAAAGCCAAGAGTTTTGGGGTATTGTGTGCTTTTAATCAGGTCTTTATCAGAGAATAATTCCTTAAATGAAACTGCTGCGGGATTGATGTTTTCAAAATGCAGCAGCATAATTTCCTGAAGGATGATAATTTTATTTGGAATGTTAGCAGTTGTTCCCTCAATAAAATCAAAATGAGTGATTTCATTGTTATATACAGCCATCGGAGGGAATTCGTTAATAAATTCAAAAAATAGTTTATTAACTTCCGGAATGCCAAGCTGATTTGTCAGTGAAGTTAAAGCTCTTTCAAACACACCCGGATTTACTGTCTTTTCATAAATATTTAGAACATAATGAAAAATTTCGTGCAATAGACCAAAGCTGTTTAACTGTCCTGCGGATACTAAAATTTCATTGGTATTAGCCGCAATACGTTTATCATTCAATTTCTTAGTTAATAGTCTTGCCTGTGCAGGGTTGGCTATTATTAAATCCCCATACAAATTGAACAAACTTGATTCAATTTCATATTTAATACGGGCTTGCTTTGCCACATGGAACTCATAATTAACCATATCATAGTTAAATGAAGATAACCTGTAAAATCTCATTTGGACTCCGAAATTTGCATAATTATTCTAAAATAAAATGTAAATATAATAAAAGTTACCGAGTTATAAGGTCTAAAGTGGAAAGTTCATAAAGCTGAAAGTTGAAAGTACATAAGGTTATCCATTAAGGTCAAATATTTTCCTTAATTCAAATATTGATATCCCATATGCCACCGAAACATTAAGTGACTGCTTAATTCCATACTGTGGTATTTCAAGGGTAAAATCGCATAAATCCAGTAATGACTGCGCAACACCGGTAATCTCATTCCCTACAATCAGGCAAAGAGGGAACTCTCCGATAGATACATTATGATATTGGCGGGTATTTTCAGTTAACTCAAGAGCAGCAATCTTTACTCCTTGTTCTTTCAGCTTGTAAACTGCTTCATGCGGATCTTTTGCATATTCCCAGGATACGCTTTCTGTTGAGCCAAGAGCAGTCTTAAGTATTTCCTTTTTGGGAGGGTGAGGTGTATAACCGGTTAGTATCAGCTTTTCCACCATTGCTCCGTCTGAAGTTCTGAATATTGAACCAACATTATAGGTACTTCTTATATTATCAAGAAGAGCATAAACAGGCAGTTTCTTTACTGATTCAATTGTCTCTAAAGTGCTTCTGTTAACGGAAATTTCGTCGTGTGTTAGTTTTCTCATAATTCTCAGTATTTTATGGCAAGTTGTCCACAGGCTGCTGCGATGTCATCGCCTTGGGTTAACCGTACCATAACAGTAATATTTTTGTTTCTTAATTTATCCGCAAATTCATCAATTCTTTTTCTTGATGAGGGTTCCAGACCGGCGGAGAATCCCTCCGGCTTAAAATGCTTAAGGGAGTTAAACGGAATTATATTTATCTTTGATGGAATAAATGCGCAGATTTTAGCAAGCGCTTTTATGTCTTCATCTCTGTCATTAATTCCTTTTAACATTACATATTCAAATGTGATGCGTGTGTCTGTTTTCTTTGAAAAATATTTGACGGCATTAAGTGTTTTGTTAAGCGGATATTTAATGTTTACAGGCATTATCTGTGACCTTATATCTTCAAAACATGAATGCAATGAAAGGGCAAGCTTAATTTTCATTCCGCTGTCTGCAAGCTCAATTATTTTTGGAGTAATGCCGGCAGTGGATACTGTTATCTTCTTTGTGCTTATGCCCGTAGTCAATTCCTCAGAAAATATCTGAAGTGTCTTTATGGTGTTATTATAATTAAGCAGGGGTTCGCCCATTCCCATAAACACTATGTTAGTCAGTTTTTCTTTTCCTGTATCTTTTGCTGCCAATAAGTATTGATCAAAAATTTCACCTGTGGTTAAATTCTTTTTATATCCCATCAATCCGGTAGCGCAGAATTTACAATCGAGCGGGCAGCCAACCTGAGTAGAAATGCAAAGCGTATTTCTTTTCTCTTCCGGAATAAACACCGATTCAATTTTATTTCCGTCAGAAGTCTCAAAAATATATTTTTTGGTTCCCGAGAAAGAGACTTCACTTTCAAGCATTTTTAATGTTGAAATAGTACAAGACTCTGCCAATTCCTGCCTGAGATTTTTAGGGAGATTTTGCATTTCATCAAAATCCTCGCTAAGATGATTATACATCCAATTGAAGACCTGATGAGCGCGGTATTTCGGTTGTTCTAAAGAAAGGAAATAGTCATTTAACTCGGTTAGGGACATCCCTTTAATTATTGTCTTTTTTAATGCTTTACTATCTGTAAAATTATTTTCATCCATACTGTAAATATAACCCTTATAGAAAATAAAAAATAGACCTTAAATTAGTTATAAAGCCCGCCCGCCGAAGGAGGGTCATAAGGTTAAAAGTTATAAAGTTATAAAGTTTGTAAGGTTTATAAAGTTATAAGGTTATAAAGTCTTGAAGGCCTGCCTGCCGAAGGAGGGTTGAAGGTTATGAAGTTTATAAAGTTTGTAAAGTTTTTAAAGTTGAAAGTTGTAAAGCTTGCAATCCTCCTGCATCTTTTCATATTATATCAAACAAAAGTTTTTAAGTGGAGAGAAAGTGAAGAAAGGTAGAAGGAATTTATGGATAAAGTGATAAATGCTAGAGTGCCATTTCGATGCCGATTTATCAGTATGAAAATATGTTTTGCCGGAATTGACTTTTCTATATTGATTCCATAATTCTGGAGAGTTTACGAATGAAAAATTTGATCTCTGTGTTGTGCCATATACCCCATACTCTACACCCAAACTATTATCAGTTGTAATTTATTTATTTTTTTTCTTAATTTGTTAAGGCCTTATTCGGGAATAAGTTATTGCTTGTAAAAATTCAAATTTATTTAGAAAGGATAGTCTTATGATAAAAAAGTGTTATTTAATAGTGCTGGTTTTGATTCTAATCAGACCAATTTATAGCCAGGGAGAATCTGCTGTGCCCTTCCTTTTATTACAGCAATCTCCATTATTACAAGGCGCCGGTCAGATTGGTGCCGCTATTCCAATGAAAGATGCTCTTGGGTTTTATTTTAATCCGGCGCAACTGGGTTACTTTTCGCACGAGAATAATTTATCCATATCCTTTATGCCTCAGAAAACGCAGTGGCTTTTCCCAGATTGGAAATTTCAATCCTTCGGCATTTCTGCCGGATATAATTTCAACAAAGATAAAAATGGTATTCCATTATCCATTGGCATTGGGTATATCCACAATAATTTTGATTATAATAATCATGGTTTAGACTATCAGAATAGTTATAGTTCTTATGATTCATTTGATTGTTTTAGCGTAGGAGCCAGCTATGATTACTATTTGCTTTTCAATTTAGGTTTTGCAGTAAAACCGTTTACTTCCAAGCTTGACAATTCAAGTAACATTTCTGTGGGTTCATGGCAAGCAAAAAGTACGGCATTTGATTTTGGAGCAATGGTAGTTGCACCACTTTCAAAGTTGTTTTTTGATAATCTAAAATTAAACCTAAATAGTAAATATCTTATTAAACCAAAAGTTGATTTTACTTTGGGTTATTCAATGACAAATATCGGTAAGAAAATCTCCTACGTTGACCCGGCACAGTCTGATCCCATTCCCAGAACTGCAAGATTGGGGCATTCTACTGACTTGGCAATAGAATTATTCACAAAGACTGATAAATTAAGTCTGTTGGATTATTCTTTTACCGCCGAAGCAGAGAATCTCTTATTTAAGTATGACAGCAACCAAAAAATTGAATACAAGAATTTCTTAGGTGATATAAAAATTGGCAAACATCTTATTCAACTTAAAAGCGATGGCAAAGTAGTGGTTCATCGTGGTCATATTTTCCGCTTGTTTGAAACATTAATAATCACATCCGGTAGATATAATGGAAGTGGTTACAATAATATAAAATCAAAAGGACTTGGGTTTTCTTCAGAGGGATTATTTAAGGTGTCCGGTATATTACTAAATGACCCGATTGTCGATTTTATTGCCAAACATATTGTCCTGGAGTATTATAATGCCGATACTTTTGTTGATTCCGGTTTAGAGACTAACTTTAAAGGATTGGTTGTTAATTTTAGAGGGCTCAGCTTTTAATAAACTTCATAATATTAGTGAAGATGGCCCTGTTTTCTGTAAGCAGGGCATCCATTCTGCGGTTTAATAAATTCATTCAGGTTTTTCCATCTCTCCCTGCCCGGTAAGCCGGTCGGGAGCTGGAGTAGGGTGTTACTTGTACCTTTGGCTCTTTACCGAGAAGTCAGATTTATTTATATTGGACATAAAAAAGGACTATGCTATGGTTTCAAGTATTCAAAAAGAAAAAGCCGAGCTTTTCTTGAAATATCATCTTGATAAAGAAACTCTGGTTCTGTTAAACTCGTGGGACACCGGAAGTTCTAAATTAATAGAAGCATGCGGCTATAAAGCAATCGCAACAACAAGTATGGGAATATCTGCCTCTTTAGGATATCCTGATTGCCAGGTAATGCAATTGTCAGAAATGATTAAAACTATTAAGGGAATCGTAAATGCAGTTCAAGTTCCGGTAACAGTTGATATTGAAGCAGGATATGGAAATAATTTAAATGAAATAATAAATTCTGTTAAAAAGATAATTGAAACAGGAATTGTAGGAATAAACATTGAAGACAGCATTGATCGAAACCCCATGTTAATTGACGAAATGGAATTTTGTGAAAGACTATCAGCCATTCGTGGATTATCAGATTCACTGGGCTTCCATTTAGTAATTAATGCAAGAACGGATTCATTTTATACTTCGTTGGGTTCGCCAGAAGAAAAATTATCTGAATCAATTAAGCGCGGCAATAAATACCGGGAAGCCGGTGCTGACTGCATATTTATACAGCCGGTATGGGAAAAAGAAACCATTTCAACATTGGTTAAAGAAATTAATGCCCCAATCAATATTCTTGCAAATCCTACTATGGGAGCTGGATTGCCTCTATCCATAAGCGAACTGCAGGATTTAGGCGTTGCCCGTGTAAGTCTTGGTGCAAGTTTGATGAAAGCTACTTTAGCTTTAATTAAAAAAGTTGCTGACGAACTGTCTGAAAAAGGGACTTGCAATATTTTGCTTGATACTTTAAGACCGCTTCCCGACACTGCTATGGCTTATAAAATGGCAACAGGGTTAAATAAATAAAGAACAGCTTGTCACAGGGCGTATCCAATTGACAGCCCCCCATGTAAAATGGCCGTGTGTCTTAACTCATATATAAATGCAACTGTGGGGGGCTTACTTCTTTTGAAATTCGAAAAATATATCCTATTTTGATTATCAAAACCAAAGAGGAAATATTTATGGACTTTGAATTTTCCGAAGAACAAATTGCCATTCAGGCAACTGCAAGAGATTTTGCACAATCTGAAATTAAGCCATCTGCTGTTAACAGAGATATAAATTCCGAATTCCCTGCCGATATAGTAAAAAAAATGGGGGAACTGGGATTTATGGGGATGATGGTTTCACCCGATTATGGCGGAGCAGGCTTGGATACCATCAGCTATGTATTGGCGATTATTGAAATATCGAAAGCAGATGCCAGCTGCGGTGTAATTATGTCAGTAAATAATTCCTTAGTCTGTTATGGACTGGAAAAATACGGCACACAGTATATCAAAGAAAAATACCTTATTCCGTTAACCCAGGGGGACAAACTAGGTGCTTTTGCTCTGTCTGAGCCTGAAGCCGGGAGCGACGCTACAAAACAAAAAACTACTGCAACTAAAGAAGAAAATTGTTATATTTTGAATGGTCTTAAAAATTGGGTTACTAACGGTACTTCTGCCGATTATTATTTGGTAATGGCCTCCACTAATAAAGAATTAGGGCATCATGGTATTTCCACCTTTCTTGTTGAAAAAGAAATGCCCGGCTTCGGGCATGGCAAAAAGGAAGATAAATTAGGCATAAGAAGCTCTGATACTTGCTCGTTAACTTTTGAAAGTGTAAAAGTCCCTGCTGAAAATCTTGTTTGGGAAGAAGGCAAAGGTTTTAACTTTGCCATGAATACTTTGAACGGTGGAAGAATTGGAATTGCAGCTCAGGCAATTGGCATTGCCGAGGCATCTTTTGAAGCCTCTGTTAAATATGCAGGGCAAAGAAAAGCGTTTGGCTCCGTTATTTCAAATTTTCAGGCAATTCAATTTAAACTTGCAGATATGGCGGTTAAAATTGATGCTGCAAAACTATTAACATTTAAAGCTGCCGCCTTAAAAGATAACGGCAAAAAATACCATAAAGAGGCCGCTATGGCTAAATTATATGCATCAAAGATTGCAGTTGAATGTGCTTTGGATGCTGTTCAAATTCATGGCGGTTATGGCTATGTAAGGGAATATCTTGTTGAAAGATATCTGCGTGACGCAAAAATTACGGAAATTTATGAAGGTACTTCTGAAATTCAAAAACTTGTTATATCAAGAGAAATTATTTCTAATAGTTGAAATTGCAATTACTTTTGTTTTTGCGTTTAGTCTTAATGCTTTTTCGCAAACAGATAAAGTGAAATGGGAGAAAGCGGAATATACCTTTACCAAAAAAGATGTTGAAGGAAGCCGGGACTATAGCCTTGATGGAGGTCCTTTAAATATTTCACTCAAAGTATTTTTGGATGCCTACTGGGTGTTTTTTTCAGATCCCAGCGGTGATGTCTGTCCGTTTTCGCCAAGCTGCTCAAATTTCTTCCTGCAGGGAGTGCAAAAGACTAACATTTTTCAGGGGGGGCTAATGTTTTTTGACCGCTTTACCCGTGACATGAATTTTGTTAACCGTCTTTATAAATATCCTGCGGCTAAAAATGGAAAATTACTAGACCCTGTTGATAACTATTTAATAAACTCAGATAAAATTGTGTATATTCCACCTATAATTTCCAATAAATAAATTTATGCGTTTTAACTTATTCTTGTTATTCATTATATTATTCAGCGTTGAGCTATTTTCTCAAGATTCCGTAAAAACAGTAAACCTTTTAGAGGTTAATAACCGGATAAAATTTGCCGATTACTTGTTCTGTTCTAAAGATTACCTGCGGGCGGCAGAAGAGTATCTGCAAATTTACCCATATAAAAAAACGGATACAATTAAATATAAAGCAGCTCTCTCTTATCTTAAAAATGAAGACTATGTAACTTCCTACAGTATTTTTTCAAATTTTAGGGAGAAATCACTTTTCTATATTCAGGCACGTCAGAACATGTTTAAGATTTTCTTCTTAAATAAACAATATCCATTGCTTGAGTCTGAATATGAGGTTGATAAAAAGAAATCCGGATTTGAGAATGTTCAAAAACTGGTTTTGTCAGGTAAATTATTGGCTGCTGATAAACTGCCGGAATATGATGTATATAAAAATTCTTTTGGAGATAAGGAACTGGAAAAAGTAAGCTGTTTTTATAAATTCAGGCAGAGTCCTCCGGTTAAAAGTAAATTAACTGCCGGGCTATTGTCGCTTTTTCCCGGACTCGGAAAAGTTTACGTTGAGCAGTATGGAGATGGCATAACTGCATTTCTGGCTACAAGTGCTTTAACCGCTTTGGCTGTTACAAACTTTAATGCAAATCATAGTTTCAGGGGATGGCTCTTTAGCGGCTTGGCTGCTGCCTTTTATGGTGGAAGTATTTACGGCTCAGTTGCTGCTGTACCAATTTATAATGCTAAAATTTATTTTGACTTCAATAAATCCGTAAATAGCTTTATTGAAGAGAATAACTATTTTTTAAGTGATTATGGGTTCTGCAAATAATGTATAAAGGCATTATAAAGACTGCATGCTATTTCTTTTTGCTGCTTAGTAATTATTCAGTTTGCCAGAGCTATTTGCAAGATCAATTTGATCTGGCTGACTCACTCTATAAAAATGAAAAATATTTTGACTGCATAACTGAACTGAAACGTCTAAAATATTTTGACTCAACTAAAGCATTCTCTTATTCTTCCAATATGATGATTGGAGACTGTTATAAAAAAGGGGCAAAATATAATGAAGCAGTGAATTATTATACTATGGCTGATATTGTAGCCTCTAATAGCTCAGATGTTTATAAAGCTAAAATATCTATTGTCAGAACAAATATATTAAGGGACCAGCCGGGGATGGCATTAATGCAGCTGGAAAGAATGGACCGGGATCCTGCCTTTACTCCGCATTTAAAAGACATCACTTATTGGAAAGGGTGGACTTTTATGCGAATGGGGGAATGGCAAAAAGCAAACATTGTTTTCATCAATTATAAACTGGATACTGCTTTAATCAACATTACCGCAATGGCAAAAGATAAAAAATACTTTCCAGTTAAAGCTAAACTACTTTCAGTGTTTATTCCCGGGGCGGGACAATTCTATACTGGTAATTATGTAAGTGGAGTACTTTCTCTTGCTTGGAATGTATTATGCGGTTATTATACAATAAATGCTTTTAACAGCAGCAGGGTATTTGATGGTCTGGTTATCGGAAATCTTTTATGGCTGCGATTTTATTCCGGAAATATTAGTAATGCTGAAGAATATGCCATTGAAAAAAACAATTTGTTATATAATATAGTCTTTACTTATTTAGAGCAGGAATACACCGGCCTCAAACCATAGCTTATTTTGCAGTTCTATTTTTCATAACCCTTGCATTTCTGCCGGAGTGTATACAAGAAAGACTATTGCAGTCTCCCCTTTTTAAGCTGGAAAAGGGGGAGCTGACTTACTGCCAAACTTATTAAACCAAATGCAAACAAACATTCAAAATGAGGTTTCGCGATACTTAACTTTTGCTTACTATTGGTATACTCCTCCAGGATTTTTGTTATTATTTTATGTTTTTCAGGATGTAAATGTGTCTCTTACCTACAACACCTTCATTAAATAATTTTCCACTGTCATAGATTATGGTGCTGTCGCCTGCACCCCATCTTGGGGCAAGCTGCACAGATGTCCAGGGACTATTAGTGTTTACGTTTAATACTTTTCTGTTAAGAGACGGAAACTCAATAATTCCGACCTGACTGTCATCAAAAGTCTCATCAGTATAAATGCCGCTTGGAAAAGAGCAATAAAGAATCTTTGAACCTGTTGAATTAAAACGAAGCCACAAACCAATTTTTGCGGCGTAAAAATCAAATGCAACCGGCAGAGTATCTATTTTATTAGATCCGAAATTATATAGTCCTAATTTTGGTGCACGAAGGTCATAATTCTCAGTCTGGCTAATTGCAAAAACAAGTGTCTGGTTGTTGGGATGAAGATCAAAGCAGTTTAACATTTCCGAGGGGCCATTCTTTGCAATATGAGAAAGCACGAGTGTATCTTTACCGGAGCTTTTATCAAGGATATAGTAGCCTGCTTTATTTCCAATTGGCCATCCATATTTATAATAAATTATCCTGCTGTCGGTTCCACGGAAGTATTTGGCACTTGATATAAAATGAGAACTGTCCTTAAGCAAAGTTAGGGTCTTGGAAGGGATATCAAACTCATAAAGTGAACCTGCAGAGACATCAGAATACTTTGAACTAACAAGCAAAAGCTTTGTACCTGTTTCATTTATCTCGATAAAATTCCACCTGCTGCCGCTCATTACAGGTATATAATTTCCATATTGATCTCCGAATCCGCTTTTTTCGATAACTTTATAGTTGGAATCTATCCGGTAAAACAGCATAGTTGGTATAGTATAAATCATATCTCTATTCCACACAGCCATTTGATTTAATGGGTAAATATCGGGGGCTACTATATCCGGATTTGCCTTATAAGAGTCAGGGGGCTATCATCAGGTCCGGTTGAACTTGTTTTACAAGAGTAAAGGAAAACGGATATTGCCAGAGCTATAATTAATACTAAAATACCTTTAAAATTCATAAGTAAATCTCGGTATAATAATTTAAATAGTAGATGAAACTAAAATTAATAAGAAGGTAACTTTGTTACGATTAAATTTACTATAAATTTTCTTAATTATCAACTGACCTATGAAAATTGTATGAAATGAATTGTAAGGTATACGTTGAGCAGGGAATGGGAATTCCCCTGCTCAACATACAACAATTTATAAAAGTACTTTAATAGTAACAATTTCTCTCATTTTTGCATCAACTTCAATTTCATTTGAATTTATTAAATCCAAATCGGAAATTACCAGCTCTTCCAAAGTTACAAGCTGAGCTTTTTTTACAGGAATACCAAAAAATATTTTACTGGAAACCTTTTGGAAAGTCGGGTTATACATTCTTATTACATAAGAGTTCTTATACTGTTCCGCCTTCTTAATGCAGGAAAGTATTAAGTTTCTGTTCTCTATTTCAAGGAAAGAAAATTCAGCGGGGAGAGTACCTTTTGTAACGCCTGTTTCAAATGATAAAGGCTTATAGCAAAAATTAAATGCCTTGTTGTAAACATTGCTTCTAACGTAGTTACCGCTATGGGAATAAAATGCCAACCGGAAATTATTAACGCCTAAACAGTGTGAACCTTTCTTATTCGAATAGTCTTCCTTTGAGCTTGGCTGTATTACATAGTTGAAAGCTCTTATTAAGGTTATTGCCAGTATGCTCTGCTTACCCGGAATTACTTCATACTCTTTAAGCCCTTCTGAAAGGATGGCAAAACTGTCGTTGTCATCTTCAATGTCAACAAAATGATGCATCGGGTAGTCGTACATCGGCTGTTCCACCCAATTAGATGTATCTGGTCTTAGTGTTTTTCTTTTAACTACATCAAACTGGCCTTCACCATAAGAATGGGTAGGATTACCGATTATTGGAAACATCATTCTTAACCGGTGCGCTTCTGCATTATTCTCAACCTGCACGTCAAATTCAGGTGCAGAAGAAAATTTATCCAGAGTGATAGTTAATCTTATCTTAACCTGTTCCTTGCGCGGTTCTTTTTTACTGCGCTCTTCAAGGTTTGCAGGAACTTCCATTGATAATGCAACAAGAACTTTTTGTCTTAATTCATTATGTTCCATCGAATAAATATATGCACTGCCGCCTAATGAAGTTATTTTTTCATCAACAGGGGTATGTACCCACGCGTGTCCTGCTTCTCCTTCATCGTAAAAATATCCGGTATTATAAAAAACTGCAAAATTAACTTTGTTCTGAATATTCATGCTGCCGTCAGGATTAAAATTAATTTTAATGAATTCATTTTCAAGTACCGGTTCTTTAATTACAATTTTCTTTGGTAATCTGGGGTCAAGATGTACATTCGTTTGTGGAATTACTTTTAAGGCCTTTAAACCAAACGCCGGAATATCGCTTACTTCAATCAATGTTTTGTATCTCTTCATGGCAAAGTACATTGGTCTGTCAATCATCTGTTCAAGAACGGGTTCATTTTCACAGGACTCAATAACAACGTGGCTTACTTTGTTGCCTTTGTTGTCTATTACGTCAAATCCGCCCTTGTCAATATCCTTTGGTATATCAATAAAGACTTCTGCAATTTCACTTCTTTTAAACTGAACCGGATTTGCAAAGCTGATAAAGATATCCTTGTTAGTACTCTTAACATTATTAAATACTGTTAAATCCGTATTGTTTGCAATATGTTTTATTGCTCTGTCTGTAACGGACTGGCCAATTTGTATAACCTGTTTATAGCGTGAAACCATATCTTCATGTATTTCATCAAGACTGCATCCGCCAATTGAGTCGTGTGCAGAGTTCTGAATAAGATATTCCCATGCGATATCCAAATATCTGTCATTGATATCCAGTCCGGTAAATCCGGCAAATGAATTGAAAGGCTCGGCATAGTATTGCAGTTGCTTTTCAGTAAGGAAATTTAATACTTTCAAATCCATGCGGGCTGAAAGTGTATAAGCAAACATATTACCGCTTCTATTATCAAACTGAGCAGATCTTCTTTCGCCTTGAACCAAAGGCAGGTTATCATAATCTGCTGTTTCTTTTAAAGCTTTGCTGTAATCCTCCAAAGTTGAGTGAACAACATTTATATCAGGCATCAGCTCTTTAATGTCTCTGATTATTTGAGCGGTTTTAATATTAGGGCCGCTGGAATCATGTCCTTCCATCCATATAACATTCGGGGTTGTAAAATCTTCAACCTGATTCTTTATTATTGCATCAACGGAAGGCTTAATATTCTTTTTAAAATAAGTATCGTTAGGATTTATAATATAGTAATCTTCTTTACTGTTTGTGCCTGCAAAATGGAACGGTGAGCCTCCTTTATCCCATTTATACTCAATATCGGTAAAGCTTTCATGGTGAACTACCGGGCGGTATATGTAAAAATAAAAATTATAGCGCGGCATTGTGGAAAATCTTGATGTAAGAGCTTTTGTACCGTCTGCTCCTTCCCAAATAAATTCAGCTTTAGGGGAGTCAATTGAATTTACACCGCGGTAAAACATTATTACATCAACACCAAATCCTTTATAGATTTGGGGAAGCTGAGATATTTGTCCCCATGAAAAAGGGGAGTAACCTGTTTTAGAAACCCCTCCATGTTCTTTGCAAACTTTATGACCTAAAAGCAGATTCCTGATTAAATTTTCTCCACCGACTAAAAATTCATCGGGCAGTATATACCAGGGACCAATAAATAATCTTTTTTCCTTAACTAATTTTGTCAATAAATCTTTTTTATGTGGTTTTACTTCCAAATAATCTTTAACAACAATTGACTGACTGTCTAAGTGGAAAGCTCTATATTCAGGTTCTGCAGTTAATATCTCCAAAACTTTATCAATCATGTCTACAAGCATTTTCCTGTTCTTCTGGAAAGGATAACGCCATTCTCTATCCCAATGTGTATTTGATATTACGTGAAAAATTCTATCTTTCATCCGGTATTCTCAGGTTTAAAATGATTCAAAATTTAAACAACAAATATAACATCATTTATACATAACGGGAACTGTATTTTTTCCCCAACTTTGCCGTTCTTAAATTAACCAACTTCTAAGTGGGGTAATTTGTGCATAATAACTATACTGATGAGCATTTATAGTATTTGTAAGTAATTTCTAAACGCGCAATGGTATTCCTTTCAATAATAATGCTACTTTTTGCATTTGCAGCATCTCAGGTTTAGGTAAGGGGGCCATTGCCAGATCTTGTACATAGGTATTTGTAAGATATTCAAATGCATTTTTTTTGTAAAGATAACCGGCATTCTATGGTGTGTTTGTTTAATAAACTGGTTTGGTATGGTGGAAATTAAAGAAGCAAAATATTACTACCAACCGCTTAGCAGCATCTTCCATCGTTAATTTAAGCCTTCCATAAGCCGTATAAATTATTTATCCTTTTTAATGACATATCTCTTCTATATATTAACTTTTATTTCATATTTTTACATTGTAAAACAATAATATTTTGGAGATTCGTTAGATGGATAAAAAGTTTTTGCTCGGCTGCGGCGGCGCCTTAGTCGCTTTTATTTTTTTCATAGCAATATGGAGCATATCTTCATATAATAAACTTGTTAGTAAAAATGAAGGTGTTAATCAGCAGTGGGGGCAGGTACAAAACCAGTATCAAAGAAGGATGGATCTAATTCCTAATCTGGTTAATACTGTAAAAGGTTATGCTGCTCATGAAAAAGCAACATTAGAAGGAGTTATCAATGCAAGATCTAAGGCAACTTCTATTCAATTGACTCCTGAAGCCCTTAATGATCCTAAGTCTGTCGCTAAATTCCAGCAGGTTCAGGGTGAATTGTCTTCGGCTTTGAGCAGATTAATGGCTGTTGCAGAGAATTATCCTAACCTTAAAGCAAATGAAAACTTTTTGCAGCTTCAGTCCCAGCTTGAAGGTACGGAAAACAGGATAGCAAGAGAACGCCAAAAATATAATGACGTAGTTAAAGACTATAATCTGTCAGTTAAAAGATTCCCAAGCGCAATCTTTGCAGGAATGTTCGGTTATAGAGATAAACCATATTTTGAAGCAAAAACCGGCGCTGAGAATCCTCCAAGCGTGAGTTTCTAAAATGTATAAAATATTTTTCGCAATATTAGTCCTTTTTAGCGGAGCTTTTGCTCAGGAGAATATCCCTAAATTGGATAAATATGCAACAGATTTAACCGGTACATTGTCAGCTCAGGAGCTTAATGACCTTAATTACAGGTTGAAATCTTATGAAGACTCTACATCTAACCAGTTAGTTGTAGTAATGATAAAGTCATTGGATGGAAACGCAGTTGATGACATGGCTTATCAAATAGCACGTCAGAATAAAGTCGGTTCCAAAAAGAACAGTAACGGTGTGGTTTTGCTTGTAGCTAAGGATGATAAAAAGATTAGGATAGAAGTAGGTTATGGCTTAGAAGGAGCTTTAACAGATGCTATTTCAAGTTCAATTATCCGGAATACAATTTCACCCGAGTTTAGAAACGGGAACTATTATGCAGGCATCAGCAGCGGCGTAAACGATATTCAAAAAGCAGTTGCAGGTGAGTATAAAGCAAAATCTTCCAAAGGGTCATCCAAAGGAATAGTTGGAGCTTTAGTCTTTATATTCTTTATCATTGTCATGATAATAAACTTTTTCAGAAGGATTGGCGGAGGAATGGTTTATCGTTCCGGAAGCGGATTCAGAAGCGGATATTGGGGCGGTGGCGGATTCGGAGGCTTTGGGGGAGGCGGCTCTTCTGATGGCGGCGGATTTGGCGGCTTTTCCGGCGGCGGCGGTGACTTTGGAGGCGGCGGATCCAGCGGAAGTTGGTAATTTGCCTTATTTGGCATTGTGATTTTTATTTTCTTTTTGTAGTATTGCTCTCATATTTTTGTTTGTTCTATTTTTGTTAATATTTGGAGTAGAAAATGGCTATTAAGATAACTGAAGAATGTATTAATTGTGGTGCCTGCGAACCTGAATGCCCGAACAATGCTATCTATGAAGGCGGTGTTCAATGGGCGCTTGCCGGTAAAACTTATGCTGATGATGAAACTTCCCCGATGGGAGCAAGTGGTTTCTTCAAAACGGATTTCTTTTATATTGTTCCTGATAAATGTACTGAGTGCAAGGGATTCCATGATGAACCGCAATGCGCTTCTGTTTGTCCGGTTGATTGCTGTGTACCTGATCCCGGACATGTTGAAGACGAGGCAACTCTTTTAAAACGTAAGGAATATCTGGATTCAATAGGCCGGTAATTTCTTATTACATATTTCTGTTTAATATTTTGATCCCTTCTTTGAGGATTATGTGAATATATTATATATTTCGCATAATCCTATTTTCTTTCACTCTAATTTACAGTACGCTTGTTAATTAAACATAATAACGGATTAGCTTATAAATATAATTGTAAAAGTGGCTATAAATCCATAAAACACTTTAAACATACATGGCATTTAGGAAAAGGAAAACGGCTAAAAATAACTTTACGGAATTAGCTGGTACGTGTAAAATGCTGGATTATTTTAAGGCAATAGCCCCTAAAACTTGCACTTTTTAGTTAATTATGTTATATACTAATTGAAATTATAATAATTTTTGATCTTGTTAACAGGATAGAGTAAATGAAAGCAAATGAACAGGGTAAGCAGGCAAATTGGATATTTATTGCAATTTTGATAATTGCAGTGCCCTTATTATTTGCGATATTATATGCGATAAACTCAGATACCAGAAGAAATGAAATTCAGTTATTAAGCAAAAAAGATACTTCTGAAACGAATATTAAAAAGAAAACTGAAACAATTAAAACGGATACAATTAAAAAAGAAAACAAATAACGATGTTGTTTTCTGAAGAAAATTATAAATTTATGTATGCAGCACTGCAGGAAGCAGAGCAGGCATTGTCAATTGGTGAAACTCCCGTAGGAGCGGTTGTTGTATATCAGAATAGAATTATAGGACGAGGACATAACCAGGTTGAAATGCTAAAAGATGCTACTGCGCATGCTGAACTTATTGCGCTTACTGCCGCTTCTAACCATTTGAATAATTGGCGCTTGAATGAGTGTGATATTTATGTAACGTTGGAACCTTGTGTAATGTGTACGGGTGCGCTTCTTGCTGCCCGTATTTGTAATTTATACTTTGCCGCATTTGATCCTAAATTCGGCGCTAATGGCTCTTTATACAACATTGGTATTGAAGGTAAGTATAACCATAAATTAAATGTGTATAACGGCATTTATGCCGGCGAAAGTGAAAATTTATTAATAGAGTTCTTTAAGAAAGTCCGCTGTGCTAAGTGATTTTTATTATTTAAGTTAACATTAATTATTATTATTTTATTTTAATAAAAAAATATTCACTATAAAAATACTATGAGCAGAGTAATGAGATTGATATTGTTTGGTGCACCAGGTGTCGGCAAAGGGACACAGGCGAAAATATTATCCGCTAAATTAAATATTCCCCATGTTTCTACTGGTGATATTTTAAGATTAGCGACTAGAGAGAAAACTCCTATTGGATTAAAGGTTCAGGAAATAATGAATAGGGGCGAGCTTGTACCTGATGAGATAATTACCGGAATTATTCAAGAAAAGCTTTCCACTGATGAATGTAAAAACGGATTTATCCTTGATGGATTTCCGCGGACTGTTCCTCAGGCTGCTTCTTTAGAAAAAATGTTGTTGGATCTTGGCATTAAGGATATAAATCTTATTTATATATCTGCCGTGGAAGATGAACTGGTTAAAAGGTTAACAAATAGAAGAGCTTGTAAGGTTTGTAATAACATCTTTAACTATTCATTAATCAAAGATTCTCACTTTTGCCCTGTCTGCAATGCTGAAGATAGTTTCTACCAGCGCAAAGATGATAGGGAGGATATTATCAGAAACAGATTTGAGGTTTATGAAAAATCCACAAAACCTGTTCTGGATTATTATAAAGCACTATTGGATATTATTTATGTTAATGCCCTTAATGCTGTTAATGAAGTAACAGAAAGCATTATTACGCAAATTGAAGCAAGAATAGGCGAAAAATTACTTATTTCTGCTTAAATACGGCTTTTTGAGCTTTTCCGTGCTCAAGCTTGTAAATATTTCCTTTATTCTTTTTTATAATATCATAATTATGCGTAGCAAATAATAAAGCTGTTCCGCGGCTGTTTATTTGTTTAAGGATTTCTACAATTTCTCCTGTTGTTTCCGGATCTAAATTTCCTGTTGGTTCATCGGCAATTATTAATAGCGGCTCGTTTATTATGGCTCTTGCTATTGCCACCCTCTGCATTTCACCACCTGATAGTTCCCCGGGCATACTGTATTTTTTATGAAGTAATCCAACGTCCTGAAGTGATTTTGATATCATGGTCTTAAAGTTACGTCTGCTTTTTCCGGTTACTTCTAATACATATTCAAGGTTTTCATATATGTTACGGTCTTTTAACAGGCGGAAATCCTGAAAGACTATCCCGATCTTTCTTCTTAATAAAGGGATTTCGCTATTCTTTATGGTATCGGAGCTGTAATTCATAAATTGAACACTGCCTTTTTGTGGCAGTATATCCATGTATATAAGTTTAAGCAGTGTGCTTTTGCCTGAACCGCTTTTGCCGATTAGAAACGTAAAATCGCCCTGCTTAACTTCAAGGTTAAGCCCGTCAAATAATTTGTGGTTGTTATAACTAAAGTGAACGTTTTTAAATGTCAGCATAATTGTTTTTCTTTAATATAAATTGTATCCTGTCTGAGTCGGGTGTTCCTCTGTCAAAACTAAACGCGTCAAAGCAGTCTGCTACATAAAGCCCGGCTTTATCAATGAGTTTAAAATACAGTTCAAAGGGGTAGATTTTTTGTTTATGTATCTCAATTATTTCATTTCCATCTTCAAATACAAAAGTAAATATGTTTTTATGCATTTTAGTCTTGTTATCGTAAGTGGATTTTTGTGTGTATCTAATATCCTTATATCTGTCTGATATGTTAAAAACCTTGGCATGTTTAATACTGTTTTGCTCCAGAGCTGCATCAAATGTGAATATGCCGTCATCAGATAATGAATTGCGTATCTCTTTAAAAAAAGATAAAAGCTTTTCAACCGAAGTAAGATAATTAATGCTGTCAAAAATACAGATAATAACATCAAATTTATTTTTAAAAGGAAGCATTGTCATATCGCAGCAAACTTTTTTAAGCCTTTTATTGGTATTGGTTTTAAGCATTGCCAATGAGAGGTCTGTAGTAAGATAAAGAGGGAATTTTGAGTGCAGTATGTTTGCAATTTTACCTGTACCTGCCGCTATTTCCAGAACATTTTTGGATACAACAGAATAATCTTCAATAATTTGCAGAAGATATTCACCCCATGAGTCATAGTCCAGATTTGCCATTATATGGTCATATATTAGCGGTACTACGTCGTATTGTTTAGAGATTGTATACATTGTTTAATCTGTTTGATAAAATAATATCTGCAAATTTATAAGCTTCAATTGTACTGTTGCACTCCGCTAAACCTTTTCCTGCAATATCATAAGCTGTTCCGTGGTCAGGTGATGTTCTTACTATCGGCAATCCGGCAGTAAAATTTACCCCTGTGTTAAAATTCAGTAATTTAAAAGGAATAAGCACCTGGTCATGGTACATTCCTAAAATAAGATCATATTTTTTATAAGCTGAAGATCCGAAAAACGCATCAGGAGAAAAAGGCCCTGCAATTTTTTCCGGGTCCAAATATCCTTTAATGACCGGTGCAATAATCTCAATCTCTTCATCGCCGATATTGCCATTCTCACCTGCATGCGGGTTTAATCCTAATACTGCTATTGAAGGATTATTAATCTTAAAATCCTTCTGCAGGGAGGCAATTAAAACATTCAAAGTATGTTTAAGCTTACCGGCTGTTATTAATTCTTTAAGCTTACTTACAGGGGAGTGAATTGTAAGTAAAGCAGCTTTCATATTGGCAGATAGAAAGGTCATAACAAAATCTTTAGTATTGCACCATTCTGCAAGCAATTCGGTATGGCCGGGAAAATCTATTCCCGCCATTTTAAATGCTGTTTTAGAAATGGGGGCAGTAATTAATGCGCTCTCTTTATTTACGTTCATAAATTCAAAGCATAATTTAAGAGCATTAAATGCAGTTGTGCCGGAGAGTGCTGTAGGCAGGCCAACTTCCTGCTTAACATCGCCCATGCAAAGTATATACACGCCGGGATGTTTAATTGCGCCGGCATTACTTACTTTTTCAGCTTGCAGTGTTGTATTTAGAACTGAACATGTATTTTCATAAACGTTATCAGGTATGGCAAAAATATATCTGCAATTATCCTGAATATCAATTTCCCGAAGAGCTTTGATAACTATTTCAGGTCCAATCCCGTTAATGTCGCCGCATGTAAATAAAAATGATTTCATCATAATTATAAATATAATTATTTTGGAATAAATAAACATAAATAACGGCAATAATACAATAAAAGCAGCCAATGTTTCTTTTATTTCCCTTAAATGATGGAAAACTAACACATTCAAAAACAATCATATATCTGAATGCTTCCGAAAATATTCCAAAAGTTGCCTGCATAAATTTCCTGGTTAATAAATAGCTCAATCAATGTATGGATTTCCAATATGGAAGCGATATTTGAAAATTATACAAAATAAATAATTTGGATAGATAATCCGAGACAGCGCAAAAAGTATTAAAAAATCCCCCTCGCCAGCCGGACCCGACGTCAGGAGGGGCAGGCGGACGGAGAGGGGGGCAGGGGGGTGAGTTCATATGTGCCTATATTACAATAGAATACAGACACTTCTTGATAAACTTTTATCTTCTTATTCAAAGCAAGAAAACCTCCTCAATAGTTTATTGAAGATTTCTCTACCGATAAATCGGCATCGAAATGCAAGTAAAAGAGAGAATATACTGTGGCTAAAGCCCCATCGTGTGGATCGGTGTTCTGTTATCCACGGGCTAAAGCCCCGTGGCTATTTAATAACTATATGACTAAATTTTGTAATATAATCTTAAGAGTTCTTTCCGTTCCCGGAGCAAAATAACTAGCCCTAATCCATGTATTGATTTACAATATGGAAGCAGGATATTAGGCTGACACATATAAAAAATCTCCATATGCCGCTACAATCAAGATAATCAGGCAAATCAGGAGGCTAATTCAAAAGAATACGAGCAAGCCTTATATAGGTCTGAATGCTTATAATACTTAAAAACAACTGCGAATGGCATAGCTACTAAAGGCTGGAGCTTCGCGTTATAATCGAAGTTAAATAGCACCGTCCTTTAGGGCGGTGGGAAATGGAACTATCCCAACCCTCTCAGGCTTTAGCCATTGAAATATTTTCAGTATCTCAACATACATTTCTTTTCAGTGAATTCATTTTCAGTCTTGAACTTTTGGTACTTGCCCGGCTTAGTCGTGGCTTTTCTTTCAAGAGAAAAGTACAAGAAAGAATAAATATCCGAACTATGATTATACCGTAGCCTTGACTACACCAAAGTATTATCCTAAAAAATACTATTTACTGATTACTGATTACTAATTACTGTACTCTGTTCCTAATCAAGGTTCAGACAAATAGTATTTGACATTTTAAATTATAAAAAGTAATTTATAACAGAAAACTAGGGTTGTTTTGCAAAAAAGATATTTAACTAACAGGGAAAGCGGATTCGGTTATTTTTCTGGAATCGGGTGGCTTACGCCAGTTGCTCACTATTATGACTCAGAGGTAGGTAGCCTGTCCCTATGGGAGTTGCTGGTGTTGATCCCTTAGCCGCAAATTTGGTGACTGGTATTTGATCAGCAATTCTATGCATGATAAAGTGTATATAGGTGGTGGGGCAGATATACGACAGGGAGTTGCACATAATGAAACTGAAGAAATAATTCCTGATAATGTACAATTTAAGGCACAGTATAATCCAGTTGATAAATACTGGGAGATAAAAACTAATAAAGAAACATTCAAAATAAATAGGTAAAATATGAAGAGTGTATTGTTCATAATGCTATTATTATATACAATTACTTTAGCACAAATTAAAAAACAGTTAGAGTATTCTGATGAATGTAATCTCCATTTTGATAATTTTAACTTATTATATTTTAATGATGAAAATAATAAACAGTATTATGTTATCTCTACAAAAGCGATTGTCGATTCACTAAAATTTAATAAGTACATAATGCTAACTAAAAAATGTAAATATAATTTGGACTTAATAAAAGTGAATTTTAATAAAATCCTTTTTTTAGATATCAGATGTTATCTTAAGACTGGTACGACAGTGGTAAGTTCTAGAAATTTGGATACAACTAAAATAAATATTAAAGATTATGAGTCAATTTATAATAAGAAAGACTCAATTGAATTATACTATTCACCTTCTTTAATAGATCATTATTATATAAATTGTCATAAATAAATGATGAAAAAAGAGTATATCTTGGATAAAATATGAGAACTGTTTTATTAATAGTGCTGCTGCTTTGCACTACAGCATTTTCACAAATACAAAAACAATTGACTTTCGAAGAAGAGAATAGTCTTGGCTTTGAATGTTTTCACTTTTTAATATTCAGGGATGAAAATAATGCGAGGTGGTATGTGTTTTCTGCTATAGTTGATGCTGATTCCTGCGATGCCAGAAATTATAAGGTTCTAAAGCCCAAAGGGAAGTATGTTCTGGATTTATTTAAAGTGGAGAATAAAAATATGCCTTATTGCAAAGTTCAAGGAGCAGATGAGATTTACATTTATGATAAATTAAGTATAAAGGATCATAACCCGGTTGAAGATTTTTATTTTACATCTTCCCTTGTTGACCATTATTATATAGAATGTATAAAATAATTAAATGCCTTAAGTTAAAAAGATACTTAATAATAGATGTCTGAATTAGGTTATGCAGTAGGCATTGCGATGCCTACTGATAAAATCAAGGTTCGGAGCTCAAATCTACAGCTAAAATCACGCAACCGGTTGGCTATTTATAGCCCATAATGAAGATCAATCGTTATTGGCACAATTACATTGCATCTTTAATTTATTACTTGGCTTCGTTAAAAAGTGAATATCAAACGATTGATCGATTATGGGAAAAGAAATTTATATTTATCACGCGAATCCGGGATCGGATGTCCCATCCGGAGTCGGATGAGACATCAAGGTTCAGACAGTATTGTGGGTTTTTAAGAGGTCTGCTGGTAATTATCTGTCAGTGCAGATTTCTCTTCGTTATCAGTATCAAAATTACAAAGAAAGAATATAAATAGAATCAAGAATTATCGCGGGTTAAAGCCCAACTGCGCAGGCGGTGTTCTTTCTCCACGGGCTAAAGCACCGTGGCTATTTAAATGGCAAGTGTCAAAAAATAAAAATCCCGTTCTGCAGCTAAAATCAAGATAATCACGCAAATCAGGCTAATCAAGGTTCAGACGGTATATTGGCAGTTAAAAAAAACATCAGACGATTGATCGATTATGGGGGATAACATGATACTCACATAATTGTAAATATGAATTCTGCTTGAATTACACAGCATCGCAAATGCTCCTTTCCCGCCACTATGGAGATAACCAAATCTTATTTTGATAACTTAAGAAGTGATAGGGGGTAAGTTATCTTTACGCCGCTGTTAATTGCTGAGTACTGGTCTCCTGTTGACTGTAAAATTAAATCATTGGAAAAATGAAAAATTATATCTTAATTTATCTGTTAGTAAATAAATAATTTTGAAAAAAGACTTATTAAAAAATATGAAAAAGATAGCGCTTTTAATTTTGCTGATTTGCGGAGCCTCTTTAGGACAAATGAGGCCCCCTGTCTTTAGATCTCCTGTCATGTCGGAAGTAATTGTGTCTCCGGCAAATAAACAGGTGGTCTTAAATTATAACTATAAAATACCTTATAATAAGTTAATATTTGAGAAGAACGAAAATGTTTTCAAAAGCTCATTCAGGATTATGCTTGAAGTTACAGATGCAAAAGACAATTTTGTTGTAAGGCAGAGTAAAGAGGGGGACCTTGCAGTTAAATCGTTTGCAGAAACGGACTCACCATTTCTATTTGCTGAAGGTACCATATCTTTTTCTGTTGATACCGGTTTCTTCAAAATATTACCCGTTTTCAGGGATCTTAAAACGCCGGATGAGTTAAAGCTGAAGGAAATTGAAATTCATACGACCTCTTTTTTAAGTAAAAACATTTTAGCCCCTTTAATTGTGGAATCTAAAAAAGATTCCTGTAATGGTCAGTCTTTGTATGCACTTGCTAATTTAAGCGGCAATCTGCCTTTTAATGATAATTCCTATGACTTTATAATGCCTGTAGCGGATACTACTATTAATAATATTCTTGTTGTGGCTGTTAATAACGAAGACACAGTATTTAACGGAACGCTTAGCAAATCTTTTTATCTAAATAATCACATAACTGAGTGTGGTGGTAAATTACTTTTGGATGAGTTGAATAACGGCATCGTTTGTAAAAATTTTATTTTGTCAGGTATTTCATCTGCTCTAAATGAAGGTCCACTCGTTTTTTCCATATCCAAAGACAAGAAAGAAAAGCCGAAAATATTTAAAACTGAAGTAAAATGGTATGCTAAACCAATTTCTTTGTCTGATCCGGAAATGGCAATTCAGGCGCTCAAAATTGTTGAAAGTGACGATACCGTAAAAACTATGCTGAATGCGGACAAAAAGGATGCTTATAAAGTACTTTTTAATTATTGGAAGAAACACGACCCAAAGCCCGGCAGTAAATATAATCCTGTAATGGCAGAATATTATAAAAGAGTTGACTATGCTATCCTGAATTTTTCAACAATGGAAAAGAAAAACGGCGCCTTAACCGATAGAGGACGTATATATGTTAAGTATGGACAGCCGGTTAATATTGAAAGAACAAGTAATAGTGATAATAAAATTGTTGAAATATGGTCTTATATAAACCCAAAAGTAAAGTACTATTTTGTGGATAAAAAGGGGATAGGTGACTTTGAGTTGATGAGACAATAGCTATTGTTTTTTCTTTTTTTGTAAAAACAAAGTTTGTAAATTTACAGTATTCAAAATAAATTAGAAATTAATATGGAAAAGTTAAAAATAGGTGTAATAGGAACGGGGCATTTGGGCAAACTGCACATTAAAATGCTCAAACAAATTGAGGAATGTGAGTTAGTCGGAATATTTGACAGTTACCATGAACAACTTGAAAAAGCTGCGTCTGAGTATAACGTTAAAGCATTTGATTCTCTTGATGATTTAGTTAAAAGTGTAAGCGCAGTAACTATTGCTGCTACAACCACTGCCCATTATGAGCTGGCAAAGTATTGTCTGGAAAATAATGTGCACGTTTTTCTTGAAAAGCCTATTACTGCATTAATAACAGAAGCAGAAGAAATTGTTAAAATTGCAAAAGAAAAAAAATTAAACCTGCAGGTAGGCCATATAGAGAGATTTAATCCCGCCGTCCTTGCTGTTGAAAGTTATATAAACAATCCCATGTTCATTCAAAGCGATCGTCTGCACCAGTTTAACCCTCGTGGAACGGATGTGGCTGTTGTTCTCGATCTAATGATTCATGATATTGATATAATCCTTCATTTAGTGCAAAGTGAAGTTAAAAAAATTGATGCCAGCGGTATGCCGGTTGTTTCAGATACAATTGATATTGCCAATGCCAGAATTGAGTTTGAGAATGGTGCTGTTGCAAATGTAACCGCCAGCCGTATCTCTCAAAAGAAATTGCGTAAAATGAGGTTGTTCCAAAAAGACAGTTATATCTCGTTAGATTTTACTTCAGGAGTCTCTGAGGTATATAGACTGCTTTCCGCTGATGGAAAATATGATTCTTCGTTAATCTCATATGGGGAATTAGGCATCGGCGAAAAGAAAAAAATATTATATTATGAACAGCCTGAAGTTAAAGAAGTTAATGCCTTGTTGTATGAAATAAATCTTTACGTGCAGTCTGTTATAAATAAAACCCAGCCAAAAGTGACTGGGCTTGACGGTCTTAAAGCTTTAAAAGTAGCTGATTATATTATTAACAAAATAAATGAAGCGATACCGGTAATCAATCTTTAACCTGTTCTAAATTCAGATAATTTTGCTAATTAAACTGCTTATCTACAATCTTAATTTCTTCAGGATATGCAATATTTCCGAGAGATGTTGAGATTGTAGGTCTGGCATAAATTGTAATTCTTGCAGAACTGCTCTTGGATCCGCCCAACGCTAAAGCCAAATTTACTATTGACTGATATTCGTTATTCTTAAAAAAATCCATTAAGTTCATGCCAATTGAAATCGGGAAGGTAACGCTTTCACCTGTGCCCGGGATATAAACAGGAGAGCTTATATTGCCAGTAATCGTTTCTTTTCCATCAATAAATAACCTCCAAGGGAAACTTACCATAGAAATATTTGTTCTGGGATAACCGCCGGTTCCGTCATTTGGGTTAAGAGCCTGGATATTCAGAGTAAAATTAGCCTGCATTTTGCCCTGGGCAACACCGGTTGTAAACTTTATAATATCTAATGCTCCAAAATCTGTAACTTTTGCCTTGTTGGAAATCGGAATGCCGTTAAGTGTAAAATTATTTACATCTGCCAGTTTGAATTTTAATCTGGTCAAATTGGAAATTGTGTTAAAAACACTGCAAGATATGCTCGAAAAAGCAAATAATAGTGCTAAACTGTATAAAATATATTTCTTCATAATCTTAAAAAATCCGTAAAATAAGTATCCAAAAATGATTTATCAAATAAATATAACAAAAAATGCGTTAATCGGAAAAGATAAACATCAAAAAAATACCAAATTTTAAATTTTACAATCTCAATAAAAATTACTATTTTATAAAATCGGATTTGCAATTACTAAAAAGAGGTAAAAATGAACCGATCGAAAAACATAAATGCATCTCAGGAACCGGAAGATACACAAGATCTCTTCCCTTCAATTATCGAGTTGGAAGACTTAACGGAAGACTCCAATCTGCCTGCAATCACAATACTTAGTGCAAACAGACAAAACAATAATGCCGAAATAATTATAGAATTCTATTATTTAAGGCGTGGAGATATCTTTATCTACCGGAACAATGAAAAAGTTGACATGTATTACCAGGCCATTCCCGGAACCTATAAATTCCAGAAAATGGATTTATCTGACGGATTAAACGAATTTGAAATATTTTACCGTATTGGAAATAGAAAATCTGTATCTGCATTTATTTCTATTTTGAAAGTTTAATCAATGGGCAGTTCAATTGACTTGCCGGAAAAATTTCTTTATGAAATTTGGAAGGATCAAAAATTTATCAATTCTTTACATAATGAGAATGATGATAAAATAGAAGTTCTTGATCCGGGTGTGGAAAATAAAGATGGTGATGGACCTGACTTTTTTAATGCCAGAATAAGAATAGGCAATATTACATATCAAGGTGATGTGGAAATTGATACTTCGTATTCTGATTGGAAAAATCATGGGCATAATCTGAACAAAAAATATAACAGGGTCGTCCTCCACAGCTTTCTGAACTGTTCTGCGAGGCTGCCTTTTGTATTAACTCAGGAGGGGAGAAAGGTTACTTCAATTTGTTTAAGGGACTTTATTAAGAATGATTTGACTTCACTTATTCAGAAAGCAATCCTGAGTGAGAGGAGAAACCGCAATATTAAAATGCCCTGCATGGATGCAATAAATGATGTCTCTGATAAAGATAAACTTGACTATCTTTACGAGCTTGGAGCGGAAAGATTCCAAAATAAATCTAAAAAAATATTGGAACGGCTAAAAGAAATTACTTATCTTAAAGAAAATTTTATCAAAGAACCTGTTATCAAATATGAACTGGACGAACGGTATCTAAATAAAACTTTTGTAATATCGGACTTCTCTAACCCCGATATATGGTATGAGCTTATTTATGAGCAGATATTTGAGGCGCTGGGGTACTCTAAGAATAAAGATATAATGCTTAAATTGTCAAAATTCATAGAAGTTGACGTTTACAAGCAATTACTTAAAAAAGATAATCCGGTCCTTTATTATGAAGCAGTACTGTTTTTCGTTTCCGGACTTATTCATAAAGAAACAAATCCAAGTGATGAAGAATCATCTATTTATATAAAAAAAATGTATGAGTGTTGGAACGAAGTAGGCAGTATATATACCGGCAGATTACTTAAAGAAACTCAATGGAAGTATGGTGGACTTCGTCCGCCTAATTTTCCGACTGTAAGGTTAGCAGGAGGGGCAAGGCTGCTGTTTAAAATATTATCTAATAATTTGATCGGCAAAATTATAAGTGAAATAAATATTGAGCCGGATTGCAAAAAAATTATTAAATCACTGCGAACAATGCTTACGGTTGAAGCCGAAGGTTATTGGAAAAATCACTATGTGTTCAATCAGCCCACTAAGGAAGAGATTAAATATTTTGTAGGGTTAGCAAGGGCAGATGAAATAATTATTAATGTAATATTACCCGTTGCGGCCATATATTTCCAAATGTTTGAGAAAAATAATCTTTTCCAAAAAGTGATGCGTGTTTATTCCAATTATTACCAAAATACTGAAAATACTTTAGTGATGGAAGTTTCTTCTACATTAAAATTGCAGGATGCCTGGAAGCGAAGTATTCTATATCAGGGAATGATTGAACTTTTCCGGTCGTTTTGTTCTCACGAAAAATGCACAGAATGTACTTTGGGTAAAAAAGCCTTTAACTAAATAGTTTTCAAAAAATCTTATTCCAAAGTTATCCTCACTCCACGGCAATATTATCATAAACCTTTAAGGGTAACCCATATCAAAGCGGGTTACGAACGTTCAAATACTTTTACCGGGCAACCGCTTTAGGTGCAGGGGACTGGTGCAGGTATAAAAAAACCCGGCACTTGTTAAGCACCGGGCCGTAATTAAAGAGATTTTAATATTACTTGAGCAGCATCATTTTCTTAGTCTCTCTGAATGTTTTATTTCCTTCTACAGAATTGGCTTCTATTGAATAGAAATAGATACCTGATGATATAGATTTGCCTTTAGTGTCAAATTTAGTTTCATGGGTACCAGCAGTCAATTGACCGTTAACTAATACTTTAACAACTTCACCTGCAATGTTATAAATTGTTACTTTTACCTTACTCTCATATGGTAAACTGAAAGATATAACTGTAGATGGGTTAAATGGATTAGGGAAATTCTGATTTAGAGCATAATTTGTCGGTGTAGAGTTAATATTAACTTCAACTTCTTTTGATGCATGTGATGAGCCGTCAAAGTCTATTTGTTTAAGTCTATATGCAGCTTTACCAGTATAAGATTTAACGTTATCTAAGAATGAGTAGTTCGATGAAAGGGTTGTTGTTCCTTTACCGGGGATAAAGCCGACAGAAGACCATGCACCGTTTATCTTTCTTTCAACCGTGAAGCCTTTATTATTTGATTCAGTAGCGGTTGTCCAGGTTAAAGAAACTGAAGAGCCGTTAGATAAAGCATTAAATGAAACTAACTCAACGGGAACGTTGCCGCCTGCTGCCAGGATAGATTTTGATAGTACGTCAATGGTAAATTTAGCATTGTGCATACCGCGGCTGCCGTCGTTTGCAACCATTTGGTAGTTCCAGTAGGCTTTTTTCAAATTCTCAGTAGAAAGCAAATGCCAGTCAATAGAGTCAACACCAACAGGCGGGAGTGCTATTCTAAGTTTTCTTAATAGACCATCAACTTCCAGTTGAATTGGTTGGATCTGGCCGTTGCCATCATAATCAGATACTGCCATAAAGTCATCAAATGAATTTTTCGGTCCATGGCAGTTAACACAGGCTGCTGTATTATCAAAACCTGTTGCAGGATTACTCATTCTGAAAGAGTGACCGCCGACTTTGCTTATGTTAACAGCATTTGTGTCTGTTGGAGCCATATGGCAGTCAACGCATGCGTTTGTAATTGCATAAGAGTGAGAAGTGCTTTGGAAAGGAGTACCGAAATCAACGCAGTTCTGACCTAAGAAAATGTCTGCCTGTGGTGAGTGGTGCGGCCCCCAGCGGCTGCTCATTGTTCCTGCATTTGCATAATTTGCTCTGGCTTTATGACAGTTCATACAGGTTTGACCAACGCCGCCACGGGTGTAATGATAAGCATTAGCTAATGTATCTGAACCGGTTGGGGTTAATCTTAAGGATGCTGTATTTGTATTTCCGTGAGGATCATGGCAGGCTGCGCAACTGATTTCAACGTGTGAAGCGATTGTCATACCTGTTGTATTTGTAGTTCTTCCGTAGGTAAAATTAATATAACCTTGTCCGTCATGGCATCTGATACAATTTTGTAAGCTATTGTTTTGGCTTGCCGTACCCTGAGCAAATGATGATGACCAAACTGCTTTTGAGTGCAGGGAGTTATTATATTCCTGAGTTTTTGTATGATGTGTAGGTGCATCATGGCATGCATTACAAACACCACTGCTTGCACTTTTTTGAATATATGCAGAGTTGCCGGTAGTAGCGTGTTGTGAACCTGCCCCGTGGCACATTTCACAGCCGATGGTTGCGTGGTTAACTAAAGCAGGATAATATGTTTTTAATGAATCCCATTTAGCCTGAGAAGGAACGCCGGAGAATGTCCATCCCAATGTTGTTGCAATATCATCAAAACCATTATTGTTTGCAGCCGCATTAAAATTATAACCCGTTGTGTGGCATTTCATGCAGCTTGTACTATAGCTTGCGGCTGTTGTAAGTTGTTCTTTAAAAATATTTGCGTGCCCGGAATTCTGCCATTTATTATAAATGGCTGTAAATGCAGGATTGCTTGCGTGGCAAGTCATACATTTAGGAAAATTACCTGCAACTCCCTGGAAATTACCAACACCAACCCAGTCTGATGCGGTTATGGTTTTGGTAGTATCGTGTGAGCCGGTAGCAGTAACCATATGTAAATTAACGGTATAAGTCCCCTTTACATCAGGTTTAAAATATACCCACTTACTGCCAAAAGTGGTTAATGTGGTGCTGGAACCGGTCGGTTTACTTGTTAAAGTAAAAGTAGCGGTCTGAATTGTATCTGCATTACCAAAATTATAAGCAGATAAGTAAACGTAAGTTAAGTTACCAACTACGTCTAATCCGTTTGACACAGAATTTGTAGACAATCCCATAGCGGTTAACATTGGTCCGGTAACAGCTTCGGTCTTAATTACACCGCGGGGCTGAGCCCATCCAATATTAACGACTACTAACGTCATTAATATGATTCGTACAACATTTTTCATGTATGATACTCCTACTGTTTAATTATTTAACATACGAATTATCATAAACAAAAAATATACCGCATTGTTAGCTAAAAACCTGGTGTATAAATATGCAGTTACACAGTGGCTATAAAGCGAATTTCTAATAAATGGGAATATTTAAGCCATGTAAAATCAAATACGGGAATTAGTTAAATAATACCGGAACTGAACTGCATAATCAACTGTAGAAATATTAAACAGCTTTCTCCTGATTGCTTAAATTCTAATAAAAAATAACGTTTTTATGCATTCTAATCACAATTATTTTCTTTGTATAACCCGGTTGAGCGGGAAAAACATCTTTGTTTCCGAATAAAATGAGTGAATTCTGCCGGGGAAACTTGTTTATACAGACCAATTAAGTTAAATTTTGGTAGAAAGTTTTTATAAATTTGGAGTCGAAATTGGAATATACTTATAAAGGTGCCGGCGTTGACCTGGAAGCAGGTGATGAAACAGTAAAGAGAATTAAAAAACTTGCTAAATCTACTTTTACTAAAAATGTCATTTCGGAAATTGGACTTTTTGGCGGATTCTATGAACTTGATTTATCAGGGATTAATAATCCTGTATTGGTTTCAAGCGTAGATGGAGTTGGTACAAAGCTTAAAATAGCATGTCTTAACAACATGCATAATACTATTGGGCAGGATCTTGTTAACCATTGTGTGAATGATATTGCTGTTTGCGGTGCAAAACCTCTTTTCTTCTTAGATTATCTCGCTGTCGGCAAATTAGATCCTAATGTTGCAGAGAAAGTAATTGAAGGCTTTTCCATTGCATGCCGGGAAAACGGATGTGCCTTGATCGGCGGGGAAACCGCTGAAATGCCGGGATTTTATGCCATGGACGAATACGATGTTTCCGGTACTATTGTCGGCATTGTTGATAAAAACAAGATAATTAATGGAAAAGATATTTCTAAAGGTGATGTACTGATTGGCTTTCCGTCCACCGGGCTGCATACTAACGGATATTCATTAGCCAGAAAAGTTTTATTGGATAAATATTTGGTTAATGACTTTTTCCCTGAATTGAACAGAACTCTGGGGGAGGAGCTTTTAACTGTTCATAAGTCTTACCTTAAATTAATATCAGGTTTAAAAGATAAATTTACTATTAAAGGTTTTTCTCATATTACCGGTGGCGGTATTATCGGTAATACAAAAAGAATTGTTCCGGAAGGATTAGGGATGCAAATAGATTGGAATAATTGGGATCTGCCTAAAATATTTCAATTTATACAAGAGAATGGAAAAATTGCTGATGACGAAATGCGATCTGTTTTTAACCTTGGCATTGGTTTAGTTGCCGTTATTAGTAAAGATATTCTTAATGAGGTGAAAAGTTATTTGGATAGCATCAATGAGCAGTATTATCTTGTAGGAAAAATCGTTTGATAAATTCAAGGGGCTGCCTCTTTATGCGATAAATGCAGGCAGCCCTTTGGGTGGAGAAAGTGTCTACATGTTTAACCAGTAATTAACTTTTACCAGAAAAATATTATCTGCATTACCTTTTGTAAAAGTTCCAATATCTCTTCTAAAATTAAAATCTCCGGGGTTCTGATCATTAAACTTCTGATGAGTCCAAACAAAAAACATTGCTGAACCCGGTAAAAATTCCCATCTTAGAATAATGTTTCCGCGTACTGATTTTATATTGAAATTGGGATCAGATATCGTAAAAGTTTGTGAAGGATTGCCATTATCAGGAGTGACTGTATACTCTTCATCATTTTTGTTGTAGCTTATTGAAGTATTATTCGTGCCGTATTCAATTGTCTTGTATGATCTGGGTTCAACTATTTGCTTAAACGATGTATATTTTCCCACTGAGACTAACGGCTGGAGATATATCTGCAAACTTAATGCAGGTGTAAATGTCCAGTTTAGTCTGATAGAGCTTCCATAAGTTTTTTGATTCAATTCAGCAAAGACATAACGGTTGTTGTAAGTTGCTGTGGCCGTATTATCGCTAACATTATCAACCCATTGAGTCTTATCAACATTAAGCTCGTAAAAGGGGCCAATTGACAAATTAATATTGCTCCTTGGATTCCATGTTACATCTAAACCGACATTGTTGTATTCAGACTTCACATTATTCCCATTGTAATTATAGTAAACGTCAAATACTATGCTTTCCCTTGAATCTGAATATATGCTAGCGCTGAATTGTCTTGATGTCGGGGTTTTGAGAATGGGTCCGCCCCTTGATAAATTATTGGAATAACGTTCCGGTTCATAAACTGTCTGCATAGAAATCTCATAATAATTCAAAAACTGCAGATCAGCATTTAGATAAAGAGCATTAGCCAACAAATTGCCATCATAATCCTGATTTCTAAAATAGCTGCCATAAATTGATTTGTACCTGAAAATTCCATCAGGATCATACCACCTATATCCCAATACAGTATGGAAATTTATTAAATCGCTTCTCCATTGGTATCCCATATCATTAACATCAAAGCCAGGAGAAACAAAGCCCAAAGCGGAGTTTATATAAAAATTACCTTTCTGCTTATTTAACGCTATGCGGCCGATATATCCGGAAAGTGAGGTAAAACTTGAATCGAATCGCATATAGCTTCTGTCAGGTCTCTGCAAATATCTTATCGAACTTTTTTGCAGTTTGGAAATAAATTCTTTTGAGCCGGCAGTATAAGAACCGGCAAAATAACCTGTTAGTATATAAGTTGCATCTTCATCAATTGCTGTCCAGCCGTCCAGACCAAAAGAATATGAATTTTTGCCAACTGCCTTTTTTATTTCCGAATTACGGGTATCGCGAAAAACTGAAGTCCCAATAAAACCCAGACCTTGTTTTGAATTGTTAAATTCTTTCAATGCTCTTACTACAGAATAATTTGTCAAAGGTTCAACTTCTGCGCTCCCGTTATAATTATATAAATCAGCAAAAGTACGTTCGGTAACTGCATTTATTACTCCTATTGAAAGGGAATTATCCAATTTGCCGGTTAGTTTCAGGGCACTTAATATTTTTGTTTCAGTGGGAGTATAAGTGGGGCCATTTATAGAGTCATTTAAACCTACCTGAGGAGATCTGCCTACTCTTCTTGAATAGAAAAAATCAGGATTTGACCAACTGAAATTCCAATTATTATTTGCGCCGCCCGAACCAAAATAAAAGATATTATTGCCTTCAATAAAGAAAGGTCTTTTTTCATCATAATATGTTTCAAAAGCTGAAAGGTTAATCACAGCGGGATCAACTTCCACCTGTCCAAAATCAGGATTTATTGTACCGTCCAGTGTTAAGTTTGAGCCAATTCCAATTTTAAAATCGCCGCCAATCGTTGTCCGGTATTGTTTACTTTTATAATATGGATCATCGGCATCATGTACCAGATACTGCGCCCTTTGAACCATATAGGGAAGAATTTCGAGTCTTTGTTTAGGGTGGATACCTTCTAATCCTTCAAGCGTTGCAAAATGAGATACAAAACCGCTTTCTTTTTTTGGCACCATAATCAGGTAATCATTTTCATTTTTGCGGTCAATTACACGTTTAAAATTTATTCCCCATTTTAAACTGTCAGATTCTTTAAATCTTATTTGAGTAAAAGGGACTTTAATTTCTACATTCCATCCATCTGCATCTTGAGTTACAGCACTTTCCCAAACTCCATTCCAGGAGGTCTCATCCCAGCTGTCATTAAATAAAGTACCATCTACAACTGTATTTGCAGGGTTTACTGCAAAGTAAAAACCTGTTCTTCTATCATAGTAAGAGTCAATAAAAAACATAAACCAATCTGATTGGCTAAAATTGTCTCTCCTGGTTAGCCTTCCTTTAATTAACGAAGGGTTGGAGTCATATAATTTTGCTGCAACATAAATGGCGTTTTCATCATATGCAATCCATACACATGTTTTTTCAGAGGCTTGTTTCCCTTCGTCAGGATCACGCTGTGTAAAATTAGAATACGGAGCTTCTTTCCAAACGGATTCAGTTAACTGTCCATCAATTTTAATAGTTTCCTTAGTATGGTGTGCTTGTAAAAAAACATTTTTTCCAATTTTGTTTGGGGAGGCAAATCCAATTACGGAAGTCAGGGTAATAAGCAAAAAGTAAAAATTTATTTTCATATCTCTTTTATATTTTTTTTATTAGACTACTATAGGTGAAGAAATGTTGCGTCCCAAAGTAATTATTATTTCTAACTCGGCAGTAAAGTAGGCAATTACTAACATATAATAAATTAAAAAGTTTTATACGGTTATAAAAAATGACTAACGGAAGTGCTATCCGATGTTTTTTAGGGTTTAAGTTTTAAGATTTAAAATGTAAATTTGTATTAATTAAAATTATTTCAAATAAACGCAGATTCCTTTATGTTTATAGATACACATTGTCATTTATTCTTTCCAAATTTTGAAACTGATTTAGATGAAGTTATTGACAGAGCAAAAAACAATGGTATTGACTATATTATTGTACCGGCTACGGATATTGCTACCGCTTATAAAGTTACTGAATTAGCTTCCAAATATGATTTCATTTATGGTGCTGTTGGTGTTCATCCGCAAGATTGTAAAAATTGGGATGATTCCATTCTAAAAGTCATTGATGAACTGTCCAACGAAAAGAAAATTGTGGCTATAGGTGAAATTGGTTTAGACTATTATTATGATTATTCCCCAAAAGAGACTCAGAAGATTGCATTTAAACAACAGTTAGATCTGGCAATAAGTAAGGATTTACCAGCAATTATTCACAATAGAGATGCTGACATTGATATGATGAATACTATCAGATTATATCATAGTAATTTGAAAGCACAGTTCCATTGTTTTAATGGTTCATTGCAGGATGCTAAAGAGTTAATTGAGATGGGACATTATATATCTTTTACTGGTAACATTACTTTTAAGAAAGCGGACGCTTTGCGTAGTATTGTCAGTAGTATTGATATAAATAATATTCTTATAGAGACGGACTCACCTTTTATGACCCCTGAACCGAACCGGGGCAAGCGTAATGAGCCCGCTAATGTTAAAATAGTTGCAAATCAAATAGCTTCAATTAAAAGCATTCCGGTTGAAGATGTTGGCAGAATTACATCATTTAATGCTTTTAAACTATTTGGAATTGGTGCTAAAAATGAAACTTGTTTTGTTTATCAATTGGGTAATTCTCTATATATCAATGTAACCAATAGATGTAATGCTAACTGTGTATTTTGTGATAGGAAGGGAGAAGCAAGTCTTCACGGTTATAATCTAAAAATGAATAAACAGCAGGAACCTGCCGCCGGCGTCTATATTAAAGCAATTGGTGATCCAAAAGCTTATGACGAAATAGTTTTTTGCGGTTATGGCGAACCGACCATAAGATGGAATATTGTAAAAGAAGTTGCTGCATATGTTAAACAGAATGGGGGAAAAACAAGGATAAACACAAACGGGCATGGTAATGTTGTAAATAAAAGAGACATTACTCCGGAGTTTAGCGGAATTATTGATTCAGTATCAATCAGCCTTAACTCACCCGATATAGGCCAGTATGCCGAGCTTATGAGGGTTAATAAAGAAATGTTTAATGAAATGATAGCATTTGCCCGAAAAGCAAAAGCTTATGTAAATAATGTAGTTTTAACAGTTGTTTCTCTGGATAGCGTGGAAATTGAAAAAGCTCGGGAGTTTGCTGAAAATGTTGTAGGCGTAAATTTTAGAGTTAGAAAACTTTTTTAACATATTAGTGATATTATTATGAAAAAAACATTTTGCCTGTTATTATTAATTGTATTTACAATTAAACCACAGAATGATTCTCTTAAAACCGGACTTAATAATTTATTATCGCAACCCTTTTTTGATACTACTATAGTATCTGTAAGTGCATACAACCTTAACAGCGGAACTGATATTTTCAGGAAAAATGTAAATATGCTGCTTAGGCCGGCCTCCAATATGAAGGTTATTACTTCAGCGGCGGGCCTGGTCTTTTTAGGACCGGATTATGAATTTACTACAGGTTTATATTACACAGGTGTAATTGAAAAAAGTGTATTAAAGGGTGATCTTTATGTTAAAGGAGGACTAAATCCTGATTTTACTTTAAAAGATCTTGATTCCCTTGTTGCTTTTTTAACTCAAAGCGGAATAAAAAGAATTACCGGAAAAATATATGGAGATATTTCTGCAAAAGACTCAGTATTCTGGGGTAAGGGATGGATGTGGGATGATGATCCTTCTATAGATGCACCGTATCTTTCTGCGCTAAATATCAATGATAATGTTGTTAGTGTAAAGGTATCCCCATCTAAGTTAAATGAAAAGCCGCATATTAAATTGATTCCTGAGAGCAAGTATTTCGTTGTTGAGAATTTTGCTAAAACAAACAGCGGCAGCAATGAATCCCTTGAAATTACCAGGGATTGGGTTAACAGGAATAACAAAATTATAATTAGAGGCTCAATTGGTCTAAATTCCAAACCAGTTTCAGATATTATAAATGTTTACAATCCGGCTGAGTATTTCTTAACTCTTTTCAAAGAAAAAGTTAGTGAAGCAAATATAAAGTTTGAAAATAATAAAAATCTTTTTGAAAAAATTCCTGAAAATGCAAAAGTATTTAACAGGCTGAACCTTCCTTATGGAACTGTTATTGTAAATCTTAATAAGACCAGTGATAATTTAAGTGCGGAAATGACTCTGCTTGCATTAGCTAATAAGCACTATGGTGATGGTGCATCCGCAACAAAAGGACATAAGCTGGTTGACAGCTTGATTGTTTTGGCCGGGATGAATCCCAAAAACTACTGTATTGTTGATGGATCAGGTGTATCACATTATAATCTGGTTACATCAGATTTACTATTAAATGTATTGAAATTTATTTATCTTAAAAAGCCGGAATTATATTTTGTGCTATATAATTCTTTTCCTATTGGCGGTGTTGACGGAACATTAAAAGCAAGAATGAAAGATGAATTGGTTCTCAATAACGTTCACGCCAAAACAGGTACTTTAAGCGGTGTCAGTACACTTTCAGGTTATCTTAAAACCTTGAAAGGTGAAGATATAGCATTTTCTATTTTGATGCAGAATTATAACGGCAGTGCTTCACGTTCTAAGTATTTTCAAGATGAAATATGTAAATTACTTGTAAAATATGGGTCAAAATAAACTTGGAATTATTTATGATGAAAGGTTTTTATTGCATGAATCTCCCTTTTATCATGCAGAAAATCCCGAAAGGCTAAAGTCAATCTTTGATGGTATTAGCAAGGCCGGATTATTTGATGACATCAAGCTTTACAAACCCGTAATGGCAAGGAAAGAGCAAATTCTACGGGTTCATACCTCCAAACATTATAATCATATAAAAGAGGCAATAAACTCCGGAATCACTTTACTTGACCCTGATACATTTATAATTAGTAAAAGCTGGTTGGTTTCTAAACTAGCTGCAGGTTCCGTAATTACTGCAGTGGATATGATTAAACAAAATATTCACAACTATATCTTTTGCTTAGTAAGACCCCCGGGGCACCATGCAGAGTCCGGAATGGCTATGGGCTTTTGTATTTTTAATAATGCTGCTTTGGGCGCCGCCCATGCTGTTTCTAAATATGGTTTCAAACGAGTTGCAATTATTGACTGGGATGTCCATCACGGGAACGGTACACAGGAAATATTTTATAAAAGAAATGATGTCCTTGTTATAAATATCCATCAGTTCCCACTTTTCCCGGGTACGGGTAAAGAAGATGAAATTGGAGTTGAAGAAGGAGAAGGCTTTAATATAAATTATCCTCTACCGGCTGGTACAACAGGCAAAACCTACATTGACATCTTTGAAAATAAAATTATTAAAAAGCTTGAAGATTATAGGCCGGAATTAATTATAATTTCTGCAGGTTTTGACGCACATAAAAATGATCCCCTAGCACAAATGAAGTTGTCTGCAAAAGACTTCGGCACTTTAACAAGAATAGTAGTTGGTTATGCCAAAGAAAACGACTTACCTTTAATCTCTGTTCTTGAAGGAGGTTATAATTTAACCTACACGCCTAATTCGGTTGTTGAACATTTAAAGGAATTTATTTCCTGAGAATGCTTTATATTTGTATTTTATATATTAAATTTGTTTGAAAAATGAGACACTACAAAGAATTCCTAATTACCGCTGAGCCTTTTAATTCCGATGTTCTCTCAAGTCTGCTTTGGGAGCTTGATATTGACGGGATAAATGAAGACGTTAATTGTTTAAAAGTTTTTATCCAGGAAGAGAGTCCTATTCAGAAAACCGACATTGAAGCACTATTGGAGAAACTAAAAGCAGAAAAAATGCTTTTTAATTATTATGTTGAAGAAAGTTTACAGGAATACAGAAACTGGAATAAGGAATGGGAAGATAATCTGAATATTATTCAGGTTACGGATAATATTGTTATTAAACCTACTACTAAAGAATATACTCCTAAGGGAAATGAAATGGTTATTACCATTGATCCCAAAATGTCTTTCGGAACAGGTGAGCATCAGACTACTAAATTAATGCTTACTATGGTCGAAAAATACATTAAACCCAATATGACCGTTTTAGATGCCGGTACCGGTACAGGAGTTCTTGTTATTGCAGCCTCTAAATTGGGAGCCTCATATTCATTGGGCTTTGACATTGATGAATGGTGCTTTGAAAACGGTAATGAGAATGTAAAGTTAAACAATGTTGAACATAATGTTGAAATAAGACAGGCCGAAATTAAAGACATTGAGAAAAAAGAGTTTGACCTGGTTTTAGCAAATATTCAAAAAAATATCTTGCTTGAAATTGTTACTGACCTTAAGATTAGGTTAAAGGATAATGGCTACTTAGTACTATCCGGTCTTCTATTTAATGATGAAAATGATATTGTCAAAAAATATGGTGAATACGGCCTGAAGTTAACGGACAAGCAGCAGCTTGATGATTGGATATCTTTAGTTTTTACTAGATAGTTTTTTTTTCAGCAATATTAAAATGAAATTCCCAAGTCCTCAATCATTTTTGCACTACATATATGAAGTGTGTTTATAAAGAGAACTTATTAAAAAGCAATTGTCATGAATAGATTCCTGTACTTTTTTTGTTTAGTTGTAATCAGTTTCGTTTTATTCGGCCAAAGTGAAGTCTTTTCACAGACACTGAAAATAAATGAATTTATGGCCTCAAATTCACATACCATAAAAGATCCTGACTACAATGGCTATGCGGACTGGATTGAGATATATAACTATGGCACTGAATTAATAAATTTAAAAAATTATTTTATTACTGACCTCCTATCTCAGCCTCAGAAATATCAATTTACATCGGATTTGTTTATCCAGCCGGGCTCGTATTTACTAATTTGGGCTGATGATAAAAATACAGGTGTACATACCAACTTTAAACTAAGCGCTTCAGGTGAAAGTATCGGCCTCTTTAATGCATCGGGTCAGGTAATAGATACTTTATCATTTGGCGCTCAACAAGATGATATCTCGTATGGTCGTGTTCCCGATGGCTCATCTAACTGGTTCTATCTGCTGCCATCTTCACCAGGGACCATTAACTTAGAAGCAAATATTCACAATAAATTGTCTCTGCCTTCTGTATCGCTTAATGGAGGTTTTTATAATTCATCTTTGAGTGTTGCAATTACACATCCGGACAGCAGTGTTTCCATAAGATATACTAAAGATGGTTCCATACCTGCAACAAATAGTCTGTTATACTCAGGCCCTGTTCAAATCGATTCAACACTAATCTTAAAAATCAGAGCATTTAAAGAAGGTTTTAAAGAAAGCAGCATATTATCGGTAATGTATTTTATAAATGAAAATACACAACTTCCGGTGTTTTCTCTTTCCACTAATCCCGAAAACTTTTTCAGCGATACTTCAGGTATATATGTAGAAGGGACTAACGGAATTACCGGTCATTGCAGCACTGCACCAAGAAACTGGAACCAGGATTGGGAGCGGCCTATTGATATTCAGTTTTTCGAAAAAGATCGCTCTATCGGATTTTCTGCCTCAGCGGGGGTACAGATTTATGGCGGATGCACCAGACTTTATCCAATGAAGTCGCTTGCCTTTTATTTCCGCGGAAGCTATGGATTTGGTAAGCTCCATTATAAATTATTCCCTAACCTCAATATAGACGAATACAATAATTTTATCCTTAGAAGTTCCGGGCAGGATTGGTGGAGAACAATGTTTAGAGATGGAATGGTTCAAACCCTGATAGGGCAGAATACAAATGTGGATGTTCAAAGCTACCGCCCTTCAGTTGTATTTCTTAACGGGTATTATTGGGGGATACATAACATAAGAGAAAAATATAATGAACATTATCTTAATTCTCATTATGGTGTAAATGAAGATAGTGTGGATTTACTTGAATCCGGCAACAGTACAACTGCCAATAATGGAGATTTAGTTGCATATAACAGTATGATGAACTATGTTTCAACAAAAGATATAAGCATTCCCGCCAACTATGAATATATAAAATCCATAATTGATATTGATGAGTATATTGACTATATGTGTGCAGAAATATATGCTGCTAATGGTGACTGGCCTCAGGGTAATACAAAATTATGGAGAGAAAGAAAGGCCTCGGGTAAATGGAGATGGATGCTGTATGATACGGATTTTACATTTGGAGGCAATTCGAGCGGGCAATATGATACTAACACTCTTGAGCTGGCAACTGCTGAAAACAGCAATGGCCGTATTTCTCCCAGGGCAACATTACTGATTAGAAAGCTCTTGACAAATTCTGATTTTAAGAATGAATTCATTCAGCGTTTTGCGGCGCACATCAACACTACTTTTAATAAAAACAGAGTGCTCTTTGTAATTGATAGTTTAAGTCAGAAAATTGCTGATGAAATACCCAGGCATAAGTCAAGATGGCCTAAATCAATAAGTCTTGGGAATAACTGGTTGGAGAATATACAGGTTATGAAAGATTTTGCCGTAAATAGACCTAACTATATCCGTGGGTTCTTCAACACAAAATTTGGGCTTGCCGGTTCTTATTCGCTTATTATCAGCAGAAGCAATCCTGCCTGGGGAAGAGTTTTTTCTAATTCACTCGAGGTAAAGAGTAACGATTCTCTGAATGTGTTTTTTAAAAATGTTCCTTTAAAACTTAAAGCTATTCCTGCTGCCGGATATCACTTTGTTCGTTGGGAAGGAATATCAACCTCAACATCACCGGAAATTACTGTTTTAAATAACACAAATTCAACCATAAAAGCTGTTTTTGAACAGGGAGTCTCTGACGTAAAAGATGAAACCCTGCCCGGGAAATATTTGCTTGGTCAGAACTATCCAAATCCTTTTAATCCAAATACAACCATCAGCTATCAATTGCCAAAGAGCGGTCTGGTAACCCTAAAGGTATATGACATACTTGGAAATGAAATAGAAACACTTGTAAATGAAACTAAACCAGCGGGCAGCTATAATGCAAACTTTGATGCATCAAAATTAAGTACAGGTGTTTATATATACAGAATAGTTACTGGTGATTACACCGCAGCAAAGAAGATGATATTAATTAAATAGTGGTAAAGTTTGTAAAGTTACAAAGTTTTTAAAGTTGAAAGTTGTAAAGTTGTAAAGTTCGTAAAGTAGAAGGTTGAAAGTTGTAAAGTAGAATTGTATGCCGGTATTAACATTTATGTTATGCCGGCATTTTTTTATAGGAATACCGAATTTCTTATTTTGAATGTCCTGTCATTCCGAGAAAACTCAATGCGTTTAATACTTATAAGTCAATTACGATGCCGGAGCATAGTGATACATTTTTTATGTTACTTAATTTATTACAAAGGATAACATTAAAATATTTCCCCCTTTCAATAGCCCCACATAGTGGCAGGCCGAATGAAGTCCGCAGGACGATTCGGGGCGAAATTATTAATAACATCCACAACGTTTAAGTTGGGCAGATACCACTAAATATCAATTGTCATTCCGAGGCCGGTTTACCGGCAGAGGAATCTATAATACCTGTTCATGCAAATACTGTCAGTTCAAAATTGTACGGTAATTCATAAACTCCGTGTAGGATTTTGATCTATATTTGGCTTTCATATCTGATTTATACAATTTTGTATTTAATCTGAAATATCATAAATTAGAACACTCTAATTCTGCTGACTTATTTATTTTCAAACATTTGCAGGTACAATTATGAGATTTGTAAATTTTATATTCTTTTCAGTTATATTATTGTTAAGTAATTTTATTCTTGGGCAATCACAAAAACCAATAAAATATTTTGAACCTGAGCTTCAAAATGGAATTATTGAGCAGCACCGAAACAAACCATCTTTTAATTTTTGTAATCCACATTCACAGAAGGACATTTATATTCCTCAAAAAGATTTATTAAGTAATAAATCTAAAAAATTTAAAAAGCTTCAACAGTTAACCGTTACTAAATATATGCCTCTTCAAGTTATTGTTAACGATAGCACTAAACTTACATATACATACGACAACACCGGGAATCAGCTTACAGATCTATTTGAAAATTGGACAAATAACGCTTGGGTAAATTATGTGAAATATACATATACTTATGACAACAGCAGTAACCTGCTTACATATCTACTTGAGTATTGGACAAATAGCTACTGGGTAAATAATTGGAGATATACATATACTTATGATAACAATGGTAACCGGCTTACAGAACTTCATGAACATAGGCCAAACAACGCTTGGGTAAATGATGTGAAATATACATATACTTATGACAACAGCGGTAACCTGCTTACATATCTACTTGAGTATTGGACAAATGACGCTTGGAAAAATTCTTGGAGAGAAACATATACTTATGATAGCAATGGTAACCGGCTTACACTGCTTTATGAAAATTGGACAAATAACGCTTGGAAAAATTCTTGGAGAGAAACATATACTTATGACAACAATGGGAATCAGCTTACAGAGCTTGATGAAGATTTAGTAAATAACGCCTGGGTAAATGGTTGGAGATATACATATACTTATGACAACAGCGGTAACCCGCTTACACGGCTTTTTGAGGACTGGACAAATAACGCTTGGGTAAATAATGAGAAATACACATGTACTTATGACAACAATGGTAATCGGCTTGTAGAACTTTATGAAAATTGGACAAATAACGCTTGGAAAAATTCTTGGAGAGATACATATACTTATGACAACAACGGGAACCTGCTTGCAGATCTAATTGAAGCTTGGACCAATAATGCCTGGGTAAATTCAGGCAGACGTATTTACACCTATGACAACAACGGTAATGCATTAAACGGTGAATATTGGAAGTGGGACAATAATAATTGGATAGCAGAAGCAGGTGACCTTTATATAAGTTACAATTCTGGATTAAATGAAATAAATTATTATGCTCGTATTGTAGATCTTCAATATACCTCAGTTACAGGCGTTAAAGATAATGATGCTGCGGTAACTTCTTTTTGCCTTCAGCAGAACTATCCAAATCCTTTTAACCCAAATACAACTATCAGCTATCAATTACCAAAGAGCGGTCTGGTAACCCTTAAGGTATATGATATACTTGGCAATGAAATAGAAACACTTGTAAATGAAACTAAACCAGCGGGCAGCTATAATATAAACTTTGATGCATCAAAATTAAGTACAGGTGTTTATATATACAGAATAGTTACTGGTGATTACACCGCAGCAAGGAAGATGATATTAATTAAATAGTGGTAAAGTTTATAAAGTTGAAAGTTGTAAAGTTGTAAAGCTCGTAAAGTAGAAGGTTGAAAGCTGTAAAGTAGAATTGTATGCCGGTATTAACATTTATGTTATGCCGGCATTTTTTTATAGGAATACCGAATTTCTTATTTTGAATGTCCTGTCATTCCGAGAAAACTCAATGCTTCTGTACTTAGAAGTCAACTTATTACAAAGGATAACATTAAAATATTTCCCCCTTTCAATAGCCCCACATAGTGGCAGGCCGAATGAAGTCCGCAGGACGATTCGGGGCGAAATTATTAATAACATCCACAACGTTTAAGTTGGGC